>CDYN01020068.1_pt1 | contig 490470 bp, 371 predicted proteins | sample 554911 | NCBI WGS metagenome assembly CDYN01 (sample SAMEA3182083, study PRJEB8094) | gut metagenome | biome: human; feature: gut; material: Stool; isolation source: human stools | place: Canada | collected 2012-12-04
GTAAATAACTCATTAATTTTATTCCATTTATAAAACAACAAAGTACCCAAATGGGAGGGATGATTTTACCACAACGATGTTCCATGACAAGAGAAACCGACCCTCCGGACGTTGTACAACTTCCCATTGACAGCCGCGGCACGGTATGTTAGGCATGCCCTGCCTCCGTAAATACGGGAGGCACTTCTGGGAAGCTCGCGGCACGAGCAGGAAATAAATGGGGAATCCGGTGTGAATCCGGAGCGGTACCGCCACTGTATGTTGTCCGGAATACAACCGGGCAATGAGCCAGATCGCCAGCCTCGAAGTATTTATGAACCGTCGGCGAGTATTCCGGCATTCAGACCATACACATGCATTCATTAAAAACGCTCCGCTTGAACGGAGCAGACCATGATGGCCCGGCCCCCTTGGCGGCCGGGATTTCCCCCGCTTTTGCGGACTTTCCCTCCTGCGGCACGTACGCCGCACCGGACTCCTGCCACACCAGGCATAAAATGCAGGCCGTGGCCATGACTCTGGCCTGCCTTGGCATGCTGGCCCCGGTCCACGCACAGGACGCCGGCAGGGAAAACCTGAACGGAACCCGTGACGCCACAGTGGAAAGAACCGCATCAGACCCGGCTCTGGGAACGGTCTCCGCCACCATCAATGTGACCGGTTCCAGCAACGTACGCGGAATTTGGGGCAAATCCGATCCCCTCAGCATAGACACGATTGCGGAAGAAGCCGTTTTCAACGTTTCCTCTACCAGAAACAATGCCTTTGGCATTGATACGTCATCGGGAGCCAGCCTGGACATCGGAACCATCGCCGGCAAGTTCAACGTCTCCGCAGCCAATACCAATGCCACGGGCATCAGAAGCTACGGCAAGATGATCAACATCGGAACCATGGCGGAATCCTCCGTCATGACCATTACGGCCAACTTCTCGTCCAACGGCATCTATGCCTACCAGGGAGGACTGGACATCGGCACCTTTGCGGGGCAAATTTCCGTCACCCTGGGTACCGGGAACTTTGCGAGGGGACTGTATTCCTACGGAAACACCATGGACTACCAGGGACCGCGCTACAAGGATGTCGAAATCGGCACCATCTCGGCTACCGGCAACATCTCCGCAGTGACAACTTCCGGATATGGAGCCAGAGGTATCCAGTCCAATTACGGACGGGTGAATATTTCCCAAATCGACGGGCAAATCACCGCTAATTCCGGATCCACTGATGCCGGCGGGAAATTCTCCGCTCTCGGCATTGAGGCCAGAGAAGAGATCACGCTGGGCAACATCAGCGCTGCGGCCGCCATTACCGCCGCCTCCGGCGGCATGGATGCCTATGGAATCTACGCAGGAGAGGAATCAGGCAACCAAACCCATTCCAACATCACCATAGGCAACGTAGCCGGAACCATCCGGGCCGAGGCCATGGCCGGTACGGCCGCCGGGGCTTCCGCCACAGGCTCCCTGGCCGTGGGTGACATCAGCGGCGCCATTTCCGCCGCCTCCACGGGAAACGCGGCAGCGCACGGCCTACTGGCGGAATTCTCCCTCACCACAGGTACCATCAACGGAACCGTCAGCGCGACAACCGCCGGCGGCACGGCCGCAGCCCTGATGGGGGGTGCCGGCATCACAACAACCATCGGATCCACCGGTATGGTTGAAGCCGCGGCAACGGGAGACGGCGGAACGGCCTATGCCCTGTACAGCGGCTCCTATACGAACTCCGACTTTTCTACGGAAAACACCGCGGACAACATCACCGTCCACGCAGGCGCCTCCATCACCGGCATCTGGGAACTGGGCGGTTCCGGCAAGGAAAGCTCCGTGGATACCATCACGCTGCTCTCAGGCACGGGAAGCGATCCCGGACTGTTCGACTACACGGTGCGGACGACCGTCAACACCAACAAGTCGGATACCGCCACCCACCACTCCTCCGTTACGCTCAATGCAGGCAGTGCGGACAACAAGGCAAATTGGACCATCTCCACGGAAAAAGCCGCCGGGCTGGTCAACCGGTTCAACGTGGCCTACGGCTCTAATGTTACCCTGACCGGAGACTCCCAAATTCTCCGTGACGGAGCCCTTGTCAACAATCTGGGCACCCTGTCCGGAACAGGCACGCTTACCATTGCGAAAGACATGACGCTGATCAGCGGAACCCTGGTGCAGAATGCAGCGGGAACCGCCCTGGAAGTGGGAACCAACGGTCTGGACATCAATCTGGACCTGGCCGAAAACGCTACGGTGGGAACCACGGTACTCAACACCACGGATACCGCCTGGGTCGTCACGCTGGACCAGATCAGGCAGGGTATCAAGGACATGTACACCCCCAAGGTTGGCGGCTTTGACCTGGACAACTACCACATGACCTACCGCCTCCAGGGCCAGGTATTCCTGGGTGAAGGCACTCCCGTCATCGTGAAGCCCGGAGAAAGCATCCATATAGGGGAAGGATCCAAAGTCATCATCGGACAGGACCTGCCCGAACATGGCATCGTTCTGGAAGGCGGTGAAGCGGATCTGAGCCAGTCGGACGCCGTCATTTCTTCCGGCTCCGTCAGCGGCACTTCCGGCCAGCTCACGCTGTCGGAGGAACAAACCCTGAACTGGGAAAACTCCGGCACGGCCGGTTACCATGCCTCCGCCGCAAACGAAGGAGCCTTCGGAAATCTCAACGTCACCGCCAGGGATGGCACGATTGTCGCCGGCGGCTCCTACAAGGCGGAAAACGTCGCCATCACGAACAACGCCACCCTCATTCTGGACGGCAGGGATGCCAGCCTGGGCGTGGAAGGCGGAACCGTCACCCTGGGGGAATCATTCGCCCGTCCGGACGTTCCCGGACACCTGGTGCTGAACGGCTCCACCGTCCTGTCCGCCGTGGAAACCAACAGCGGTTCCTCCATATCCGGCTCCGGCACCTTCAAGGGACTCGTCAAATACTACGGCAGTGAACTGGTTCTGGGCAGAGAATCCTCCGCCGGCTGCCACAACTATGAAGGAGGCCTCAACGCCTGGGGAGGAGTGCAGGAATTCACGTTCTTCGTCAACGGAACGACTCCGGCAGACGCCGCCCATACCGGTGCGGACACCTATTCCCAACTGAACGTCTCTTCCACTTATTATGTGGACGGAGCCCACGTCAACGTGGTCATCGGGGACAATCTGCTCTTCAACTCGGAACAGAGCTTCTCCCTGTCCCTGGTCAACCTGGATCCCGGCACCGTTATTGATCCGGACGGAGACCTGTGGGACCTGACCGGCATCGCCCCCACGCTGAAAGGACGCACCGACCTGGTTACGGACACCGGCTTCACCGTATCCGCTGACGGACTGCACCTGATCTTCAACGGGAAAATCAATCTGGACGCCGTGAAAGCCCTGCGCGGGCAGGAAGCCTCCCGCATCGCCAACACGCTGTGGTCCTCCGTCCGGGTAGTGGACAGCTTCGCCCATACGGCGGCCTCCCAGCTTGACTTCCGCGGTCCGGGCAGGCGCAACGTCTGGTTCTCCGGCCTGGGGGATTTTATGAACGTATCCTCATCCGCAGGAATCTCCGGCCTTGACTACAAGGGCGGCGGCTATGCCCTGGGCATGGACTACTCCTGCGTAAAAGGCTGGATTACCGGGGCGGCCTTCGGCCAGACCTTCGGCTCCTTCCACTCTGCGGACAAGCAGTTCAAGGCGGACCAGGACGGGCTGATGTTCGCGCTCTACCAGCGCTACCACCGCGACCTGCACGGGGGAAACAGCTTGGACATCGACGGCTACTTCACCTATGGCCGCATGGACAACGACGCGGACGGCACACTGGGAGACAGCCCCACTACAGCCTCCTGGAACGATGATATTTACGGCTTCGGCCTGAAAGGGACCTGGAACATCCGGCTCAGTAACACGGACATCCTAAAGCCCTTCGCAGGAATCGAATTCCTGAACGGTTCCCAAGGCTCCTTCGGGGAACGTTCCGGTTCCGGCGCCGCCTGGTACCGGGACGGTTCCGTACAGAACTGGAGCATTCCCGTCGGCTTCACCTGGCAAAAACAAATCGCAGTTGGCAAAGGACAAATTCTTATGCCTCAAGCGACTGTCGCGTACGCGGGAGACGTCTCCCGACGGAACGCATCCGTGAAAACGGATGCGTTCGGCAGCGCGTTCCGGGTGGATGGCATCTATCCCGGACGCCACGCCCTCATCGTCAACGCCGGGCTGAACTGGGCCATCTCCGGCGCCTGGAGCGCCGGAGCCTTCTATCACCTGGAATGCCGGGAAAACATGACCAACCAGAGCGTCACCGCCACCGTGCGCTACTCGTTCTGATTATTTGAAAAGACACACGGAGGGAATCCACGGCGGATTCCCTCCGTTTTTCCGGAACGGCCCCACATTCATTCCACAGTAAATTCTTGACTCTCCCCGGCGGTTGATGCTTAATCCCCGCACTGCACATGCCGACGTGGCGGAATGGTAGACGCGCTCGACTCAAAATCGAGTTCCAAAAGAGTGTGGGTTCGAGTCCCACCGTCGGTACCAAAATCATCTAAAATACCTGTCTCCTGCGAAGCGGGTTTTTATTTTTTAAACTTCTCATAAATCATTTGTGCAAATCCGAGCAAGAGAACGAACTCATAAAACTCATGATGCACCTGGCAAAATGAGCATACTATTGATACCATTCTCTCCTTTGCCATCCATCCACAAAAACCAAATAGTCCTTGGACGGGAATACCACCCGGAGGATGAAAACTGGCATGCGCGTATCCCTCCGCGTCACCGTAGAGGGAAGGCAAGTTAAAACTTGCCCCCTCTCCGCAGAAAGAGAATCATATCTGAATCCCTACCTTATTCATAAGATATAAACTCTTCCGTTGAAGTTGATTGGATCAATCTGGTCTCCAATGACTTGAAAGCGTAATAAGCCCCATTGGGCTGACTATTGCCCAGGGCCAAAATATGCCGGAGTGCGCCAAGATAAATCATCCCTGCGCCACAATCCCAATAGATGTTATTCCTACCCATATAGCCAAATGTATCTCTCACTGCGTGCAAATCGGCAATCCTCAATAATCTTTGCCCATCATAGCCATTGCTTCCTATCCATAATCCGGCAGGATTGGCCGCAGACAAATTTGCCTGCTGATAGGATATGAACATATTGCAGGACGGATTGGTATTGAAGGAAGGAATGACAGATACAGTAGTATGGAGCATATATCGGGCGCTTTCCTTGTCGTAAATCAACTCACGCACCCTCACCGGATACCCTTCGGGAGAAAGTGTTGAATCTTTAATCATGTAAAACGTTACGTCAAAAATACGGGCAAAAGGAAAACCCGTACCATTTCTGGGACTGACGGTGAAAGTGTCGATATCCGCTGCTGTAGATACCACACATTCAAATAGAGATAAGGAACCGACATAAAATGTTAACTTACGTGGCGTTCGTTCGCCGTTGGTACCAAGCATGACAGGAAGCAAAAATCCCCGCCAGCCCGAATAATTGTTAACTCCAACAAACGGAGATAAATAATTAACCTCAACCGTCCCTGGAACTGGAGCGAGAGGCGAAGCCGAATTAAACAACTGCCAGCACATGCCCGGAACGGGCTGTTGCACAGATACATTGTCCCCATAAGTTTTGAAAGACGACAAGTAGGATTGAGGACTGAACGCCTCGGAAACGACAGACAGACCGGAAGCCAGCAACCTGTTGATGCCGCTGGTGGAGGTAATGGGGGAAACGTCGAGGGGAATATCGATGCCCCCACGGGCCGTGAGATTACCCGCAAAATCCATATTGCCGGAAGCGTTCACAAGAGTATCCTGCTTGGCATTCCACATTTTACGTTCTTCGTCTGTGATATAAATGGATGTATGCCCGACATACGTATTAGAGGCTGCCATAGCTGATTTGGAATCAACTGCGTAAATATTTGCCTGGGCGGCCCGCGCGATATCTTTTTTTTCTGTAACATGGGGGCTGCCATTCTCCATAGGCCCATTCAGTTCATTCTGAGAGTTCATTCTGAGATGCCGCGAGCTTCCGTCGGTAGGAGTAATTTTATTCATGATTATTCTTTGATTATTGTCTATGAATGAGTCGAATACTTCATTGCCTTACCGTTCGCAACCTGGGGCAGTTTTCTTTCATCGGAGAAAATGGCAATGAAGGACACCTTCATTTATTTATTCCAATCAGACACGTAAGGTTTTCCCAGATGCGGCAATCATCCAATCGCTTCAGAATTCCGGCTATATCTTTATGCAGAATCTCCCCGGAAATTATCCATCAGGAGGAACAGCGATTACACCCCCCTGTTTATGAATAATTCCTGGGATATTATGTTGATTATTAATGCTCTATCATCTCAAGTTCCATCGAAAACCGTCCCATTGCTGTTCCCCATGTGCGAATATTGATGAGCTGTTTGGACCAATGATAAATGATGGTGCTTCCCTGTGGAAATACTGAAAGAACCGAATAGAACAAACATAAGCTCAATCAAGACAAATGGCAGATGCCAGTTGTGACCGGACAACCCCATACTTGCATAAAACATCGTATCGGAACAACTCGGCCCTTCATCTCAAGTCGTCCCATCGGAGCCTTGCCAGGTACGGACGTGCAGTGCTCCTTTAATGCTCATCCAGGAATATTCCACTTGAAAGGCGGACCGTGCAAACCCTTTAGAAAGCCATGTTCGGAAATCGTTCAAAACGGGACTGTCTCCGCATATAAAAACGCAAATCACGGACAAATAGTTATAATATGCTTGTAATAAGAATATAAAAAACATGTCCCTTCATTTCCGACTGTTTCAGGAGATATTATAAATCTTTCAACAAAAACACTATATGGAAGTGCCCGGACATCCTCCTCCGAATAAAAAAGACCAGACTTCACAATAATCTGAATATTTAACAGAGATAGAATGTCTTATCAATATGCGGACGACGCAGCCGAACCTTTCCGGTCGGAAAGACTCAACAAATGGCTCGAATTCCCGTGTTTCAAGACGTACTAGAAGAATATATGAATCCAGCACCAGCCCTTTCACTGGCAGAAAATGTGGCCAATAAAATCAAGCAAATGATTCTCAGCGGAAGCCTGGTCAACGTATTGCCCGGCGAGCGGGAACTGGGCAACAGATTATCCGTGGGCCGGGAGACGGTCAGAAAGGCATTGACCATTCTGGAGAAGGAAAACTGGATTGCCCCGGCACGAATCAAGGTGCCAAGACGTATTCTGAAAGCCGCCGCAGACAACATGGGGCCGGACGCCTCCTCCTTCCCCATCCAGGAAAAAAAGGCCACCATTGGCTTTCTGACGTCTCAGCCAATCAAAAGACTGGCGCAAAGCGTCCTGGTGGAAGTATATACCATCCTGAAAATTCTGGAGGAGGACGGAATCAGCGTGCGCATCTTTGAAGCCCCCTGGCTTCTGGGCAACAATCCGGACAAACGGCTTGCCAAGCTGGTGGGCAAATCGGAATGCGTCTGCTGGATTCTTCACCGTTCCTCGGAGCAATCCCAGCTCTGGTTCAAGACACACGGCATTCCCTGCATTGTCCGCGGGACTTCCTATCAAAGCAGCAACCTGCCCTATCTGGACCGCCACTGGGCCGCAACCACCCATCATGCGGCACGGCATTTGTGGAACAAGGGGCACAGAACCGTAGGGTTGTGCCTCCCTCCGGATCCTTTGAAAGGCCACCACCTGATGCAGAAAGGCTTCTTCGGTTTTTCGGAACAGGGCTGGAATCCCGTTCTGATTCCCACTCCCTTTGAAACCCCTGCTTTCTTCGAACACCTGACCAGGGCTTTCACGGAACACCCGGACATGTCCGCCCTGGTGGCTACGCGCGGCAACCAGATCATTCCCATCCTTTCCTACGTGGAGGCCCGCCAGTTGAGCATCCCCGGCCAGCTCAGCCTGGTAAGCCTGACGTATGAGCCTTTCATGGAACGGCTGTTTCCCGCCATTACCTATTACGAGGAAAATTCTACCAAAACGGTCCACAAGCTCATCCGGATGCTCCGTTCCCTGATCTCCGGCAAGCACCTCAAAAGCATCTCCGTCATTCCGGAACTCCATCCGGGGCAATCCGTCATCCAGCGTCCCGTCCCGGCATCCTCGTGACCGTCTTGCGTTGCTTTCGTTCCCGCAAAAAGCCGGGCAATTCAACGGACGTCCCCGTCGGCTATTGAAAAGAGAGAAAAGGCATCCGCCTTCCTTCCGCATACGGCGGCACATTCCCCGTATCCATCATGCTCCGCTTTCCGGGATCGGGGCATGAGGCAGCGCACGGAACGCTCTTATCCGTTTGTCTGCGACATCCTCCCTTGCCGAATGCTTTATCCCGCTCTGAAAAAGAAACGGAAAAATCCCGGCGGCCGCCATATCCCGCATTTTCCGGCATTCGGGGGAAAAACCCGGAGGCTGATAATGTTTGACATCCCTCCGGCGTGCGGATAGGGTCAAACTTGATTTTGTTCCCGGCGCGGAAACACGGCGGCGGAGGCGAAAACAGGCACCTCTCTCATCCAACATTCCTCCATGAACGCATTAAAAGGAGCATGCATCATCGGGCAGTCCGGCGGTCCTACCGCCGTTATCAACGCCAGCGCTTTGGGAGCCATTCAGACAGCCCTGCAATGCGAGCATGTTACGCGCGTGCTGGGGGCCGCCAACGGCATTGAAGGAGTGCTGAACGAACGCCTGTACGACATGGCCCTGGAGGACCCGGAAGAACTGGAATTGCTTAAATACACCCCCGCATCCGCCCTGGGCTCCTGCCGCTACAAAATGGCTGATCCCTCCGTGGACGATGCGGACTACCGCCGCCTTCTGGAAGTATTCCGCAAGTACGACGTGCGTTATTTTTTCTACAACGGCGGCAACGACTCCATGGACACCTGCAACAAGATTTCCAAATTCATGCAGCAGTCCGGGTATGAATGCCGCGTGATCGGCATCCCCAAGACCATTGACAACGACCTCTACGGCACGGACCACTGTCCGGGCTTCGGCTCCGCCGCCAAATTCATAGCCACTTCCTGCATGGAAGTGCACCAGGACTTGCGCGTGTACGACAAGGGTCGCGTCACCATCGTGGAAATCATGGGCCGCCATGCCGGCTGGCTGGCCGGGTCCGCGGCCCTGGCCACTTATGCCGGAGCCGGCCCCGACCTGGTTTACCTGCCGGAAGTTCCGTTCAACATGGAAGAATTCTGGCAGAACGTAAACGGCATTTACCGGAGCAAGGGAAGCTGCATGGTGGCCGTCTCTGAAGGGGTGCGGCACGCGGATGGCCGTTTCATCGCGGAATCAGGAGACAAGGACGTCTTTGGCCACACCCAGCTGGGCGGCCTGGGCGCCATGCTGGCGGAATCCGTCAAACGACAGACCGGGGCCAAGGTCCGGAGCATTGAACTCTCCCTGCTCCAGCGCTGCGCCTCCCACGTCGCTTCCAAAACGGACATTGACGAAGCCTACATGGCCGGAAAGGCCGCTGTGGAAGCGGCCGTGGCCGGGCAGACGGACAAAATGGTGGCTTTCGAGAGAAGCACGGAAAACGGGCAGTACGTCTGCAAGGCCAAGCTCATCGGCCTCACGGACGTAGCCAACGTGGAAAAACTGGTGCCGCGCGAATGGATCAATCCCCGCGGCAACGGAATGGAGCAGCCGTTCATCGACTATGTTCTTCCGCTCATCCAGGGGGAAACGTCCATGCGGAAGGAACACTCCCTTCCCCGTTTCGCGAAGCTCAAAAAAATCCAGGCGGAACCGGTCCGGAACTGACAATCTTCCCTTTCCTCCGGGTTTTTCCGTATAACGGAGGAATCCGGAACACATCCAGCCGTTCCGCACCCCGGAGCGGTCCCTTCCCCGTACCCCTTTTCCCGGAACCGGGCGCGGAGCCAGTTACAAAAGACACAATGCGCAAGCATCATCAGCCTCCATGCCTGACTACCTGTTTCAGCATTTTTATTCCACTCTGGCCATCATCGCGTTCCTGCTCGCCGCGCTGATTCTCCACCACTACAGCAAACGCGGCAGGGAATGGATTCCGGTCCGCGCCGCCCCTTCCGGCTGCCTGGCGTTCATCATCCTGCTTACGGTGCTGACCTTTCTCGTCTCATGCCTTTTTTCCGCCATCCGCACGGGGAAAACCTGGGAAGAAGCGGTTTTCATACTGGCACGGCTACTGGCCCTGGCGGGAGCCTTGGCCGTTATCTCCCGGCTGACTAACTACTACATGCACCGTGACGGCATCAAAGACACGCTGAATCCGGGAGAAAGCACGGCCAGACTGGCCTGCCGGCTCCGGAACAGGGGAATCTGCCTGTTTCTGATCATCGGCGTCATCATTTTCATCATTGACCTTTTCACGATCACCCTCCCGGTGCCGGAACTGCCTCCGGGCTCCGCGTTCCTGATATCCACGCCCATTCCCCTGCCGGAGGAAAACGCGCCGGAAATCCTCATTTCCTCACGCGTCACCAACAGGTTCTTTGGGGAAAGCGACTTCGACCTGGTCGTCCGGAACGCGAATGGACACAAGTACGTCTTCCCTTCCATCCTGATCAACCCGGGAGGAGGAAGCGCCATTACCATCTACAGGCTGCGGCCTGCCGGGGGCCGGAATGAAGGCAGTCTTCTCTTCACCAATGAAATCCAGATATGCCTGCTCAATCTGGCCACCATGCAGGTCAAAATGCTGAGAGGCCCTTCCTCCAACTATCCCTCTGCGGACCCGGAGGACCTGTACGGTCCGGACATTGAAAATCGACTGGAAATCATAGGCCTCTACCGCGGGCGCTCCTGCATGCCCGGAGTGGAACACACCCGGGAGACACGGGCCAGACTGCTGAAAAATCTCCACGAGGTGGAATAATGACCGGAACGTCCCAAAAGGATGATTGACACCTCCTCCCGGCCCCCCTTACTCTGCCGGAAGCCAAATTATCGACAGCCATGATCAAAATCACCGCCAAAAGCACCGTCAAAGCCGGAGCCAGGGACCAATTCATCGCTACCGCCAGGGAACTGGTGGAAAAAAGCCGCGCGGAAGCCGGCAATATATCCTACCACCTGTACGAGGACATGGACGATCCCTATATCCTGACTTTCATTGAAGAATGGAAGGACCAGGCGGCCGTGGACGTCCACGCGGATTCCGAACACTTCCAGCGCATCATCCCCCTGCTCAGCGACATGACGGAAGAAGCCATTGAGATTTCCCTGTACCGGGAAGTCCTGTAGGGGCCGGAAACGGGCAAGGCCCCGCATTTCCCCTCTTTTCCGGAAAAAGGAAACGCTCCGTCCCTTTGCAGGAGACGGAGCGCCGGAGCTTCGCATAAGTTTACCGTCAGAACGCGAAGCATCCACACCCGGAGCCCCAGAAATCGGAGTATTTGGGACGGGAGGCATTGGCCATCCCCTCCATCAGCATGAAAGCGGAATGCATGCAGCCATGTTCATGGCAATGGCAGGAATGCTGATGTTCCTGCTGGAAGGGTACGCCCGCGCGGGCCGCCTTTTTCGGGTGCAGAGGCGCGCCGTAACCGCCGAATACCGCAATCGGCGACCACTCCGGCAGCACCGGAATGGGTTCCGGGTCCAGATCCTTGAACGGACCCGTGGCGTAAACGATCTTGCCGTCCATGATGGTCAGCACGGACTCGATCTTCTTGATATCTTCCTCCGGAACGGTGAAATAATCCTCGCTTAGAACGACCATGTCCGCAAGCTGCCCGGGGGCAATGGCTCCCTTCTTGCCCGTTTCCGAGGAAAACCAGGTACTGCCCTGAGTGTACAGGCGCAGAGCCTCCTCGCGGGAAAGGCAATCTTCCTCCCGGTACATGCGCGCGCCGCCCACGGTCTTCCCGGTGGTCAGCCAGTACAGGGACACCCAGGGATTGTAGCTGGCCACACGGGTGGCATCGGTTCCGGCTCCCACGGGAATGCCCATTTCCAGCATCCTCCGGACGGGGGGAGTATGTTCCGCCGCTTCCTTCCCGTAGCGGTCCATGAAATATTCGCCCTGGTAGGCCATGCGGCATTGCACGGCAATGCCCCCGCCCAGCGCCTTCACACGTTCCAGGTTCTTTTCGTCGATGGTCTCGCAGTGGTCGAAGAACCAGTGCAGCCCTTCAAAGGGAATCTCCCGGTTCACCTCCTCATACACATCCAGAAAGCGGGAAATGCTCTCATTATAGGTGGCGTGGAGGCGGAACGGCCATTTATTGGCGGCCAGCAGGCTGACTACGCCCTTCAATTCGGACTCCATATCTGCGGGAAGGTCCGGCCTGGGTTCCAGAAAGTCTTCAAAATCCGCGGCGGAAAAAACGAGCATTTCGCCCGCGCCGTTGCAGCGGTAATAATCGTCCCCTTCCCCGGGTTCCGTCATCTTGATCCACTTGGCAAAATCTTCCTTCTCTTCCTTGGGCCTCTGGGTGAACAAATTGTAGGCAATGCGCACGGTCATTTCCCCGCGCTTGTGCAATTCTTCAATCACCTCGTAATCCTCCGGATAATTCTGGTAGCCGCCTCCCGCGTCAATGATGCTGGTCAATCCCAGACGGTTGAGTTCCCTCATGAAATGGCGGGGGGAATTGATCTGGTGCTCCACGGGCAGCTTGGGTCCCTTGGCCAGCGTGGCGTAAAGAATGGTGGCATTCGGCCGGGCAATCAGCAGGCCCGTCGGGTTGCCGTCGCTGTCGTGCTGGATTTCTCCGGCGGGAGGGTTGGGCGTATCCTTCGTGTACCCGCAGGCCCGCAGGGCGGCCTTGTTGAGCATGGCGCGGCAGTACAGGTGCAGGACAAACACGGGCGTATCCGGAGCCACTTCATTGATCTCCTCCAGCGTGGGCATGCGGCGTTCGGCAAACTGGAACTCGCTCCAGCCGCCTACCACGCGCACCCATTGGCCGGGAGGGGTTCTTCTGGCCTGCTCCTTGAGCATGCGGAGGGCGTCCGCCAGGGAGGGCACGCCGTCCCAGCGCAGTTCCATGTTGTAATTAAGGCCGCCGCGGATGACGTGGAGGTGGGAATCGTTCAGGCCGGGAATAACTGTTCTTTTCCCGGCGTCTATGGCCTGGGTATCCGGCCCCTTGTATTTGGCGATGTCTTCGTCGGAACCGACAGCCAGAATTTTTCCATCCTTCACGGCAACGGCTTCGGCCATGGTGCCGCGTTCATCCAGCGTTGCTATCTTGCCGTTTGAGATCATCAAATCGGCGTAAACTTTTTCATTATTTTTCACTATTTTCATTATGGTTAGGGATTGTCTCCGCAGCCGGGCTGAAAAGCCAGGAAGACAGCATGCGGCTGATCAGCGGCATGAACACCCAGGTCAGCAGAGCCACCACGCAGGCATTGAAGAAGAGAAAGGAAAGCCATGCGGGCAGGCTGTGAATCAGGTCTCCCACAGTAATATTCAAAAGAAAAATGACGACGCACACCCCCAGATAGGTGGCCACTGCCGTCTTGTAACGCGGAGGCGTCTTCATGGGGCTGCCCGGCTGGTTCAGCCAGGCGTCCAGCCCATTCATCTCCTGCATGTCCGGTTCGCCTTCCGTATGGGCCCCCAGCAACTTCATCCAGCGTTCATACTCAGGGGAGGAAACCAGGGCCTTTCTGGCGGCGGCATTGGCAAAACGGTCCACCACCACATATTCCCCGTTCCCGTCGTTCGGCCTCAAGACGCTGATGCCCACATGCCCGGGACAACCCAGTACAAAATTGACAAAATCCCTCATGGCATGCTCAAACTGGGCTTCATGGCCCGGCAGAATGTGCCGGCGCACGACTACAGTCACTTCATCGGAAGGGTCCATGGCCTTCATGCAGTGTTCAGTGTTTCCGGAGCTTCCTCCGGCGGAAAGCCCGCAAACACGGACTTTCCGGCAGGGGAATGCTCCTGGATCAATTAATGATCATGCTTCACCACCTGCGGGGACACCGCAGACTGGGGAGCGTGGTGAATCATCGTGTAGGCGTATTCCACGCCCACGCCGTAGGCTCCGCCCTGCTGCTTGAGCAGATTCATCAGGGCATCGTAATGTTCCTTGTTCTTCCAGTCGCGCTGGAATTCCAGAATGGCGGCAATAGTCGTCAGCCGGGTTCCGCCCGCCTGGGTAATGCGGGAAAGGGCGGCCTTCTGGGCATCACGGGAGGTGGCGCCGCAGCAGTCTTCCACCACGTAAATGTTGTATCCGTCGCCCATCATTTCAATGGCCGGCCAGGTGACGCACACTTCCGTCCAAAGACCGGTAAGCAGGATATTCTTGCGTCCCGTCGCCTTGATGGCCTTGCGGAACTCGTCGGAATCCCAGGAATTCATGGAGGTGCGTTCAATCACGTGCTGGCCGGGGAACACGTCCAGCAGCTGCGGCCAGACATACCCGGAAAAGCTTTCCGTTTCCACGGCGGTGATGATGGTGGGCACCTGGAACAATTTGGAAGCCTTGGCCAGCAGGGTAACGTTGTTGATCAGGTCCGCCCGGTTGATGCTGGCTACGCCAAAGGTCATCTGGGGCTGATGGTCAATGAATACCACGGCAGTATCTTCCGGGGTGTAAAGCTGATGATAGTGTGACGACATGAATGACATCCTATGATTCTCCTATATCTATATTGATGGTTGTATCCGGGATTCAAACGGTCTTTTTAAACTGCATCCCTTGCCAGTTGGAGAAAGGATTTGGCACATTTGTTGATTTCATGCCGGAGGGTGACGCAGGAACAAATCCGGGAAAAACAGCAACTCATGATCCGCAAGCGCCTTCCGTCCGTGTCATGCCACGGCGGAAAAAACGCTCAAAAACACCTCCCCGGAATCCCCGTCAAAAAGAGAATTCCCGGATCATCGCACTGCGGGAACAGCGGAGAAACCATGCCTCTGCCGCCCCCTCCGGCGGCCCTAGCGGGTTTCCCCGTAATTGATGCCCCGTGCATCCAGAATCTCCACATACCTCTTCAGGCGCCTCAGGAAATCCGGGTAATTCTTGTCTTCCTTCCGGCTCCATCCCGTCTCCGCATAAGCGGCTATGCGCGGGAACACACGCCGTTCCAGCTTGTCCGCATCCGGAATCCATTCCGTCCACACCTGGCATCCCAGCCCCAGGACCTGGTCATGATACCTGGGCTTTAATCCGGGGAAAACGGGCTCAAAGGAATAGGACTTGGACAGAGGCAGCTTCTGCTCGTCCTTGTTGATGTAGGTCATGTGGGAGGTGGAATTGACCACCTGGTGGCCGTCCTCGATCGCCTTGGTGGCGATCTTGTCGGACCCGTACCAGAAATGGATGATCGCCTTTCCATCCAGACGTCCCAGGGCAGCTCCCTGGCCCCCGTCATGGTGAACGTCGGTACCCAGGATTTCATTCCAGCCGATCGTCCTCACCCCTTTTTTGGCGAGCATCCCGGAAATGCGGTTCGTAAACATAATCTGGAGGTCCGGGAACGTCTTGATGCCCTTCTTCTTCATGAACGCCTCAATATGGGGAACACCCTCCCAGTACTTTTTGTAGCGCACTTCGTCGCCGCCAATGTGGATGATTCCCCCCGGAAAGAGGGAGGCCAGCTCCGTCATCACGTCCCCGATGAACTGGTAGGTGCGCTCGCTGGTGGGGTCAAAGGCCGCTCCGTCGTTGAAGCTGACGGGAATCTCCGGCAGGGGGCGAGCGGAAAGCTTCAGTTCCGGGTAGGAGACGATGGCCGCGGCGGAATGGCCGGGCACGTCTATCTCCGGCACAATGGTGATATTGCGCTCCGCCGCATAGCGCACAATGCGCCTGATCTGCTCCTGCGTATAAAATCCTTCATGGGGCTTGCCGGCATACTTGCCGCTCCCCCAGGTCTCCACTTCCGTATCCTTCCTTTTGCTGCCCACGGACGTCAATTTGGGGTACTTTTTAATCTGGATGCGCCATCCCGCATCATCGGACAAATGCCAGTGCAGAACGTTCATCTTCAGCAGCCCCATCTGGTCGATCAGCTTCCTGACCTCTTCCTCTCCGAAAAAATGCCGCGCCTCATCCAGCATGAAGGCCCGCCATGAAAACCGGGGGTAATCCAGCATGGAAAACGGCTTCTCCGCCACTTTCCAGGCCACGGCGGACTTGTCCGCGCTGCTCTGGAAAAAGGCTGGCGGGAGCATCTGCGCCAGGCTCTGCCCGGCATAATAGACGCCTCTGGGGGAAGCGGCGCGGATGGAAATCAGTCCGGGCTTTACTTCCAGCCTGTAGGCCTCCGGCCCGTACTGCTTCAGGGAGGCATCCTTCTCAATGCGGATGGCATTAGTTCCACCCGGCCCATCCAAAGCAAGCCCGGTTCCCTGTGCTAAAAACTGCTGGAGAAAACGGGCCTGCTTCTGGAATCCGGGGTCCTTCTCCCGGCAGACGACGCGGCTTCCGGCATCCAGAACGATGCCTCCCTCCGGCCCCGTTTCTCCATACTTCACGGAAACGGGCCGGGGAATGATCTGCTCCTGCCCCTGCGCGGCCATGCAGGCCGCGCCGGAAAGCATCAGCACGAAAAAGGGGCGGAAAAAGCGCATCATGGCAGCCATGATACACACTTTCCCCTCCATGTCTTTCTCTTTTCCTGCGTCCAGGCACAAAAACCCTTTCCGGACAGTTCCCATGACACGCCGGCACCGACAAACAGCAACCGTGCCGCCATCCCTCCCTTGCCTTTCCCCTCCGGGCGGCGTACGATGGGCACCATGAAAAAAGATGAAGCCCCCAGCCTGTTCGCCGCCTTTGCGGACCGTCCCCTGGCGGACCGCCTGAGACCGTCCGCACTGGCTGAAATCGTGGGGCAGGACCATCTTCTGGGGGAAGACGGCCCCATACGGCGCATGGCGGACTCCGGCAAACTGACCAGCTTCGTCCTGTGGGGGCCGCCCGGCTGCGGAAAAACCACGCTGGCGCGCATTCTGGCCACGCGCACGTCCATGCACTTCGTGGCGCTCTCCGCCGTCTTCTCCGGCATGGCGGACCTCCGGAAAGCCTTTGACGAGGCGGCCAAACGCCGGGAATACGGGGAAGGCACCCTCCTGTTCGTGGATGAAATACACCGCTTCAACCGCGCCCAGCAGGACGGCTTCCTCCCCTATGTGGAAAACGGCACCGTCACGCTGGTGGGCGCTACCACGGAAAACCCCTCCTTTGAACTCAACAGCGCCCTGCTCTCGCGCTGCAAGGTCTTCGTCATGCACGCTCTGGACGCCGCAGCGCTGGACAGCATCATTGAACGGGCGGAATCCCTCCTCCAGCGGAAGCTGCCGCTCACTCCGGAAGCCCGCGCCACCCTGGTGGACCTGGCGGACGGCGACGGCCGCTACCTTATCAACCTGATGGAAAGCGTCTTTGACCTGTGCAGGCCGGACGATGTCCTGGACACGGAGGCCCTGCTGAAAATCGTCCAGCAGCGCGCCCCGGTGTACGACAAGGACAGGGAAGGCCACTACAACCTGATCAGCGCCCTGCACAAATCCCTGCGCGGTTCGGACACGGACGCGGCCCTGTACTGGGCCGCCCGCATGCTCCAGGGCGGGGAGGACCCTCTCTACCTGCTGCGCCGCCTGACCCGCTTTGCGATGGAAGACATCAGCCTGGCGGACCCCGCTGCGCTCCAGATGGCGATCGCCGCGTGGGACACGTACGAACGGCTGGGCTCTCCGGAAGGGGAGCTGGCCATTGCGGAACTGGTCATCTACCTGGGGTGCGCCCCCAAGTCCAACAGTGCCTACACTGCATGGGGAGCCGCTCAAAAAGCCGCCAGGGAACACGGCTCACTGATGCCGCCCGCGCACATCCTGAACGCCCCCACCAGGCTGATGAAGGAACTGGGATACGGAAAGGACTACGCCTACGACCACGATGCGCCGGACGCCTTTTCCGGACAGAACTACTTTCCGGACAAGATGCCCCGCCGCCAGTTCTACAAGCCGCCGGAACGGGGCTTTGAGCGGGAAATCAACAAGCGGCTGGCGTACTGGGACAAGCTGCGCCGCCAGCGGGCGGAAGAGGATTCCGGCGGCTCCGGAACGCGGAGAAGCCGGAAAAAGCCTCCCGCTCCGGAGGAACGGGAGCCCTCATGAGGCATCCGCCGGCCATACGGCCACTTCCGCAATCCCCTGCCCCGGCGACAGCCGGATGCGGACATACCTAGCTCCGGCGTCCTCCGGACACGCTGCGGTCAGCCCCGTCCCATCCTTGTTCAGAACGGTTTTGACGTCCTTCCAGGTGTTGCCGTCCCTGCTGACCTGCACCACGGGGGGCTGCCCCTTCCAGTTTCCGGCGGCCTTCGCCTCCACCCGGTCCAGGCGGAATTCAAACTCCATGTCCAGCTGCCACCACGGCTCCTTGTCATCCGCGGACGGCTTCCATGCGGAAGCGGCGTCCCCGTCGGACGCCTTCATCGCGTCCTGGACATTGGATGAAGCGGAACAGGGCCTCAATGCCGCCAGATTGGCTTTTTCCCCGGTTCCGGACTGGCCGTACCGCGCCAGCTGGGCGTCCCTTTCCTGTGCGGTGAAACGCTTGTAGGGCCTGTCGCCCGTTTCCGCGCTCCTGCCCGCCGCGTACGCCGGGGCCTTCCGGGAAACGATTTGGAGGTTGTCCCCCTTCAATCCGGGGGAAGATGCCTTGATGACCGTTTTTCCGGCATAATAGGACCGGAACTCAATGGCCGCGCAGCCGTCAATGAGGTCAATGTCCGTTCCGGGCGTGAACGTGATGCTCTTGCCAGTGGGGAACTCCCCGGGGCCGGACTCCACCGTGAGCGTCACCGGAACGGCATTGGCTATCTGCCTCCCGGAAGCGTCCGCCACCTTCACGGTCACGTGCACGTCGTCCGTGCCGTCCGCCGGGCTGATCACCTTCTTGTCCGCGGACAGCTTCACCAGCGCGGGCGTTCCCTTCACAGGCCATTCCGGCGGGGGAATGCGTTTGAACTCATTCCTGTACCAGTACCAGGCGCGCTTGGGGATGCGGAAATAATCCACAATGCCCATGCGGCCGCCGGAAGGCCAGATGCTGCCGTGGTCAAACCCGCACCAAACCGCCTCGCCGATGCGCCAGGGATAGCGGACGCCGGCGTCCTTGTCCTTCTTCATGTCCCCCCAGCCCGGCGCGTACGCTCCCGGCCTCTTGCAGCTCACGGAACCGTATTCCGTCACCATGCTGGGCCTTCCGGGCGTCTTCACGCGTGAGCCGTCCCCGTTGAAAGCGGCCAGGTCCCCCAGTTTGTCAAAATTCCCGCGCTGGCCTCCCCCCGCGCACACGGGGCGCGTCGGGTCCAGCTCCTTCACCAGCGCGATGAGTCTGGAGCACAGTTCCCTGGACTCCTGCGCATGTTGGGTGAAAAACGGCTCGTTGCTGATGCTCCAGATGACGATGGAAGGATGGTTCCGGAATTGCAGCACCATTTCCCTCACCTGGCGCATGCAGCTTTCCTCAAAAGCGGCCCGGTCCTTTTCATCGGAGGGATAGGCGTCGCAATTCCAGTAGCGGTTGTCCTTCTTAAACCCGCCCATGCCCCAGAAAATGCCTTCATTCAGCATGCACATGCCTTCCCGGTCGCAGGCGTCCAGAAAAGCCTGGGAATGGGGATAATGGGAGCCGCGGATGAAATTGAACCCGGCGTTCTTCATCAGCAGCACGTCACGGCGCGCCCCGGCATCCGTCACGGCATCCCCCCACCCGGCATGGTCCTGGTGCACATTGGCCCCTTGCAGATAAACGGGCTTCCCGTTAATCAGCATCCCCTTGTCCGCCGTCAGCTCCAGAGAGCGGAAACCCAGGGGACTTTCAGTCCGGTCCAGCGTCTTCCCCTTCTCGTCCACCAGCTCCGTCGTCACGCGGTACATGTTGGGCGCTGCCGGACTCCATAATTTGGGAGCGGCCAGCGGAGGCAGGTCCGTCTGAATGCGGTCCGCCCCTCCCGCAGCCAGCTTCACGGGCTTCTCTCCGCGCAAAACCACACGACCGCCCTTCTCCTCGCGCACGGTGTGGCGCACGGAAAACTTCTTCATTTCCACGGACTCATTCTTCACCTCCGTCAGGATGCACACCTTCCCGCGGGAGGGCGTCACTTCCGGCGTCTGCACCCACACGCCGTGGGCCGGAATATGCACGGGGGAACACACGTGCAGATGCACGTTCCGGTACAGGCCGCCGGAAAAAGTATGTTCCCCGGCCCGCGGGGCGATGCGGGGATTCCAGCGGTTGTCCACGCGCACTTCCACCCAATTCTCTCCAGGCTTCAGGAAAGGCGTCAAATCCGTCCGGAACGCCGTATACCCCCCTTCATGCCTTTCTGCCGCCTTCCCGTTCACCGTCACCTCCGCCACCTGGAAGGCTGCGCCGCAATCCAGAAAAACCTTCTGCCCCAGCCATTCCTCCGGCACAACGAGTTTCTTGCGGTAGGAACCGCGCCCCGTGTAAAAGGAGTCGGACATGAAATAGGGCAGGCTGAACGTATGGGGCAGATGCGCCGTCTGCCAGCCGCTCTTTCCGGGGTCGTCTTCCAGCCGGAACTCCCAGCCGCGGTTCCAGACCATCCTCTTGCAGGGGGAGGAAGCTTCCCCAGCGGTAGAAACGCCTGTTTCCGCACCAGCCGCGGAGAGGCTCAGAACGGCGGCGCCCAGCATGCAGGCAACAATCTTGAACATGTGTATGCTACCACTCCCCTGTGCTCTTTCTTTCAATCAAAAAACATTTCCGCGCCTTGAAGCGTCCACAACAACCAGCCGTGCACCCCTTCCGGGCTGCACGGCTGGAAAAAGCCTTCATTCGGGAAAAAGGCGCTCCCGCGGATCCATTACTGGGTGATGATATTCAGTTCCGCCACGGTGGCGCTCTGCTCACCGCCCTTCACCGGGGACCGGGCATCCAGCTTGAAATAGCGGGCCTCCACAGGCTTGCCGAAGTCGATGCGCTGAACCGCGGGGTCCTTCCTGATATAATGGTACGTGAACTGGCCTTTCTTCACTTCCTTCCAGTTCTGGCCGTCATCGGAAACGGAGAACGTGTACTGGCTGATGAGGCCCTTGTCCTTGTCCATTCTGGGCGTGTAGATGAACCCCGTGAATTTCATCCTGGTTCCCATGTCCACGGCAATGGAATGGGGGAAGCCCGGGAGGCCGTTCGTGTACGACGTGTGCCAGTAGGTATCCGGATTCCCGTCAATGGCGAAGTGGGCAAACCCGGTATCCGGTTCTTCCGAGGAAGCACTCAGAATCTTCCATTCGCCCTGCCCCTTGACGAGGGGAAATTTCCGCTCGCCGGGAGACGTGGGAGGCACCTTGCCGGACTTCCCGGCGGCGGCCCAGGCCCTGACTTCCCCTTCGGGAAGCTTGAAGGGCTTCCGGTACGTTTTCTCCGGCCCCTTGTTGACGGAATACTTCATCTCCGCTCCGGGCGTGGAGGAAACCAGGCTGACCATGCCGTCCCCGTCCCGTTCAATCACGGGGGAATGGGGCACGCCCAGGCCCGCGCGCGCCAGGTTCAGCAGGGCGGATGTGGGGGCCAGCACAAAACCCAGGGGGGTGGCCTCGCTCAGCGTCTGGTACTTTGCCAGGGGGCGCGGCCCGCAGGAGGAACCGCCCAGCCCCATCTGGAAGGCGTCCAGATTCACGATCACCTTGTCCTTCTCCGGCAGCCTGTCCAGGCTTTTGGCGTTGTTGAGCTCCTTAGGCGTATAGCGCAGGACGGACACCTCCAGCGGAGCCCTGGGAGAGGCGGAACCCACCCATAGCGCGGGAGCCGCCTTGGGTTTGGACAGGGCCACCCAGTCCGTCTCCATGCGGTTGCCCATGTCCTGGGGCCGGGAATAGGCAAAAAACATGTCGTCCACGGAAGTGCGGAAGACGTCCTTCCAGCAGCTCGTGCGGCGGTCCCGGTAATTGTCCCACGGCCCCAGTCCCAGGTACTCCACCTGGTCATAGGCGGCAGGAATCCCGAAAGTGACGCCCAGCCGCAGAAGCTCTTCCCCTTTGGCGGAGGGATACATTCTGACGGAGGCATTGATGATGCCGTTGCCGAACACCGTCCAGGCAACCTCCCCGGAGAAGGAAAGGTCGGAGCCTTTCGTCCGGAATTGCGCCGTGATGCGGGCCACGCCGGGGGAAATGACGGCGGCCTTCACGTCGGAATACTCCGCCTTCATGTTCTGCATCTTCATCTTCCCTTCCACCTTGCCCCTGATCCAGGCGTCGTTATCCACCGGGGAACGGTACGCCTGGAGCGCCACCGGACAGCCGGGCAGAATCAGGTCCTGGCTGCCGTACCGGAGGGCGGAAAGCATCCCGTCCTTGAAGGAGGCGGAAAAGCCCTTCCCCTGCACCACCACGGGATCGCCCTGGCGCACGGAGACGGCGGGAAGAACCGCCGGAGCCTTCACGGAGGCCTCCTTCTCCACGGTCGCCGGGAACCACTCGTAAGCTTCGCACTCGTCCGCCACATGTTCCAGTTGTTTGGCTGAAAGCTCCTTCACGTCTTCCGGCAGCTTGAACCGGGCGTCCGCCAGAACCATCAGGGAACCCGTCTGCATGGCGGCGGAAGGCAGTTTCACCGTCACGGACTTGCCGGGAGCTATTTCCGGCAACGCCATGCGCTCCACGGCATGATTGCCGCCGGGCGCGAGGGACACCAGGTAAAGCGCATACCCCTTCAACGGCTTGTGGAAATACTTGTTCAGCACGGTCAGCGAGCCGTCCTTGCGGACAAAGGCCATGTACTGGTACACCTTCTTCACCTCCTTCGTCTTGGCCGTGGTGTTCCGGTTGCCCAGGATAATGCCGTTGTCGCAGAAATTGGCCTGGTTGGGCCTGTCCCCGAACATGCCGCCGTAAGCCTGCGTCACGCCCTTGAAGGGCGCGGGCTTGTAAATCCCGTTTCCGGCAGGGTTGGCGCGGAGGGACTGGTCCACAAAATCCCAGATGGCCCCGCCCACCATGCGCGGGGAGGACTCAAAGGCTTCCATGTACTCCTTGAAATTGCCCAGGGCATTCCCCATGGAATGGGCGTATTCGCACACGAAGAAGGGGCGGGAGGTCTTCTGCTTCCCCCAGTTTTCCACCCGGTCCACGGGCGGATACATGGCGGAATCCATATCCACGGCCTTGTGGCCGTGCGGGAATTCGCAGTAATGGAGGGGGCGCGTATCGTCATAGGCCCTGATGGCTTCCGAGGCCGCCACGAAGTTGGGGCCGTTGCCGGACTCGTTGCCCAGGGACCAGAAGACGATGGAGGGATGGTTCTTGGAGCGGTGAACCATGCTCATGTTGCGCTCCACGTGCGCCTTCTTCCAGGAGGGTTTTCTGGAAATGTCCATGCCGCTGTTGCGGATTCCGTGGGCCTCGCAGTTGGCTTCATCCATCACGTACAGGCCGTAGCGGTCGCACAGGTCGTAGAAATAGGGGTGGTTGGGATAGTGGGAACAGCGCACGGTGTTGATGTTGTGCGCCTTGATGATCTGTACGTCCTTCTCCATCACCTCCCGCGGAATGGCGCGGCCATAGTCCGGATGGGATTCATGGCGGTTGACCCCCTTGAACTTGACGGCCTTGCCGTTGACCAGCACGGCTCCGTCGTCAGCGATTTCCACGGTGCGGAATCCGATGTTGACGGAACGGGAATCCTTGCCGTTCAGGGAATAGGTCACCCTGTACAGGTTGGGCGTTTCCGCCGTCCACGGCTTCACGCCGGGATATTCCTTTTTCAGGGAAACCTGCACTTCCCCTCCGGCGGGAATGGCAGGCACCGTGAGCGTACCGGAATCCAGCCTGCCCTTGTTGTCCGTCTTCACGCTGCCGGAACCGCTTTTGCCTTCCCAGTTCAGATTGGTGGAAACCCCGTCGATGGAATATTCCAGCTTCATCCCGGCGGGAATGTCCTTTTTCCCGGAATTGCGGATGGTGAAGGTTCCGTCCAAGGCGCCCGTGGTGTAATTCTTCTTGTCCAGCCCGGCTTTCAAGAACAGGTCGCGCACGTGCACCTGCGGCTGGGCGAACAGGGTCACGTCCCGGAAGATGCCGGAAAGGCGCAGAAAATCCTGGTCCTCCAGATAGGAGCCGTCGCTCCAGCGGTACACCTCCACGGCAATCGTGTTCCTGCCCGGCTTCACGTAGGGAGTAAGGTTGAACTCGGCACCGGTATAGGAATCCTCGGAATAGCCGACTTTGCGGCCATTCACCCACACGTAAAAGGCAGACTCCACTCCGTCAAACCGAATCATCACCTGCTCTCCCTTCCAGGAGGCGGGAAGGTTGAAATCCCGGCGGTAGGAGCCTACGGAATTGCGCTCCTTGTATGCCGGCCAGTTCTTGGGCGGTTCCCCCATCACTTTGGGCGGATTCGCCTTGAAAGGATACGGAACGTTCGTGTAAATGGCCGTTCCATAGCCCGCAAGCTGCCAATTGGAAGGCACCTTGATCGTATCCCATCCGGAAACGGAATAGGAAGGCTTGAAGAAATCGGCGGGCCTTTTGTCCGGCGTCATGGAAAACTTGAACTTCCAGTCGCCGTTCAGGCTCAGCGTTTTGTCTGCCGCCGGGAGAACGGAGGCACGGGGAGCCTCCTTGTTGATTCCCGTCACCTCTTCATTTTCCCACTCCGGGGCCTCCCCCAGCAGGGGAAGGGCCGGGGCCAGGCACATCATGGAAAACAGGAATGCTCGTGCCGTCTTCATTTCGGGTTGGGTGCTGAATGGTTACTTATACTTGTTGATGGACGGGTCCTGATAGCGCTCGCCCCCCTTCTTCCCATCCTCTCCGGAAAGCTTCAAGGTCCATTTGCAGGAATCCGTATACGTTTTCCCGCCCACGGAGGCCGTGGCCGTGATGGTGTTGACGCCGGGCTTGAGAGTTACTTCAGGCCAGACGGCGCGCTTCAATTCATCCGGCTTGACGCTTCCCACGGCCTTCCCGTTGACGGCCAGCTTCACCATGGGGGCATTGCTGTAAACCTTCACGGGCACCGTCTTTCCCGTGCGCTCCGCAAACCTGCGGGACGTAATGTACACGGTCGGCTGCGGGCTCCAATTGGCCCTGTAGAAGAAATAGGCGTCCTTGGGCGTCTTGCGGTCATAGGTCACCAGTCCCTTGTCGTTGATGCCGGGGCTTTCTCCCTCAAAGCGGGAGGCGGAACCGAAGTCAAACATGTTCCAGACGAAGGAGCCCCACACCTCGGGCCTCTCCCTGATGCACTTGTAATTGATCTCATGCGCCTGGGACTGCCATTCCTCCGGATGCCAGAATCCCGTGGGGGACGGCCTCTTTGCCGGATTCTCATGCATGCCCGTGCTGGCGCCATGGCCGTACTCGCTGACGGCGATGCCCATCTTGCCGCCGTAGTCGCGGATGTAGCCGTTCAGGTTGCCCTTCATGGTTTCAGGGCCGCCCCCGTACCACCCGGGATAGGTATTGAACGCGATGTGGTCCGGAATATTGTTCAGCTTCCTGCGGCCCGCCTGGTTGCTGGCCCCTACCGTCATGCGGGAGGGGTCCGTCTCTTTCACGAACTTGTTCAGCTCCGTCAATTCGGCCTCCATGTCCACCCCTTTGGAGGAAGCCTCCGGCTGGTGGCCTATCTCATTGAAAATGCCCCACATGCAGATGGATGGATGGTTCCAGTTCTGGTAAATCATCTCCCGGGCCTGGAGGCGGTTATTCTCCCGGAACTCCGGCGTATCACGCACCAGGTTGACGTTGGGCACCTCGGACCAGACGACCAGCCCCGTCTTGTCGCACAGGTCGTAAACGTTGCTGGAGGCGGGATAGTGGCCCGTTCTCAAACCGTCCGCCCCCATATCCGCAATCAGCCTGATATCCCGCTCCTCATCCTCCGGGGAGAGCGCCCAGCCCTTCCCCTTCATATCCTGGTGGCGGCTGACTCCCTTGATCTGCATGGGTTTTCCGTTCAGGACAAACCCCTCCTTGGGATTGACGGAAACGGTCCTCAGCCCCAGCGGCTGCACCATTTCATCCGTCTGGCCGTCCGCCGTCCTGACGGAGGTCTTCACCTGGTAGAGGTAGGGATTCCTGACACCGTTCCAGAGCACGGGATTGGGAATCGCCAGTGTTACGGGAACTTCCAGATTCTTCTTTTCCCCGGCGGCGGCCTTCACCGTCTTTCCGGCTACCTTCCTGCCCTTCATGTCCAGAATTTCCACGGCCACATCCACGTCCCCCGCCTTCCCGTCCGAATTGAGAAGGGTCTTCACCTCCACTTCCGCTTTGGATTTGTCCAGAGACTTCGTGGTAATGAAAACGCCGGGAGAGGCGTAAAAGAGGGGGTCAATGCAGACGCCGTCCGTCTCAATCAGTTCAATGGGCCGGTACAGTCCGCCGAACATGGAAAAATCCCCGCGCTGGGGCGCGATGTGGTCCCGCTGCGTATTGTCCACCAGCACGGAAACCGTATTGGCGCCTTTTTTCAGGAGAGGGGTGATTTCATAGCAAAATGCGGTGAATGCTCCCTCATGCCTGCCGGCAGGCTTCCCGTTGACGGAAACCTCGGAAACGATGCTGGCGCCCCCGCCGCGGATGAAATACCTCTTGCCCGGCTTGGGAGCCACCGGAAGAGTACGGGTATAAACGGCGGGGCCGCGCCGGTAAACGTCGCTGTTGACGGACTTGGCGTCTCCGCGCTTCCCTTTCACCCCGTCCGCGGCATCCGACGCATTCCAGGTATGCGGCACGGTTACTTTTTCAGAAGGGCCTCCGTCAAAACGGTAATCCCAGGAACCGGTCAGGGGATACACTTCACGCGCATCCGCCATTGCCAGGAGAGAACCCAGAGCGCAGCACAGCCCTGCGCATGGCACAGTGAGAGAATGAATTCGGATAACCATGGTATGGATAATGAGTTTACTGCATACGTTCTCTGCCGTCAATATCTTTCATGATACCGGGCCGGCATTCCGCCAGGGGACGCTTTTTACCGGAATAAGCGTTCCGGCGGCTTTACGCACGGAATTAAGGAAGGCCGCCGGCTTCCAACATTTTTCCCACTGCTTTTCTGGAACCTTGATTTTTCCGATCGGATCAAAGAAATCGGAAGTAACAACATAACCTTGTTGGTTACGCGTTTTCCGATAGAAAACATAATTTTTCTTTACTATAAGGAATGCCTTTTTCGTTAAACCCGTGTTTGTGACAACACGTGAACCAATATGAGAAAAACACCGAAAACGAATAAATTGCGATATGTTGGAGCCGCGCTCCTGGAGGATGAATCCGTTACTCTGATTCAGGCAGCCAGGCTGGTACTGGAAATCAAGGAGGCCCTGGGTGACGAAATTTGCACTATCAACAGATGCCGGGAAGTCGTTTCCCTGGGGCTGAACGCCATCAAGAACAAGCACCATACGGTTAGCTTCGGGACGGCAGCGGTGGAATGCCTGCGTTCCAAAAGCCACCGCAGGCCCCGCACGCTGACGGACATCAGGAGCATCATCCAGAAGCTCAAGAAAAGCAATCCGGAACTGGAACAGACGCCCCTGCGGAACATCAGCGTGGAGGACTGCCAGAGCATCCTGATGAATACCTTCACCACCTCCCGCCAGAGGCACAAGGCAAGACTGATCCTGAGCGGCATCTTTTCCTTCTCCGTCAAACGCGGCTGGTGCGACGAAAACCCGATCTTGAGGGTGGACACGCCGTTCCTGAAGGAGCAGGAAATTCCCGCCCTGACGCTGAAGGAAGTGACACTCCTGCTCAAGACATGCATGGACGAATTCAACGGAACCTGCGTTGCCGGCGCGGCCCTGATGATTTTTGCGGGCATCCGGCCGCAGGAAGTGGAGCGCCTGCTCTGGGAAAACATCGCCATCCGGGACGGCTGCGTGATCCTGAATTCCAAACATACCAAGACGGGCGGCGCGCGCCACGTCACCATTCTGCCCGTGCTGGCCAAATGGCTCAAATTCTGCCGCGACAGGACAAAGCCGGGCCCGCTCACGCCCATCTGCCCGAAGGGATGGACGATCAAATGGCGCAAAATCCGGAGAAGAGCGGGATGGGGCAGCAGAAAAAGATCATGGGTGCCGGACTGCCTGCGGCATACCTACGCCAGCTATCACGCCAAGCATTTCAAGGACTACAACCTGCTGCAAATGGAAATGGGGCACCGCTCCTCCTCCCTGCTCCGCACCCGGTACCTGAACATGAAGGGAATTTCCGTCCAGACGGCCAACCGCTTCTGGGCCCTGACTCCGGCAAAGGTGATCGAGGAAATGGAGGCCCCTGCGGAAATGCCCCAGTAACCGTTGTTCCGGCAGGGTTCGGAAGGTTCCGCCGCGCCGGAGCGGGGCTTTTCCCTACAGTTCGTAATAGGTATAGCCATTCAGCCCGGAACGGAATACTTCCAGGGCGCGGCGGCGTTCGGACGGCGTGATTTTTCCGGAAGCTACGGCCTGTTCCGCAAAAATGCGGAACTTGTTGACGAGTTCCTTGGGATCGTATTCCACGTAGGAAAGCACGTCCGCCACCGTATCTCCCTCCACCTCATGCGTGTACACGGGGCGGCCGCCTTCCAAGTGCACGCCGACGACGTTCGTGTCCCCCAGCAGGTTGTGCAAGTCCCCCAGGGTCTCCTGATAGGCTCCCACCAGGAACACGCCGATGTAGTAGTCTTCCTCGCCGGGCTTGATGGCGTGCAGGGGAAGGGCCGTGGCCACGTCTTCGCGGTCAATGAAATGGTCGATCTTCCCGTCGCAGTCGCACGTGATGTCCGCCAGCACGGCCTTGTTCGTGGGCCGCTCGTTCAGGCGGTGAAGAGGCATGACCGGGAAAAGCTGGCGGATGGCCCAGGAATCCGGCAGGGACTGGAACAGGGAAAAATTGCCGTAATAGAAATCCACCATGGAGCAGGAAAGCTCCCGGAGGTCTTCCGGAATGGTTTCCATCTCCGCCAGCATCCGGGAAATGCGGCTGAGGATGTGCCAGTAATACGCCTCTCCCAGCCCGCGTTCCCGCAGGGTGGCGTTTCCGTAAAAGAACTGGGCCCGGAGCTGGTCCCGGTAATAACAGGCGTCATTGTAGCATTCCTGCATGTTTTTCCGGGCCAGGGTCCTGTCCGTGTCCGCAAAGGCCTTGAGCAGTTCGGGCGCGTTTTCCGGCAGTTCCGGGGGCGGTTCCTCCCCCGGGGCGCTGGTTACGTCCAGCACGTTGAACACCAACACGGAATAATAGGCCACCACCGCGCGGCCGGATTCCGTCACCAGCGTGGGGTGCGGAACCTCGTATTTGGTGCACATGTCCCCCACCACTTCCACCACGTCGCGGGCAAACTCCGCAATGGAATAGTTGCAGGAGGAATGGAAGTTGGTCTTGGAGCCGTCGTAATCCACGGCCAGGCCGCCGCCCATGTCCAGCGTGCCCAGCGGAGCCCCTTCCCTGACCAGGTCCACGTAAATGCGGGCGGCTTCCGTCAATCCCTCGCGCACCACGGAAATATTCGGAATCTGGGAACCCTGGTGGTAATGGAGCAGCTTCAGGCAATCCAGGGCCTCCATCTGCTTGAGCTTGTCCACCACGTCCAGCACCTGGGCCGCGTTCAGGCCGAAGACGGATTTGTCCCCGGCGGATTCATGCCACAGGCCGGACCCCTTGGCCGCCAGCTTCACGCGGAGGCCCAGATTGGGGCGGATGTCCATCTTTTTGGCGCGGGCGAAGATGGCATCCAGTTCTGAAGGCATCTCCAGCACGATGAAAATGTTCAGCCCCATCTTCTGGGCCGTCAGGGCCAGGTCGATGAACTCGTCGTCCTTGTACCCGTTGCAGATCAGGTAGGCGTTCGGGTTGTGCATGTGCGCCATGGCCGCAATCAGTTCCGGCTTGGAGCCGGCCTCCAGCCCATAGTCGTACTTGGTGCCGTATTCCGCGATCTCCTCCACTACCTGGCGCTGCTGGTTCACCTTGATGGGGTAAACGCCCTGGTAATGGCCCTGGTAATCCGCCTCCTTGATCGCCTTGCGGAAACTTTCGTTCAGTTCCGCAATGCGGCTGCGCAACAGGTCGCGGAAGCGGAACAGGACGGGAACGGTCGTGCCGCGCTCGTTCAGCCCTTCCAGCAGGTCGCACAGGCTGATGTCCTTCTTGCCGCCGTCTTCATCATTCAGGCGGACGGTCACCTCCCCCTTCTTGCTGATCCGGAAATAGCCGTTGCCCCAGTCGTCAATGCCGTACAAATCTGCGGAATCATGATGGCTCCACCCCCGGACTTTCTGTTTAATGCCTTCTTTAGCTGCTGCCATGTCAATAGGTCTGGTCAAATGTTTCAGCCCAGGCGGGCTTCAAAATCCTCGTAGGAAAAACGGCGCACCGTCTCCACGGAGCCGTCGTGCTTCTGCACGGCTATGTCCGGATGGCGCACGCCGTTGAAAAAGGTGGTCTTCACCATCGTGTAATGGGCCATGTCGTCAAACACAAGCTCGTCTCCCGGAGAAAGGGACTCCGCAAAGGAATAATCCCCCAGGCGGTCCCCGGCCAGGCACGTCGGCGCCCCCAGGCGGTAGGCGAAGGGCCCTTCACCCGGCTCCCCGGCCACGGCATAGCTTTCCCCCTCCATCACGACGGCGGGCTGCTGTCCGGACCGCAGGGAGGGGTCTTTCAAAATCTGAAACACATCCGGCCTGTAGGGCATTTCCAGCGTGTCCGGCATGTGGGCGGACGCGGAAACGTCCAGAATGGCGTGTTCCACCCCCTCGGAGGAAAAAACGTCCAGCACCCGGCAGCGCAGCACGCCGGAATGGATGGCGACCGCCTCCCCCGGCTCCAGCCATACGTCCACGCCGTAGCGGGAGCGGATGCCGCGCACCAGGTTCGCCAGCAGTTCCCGGTTGTAGCCGGGCTTGGTGATCCAGTGGCCGCCGCCCATGTTCAGCCAGGTGATCTCCGGCCGGGACAGGATGGAGCCGAAGTACTGTTCCACGGCTTCCAACGTATCCGCCAGGTCCTCCGCGCTCTGCTCGCACAGGGTATGGAAGTGAAGCCCGGAAATTCCGGACAGGTCCGCGCCCCGCATCAGCTCCGGCGTCACACCCAGACGGGAGCCGGGCGCGCAGGGATCGTAAAGGGGCGTATGGCCCGTGGAAAATTTGGGATTGATGCGCAGGCCGCACTTCAGTTCCCCGGACAGGAAGCGGGGATGCGCCGTCACCTCCTTCCGGAAGCGGTTCCACTGGGTCAGGCTGTTGAAATCAAGGTGGTCGGAAATCTCCGCCAGTTCCGCAATCTCCTCCGGGGCGTACGCGGGAGAATAGGTCAGCACATGCTTGCCGAACCTGCGCCGGGCCAGAAGGGCCTCCCACAGTCCGGACGCGCAGCAGCCGTCCAGCAGGGGGCGCAGGTCCTCAAAACAGGGCCAGGTGGAAAACCCCTTCAGAGCCAGCACGACCCGGCACCCCGCGGCATCCGCTACCTCCCTGAGGATGCGGGCGTTGCGTTCCAATGCTGGCTGGCTGACGATAAAGGCGGACATGAAGCAACGACAACCTAAGCGATCTGCAACTATTTGCGAGAAAAATTTTAGTAATTTCCCATCATACCTCCAATTTAAGATATACCAAAGACTTCCGGCCCAGGCGGCACGTTTCTCCAGCAAGCGGAACCGTAAAAAAACGCCATAAAACGGCACAACCCGCATTCTTTTCCTTGAAATGGGGTGGATTTTCCTCTTTTATAACACAACCATTGCGATTGCCATGACTAACATTCATCCCTTCACCACAGCAGCAGCCTGCATCCTGACCGCAGGGACAGCGCTCTTCACCAGCTCTTGCCAACCTACCTCTCCCGAGAGCTACGCCCGCCAGTTCGCCACCGCGCAGAACGTATCCGTGCACGGGTACAACGGCCGCGAAACGCTGACCAGCAGAGTATATGCGGACTGGGGCGGCATGCCGGCCAACGCGCGCCGGGCCATGACGGAATACATCAAGGGAGCCGAATGGAAAAAGGCCGATTACATCCGGCCGCAGTACTTCGTCCAGGTGGACCGCTCCTTCTGGGCCATCTGCACGGACAACGACGGCAACCTCGCAGGCATCATTCCCTTCCGTAACGGCAAGGACGCGCGCAAGATTTCCGTCAACAACCACTTCAACATGCTGGTCAACACCACGGACAAGGCTCCGGCCCTGGGCTACGCCATCCTGAAGAACCTGGCCTATGCCGACGGACTGCGCGTCAGCACCCGCAAGGCTGACGGCCTGACCACCCCCATCCCGGCGCCTCCCGCCGTCAAAGTAGTCGTTCCGCCCAAGGAAGCCGCTCCGGCAGCCCCTGCCGGCAAACCTGCCGCCGCTCCGCCGGCCGCTAATGCCGATGTCAATACGGATGTGGAAGATGCCGACAACGCGGCGGAAACGCCTTCCGACGACGCCACGGCAACCGACACGGAAGATACTACCGCCACGGATACTCCGGCTGCGGACAATGCCGCCGAAGGAGACGCCCCCGCTGCGGACGCTCCCGCCGACGACTTTTAAGACAGCCGTCCCGCCGGGAAATCATCCCTGAACAGGCACTTTGCATCAACAGCCCCGCCCGGTTTTCCGGAGCGGGGCTGTTTCCTATCCCCCCGAACGGGGATAAAACACGGCACGGAGACGAGCCTCCGGATGAAATCCGGAAGCGGAAGTACAATATCCGGGGAAAAACCGCCATTCCATCCGCATGAAAAACGGCATGTCCTCCCAACCCGCTGCCGGAGATCGGAAAACATGCCGCGTATAGTATAAAGCGGATATGGCTCTCTCTATGCAACAACGCCGGAGAAGCACCAAGACCAGGATTACTTCACCTGGTCAGGCCACGGCACTGACGTGCCCTCGGCAACTCCCAGGGAATTTCCTTTCTTGTAAGTGGGCATCAGAGCCTTCCTCTCCCGGAGCAGCCTGCCCATCATGGAAGCCATCTCCTTCACTTTCTTCGGTTCCGCGGAAGCCAGGTTATTCTTTTCGCTAATATCCTTCCGCAGATTGTACAATTCAAAACTCTGGTCCACGTGACGGTAAATCAACTTCCAGTCACCACGCCGCAGTGCGGTGGAAGCGCCGTACTGCGTTGCCTGGCGGCTGCCTTCCCCCCAGTTGTTGGGCTGGTGGAACAAAAGGGGACGGTCGGCGGGGAATTGCGCCCCTTTCAGCAGGGGCACCAGGCTGAGGCCGTCCAGCTTCTGCGGTGTTTTCAAATTCCTGCATCCCGCCATATCGAGCAGCGTTGGCAGAAAATCGTCAATAATGACCGGCACGGAGCACCGGGCACCTCCCTTGGTGACTCCCGGCCAGGAAATAATCATCGGCTCACGGATGCCGCCCTCCATGCACCCTCCTTTGCCGAAGGAAAGCGGATAATTGGAATCCACGTTGCCAAGCCTTCCGGAGATGGCCAGCCCCCCGTTGTCAGACATGAACACTAACACCGTATTTTTATCCAGATTGTTGTCCTTCAAGTATTTCATGATGTCCCCCAGGCTCTTGTCCATCCCTTCGATCAGGCCGGAGTAATGTTTTTCCCTCGGCGACCACGCGTGACCGTCCTGCGGGTCTTTATAGGCATCCGCAAACCTCTTGTCATACGCGCGTTCATCCAGCGGGGAATGAAGGGCATACTGGGCCAGGTACAGATAGAAGGGCTTTCCCGCTTCCTTGGGATTGTTCCTGATGGCCTCCAGCCTCTTGATGGCCTCCTGGGTCAGCGCCTCCGTCAGGAACACGTCGTCCTGGTAATAATTATTTTCATCCAGTCCGCGCACATGGTTGAAACCCTTTCCGTAATGCTTGGAGCCGCGATAATCCGCCGGATGTCCGATTTCCGTACCGGCAATATTGTAGTCAAACCCCATGTTCAGCGGGTTGGAGCCTGGCGTTCCCTGCGTGCCGAAATGGGCCTTCCCGCAGTGCACGGTCACATAGCCGCACTTTTTCAGCAGCTGGGGCAGCGTGATTGCCGTGGCGAAGGGACGGGTCATGTTGTAGTGCATGTCCTCTCCGGAAATGGGGCGCTTCGTCACTCCCTTGGCGGGCGTTCCGACTGGCTGAAGACCGTTGAGGGCCCAGTCCGGCGGCTGGAGATTCTTGCTATTCTGGTCTGTCGTCTGGTTTTGCTGCCTGACCCAGTTGGTAACCCGGTGGCGGCTCGGATTCATGCCGGACATCAGGCTTACGCGCGACGGCGTGCAGAGGGGGTGCGCATACGCATCCGTAAACGTCATGCCCTGGGCGGCCAGTTTCTCCATGTTCGGCGTCCGGTAGCGCTTGTTCAGGAAAGTCTTGACCGGCTGGCCCTTTTCATCCGTCCAGAACGGCACGGACGTATCCTGCCATCCCATGTCATCCACCAGGAAAACAATGATATTGGGCTTTTTTCCGGAAACGGCATGGGAGGAATTCTGGGCCGACGCCCCTGCAAGCAGGGAGAGTACGCCGCAGGCGGCGGAGAGGAAACAGACTGTGAACTTCATGATTTTTTAGTTAATAACGTCAGGACAAACCTTTCAATTTTAAAATACGCATCCTGCGTCTCTGGTCTTTCTTTTTTTCCGGAAAAAGGGATTGATCCTCTGAAAGGTCCGGAAACGCCTGATGTCGCCGGGGTTTAGACTTGATCGCCCCCCGGTCGGAGTATACATTCCTCCGCATCATGTCCGAGCGCAAGAAACCATATCCTTTTGACGTCTTTGAACCCAAATGGCAGCAGATCTGGGACGAACGGAAGACCTTCAAAACAGGCAACCCCGGGGACGAGGGATTTGACGCTTCCCGGCCCAAGTGCTACGTGCTGGACATGTTCCCCTACCCCAGCGGCGCGGGCCTCCATGTGGGACATCCGGAAGGATACACCGCCACGGACATTGTGGCGCGCTTCAAGCGCATGAACGGCTTCAACGTGCTTCACCCCATGGGCTGGGACTCCTTCGGCCTTCCCGCGGAGCAATACGCCATCAAGACCGGGCAGCATCCGGCCATCACCACCTTCCGGAACATTGACAACTTCCGCCGCCAGCTCAAGATGCTGGGCTTCTCCTATGACTGGGACCGGGAAATCGCCACGACGGACCATGAATACGTGCGCTGGACCCAGTGGATCTTTCTCCGTCTTTACAACTCCTACTACAACAGGGAACTGAAAAAGGCGCGCCCCGTCTCCGAACTGGAGGCCCAGGGCCTCACCCGCGAGGAAATCGACCAGCGACGCCTGGCCTACGTGGCGGAAGTGGCCGTGAACTGGTCCCCGGACCTGGGCACTGTGCTCGCCAATGAGGAAGTGGAGGAATGGAAAGCCAAGGGCCACCACGTGGAACGCCGCCCGCTGCGCCAGTGGATGCTGCGCATCACGGACTATGCCGAACGCCTGATTGACGAACTGGAGCCCCTGGACTGGCCGGAATCCATCAAGCTACTCCAGCGCAACTGGATAGGCAAGTCGGAAGGGGCGGAAGTGGACTTTGAGCTGGGCGGGGAAACCATCACCGTTTACACCACGAGGCCGGACACCCTCTTCGGCGCCACCTACATGGTCCTTTCCCCGGAACACCCGCTGGTGGACGCCGTCACCACACCGGAACGGAAAGAAGCCGTGGAGCAGTACCGCGCCCAGTGCGCCTCCAAGAGCGATCTGGAACGCACGGACCTTTCCAAGGAAAAAACGGGCGTCTTCACCGGCGCGCATGCCGTGAACCCGGTCAACGGAGAGCAGATTCCCGTCTGGATTGCGGACTATGTGCTGATGGGCTACGGAACCGGAGCCATCATGGCCGTTCCCGCCCACGACGAACGCGACTTCGAATTTGCCGGGGTATTCGGCCTTCCGGTCCTCCAGGTGGTGCAACCGCCCACCGAAGATACCGACTGGCGCGGCTACTGCGGATATGAGGGCACCAGCGTGAACTCCGGCTTCCTGACCGGGCTGCCCACGCCGGAGGCCAAGGAAAAAATGATCCTGTGGCTGGAAGAGCGCGGAAAGGGACGCCGCAAGGTGAACTACAAGCTGCGCGACTGGCTCTTCTCCCGCCAGCGCTACTGGGGGGAGCCCTTCCCCATCGTCTGGGAAGACGGCTGCCACCGCGCCATTCCGGAAAACGAACTTCCCCTGCTCCAGCCCGCTCTGGACGACTTCGCGCCCACGGGAGACCCCCGCGGGCCGCTGGTCAAGGCCACGGAATGGATCGCCTACACGCCCACGGCGCACCGGGAAACCAACACCATGCCCCAGTGGGCCGGCTCCTGCTGGTACTACCTGCGTTATCTGGACCCGAAAAACAACGAACGCTTCGTCAGCCGCGAGGCGGAACAATACTGGATGGGCTCCGCAGGCACGCCCGGCGGCGTGGACCTGTACGTGGGCGGCACGGAACACGCCGTGCTCCACCTGCTCTACGCCCGCTTCTGGCACAAGGTCCTCTTTGACCTGGGCTACCTCAGCACCAACGAGCCGTTCCAGAAACTCGTCAACCAGGGCCTGATCCTGGGCGAAGACGGGCAGAAAATGTCCAAGTCCCGCGGCAACGTCGTCAACCCGGACGATATCGTGCGCGAATACGGTGCGGACGCCCTGCGCCTGTATGAAATGTTCATGGGTCCGCTGAAAGACGTAAAACCCTGGGCCACCAAGGGTGTGGAAGGTATCTCCCGCTTCCTGGCCCGCGTCTGGCGCGTGGCCTTCCAGGAAAACCAGGAAGGGGAATGGGAAATCAATCCCAAGCTCGTCTCCGGAGCGCCGGAAGCCGCCGTGCTGCCCGTCCGCAAGGAACTGCACAAGACGATCAAAAAAGTGACGGACGACATTGAAAGCATGTCCTTCAACACCGCCATCGCCAAAATGATGGAATGCACCAACGCCATGACCTCCGCGGACGTAGTGGACGTGCAGGACTACGTGGCGTTCCTGACGTTGCTCAACCCGTTTGCCCCGCATATTACGGAAGAAATCCATGCACGTCTCCAGGCGGCATTCCCCGACGTGCCGGAAACGCAGCTCTGCCAGAAAAACTGGCCCGCCTGCGATGAAGCCCTGCTGGTGGAAAACACGGTGCCGATGGTCATCCAGGTCAACGGCAAGCTGCGGGACAAGCTGGAAGTGCCCAGGGACATCTCCCGGGAAGAACTGGAAAAGCTTGCCCTGGCATCTTCCAAGGTAAAAGTCTTCCTGGACGGCGTAACGGTACGAAAAGTCATCGTCGTGCCCGGCCGCCTCGTCAATATCGTAGCCAATTAATCTTACAGGAAAGGATGCCCCGATCATGACCATGATCGCCCCGTCACTGCTGGCCGCCGACTTCTCCAGAATAGGGGAAGAGGCGCGCCGCGCCTTTGAAGCAGGAGCCGACTGGCTGCACCTGGACATCATGGACGGCCACTTTGTGGACAACATCTCCTTTGGTCCTGAAATCTGCGCCGCCGTCAGAAAGGCGGTGGGACCGGACCGTTTTCTGGATGCCCACCTGATGATCGAACGGCCGGACCACTACTTTGGCCGTTTTGTCAAAGCGGGCGTCAACCTCATCTGCTTCCATGTGGAACTGGGGGATGAATACTACATCCGCAACACTCTCAAGCGCATCCGCAGGGCGGGCGTGAAAAACGGGCTGGCCGTCAATCCGGCTACTCCCTTTGAAACCCTGCTTCCGTTCCTGGGAGAAATAGACCTGCTGCTGGTCATGTCCGTGGTGCCCGGTTTCGGCGGACAATCCTTCATGCCCTCCGTCCTGGACAAGGTAGTGAAAGCCGCGGAATGGAGAGCAGACCACCAGGCATCCTTCCTGATTCAGATGGACGGCGGCATTGGCAAAAACAATGCCGACCAGTGCGCATTGGCGGGAGCGGACGTTCTGGTGGCGGGTTCCTCCACCTTCAAGGCCGCGGACATGGCCCAGGCTATTGCGGAAATGAAATAACTGCCGGAGAACCCGACATTTTCTCTCTTTTTTCCCCTCATTTCCCGTTTCTTTCCTTTCCTGCCGGGTACACAACAAAAAACCGGCATCCCTCCACGAGGAATGCCGGACTTGGTAAGACAATTGCGGAATGGCTGTCAGGCCCTGCGTCTGCGCATCAGCAGAGCTGCCAGCCCCAGAATTCCCAGGGAAGCGGTTGCGGGTTCCGGAATGGGCGCCACGGTCACTTCCGCCTTAAAGGACGGTGCCCAGTCTCCCGACTGGATGCTGGTAAACCCTGCGTTCGTATAAACATCTCCAATGGCCACTCCGTCGGCTTCCTTTCCAATCCTCAGCCGGGCAGTGACAAAATTCACGCCATCCCAGGCGGTGTCGTCCGTAATCTGTACTGTGGTGAAAGCCACGTAATAAGTCACTCCGCTATTGAGCTCCAGATTATTAAAAGAGGCACTCTGCCATGAGGCGGAGCCATCCGCCGCGCCCTCCCCTGCCATGTCGATCGTCGTAGTGGACTGGCCTACAAACGTAGTGCCGTTCTTCGTGGTGGCGGAGGAAAAAATCGTAACGTACAAGCCGTTATTGGCATCCGCCCTGTTGGTGGCCTTGGCGATATCCAGGGACTGGAGGTACACCGTTGAATTCTGGGCAATGCCGGACCCGGAGGAAACAAGCATATGGTCCAGATCAAAGGAAAAACCGTAATAGGCGCCATATCCCCCGGAAGTCAGGGTGGAAGGATCATCCTTGGTCGTCGTGCTCAGAATGGTGGCGGCCTGTGCCGTTGCCAGGGACGCCAGTATGCCGAGAATGCATAAACATTTCATAACCTTTATCTATAGGGGGTTAAATACGGAAAAATACCGCAACAAAAAGAAAATAACGGATTCCTAATCCGTTAACAACGTGAATTGTTAACGATGAATGCCTTGTTTTTTATAAAACATTGAAAATGATCACTCTAATTTGGGTCTGGTCTTTTTTAACCATCTCTCTTTGTCTATGATCTTCTTGAAGTTACACGGGCTGCAAACGGTAAAGTAAATATGCGGATTAGGAATCCGGGAATGCCGTTTCACTCCCTTTCTCATGATATCTGCCATTAAACAGACTTACCCATCATATCGCCCTGACGAGCAAACATCTCCATACCTTCTCCCGTTTTTTCCAGCAGATCGGAAGCCAGCCTGATTCTCCCCGGTTCAAAAAAGCACATCACCGTGGAGCCGCCGAACGCAAAATATCCCTTTTCCGCCCCCCTGGCGGCAAACTCTTCCGGAACATAAGTCTCTTCAATAAGTCCCACCCCGGTGGCGCCCACTTCCAGCATGGCCACCTGGCCCCAGGATTCCGACTGGACGAGCGTCAGATTCCGCTTATTCGTCCACAACCATGACAGGCTCCGGCTCAGGCAATACGGAGACACGCTGGCCAGAGGGCCGCCCATTCTCCTCCACCTGCCGGGAATTCCGGAAACGGGAAAATGGAAGCGGTGATAATCCGTAGGGCACAGGCGGGAAAGAACAACGGCGCCTTCCGCATACCGCTCCGCCAGGGAGGCATCCCCAAGCAGCGCGGGAAGATCGAAACGCTGGCCTTTCACAAAAACGCCGCTGATGCGGTCTGCCCGCTCCCAGCCCATGTGGCGGGCGTCCGCCGGGAAAACAGCCGTCTCCTCCCCTCCGGACAACGGACGCGCCCCGGCTTTCAGGCGACGGTAGAAAAAATCGTTGAAATGTTTAAACTCTCCCAGCCCTTTGAGGGACTCCTCCATGTTGATGCCGTACTCCTCCACAAAGGCGGGAATGCCTTTGGCGCTGGAAGGCCGGTTCTTCCACCACCCCATCAAGGCGGAAAACATGCCGCGCTTGACCAGAGCATGCAGGGCAAGCCTCCCGGAAGCGGTGCCGTAAATCCACTGGAGGTACTTCTCCCCCAGCACCTGTTCCTGCTCCACTCGGCCCGTATAACGGTTATAATAGCTTATGCCCTCCATGAAAGGCATAGAGTGTCGTTCCCTGCCCTTTTTGTCCAGTCGAAAGACAGCCTCCTGACGGACTAGGAACCCTTCAGCCGTTCCAAGGCATCCTCGGCGCCGAATGACAGACTGCCTGCCGCACGTTCATACCATTCCCGTGCAAGGTTCAAGTCCTGCGGTACTCCGTTACCGTGTTCATAACAGGCGCCCAGCAGGTACTGGGCATCTGCCTCGTCCCCTTCCTCCGCCGCTTTTCTCAGCCAATGCATGAATAAAGCGTCATTCTTCTCCACCAGCCCCCATTCCCGGTATTCCAGAGCCAGCGCAAACATGGCCTCCGGCTCCTCCTGTTCCGCGGCGCGCTGAAGCCAGAGCAGAGCCTTGGCGTCATCTTTCTGCACAGCCAACCCTTCTCTGAAACACTCGTACAGGCAAAAGGCGGCGTCCCTGTCTCCGGCATTGGCCTCCCGATTCAATCCGGGAAGCGCCTTGTGAAACCACTCATCCGCCAATACGGCATCCCTGGAAACGCCATTTCCCTTCTGGTACATGCGTCCCGCCTGAAACTGGGAATACGCATCGCCCGACTCAGCCTTCCGGATAATGCTCCCCCATAACTCCTTCAACGATCTGTCCACCTTCCTGAGCTGCCACTTGGAATACAGCCACAGCGCTCCCCCTGCCAGAAGTACCAGAAAGAGGGGACTCCACTCCAAAAGATCTTTCAACCAATCCTTTTGCATACCGTACTCATATCACTCTTTTCCCTCCTTCCTGTCCATCACAAACTGCAAGTATGCAACATATAACAGCGTCCCCGCGTTGCAATCCACACACTCGTGAGGGTGCGACGAATCCCTCATTGACGCACGTACCGAATACGTGACGGTTTCAATCCACGCACCCGTGAGGGTGCGACTCATTTTTGACTCTTAGTTCCCCCTATCTAGAAGTTTCAATCCACGCACCCGTGAGGGTGCGACCGTGGCAGACCCCAGGAAGCGCCAGGCATCCCTCGTTTCAATCCACGCACCCGTGAGGGTGCGACGTCGTAGGGCAACAATGCGCGGGTGGTCTTAACGTTTCAATCCACGCACCCGTGAGGGTGCGACCGGCAGAGAGTGATTGTGGACCGCTCATGCCTGGTTTCAATCCACGCACCCGTGAGGGTGCGACACAATTTTTGGGTGTCTCTAATTGACGCCCGGAGTTTCAATCCACGCACCCGTGAGGGTGCGACCACCTGGCCCCGGAGATATGGATGACCTGGACCGGGTTTCAATCCACGCACCCGTGAGGGTGCGACAGATCGTGGAGGACAAAATCAACGACCTGAAGAAGTTTCAATCCACGCACCCGTGAGGGTGCGACGGCCTGAAGCGCAGGGATTGAAAGTCAGAGGTCCCAATGGCGTTTTGCGCCAACCTGTTCAATCATCCTGCGCCTTGCAGGTCGTAATGATGAGTGGTTCGTTTGTCAATCTTCGAGCCTCAATGACTTACAGAGTGCGCCAGTTTCCCGGCGATTTTCTGTGAGCTTGGGGTTGGCGCAAGGGGGCCGCAGCAGAAAGGACATGCACGAATTGTTTCATGTTCCTGCCATGACCGCTTTGTGCACAGTCAGGTGGTATGCCGACATGCTAGCCATTCCCTGGGGGAACGTCCAGAAGCTTCTTCGAACACCACCGTCATTCCCGGCTTGTCTTTCATCCGTATTCCCGGTTCATTTTTCCAGGACAGTCCCGGCATTTGTCCACAGAGTTTTCAAGGGTGAGTTCCGCTTTTTTTCCGGCCTCCATTTTTCATTCCCGCCCATTTGTTAGTTTCTTTTCCGCCAACATGAAACGGGGCCGCCCTCAAGGGCGGCCCCGTCTTGAATGATGGTGAACGGGAAATGTTTTTCGCCCTACAGGGCGGTCGGGATTTCCTTGCCGAGTTCGGACGCTTTTTTGGCAGTACCGTCGCCGGCGATGCGTTCCAGGATCACGTCCTTGTAACTCATGCCGCCCAGAATCATCGGCAGAACATGCACGTCATGGGGAACCATCACGTCCAGAACGTATGCCTCCGGGGATTCAATCATGCGGGTGATTGCTGCGGGAAGTTCCTCAATGCGGAGCACACGCTCGCATTTGACGCCGAACCCGGCGCAGATGAGCAGATAATTCGGGTAGATGATATCTTCCGTCTTGTGGGTGGGGTCGTAGTCGTCGTGCGGGTCCGCCAGGAAGGTCTGCGCGCGGTTGGAGTCGTACTTCAGGTCTTCCCACTGTACTACCATGCCCAGATGCTGGTTGTTCAGGATGATGCATTTGACGGGCATACGCTCCACGTGGATGGTCGCCAGCTCCTGAATGTTCATGAGCATGGAGCCATCTCCGTCTATGTTGACGACCAGCTTGTCCGGATAGGCTAGGCAGGCGCCCATGGCGGCGGGGAGGCCGTAACCCATGGTGCCCAGGCCGCCGGACGTGGCCAGGCGGCGGGGCTTGTCAAATTTGAAGAACTGGGCGGCGAACATCTGGTGCTGGCCCACGCCGGTGCAGATGATGGGGTCCTTGTCCGCCGTCTGGCGGTAGAGTTCCTCAATCACGGACTGCGGAGCGATGTAGCCCTTGCGGTCTTCATAGGAGAAGGGGTACTGTTCCTTCCAGCCTTCGATCGTCTTGAACCATTCCGGCGTACGGGTGAAGCCGGAGGATTTGCGTTCCCACCCCTTCCCTGCCAGGGCCGCGTTGAGAACGCCGAGGGCGTCCTTCACATTGGCGCGGATGGGATGGGCGACTTTTTTGTTTTTGTTGATCTCGCACGCGTCAATGTCAATGTGGACGATAGTGGAGTCCGGACAGAACATGCTGACGGCTCCCGTCACACGGTCGTCAAAGCGTGCGGCCAGGGCGATGACCAGGTCCGCTTCATTCACGGCATTGTTGGCAAACACGGCTCCGTGCATGCCCAGCCAGCGGAGGGAGAGCGGGTGAGTTTCCGGCATGGCCCCGATGCCCATCAGGGTAGTTGCCACGGGAATCTGGGTGCGTTCCGCGAATTCCAGCAGGTCCGCGGAGGCTTCCGCGGTGATGATGCCGCCGCCGGCATAGATGACGGGACGGCTGGCGTTTTCAATGAGGGGGATGAGGGCTTCCAGCTCTTCCGCGGGAACGGGCAGCACCGGGTTGTAGCCGGGGAGGTCCATTTCCATGTCGAAGTCCGGAGTGAAGACGGCTTCCTGCACGTCCTTGGGCATGTCAATCACCACAGGGCCGGGACGGCCCGTGGAAGCGATGTAAAAGGCTTCCTTCATGATGCGGGGCAGTTCTTCCGGTTCCGTGACCAGGTAACTGTGCTTCACGATGGGGGCGGTCATGCCGAACACGTCCGTTTCCTGGAAGGCTCCGCGGCCGATCAGGGAGCGCATGACCTGCGCGGTGATGGCCACCAGGGGCGTGGAGTCCAGATAGGCGTCCGCAATGGAGGTGATCATGTTGGTGGCGCCGGGGCCGGAAGTGGAGATACAGACGCCCACCTTGCCCGTAACACGGCCGTAGCCTTCCGCTCCAAACGCGCCGCCCTGTTCGTGGCGGGGGAGGATGGTCCGGATTTTGGGCTGATGGCTCAGGGCCTGGTGAATCGGCATGCTGGCGCCGCCGGGATAGGCAAAGACGACGTCTACACCTTCACGCACGAGGCATTCCACGAGCACTTCGGCTCCTGTCATGCGGGTTTTCGTTGGGGCGGATGATGTTTTGTCGTTTGTACTCATGTGCAAATAATATTTTTATTTGTTGCGTAGGAAAAGAGGTTCTAGCGCATTCCGCGCGCAATGTGAAGCCTTTTCATCGAAAAGTCAGAGGCGTGCCGCCTGCGGGAATACGCCGGGAAAAGATGCCGCAGCACAGGCGCGGAGGACAATATCAGGAGAGGGACGTCCTGCGCACCCGCACGCAGTCCATGCCTGCGGCGGCAGCCGCGGCAATGCCCGGAACGGCGTCTTCAAATACCACGCAGCGGGAGGGGGCGGCCCCCAACCGTTCCGCGGCCAGCAGGAACATGTCCGGAGCCGGTTTGCCGTGTTCCACGTCCTCAGGGGTTAAAATCACGTCGAACAGTCCCGTCAATCCGGCGGCGGCCAGGGTGCGGCGCGCGCCGGGAATGGCGCTGCCCGTGGCAATAGCCTTGGGGGCATCCCCCAGGGAGTGCACGAATTCCAGCACTTCCCCGATGGGCTGCATGCCTTCCTGCTCCAGCATTTCCAGATAAATGCGGCGCTTGTCCGCCGCGGTGGATTCCGCATCCAGCACCAGTCCGTAGCGTTCATTCAGGAAGTACACCACGTCATTGGCGGATTTTCCGCCGCAGGAGTAGAATTCATCCTCCCGGAAGACGGATTCGGGAGCTCCTGCGCGGGCCAGGGCCTTGCGCCATGCCTTGTAGTGGAGGGGCATGCTGTCCACAAGAGTGCCGTCCAGGTCAAAAATATATCCTTCATATTTTTTCTCAGGCAAATCCACGCGCTTGTTCATGACGGCGCTTATGATGCCACACCTCCGTTTTCCGGTAAAGCCCGCAGTCTGACCGCATGCGGCCGGAATGGCTTAAAAAATACATCCGAAGCTTGACATTTTATCCTGTTATTCTAATGTTTCTGCCACCTCGAAACGAAAACCGAACCTTTTTTCGAACATGGCCAATACCAAATCCGCACTCAAGCGCATCCGTCAGACCGCAACCCGCACCGCCCGCAACCGCGCCACGACTTCCAAGCTGAAAACTCTCCGCAAGAAGATTTCCACCGCTGTTGAAACGGCTGACAAGGAAGCCGCCGCCGCCGCTTACAACACGTTTTCCTCCGCAGTTGACAAGGCCGCCAAGGTAGGCACCATCCCCGCCAACCGCGCCGCCAACTACAAGAGCAAGGCCGCCAAGGCCATCGCAAAAATCGCCTAAGTTTTCACTTCGGTTTTCTGTCGATCTTATGGCAAGCCGCTCTGTTTATCTGAGCGGCTTGTTTTTATTATGACTCCCATGCAGCAATCCCGCCTGGATAAAGCCAAACTGATCATCGACCGCCCCGCGGATTTCAAGGTCTGCGAAGCCTGCGGCTCCATCGTATCCGAAACCACTGCGGCATGCCCCAACTGCAACGCCTACCGCTTTGACGCCAATCCGGATTACGTCGTGGAACAGGCCGTGCTGCTTGCCTCCCGCGAGCAGCGTTCCGTCACGCCGGAAGATCTGGAAAAGTAGGACTTTCGCCGCCCGGCCTTCCTTCCGGGCCGCCATTCCGCCTCAACAGTTTTTTCAGGAGCTTCCCCTTCCGGGGCAGGCTCCTTTTTCATCTCTCCGTGCAGGAACGGCAGGCCGTTTCTATTTGCGGAGGTCTGCAATGCGCAGGATAGTTGCCTCAATCAGGTTGGCCGGGCACGAGGCTCCCGCCGTAATGCCCACTTTCAGGGATTTGCCCAGATTCTGCACTACGGGTTCCGTGGTCATTCTCCGGACTTCCCGCGTTTCCGTATCAAAGGCGTCCACATACTGGATGGATTTGATGCTTTCAGCGGATTCAATGAAGTAGGTGGGAACGTGTTTCCTGGCGATGTCCACCAGATGCGTGGTATTGGAGCTATTGTAGCCGCCCACCACAAACATCACGTCCAAGGGGTTTTTCAAGAGATCGTACAGCGCGTCCTGACGGTCCTGGGTAGCGCCGCAAATGGTGTCGAACACATAGAAGTTGTCGTCGTCGCCGTCGCGCTGGACGATGGCGTCCCTGATCATTTTCTGGAGCGTCTGGGTTTCCGTCTTGAGCATGGTCGTCTGGTTGGCGATGCCCACTTCCTCCAGATCGCGGTCCGGGTCAAATCCGGGGGAACAGCAGCCTTCAAACCGTTTCATGAAGGCTTCCCGGCTGCCTTTGCCGAGGATGTAGTCGCATACGGCGGCGGCATCCTCCAGGTCATAAACCACCAGGTATTTTCCCCTGCCCTTTTCACCCAGGGCGCGGGAAGCCGTCGCGCTGGTTTCCTCATGGGTGGCTTTGCCGTGAATGATGGAGGTGATGCCCATGGAGGCGTAGTTTTTCACCCTTTTCCACACTTTCATGACGTCTCCGCAGGTCGTATCCACGATCTGGACTCCCTTTTCCTCCAGCGCGTCCATGAAGGAGGTGGGAACGCCGAAGGCGGGAACGATCACCACGTCGTCCGCGACAATTTGATCATAAGAGGCGTCCAGATGCTTCCAGGGAAGTTTTTTAATGCCCTTCCCCTCCAGCTGGCGGTTTACCTCCGGATTGTGGATGATGTCGCCGATCAGGTAAATCTGCCGGTCCGGGAAGACCTTGCGCGCCGCATAGGCGATGTCGATGGCGCGGCGGACGCCGTTGCAGAATCCGAATTCCCTGGCCAGGAAGAATTCCGTATGGCCCAGGTTGTACACATTGCCCGCGGCGCGGATGTGGGAAATCAGTTCGCTCTGGTAATGCTGCTGGATTTCCTTCTCCACCAGTTCCATCACCTCGGCGCGTCTCACGTTCACTCTGGCTTTGCGGGTTGAGTCCTGATTCATGCTCACAGCTTCCACACTTTCCTTCTTTCGTCAAGACAATCACAGCTTGCCAAGCCGGGCTTTTCACGGTATGCACAAGCCCATGCTGCTGGCCCTAGCCCCGATGAAAGACGTCACGGACCTGGCTTTTATCAAGACGTTGAACGACTTGAATTCCCTGCCGGATTATTTCATTACGGAGTATTTCAGAACGGTGGCCCATCACAAAAAGATGGACCCGTACATCATGCGCTCCATAGACGAAAACCCGACCGGGCGCCCCATTTACGGCCAGCTGGTGGGCCAGGAGCCGGAGCACCTGGTCCGGGATGCCCTGAATCTGATGAACCACGCCTGCGCCGGGGTGGACCTGAACATGGGCTGCCCCGCCCCCATCGTGTGCAGGCGGGGCGCCGGAGGCGGCATGCTGCGCTCCCTTCGGGCCATGGATTCCGCCCTGGGAGCGCTCCGGGACTCCCTTCCCGCCGGAGGCTTTTCCGTCAAATGCCGCCTGGGCTACGAGACCCCGGACGAGTTTGAACGCATTCTCCCCGTGATCGCCCGGCACGCACCGGACCGGGTATGCATTCATGCCCGCACCGTGCGGGAGGGCTACCGTTCCCCCGTGCATCCGGAGTGGGTCAAATGGGCGGTGGAAACGCTGAAATGCCCGGTCATCGCCAACGGGAATATCGTGGACACGCAGACGGCGGAGGCGTGGGTGAGGCTGGCGGCTCCGGCCGGCCTGATGGCAGGCAGGACCGCCCTGCGCAATCCGTGGATTTTTTCCCAGCTGCGCGCCCACTTCCGGGGGGAAGCCGCAACCGCCCCCACGTTCCGGGACCTCCTCCGCTACATCCGCAGCCTGTACAAACACACGCTGGAAATGCAGGACCATTACGTGGAGGAAAAACACATCCACCGGATGAAAAAGTATCTGGTCTATACCGCCCGGGGCCTTCCGGAAGAGTTTGACCACCACATGAAACGGGCCAAAACCTCGCGCGATTTCATGCACATCTGCGAGGAGATTCTGGACAATGATACCCCCTTCCCGTCCACCCCTCCGGAAGATACCCACCTGTTCGCCCATTTCAACGCTCTTCTCACTCAAGAGAAGGCTTGTCTCCCCGCCGGAATTCAGCTATGAATGACGACGTTCATGAATCCGCTGCCGCATGTCTTTCTGCTGGGCGTGACTGCCGCCCTTTGCTCCGCTCATGATTCCGTCACCCAGGGCATGGAGTTTTTACGCGCCTACATGCCGGAACAGGACAAGCCGGTGATTACGGAAGAGCGACTGAAGAGAGAGGTCAGGCTGGCCCTGGACGTCCGCAGCCGCTTCCCTTGGGCGGGCAAGGTTCCCTGGGAAGTTTACGAGAACGACGTGCTGCCTTACGCCGTGGTCAACGAACCGCGCGACGAATGGAGGGAGCAGTTCCGCAACCTTTTCGCTCCGCTCGTCTCCTCCTGCAAAACGGGGCGGGAAGCCGCCCTCACCGTAGCCGCCTGCATCCAGAAGACGCTGCACGTGAAATATTCCACGGAGAGGAGAGTCCCCCACCAAGGTGTGAAGGAGTCTCTGGAGTCCGGCAAGGTTTCCTGCACCGGGCAGAGCATTTTGCTCATTTGCGCCCTGCGCTCCATCGGCATTCCGGCCCGCATGGCGGGCGTGGTCACCTGGAACCACGTCCGGGGCAACCACAACTGGGTGGAAGCCTGGTGCGACGGAGAATGGCGGATGCTGGAGTACAATGAAAAGGATTTCAACACGCCCTGGGTCATGTCCGCCATCAGCATGCTGGACCCCCGGAAGCCGGAGAACGCCATTTACGCCACATCCTGGAAGAAGAAGACGGAAGGAATGTTTTTCCCCCTGGTCTGGGAGGCCCGCTACGACAGGAAAAGGAACGCGCTGGAGTTTCCCCCTGAAAGCCGGATTGTCCCCGCCGTCAACATCACCAAACGCTACATGAAGCTGGCTTCCTCCTGGGCGGCTTCCCAGCCGGAATATGTTCCCGGCAGCAAGCTGATGCTGGACATCACGGAGGATGAGGGAGGCAAACGCCGGAGACTGCCCCTCCATGTTTCCCTCAAGACGGAAGAAGGGATAGTTCTGGCGGAAGGCGTCACACCCGGTCCGTCCGACGACATGCGGAAGTTTCTGGAAATTACGCTGCCGGAGAAAGTGAGCCGGGGCATGCTGGAATTCCTCCTTCCTGACGGAACCGTGCGCAGGGAGGCCATCACGCATACGGAGGCTCCGGTGCAGATTCTGAATCTTTCCGCAAGTCTCCGATGAAGATTCCCCTGTTCTTCAACAACACGGCGCGGAGCGCCAGGGCGGGACGCTTCCGCCGGTGGCTGAAGAGATATGGCTCCGTTTTCGACGTCATGGAGCCGGAAAGCAGCGAGGATATGCTGAACCGCCTGGCTGCTCAGGCGCGTTCCGGGGCGCCCGCCGTAGCCGTGGCGGGCGGCGACGGCACGCTGAGGCTGGCGGCCCGCGCCCTCTGCAATACGGATACGGCCCTGGCCCTCTTCCCTGCGGGAACGGCCAACGTTTTTTCCCGTGAAATGGGATTCCGACAGAATTTCCACCACGCCCTGCACGTGCTGAAAACGGGCCGGACCAGGGAGGTCGATTTGTTTGCCTTCAACGGGCAACCTTTTCTTCAAATGGCGGGCATCGGAGCGGACGGACGCTCCGTGGAGCTGACGACATGGGAGATGAAGAAGAAGTGGAAGGCCTTCGCTTACGTAATCGCAGGAGCCAGGGCTTTCACGGAACGGCAGCCGCTCCTGACCCTGACGACGGATGACGGCAGGGTGCTGGAGGGGCGCTCCATCATCTTCGGCAACGGCCGGAGGTACGGCGGCCCCATGAAACTGTTTGCGGAGGCAAATAATGAAGACGGCCTTTTGGATGCCGTGGTTTTCAAGCATGCGGCTCCTTCCATCATCAGAGAAAGCCTGCTGGCACTCGTTCACGGAGGGTTTCATTCCCTGCGCTACGGCGGTTTTGAATATGTGCGGATGACGGAAGGACAAGTTGCCGCCATCGGCCACGCGGCCTGTGAACTGGATGGAGATTATGCGGGAGACGCCCCCGTGCAAATCACGCGCGCCGGCAAACTCAAAGTTTTCGCTCCGTAAAGACCCCCACCGGGAGGAAAAATCCGCTCCGGCCCATTCACCCGTACCGGGAAAACGCGTTTCACGCCGCCCTACCAGGGCAGGAAGCGCGAGAACGTATCCAGAATATGGGAATAGTGAAGAACATGGTTTTCCGGCACGCCGAAGAATATCAGAATGATGACGGCATCCAGAACGGCCGCAACGGCAATCCATTTAATGAAGACAGGCAGCAGAGAGAAAGAATCATGCAGCATGATCCATTCCTGCATCACGAATGAATAGTCCGCGCCGGAATCAAAAAGGCGGAATTCCTCAGACAGTTCCTCAAAGGTCATTTCGCGGGGGCAAATGTAATTCTTGGTTTCGATTCCCACACCGCAACAATGCAGGCCGCTTCCGGCCAGAGAAGCTTCCATATAGGCGCCCTCCCCGTTGAGCAGGGAAATACGGGAGTCATGAGTAGCCATACGGTATTGGTTCAGCATTTCCTCCAGGCTGCCGCATGCCTCTCCGTTATATGAATAACGATAGGGGACTGTCACTCGTGGACTCTAATCAACCGGAAAGCGGCGTGCAAGATTTTTTTGTCCTGAATACAGGAACCCCGGCCCTTTCATCCCGTTTGGCCTGAAAAAGGCCGTGCCGACAAGCGGCACGGCCCCAAGGGAAAATAAAATCACGGAGCGTTACATGCCCATGATCTGGTAGCCTCCGTCCACGTAAATCACCTGGCCGGTGATGGCGGCGGCGCCGTCGCTGGCCAGGAATACGCCGGTAGCGCCCAGTTCCTCGCCCGTGCAGGAACGGCCCAGGGGGGCGTGTTCCTCATAAACCTTGAACATGGTGGAAAAACCGGAAACGCCGCGGGCCGCAAGCGTCTGCATGGGACCGGCGCTGATGCAGTTGACGCGGATGCCGCGGGAGCGGCCCAGGTCGTACGCCAGGTACCGGGTGCAGGCTTCCAGGGCGGCCTTGGAAACCCCCATCAGGTTGTAGTTGGGCACCACCTTTTCAGACCCCAGGTAGGACATGGCCAGAATGCTGCCGTTGTCGGACATCATCGGCTCCACAGCGCGGGAAAGCGCCACCAGGGAATACGCGGAGATATCAAGGGAAATCTTGAAGGCGTCCCGTCCCGTTTCCAGGAAACTGCCGCCGCCAAGGGCTTCCTTGGGAGCAAAGGCTACGGAATGCAGCATGCAATCCACCTTGTCCGTGTGCTTGCGGACGTTTTCAAAGAAAGCATTAATGGATTCGTCACTGCTCACGTCCAGATCATAAACGGGAGCGTCTTCACCGAAGTTTTCATGAATCAATTTGATCACGCCGTCCTTGAGGCGTTCGCCCTGGTAGTTGAAGATGAGCTTTGCGCCCGCTTCATGCCATGCCTTGGCAATCGCGAAAGCGATACTGCGCTTGTTCGCCACGCCGACTACGACACCAACTTTGCCTTCGAGTATTTTACTTGACATAATGGTAGGTGAATACTGCCCTACTTTCCCGCTTTTGACAAGAAAAACGGGCGTCACCGGAAACGGGCTACGCCCCCGTCTGCTGGCGGCAGGCCTTGACCGTGTTGGCCATCAGCATGGCGATGGTCATTGGTCCCACGCCTCCGGGAACGGGCGTGATGGCGCGGCATCTGGGCGCCACCTCGTCATAGGCCACGTCACCCACAATACGGTAGCCGCGCTTGGCGGACGCGTCTTCCACGCGGTTGATACCCACGTCGATCACGACGGCGCCGTCTTTCACGAATTCCGCCGTTACAAAGGAGGGGCGGCCTATAGCCGCAACGATGATATCCGCGGAACGGCAGAGTTCCGGCAGGTTTTTCGTGCGGGAATGGGCTACGGTCACCGTAGCGTTGGACTGCTTGGACATGAGCAGATGGGCCATCGGCTTGCCCACGATCATGCTGCGGCCGATCACCACGGCATTGGCACCCGCGGTTTCAATGCCTGCCGCTTTCAGCAGTCTGATGCAGCCCAGCGGCGTACAGGGCACAAAGCCGGATTCGTCTTCCATCACCAGCTTGGCGACGTTTTCCGGATGGAAACCGTCCACGTCCTTGGCGGGGTCTATTTCCAGCACGACGGCAGCCTCGTCAATATGGGGAGGGGGCGGGCTCTGCACCAGAATGCCGTGGATGGAGGCATCCGCATTCAGTTCCCTGATGACCTCAAGCAGTTCCTCCTGGGAGGCATCCGCAGGGAGAACGATTTTCCGGGAATGCATGCCCAGTTCTCCGCATTTCTTCACCTTGGAATTGACATATACCTGGGAAGCGGGGTCATCCCCCACCAGGACCACGGCCAGGCCCGGCGTAATCCCGGCCGCCTTGAGCCGGTCAATGTCTCCCTTAACCTCCTCCAGAACCTGGGAGGCCACTAGCTTTCCGTCGATGATTTGCATAATTTTGATTGGGTAAGTGGAGGAAAGTCCGGGACACCTTCCTGCATCATGCCGGCCAGCAGCCGACCATATTCCGCCACTTGTTCATCCGTGATGCCCGGAGGGATGAACAGCCTTTTTTTCCAGAGAATGTTCACGTTGGAACCCGGCTTCGGGATGGCGTAATGATCCCATGCCTTGTTCAGACGCCAGCAACTTTCATATTCTATGCAGACGGGAATAATGGGCAAGCCCGTTTGGGAGGCCAGCCTGATGATACCCGGCTGCACCTGGTACATGGGCCCCCGCGGACCGTCCGGAGTGAAGCAGAAGCAGATGTTTCCCTCCCGGATTTTCCGAAGCATTTCCATGTAGGCGAGAGCACCCCTGCGCCCGGAGGAACCTCTGACGGCTTCCAGGCCGAAGTATTTGCAGACGGCCTCCACCAGGGCCCCATCCTTGCTGGCGCTCGTGAGCACGCACATGTTGAGCGGCTTCTGGGCCAGGGACCAGGCGTATCCCGGCACGACGGTGCGGTTGTGCCAGAGAGCCACCAGGAAGGGCGTCGTGTATATATCGTCATGCTCCTCCTTGATGGAGCGGATATTGAGACTCATGCACAAGGGCTGCAGGAGCGACCACAGGCCCAGCCCGGCCATCTGCGTCCACCAGCGGGTCCGCTTTTCAGTCGTTTTCCGTAAATTGGGAAGGGGGGGAAGCATGAAACGGCACCAGTATTACATGAATCCGTCCACGGTAATGCGGCCGGGAGACGGAACGGGAGAAGCCGGAGAAGAACCGTCTGTCCCGCCGGACGGATAGGCGGGAGGCAGAATGCCGGATTCCGCGGCGGATTTCAATTCCTGAAGCATGCCGCCGGAATTATCCGTGGGTGAAGCCAACGTCCCGGAAACCTTCACGGGGATAACGAAGTCATGTCCGTCCTGCGTGACTCCTTTCGGAATGCGGCGGCCATTCGCCATGTAGGAGGGCAGCTTGAATACAAGCTCCCCGGATATATTGGAACCGCTGCAATGCAAGTTGCCCGTAACGCCCAGAAAGCTCTGCTCAAACAGGGATATATCCTTCAGGGAAACGGACTGGTCCGTACCGTCACTTTCCAAAACAAAGGAACCGGACGAGAATACGGGGGAGGAATACGGCAGGCCGGTTTCCATTCTGCGTTCCGTCATGGCCTTCAAAAGCTGGAACACGGGAAGGCGCATCATGGAAGCCTTGATGACGGAACCGCTGGTGCCCTGCAGGGACGGCCTTTTCTGTTCCGGTCCTACGGGGAGGGAGAAGGTCACGCTCAATTCACGCTTTTCCTCCACGGGCTGCTCGCCCATGCGCACCTTGATGAGGGAAGAGAAGCATTCCCCGACGAGCTGGGACAGGTCAAAGTTTCTGCCGGTCAGCGTCCAGTGACGGTGGCGGAAATCGTTGTCCAGGCGCATGCTGCCCGTAATCATGAAGGGGCTCAGGTCCGTAGGCTTGTTGAACATGACCCCCTTGTCCACAAAACCGGAGAAGGTGAGCTGCTTGATGCCGAAACCGTCCAGAATGACGGAGCCCGCATCCATGGCCAGCAGGGGCCACCCCTTGATTTTCAATTTTTGCTGGGAAAGGTCCAGTACGTATTCCGTGGATGCTCCGCCAGCCCTGGAAGTACGGATGTAGGCTTCCGCCGTCAGGTAAAAGGGCCCTTCGTTTTTCTCCAGGGTGAAGGGCTCCCGTTCATGGGCATAACCCACTTCCAGACGCGGAGCCGTATAGCGCTGAAAAGCGAACGGCAGTTCCTTACCGGTCCGGGGCAGCGAGAATTTGGTGTATCCCGGACGCAGGCCGATGGTGGCTTGTGACACGTTCAGGCTTTCCCCTTTCACCCTGCCCAGGAAAAGGGAAGTCGCGGAGACTTCCCCGGAGACCCCGTTCAGCGTGATGAAGGAAAGGCAGGAGTCTTCCGGGAAGGTGATCCTGATGCGGGAGGCTTTCAGGGAACGGCCGTCCATAGCCATTCCGGAAACTTCCACATCCCCCCCCCACGCAGCGGACAGTTCCTCCTGCATGCGGTTGGAAAATTCCACCGTATTGAATGAAGTGAGCCGGTACATGTACGTTCCCACCAACCCTCCGACGACAAGCAGAATCAGAATGCAGAGGCCGATCAGGAAACGCTTGTTTTTCAAGGCGGCCTTTTTGTCGTTCTGGTGTTCATCACCATAAGAGCGGCGGCGTTTTTCCACACGGATGACCTTGGAGCCGTCCGGGCGCACCACCACTTCCCTTCTCCGCTCCACGCCTTGGGAATCGGAATCATGCAGCTGGCGCATGATGTTCCCCGCACCTTGGGGGAATTCAGCATCAGAATCGCTGTTTTTCACAGGCTTGATTTTTTAAAGGTTACTCAACGGCACTGAGAGCGGGAAGACCCGCACCGCCTTCCGGAGTTTCCGGAGCGGGAGTATTCGGCGTGTACAGTTCCTTGCCTCCCGGATCCACCACTTCCGCCTTCACCATGATGATGATGGCCTTGCGCTGTTCCTTGGACCCTTGGGAACGGAACAGGCGCCCTACCCAGGGGATATCCCCCAAAATGGGAATTTTGTCCTCATATTGGACGGAGGTAGCTTTTTTCAAGGCTCCGATCACCAGGGTATTGCCCGTGATGACGCGGACGGAAGAGGTCATGCTGCGCTTGGAAAATACGGGCTGGAGAATGAAGTTGTCCGACGCTTTGGTCATGGTTACTTCATCCTTCCCTTTTTCCTGGGATACCAGAGGCAGGAAAATGGGAGTACCATAGTTGATGAACCCGTCAAAATCCACGAGTTCCGGAGCAACCGTAAGATCCACCATGGACTTGTCCTCACTGATGCCAGTCACCTCCACATTGAATATGGTACCCAGCTGCCTGGTTTCAAATGCCGTAGGATGAGCGGGCGTCATCGGCATGATGGGAATGCGTTCGCCTACGTCGTCATCGTCGCCCCAATAGTCGTCATTGTTGTAGTCCCTGCCGGTGCTGTTGGGAATTTCGGGCGGATCATATTCCGTGGGGTAAATCAGTTCCCTGCCGCTGAAGAAGGTTGCCTTTTCTCCGGGGCGTACTACCACGGAAGGATGCTGCATGATGTCCGTGCCTTTTTTCTGGCTCAGGCCCCGCATGATCATGGTGACGTCCGCCTGGCTCCACATGCCGCGCATGGTCAGGATGCTCGGCGCTCCGCCGGGGGTGTAAACGGCATCCGAACTTCTGGCGGAAGTGCCGCGTTCGATCATCCCGTCAATGCTGTCTTCCGTAAATACCTGGTTGCCTGACCTCAGGCCGCCCACTACTCCTGCGGGAGATGCGGCCCCGGCCACTCTGGCAGCACTGTCCAGTACGGTATTGTTATAATCGTTCTTATTCGTCCCTGCCCCGCCCATGAACCATTTGTTGGGGTCAAGGTTGAGGTTCACGATCCAGTTGAATCCCAGTTCTTCCAAATCCGCCTGGTTGACTTCCAGAAACGTGGCGCTTACAATTACTTGCAGGGGCTGAGCCGCCGACTTGGCAGCCACCAGTTCTTCCAGGAAGTTCAGGTCCCTGGGAGTTCCATGGAAAAAGAGTGTGGAGTTGCCCGCGTTGTATTTCACGGAGCTGCCGGCCGGCAATTTCAACCCCATGGCGGCCAGCATCTTCTGCGGGTCCACCCGCTTCAGCGTCATTCCGGAGGAACCGGAATCACCGGAAGCGAACGGGTCCAGATCGTCCGAACCTGATGAGGAATCCGTCCCGGAGAAGAAACCGGGAGGAACGGGAATGGTCTTGGAGACCATGTAGGATGTTCCGGCGGATGGAGTGACGAGTTCCGCGCCATAGGCGTTCGTGCGGAAAATCAGCCCGGAGGCGCGGGCTACGTACTGCAGGGCTTCGCGCAACGGAATGTTTTGAAGATTCAGGGTGATTTTCTTGGCGGCGATATCCTTGGCGGTAACGCTGTCCGGAGGACCGGGGTCCAGGGAAATGTTAATCCCCCTCTCGGCCTCGGTCTGGGCCGTTTCATCATGCACCCGGGACTGGTTGCGGAGGTAGTCCACGGCTTCCTCCACCGTAGCCTGCTCCAGCTGCACCCTGGGCAAACGGATCATGCCCAGCTTCCGGTCCACGCTCACCACGGGATTTTCCAGGGGCTGGGAAAAGGATTCCGGCTCCTCGGGAACTTCCGTAACGGAAGGACGGCGTTCCCAGAGGCCGCTTACCTCCGCCAGGGCGTTCCCGCGGGTTTCGTCCCGCGCAGAGGAAAAATAGCTGGTGCGCGCACGGTTCACCTGCTCCATGCCGCGCCGCGCCGCCGTATTGTAGGGGTCAATGAGAAGGACGGAGTTAAATTCCTTCAGAGCTTCGTCGTACTGTCCCAGCTCATAATACCCGAATGCCAGGCGAAGGAGGCCATTGACCTTTTCCACGTCCACGGCATGCTGCGGAGTCAGGGCGGGGTTCGTCCGGATCGGGTCCTTGAGCAGTTCCAGAGTACGCTTGGCCAAGGCATGGTTCGGAGTCGTTTTCAGCGCGGATTCCAGCAGTTCCGAGGCTTCGTCATAACGTCCCACCTTGATGTATTCCTGGCTCACGGCCACGCTGGCATCCGCAATACTGGTTTCCAGAAAGCGCCGCCGGGTCTCCATATTGGGAGCCTTGGGCAAGGTATTCAGGCTTTTACGGTAAAGTTCCAGAGCCTCCTGGTACTTGCCCTCGGAATATTGCTGACGCGCCTGATTCAGAAGCAGCATGGAAGCCTGCGCCTGTTCTTCCATCCGGGCAGCAGCACGGCGGGCGGCGCCTGCGCCGTCCTGCGCCAGGGCAGGACAGGCTCCGGCAACGGCAAGCGCCAGAGCAATCTGCTGAATGGTAGACATGGAGTAAGGAAAACGTCTAGTCATAGGAATTTTCGGGACTATAACGAATTAAATTCCGTCCGTCATTATAAAAACGCCCAGAGGAGCAAAAAATATCGAATGTGAAGAAGAGGGCTCCGCGCCCCGGCTTCTTCTATGCTCCGGACAGTTCCAAAACGCCTACTTCTCCCGGTTTCAGAGGATAGGGAAGTCCCCTCTCCATCAGTTCGCTCCTGTCAAAAAACCTGTCTTTCCCATCTTTCTTCATCAGGTTTCTGGCGCGCACTTTCGCCGTCTGGATGCCGCACCAGTTGAACGCATGCTGGGGAATGGAGATGCGGAGGTTATAGAAATTGATGGTCGGAGAAAGATTTCCCACCACCAGCACCGTGGAATGGGCATGGGCATGGTACCTGAGCATGGCATACACCCAGTGTCCGGAAGTGTCTTCCGCCGGTTCCCTGCCGAAGGTGGTGTTTTTCATATTGGCCCAGTTCAGGCCATAAAAATCCCCGCGGTCCAGTGCGGGATGCTGGAGGAGGGGCAGCAGGCGCGCGTGAAAGTCCCTCAATTCCGCGGAATCCTCGTCCAGCAGGGAGGCGTCAAACCTGCCGCCGGCCACCCAGGGCTGCAACTGCGGCAGGCAGGTATAGTCAAAGATGCTGGTCCGGCCGTTATGGCCGCCAAAGCCGCCCGGAGCTTCCGCGCGTTCCCCCACCTCCTGCCCGTTGTACACCAGCACGGGGCCCTTGCCGGAGGCATACACGAGCGTCATGATGGCCGGCAGAATAGTGCGCCCCGTCCCGCCCCATGCTATCGGCGAGCAGACACGCTTTTCATCGTGGTTTTCCACATAACGGACGCCGTGGGTCAAATACTGGGGCTCACTCCGGAAGAGGCGGTCAAAATCGTTGGCCCAGTTCCCCCGCGTATAGACATGTTCCGCCAGATGGTAGCAATCGGCGTCATAGACGGCATTGAATCCGGATTCCAGCAGGGCGGTACAGGGATCGCCCGGAGTGGTTTTCAGATGGTCATTGTAGGCTTCCGCCATGAAAAACACGTCGGGCAGACGCACCCGGGAGCGGGCAATGGCCCATTTCCAGAACGCCATGGGAATCATCTGGGCCATGTCGCACCGGAACCCGCCAATGCCCAGTCCCTGCCAGAATGAAAGAATATCGTCCATGATTCTCCATGTCTTGGGGACCTTCTGCTTGGGACTTGTCCAGTCCGGCAACAGGCGCAGGGCCGGGAGCCCCGCCAGAAAGTTATAGCCGTAATTGAGCTTGACCGTTTCATACCAGTCGCACCGGTCCGGCTCCCACGTCACCGCATTATTTCCCGTCACCCTGCCGAAAGTCATCTCCCCTTCGAACAGCCCGTCCGGGAGGCGCAGGGGGGGGCCGTCGCCGGGGCTGTTGGAAGTGAGGTAGAAATATCCCTGCTCCGGTGAAAAAAAGGTATGGTGGTCGTCCCCTTCTCCAAAGTCGTCATGGCCGTCCCAGTCCGCCAGGTAGGCGCGGGAGACATGGTTGGGGACAAAGTCCATGAGAGGCACCAGTCCCACGGTCCGGCACCGCCTGACCAGGGCCTTGAATTCCTCCATCCTCAATTCCGTAACGGACCCCAGGTCAGGGTCCACATCAAAGTAATCCAGAACCGCATAAGGACTGCCGGCCAGCCCTTTCACGATGGATTCCGGCTGCGCGGGCAGCCCGGGGTGGGCCGTCTGCGTGGCATGCCTCAGCACGCCCGTCAGCCAGATGTGGGTAAAGCCCATCCTGGCAATTTCCCGCAGAGCCTTGTCCGTTACCCCGTTAAATGTGCCGCAGCCGTTTTCCTCCCGACTTCCCCAGTCCACTCCGTGCATTTCCATGTTGGAAAAGTGGCGGACAAACAGTTGATAGATGACCGGACGCATGAATTGAAATGACTTGATGCAGCCCTTCCCCGAAAAAGAAGGGGACAGGCGATGCCCTCTTCCTTCCGCAGGAAGGGAGTCCGTTTATAATGCTAGTTTTTCCAGGTACTCTGCAAGTGTATTCTGATCCACCGGGGCAATTTGGCCCAGCCGCAGCAAGGCCTCCCTCCTGTTCCGCAGCGTGCCTTCCAGTTGAAGTTCCTGGATATGGGAAAGCCATTTTTTGAAATCCGGTCCCGGAGAAAATCCCAGAGCCATCAGGTCGCGCCCGGTCACCAGGGGAGGCGGCACCAGGGGTTCCTGCCGGTAGGATTCCCTGGCGTCCCGGACGAATTGCCAATTATCCATCAATCCATTGGAGGAAAGGCAATCCAGCCGGTGCAGCTCCAGTTCGTCCCGGAAGAAGGGGGAATTCATGAACATTCTCAGGGTGGATTTCTTCATCTGCCGGACATGCATGAAGCGCATGTGGCGCTCCACCATGTCCGCCACGGCATCCACCACGGCATTGGAGTATTTCAGCCTCCGCAAAATGACACGGGCCAGCGCAGCACCTTCCTTGTCATGACCGGAAAAACGGATTCTTCCCGTTTCATCCACCTCCCGGCAGGCGGGTTTGCCGATGTCATGCAGCAGCACGGCCAGGGCCAGTTCCAGGGAAACGGGACCTCCGTCCGTCCCCAGCGCTTCCAGCATCATCAGGGTATGTGTGTACACATCCCCTTCCGGGTGCCACTGGGGGGGCTGCCCACAATCCACCATTGCATACACTTCCGGGATGATGTGTTTCATGAGTCCCGTTTCCACCAGCATTTCCACCCCTGCCCTCCTGCGCGGAGCCAGCAGTATCCTGTCCAGCTCCTCCCGGATGCGCTCCGGGGCTATCCGGGCCAGCAGGCCGGAGTTCCTGCAAACGGAAGCGTACGTTTCCGCTTCCATGGCCACTTCCCGGGTGACGGCAAAGCGGACCGCCCGCATCAGGCGCAGGGAATCTTCCTCAAAGCGGCAGTCCGGATTCCCGATCGCCCGCAGAATTCCCGCCTCAATGTCCGCCACGCCATCCACATAATCCACGATGCCGCCGGGAGGGTCGGAAAAAGGTTCTTCAAACAGGCCGTTCATCGTGAAGTCACGGCGCCGGGCGTCTTCACGCGCATCCGTAAAATAGACGGCGTCCGGTCGGCGGCCGTCGCTGTAATTTCCGTCCTTTCTGAACGTGGCCACCTCAAAGCAGAAACCCTTGTGAAGAACCAGCACTACGCCGAAGGCGGCACCCACCTCCCATGAACCGGGAAAAAGGCGCAAGACTTCGTCAGGCCGGGCGGAAGTGGCAATGTCTATATCCTTCACGGGATACCCCATCAGCCGGTCCCGAACGCATCCCCCGGCAAAATACACCAGGTGCCCAGCCCGGGCCAATGACCGCGCCACGGCTTCTGCCGCCGCTCTCATCGGGGTTCTTTCCATGGAACGGCTATTCCGGAATGGGACGCAGAGGGGGAGCGGATACGGGAGGCGCCGCCGGAGCCGCCGGACGGACGAGCTGCCGTGAAGCCGGGACCGGACGGGACGCGGGAACACGCGTATCCGGTGAATTGATTCTTTCCGGGATCACGGAGGCAGGTGCGGCCGGAGGAGCCTGGGGAGCTTTTTCATCCGCCTTTTCTCCGAATGTGTTCATGGCGGCATAAAGATTGGCGTCAAACAGCATATCCGGGGTGCCCCGCATCAAAATCTTCCCCTTGGGGTCCAACAGATATACCCGGGGAGTATGGGCCACGCGGTAATCCTTGAATGCAACCGCCTGGGCGTCCACCAGGGAGGGTATGTCCAGATTCAAATTCAGCAGGGCCTTTTTCACCCCTTCTTCGGAAACCGGAGCTATGGGCATCACCGTCATCCCCGGAAATTCCTTGCGCAGGGAGGCCGCCTTTTCCAAAAACTTGACGGACATGGCATCCCGGGGGTCCCAGAAAACCAGCAGAACGGGCTTGTCTCCGGAGGGAATTTCCACCCAGGTTCCGGTAGCGGAGGAAGGCAATTTGATTTTAGGCCCCGTCTGGCCGATGTTGAGATTGAGGATTTCATACAGTTCCTCCTTGACCAGGTCCTGGACGGGAACGGGGCCGAATTTGGCATCGTAGCACTTGATGATGGCGTCCTTCAAAAGCCTGCCTCTGGCGGCGACAAGGCGGGAGTCATCCTGCTGCATCCCGGAACTTTCCTTCATGACCATCGCCAGCCCCAGGGAAGCCAGCCCCTGATCTTCCGGGAACTGGTTCATATCCTTGATCTTTTCCAGGATAGTGCGGCAGCGCAAATCGCGCGAATTGCTCAGCGCGTGAGCCGCCTGTCCCGCTCCCTTTTCCATCACCATGTTGTTTTCCAGGGCATTCAGGCAGTTCAAGACGATTTTCCTGGCAGCATCTCCGTTGGGAAATGCTTTCTCAAGGGCCTGCGGATGGTCCAGGAACCAGACAATGGCCGGAAGGGCATAAGGCTTGGAGAGATCGCGACCCACCTGCCTCCACAAGTCCCTGGCTGCGGACACGGCGTCCGGCTGGCTTTTCAGCAGTTCCGCCCTTTTCGCGTCCGTCTCAGCTATCTTGAACGCAGATTCCCAGTCCGCCTGCCTGCTGTTCCAGACGGACAGGACATTCTTCATGCCTATCTCGTCCGCAGAAGCCCATCCGAGCAAACCGCATGTACCGGCGATCACGCAAAGCACTCTCTTCATACCGCGCCACTATGCCCTGACAGATACTCCGCGTCAATCAAACGTAACGACAATTCATGATGAAACCGTTCAGGCAAAAACACACCTGCCATTTCCTCCAATCCGTAAAATCTCCGGCACATCCCCATGCCCTGTTCCGTTTCCAGGGACAGTATCCACCGCATTCCTTCCCGGATATATTCCTGCCGTCCCCCCCCCTTTTTCCTTACAGGAGCCATCAACGGGCGGCAATTCATGCATTCCTGTGAAATGCTCCGCCGGAAATATGTTTTTCCACATGAATAGCGGAAAAGAAGCATCTTTTTCCCTCACAGGAAAAGATTTTTGTCACACCACAGCAGTCTTTGACAACCTCCGGACGATCACAAATACCGATTTATTCCGAAAGGAACAGCTGCGGCCTATTTATCATAGACGGCAAATGTCCCCGTACAGATTTTTTCCACAACGTCATGGCAGGCTGAGTACCTGACGGCTATTTTCACCCAACTTCATGAGAATCCTGCCTTAAAAACGAACAAACCCCGGCGAATCACTTCGCCGGGGCTGCTGTTCAACTAACTACCTATGAAGACGGAGAGATCCTTGGTGGATGAAGTGCTCTCTCTTTCACTGCATCCGGATCGTAACCGTTATGGGTGAGACAGCCGGGAAGTGAATATGTTCAAACATTTCTCTTTTTTGTATGACACAAGCTTGAAACAATATCTCTGAATGGAAAAACGGCGGCAGATTTTTTCCGCAGCCGTTTCCCTTAATTCATTGTGAAATCAATGCTGTTCAAAAAAGAAAAGGGGATCCGTTCTCTCCGTTGCCGAATGATTCTTTTCTGTCAAAATAACCGGGAAAAAAATGATTCAACACTATCCCGCCTTTCCTGAAGAAAACAAGGGAGGGCCGTTCCCCTCCCTCAAATATCCCGCTTACGCCGCCACAAAATTTCTTTCATCATTCGTCAGGGCGCGCACCTGGACAGCCATGAATCTCATTTCATTGAGCATGTTCAGATAAAGCAGGGAGGAACGCGTGCGCGTCTGGTTGCGCTGGGTTCTCTTGATCTGACGCTTGGTGGCCTTGGCCACAAGCTGGAGCAGTTGCTCCTGCGCCACCATCGTGTAGTCGAACTGGGTGTAGGTTCCCGTCTGGAGCATTTTGCAGTATTCGTCCAGCAGTTTCATCAGGGCCGTGTGGACTTCCCTCAAGTCGCCCACCTGGTCAATGGTAAAAGGCGTATGGTTGTTGTCCACATAGGTAAAGATGGATTCGGAGAACTGGGCCAGGCTCTGCGTGGCTTCATTCAAATGTTCCAGCGCCTGGACAAAGTGATAGCCCATGTCCAGGGAACGGGACTGCATCTTGTAAAGGATGGGAAGGATGTCGTACTTGTGGTGCTCGCTGCTGGTGAGGGCCAGGCGTTCCGCGGCTTCCGACATTTCCTTGAGCGCCTTGCGGTCTCCCTGGAAGAAGTTTTCCACGGTGTCGTTGTATATTTCCCGGAGCTTGAGCGTGCTGTCCACGATCTGGTGGCTGCACACGTCCAGAATGTTTTCCTCCGTGATCTGGTCGAACCGTTCGGTGGAAAGCTTGTTTTCCCGCTTGCGGTGCATGACGGTAGATTTCACCAGAATGACGGCCACCAGCGCCAGCAGGCCGAAGATGGCATATACCTGGCCGTAATGCAGCACCGTAGCCATGATGGCGGCCAGCGTGAAGGCGGCCAGGCCCGTCATGAACCAGCCGGAAATGACCGTAAGCACGCCGGTAACCCGGTAAACGGCGCTTTCCCTTCCCCATGCCTTGTCCGCCAGAGAGGAACCCATGGCTACCATGAACGTCACATACGTGGTGGAGAGCGGAAGCTGCTTGCCGGTGGCCCAGGCGATCAGCAGGGAAGCCACGGTCAGGTTCACGGTGGCGCGGATCAGGTCAAACGCGACGCGGTCCTTGGGATTCAGGGGCTGGGGAGCGGGGTCCCACTGGTGGTTCATGCGCACCAGCATGCGGGCGGGAATAAGTTTTTTCACACCGCGCCCCAGGGCAATGGCGCTGCGCACGATGGCGCGGGCCGGAGGCACGGAACCGAAGCGCTCAATGCCGCCCTCCCCCTGCCGGGAGAGTTCCACGCCGGTGGCGATGACCGTCTTGGCCTTTTTGGAGAACCACAGCGCAAAGATCATCATGCAGCCCGCCGCAAAGAGAATGTAATGGTTCACGGGACCGCCCTTGCCGGGCATCAGGCATTCCATGGCAGTGATGGAGGCCGTACTTCCGCCGTCCGCCACCACGCCCCGGGCGTACTGGAAGGAGTCCAGGCCGCCCATGAAAACGCCGATGAAGTTGACCAGGTCATTGCCCGCAAACGCCAGGGCCAGGGAAAAGGTTCCCGCCAGGACGGTCAGGCGCAGGATATTGGTCATGAACAGGTGCTGAAGCAGGAACATGAGCAGGGAGAAGCCTGCGAAGGCGACCAGGACCGCCAGCCCCAGATTCTGGTCAATGTAGGCAATCATGCCGCGGTCCAGCAGGGTGGATTCCTTCAATCCCTTGAATACCGCAAAGTAGGCGATGGCCGTCATGGCAATGCCGCACCAGAAGCAGCCGAACCATTTGAAGCGGGACTGGTATTTGAATGTGAACGCCAGGCGGGAAATCCACATGACGATGGTACCCACCGTGAAGGCGATGGCTACGGAGAGAAGAATGCCGGTGACGATTTCAAACGCCTTGTCCGTGTTGATGAAGTCCCACACCGTTTCCGTCATATGGAGCTTGGAAATTTTGAAAAGGGCCGTGGCCACGGCAGCGCCGAGAATGCCGAATACCAGGGAAACCGTGGTGGAGGTGGGCAGGCCGAATGTATTGAAGGTGTCCAGAAGAATCACCTCGCTGATCATCACCCCCAGGAACAGCAGCATCACTTCATGGTAGCTGAACATGTTGGGATGGAAGATGCCGTTACGGGCCACTTCCATCATGCCCCCGGAAAAACACGCGCCCACCAGGACGCCGATGGAGGCCACGGCAAGAATCGCCCGGACGGGGGCGGCCTTGGAACCGATGGCGGAGTTGAGGAAGTTGACGGCGTCATTCGCGACGCCATTGATCAAGTCAAACGCCGCCAGAAGCAGCAGGGCTACGATAATAATCCAGTAAATTGAGTCCATAACTGTCTCTTGTGTATGGTGGGCGGAGGGCGTCCGCGAGCTGCACCACCGCCTCTTTACACGGAAAAGGGAGATTTTGCCACTGTTTTGTTACAGAAAATTCACCCTTCCCGGACCGTCAGCGGGAGGAACGCGGAAAGTCCAATTCGGAGGGGTCCGGCCACCGGTGCCGGGGGTAGCGCCCGGCCAAGTCTTTTTTCATCTGGCCGTACCCGTTGCGCCAGAAACTTTCCAGGGAGCCGGTCACCTGCCACGGCCTCTGGCTGGGGGCCAGTACTTCCACTTTCACGGTCACGGCGCCACGCGCAATGCGGGGGGATTCCGCCACGCCGAACAATCTCTGCACCGTCAGGCCGATCACCGGCGTGGAATCCTCCTCATACCGGACTTTGGCATGCTGCCCGTTGGGGAGCGTGAGGATTACCGGGGCGTAGTCGTCCAGCGCCTTCGCCTGCCAGCCAGAAAGCCAGTCCCGGAGCACGGGCATGATCTCCCGCTCCTTGATGTCCTTGTATCCCACGGCGCCTTCACAGACCATGGCGATGGCCACCAGCTTGTCTTCTTCCCCGAACAGGGGCAGTTCCAGCTCCGGCATCCAGCGGCTCAGGCCGTTCAGACGGCGTATCCACTGCTCCACGGCGTGGTCCCACTTTACCAGCTTCAAGGTGCCGTCCACCACTTTTTCCGCCAGAATGGGAGCGGCCAGTTCCGCCGGGGCATCCCCGCGGTCGCGGTCTTCCAGCACCAGGTCTTCATACATCAGGCGCTGGTGCAAGCGCACGCGGCGCAGGCCGGAGTCAAAAACGGCCGCCTCCCCGCCCGAAAAACGTTCCGGCCATACGGCGCGCAATTCTTCCGGGGTGATGAGCGTGCAGCGGCCTATGCGGGTTTCCACCGCCTTTCCGGACAGTTCCGCCATTTCCGCGGCCACAAAGTGCAGGCCGCGCAAGGCCACGCTGCCTTCGGACAGCCTGCCGCCCACGCCGCCCGCCATGCGGCACGTGTTGGCCGCCACTCCGTTCCGGACGCCCACATGGTCCGCAAATCCTTCCATTAATGCCCGGGCGACGGAAGAACGCGCCGCCAGGAAATCCGGCTCCGGCACTTCCCGTGAATGCCCGCGGCTGCCGATGGACAGCAACTGCCGGTAAGCCATCCACACTTCCCGCGCACTGCGGGCGGAAATGCCCAGGCGGCCGCACACTCCCGCATCAAAATGGGAATCCAGGGCCTTCCCCACGGCACGCCATTCCGCCTGAAAGTCCGTATAGTCGCCGGAATCCCGCAGATCATCGTTCAGGCCGCCCTTCGCTTCCACGCCTTCCCCCTGCATCAGCGCCGCAATGGCGGCCAGTTCCACCACACACCGTTCATCCTGCCCGGCCACAATCAGGCGGGCCAGCCGAGGCGGCAACGGAAATGCCGTCATCCTCCTGCCCGTCTCTGTCAGGCGTCCCTCCCCGTCCACGGCTCCCAAGGAGGCAAGGAGATGGCGCGCCCGCTGAAGAACCAGAGGGTCCGGCCTGTCCAGCCAGCGGAATTCCTCCGGGTCCGCCACACCCCAGGAACACAGGTTCAAAACGGCTCCGGACAAGTCCACCCGGAAACACTCCGGAGGGTCGAATTCCACCTTCTTCGCCTGTTCGGCCTCACTCCACAGCCGGAAGCAGCGGCCTTCCGCCACGCGGCCCGCACGGCCCGCGCGCTGGGCGGCGGACGCCTTTGAAATCCTGACCAGGTGCAGGGTGTCCATGCCCCGGTATGGGTCCCATCCGGACTGGCGCACCCATCCGGTGTCAATGACGGTTCTCACTCCCTCGATCGTCAGGGAGGTTTCCGCCACATTCGTAGAGACGATGACGCGCGGCCGCTCTCCCTTTTCCACCGCGCGGTTCTGCTGTTCCGGACTCAATGCCCCGTACAGGGGGAAAATGTCCCAGCCCCCCAGCCACGGTTTTCCCTCCAGCAGTTCCACCGTGCGCCGGATTTCGTAAACGCCCGGCATGAACAGGAGAATGTCTCCGCAAGCGGCATCCTTCACCGCCTCACGGACAGCTTCCGCGGCCTGGTCCCAGACGGACGGCGGCGCCACCCTTCCCCGGCCGTCGCTGACCGGCCGGGAAGGACGGTACGTGATTTCCACCGGGTACTGCCGCCCGCAGGCTTCCAGCTCCCGGCAGGATTCCCCCATGTATTCCCTCAGGCCGGACATTTCCAGCGTGGCGGACATCACCACCACGGCCAAGTCCGGCCGCGGGCCTTCCTGAAGGTCCAGCACACGCCCCAGAGACAAGTCCCCGGAAAGACTCCGTTCATGGAATTCGTCGAAGACCACTGCGCTCACCCCTTCCAGGCAGGGGCGGTCCGTCAGCCAGCGTTCCAGCACGCCGTCCGTCACGTACGCAATACGGGTACGGGAGGATATGTGCCGCTCAAAACGAACCATGTACCCTACTTCCCGCCCCAGTTCCGAGCCGCGCAGCCTGGCTACGTGCCGGGCCAGCAGGCGGGCCGCCATCCGGCGCGGCTGAACGACGACGATGAGGCCGTTTTCCCCCAGCCCCGCGTCATCCATCATCGGAGGAATTCCGGTGGATTTCCCGGAACCCGTGGGCGCTTTCAGCAGAATGCGGGGGGACGCCCCCTTCAGGGCCTCCAGAAATTCCCCGCGGATTTCCTCAATGGGAAGGGACGTACCAGACATGCGGCTTTACAATTTTTTTCTTGTCCGGCTCTTCCGCTCAATACACTACCGTCATCATCAGAAGACACAGGAACGGGACGGTGAAGGACGGACTGTCAATGAGATCGAAGAGGCCGCCTATGCCCGGCAGCAGGGAGCCCGAATCTTTCACGGACAGGCTGCGCTTGACCAGGGAGCCCGCCAAATCCCCATAAACGGCCAGAATAAAAATGAGGGTGATACCCAGCACCAGCATCAGGACGGATGCCGGAGAAAGCGACGCCGTGCCGAACATCGGAAATACCAGGCCTATCCCCGCAGCATTCGTCAACAGCCAGGAGCCGATGATGCCCTCCCACGTTTTTTTGGGACTGATATGGGGAATTAATTTTTTAGTGAAGAATTTTCCCCCCAGCAGCAGTCCGCTGACGTAGGCGAAAATATCGGTCATCTTCGTCACCAGGATCACCCACAACACCATCATCACAATGCGCGGAGACTCGGCCCCCGCCTCCAGGTAGCCCAGATGGATGGCGGGAATGGCGAAGGCGAACAGCCAGCCGGGATAAATGAAAGACAACAGCGTGGTAGCGACGGAGCGGAGCGCGCGACTCCCGACGACGGGACGATTCATCTCCCGGATGAAGGCCACCACGACCAGGATCACCGGAGCCGCCACAACCAGCAGCAGGGGGTCCGGCATCATCCTGAATTCATCCCGCATCGTGAGGCGGAATTTGTTAAAAAAACACGCCACGGACAACAGCACCGGATAAGCCGCCCCGAACAGGAAACTCAAACGGGCCTGCCCCGCCTTGCCGGACCGGATGAGCATGTGGCGCCATTCCCACGCGGTCAGGATGCAGAAGATGCAGACCAGCCCGTAATAACCGGCTTCACGGTTCCAGACCAGGGCGCCGGCCAGCAGGCCCAGCAGGACAAGAGTGCTGAACAAACGCTGGAACAGCACGCGCATCTTGCTTCCGGCAGGGGCATTTTCCCGGGGTGGTGTGGTCATACTCGCGCAAAGTGTACAGAAAACGTCCCTGACCTCAATACTGAATTGGCTCAGCGCAACGGCTTCCTCCGGAAAGCCGTCATACGGAAGGGGTGCCGGAACAGGAAGACACGGCTTTTTTCCCCGTTATTTTTTTCATACATGCGAAAGAGTCCCATTTTCCCCATTTTAAAAGGCTTCCGGGAATGCCGGCAAAAATAGCGTCATGTGGACGTTTTATGAGATAGACATTCACACGCAAATCAGTAACACTTACAACCCAGCAATACATCCCTCCGGGAATGGAGGGATTACGCACCATTTTTCCCCCATGAACACGCACTCATTCCGTTGGATCAGACTTACAGCGTTTTCGGCCCTTGCCGCGGCAGCCATCACTTCCTGCGCCTCAGCGGCCACCGATTTCAACCAGGTAGGCAAGCAAATGTCCCTGCTGCTTCAGAACTTCCACTTTTCCCGCAAGGAATTCAGCGACGACCTTTCCAACAAGTTTCTGGAAACCTATCTGCGCAAGGTGGACCCCAGCAAGATTTTCTTCACTCAGCAGGATGTGGACGCCCTGAAGAAGAAGTACGGCAGGGAATTGGACGACTACCTGATGTCCGGCCAGATGATGGACGCGGCCAAGGCCATGCACGCCCTGTACCGCCAGCGCGCCATGCAGCGCATTGCCTATGCGCGCGACCTGCTGAAACAGGGCGGCTTTACGTTCACGCAGGACAAGACCATTGAACGCTCCCGCCGCAAGATCGACTCCTGGCCCAAGGATGAAGCGGAAATGCAGCAGGTCTGGAAAGACATGGTGGAGGAACAGCTCCTGTCCGAGACCCTGCGCCGCGAGACCGTGGCGCGCCTGGCCAAGGAACAGAACAAGCCCGATCCGCTGGCCAATGAAAAGCCCGTGGAAGAAAAGCTCCTCATGCGCTATGAGCGCATTCAGCGCAATATCCAGGAAACGGACCTGGAAGACGTGGCGGAAACCCTGCTGAGCGCGGTGGCCCTGACCTACGATCCCCACACGGACTACATGGGCGCCCGCCAGGTGGACCGCTTCAAAATTTCCATGAGCCCGGAACTCACCGGCATCGGCGCCCTGCTGGGCGGCGAGGACGACGGCTCCACAAAGATCAACGGAATCGTCGTGGGAGGCCCGGCGGACAAATCCGGAGAACTCAAGCTCAACGACCGCATCGTGGCCATTGACTCCAACAACAGCGGGGAGATGGTGGACATCCTGTTCATGAAGCTGGACAAGGTGGTGGATATGATCCGCGGCTCGGAAAACTCCCAGATCCGCCTGAAGGTGGAACCGGCGGACGCTCCCGGACAGGCCAAAATCATCACGCTGACCCGCTCCAAGGTGCCGTTGAAAGACGAACTGGCCAAAGCGGAAATCATTGAACTGAACGGTGCTCCGGACGGCCAGAACCGCATCGGCGTGCTGAGCCTTCCTTCCTTCTATGCGGACATGGACGGCGGCGACCGCCGCTGCGCCGCAGACGTCAAAAAGCTCTTGGAACGGATGAACAGGGAAAAAGTGGACGGCCTCGTGATCGACCTCCGCAACAACGGCGGCGGCTCTCTGGAAGAGGTGCGCCTGATGACCGGATTTTTCACCGGGCGCGGCCCCGTGGTGCAGATCAAGGACACCCGCGGCAACGTGGACGTGAAAACCGCCAACAACCGTGAAAAACTCTTCAAGGGCCCCATTGTGGTGCTGATCAACAAGCTCAGCGCCTCCGCCTCGGAAATTCTCGCCGCCGCCCTTCAGGACTACGGCCGCGCCGTCATCGTGGGTGACACTTCCACCTTCGGCAAGGGAACCGTGCAGCAGCCTGTGGACATCGGGCAGTACCTGCCCTACTTCTCCGCCAGGGACCGGGCCGGCCTGCTGAAAGTCACCACACAGAAGTTCTACCGGGTGCCGGGCGGCTCCACGCAGTTGAAGGGCGTGGAAAGCGACATCCAGCTTCCCACCGCCACGGCGGCCTTTGAACTGGGAGAGGAAATTCTGGACTACGCCATGCCCTACGACCAGATTCCCCCCTGCCACAATTACAAGAAGGACTCCGCCATCGCCGGCATGCTCCCCGCCCTGAAAGCGGCCAGCGCCGAACGCGTGGAAAAGGACCGCGACCTCCAGATTGCCAAGGAAGACATCGCCATGATGAAGCAGCGCATCAAGGACAACAAGCTCTCCCTGAACAAAAAGGTGCGCGAGCAGGAAAACGCCTCTCTGGAAGAGCGCCGCAAATCCATCAACCAGGAGCGGAAAACCCGCTTTGCGCAGATGGCCAAGGACGACGCCGCGAAGTACAAAATCTACCGCCTGACGCTGGACGACATCAACGCGCCCGAACTGCCCCTGGCCAATCCTGAAAAGGACAATGAACAGTTCATGCACGTGGCGGAAGACCCCACGGCGGAACTGGACGATTCCCCGGAATACCCCTCCGGCCTGGATCCCGAACTCCGGGAAGGCATCAACATTGTCCAGGACATGCTGAAACAGCAAACTTCCACAAAATAAGGGAGAGATCCCTGCTCTTTGAAAAGCGCCCCGGTTTCCGCCAGAAGCCGGGGTGCTTTTCATTATTCAAACGGCGCTTTCGGAAGCTTTAAAATGGAATGATTCAATTCTTCATCCCGGACTTGCCAGCCGGAAAGAAATGAGGCAGAATATTTTCCCGCCAGCAATATGCACCATCATGAATACGACATTTAAAATTGCCATCGGCTCCGATCACGCCGGAGTCGACCTCAAGGAAACCATAGTAGAGCTCCTCAAGGCATGGGGTCATGAAGTGACCGACATGGGTACGGAAACCAAGAATTCCTGCGATTATTCCGACTACGCCAATGCGGTCGCAAGCAGCATTGCTGACGGCACCAATGAACGCGGCATCCTGATCTGCCGCTCCGGCATCGGCATGAGCATTGCCGCCAACCGCTGGGTAGGCGTGCGCGCCGCCCTTTGCCGCACGGCTCCAGCCGCGGCCCTTTCCCGCCAGCACAACAATTCCAACCTGCTCTGCCTGGCTTCCGCCTACGTGGACAATGAAAGCGTGGAAGACGTGCTGGATGCGTGGCTGCACGCCGACTTCGAAGGCGGCCGCCATGAACGCCGCGTCATCAAATCCTCCGGCAGCCCCCTGCAATGGAGTGATCCGGAACTGGCTGCCTTCATTGAAGAAGAAGGGCGCCGCCAGAGCAACAACATCGAACTGATCGCCTCGGAAAACTTCGCCTCCCCCTCCGTGCGGGAAGCCCAGGGTTCCCTGCTGACCAACAAATACGCGGAAGGCTATCCCGGCAAGCGCTGGTACGGCGGCTGCGAAGTGGTGGACAAGGTGGAGCAGCTTGCCATTGACCGCGTGCTGAAACTCTTCGGCGGAGAGCACGCCAACGTGCAGCCCCATTCCGGCTCCCAGGCCAACATGGCCGTTTACTTTTCCGTCCTGAAGCCCGGGGACACCATCCTGACCATGGATCTTTCCCACGGCGGCCATCTCACCCACGGCCACCGCGCCAACTTCTCCGGCAAGCTGTACAATGTCGTGCATTACGGAGTCTCCCAGGAATCGGAGGCCATTGACTATGACGCCTTGGAAAAACTGGCCATGGAAGTGAAGCCCAACATGATCACGGCCGGCGCCAGCGCCTATTCCCGCACGATCGACTTTGAACGCATGGCGAAAATCGCCAGGGCCTGCGGGGCCTACCTCTTTGTTGACATGGCCCACATAGCCGGTCTCGTGGCCGGGGGACAACACCCCAACCCGGTTCCCCATGCTGACTTTGTGGCATCCACCACGCACAAGTCCCTGCGCGGCCCCCGCGGCGGCTTCATCATCTGCAAGGAGGAATACGCCAAAAAGATTGACGCAGCCGTCTTCCCCGGCATGCAGGGCGGTCCGCTCATGCACGTCATCGCCGCCAAGGCCGCCTGCTTTGGCGAAGCCCTGAAACCGGAATTCAAGGACTACGCCGTCCAAGTCGTGAAAAACGCCCGGGCCATGTCCAAAAAAATGACGGAACTGGGCTTCCGCGTCGTTTCCAACGGTACGGACAACCACGTATTCATGGTGGACCTCCGCAACAAGGGAATCAACGGCGCAGACGCTCAGGAAGCCCTGGACCGCGTGGGCATCACCGTGAACAAGAACGCCATCCCGTTTGACACGGGCTCCCCCATGAAGCCCTCCGGCATCCGCATCGGCACTCCCGCCGTAACCACCCGCGGCATGAAGGAAAAAGACGTGGAACAGGTGGCGGAATTCATCGCGCGGGCGCTGGCCCTGCACGTGGGCGAACAAGTTTGCCCCAACCCGGAAGGCTTTAACCAGCTCAAGAAGGAAGTTTCCGCCTTCAACCGCAACTTCCGCCTGCCCCACTAACCCCCTGTGTCCAACATGCTTTCAGCCGTTCCGCCTCTCCGGCGGAACGGCTTTTTTAGGGTCTGAATCATGAAAATTCCATACGAACAGCTAAACAGCTCCCAGCGACCGGAACATTCGATCCATCACGGAACGACCAGAGTCTCTTCCGACGCCGAAAGGCCTTGAATTCGCAGCTGTTGAAATTGGATTCTCTATTGATTATCAGCAGGCAGAAATTCCTGCTAAAGGGGATGAGGCTTCTTCCGACGAATTTCCGTGAAGCGGGAAATAACCTTGCTTCCCAATCATTTATCGTATCTAATACGGGATAATGGTTTACTCAGAAAAACCATTTTAATGACAATTTTATATAAGATACGATGAAAAGCCTGGTAATATACTTGCTTGCGGGAACAGCCATGCTGTGCCCCATGAACGGAAACAGCGAAGAAAGCGTCCCCTCCACGCCTCCGCCTGTAAAAGACCCTAAAGATGATTTCCTACCGGACATGGATTTTTGTTCCATGGTATTTCAAGATATTTCATCAAAACCCATTGTCTGGAATGATGACCGCTCCCTGGCCGTTATTTACGACGAGACGGCATCGGGCGTGCTTTGCTATACGTTCTGGTGCGTAAAAAGAAACGCACAGAGAAGGATGGTTCCCATTGCCAAGTATGCAGTCTGGACGGATTTTCCCAAAAAAGGAATCCTGCTGGACGAAAAAGGGCTAACCGTCGTGCTGGAAAGTACCAAGTGGCAAAAGGAGGGAACGACGACGATCAGCCATTATTTTCCGTTTACGATTCCCCAGGCACAAATATCTTTCACACAAAAAGGAAACGAGCACCTGAACGGCGCGAAGAATGATGATCTGGAAAAGGAATGGAAAGAATTTACGAAAAAATGGGATTAACGGATATTTCCGATTCATTGGGAGGATGTCTTATCAATGGATTCTCAAGAAAACCGTTAATAAAAACAGGCCGGACTTAAACAGTCCGGCCCGTCGAATTTACCCCAAGGATAATTTATTGCTTATTCAAGGGACTTTCGGATGAATGGGCATGTCATTCCATCCTTCGGGCTTGGCGAAGAAACTGTATTGCTTGTTCTTGAAGAAATCATACACGCTTATCGCCCGGAAAAATTTCCCCACGGGGGTTCTTATCCTTATTGTGCCTTTCTCCTTCTTCCGGGGCGGCCTCATGCACCACCGGCCTTCCGGACCGGAGCGGACCACTCCTTGCCGCTCACATCCGTCAGCACGACGGAGACCGGACCTACCGAAACCACGGGCAACGTGACGGGAAGCGTTACGCCAGCCTTCGCCCCCAGCGGTAGAACCAAACCGAAAGCTCCCGGCTTGATCCGCGCGATAAAACTGTTTTCAATAGCGGAAGGTGGGAGGGCGGAAAGCTCGTCCGCCTCCATCTTCCACAGGGTATTTCCCTGTCCGTCCGTCAGCCGGACGCGGACCAGGAAGGAACCGTAGGTGTCCACGCCCTCCGTGCGGTATACGTTGAAGCGCAGGCCATCCCCGGAGAGGGAGGCCCCGCTGACTTCCAGCAGCGGTTTCACGGATTTGTTATGGAGCGGCCCCCAGACCCCGCCATGGAAAAACTGGTTGGTTCCCAGCGTGACGAACATCATGAACACGGCGGACCAGATAGAAACCTTCGCCAGCTTCCGGTACCCCAGCGGCAGCGGACCGGACGCCACCCACGCAAACAGGGAAGCCCGGCGCGCACAGCACGGAAGCTGCGCCAGCCTGCCGTCCAGCGAACAGGAACCGCCCCCCGTCAGGAAGAGGAGAAGCCCGGCGCACATCCCCAGAATGCCTATCTGCCATTCATCCAGGCAGGTGGTTCCCAGCCACCCGGAACCCAGCAGAATCCCCAGCGCCAGGGAGAAAACTCCTACGGCCGCCAGACGCGTCAGCAGCCCCAGCATGAGCATCAGCCCTACCAAGCATTCAATGATAGTAAATGCCGCTATAAACCACCAGAGTTCGGACGGATGCGTCACCAGATATTCAATGACCGGCTTGATGCCCAGCGCATTGGGAAGAAAATGGTTGAATTTGACGCCGATATACCCTGGATCATCCGGAATCAACTTGTTTTCCAGAACCAGGCGGCGCCAGAAAGCGGAGAAATACGTCCAGCCCACCACCAGGCGAAGAGGAAGGGCTATCACCGCGGCCCAGCGGTAGGACTCAGGCCGGAGGGAGGAATCATGAAAACGTTCTTCTTTCATCTGGTCAAATTTTACAGTATTCCGTTATCCTATTTCCACCGGGAAAAAATCAAAGGATAAAATGCGCGTCCGTGACAGCGGAAGTATCCGTGCCTACCGCGCGGCCATGCCGTCCCATACCGGGAAGTAATAATGCAAGGAGGGCGCAGGTTCATTCAGCAGACGGTAGTGCCACCATTCCGGGGAATAGTTGGCAAAGCCCTGTTTCTCAAATGCCTTTTTCAGAATCATCCGGTTCCGGTGCTGGAACGGGGTCACCAGGGGGCTTTCCGTGGCGGAGCTAGGGTCCAGCAGGTCATGATGGCCGCCCATGTCCACGGGCTTTCCTGTTTTAGCATACAGCAGAGTGGCATCCACAGCCACGCCGCGGGAATGTTCCGAGAAGTCGCGCACGTAGTGGTCACCGAAGACTCTGGACTTGTCAATGTTCGGGTAATAGCGCGCCTTCATCTTCTGGTCTCCGGCATCCCTGCCCCACCTGCAAATATCCAGCACGGCGGTATGGGGACGGTAGGCATCATAGATTTCCAGAAGATACCCCTGTTTGTACAAGTCTTCCGATACCTTTTTCAACGCCTGGGCCGCCTGGGTGCGCAAAATAGCCCGCTTGCCGTGGTAGCCGTCCAGCGGACGCCCCACAAAGTTGTCATATCCGGCGTATTTAAGATTGGTCCGAACGAGGGGGGCCACCCGGTCCACATAAACAAAGCCCGGCTGCATCACGGGCTGCAAAGGCTGGTTGAATTCAGGCTTGAATTCCTTGCTCCCTGAGCAGGAAGCCAATAAAATAAAAATGCCGCATGCCGCGGCTAGGCGGGTCTTCATGACCCGTGAGCCTAGCACGGCATGTGGCGCAAATCCGGTCAGGATTCCGTCATTTCCAGGAAGCCCTTGATCTTGCTGATGCGCGTGGGGTGGCGCAGCTTCCGCAAGGCCTTGGCTTCAATCTGGCGGATGCGTTCGCGGGTGACGCTGAACTGGCGCCCTACTTCCTCCAGGGTGCGGGGACTGCCGTCCCGGAGGCCGAAGCGTTGTTCAATGACTTCGCGTTCGCGGTCCGTGAGGGTGTCCAGCACGTCCTTGATTTTTTCTTTCAGGAAGGAGAAGGAGGCTTCCTCCATGGGATTTTCCGCCGCCTTGTCTTCAATGAAGTCGCCGAAGGAGGTATCGTCGGAGTCGCCCACCGGAGCCTGGAGGGAAATGGGCTGCTGGGCCATTTTCAGCACGGAGCGCACGCGCTCCACGGGGAGGTGGATTTCTTCCGCGATTTCCTCCGGCGTAGGTTCGCGCCCGTATTCCTGCACCAGCTGCTTTTGAACGCGCATCAATTTGTTGATGGTTTCAATCATGTGTACGGGAATGCGGATGGTGCGGGCCTGATCCGCAATGGAACGGGTGATGGCCTGGCGAATCCACCAGGTGGCGTACGTGGAGAATTTATAGCCGCGGCGGTATTCGAATTTTTCCACCGCCTTCATGAGGCCCATGTTACCCTCCTGAATCAAGTCCAGGAAGGAAAGGCCGCGGTTGGTGTATTTTTTGGCAATGGAGATGACCAGGCGCAAGTTGGCTTCCACCATTTCATCCTTGGCCTTGCGGGCCTCGCGGAGCCATTTCCTGAGTTCCTGGTAGGCTTCGCCCATTTCATCCGCCGTCATCCACATGCGCAGTTCCAGTTCCGCAAGGTGCTCCTTGAGTTCCTTGTTGCCGGGGTCTTTTTCAATCTTTTTCTGCAGGCGCAGCACGCGGTCGCGGGCTTCGTCAATCACGGAGCAGAAATCTTCAATCACCTTGTGCTTGAAGTACAGGCGGCCGAACAGCTTCACCAGAACGCCGGTGATTTTGTCGAATTCAGCCTGGCGGGCCTTGACGGCCTTGGCCGCTTCCTTGCTGCGGTACAGCTTGCGGAAGGCGCTTGAGGCGTCCTGGTGCGTCTGCTGGATCTGGGCGCAAAGCTGGGCCAGGCCCTTCATGTAGCGTTCCCGCGAGTCGATCTTCTTGTCCAGAATCACGCGGTCAAAGCGTTCCTCATTGTCAAGCAGCCGGTAGGCCACGTCCAGATAGGCGTTGGCGATGAAGCCGAAGCGGTGGACGGAGCGCTGGACGTTCTGTTCCGCGTCCTCAATCCTCTTGGAGATGGCCACTTCCTCTTCACGGGTGAGCAGGGAGACCTGCCCCATCTGCTTGAGGTACATGCGGACGGGGTCGTCCAGAATATCCATCTTGGCTTCCAGCTTTTCCTCTTCATCCTCTTCCTCCGTATTGATGCGGGTGCGGTCCGTGTAGCTGTCCACGTCGGAAGCGTCGATGATGTCGAACGCCATGCTGCGCAGGCGGTCCATGATGGCCTCGTAATCCTGCTGGTCTACGATGTCGTTCGGAAGGGAATCGTTAATGTCGTCAAAGGTCAGGTAGCCCTGTTCCTTGGCAAGCTTAATCAGTTCGCGGATTTTTTCCTGGATTTCCGGAGCGTCAATCGGGTTCGTGATCTTGCGGCTGGCGGCCTTCTTGCGTTCCTCTTCCAGAATTTCGCTCAATTTTTTGGGAGTTTCATTCTTGGAAGGCTTGGACGCGGGTTTGGCAGGTTTCGCCGGCTTCTTTTCTGCCGCCTTTGCGGGGGCCTTCTTGGCGGGAACGGGAGCGGCCTTTTTGACCGGGGCCTTCTTTTCCGCGGGTTTGGCGGCGGAAGCAGCAGGCACCGCCTTGGGAGCCTTGGCCGTGGATTTAGCCGCTGGCGCCGCCTTTTTAGCAGCCGCAGGAGCGGATGGCTTGGCAGCAGTTTTTTTGGCGGGAGCCGCCTTCGGGGCGGGTTTGGAAGCTTTGGCGGCAGGTTTGGCCGCTACTTTTTCCCTGGTTTCGGAAGCTTTTTTGCTGGCAGAGGTCTTCTTGGGAGAAGAGGAGGATGGGTCACCGGATTTGGACATATCTTGAAAGGAAGAGGGCACAATTCACCATTATATCAACACCCGCAGGTATCGAGGCGTTACATTGTACCCAAAAGACGTTTCAAGTCAACACTAAGTTTCGATAATTCCACCCTTCTTGCAGCATCCGTGGAGGGGTCCGCAATTTCCGCCATCAGGGAGGCAATGTGCTTTTCCAGTGCCGCCTTTGCGATGCCGGAACAGGCCTCCTGCACGCACCGGCTTACGTCCGCAATGGGGATGGGGTCCAGACTGAGCATGGCCAGGGCGTCCTTCTCCGGCTGAGGCAGGGATTCCAGAAACGCGTGGATGGAGGCCGGATTGTCCGGTTTCGGCATGCGGGCCAGGATTTTTTTCAGGATGCCCCCGCCCGGCAGCAGGCGCATCGGCTCCAGCAATTCTTCAATGCGGTCCACGATCAGCTCCTGCGCCTGCGCATTCTGCAGGGCCAGTTCGCATAAAACGGCCACGGCGCGGTTCATCTTTACGGGCGGCAGTTCTTCCGGCGCATTTCCGGCAGCTTCCCCGGCCCGGTCCGCGGCACGCACTTGTTCGCGCTCCTTGCGGCGTCCGGCCGTCTTCACGGCGCTGCGCAAATTGCCGATGGTCATGCGCATCCGCGTGGCGAGGTCCGTCGTGGCCAGGTCACGGGCCACCGGATCGCTCATGCAGGCCAGCAGGGCCGTCATGTCCCGTGCAAAGGAGGCGCTGGCTCCTGCGTCTTCCAGCAGGCCCTGGCTTTTGGCACGCTCCACGCGCACCTCGAAGAAGGGCCTGGCCTGTTCCACCATCGCCGTGAAAGATTCCCGCCCTTCCCTCTTCATGAAGGAATCCGGGTCGTCTCCCGGCGGCAGGTTCACCAGATAAACATCCTTGCCCAGAGGGGCCAGTTCCCGGAAAGCGCGGTCCGCCGCAGCCATTCCCGCCTTGTCCGCGTCAAAACACAGCACAATTTGGGACGCATAACGGGAAAGCGTCCGGGCATGCTCCGGCGTAAATGCCGTTCCCAGCGGAGCGACGGCAAAAGACAGCCCGGCTTCATGGCAGGCGATGACGTCGATCTGCCCTTCGCACAGGAGGGCCTTTCCGCTTTTGCCCATCGGACCGCGGGCCTTGTCCAGAGCGAACACGACGTCCCCTTTCTTAAAGATGGCCGTTTCAGGGGAGTTGACGTATTTGCCTGCATTCTCCTGGGGCCGCAGGATGCGGCCGGAAAAGGCCACGCACTCTCCGTACACGTTGTTGATGGGGAACATGAGCCTGTCCCGGAAACGGGCGTAGATATCCCCGCGTTCCCCCCGGTTGGCAAGGCCGGAGTCAATCAGCACCTGGTCCGTAATTCCTTCCTTCCTCGCCCATGCCAGGAACTCGCGGGAGGAATCCGGGGCCCAGCCCACCTGCCAGCGTTTGGCCATCTCCGCGCCGTAGCCGCGGGAATTCAGGTAGGCCCTGGCTTCCGCCGCTTTTGGGGAGCGCAGGAGCAGCTTGTGAAAAAAATCCGCCGCCTTTTTGTGGGCTACCAGCAAAGCCGTGCGCGCCTTGCGGCGTTTTTCCTCAGCGGCGTCGTACACTTCCTCCACCAGGGTGATGCCAGCCTTTTCCGCCAGACGCCGGACAGTGTCTGCAAAGCCCAGGTTTTCCATCTTCATCACGAAGGTGATCGCGGACCCCCCTTCCCCGCAGCCGAAGCATTTGAAGTTCTGCCTGGTCTGGTCCACGATGAAGGACGGCGTTTTTTCATTATGGAACGGACAGCACGCCTTCCAGCGGGACCCGGCGCGCTTCAGGGACAGATAGGAGCCTACCACATCCACAATGTCAGTGGCTTCCAGAACGCGCCTGATGCTGTCTTCATCAATCCTTCCCATACGGCCCGCCCAGACTATCACAAGAACCGGCTTGATACAAGGAGACAGAAGAGAAGCTCCTTCCATCAGGCGCTTGAATCATCCCAAGCTTCAGACTGCGTCCCTTTAAAACCGGACCCTCACCCGGTTTCCGGAAGCCGCCATTTCCAACGCAGCCATCATGGCAGGGAGGATGCATTTCCCCATTGAGAAAAAAGACCCGCCGTGATAGCATTTTACCATGAAGCACATCCACCTCCTGTTGCTGGCTTTTCTGGCTTTGTTTGCGGGCGCTCCGTTCCGGGCGGCCGCGGAAGAATCTTTCCGCGACAAGGTTGTCCTCATTCCCGTGGGGGAGGACGCCCTGACCAGCAAGCAAAGCTTCGGCTTCATGAACCGCATTCTGGAACGGGCGCAGAAGGAACAGGCCCGCGCCGTGGTGTTTGAGATGAACACGCCGGGCGGCCTGGCCTGGGAAACCAGCGAGATGATGATGAAGAGCATCCAGCCGCTGACCATCCCCACTTATGCCTACGTGAACCCCAAGGCAATGTCCGCGGGGGCCCTCATTTCCGCGGCGTGCGACAAGATTTACATGGCTCCCGTTTCCTCCATCGGGGCGGCGGGCATCATCACTTCCTCCGGGGAGGAGATGGACCCCGTGATGCGCAAGAAGGCGGAGAGCGCCTTCTGGGCCTTCACGCGTTCCGTAGTGACGGAGAAGGGATACCGCCCGGAAGTGATCAAGGCCATGATGATTCCGTCCGAAGAGGTGCAGGAGTTCGGCCCCGTCAAGCTGGAAAAGGGAGCCCTGCTGACCCTGACGGGCAAGGAGGCCACCACCCGGCTGGATGACGGAAAGCCCCTGCTGGCCCAGGGAACGGCCACCTCCGTGGCGGACCTGCTGGCGCAGGAGAAAGTGGATGCCCCCGTGGTCACGGCAGTGCCTACCGCCTTTGAAAAGATCGGCCTGTGGATTGCGTGGGCCTCCCCCCTCCTGATTCTGCTGGGCATCGGCGGCATTTACATGGAGTTCAAGACGCCGGGATTCGGTATCGGGGGCATCGTGGCCATTGCCGCGTTCGCCCTGTTCTTTTTCGGCAACAACATCGCCGGGAACCTGGCCGGATATGAAACGGCCGCCCTGCTCGTGCTGGGGGTCATTCTGCTGTGTGTGGAGTTTTTCGTCATTCCCGGCACGTTCATCGCCGCCATTGCGGGCGGCATCTGCATCTTCCTGGCCCTGTTCGGCGGCATGATCAGTTCCTGGGAATGGGACAACGTCATCCGCGGAGGCCAGTGGGAAGACTTCAACACCGTCGCCCTGGTCCTGGGCGTTCCCCTGCTGAAGCTGGTGCTGGGCTTGACGGGCGGCGCCATTGTCATCACCATCCTGATGAAGTACCTGCCTGATTCCGTGCTGATGCGCCGCGTGACCAACGCCACCGTAAGCGGCGGCCCCGCCGGGGAGGCCGTGAGCATCACGCGCGTCCAGGTCGGAGACCGGGGAAACGCCGTCACGGAACTGAAGCCCAACGGCAAGGCCATGATCAATGGCGAAATATGCGAGGTTTTCTCTCGACAAGGCATACTGATTAAGGGTACCCCTGTGCGCGTCGTGGACATACGTCCGTTCGACCTCGTCGTCGTCAGGGACGAATCCCCCGCCGGGGAATAATCCGCATCACTCTTTTCCACTACTGCCATGTCTCTCACCGTTGGACTCATTTCCCTGGGTTGTCCCAAGAATTTGATCGATTCCGAAATCATGATCGGTCACCTGCAGAAGGCGGGCATGACGATGACGCCGGACGCGGAACTGGCGGACGTGATGGTGGTCAATACCTGCGCGTTCATCGACCAAGCCAAGCAGGAAGCCATAGACGCCATTCTGGATGTGGTGCGCGCCAGGGAAAGCGGAACCTATCCGGAAAACCAGAAGCTGATTGTGGCGGGATGCCTGTCCCAGCGTTTCCACAAGGAACTTCCCGCCCTGCTGCCGGAGGTGGACGCCTTCATCGGCCCGGACCAGATCACCCGCCTGCCGGAGATCATCATGGAAGTGATGAACCGGACCGTGCGGAACAAGAATTTCGTGGAAGGCAAATGCAAGTACGTTCCGGACTGGGAAACGCCGCGCTACCGCCTGACACCTCCCCACACCGCCTACATCAAGATAGCGGAGGGCTGCAACCACGGATGCGCCTACTGCATCATTCCGATGATCCGCGGACGCCACCGCAGCCGCTCCCAGGAGGACGTGGTGCGCGAGGCGGAAGCCCTGGTCAGGGCCGGCGTGAAGGAAATCAACCTTATTGCCCAGGATATCACCTATTACGGCATGGACAAGTGGACGGACGCGCGCCCGAACCGCCGCAGCGCGGTGGATTCCTCCCGCGGGGAATCCCTGGCCTCCCTGATCCGCGCCCTGAATGCGATTGAAGGGGAATTCTGGATCCGCCTGCTTTACACCCACCCCGCCCACTGGAGCGACGAACTGACAGCCGCCATCGCGGAAAGCCCGAAGGTGGCGCGGTACGTGGACATTCCCCTTCAGCATATTTCCGACAACATGCTCAACGCCATGCAGCGCGTGACGGACGGGGACTACATCCGCAACCTTCTCAGGGGCATCCGGAAGGCCGTGCCCGGCATCGCCATCCGCACGACGTTCATCACCGGCTTCCCCGGAGAGACGGAAGACGACCATCAGGAACTGATGGAGTTCATCGAGGAATTCCGCTTTGAACGCGCCGGCATTTTCACCTTTTCACGGGAAGAGGGAACCAGGGCCTACAACATGCCAGACCAAGTCCACTACCGCACGAAGGCGCGCCGCTACAATGAGGCGACCATGCTTCTCACGCGCATTGCTTCGGAGATCGGCCAAAAGCAGATCGGCCAGCAAATCCGGGTTTTGGTAGATGCTCCCGGCACGGCCAGAACGGAGTGGGACGCCCCGGACATTGACGGGACCGTTTCCGTTCCTCTCACGCTGCCCGTGGGCGAATTTGCAACGGTCACGGTGACGGATGCCGCGGCCTATGAGCTGACGGCGAAATAACCGTACAAGACGGCTAGATTCAAATACTGAAGATTAAATACTAAAGGCCGAAAGCCGCTTTTTCCAAATACCACGGCTTTCCACAATCTTCAGCAGTCAGCCCCTGAATGCTCCATCTCTGCCCCAAAGGCGCGTCACTGCTTCACGCTGGATTCGGGCAGCGGCATGTTTTCCACAGGTGCGGGCGACGGGCGGGGAATGACGGAGGGAGCCGGAGAACCGGAATTTCCCGGCTGGACGGGGACCAGGGAAGTATTCAAATCCAGTTCCCGGGAAGCGGCTGCGGCTTCCGGGCTGACGGCGCCCATATTGGCGGGCAGCGGCAGCAGACCGCCGTCCTGGCCGAACATATCGGTACCGGAAACGGGGAAGAATCCCATGGCTTCCTGCGGATTGACGATTTCCGAAAGACTTACATACCCCTGCCGCCCGTCCTCAAATTCCACCTTGGCGAACAGTTCACCGCAGACAAGCACTTTCGCGGAACCGGACCCGCTCATGACTTTCCCGCTGGTGGAGAAGCTGTTCTCGGGATTCTGCTCAAATACCACCAGTTTTTCCTTCTTGAAGGTGACGGAATCCCCCGGCTTGTAAACAGCCTGTTCCGCATTGGCCTTCGCCGCCATTTTCTTGGATGTGATGCCTACCGGGTCAAGGGCGGAACTCTGGCGTTCCCACGGATTCACGTGCTTGTTCGTACTGCAGGATGCCAGCACCAGCAACAGAGCGGAAGGAAGCAATGCAAGTTTCATTGTCCCGCATCATAATCACAGTCCCCTTCCTAGGAAAGCAGAAATTTCATGTTCCACCCTCCTTCATAAGCGGCTCATGGCACTGCCACACATCAGGGCGTATGCATGCGCATTAGACTTGCCGCTTTCCCCTTTGGAATGCTACTTTCTTTTCCAGCCTGTCTCCGAACCATGTTCCACGGCGGATGAGGGCTCGCACCAGAAAATCTGCTATGGATGAAAAGAGACTAGCCGGCGTCGTTCTGCCTTTGTTTTCCCTGCGCCGCAATAATGACCACGGCATCGGGGATCTGACGGCCCTGCGCCAGTGGATAGACTGGGCGGCAGACGCTCATGTGGGATTTCTTCAGTTGCTGCCCGTCAATGCCTTGGGCCGGGACGAATGCCCCTCCCCCTATTCCGCCATCAGTTCCATTGCGCTGGAACCCCTGTACCTTTCCCTGGAACCCTGGACCGTACCCGGCCTGGAGGAACGCGTCTTTAACGAGACGGAAGACACGCCGCCCTGGGAACAGCCTTCCGGCCCGGACCTGGTGGACTACCCCAAGGTCCGCTCCTGGAAGATGTGGAATCTGCGCGGCGCGTGGCACAATTTCCGGACCAAGCCGGAATATGCGGGCATCATGCCCAAGTTCCGGGAATGGGTGAAGGAACAGGGAAGCTGGCTGGAAGACTTCGTATGCTTCCAGGTGCTCTGCGACCTGTTCGGCACGGCGATCTGGTGGCACTGGCCGGAACAGGACCCGGCGCGCGCCAAGGCCATTGCCTCCGACTACGAGGAAGAGAAGGATTTCTCCCGCTGGCTTCAATGGCTCTGCGAGAAGCAGTGGGAATTCATCCGAATTTATGCGGACGAACGCAACGTGAAGCTGATGGGGGATATTCCCATCGGCGTTTCCCTGTCCAGTTCCGACGTTTTCTTTGAGCGCCATCTGTTCAACACGGACTGGTGCGGCGGCGCTCCGGCGGAAGGCAATTATGCCGCGGACCCGTTTACGGCCAAATGGGGCCAGAACTGGGGCATTCCCCTGTACAAGTGGGACGTGATGGCCCAGGACAATTTCGCCTGGTGGCGCCGCAGGGTGAAGTACTGCACCAAGATTTTCAGCATGTACAGGATCGACCACATCCTGGGCTTTTACCGCATTTACGCCTTCCCATGGAAACCCACGGAGAACGACGTTTTCCTGCCCCTGACACAGGAGCAGGCCGCCGAAAGAACCGGAGGCCGCCTGCCCGCCTTCAAGCCGCGCGGCGACGACCAGGCGTGGGAGCGCAACATGAATCTGGCGGATGGAGACTTGTACCTGCGCCTTGTGTTGTCCGCCGCCCCCGGCGTCAGCGTGGTGGGAGAAGACCTGGGCTGCGTGCCGGACTATGTGCGCCCGAACATGCGCCAGCTTGACATTCCCGGCTTCAAGATTCCCCATTGGGAAATCAAGCCGGACGGCTCCATTATCCTGGGCAAGGAATATCACGAATGCTCTTTCGCCGCATTCGGCACGCATGATTTTGAAACGCTCATGCAGACGTGGAACGACAGCTATGCCAAGATCGAACGCGCCCGCAAGCTGAATCTGTGGATGGGGGGCGTTCCCAAAACTCCCGCCAATCCGGAACAGGAACACATCATCAAGGAAGCGGAAGACGGCGCGCGCCTGCTGAAATGGTTTGCCGACTACTGCGGCATGCAGCCGGAAACCTGGATGTCCTACTGGAATCTGGAGATCAAGACGGCCATGTACCGTGCCCTGTTCCGCTCCAAATCCCGTTATTCCGCCATTCTCTGGCCCGCCCTGTTCGATATCAACAAGCGCCTGAACATTCCCGGCACCACCGGAGGCACCAACTGGAGGGAACGCATGCCCTTCAAGGCCGTGGAAGCCTGTTCCATGCCGCAGACCGCATGGCTGCGCTCCATCATTGACGATTCCGACCGCACGCCGCTCCAGGGGGAAGACGCCATCAACGCACTCAAGGCATCCAGCAAGCGCATTTTCCCGAAGGTGACCGTGAACAACGAACGCTTCCTGAAACGGATGCTGATGTGGCCCAACGGCAAATCGCTTTAACGGGACGCCGGGAAAAACCCCGGAAAATATGCTCCGCCCGGCACGCAAAAAGGATGCGGGCTCGTCCTCTTCTGAGCCGGAACGCCAGGAAAGCCTGCCCCGGCAGGCTAGGAGAGGCTGTGCCAGATTCCGGAAAGCAGGAAGGACAGGACGTCGCCCGTCCCTGTATTAATCAGGTTTCCGGCTCACCCAAACACAGGATTTCCCGCCATTCCAGGCAAGAGAGGCTGAGGACGCGGAACCGAACATCAATCTGCGGGCGCTTATCAATAATATTTTTATCATTATTTTGGATCTCGTTAGAATAAACAAAAGTACATCAATACCGTACGGGCGATCTTTAACGGATTTGGAATCCGAAACGCATTTCTCAAGGGGAGAAACAGGCAGGTGTACCGGTGAATCAGAGTTTCAGGCTTCCATGGTCCGGCATACACCTTCCGTCCCTGCAGAAGTGCCATAAATGCATGAGACCAAATAAATCAGCTCCTTGCAAAGTCCCGGACAGCAAAAAACGAAGGAGCATTTTCCCTTCCCTGTGCTTCGGAAATGTTTCCACTGCCAAAGCCGGAATGCCGCCATTTCCGGGCATTCGGCATGGAGGAAAACAAGGAAGAATTTGTCCAAATGATTTTTCTTCAGAATCGTAGCTTGACTCCGGATTCCAAATCCGCCAATGAAGCTCCATAATAGAAATCATGTTTTGAACTGCAGTTTCTTCTGTAGGAAATCCAGGAAAAATACCGGACTCTTCATCATACTTTCCTGTCCGAATGCGGAGAGCCTTCATCAAAATAATTCCAAGCAGCTTCCCTTTCCGCATCCATTCTTGCCTCCAAAGAAAAAAGTCTTCATACTCACACCATGAGCTGGAGCTGGAACAAATTGTCCGCCGCCAAATGGGAAGACGCCTGGAGCGAACGCATTGCCGGAAATCCGAATGCCGTCATTACGCAAATCAAGGGGGGCAAAACTATCAGAATTGTCGTTTACTGCGATACGGAACAAGATGCCCTTATATTGAAAGAACATTTCGGAGGGTCCGTCCGGGAAGTCAAGACACAGGACTGGGTAGCGGCGCAAAACAGGGAGCCGCGCCCTCCCCTGAAAATCAGGGATTCCCTGCTCATCACGGAACAAACGGATGCCGAAAAGCTGAAAGCCCTGCAACAGCAGTTTCCCAAACGCCGCATCCTGAGCGTCCCGGCGGAAATGGCCTTCGGCACCGGAGACCATGCCACCACATCCGCCTGCCTGCGCTTCATCTGCGACTTTGCCAAGTCCCGCAAGGGAACGGACTGGAGCATGACGGACATCGGCTGCGGCACCGCCGTGCTGGCCATGGCCGCGCTGGAACTGGGGGCGGCCCGCGCCGCCGCCTTCGACTTCGACCCGATGGCCATTGAAGTGGCCCGGTACAACATGGAACGCAACGGCATTACCGATACCCGGCTGGATTTGTTTGTGGGGGACGTGTTTGAATGGACTCCCACGGCCGGGCAAAAGGGCGACCTGGTTGTCGCCAACCTGTTTTCCACCATTCTGCAGAAGGCTTTTCCGCGCATCATCACAGCCATGAAGCAAAATGCCGTGCTGGTCATTTCCGGTATTCTAGCCTCCCAGTGGGAGGAAACGAAGGCGTCCGCGGAACGCCGCGGACTCACGTTTGACAAAGTAATCAAACGGGGGAAATGGGTGACGGCCAAAGGAGGACTGAGGGCATCAACGGCCCGCGTATAATCCCGCGGACACGGCCATAAAAGAAAACGACGGGAGAAAAAACAGCGACGACTGGAAAAACCTGCTCACGGGAGCCTGGGTATTAAGCCTTCTGGGCTATCCGCTGGCGGCCCTGATCATGGGACTGTATCTGGCCGGCTTCATGAGCCGAATCGCGGAATATTCCTACATGACCATCAATTTCCTGCTGTATTTCCATGCCCTGTACCATTTCCGGAGTTACTGGAACGGGAAGATGAATAAGACCATAGGCGTCTTTTACCTGCTGCTGCTCATCGTCAATACGCTGATCGCCGCCAGTATTATTCTGCCCATGATCACCTACTGGCTTGTATAAACAGGGAACAGTTCACCATTTGGGGACATCAAATGCCTGCGCTTTCACGGGCCGTGAACAGCTTTTCCACGTATTTGGCCAGCATGTCCACTTCCAGGTTTACGGGCTGTCCTACAGCGGCGTCCTGAAGATTGGTACGGCCGAAGGTATGAGGGGTAATCCAGAATTCCAGCAAGGTTCCGTTGAGATTGGCAATCGTCAGGGAAATGCCGTCAATGGTGATGGAGCCCTTGTCGATACAGTAGCGGGCCAGTTCATCGGGGATGCGCACTTCCAGCCTGTGATCCTGCCCCACGGGTTCCAGCGCCGCGATCGTTCCGGTGTTGTCCACGTGCCCCATCACAAAGTGGCCGCCGAAACGGTCCATGGCGGACATGGCGCGTTCCAGATTCACCAGGCTGCCGGGTTTCAGATTCCCTAAGCTGGTCACCCGGATGGTCTGGGAAAGCAGGTCGAAGGAAACGCGGTTCCCATCCAGGGCATCCACCGTCAGGCAGCATCCGTTCACGGCCACGGAATCTCCCAGGGAGAGTTCGCTGCCGAAAGGAATGTCCAGCGTCAGCCTGGCTCCGCCGTCAATGGGGGTGAACCCCACCACGGTTCCAGTTGTTTCAACAAGTCCGGTAAACATAAGAGTCAATCAGGATTCGGCGTTCAATGGCCGAAACAGGTGAAGAAGATGAACACGATCGCCGTGGGGAGGGCCGCCCACGTGAACAGCCACAGGGGATTGATTCCCTTGAAGTATTTGCCCAGAATGGCCTGCCCCGCCGGGTTGGGGGCGTTGGCGATCACCGTCAGGCCGCCGCCCGTCACAGCGCCGGCCACCACGGAATATTTGACGGCCTCCGGCAGGTTGGGAACGGTGGAAGCCAGGAAGGTGACGGCGGCATTGTCGTTGAACGCCGTCAGCAGGGTGGCGCCGATCATGGCGTAGTCCCCCAGGCGCGTCAGCACCGGTTCCAGCCACCAGGCCTGCACGCCGCCCAGAATCACCAGCCCGGCCAGGAAGAAGCCCACCATCATCGGAACGCGCAGGGACATCTGGTTCTGGTACTGCGGCGTGGCAACCGTAAAGCCGATGAAGAAGAGGAAACTGCCGATGAACATCACCGGTTCATGGGAGAAAAGCACCGTCCAGGTCAGGAAGCACACGTGCGCCAGCGTCACCCACACGGGAATCCGATCGTTGCGGTCTTCCCAGGACTGGGGGATGGCATCGTCAAACTCGCTGAATTCGCGCTGCTGGGTGGCCAGACGGGCAAATTCCTTGCGGAACATCAGGAAATAGATCAGGTTGGATATGATGATGGCGCACACGGCTTTCCAGCCGAAATGCTGGATCATGTGCGCCAGGCCCCAGTCCCATTTTTCCGCAACCATCACGACGGGAGGGGCGGCAAAGTGAGTCAGGGTTCCGCCGATGGAGATGTTCACGAACAGCAGGCCCAGCGTGGCGTACATCAGGGAGCGCTTGGGCTTGAGGTCATAGAATTTCTTGCTCAGGATCAGCGCGCCGATCGTCATGGCGGCCGGTTCCGTAATCAGGGAACCCAGTAGCGGGGCCAGACACATGACGGAAATCCACCAGGCGCCTGGAGTGGCCTTCCCCAGTCTGGCGCCGCAGTTGACTACGGATTCCGCCAGCTTGAAGATGGGGCGGGAGGAAGCGATGATCATGATGATCATCACAAACATGGGCTCCGTGAACGAGCAGTCGTAATTCAAGTAGGCTGAAAAGTCTTCAAAGGAATAGTATTTCCAGCACACGAACATGAAGGGGATGATCCAAATGCCGAACACGGCTTCCACTTCCCCCAGGAAATGAAAGATGGCGGAGGCAAAGGAGACCGGCAGCCGTTCTTCCGGATGCATCACGCGGAAGTTGGATTCCTTCAGCTTTTCCTTGTAGCGCAGAGCCAGCTTGTGGGAGTAGCGTTCAAAGCGCCCCGCCAGGAACGTATGTATGATGGCGCCCAGGAATACCAGCGTCACGGCCAGGTTGAAGCCGCCGGACTGTTCGTTGCGTTCGCTGAGCACCTGGGACAGGCTGGCGTCCGGGGGCAGCTGCTTGTACTGGCTGAGCGGAATCGGGAAATGGCTGTATTGGGATTCTCCTCCAATTTCCGTGGCGGGATAGGCGGGCTCCGCCGCACGCACGGCAGCCTCTCCCGCTCCGGCGGCCATGAAAAAGACGGCTGCCGCCACTGCGGCAAGCCGACCAAAACGGAGTGTCAGAGCTTTGGTAAAATGACAAATGCTGCTCATGTCTGCGCACAGACTAAACATGTCCACTTTTTTGAGCGAGCGGAAAATGAGTCTGCACGCTTTTTAAGGAGAGCATGCACGGAAAACGGAAAAATCCGCAGAGAGAGAACGGGCAGTGAAACGAAAAGGAACGGCTGTCATGCCTGCCGGAGTTTAAGATTGAACAGGACTCTCAAAAATAGTAGTTGCAGATATGCGCTCCGCCCTTGGTTTTCTTTCCGTTCTCATGATCTCAGCCGGTGTCGCCTGTGCGGAGCTTCCGCCCGAACTGCCTCCCATGACACCCCTGCCGCTCGCACCCGGACCAGTGACGGGCGGCACCATCAAGGGGGACCCCGCAGCAGGCATCGTGCCCGTCCGGGAACTGATTGAAGCCAACCGCAGGGATGAAGATATTCCCATGGCCGAGCCCATCCCCGGAGAAACGGCGGCTCCGTCCGCGCCGGACGAATCCATCCCGAATGCGGAACCCATTCCCGGCGAGACGCACCTCCAGCTCCCATCCCAGGCCACCCCTTCCATTCCGCCCTCCGCCTTTTCTCCCGTTCCCGTCCCTCAGCATGAAACACGGGTGGCCATCCTGGGCTACCATGATTTCAGCCGCACGCTGCCCGCCACGGAGATGCGCATGAATACGGACACGTTCCGGGCCCAGATGCAGGCGCTGAAAACCGCAGGCGTGCCCATCATCACCATGAAAGATTTCCTGGACTGGAAACTGGGCGACAAGCAACTGCCCGCCAAGTGCGTCCTGATCACCATTGACGACGGCTGGAAGAGCGTTTACACGGACGCCTACCCCATTCTCCGGGAAATGAAAATTCCCTTCACCGTTTTCCCCTACACCAAGTTCATCACAGGCCGCGGGTCCGCCATGAGCCGGGAGCAGATTCAGGAAATGCTGAACAACGGAGCCACTCTGGGCAGCCATTCCGTCAGCCACCTGTACCCCAGGTCCTGGCGCGCAGCCCAGAGAAAGGGCACGCAGGCCGTCCTGGACCTGGCCGCCAAGGAAATAGGGGAATCCAGGAAAATTCTCCAGGAGAGATTCCCCGGTTCCGACGTGGAAGCCTATTGCTACCCGGGCGGTTTCGTCCTGCCGGAGATGATCACCAAGGCGGAGGAAGCCGGCTTCCGGGCGGCGTTTACCGTCATTCCCAGAAAAGTGACCAAGGATACGGACCGCTGGAGAATTCACCGTTACATGGTGTTCGGCAAGGATCCCAAGACGTTCACCAGAGCCGTGAATTTCAATACTCCCAGCGCGCCGGAGACGCCCTCCCCCGCTCCCGCAGGCCATGAACAGGGGCTGGGGTCCTATCCGGCTCCCGCCCAGCCCGTCTTCCCGGCAGCCAACACCGTGGTCCGCAACCAGAATCCGGACATTTCCATTTCCCTTGCACGGGAACCGCAGCTCAATCCCAAGGACATGGAGATGCGCGTCTCCGGTTTCGGCCTGGTAAATGCCAAGTATGACGCCAGGGAAAAAGTCCTGAAATGGGCACCCTCCCGTCCCCTGCGCATCAGCCCGGTCACCGTCCAGGTACGGTGGAAGGTTCCCGGCGGCAACATCTGGCAAACGGCCACCTGGCAATTCGGGATTGCGGAGCAGGAAATGCATTTCATTCCCGGAAACCTCGTCAAATGACAGACTCCGCTCACGGCGTGTCCGCCGGAAAGGCAACGCTACCCCGCCGGAGAAAAGGTTGAAGGCCGCCTCCTTTGCCGATTAACGTTCCGGATTCACGCCAACGGAGAGAGTCTGGAAAAGAAAAGCCGTTCCCGACTGCCGACAAGGCCTCCCTCCCGCACGGCTTTTGGTCCGCCCTACCGGAGAAATCCCGGCTTTCCGGAAACGGAAGACATCTCCTTTCCAGGTCCCAAAACTGGCAAGGACCTGCAAAGAGAAAATTTATCTTTCTCCCTTTGACGCTCAATTTCTTGCAAAGGAAGAAGTACCTCTTTCCTTCCGAAAAACGGCGACCTTGCAACGGATTTGTAAAAAACGGGATGGATTTGTCGATTCATCGGAGGCTTGCTCCCTTTCCCGCCGGAAAGGAACCGCTCCATGCCGCAAGGACATTCCTGATTTCCCATCCTCCCCTCCCTGTCGGGCCATTACTCTTCCGCTCCCCGGCGCCATCCCGTTGCTCCTTCCCTTGTGTTAGTTTAAACTAATTCTATATTAGGTAAAAAGGCATGACGAAAAGACCAAGAAATCTTACATTTGGCTTGCCCGAAGGGTGCGAAGTGGCATAATCATCCGGCACCATTATCAGGTTCAGCCAGGCAGGACATTCCATGAACACGAGCACCAAAACCTTCACCGTTGCAGATACAGCCGCCAACGCCGATTATCTCACCAATACATCCGAACCGCTCGGAGAAACGATGACCCTGAACGTGGGCCCCTCCCACCCCGCCACCCACGGCGTGCTCCGCCTGGTTCTGGAGCTTGACGGCGAAGAAATCATCAGCTGTGATCCCGTAGTGGGCCACCTGCACCGCGGCATGGAGAAGATCGGGGAGACGATCCAGTACAACCAGTTCGTCCCCTACACCGACCGTTTTGACTACCTGGCCCCCCTCTCCAACAACATCGCCTACGCCTGCGCCGTGGAAAAGCTGATGGGCTGGGAACTTCCGCCCCGCGGCCAGGCCCTGCGCGTGCTCGCCCTGGAGCTTTCCCGTTTTTCCTCCCACATTCTGGGAGTGGGCGTGTACGCCATGGACGTAGGCGCCATGACCGTGTTCCTGTACTGCTATGAGGAACGCGAAAAAATCCACAACTTTTACGAACAGCTTACGGGCGCGCGCTTCACGTCCTCCTACACCCGCATCGGCGGCCAGACGCGCGACGTGCCGCAGCAAATGCTGAAGGAAGTGCTCGCCTTCTGCGACCAGGCGGAAAAGACCGTTGACGAAACGGAAGCCCTGCTGCTCAAGAACAAGATTTTCATCGACCGCCTCCAGGGCGTGGGCATCATTCCCCGTGAAAAGGCCCTTTCCTGGGGCCTTACCGGAGCCAACCTGCGCGCCAGCGGCGTCAAGCGCGACCTGCGCAAGACCAATCCCTACCTGGGCTACGAACAGTACGAATTCGATGTCCCGATCGGCGAACACGGAGACTGCTACGACCGTTTCACCATCCGCATTGAGGAAATGCGCCAGTCCTTGCGCATCATCCGCCAGGTGGCCGCCACCATGCCGGAGGGGCCCATCAACGTGGTGGACAAGAAAGGCACGCTTCCGCCCAAGGAAAAAGTGCTGACGGACATGGAATCCCTGATCCGCCAGTTCATGACCACCACCATGGGCGTGAACGCCCCTGCGGGCCAGGTTTACTTTGCCGCGGAAAACCCGAAGGGAGAGCTGGGCTTCTTCCTGGATTCCAAGGGCGGCGGTCTTCCCAACCGCCTGCGCATGCGCTCCCCCTCCTTCTGCAACCTTTCCATCCTGCCGGAGCTTCTGCCGGGGCACCTGGTTTCCGACGTTCCGGCCATTCTCGGCTCCTTTGACTTCGTGATGGGCGAATGCGACCGCTAACACGAACCCGCACCTTTTCCGCCAACCTTAACACATATTTCCATCCCCATGTCCGATTACGCTGAAAACGCCATTGACGCGCTCATCGCCCATCATCCCAGCCCCGGCGAACAATTCTACCCGGCCTTTGAAGCCACGCCGGAACTTGATGCCGCCGCAAGCGAATACATCACGCATTATCCGGAGGGCAAGCAGCAGTCCGCCGTTCTCCCCATTCTGCATGAGATTCAAAAGAAATTCGGCTACATCAGCGCGGACGCCATCACCTGGACGGCGGAAAAGCTGGGACTCACCCCTGCCCACGTGCTGGGCGTGGTCACTTTCTATCCCGGCCTGCGCCAGACCTGCCCCGGCAAGAACCACATCCGCGTCTGCCGCACGCTTTCCTGCGCCATGGCGGGGGCGGACAGCCTCTTCAACACCATCTGCACGCGCCTGGGAATCGACAAGAGCAGCATCGACCACCACCACCCCATCGGCGTCAGCCCCTCGGGCCTGTGGAGTGTGGAGGGCGTGGAATGCCTCGCCAACTGCGGATTCGGCCCCAACATGATGGTCAACGACATCCTGTATGAAAAAGTCACGCCGGAACTGCTGGAGGAAGTGATCCTCAAATACCAGAACGCCTAATTTTCCCCACCACGCACCAGATCACCCGCCATGAGCATTACCTATCTTCCCGGTAAAGAGCCCCACCCCAGGGAAACGCGCCGCATCCTTAAAAACATCAACCGCGAAGGGTGGAACACGTCCATTGACTGCTACCTGGCCGACGGCGGCTATGAAGAGTTGAAAAAGGCGCTCGGCATGGAGCCGAAGGCCGTCATTGACGAGGTGAAGAAATCCGGCCTGCGCGGCCGCGGCGGCGCGGGATTCCCCACCGGCGTGAAGTGGACCTTCATCCCGCCGAACAACACGAAGCCCGTCTATCTGGTCTGCAACTGCGACGAATCCGAACCCGGCACCTTCAAGGACCGCTACATCGTCCACCAGGACCCCCACCAGCTCATTGAGGGGATGGTCATTTCCAGCTACGCGGTGGGCGCCCACCTGGCGTACATCTACATGCGCGAGGAATTCCCCATTGCCGCGGAAACCATGCTCAAGGCCCTGCAGGAGGCGCGCGAACGCGGCTTCCTGGGCAAGAACATCCTGGGGTCCGGCTACGATCTGGAAATCCACCTGCACCGCGGCGCGGGCGCCTACATCTGCGGTGAGGAAACGGCCCTGCTCAACTCCCTGGAAGGCGTGCGCCCCTACCCCCGCATCAAGCCCCCCTACTTTCCGGCCGCCATCGGCCTGTACGGTTGCCCCACCATCGTGAACAACGTGGAATCCCTGTGTCAGGTAAAGCACGTCATCGCCATGGGCGGCGAAGCCTACGGACAGGAAGGCGCCAAACGCTCCCCCGGCACGCGCATCATCGGCGTCTCCGGCGACGTGCGGCGCCCCGGCTATTATGAAATCGTTTCCGGTTCCATGACCTTCGGCGAACTGCTGTACGACGTCTGCGGCGGCCCCCGTGAAGGCCGCGAATTCAAGGCTGTCATTCCCGGCGGCTCCTCCTCCAAGGTCATGCGCACGGACGTGGAGTACAAGACCCGGAATCCGGACGGCACCACGGGCAAAATCTCCTTCTTCGACATCCCGCTGGACCTGGACAGCATCGCCCAGTACGGCTCCATGTCCGGTTCCGGCGCGGTCATCGTCATGGACGACTCCCGCTCCATGCCCTGGGCGCTGAACAACATCAACCGCTTTTACGCCCACGAATCCTGCGGCCAGTGCACCCCGTGCCGCGAAGGATGCCCGTGGATGATGAAGCTCAGCACGCGCATTCTGGAAGGCAAGGGCGCCCCCTCGGACGTGGACCTCCTCATCCAGGTAGCCAACCAGATTGAAGGCAAGACGGTCTGCGCCTTTGGGGAAGCCGCCTCCTGGCCCACCCAGGCCATGGTCTCCAAGTTCAAGGAGGAATTCGTGGCCCTGACGGATCCTTTCAACGCCTGCCTGCCCCATTCTGCGGAAGGCAGGGAGCAGCGCCGCTATTTCATCCGGTAACCTCACCACGTCCCCAGTTTCAATTCCATTCCCTCCCATCACGTCATCATGAGCGAAGAAGCTTACAAACTCCCCAAAGACGCCGCTGCCGCGGAAGGCAAGGTGAACGTCCAGATCAACGGCACGTGGTACCGTTTCCCGCGCGGCACCAGGATTGCAGACGCCTGCCGTTCCGTGGGCGTGCCGATTCCCTGCTTCTGCTACCATCCCAAGCTGGCCGTCGTCGGCTCCTGCCGCATGTGCCTGGTGGAACAGGGCATGCCTCCCAGGCTGGCTCCGGGGCAGACTCCCTCCTACGACGAACAGGGTTTCCAGCCCATCCAGTGGATGCCCCGCCCCATCATCTCCTGCGCGAACACGGTGGCGGAAAACATGGGCGTACGCACGGACAGCCCGCTGGCGGCCGAAGCGCGCCGCGGCGTGCTGGAATTCCTGCTCACCAGCCATCCGCTGGACTGCCCCATCTGCGACCAGGCCGGAGAATGCAAGCTTCAGGAATACTCCAACGACTACGGCCAGATTGAAGGCCGCTACGAGGAAAAGAAAACCAAGAAGGGCAAGAACCTCAGCATCGGCCCGCGCGTCAACCTGGACCAGGAACGCTGCGTGCTCTGCGGCCGCTGCGTGCGCTTCATGCGCGACATCATGCACGACGAAGTGCTCACGATGTCCCAGCGCGGCACGTACAACGCCATCACGGTCTATCCCGGCCGGGAACTGGACAGCAACTATTCTCTGAACACCGTGGACCTTTGCCCGGTGGGCGCCCTGACCTCCAAGGACTTCCGCTTCAAGATGCGCGTTTGGTTCCTGAAGGAGACCAAGACCATTGACGTGGACTGCGGCACCGGCACCAACATCACCCTGTGGACCAGGGAAGACCGGGTGTACCGCATCACCCCGCGCCCGAACGACGCCGTGAACTCCTGCTGGATGCCGGACTCCCACCGACTGAATTACAAATACATCAATTCTCCCCAGCGCATCCCGCAGCCCGTGATCCGCACGGACGCCGGAGCTCCCCACCGCCCGGCCACCTGGGAACCGGCCCTGGCTTCCGCCGCAGAAGCCTTCAAGCGCATTTCCCCGGACAAAATCGCGATCATCGCCTCCGGACGGATGACCAATGAAGAACTTTACATGGTGCGCCACCTGGCCGCCCAGATCGGCACGGACAAGATGGACATCGTACCCCGCACGGGGGAAAGCGACGGAATGCTGATTTCCGCGGACCGCAACCCGAACACGAACGGCGCGAAGCTGGTTCTGGGCATCGAACCCGGTTCCAGACTGGACGCCATCCGGGAAGGGGTGCGCAACGGCTCCGTCAAGGCCGTCCTCGCTCTGGGGGAAGACCTCACCGCTCCGGAAGCCGGATTCACGCCGGAAGACCTCAAGAAGCTGGATTACCTCTTCATGATCGCCCACAGCGCCAATGAAACGGGCCGCCATGCGGACCTGGTGCTCCCCGGCGTCACCTATGCCGAAAAATTCGGAACCATGATCAATGTGGCGGGCCGCATCCAGCGCCTGAACCGCGCCATCCGGCCCGTGGGCTATTCCCGCGACGACTGGCAGATACTGAGGGACATCACCGTGGCCCTGGGCGGCAATCCCGCCCTGAAGGACTTCTCCTCCGCCCTGGATATCCTGACGGTCATGAGCACCGAATACGAGGAGCTGAACGGCCTTACCTGGGGTTCCATCGGAGACGGCGGCCGGCCCATTCTGGAAACGGGCGTCACCATTCCCGTGGTGGAACGCGAAAGGAACCAGTCCCGCTAACAACACTTCACACGCATACAACCCGTTAATCCGCCATGATTGATTCGATTCTAACCTTCTGCGACGAGGTGCTCAGCAACCCCATCTGGTTCTACGTCATCACCCTGCTGATCAAGATCGTCATCTGCTTTGCCATCACCATCCTGTTCATTCCGATCTGCGTGTACATTGAACGCCGGGTGGCCGCCTGGATCCAGGACCGCGTGGGCCCCAACCGCGCCGGCATCCCGCTGAGCATCTTCCGCCGCTTCGGCATGAAGTCCGACCTGCCGTTCAAGAAGACGCTGGACTACTTCGGCCTGCCTCACGACGGCAAGATCGCCAACCTGTGCCGCTTCTTCCGCCTGGACCGGGACATTCCCATCTTCGGCCTCGTCCAGCCCATGGTGGACGGCGGCAAGCTGTTCCTGAAACAGGACTTCACGCCGCCCTTCGTGCGCCGCGTCTATTTCTGGATCGCCCCGATGCTGGTGCTTGCCCCGCCGCTGATGACGGCCGCCGTCATCCCCTTTGCCGGAGACCTGCACACCTCCTACGGCAATGTGAACATGGCCGTGGCCAACCTGAGCGTGGGGCCGCTGTGGGTGTTCGCCATCTCCTCACTTTCCGTGTACGGTCTGGTGCTGGCGGGCTGGTCCTCCAACTCCAAGTTCCCGTTCCTGGGCGGCGTGCGCTCCTCCGCGCAGATGATCTCCTATGAAATCAGCATGGGGCTGTCCATCATCCCCGTTCTGATGATTTACAGCACGCTGGACCTGTCCAACATCGTGGAATACCAGGCGGCCAACGGCTGGCTGCTGCTTCCCGTGTGGGGAGAGGGCCTGAGCTGGCAGCGCTGGATTCTCCTGGTGCCCGTGGCCATCAGCTTCCTCATCTTCCTGACTTCCATCTTCGCGGAAGCCAACCGCACCCCCTTCGACATGTCCGAATGCGAGACGGACCTCGTGGGCGGCTACCACACGGAATACTCTTCCATGAAGTTCGCGCAGTTCTTCATGGGCGAATACGCCGCCATGGTGGTGGGCTCCTCCCTGGTCATCACGCTCTTCCTAGGCGGCTGGTCCATCGGCTTCGGCCTGGACGGCTGGCTGAACGAACACGTCGCCAACTGGGTGGCGGTGCTCTGCCAGCTGGTCGCCTACGTGCTCAAGCTCCTCTTCTTCGCCTTCTTCTTCGTCTGGGTGCGCTGGACGCTGCCCCGCTTCCGCTATGACCAGGTGATGAAGCTCGGCTGGATGGTCTTCTTTGAACTGGCCGTCATCAACATCTTCATCACGGCCGCCATCCTGTACTTCGTCAAGTAAACCAACCCTTTATCCCGATACACAAATATTATGGCCTTCAAAACGATCAAGCGCCCGAAGATTTCCCTCGGAGAGCGGTTCTACTTGCAATCCATCCTGGGCGGTCTGTGGATCACCATCAAGCACCTGGCCCTGGCTCTGGCGGGCAAGTCCCGCAACAAGAAGGAACTGGCCGGCTCCGGAATCGGCGTCACCATGCAGTACCCGGAATTCCGCTGGGACAAGCACCTGCCTCCCTATTACCGCGGCTATCCCGTGCTGGTGAAGGGCGAGGACGGACGCGAACGCTGCGTCTCCTGCCAGCTCTGCGAATTCATCTGCCCCGCCCGCGCCATCACCATCACGCCCGGCACCGTCAAGGAAGGCGACTGGGACAAGGTGGAAAAAGCCCCCAAGGAATTCGAGATCGACATGCTCCGCTGCATCTACTGCGGCATGTGCGAGGAAGCCTGCCCGGAACAAGCCATCTTCATGAGCCAGGACTACCTGCTCACCCCTACGGACCGGACGCAGTCCATCCACAACAAGGCCAGGCTCTACGAACTGGGCGGCACCCGCAAGGGGCTGGTCAACAAGTGGAACCAATACAAATAACACACCCCGAACTCTTCACTCCACATTCTGCACGTTATGAACATTTTTGCCAGTGACATACTCTTCTACGTCTTCGGGGCCCTGGCCGTGATCCTGTCCCTGATGGTCGTCTTCATGCGCAACCCCGTTTCCTCCGCCATGATGATGGCCCTCTCCTTCGGGGCGACGGCCGCCGTCATGATCGGTCTGGGCGCCCACTTCCTGGGCATTCTGCAAATCCTCGTGTACGCCGGGGCTATCATGGTTCTCTTCGCGTTCATCATCATGCTGCTGAACGTAAAGCTGGAAACCTCCCCCTTCCGGCGGCCCGTTTCCGTCGCCGTGGGCGTCATCATCGCAGGGCTGTTCCTCGGCCAGCTCATCGGCATCATCTACTCCCTGCCCGGCGCCAAAGACTGCGGCCGCTGCCCGATGGCCAGCGCGGAACAGGCCTGGAACGATCTGAAGATCGGACAGGACGGCGCTACGGAAGGCAACGCCGGCGTGGCTTGCGGATTGCGCGCTTCAACTTCCGCTTTTACAGATGCTGAAATCGATCGCCAGATCAGCAACGGCCAGCAGCAAGGAAACGCGGAATCCGTCCAAGCTCCGGGAGCAACCGCATCCGGCAAGCACGGCGTCAACGGCCTTCCTCTCGACAAAATCGCCATCTGCGGACAGAAGCAAGGGAACTATGCCTTTTCCGGAAACTCCATTGACCGTTTATTGAGTTTATCTATCCAGCCCCCCCGGATCACCCTTCCTCCGCTTTCCCCCAAATGCTCCGCGCATCTTTATCCGGAAGGGACGACCATCCGGGCGGAGATCGACAACGGGGAATTCCCGGACACCGCCCTGCTGGGCCGCACCCTGTTTGACAAGTACAACCGCACGCTGATCATCGCGGGGCTGGCCCTGCTGGTGTCTTCCATCGGCGTCGTGGTCCTGAGCCGCCGACCCTCCGGCAAATAAACGAACATCTCAACACAGCCAATCATCATGATACCTCTTACGCATTATCTGATCCTCTCCGGCATTCTGTTTGCCATCGGCCTGGTGGGGGTGATCGTCCGGCGCGACATCATCGTCATTTTCATGTGCCTGGAAATGATGCTCAGCGCGGCCAACCTTTCCCTGGTGGCCTTCTCCCGGGCCCAGGGCTCCATGGGACTGCCCAACTATGACGGCCAGTCCCTGTCCATCTTCGTCCTGACCATCGCCGCGGCGGAAGTGGCCATCGGCCTGGCCCTGATCGTTTCCCTGTACCGCGCGCGGCGCACGGCCAGCACCCAGGACCTTCATACGCTGAAAGACTAAGAGCAACCCGAACCTCACACGAACATGTTAGACATCGACATCCAATATACCTGGCTCCTGCTCTTTCTGCCCCTGGTCGTGGCGGCTTTCAACTGGTTTTTCCTGACAAAGCGCGCGAACGTGGCGGCCCTCACCTCCACCTTCTCCTGCCTGGTCACCTTCGTTCTTTCCCTGGCCCTGCTGGACAAGACCGGAACGGATGCCTTCACCTGGCTTTCCATTTCCAGCGTCTTCTCCATTGACCTCGGCTTCGTGCTGGACCCCCTCTCCACGCGCATGATGCTGGTGGTCACGGGCATCGGCCTGCTGGTGCATATCTTCTCCCTGGGATACATGGCGGACGACAAGGCCAAGGCCCGCTACTTCGCCTGCCTGAGTTTGTTCATGTTCTCCATGACGGGCATCGTCCTGGCCAGCAACATCGCCATGACCTTCATCTTCTGGGAGCTGGTGGGCCTTTCCTCCTACCTGCTCATCGGCCACTGGTACACCAGGTCCGCCGCCGCGGACGCCGCCAAGAAGGCCTTCATCTGCAACCGCGTGGGGGACTTCGGCTTCCTGATCGGCATCCTGACCCTCTGGGCGCTGACCAATACGCTCAATTTCAGCCTGATGGAAATGCCCGCCGGCATCAGTGAAACCCTGCTGAACATCACGGTGCTGTGCCTGTTCTGCGGCGCGGTGGGCAAGTCCGCCCAGTTCCCGCTGCACGTGTGGCTGCCGGATGCCATGGAAGGCCCCACCCCCGTTTCCGCCCTGATCCATGCCGCCACAATGGTCGCCGCCGGGGTGTACATGATGGTGCGCGTCCAGCTCTCCATCGGCGTGGAAGCGTTCCCCTCTCTCTCCTGCGACGTGATCGCCATCATCGGCGCTATCACGGCCATCATCGCCGCCTTCATGGCAACCCAGCAAAACGACATCAAGCGCGTGCTGGCCTATTCCACCCTGTCCCAGCTCGGGTACATGGTCATGGCCCTGGGCCTGCTGGCCGGGGAAGCGGCCATGTTCCACCTGTTCACCCACGCCTGGTTCAAGGCGCTGCTCTTCCTTGGCGCGGGCGCCATCATCTTCGCCTGCCACCATGAGCAGGACATCTGGAAGATGGGCGGCATCATGAAGCGCATGAAGCTGACCTCCCTGACCTTCATCATCGGCACCATGGCCCTGATCGCCATTCCGTTCACGTCCGGCTTCTTCTCCAAGGAAGCCATCCTGGAAGCCGCCCTGCACAAAAACCCGGTGTTCTTCTGGATCGGCGGCGGCGTGGCCCTGCTGACCACCTTCTACATGATGAGAGTCATCTTCGTGGTCTTCTTCGGCAGGGAACGCAGCCACAGCGCGGAACACGCGCGGGAAGTGGGCGGCGTCATGCTCATTCCCCTGCTGATCCTGGCCGTGCTCGCCGTCATCTCCGGCTACGGCTTTATCGCGGACAGGCTGGTTCCCTTCAACGGCTTTGCAGTAGCGGACTTCCACATGGGAATGCCCTTCTACGTATCCATGGGCGCCCTCGTCCTGGGCATTCTGCTGGCGGCCGTGTTTTATGCGGGCTCTCCGGCCTCCGACAAGCTCTCCGGCAACGCCGTCTCCCGCGCCCTCGTCAACCGGCTCTACATCGACTGGTTCTACGACAAGGTGCTCGTTAAAGGCGTGCAGGGCATTCTGGCCTCCATTATCGACTTCATCGACCAGTTCATCATTTCCGGCCTCATCGTGGGCGGCCTGGCCCGGCTGACCGCCGCCGTCGGCTCCCTGCTCCGCCGCCTGCAGTCCGGCAACATGGCCGCCTACACGGTTCTGTTCGGCGTCGGCCTGCTTCTGGTCATTTACTTCACCGTCTTCTATTCCTGCTAACCTCCCAACCAATCACACACCATGCTTATCTGGCTTGTTCTCATTCCTCTGATTGCCTCAGCCCTCATCGGTCTGTGCAAGGCGCCCGCGCGCCCGACGGCCCTGCTCAGCGCAACGCTGACGCTGGCCCTGGGCATCTGGGCCCTGGTTAGCTTTGACGACTGCGCTTCCTGCTGGTCCCGCTTCCAGGGGCTGGATCTTCAATTGACCCTGGCCCCCGCCATGGCCAAGGTGATGCTGCTGCTGACCATCCTGGTCACTTTCGCCACGGTGCTGGGCACCAATCCTCCCAAGGGAGGGGAAGCCTCCTGGTACAATTCCGCCCTGCTGATCTCCGCGGGCGCCACCGGGGCCTTCCTGTCCAACAACATTATTTCCTTCTTCGCCTTCCATGAACTGGCGCTGATCCCCACCTTCGTGATGATCGGCCTATACGGCAGGGGGGACAAGCGCACCACCGCCTGGCGCGCCACCCTGTACCTGGGGCTGGCCTCCATGGTGCTGCTCGCGGCCCTGCTGATGATCGGAACGCAGGCCGGGTTCACCTTCTCCGGCCTCCAGGACTTCATCCAGAGCGGACAGCCCCTGGAAAATGCGGAACTGATCGGCGCCCTGCTGATCGCCGGATTCGGCACCCTGATCTCCCTGTTCCCGTTCCATTCCTGGGCCGCCCCCGCCTATGCCTCCGCCCCCGCTCCGGTGGCGATGATGCACGCGGGCGTTCTGAAAAAATTCGGCCTGTACGGCCTGTTCATGTTCCAGCCCCTGATGGAAGCGGGCTTCCTGCCCTGGACGAACATCCTGCTCGTCCTGCTGGTGTGCAACGTGATCTGGGTGGGCTACGTGACGGTGAACCAGAAGCGGCTGGACCTGCTGCTGGGCAACTCCTCCGTGATGCACATGGGCTACATCTTCCTGGCCTTCGCCGCCCTGATCGTATCCGGTTCCGCGGAAGCCAACCCCTGGGCCGTGAAAGGCGCGGCCCTGCTGATGCTGGCCCACGGCCTTTCCATCGCCCTGCTCTTCATGCTCTGCGGCCAGATTGAAAAGCAGACCGGCACGCTGGAAATCAATTCCCTGGGCGGCCTGGGAACCAGGCTGCCCCGCATGGCCTTCGTCTTCGGCCTGGCGGGCATGGCCTCCATCGGCCTCCCCGGCCTGGCGAACTTCCCGGGCGAGTTCATGGTCTTCTTCTCCGGTTTCGCCGGGTTCGAGAACGGCTTCGGCCCCGTGCAGATCGCCACGATCCTCTGCCTGTGGGGCCTGGTCATCGGCGCCGTGTACATGCTGAGGGCCTACCGCAACATCTTCCAGGGCGACCTGTCCAAGGCCGCCGCCTACGCGACGGAACTGCTGCCCGCCGAACGCGCGGCCAACTACTTCCTGGTCATCACCCTGGTCGTCTTCGGCTTCCTGCCGGACCTGGTTCTCCAATTCTTCTCCTGATCATCCCCTGAATACAATCCAAGCTTAACCTGATCTTCTTTTACCCATGCAAGCGTACATTCCGGAATTCATCCTGGCCGGCCTGGCGATGATCCTGCTCCTGGCTGAAACCTTCTTCAAGAAGGCTCCCAAATTCGTCTTCGGCCTGATCGGGGCGGCGGGCGCCCTGGCGATGCTTCCCTTCTACATGGAAAGCCTCTACGCCAATACCTACATCATCCTGGCCCTGGTCGCCACGGCGATCACCCTGCTCCTTTCCGTGGACTTCCGCGCCGTCATCAACCTGTCTTCCAACGACTCCAAGACGCAGGACGGCACCGGGGAATTCTACATCCTGCCGCTGCTCGCCTGCGTGGGGATCACCTCCCTGTGCAAGGCCGCCAACCTGGTGGAACTCTTCGTTTCCCTGGAAGTGCTCACACTGAGCTCCTTCATCATGGTGGGCTATTTCCGCCGGAACCTCGGCTCCACGGAAGCGGGCATCAAGTACCTGATCCTGGGAGCCGTCAGCACGGGCTTCCTCGTCTTCGGCCTGGCATGGTACTTCGGCATGACCGGCACCTTTGAATACAACCACGCCATCGTCATGGCCGCCCTTTCCGGACAGACGGCACCGGGCATGTTCTTCGCCCTGGCCCTGCTCCTGCTCGGCACCGCCTTCAAGATCGGCGCCGTTCCCATGCAGCTGTGGATTCCGGACGTGTACCAGGGCGCACCCACCCCGGTGACAGCCTTCCTCTCCGTAGCGTCCAAGGTGGCGGGCTTCGCCCTGCTGAGCATCATCCTGGCGCCCTTCGCCGGCATTCCCGCCGTCCAGTTCGTCATCGCCCTGATGGCCGCGGCCACGCTGCTGGTGGGTAACCTGGGAGCCATTCCTCAAACCAACCTGAAACGCCTGATGGGGTATTCCTCCATCGCGCAGGCCGGCTTCATCCTGCCCCTCTTCATCGGCACGGTGAAGGGGCAGCTGGCGCCCAACGCGCCCTTCTACCTGGCGGTGTATCTGGTCATGACCTTCGGGGCCTTCTTCGCCCTCGCCATGATCCGCACCCAGCGCGGCAGCGAGGAAATCTCCGCCTTCCGCGGCCTGGGCAAAACCAATCCCCGCCTGGCCCTCGCCATCACGATCATGTTCGCCTCCCTGGCAGGCGTTCCGCTGACGGCCGGCTTCTTCGCCAAAATGATCTCCTTCGTCCACGTCATCAACACGGGCCTGTACCTGAACTGGATGCTGCCCATCATGATCATCTGCGCCGCCGCAGGCTTCTATTATTACTTCAAGGTCATCCGTTCCATGTACTGGGACAAGCCGGAAGAAGGCATGGAAGCCGTACAGGTGCCCGTCATCTCCGGCGTGATGCTGGCGGCCTTCTCCGTCTTCATCGTGATCGGCGGCCTGATGCCCCTGTTCATCAACCCGATCCGTTAAAAAACCTCCTTCCGTTCATCATCCTGTAAAGGCCGCTTCCGCATCCTGCGGGGCGGCCTTTCCTTTCCTCCTCCGCCGGGAACGCCGCAGCCTTTTGAAGCGGCTGGAAGGAATGGAGCGGAAACGAATGAAATGTTTGACGGTCTTTCAGCCATAAAATTTTCATTGCCGGAAAAACCCGCGTCTTCTCCATCTTCAGACGGCGCACCATGCCGGAAAAACCCTGGAAAAAACGGAAAGACGTGAGAGATTGAATAAAACGAAAACGTAATTAGTCCGTACTAACCATGCACCGCGGAGCGCCCGAAGGGGCGTGCCCGGAGCAAACCGTCAACACCAATCATTCCCATGCGTCTTTTTTCCGCAACAGCCGTCGTCTGCGCCTCCCTGCTTGCCGCAGTATCATTCGTCCACGCCCAGTCTCCGGAAGTCCTGGCGAAGCGGCAGTGCCGCTCCGTGCATATCAGGCAGGACGGCCATCCGGCCCAGGCGGCCGCCCTGTACAACGAGGTGAAGGCCCGCACCTCCGTTCCCGGCACTTATTTCTGCGCCATGAACTTTGACGACGGCTACATCGGCTTCCAGGAACAGTCCAACGGCAGGAAAGTGATTATTTTTTCCATCTGGGACCCGGTTTCCCACGGAGACAACCCCAACAGCGTCCCGGAAGAAGAACGCACCAAGCTGCTGAAGCTGGGAGAAAACGCCAGGGCCGGACGCTTCGGCGGCGAGGGGACGGGCGGCCAGAGCTTTGTGGATTATCCCTGGGAAGTGGGGGAAAACATGCGCTTTCTCGTCTGCATCAAAAAAATGGGGCCGTTCAAGGAAATCAGCGGCTTTTACTTCAACAACAAGACCAACTCCTGGGACCTCATTTCCAAGTGGAAAACCCATTCCTCCAAGAAAGAACTTTCCTACTCCGTAGGGTTTGTGGAGGATTTCATGCGCAATTTTGAATCCGCCAAGAAAGCGCGCGGCGCGTTCTTCGGTCCCGGCTTTGCGTACAAGGACGGCAAATGGTTCCCCAGCACCGGCGTTACCTTTACGGGCGACCCCACCCCCTCCACCAACGTCATGGCGGAAATCCAGCCGAACGGTTCCGTCCTGCTCCAGACGGGCGGTGAAACGGTGATGACGGATTTCAAGCTGTTTGAAAGCCGACCCCTGCCTCAGGATGTAAAGCCTGTACCGCCCGGTGAAGACATTACCCGGCTCGTGCAGGAGCACACCAAATAATTATGTCCCTTACCGGCTGGCTTACGATGATTTTTTCCATCAGCGGCGTTCTGACCGCCGCTGTATGGGCCTATTATAAAGTGCTTTCCACTCCCCGGGAGACGGAACACCTGCTCAGCCCCACCCCGCCCCTGCCGGAAGACCCGGACCAGTAAACCAGTCCATACGGGAGAGCGAGGAACACGCAGTTTCCAAAAGCTCGGCGTCCATGCGCAGAGATTCGCAAAAGAGGGCTTCTCACATCCGTGAGGCGCCCTCTTCTTCCAACGGGAGAAGGACAAAGAGAGAAGGAGAAAAAAGAGGCCGTTTTACCCGTCCGAAGGAGGGAGGATGAAGCCCAGGCGGTCAATGCCGTATCTGGCGCATTCCTGCCACAGGGATTTTTCCAGGGCCTCCGCGGTATGGCGGCGCTCTTCCTCCGACATGTTCTCAAAGTATTCCGGCCCCAGGTGTTCGCTGATGGCCTTGTCCGCCATGCGCGTCACCAGGTCCGCCCAGAAGATGTTGTCCCGATATTCGTCCAGGCAGTCCTGGTAAAAGGCGTTTTCCTCATATTCCCGGGTGAAGGCGTAGGCTCCCAGATCCTCCGCATAGGCAATGTGCCCTTTCAGTCTGGGGGTTTCCGACAGGTCCTTCATCAGGCGGGAGATGAGCTTTCCCCACGCCACCAGGCCTCCCTCCGCTCCGTCCTGCTGGTTGGCGGCAGCTACGGCAGCGGCGGTTGAAAGCATTTCCGCCAGATGCCGCGCCTCTTCGTCGGATAATTTCAGAGTAACCGGCATGGGGTCAAATCAGTCCGAGTTTCATTTTCCCTTCCTCGCTCACCATTTCCTGGTTCCACGGAGGGTCCCAGACCATGTCCACATCCGCGGCCTCCACACCTTCCAGGGCTTCAATGCGGTCCTTGGCCTCCATCACCAGGTGGGGCCCCATGCCGCAGCCGGGGGCGGTGAGGGTCATCTTCACGGCCACGTGATGCAGGCCGTTTTCCAGTTCCGTCACGGTTACGTCGTAAATCAGGCCCAGGTCCACGATGTCCACGGGAATTTCTGGATCGTAAATGCATTTGAGCGTATCCCAGACGCGTTCCTCAAGCGTGGCGTTCTCGTCCAGTCCGACCGTTTCCGGGGAATTTTCCACGGGTTCGGCGCCCAGCGCGTCCGCGTCTTCCCTGGAAATGCGGGCCAGGCCGTAGTCCGTAGCCACGGTATAGGTGCCGCCCAGAATCTGGGTGATGTACACGCGCTCCCCTTCCGGCAGGGTAAGCACATCCCCGCTGGGGATCTGCACCGCCGTCACTTCTCTTTTGAGTTCTACTACCTGGTTCAGCATAAATCCTTGCGTTTAAAAGGCCGTCCGGCTGCGGACATGCGCAGCGCTCTGCGGAAGACGGCCGCAGCCGTCCGGTTCCGTCCGCGCACGGAAAACATACGGCGTATTTGCACTACCGTCTAGGTCAAATACTGTTCTGCCCCTGCCCGGAACATTCTTCATGACAGGAAAGCGCATGCCGCAATGTTTTGGAAAAGCCGCCGGAAGCGGAAAGCTTCGTACTTGCCTACCCGTATGAAAAGGTGTAAAAGGTCCGGGCTGTCCAGACTGCCGTCAGTCCGGGACCGGTGACACACGCATATTCAACATCATATTCCATGTTAGATTTTTTACGCAAACATACAATCGTCATCATGGCGGCCATGGCCCTGGTGTTCGTGGGCCTCATGTTCATCGGCGGGGACGTAAGCGGCGGTTCCCTGTCCGGCATGTTCAAGCAGACTTTCGTGACCGTGGACGGGAAGTCCTACGGAGAGAAGGATTACGTGAATATGGGTCAAACGGGCCGCAACCTGGCCTATTCCTTCTCTTCCAGCTTCGCTCCCCTGCTTCAGAACCACTTTGCCACGGAACAGGATTTGCGGAATATCTGCTACCTGATGAAGACCAATAATCCCAACGCCGCCTTCCTGGCCTACTGCGGCATCATCCGCCGGGAGGCGGAACGCCTGGGCCTCACCCCCAGCAATGCGGAGATTGACGAAGCCATCTGCAACATTCCGGAATTCCTGGATGACAAGGGCGTGTTCGATCCCAAGAAGTACGACGATTTCATTTCCATGCGCGGCAACCAGGGCAAGAAGCTCCAGGAAGAAATCCTGCGCGGCCTGATGGGAGACACCATGAGCTTGGTGCGCATTGAGGATGTCATCGCCGGCGGCGCTGCCGTGGAACCCAATTTTGCCCAGGCCGTGGCGGAATCTGAAAACCAGCAGATCACGGTCAACACCGCCTTCCTGGAAAAGAGCGCCTTCCGCCCCAAGACAGACCCCGGTGAAGAGGAAATCAAGACGTTCTGGGACAAGCACAAGGAGAACTACAGAAATGAGGAAGCCCGCTTCTTCACCGTATATACCTTCACTCCGGAAGGAGATGCCAAGGCTCCCAAGCCCGGCGATATTTCCAACGCCACCATGGAAACCATGAACTTGGTGGAAAACGACATCTGGGAACCCCTGAACGCCACCAACGGAAGAAACATGGACCAGACCATCGGCGAAGCCCTGGCCAAGACGCCCAACGTGTGCAAGATGGAGAAGAAAACCTATGCGGCCGTTACCCGCAAGAACGCGCCGGAAGAAATCAACCAGCCCATTAACCAGTCCGCTTCCGACGGACGCAGCGCCACCCTGCTGGACGTGGTCTTTTCCCTGACCGGCGCACCGGCCCTGAATGCCGATGCAGACGCCAAGGCCATTGAAGAGGCGCGCGCCAAGTCCGGAGCCGAACAGATCAGCACCATGCAGGTTCTGGAAGACGGCCAGGTGGTTCTGGTGAAGCTGGAAGGCATCACTCCCGTGAAGGCCCTGCCCTACGACATGGCGCGCAACAGCGCGCGGGCGGACCTGCTGGAAACCATGACCGAGGAATCCCTGAACAAGGCGGCCTCCGAACTCAGGACGGAACTGGACAAGGCCCCGGACGCCATTGAACAATTCAATGCCATTGCCTCCAAGGCAGGGGCGAAAACCGCCGCTTACGGCCCCTTCATCAATCCGAACATCCTTCTCAACAGCATTTACAGCCAGAACGCGAAGAGTCCGGAAGAATTCCAGGCCATCATGGACCAGGCCATGAGCTCCCGCCTGGCTCCCCCCAAGGAGCTTCCCGTTCCCCTGGAAGTTTTCGGAGCCTGCGCTCTCGTCAATCCCGGGAAAATGGCCCAGCCCATCGATACGGGGGACGGAATCCTGCTGGTCCAGCTGGTCAAGCGCGAACTGGAAGATACGCCCGAATTCCAGATCAAGGCCACGCAGCAGTATGCACCCGTTCTTTCCGCCCAGACCAGGGCCATGCTGATGATGGACTGGCTGAAAGCCTGCATCGCCAAGTACAAGGTGGAAATAGCCCCCATCGCCAACCAGCAGCGCTAACCCTCCCCGGTCATGACTGCCGCCGCCGTTTCGCATCCAGCCCTGGTCTGCACGCGGCGCATTGCATCCCGGCACCGTTTTCATGATGGCCCTCTTCCAGGGGCCATCATTTTTATTGCCCTTTCCGGAACTTTCTGACAACCGTCCTCCACCCCATGAACGCCCTTCCCTCCCAGTCCAGGTTCATCATCGGCACGGAAGCCTGCGAACGCTTCAGCTTCTACGGCATGAAATCCATCCTGATGCTGTACATGACCGGCCACCTGCTGATGAGCGAGAACTGGGCCACTTCCACGCTGCACATCTTCGTGGGCATGGTGTACCTGCTGCCGGTGGCGGGGGCGTGGCTGGCGGACAAGGTATGGGGACGGTACAAGACCATCCTGTACATTTCCCTGCTTTACTGCGTGGGGCACGGGGTGCTGGCCACCGCAGACCTGTTCCAAACCATTGAGGCGCGCCGCTACATCCTGATGGCGGGCCTCTTGATCATCGCCCTGGGGGCCGGCGGCATCAAGCCGTGCGTTTCCGCCTTCATGGGGGACCAGATTCCGGACAAGTCCCCGCGGCTGATGACCAAGGCGTTCAACGCCTTTTACTGGGCCATCAACCTCGGTTCCTTTTTCTCCTTCCTGGTGATCCCGGCCATGGAACAGCATTACGGCTACAGCTGGGCCTTTGCCGTGCCGGGCATCTTCATGGGGATCGCCACCTTCGTTTTCTGGCTGGGACGCCGCGAATACAACAAAATACCGCCCTCACGGAGTGCAAGCCGCGGCGGCTTCTGGCGGGTGCTCTTTACCGTCCTTTTCCGCGGGGGCTGGAACAAGGCAACTCTGCTCTGCGGGGAAAACGCCGTTACGGACACGCGGCACATCCTGAAAATCCTTTCCATTTTCGCGTTCGTCATCCCGTTCTGGTCCATTTTTGACCAGACGGCTTCCTCCTGGGTGGCCCAGGGCAACAACATGATTCCCATCTCCATTCCCCTGCCGGGTTCCGGAACATGGTCCATCGGCCCGGAGGAGATACAGGCAGCCAATCCCGTTTTCGTGATGATTTTCATCCCGCTCATCACCGTTTTCGTTTATCCGAACGTGGTGAGGCTCGCCAAACCGCTTGTCCGGCTCGGCACGGGCATCGCCCTGAGTTCCGTCACTTTCCTGATCGTGGCGTGGCTTCAGCACAGGCTGGAGTCGGGAGCCGTCATGTCCATTGCCTGGCAGCTCATTCCCTACTGCGTGCTGACGATTTCCGAGATTCTGGTCAGCACCACCGGCCTTGAATTTGCCTATACGCAGGCTCCCCTCCATTTAAAAAGCGTCATCACCAGCTTCTGGAACCTCACCATCTTTGCGGGGAACATGCTGGTGGCGGCCATCACCTTCTTCCTTTCCAACGGCCAGGCTTCCAACGCCATTTCCACGGACCGCTTCCTGCTGTACTCCGCCCTCGCCGGAATCGTCGCTGTAGCCTACTTTTTCCGGGCGCGCCGGTACGGGACAACAGACCCGGCATAAGCTATCCGGTTTCCCTAGAGACAGAAGACAGGATTTTGCGGACCCCCTCTCCGCCAAGCCGGGCCTTGCCCTCGCTGCGGCAGGGTTCCCATTGCCTGCGGCACCCGTCAACCGTGCGTTGCGGATTCCGGCAACGAACGGCCTGCTTTACTGTTCAGGTTGCATGCCATGTTCCCCTACTCCTGCCTTCATCAGGAAACCTCCGGGAACCATGGAACCAGTCCCGAGGCACAGGGAAACCGCCTTGTCTCATTCCTCCGCCCGATTTTTTTAAGGCAGGGAATGGGGCAAAAAGGTTACAGGCCGATAAAAACAGGTCAAAGAAATCCGTCCGTCCCCGGAGCGCCAGGAACGGGCAGGAAGAGGAAAAAACAAGGATCAGCGGAAGAAAGCCATTCCGTCAACGGCCGGCCGCCGCGGTTGCGGCGTCAGGATATTCTGCAATCGTTGAGCAGTTCGTCCATGTAGAAGGTCATTTCCGCCAGGGCTTCCCGGTATTCCGTCTGCGGCAGGAGCCACAGGATTTCACGGGCGGCCTCGTTTTTCTCCAGGGCCACCTGGATCGCCTTGTCCAGGGATTCCGCAAAGACGGGGTTGTCATGGAATTCGGAATAATCCACCGCTTCCCGGTTTTCAATGGCGTCGCGCAGGGTAGCTTCCACATTCCTGTCGCCGCATTCCAGCAGATTGAAAATGGGGAGGGTCAGCTTGCCCTTTCCGGCGTCCGTATGAAGGGTCTTGCCGGCATCGTCCTCATCACCCACCATGTCCAGGCAGTCGTCGTAGATCTGGTACGCCACGCCCAGCAGATCGCCCAGCTGGTACAGGGATTCCTCTACTTCCGGGGAAACGCCGGATATCCAGCCCGCGCCGCCCGTGGCGGCGGAGAACAGGGAGGCGGTCTTCTTGCGAATGATTTCAAAGTATTCCTCACGCGTCATGCTCAGGTCGTACAGCCGGCTGGACTGCGCCACTTCCCCCTGGCAGACGTTCCTGACGGTCTGCGCAAGCTTGCGGCAGAATTCCGTACTGCCGAATTCTGTGCCCAGCACCATGGCGTGGGAGAAGAGAACGTCCCCCAGCAGCACGGCCAAGCTGTTGCCCCACAGGGCGTTAGCCGTGGCTTCGTCCCGGCGCTTGTCGGCCTCGTCAATCACGTCGTCATGCACCAGAGAGGCCAGATGCACCATTTCCAGCAGCGCGCCCAGGCGGATGTGCTCCGGCTTGATTCCTCCCGTGGCCCCGCCCACCAGCAGCGTCAGCGCGGGCCGCAGCATCTTGCCCTTTGACTGGCAGACGGTTTCCATGTAGTCGGTGACTTCGGGATCAAAACATGCTGCCTGGGCTTCCACAAATTCAGAGACCTGCTTCAACTCCGGCTTGATCAACTGGAGATAATGCTTCTGGGATCGTAATTTTGAAAAGAACGGAATGGACATGATATGGGAACGAGGGACGCGCGGTCAGCGCTGGGGAATTGTTGCATATTTAGAGTTCTCTAGCAACGTATTTCACGGAATATCCGTGCATGAACAGACAGGATTTTTCCGAAACGCCGTCACGGAAACCCTGAAAACCGATGAACGATAAGGCTCATTTTGACCTTGAGCACGGGCATTTTCCTTTTACACTACCTTGTCATGAGAGTCTTGGTCTATGATTGCAGCGCAGGCATCAGCGGAGACATGAATCTGGCCGCCCTGATCGACCTGGGCGCGGACCGGGATATTCTGGAACGGGAATTGTCCAAATTGAACGTTCATGGGGAGTGGAAGCTGGAATGCCGCCGTGCCGCGCAGGCCGGCATCCACGGCATGCGGGTTGACGTGCTGGCCCATGAACACGGCCATTCCGGCCACAGCCACGAACACCACCACCGGACGATGGCGGACATCAGGCGCATCATCACGGAAAGCGGACTTCCGGATGCCGTACAGAAGACGGCTCTCTCCATTTTTTCCCTGCTGGCGGAAGCGGAGGCCCATGTGCACGGCACTACGCCGGACCAGGTGCATTTTCACGAAGTGGGCGCCGTCGATTCCATCATCGACATCGTGGGCGCGGCCATCTGCCTGGACCTGCTCCGTGCGGATGCCGTTTTTACGGGCCCCGTGGAGCTGGGCGGCGGCCGCGTCACCTGCCAGCACGGCGTGATGCCCGTTCCGGCGCCCGCCACCGCGCTGCTAGCGCGCCATTTCCAGTCCACCCTGAACGGCACGCCGCATGAGGCGACCACGCCCACCGGAGCTGCCTACATCGCCGCCGTGGCACAGCCCGCGCCTTCCCCGCTTTCCGGCCGCATCACCGCCTCCGGCTACGGCATCGGCCACAGGGAGGGCCTGCCCCTCCCGAACATCCTCCGGGTGATGCTGGTGGAGACGGAGGAACAGGATACGGCCACGGAACGCCTGACGGAACTGTGCGCCAACATAGACGACATGACACCGGAACAGACCGCCTACCTGGCGGAAAAGCTGATGGAGGCGGGCGCCCTGGACGCATGGCAGGAATCCATCTGCATGAAGAAGGGACGCCTGGCATTCAAGATCTGCGCGCTGTGCCTGCCGGAACATGCGGACCGGGTCAGAACCGCCTTTTTCCGGAACAGCAGCACGCCGGGCATCCGCCAGTATGACGCCTGCCGCCACATCCTGCGCCGGGAATGCTCCACCGTGCAGACCCGCCACGGCACGGTAGGCGTAAAGACCTCCTTCATGAACGGACGGCCCCACCACCGGAAGGCGGAGTTCGAGGATTGCAAGGCCCTGGCGGAAGCGACCGGGCTGCCGCTGGAAGAATGCCAGATGATGGGGCTTTTCCCCCACGACGACCATGACGAGTCCCGCCAAGATTCCCTTTGAACGGCTGCGCTCCGTCCTGCTCCCCATGGAGCGCGTCGCCGTCGCCCTGTCCGGAGGACTGGACAGCAGCGTGCTGCTGGTCGCCGCAGCCGATATTCTGGGCGCAGACCGCTGTCTGGCCCTGACGGCGGAAACACCCTACGTCATGCGGGAGGAACTCCGGGACAGCGCCGCCCTGTGCCGCCGCCTGGGCGTCAGGCAGGAAAAACTGGTCTTTCCCATTCTTCCGGAGATTGCGGAGAATCCCCCCCTGCGCTGCTACCTGTGCAAGCACGCCCTGTTTTCCGCCCTGGCCGGGCGGGCCGCAGAGCTCGGTTTTCCCCGGGTGGCGGACGGGTCCAACACGGACGACCTGGGCGACTACCGGCCGGGACGCAAGGCTCTTCACGAACTCGGCATTATCAGCCCCTTTCTGGAAGCGGGGATGGGCAAGGCGGACATACGCCTTCTGGCCCGCACCCTGAACCTGCCGGAAGACATCAGTGAAAAACCGGCCTATGCGTGCCTGCTGACGCGCCTGGAACACGGCCGCCCCGTCACGGAAAGCCTGCTGCGGCGCGTGGACGAGGCGGAAACTTTCCTGCGCTCTCTGGGGCTGAAGGGCTGCCGCGTCCGGGTACACGGAGAAGACCTGGCCCGCATTGAGCTTCCCGGCCCGGAACTCGGTCTGTTCCGCCAGGGCGGCCTGTCGGAAGCCGTCGTAAGCCGTCTCCGCGCCCTGGGCTTCCGTCACATCACCCTGGACCTGGAAGGGTATTCCCGGGGAAGCATGAACAAACCGTCATGAACAACATCACCGCCATCCTGCGCCAGCTTGAGGAAGGCCGCCTTTCCACGGAAGAGGCGGCGGAAAAGATCAGGGCTGCGGCGTCCCCCGCACTTTCCCACACGGACATCGACTACGACCGCCTGGAACGCACGGGATGCCCGGAGGTAATCTACGGAGCGGGCAAGACGCCCGTCCAGATTGAAGAAATAGCCCGCAACCTGCTGGACGCCGGGCAGAACGTGCTGGCTACCCGCTTGAATGAAGACGCCCTGCTCCATCTTTCCGGGGCCTTTCCGGAAGCGGACATGCATCCGGAGGCGCGCCTCATGCGCATTATCTCCTCCCCCCCTCCGCAGGCGGCGGGCTTCGTCGGCATCGTCAGTGCGGGCACGTCCGACCAGGCGGTGGCGGAAGAAGCCGCATTGACGGCGGAATTCCTGGGAAGCCGGGTGCGCCGCTACCGGGATTGCGGCGTGGCGGGGCTGCACCGCCTGGTGTCCCATCTGGATTCCATCCGGGAGGCCACCGTCCTCGTGGCCGTGGCGGGCATGGAGGGGGCGCTCCCCAGCGTGCTGGCGGGCCTGGTGAAGGCTCCCATGATCGCGGTGCCCACCAGCGTGGGGTACGGGGCCAACTTCCGCGGCGTGACCACGTTGCTGGCCATGATGAATTCCTGCGCCAACGGCGTTTCCGTGGTCAATATAGACAACGGCTTCGGCGCCGGATTCAACGCCCACCTCATCAACAGCCTCGCTTCCGGCTCGCGGTGACCGGAGAGGCCGCCGCGCGTTCCATGACGGAACCGCCGGTATCTGTCATGGACAGGCATGCCCGATGAGCGTTAAATGGACGCACAGCATCCCCGCCACCAGATCATGACCTTATCCCCCTTTTTTCACGGCCTGGCCTGTTCCCTGCTTGCGCTGACGGCCCAGGCCCTGGCCTGGCAGCCTTCCGGAGAAACCGTGCCTCCCGCCCCGCAGGAGTTCCGCGCCGCATGGATTTCCACCGTCCACAACATCGACTGGCCCTCCCGTTCCGGCCTTTCCGGCGCCGCCCAGCGCTCGGAACTGCTGAATATCCTGAACACCTGCGCCCAGTTGAAGCTGAACGCCGTGTTCCTCCAGGTGCGTCCGAACGCGGACGCCCTGTACCGTTCCTTCCTGGAGCCCTGGAGCCAGTGGCTTTCCGGCCCCGGCGTCAACCCGGGCTACGATCCCCTGGCCTTCGCCATTCAGGAGGCCCACCGCCGCGGCATTGAACTGCACGCGTGGTTCAACCCCTTCCGCGCCAAGGCAAACGTGAACCACGCCGTGGGCCGCAACCACATTTCCCTGACGCGGCCGGACCTGATGAAGCGCAGCGGCTCCGTGCTGCTGATGAACCCCAGCGCCTCCGCCTCCCGCGACCACGCCATGAAAGTCATCCTGGACGTCGTGCGCCGCTACGACATCGACGGAGTGCATCTCGACGACTACTTCTACCCCTACCCCGCGCCGGGCAGAAGCTGGACCCCCGGCAGCTTCGGCGACGGCAAGTCGCCCTCCCAGCGGCGGGCCTACATTGACGACTTCGTGCATGACATGTACAAGTCCGTCAAATCCTCCAAGCCGTGGGTGCGCGTGGGCATCAGCCCGTTCGGCATCTGGCGCCCGGGCGTGCCTGCCGGAATCGAGGCCGGAGTGGATGCCTACGAGCACCTGGCCTGCGACGCCCGCAAATGGCTTTCCAAAGGATGGGTGGATTATCTGGCTCCGCAGCTTTACTGGCGGTGCAGCCCGGCCAAGCAGAGTTTCCCGGCCCTGATGCAGTGGTGGGCCGCCCAGAACACGGGCCGCCCGGTCTGGCCCGGCATCGCCACGGCGCGCATCATGAGCAGCGAAGACCCGGGCCGCCCCGCCTCGGAAATCGCCGCGCAGGTCAACTACTCCCGCTCCCTGGCCCGCAACGCGCCGGGGCAGTGCTTCTGGAGCGTCAAGTCCATCATGAGGAACGCCGGGGGCATCCAGCGCTACCTGAACAAACTGTACCCCTCCATGGCCGTTCCCCCGGCCATGCCGTGGTGCGGCGCCGGAACGCCCGGACAGCCGCAGAATTTCACGGTGGCGGACAACGGCTCCACGGTGACCCTTTCCTGGCAGCCCTCCGGCAATCCCGTGCGGAAATGGGCCGTTCAGGCGCGCTACGGCAGCCAGTGGGCCACCCGCATCCTGCTGCCCGGCGGCCAGACCCGCGTGACGCTGCCCAAATCCTTTCTGGGAGATGCCGGTTCCATCGCGGTGCGGGGCGTAAGCGCGTACGGAGCGCAGGGGCCCGCGGCCGCCGCCAGGAGATAGCCGCCGCGGCTTTTCCGCCAGTCTTACGTAGAAAACGGGAAAAACAATTTCAAAGAAGTTTTTTGAACGCTTCCAAATCCACCTATGTCCAAACTTCCATGAATTCCCATGGTGCGGACATGAAAAGAAGGCGCTTTCTCGCGCTTTCCTCACTGGCGGCATTGGGAACGATCAGCCAGGCCCGGGCAACAGGGCCATTCATACAACAACAGCACAAGATGACTAAGAAGCAAAATCCCTCCACGGTCGGTTATGCCGACGGCAAGTACGTGTTACCCCCCCTTCCGTACGCCTACGATGCCCTTGAACCCCTGATGGATGAGAAAACGGTGCGCATTCATCACGACAAGCACCACGCGGCCTATGTCGCCGGCGCGAACGCCGCTGCAGAAAAACTCCGGGAAATTGCAGACGGCAAGCTGGACGCCTCCGCCACCACCAACTGGGTGCGCTCCCTTTCCTTCAACGTTTCCGGCCACGTCCTCCATACCATTTTCTGGACCAACATGACCCCCGATCCCAAGAAGGAGCCCCAGGGCCCGCTGATGGACGCCATCAAGGAAAAATTCGGCTCCCTGGACGGCATGATGAAGGAATTCAAGGCTGCGGCACTGGGCGTGGAAGGCTCCGGCTGGGGCATTCTGGGCGTGGACCCCATGAGCAAAACGCTGGTGATCTGCGGGGCGGAAAAGCACCAGAACGTGGAAATTCCCGGCCTGGTGCCCCTCCTGGTCTGCGACGTGTGGGAACACGCCTATTACCTGAAGCACCAGAACGCCAGGGCCAACTATATTGAAGACTTCTGCCGCCTCATCAACTGGGACGACGTGGAAGGACGCTACAAGGACGCCATGGCCTCCTGACCCGGCGCATACATCCCGATCTTTTTCTCAACGGTACGGACGTTTAACGGTCCGTGCCGTTTTTTTATATGCTGTTTCCCGGCTCTTGCATCTTGAAAAGGGATGAGGCATACTGCCGCGAGCTGATTATCTAACACCACCCACGTTGCATGAAAAAAGTTTTCGTCTCAGGCTGCTATGATATCGTCCATGCCGGACACATCCAGTTTTTTGAAGAGGCCCGCGCCCTGGGGGACTACCTGATCGTTTCCTTTGCCTCGGAACCCGTGCTCTGGCACCACAAGCAGCGCAAGCCCTCCATTCCGGACGAACACAAGAAGGTTCTTCTGGAAAGCCTGCGGATGGTGGACAAGGTCATCCTGGGCACGGGCATGAAGAAGGGGCTGGACTTCGAGGAGGAATTCCTGGCGGAAAAACCGGATATCCTGGCCGTGACGGAAGACGACCTGTACGGCCCCATCAAGAAGGAGCTGTGCTCGCGCGTAGGAGCTCAATACGTGGTCCTTCCCAAGACGCCGCCCAAATTCGCCCCCGTTTCCACCACCATGCTGGTCAACCGGATCAAGGCTCCGTCCTCCGTGCCGCTCCGCGTGGACTTTGCCGGAGGATGGCTGGACGTCCCCCGTTACGCCAGAAAAGACGCCTATGTGGTCAACTGCGCCATCACCCCGATGGTTTCCCTCTGCGAGTGGCCTTATGAAAAGCGTTCCGGGCTGGGCGGCAGCGGCGCGTGGGCCATGCTGGAAGGACGGGACCCCGTGGCTTCCGAGCTGGCGCTGGGCGTCGGCTGGCAGGACCCCGCCGTGATCGCGGAAACGGGCTTGTGCGTCTGGAGGTCCGGCGCCTCTCCCGTGCTGGACATGAAGGGCACCGGAGACTTTCTGGAGGGAAGGATGGCCATTCTTTACACGGGTTCCGAACACGATACGCCGAAAATGGCGGACGAATGCCGGGATTACGTGCGCATCGCCCAGTCTTCCCTGATCGCCCGCACGGGCGCTCTGGAACACAACATCCACACCCTGGCCGCAGGCGTGGCCCTGTATTACAGCGTCCAGCTTGACGAGGGCATGATTCCCCTTCCGGACATTCCCAACGCCCTGGCGAAGAAATACCTGGGCGGCGGCTACGGCGGCTATGCCCTGTACCTGTTCTCCTGCCGGGACGACCGGGACCAGGCCGTGAAGGACCATCCGGACATGAAGCGCGTGGAACCGTATTGCCGCCAACTGTTCAAGTAAGCTTTTGTCATGTCCCTGATGCGGAACAGCCTGGTCGCCTCCGGCGCCATCTTCGCATGCCGCCTGACCGGCATGGCCAGGGAAATCGTGTACACCTCCCTGTTCGGCGCCACGGGCGTGCTGGACGCCTTTTACACGGCCTTCCGCATTCCCAACCTGCTTAGGGACCTGTTCGCGGAAGGGGCCCTTTCCCAGTCCTACACCAGCGTGGCCTCCAAAACCCGGGAGGCGGAGGGGGACGCCGCCGCCTGGGAGCTGACCAACAAGGTGGCCACCCAGCTTTCCACGCTGATGGTCGCCATCGTCACGCTGGGCATCCTGTTTGCCGGCCCCATCATGGAAGCCCTTTACAGCGGGGACCATTCCGTGACGGACCAATTGTTCGCCACGGATCTGAGCCGCATCATGTGGCCCTTCATCGGCTTCGCTTCCCTGTCCGCCCTGGTGATGGGCGCGCTGAACATGGTGGGCGTCTTCGGACTGCCCATGCTGGCCTCCGCCGCCTTCAACGTCACGTCCATCGTGCTGGGCCTGCTGATCGGCTGGTTCATTGACCCCTCCTTCGGACCCAAAGCCCTGTACGGCTTTGCCTGCGGGGTGACGCTCGGGGGCATGGCCCAGATTGCCGTGCAGCTTCCCAAACTCCGCAGAACGGGTTTCCGCTGGAAGCCCAACTTCCAGTGGAACGACCCTAAAATCAAAAAAATCTGGGGGCTGATGCTGCCCTCCGTGCTGGCCTCCGGCGTCACGCAGTTCACCATTTTCATCAATACGGGCTTTGCGCTGAACCTGCAAAAAGGTTCCGTCACCGCGCTGACCACGGCATTCCGGCTCTGGCAGCTCCCCGTCGGCCTCTTCGGCGTGGCTACCGGAATGGTCGTGCTCCCGGCCGTCTCCCGCATGATGGTGGGGAATGGGAGGAAGGAAGTGGCGGCCCACATCGCCAAGGGACTGCGGCTGGTAGCGTTCTTCGCCGTTCCGGCCTTCCTGATCCTGTACATCCTGGGGACGGAATTCGTCTCCTCCGTGTACCAGTGGGGGCGCTTCAACCAGGATGCCGTGCGCTACACGGGAGAGGTGCTGGGTGCCTACTCCCTCGGCCTGCTGGGCTACGCCGGAACCAAGGTGGTGCAGCCCGTCTTCCTGGCCCTGGAAAAGCGCTGGGTTCCCCTCATCGCCGCCGCCGTGGCGCTGGCCATCAGCATCGGCCTCAACTACTACTTCGTGTACGTGCTGCATAAAAATGCGGCGTGGCTGGCATTCACCACCTCCGTGGTCACCACCTTCAACTTCCTTTTCTACTTCCTTTACCTGCGCCGCCAGCTCGGCGGCATGGACGGGAAGACGCTGGTTTCCGGCCTCCTGAAAATCCTGGCGGCGGCGGCCCTTCTGGGGGCGGTCTGCTGGGCCGGAAAAACGTGGTTCCTCCAGGGCTTCCTGGACTGGTCCTTCCCGTCAAGGGTGTTGGGCATTTCCCTGGTCTGCGGGTGCGCCGGCATCATTTACCTGCTGGCCGCCTTCCTGCTGAAAACGCCGGAACTTGATGCGGCACGGGCCAAACTCATGAAACGCTGACCCCGGCATTTCCCATCCGGAAAAGTCCGTATGCCCCGGCGGAGGAAAAAGAATGGCCCTTGCAAGCATTCTCCTTGCCAGAGCAGCGCTCAGTGAGTAAAGTTTTCCCGCTTAAGCGGAAAATAGCCTGTTTTCCGCGCCGGCATTCAAAAATCTACGATCTCACCACAATGGACATGATTTCCCCCAGCATTGCTGCATTAACCCCTTCCCTGACTCTCAAGGTGACTAACCGTGCCAAGGCCATGAAGGCCGCCGGTGAAGAAGTTTACGGTCTGGCGGGCGGTGAACCGGAAATGGACACCCCCGACAACATCAAGCAGGCAGCCATCACCGCCCTGAACAATGGCGCCACCAAGTACACCCCTTCCGCCGGCCTTCCCGCACTGCGCCAGGCCATCGCCGACAAGCTCAAGAGAGAAAACAACCTGGAATACGATCCTTCCCAGATCACGGTGGGAGCGGGCGCCAAGCACGCCTGCTTCAACGCCATCATGGCCACCGTCTCCGAAGGGGACGAAGTCATCATCCCGGCTCCCTACTGGGTCAGTTATCCGGAAATGGTCCGCATGTGCGGCGGTGTTCCCGTCATCGTGGAAACCACTCCGGAAAACGGCTGGAAGCTGACGGCCGAACAATTTGAGGAAGCCATGACCCCCCGCACCAAGATGGTCATTCTCACCACGCCGAACAATCCGACCGGAGCCGTTTATTTCGAAGAGGAACTGCGCGCTCTGGGCGAAGTGGCCGTGAGCGAGGACATCCTCATCCTGGCGGACGAAATTTACGAACACCTCGTGTACGGGGACGTCAAGCACGTCAGCATCGCCTCCCTCAGTCCGGAACTATACGACCTGACCATCACCATCAACGGCTTTTCCAAGGGCTACGCCATGACCGGCTGGCGCCTGGGCTACTCCGCCGCCCCGGCTCCCATCGCCAAGGCCATCCAGATGATCCAGGACCACACCACGTCCAACGTCTGCACCTTCGCCCAGTACGGCGGCATTGAGGCCCTTACCGGAGACCAGAGCTTCATCAGCGACATGCGCGACGAATACGACATGCGCCGCCAGTACGTCTATTCCCGCCTCAGCGCCATCCCGAACGTCAGCGTCGTGGAACCGCAGGGCGCCTTCTACTTCTTTGTGGACACCAGCAAACTGGGCCTCACCTCCCTGAACCTGTGCGACAAGCTTCTGGAACGCTACAAGGTGGCCGCCGTTCCCGGCATCGCCTTCGGCAATGACAAGGGCATCCGTATCAGCTACTGCACTACGCTGGACATTCTGAAGGAAGCGCTGGACCGCTTCGAGGAATTCTGCAAGGCGCACTAAGCGCTAACTCAGTTACAGTTATTTTCCCACTTTTCAAGGACCGCCTCATTCATGGGGCGGTTCTTTTTGTTGCAAACGGGAAATACTATGCCACTTCTTTGCAATTAAAACACCATATCTAACATATTTTTGGATTCATTGACATTTGAATGCATAACAGCCTATCATAAACACCCTTTTCGTTAAGTCCTTCATCTACATGAACTCTACCACCTTCAGCATCTCCTTTTCCGGCCTTCTTCTGTATGCCCTGATTTTGCTGACTCATGCAGAAGATATTCCAGCCACGGATGACCGCTCCCTGTACATCGAATCGGAAACTAAAGCAGTCTCCCCTCAATGTCTCATGGACAAAGGAGACCAGGATGAGGACAAGAAACGTACTGAAGTCGGAATCGGAGAAGTGGTTATATTAACCTTGAACGGCAAGCGATTAAAGGAAATAGATATGGACTCTATTGAATGGTCCCTGGAGCCGGAGAAGGTAGCCACCATCGAGGAATCGGACCAAGAAAAAAATCAGGCTACGCTGACGATCAATAAAGACCTCACTCAGAACACCACGCTGAAGATCCGGGTAAAAACCAATCTTGACGAAGAATTGCCGGAAAGACCTCCCTCCATTTTCACCATTCTTGTTCCTTCCGACATCACCGCAGAGCATTCCGGGGAACGGGACAAGGAACATCCCCAAGACAAGGAAAAAGACAGACCGGGGGCTTCCTCCAAGCTTGTTGTCACCTTTCTGCCCCTGAATGTCAGCTTCAGCAATATTTCCATCATGGAACGGGCGGAAGATCCGGAAGGATTCACTCCCGTGCATGTCCCGGGAAAACTGCTGATAAGGCCCAATGCCCTCAACATTCACCGTCATGATACCATTGGATGGAGATGGGACAAAGAGCAGGATATTCGTTTGCAGCACTTGCAGAACATGAAGCTTCCCGATTCCTTTTCATGGACATGCGGATGGTATGTACGCGCCGACGGCAAGGATTGCTGCAAGATCGGCAATGACACGTATTCCCAGGATTTCAGTTTCAAGTATGACGGGATAGAAACCGGAAAAGAATCCCCCACCAGGGGCTTGAAAAACATCAAGGTAAGCATCACCAAATTCAGATGCACCGTCACCCGCAGCACGTCGGGCGACGCGTTGCATGACAACTCCGCCACCCATTAATCAGCCCTCCTTGCAACCTCATGAACAAATGTTACCTTCTTTTCTTTTTCCTTTTCCTGCCGTTCTTTTCCGGATCCGCAACCCCACGGCAGGAACGGCTCCCCCTCCCCTCTGTCATCAGGAATCCGGACAAGCAGAATCCGGAACTCCTCCGGCTTCAGAAACTGCTGGACAACGGCCAGCTTATCCTGTTTTACCAGGGGGCCGACAAAATGCGGAAAGAAGCCAAACGCTACAGGAAGAAGGACGTTACGCCCCAGGAACTGACGGACGGACTCTTTCTGTGTTACATGATTGCCAAGGCACCGTTCCTTGACCTCAACGACTACAACAATGTCGAATGGGTTTCCGAGTATAGTGATCTGGATCACACCGTAAAAGAATTCATGTCCAACAGCATCCCGTTCATCGCCCTGACGGACAAAAATAGCAAGCTCCCGAACAAGGAAGAAGCCCTGCGGTTTTATTTAAGCGCCGCCGCGCTGGTGCTTAAACAATTCCACAGCCAGGTGGACTACGCTTTTAAAGCTACGGAGATTTGCGCCGACATGCTCATTGATTACGCCTCCGACATGTCCGGCGAGCAGGAAACCAGACTGTTCAACACTACAAGCGCTCGCGGAGCGAGAAGCAACAACGCCCAGTACATCATCAAAAGCAAGGAACGCGGATTCATCAGGGAATTGATGACCTGCTTCCCGACCAAGGCACGGGAAGTCAGAAAATACCTCAACCTGGCCGGATATGAAGACAAGGAAATCCCGGCCCTGCTGGATAGAACCGTCGGCAGGGTACCGGAAGCCGCCTACCTGTACAAGGGACTGCCCCGGCAAAGGAATGAACATGGCGGGAAGGATTACTTGCGTTGACATGAAAATGCGCGCCATGCCTTGCAACCGGATTGCGCCTTTCTGGGAGACATGGTTTAATTGCCAGATATGAATACCCCCGTTCTCAATGACAACCTGCGTTCCGCCACGGAAGCCCTTTGCAACCTTCTTGCCAAGGAAGACCAGGTTGTGTCCTCCAAGGCCAAAATCGGCCTGTTTTTCCAGAATCCGGAAGCCACCAAGCTTTTTGAAGAAGTGAACGCCTACGGCGAAGAACTGCGCAACAAGCACCTGGCCGGCATGCCGCCGACGGAAGAGGAAATCGCCAAGTTCGACACCCTGCGTGAAAACGTGGTCAAGAACGACGCCGCACGCGGCTTCCTGGAAGCTCGCCAGACCATTGACGAAATCCTGAACACCATCAATCACTATCTGGGCATGTCCATCGACCTCGGCCGCGCCCCCACTCCTGAAGAAATCGAGGAAGCCCGCCAGCGTGCCATGAGCGCCCAGTCCTCCTGCTCCTGCGGAGGCGACTGCAACAAGGAAAGCTGCGACTGCGACGGCAATTGCGACCACGATCACGACCACAAGGACGGCGGCTGCGGTTGCGGCAATCACTGATCATTTTTTCAGACAATCATTTTCACCAATTTTCACCATTGGGCAAGGCTTGCCCGGTGGTGATTTTTTATGCCCCCGGCAGAAGAGGGAGGAAAAAGACGAATCAAAGGCCTTTTTCCATGTGATGAGGTTATTTGTCCGCCCCTTTCCCCTTCATGTTGCTTTTGAGATATTGGCCCAGTTCCCGGCAGCCGCTGCCGAGGGCATAATCAGCGGCGGTTTCCCCCTGCTCGTTGACGGCGTCGGGATCGGCCTTCCATCCGAGCAGCAAATCAACCATGGCACGGTCATTCCGGCAGGCGGCCAGCATGAGAGGGGTGCTTCCCATCTGTCCGGCGCTGTTGACATCCGCTCCCTGTTTGAAAAGCCATTCCGCAATCGCGGCATTTTTACCGCAAACAGCTTCCCGGAACAGGGCATTCAATTTTTCCCCTTTTCCGGGAACGGCTCCCCGGCCCAGCAGGAAGTCAAAAATATCTTTCCTGCCCAGCGCCGCGGAGGCCATCAATGCCCTGCGTCCCTCCCGTCCGTGAATATCCGCCCCCTGGCTCAATGCTTTCAAAGCCTGTTGAAGGTTGGACAGTTTGTTGGAGGGCAAGGCGCCTTTCCCGGCTATTTGATCAATCCATTCCTCCACTATCTGACAAGCCTTTTCATAGGTGGCGGGTTTCACGGCGTCCGGCGCGGCCTGGACGGCGTTTCCGGAAGACGCCCCGGCTCCCCACGCAACAAGAGGAAACAGGGCAACACAACAAATATTCATCAGTTTCATTCTGTTATTGTATAATTCCCTGCATGTATCCGGCAAGTTACAAAACGGTTACTTTTTTGTGTTTCCGCCGGAACAGTCAAGACGCTTGAACAGGCTGTGCAGCCATGTTAGCGTCATTCTAAGGAACCATGACTTTTCCCGGACCCACATCCCCCTTCCCCCTGCCGTTCATCAAAACGGATTTCCCGCTGTTTCTGGCTCCCATGGCCGGGGTGACGGACCCCATTTTCCGCACCATCTGCAAGGAACTGGGAGCGGACGTGATGGTGACGGAGTTCGTTTCCGCGGAAGGCATTCTCCAGGCGTGGGAAAGGAACAGGAGGTACACTAAAATTGAAGAATCGCACCGCCCCATAGGCATCCAGCTTTTCGGTGCGGACGGCGCCCACATGGGGGAAGCCGCCAGAATCATTCTGGACCACGAAAAACCGGATTTCATTGACATCAACTTCGGATGCCCGGTTCCAAAAGTGGTCGGCAAGAATGGAGGGTCCTCCCTGCTGAAAGACCTGCCCCTGCTGGCTTCCGTGGCGGCCGGAGTCGTGAAGGCGGTGGGCGACCGCATCCCGGTCACGGCGAAGATACGCATCGGCTGGGATTTCCAGAACCTGTGCGCGATGGATGCCTGCCGCCTGCTGGAGGATGCGGGCATCTCCATGATCACCATTCACGGGCGCACCCGCTCCCAGCAGTATTCCGGCGCCGCCAACTGGGACATTATTGACGAATGCGCGCGTGCCATGTCCGTCCCGGTCATCGGCAACGGAGACATTGCCACGGCCCAGGCCGCAGCGTATGTGAAGGAGAACACCGCCGTCAGCGGCGTCATGATAGGCCGCGCGGCCATGGAGAACCCGTGGATCTTTGCGGATACTAGGTATTTCCTGCTGCACGGCGTCCTGCCGCCGGCCAGACAGCCCCGGGAGAAAACGGACCTGATTCTGCGCCATACGCGGATGGCCCTGGATTCCGGCCATTACGGCGATGAACTCCACACCATGCGCCACATGAGGTCCCGCATTCTGGCGTACACGAAGGGGTTTCCCGGAGCCAAGGAGATGCGTTCCCGGCTGGTGCGCGTTTCCAGCCTGCGGGAACTGGAGGAACTGCTCTCCGGTCTCCCCCGGTAAACGTGTCGGAAACGGGAAGTTGCCCTTCTTTCATACCCTTCCGCACGCAGCCGGAACGTCCCTGCGGGCAGAAGGCCGGACCCCGTCCCCGTCATCCCTGAAAAAAAATGATCTTTTGAGGGAAGCTAAGTTGACTTTACGCCCGGAACCTGTCAGAAATAGGGGAGTATCCTGCCGATTCGTTCCGGCAGATTTCCAACAATAGAATCCAGAGATCGACGTGTACGCCAACGAATCATATCTCATCGAACTTCTTACGCAGGCCGGGTATTTGAATGAAGAGATTCTTCAATATGCACGCAGCCAAAAATCTCCCACCCAGGACCTGATTGATTTTCTCATTCAATCCAATTACCTCACGGAAGACGTCATCGCGCAGGTGAGCGCCTCCAATTCCCTGCTTCCCGTAGTGGACCTGGGATCCATGCACATACCCCAGGAAGTCAGGGAAATCATCAGTCCGGAACTGGCCCGGCGCTTCCGCGCCATTCCGATTTCCGACGACGGCTTTTCCGTTAATGTGGCCATTGACGATCCGCTGAACCTGGAAACCATGGACAGCCTGCCCCAGCTGCTGGGCCGCGACGTAATTTTCAGCGTAGCCACGCGCAGTGCGGTGGAAAGCCGCCTGAAGGAATTCTACCGGGACATGACCCTTCCGGACGCCGGCAGCGACATCGACGGAGAGGACGGGGACGCCCCCATCATCCGCCTGGTACAGCAGATGCTGGTGGACGCGTTCAGGCTGCGCGCCTCCGACATCCACATTGAACCCATGGAAAACCGGCTCCGCATCCGCTACCGCGTGGACGGCAAGCTGGTGGAAGTAGCCACCCACCCCAAGAAGCTTCTCAGCCCCATCATCGCCCGCCTGAAGGTGATGAGCACCACGATGAGCATTGCGGAAAAACGCATGCCACAGGACGGCCGAATCCAGATGACCATCGGAGACCGCCAGATCGACCTCCGTGTCTCTTCCGTTCCCAGCAACCACGGGGAAAGCATCGTCATGCGTATTCTGGACAAGTCCGCCCTGGTGCTTGGCCTTCCGCAGCTGGGCTTCTTCTCCGACGACGAAGCCGTGTTCGACCGCCTGATCACCCTGCCCGACGGCATCATCCTGGTGACCGGCCCCACCGGTTCCGGTAAAACGACGACGCTGTACGCGTGCCTCAACCACATCAACCGTCCGGACAAAAAGATCATCACGGTGGAAGACCCCGTGGAATACGAACTTTCCGGCATCAACCAGGTGATGGTGAAGGCGGACATCGGCATGACCTTCGCTGCCGCTCTGCGCGCCATGCTGCGCCAGGCTCCCAACATCATCATGATCGGGGAAATTCGAGACATGGAAACGGCCAGTATCGCCATCAACGCCTCCCTGACGGGCCACCTGGTGTTCTCCACCCTGCACACCAATGACGCCCCCAGCGCCGTAGCCCGTCTGGCGGACATCGGCATCAAGCGTTTCCTGATCGCCTCCTCCGTCCGCGCCATCATGGCCCAGCGCCTCGTCCGCAAACTGTGCGACCGCTGCAAGGTGGACGGCAACCTGACGGAAAAGCAGGCCCACACGCTGAACATCGACATGTCCCGCGTCACGCCGGGCCAGATCAAGGCGCCTCACGGCTGCGATTTCTGCCGCGGCGGAGGCTTCAAGGGACGCATGGGCCTATTCGAGATTTTTGAAATCGACGACGAAGTGCGGCGCATGATCAATGAAAACCTCACCTCCCCCCAGTTGCGCAAGCGCGCGCGGGAACTGGGCATGAGAACCCTGAGAGAAGATGGCGTGCGCAAGGTGCTGGCCGGCCTCACCTCTCCGGAAGAAGTGCTGAACGTCACCATGGGAGACGCCAACTGATTTTTCCCCGCAATCCACTCAGAACATTATGGACACCAATCTCACACTGGAACTTTTCATCGGCCGGGGAATGATCGACAAGTCCCTTGCCAAGGACATCAAGGAGGAAATGGCGACCTCCGGCAAGGAACTGCCGGAAGTGCTCGCGGACTTCGGCATCATTGGCAACAAGGACGACATCTGGCAGATGATCGCCAGCGACCTGGGCACGGAATTCATCACGCTGGACAATTTCCAGCCGGACCCCAACGTGCAGAACATGATGCCCGCCACGCTCGTGCGCCTGCACGGCGCCCTGCCCGTACGCTACGGGCCTGAGGGCCTGTACGTCTGCCTGGTGGACCCCCTGAACCCCCAGACGGTGGAAGACCTGCGCTTCGCCCTCGGTCAGGATATCCACGTCCTTGTGGCGCCGGACTACCAGATTACCGACCGCATCAACGAATTGTACGGCGGGGAATCCGCCGCCATGAAGGACCTGATGCAGGAGCTCAACAACATGGAAGTCAGCAATGAGACGGAAGATTCCGCCGCTGCCCCCGTGATCCGCTTCGTGGACCTGGTCATCACCCAGGCCATCAAGGAAAAAGCCTCCGACATCCACTTTGAACCCTTTGAAAAGGAATTCAAAATCCGCTACCGCGTGGACGGCGCCCTCTATGAAATGCAGCCGCCGCCCGTCCACCTGTCCGTCCCGGTCATCTCCCGCGTGAAGGTCATGTCCAACATGAACATCGCGGAACGCCGCGTGCCGCAGGACGGCCGAATTGTCAAGCAGATAGGCGACCGGTCCGTGGACATGCGTGTTTCCACCCTGCCTACCCAGTACGGGGAATCCGTGGTGCTCCGCGTTCTGGACCGCTCCTCCGTGAACCTGAACCTGGACAACTTGGGCCTGCCTCCCCACATCCACGAATACATTCTGGACACGGTCCACAAGCCCAACGGCATCTTCATCGTCACCGGCCCCACCGGCGCCGGGAAAACCACCACGCTGTACGCGGCGCTGAGGGAAATCAACACGATCGACTCCAAGGTGCTGACGGCGGAAGACCCGGTGGAATATGACATTGACGGCATCATCCAGATTCCGATCAATGAAGCCATCGGCCTGGATTTCCCGATGGTGCTCCGCGCCTTCCTGCGACAGGACCCGGACCGCATCCTGGTGGGGGAAATGCGAGACATGGCCACGGCCCAGATCGCCATCCAGGCATCCCTGACGGGCCACCTGGTGCTTTCCACCCTGCATACGAACGACTCCGCCGGGGCCATCACGCGTCTGGTGGACATGGGCTGCGAGCCCTTCCTGGTGGCCGCCTCCCTGGAAGGGGTGCTGGCCCAGCGCCTCGTGCGCACCATCTGCCCGGACTGCCGCACGCCGTACGAACCCTCCTCCAGCATCCTCTCCCAGCTTGGGGTTTCTCCCTACGAACTGGGAGACAAGCACTTCTACACGGGCCGAGGCTGTGACAAATGCTCCAACTCCGGCTACAAGGGCCGGAAGGGCATTTACGAACTCCTGGATATCAACGACACCCTGCGGGACATGATCACGGACCGCGCTCCTTCCGTGGTGCTGAAGCAGAAAGCCATTGAAATGGGCATGTCCACCCTGCGCGAAGACGGCTTGAGGAACATCTACGACGGAAACACCACCATTGAAGAAGTGCTGAAATACACTTAATGGAGCAGCGGAGAGCCACACCACCATTTCACCTATCAAGCAGCGAACACTTAAAAAACAATATATATGCCTAAATATCAATATACAGCACTTGACCATAAAGGCGACCAGAAAACGGGGACCCTGGAGGCCAATTCGGAAGCGGAGGCCATGGAGTCCATCCGGGCGCACGGCCTGTACCCTACCCAGATTGTAGAAGCCGGAAAAGGCAAGCTCCAGGAAACGGGCGCCTCCAAAAAGAAGGCCAAGGGAGCCAAGGGCAAGAAGGGTAAGCTGGGCGGCAGAATCAAGGCCAAGGCCCTGATGATTTTCACCCGCCAGCTCGCCACCCTCATTGATGCGGGGCTCCCCCTGCTCCAGAGCTTGAACGTGCTGGCCAAGCAGGAAGCGAACCCCACCCTGCGCGTGACCATTGAAGCCCTGGGCGATTCCGTGCAGGGCGGCTCCACGTTCTCCGAGGCTCTGGCGCAGCATCCCCGCATTTTCGACCGCCTGTTCGTCAACATGGTGAAAGCCGGGGAACTCGGCGGTGTGCTGGAAGTCGTGCTCAACCGTCTGGCGGAATACCAGGAAAAGGCCCAGAAGCTGAAAAGCAAGGTCATTTCCGCCATGGTGTACCCCTCCATCGTACTGTTCATTGCGGTAGGCATCGTGATCTTCCTGATGCTGGTCATCGTGCCGAAGTTCAAGACCATGTTCGCGGAACAGAACCAGGAACTGCCCGCCATTTCCGAATTTGTATTCGGCATCAGCGACTGGTTCATGGCCGCTCCCTTCTTCGTGCCGAATGCCGTCATTCTGGCGGCCATTGTCGCCATCCTGTACTCCATTTTCGTGGCCATGAGCAAAACGCCCAACGGCCGCCGCAAGATAGACTCCGCCCTGCTGACCATGCCGGTTATCGGCAACGTGCAGAGCAAGAGCGCCATCGCGCGGTTCGCCCGGACCTTCGGCACCCTGGTTACTTCCGGCGTGCCCATCCTTCAGGCGCTCACCATCACGAAGGACACGGCGGGCAACATGATCGTCGGCGACGCCATCGGCCTCATTCACGATTCCGTGAAGGAAGGGGAATCCGTGGTCACGCCCATGTCTTCCTCCAAACTCTTCCCGCCCATGGTGATTTCCATGGTGGACGTGGGTGAAGAAACCGGCCAGCTCCCGGACATGCTCCTCAAGGTTGCGGACGTGTACGACGACGAAGTGGACAACGCCGTGGGCGCCATGACCTCCATGCTGGAACCCATCATGATCGTGTTCCTGGCCGTGGTCGTCGGCGGCATCGTGTTCGCCATGTTCCTGCCCCTTCTCCAGGTCATTGAAAAGATGGGTTAACCCCCTTACGGAAAACGCAGATGAAGATTCGCACTTCATACAGCCGCCTGCGGGCGGCAAGGGGCTTCACCCTCATGGAAATCCTGGTGGTCATGGTCATCATCGTGGTGCTTGCCACATTGACCATCTCCATCTACACATGGCTTGAAACCAGGAAGAACGAGCAGGCCGCGGAATCCATCGTCCGCAAGATTGAAATGGGGCTGTCCAGCTACCATAACGACCACGACCGCTATCCCTACGGAACGGAAGCCCCCTTCCGCAACCACGGGGCAGCCGTGGCGGACGGCGAGGAATTCAGCTCCAACGTCGTTTACATGGCCCTGTTCGGCGACTACAAGAATGAAGGCGCTCCCGCCAGGGACGCCACCATCTACAACGATGAGATGAACCCCGGCACCCAGCCCAAGAGCAACCCGCTTGTCCGGCAGATCACCGTGACCAAGGCCGGGCAGCAGGTGCCCCTGTACATCCTGACGGACCCGTGGGGCTCCCCCTACCGATACCGCCTGGGCAGTGAGCAGGCCCTCCCCACCAAGTCCGCCAGCGCCAAAAACCTGAAGATGGGAACGGGACAAAACCCGGATTACGACTTCTGGAGCTTCGGCAAGGACGGGGACAGCGACCTGAGAGATCCGCGCGCACCTGAAAACCAGGACGACATCGGCAACCTGCCCAAATTCTAAAATCCGGTCTTTTTCCCGGTCGAACGGTTTCCGGCAGCCTTTCCCTTCCGGCGGGGGAAAGGCTGTTGTGCGTCCAGAACACTTATTTTCTGGAATCCGCAGGGGGCCAGGCGTATGCTGTGGGCATTGGTATGAAGCGCATTTCCCTGATTATTCCCTGCCTGAATGAAGAACAGGCCATTCCGGAATTCAAGAAAGAAGTGGACCGGGTGTTCAGCGAACACTTGAACGGCTATGAGAGGGAACTCATCTTCGTGGACGACGGGTCCACGGACCATACCCTGCAAACGATCAAGGAGCTGGCGGCGGAGTCACCGGAAATAAGATTCATCTCCTTTTCCCGCAACTTCGGAAAGGAGGCGGCCATCTACGCCGGACTGGAAGCCGCTACGGGCGATTATGCCGCCGTGATGGACGTAGACCTGCAGGACCCGCCCTCCCTGCTCCCGGACATGCTCGCGGCCATTGAGACGGAAGGGTACGACTGCGCCGGCACGCGCCGGACCACCCGGGAAGGGGAACCCGCGCTGCGCTCCTTCTTTGCCCGCGCCTTTTATAAAACCATCAACAGGATTTCAGACACGCATATCGTGGACGGAGCCCGGGACTACAAGCTGATGACGCGCCCCGTTCTGGAAGCCCTGCTCTCCCTCAAGGAATACAACCGTTTTTCCAAAGGGCTGTACGAATGGGTGGGATTCCGCACCAAATGGTTTGAATATGAAAATGTGGAGCGTGTAGCGGGAAAAACCAAATGGTCCTTCTTCAAGCTCTTCCTGTATTCCATTGAAGGAATTGTCGCGTTTTCCACGGTTCCTTTGGCGCTGGCGTCCATCATCGGGGTGATGCTCTCTTTCATCTCCTTCCTTTCCATCATCGTCCTGATGGTACGGGAACTCATCTGGCACCATTCCGCCTACGGCTGGACCTCCATGGTCTGCGTCTTCTGCCTGATGGGCGGCATCATCCTGCTGTGCCTGGGCATTCTGGGCCAATACCTGGCCAAGACTTATACGGAAGTGAAAAGACGCCCCATTTACATAGCCAGAGAACGTTCCTGAGCATCTGAACCACCATTTTCCCCCATGGACACGGAACCGGATTTCTCCATCGTCACCCCCAGTTTCAACTACGCCTCCTACGTCCGGGAATGCATTGAAAGCGTCCTCAGCCAGAAAGGGGCTACCTTTGAACACATCATCCAGGATGCGGGCTCCACGGACGGCACACTGGATATTCTGCGGGAATATCCCCACTTGAAACTGCATGTGGAAAAGGACTCCGGCATGTCGGAAGGCATCAACAAAGGCTTCCTCAAGGCCCGCGGCAAGTGGGTCATGTGGCTGAACACGGACGACAGGCTTCTTCCGGGAGCCCTGGCCGCCATCAAGTCTTTTGCCAATTCCCGCCCGGATGCGGACGTCGTGTACGGCGCCTGGAACTTCATCGGCCCGGACGGCGGCATTCAGCGTTCCATGAAAGCCCTGCCGTACAGCCTGAACATGCATATCTGGTACGGCACCTATCTGGCGTCCACAGCCCTGTTCCTGCGCCGTTCCACAACCATTGACGAAGGAATCCTGCTGGACGAGCGCTTCCATTACGACATGGACGGGGAATATTACGCGCGGCTGGGACGGGCCGGCAAGAAATTTGCCCATTACAACAAATTGCTGGCGGACTTCCGCTGGCACGGGGACAATCTGAGCGCGCCCAACGTGGAACGCCGGGACATGGATTCCGAACTGAAACGCCAAAGGCAGCACGGAGAAGATGCCGCCATCAAGCGCGTTTACGGCTATTCCTTCTCCAGGCAAAGTTACAACAACATCATGGACGGCTTTCTCCGCGAAGCCTACCGCCTGAAAAAGGCGTTCCTGTACCTGACCACCCCCTGGGAAAAATAGCCGCCCTGCCCTGTTCCCGGCGGTCGCCGCATGGCGCCAGGAAAACGGCTGGCATTTCTGCCAAGGCACTCCCTTTATAAAACAGGGCCGCACCGGCAAAAGCGGATGCGGCCCCGAATAACCGGATGATGAAATTTTTTAATTGAGGCTGTCGAACAGTTCCTCTTCCTTGAAAAACCTCTTCAATTCTATTTCCGCTGACTCGCAGCTGTCGGAAGCATGACACACGTTCATCATGCTGTCCGTTCCGTAATCGCCGCGGATAGTGCCCTTGTCGGCCTTCTGGGAATTGGTGGGCCCCAGCAGTTCCCGCACGCGGACGATGACGCCCGGCCCTTTCAGCGCAATGGCGATGACGGGAGAGCTAGTCATGAAATCAAGCAGCTTGGGGAACAGGGGCTCCCCATTGACGACAAGGTCCAGGATATGGGCGTAATGTTCCCGGAGAATGGGTTCATCAAGCTGAATCATCTTTATGCCGCGCAAGCGAAACCCTTCAGACAGCAAGCGTTTCAGGATGGTGCCGGAAAGATTTTTCCGTACGCAGTCGGGTTTCAATAAAATCAGCGTAGTTTCTTCTTTGGTGTTTGGCATAAATTCAGCGAAGTCTTAGAATGAGTGAGGGAATTACACCCTAAACCGCGACAGGTCAAGGATAATTACACGCCCGGAACGTTATCGGAACGGGGATATTCCGTCACAGACCCTTCTTGTAGGTGTCGCAGCGGTTCTTCCATCCGGCCAGCCAGCGAGCCTCGCCCCGCCCGGGAGGGCTGTTGTCCACCCGCCGTTGAAGCACCCTCTTGGCCGCTTCCGCAAATTCAACCGCGGCCGGCTGGCCGGGGGAAGCCGGGCGCATTTCCTCCAGAACCTGCCTGAGCCCCCAGCCTTGCCCGCGGTACTGTTCCGCGGGATTCGTGCCCTCCCCCTTGAAATTGACGTAGTCGATCAAGGCATACATGCCATTGGGCGCCGACGCCACGGCATTGTACCTGGCCGCCATTTCACTGGGGCGGCGGGACTGTTTCCTGATGCGGTCCAGGGCCGCCAGAGAACGGTTGATGATAAAATCCGTCTGCATTTGGAGGGCCGCCGGACTGGACAGCCACTGGCGCATGCGGTCCGGAAGACCTCCCCGGACATCCGCCCTGATAAATTCCTCACGGGTTTTCCACGGCGCGGAGCCGTAACACCATTCAGGCAGGCGGGCCCCCCTTTTCCTGCAAAACTCGACAAATGGAGGGAAACTCTCTTCAAACTTCTCCCGGACTCCGGCCGGGAACCAAATAAAATGCCCTATGCCCAGGGATGGAAAAGCCTCTCCGCGGTTCCAGGACACCAGCCCCCTGACGGTTCCGGAACACTCGTTCTGCCAGATCTTCCGCGCTATCTTCCCTTTCACTTCCGCCGCATCGGGAGCGGCCTGCACCCATCCGACGAGGCAACAGGCCAATATGCAGCCCAGGATTCTTCCTTGCATGGGCACACTTTCAGGCCGGAGGGAAGGCAAGTCAAGCCGCTTCCATTTCTCGTGCCAAAGCTTCCGGAACATGATAAACTGCGCACGCACCGCATGATTCTGGCTTTCAACAAACCCTACGGAGTGCTTTCCCAATTCACACGGGAGGCGCCCCACCACAGGACTCTGGCTGAATTCGGATTTCCGCCGGGCGTCTATCCCGTAGGCCGCCTGGACTCGGATTCGGAAGGGCTCCTGCTGCTCTCCGATGAAAAAAAGCTGGTGGACCGCCTGCTGAATCCGCGGAACAGGCATCCCAGAACGTACTGGAGCCAGGTGGAGGGCAGACCTTCCCCGCGGGACCTGCTCCCGCTGGAACGCGGCGGCATCCTCATCCGGGACTACCGCACCCTGCCGTGCCGCGCACGCATCATTCCCGGAGAACCGGACGTCCCGCCGCGGGAACCGCCCGTCCGCTACCGGGCCAATATTCCGACTGCATGGCTGGAGCTCACGCTGGTGGAGGGCAAAAACCGCCAGGTGCGGCGCATGACCGCCGCCATGGGTTTTCCTACGCTCAGACTCCTGCGTGTCAGGATAGGGAATTTGCCGCTGGACGGCCTGGAGCCGGGCACATGGAAGGAGCTGTCGCCGAGTGAACGGCAGGCCGTCATGCCGTAATATGGGGTTGATTTTTCCCGAAAAAAACATTTATATGTTTTCCCGCATCAGGATATCCTACATCTATTTTACATGAAAGCCGAACTTGTCGAACAAGCCTCCAAAATCATTCCCGAGCCCCAGCTGCTGATCAACGTGGTTTCCCGCCGCGTCGCCCAGCTCAACAGCGGCCGTGCTCCGCTGATTCCCACCACGCCCCATATGGGAAACGCGAACATCGCCCTGACGGAGATCATTGAAGGCAAGCTTGTCTATCACGTTCCCTCCGATACCCTGCAGGAGGCCGCCCAGTAACTCCCGCTGCCCCCTCCCGTTCCCATCCGGAACCCATCCCCTTCATCAAGCCCCCGGTTCTTCTGGCCCGGGGCTTTTTCATCCCCGCCGAACATGAGCGCAGACATATCCTCCAACAAAAAAGCCCGCCGGGACTACGAAATCCTGGATACCTGCGAATGCGGGCTGGAACTCAAAGGCACGGAAGTCAAATCCATCCGTGCCGGAAAGGTGAACATTTCCGATGCATTCGCCAGAGTGGAAAACGGCCAGATGCTCCTGTACGGTTGTGACATCCAGCCGTGGGAGACGGCCGGGGAATTTTTCCAGCACAAGGCGCGCCGCCCCCGACGGCTGCTGCTCCACAAGCGGGAAATCTTCAAGCTGGAACAACAGGTCTCCCAGAAGGGCTGTTCCCTCGTAGCCCTCAAGCTGTACTGGAAAAACGGCAAGGTCAAGCTGGCCCTGGGGCTGGGCAAGGGCAAGACCCACCGCGACCAGCGCTACGACCTCAAGGCCCGCGTGGAAATGCGGGAAGCCCAGCGGGAGGTGGCCCGCATCAACAGGCGGTAAGGATTGCCGCCCCTTTTCTTCAGCCTGCTTTTCAGGCGGGATGCATCACCGTTCTCAGCATTATCGCAGCACAACGTTCAGCGGTCCCCACAGCACGGAAAAATAAATAAGGGAAGTCATTCCATACACCAGAAGGCATACCAGAACCATTAGCCACAAACCTTTCCGGAGCAGAAGAATGCACGCCAGCAGCCCAAAAAGGCAGTGGAAAAGCAGCAGCACGGAGAAGAGAACAATCACCATGCCATTGAACGCAGCCGGTTCAAAGATATGGAAACCTACCCCCTCAAGAATACCCACGCCGGGAAGCCCCAGAGGGATCAGCCACATGTAACGGTCCAGCCATTTCCACATCCCGTTCATGCCATGCGGATGGAAAGGGGCTACAGCTTCCAGTCCACGGGCAGTTCCACGGTGCCCCCTTTCTTGTCGTCATAGCGAATGAAGCCGTGTTCCGCTCCGTACCAGTGGACGTCGCGGGTAACCTTCACGTCAAAACAGCAGTAGCGCGCTATGTCCATCAGCAGTTCCACATTCCCGGTCTTTACGTAATCCGCCCACCACTTGAGAGCCTGGGTGCCCACCGCCGTCTTGGAGGAGCCGATGGAGGCCGCGGCCACGGAATCCAGCTTGACGCGGACCCCGCCGCGCTGCTCAATATCCCGGCACAGGTCCAGATTGTTCGTGATGTCCGCCATGTTCCACATCGTATAACGCTGGAGTACGCCGTAGTCGAAGTGTTCGTGGTTGTAGCCCACCACCAGGTCCGCCTGGCGGAGCTGCGTGATGAGATCGTCCACCATTTCCTCGGAATAAATCGCGTATTTGCCGGAAGCGGTGGAATAAGTCACGCCCACGGACATGCGCATCTCGGCCGTGTTGTGCCAGCCTCCCACCTCCGCAGCGGAGTGGCGGGTTTCCAAGTCAAAATACACGATGTCTCTCATCGGAGGGAAAGGTACATTATTTGTTTCTCTGGAACAAGTCTCTCTTGAAAGGAAAGGCCGTTTATGATGAGATCAGCCGCATGCCGCCGCGCTTCAACATCGTCATGTTTCATCCGGAAATCCCCCACAATACCGGGGCCGCCGGGCGTCTGGCGCTGGCTACGGGCTCCAGGCTGCACCTGGTCAAGCCGCTGGGGTTCAGCCTGGATGAAAAACATGTGAGGCGCACGGGGCTGGACTACTGGGAAAAAGTGGACTTGCGCGTCTGGGAAAACCTGGAGGAATTACAGCAGAACGCCGGTCCGGAAGCGCGCTTCTGGTACCTGAGCACCAAGGCGAAGCGGACGCACTGGGAGGCGGAATTCCGCCGGGGGGACTATCTGGTCTTCGGCCAGGAATCCAGGGGATTGCCGGAAAGCATGCTGAAAGAGCATGCGGACGCCGCCCTGACCATACCCATGCCGGGGGAAGGCTCCCGAAGCCTGAATCTCTCTACGGCCGTAGCCGTCGTCCTGTATGAAGGGCTGCGGCAAACGGGCGGACAAAACGGCCTTTGACATCCTCCGGTCCTGCCGATCAGGCATCCCTGCCGCCGCACATGTCCATCAGGCCGGGCGCGCCGCCGTCTTTCTCCCTCCCCCGCCCTTTCCAGGGACGCACCAGATAAAAAAGCGCAAGAGACGCAATGGCGCCGCAGGTATCGCAGAACATGTCCTTCTGGGCATCCCAGACATCGCCCTGGGAACCGAGGAAATCGTTGGCGTCATTCCCTCCGACAATGACCGCATACTGCCATTCGATAATTTCATAGGCCGCCGCCACGGCCATCACGAAGAAAAGGCCGAAAATCCCTGCCAGAATCTTGCCCGCGTACTGCTTGCGCACCAGGTATTCCGCCACGGGGAAGGCATAAAAGCCCACCGTGAAGTGAGCTATGCGGTCAAAAGGGTTCCTGTGCGCGCCCACCAGTTCCCGGAACCATTCGAAAGGAACTTCCGCAAACGTGTAATGGGCGCCTACCGTGTGGCACGCCAGCCAGAAAAACATCAGCGTGTAGGACCAGTTGCTGAAACGGAAGGTCCGGGACCATATTGTCAGAACCGCTGCCGCCAGAACCACGGGAATCACCTCCGCCACCCAGACGGACCGGGAGGCCGGGGATATGCCCATCACAAGGAACAACAGGAGGAAAACCGCCAACAGAAAACAGGGATACTTCTTCATGAGAGAGTGGCAGTCATCATACGAAAAAGACGCCGGAATTCAATCTCCGGCGTCCTCTCCATGGAAAAATGCCCTACCGCATGTCGATCGTGGGAACGGGAATGCGGTCCTTGGGCCCCGTGTACAGGGTCAGGGGCCTGTAAAGCGTATTGTCCTCCATCTGTTCCAGAACCTGGGCCACCCACCCGGAACAGCGGGCGATGGAGAAAATGGCCGTAAACAGCCTGGTGGGAATGCCGATGCTGTAATAAACCGTGGCGGAATAAAAATCCACGTTCGCATTGAGTCCCTTGCGTTCACGGACAAGCTTGGCGATGCGTTCCGACATGCGGATCCACTTGGGTTCCCCTATTTTGGAGGAAAGGCGGATGGCCATGCGGCGCAGATGCGGCGCGCGGGGGTCCAGAACGCGGTAAACGCGGTGCCCCATGCCCATGATCTTCTCCTTGCGGGAAAGCTTGTCCTCAATATAGGAATCCACTCCGTCTTCCGTACCTATCTCCTTGAGCATCTCAATCACGCCCTCATTGGCGCCCCCGTGCAGCGGGCCTTTCAGGGTGCCGATGGCCGCGGTAATCGCGGAATACATGTCGGAAAGGGTGGCGATGCACACGCGCGCGGCAAAGGTGGAGGCGTTCATGCCGTGGTCCGCGTGTAGAATATAGGCCACGTCCAGAATATGGGCTTCATCCGGATTGGGCTCCTCACCCTTCAGCAACCACAGGAAATGTTCGGATTCGCTCAGGTCCTCCCGCACGGGCGGCAGGTCCAGCCCCTGGCACAGGCGGTAGTAATACGCCACCATCACGGGCACCTTGGCAATCAGGCTGAGGCCTATCTCCTTCAACTGGCCGGGGTCCTTGGTACGGTCGTCGTACATGCCCAGCATGGAAACCGCCGTCCGGAGGGCGGACATGGGACGGGCGGACTTGGTAGCGGTCTTGAAAAAGTCGAGAACGGGCTGGGGAAGATCGCGGTCCGAACGGAGGCGGTTCTTGATGCCTTCCAATTCATCCCGGTTGGGAAGACGCTTGTTGAGGAGCAAATAAACGACTTCCTCAAAACAGCACATTTCCACAAGATCATCAATATCGTATCCCAGATACAAAAGGCGCCCTTCCTCACCGCGCACATCACTCAAAGCGGATTCGTTGGCGATGATGCCTTTTAATCCTTTGGGGTATGTGCGTCGTTCAGAAAAAGTGTCATTGCTCATGGTTTAAAAAATACTACTAGTGATGAAGATTACCGATTAAAAGTCTAACAATCTTCCAGAAAGTCAAACCCTAATTACGCCTTCACGGCCCAGGCGGGGCGTTTGGAGGAAGTGATGTGGGGAGCCCGGACATACAGCGGTTCCGCCGGAGCCGCCAGAAGTTCCTCCCGACGCACCGTGTCCAGAGCCATCCAAGCGGAACCCAGCGCTTCCGCGTGCGGCAAAACGGGCACGACGCCCTCCATGCCCCTGGCGGCCAGGGTTCCGGCGGCCTCCGTGGAATACACGGGAACTCCGGTCTCCAGGCATTCCCTCACCCGGGCTGCGGCCTGCTCACCGGGCAGCACTTCCGGGGCGCCCTCCAGCACTCCGGCAGTCACGCGAGCCCATGCCCAGCCTCCGCGGCGGGCGTCCGACATCACGCAGGCCAGCGGAGCATGGATGCCGAGGCCGTTCCATGAACTGAACGCCGCCACGCGCGAACCATGCACCAGGGACAGGCCGTCCGCCACGGCCAGCGCCACGCGGATTCCACCGTAGGAACCGGGACCGGAACCCACCACGATTTCCGCCAGACGGCGGCCTTCCAGGGAATCCAGAACCTGGCGCACGGCCTGAAAAATGGCTGAGGAATGATTGCGTTCCGCCTCCCATTCCACACGGTACAACAGGGCTCCTCCGGCCCATGCCGCGGCGGAAGGCCGCGCACAGGAAGTTTCCAGGACCAGAAGCGCCTCTTGCATGTGGCGAATCATACAACAGGGAGGAGCGTTCATAAAACATTTTTTGCCCCTCTTTTCCGAAGAACCAAATTTGGTTCGCCTTCCGCCGGAAATCCGGCTATCCTGAACCCGCACCTTTCCACCGCATGCCCAAGGCACCAAAATACACACCGGAACGCCGCGACTGGCGCCGGTATGCAGAAACCGCCAGCCGGCCGCTCTCCGCGGCAAGCCTCCGCAGCATGATGAGGCAATGCAACCGGGACGCCTGGGACAAGACACACCGCGCCCAGGTTACGTCCGACTGCTGGGAGGATGAATACGAAGACTTCTCTTTCATGGACCTGCCCCGGAAAACCCGGTTCGTCAGGCACGCGGTGGCCACCTTCCTGCTCCTGCCGCTGGCCCTCATCACGGCCATGTCCCTGTGCGACCAGCTCGCCCACGCGTCGGGCAGCCTCAACATTCTTTTCTCCATTCCGGTCTGGTACGCCCTGATGGGCGCGGCCGTCTGGATCGTGCTGGGTTGCAGCAGGCTGTTCACCACTTCCCTGCTCTACCTGTACGTGCTGGGCCATGAACTGACGCACGTGCTGGCGGTCTATTGCAGCCGGGGTTCCGTCAGCAAATTCAACGCCTCCCTGGACGGCGGCTACATTCAAACGGACAAAAACAATCTGTTTATCTCCCTTTCCCCCTATTTCCTGCCCCTTTGGGGCATGTTGTGGGGCTTGGTCTGGGGAATCGTTCATATCTTCTGGCCCACCATCACCTGCGAGGCCCTACTCTACTCCGGCCTGGGGTTCTGGTGGTGCTTCCATCTGTTCTGGACGGCATGGATCATTCCCAAGGACCAGCCGGACCTGGCCGGCAACGGAACCTTCTTCTCCCTGATCCTCGTTTACTTTGCCAACCTGCTTCTATTCCTGGGCCTCCTGCGCCTGTTCAATGCGGTAAGCATCAACAGATTCCTGGCCGACTGCCTTCATAATGCGGAACGGCTGTGGGACACGGCCAGGGACCTGGCCCTGTTTACGGCGGGACTGTTCCTGTAAAAAACACCTCTTCCCGTGCGGGGAATGATGAACGGCGGAAGCCGGAAAGGAATCCAATAATTCAGAACAAAGGAGTTCCCATGCACACCACACACTTGATTGCCCTGTCCCTGGCCGCCGCCCTGGTGGCCTGCAACCCCAAGGAAACCGTGAAGGCCCTGACCTCCGACCAGAACGTCACCCAGGAAATGGCCGTAAGATTTGCGGAAAACATGGTCGGCCTTCCGCGGGCGCTCGTTGTCTCGGAAGCCAGAAAAGCCGCCCCCGGTGAAAAAGTCACCGTGAAAGGGGCTGTTCTGGGTGAAGAACCCGTCTTTGCGGAAAACATCGCCTCATTCACCATTGGAGACCCTGCCCAACTTCTGGCCAACATGCAGGAACACGGAACATGGACTGCCGACAGCGTCCCCGTGGAAATCAGGAGGGACAACACGATGACCGTCCAATTCGTGGACGAGCAGGGCAACCCGATCAAGCAATCCGCCAAGGGCGTCAACGGACTGAAGGAACGTGACGCGGTCATCATCACCGGAACCATTGACCCCCATTCCACCTCGGAACGCCCCGTGCTCAACATTGAAAGCATCGTGATTGAAAAATAAACTTTCCGTGCCAAACCCTGATTCATGTCAACGGTTCAGGCGTGTTGCGCCTGGACCGTTTTCCGCATCAGCATCCGGGCATGGGATTTGATCCGATATCTTTAGGAATGATAGCCATGGCAGCCACCTCCGTTGCGGCGGGAACCGCTTCCGCCGCCGCACAGAAAAAAAGCGCGGAAGCGACTAAAAAAGCGGCGGACGCGAATGCCGCCACGCTGAGGAACGAGGCGCAGCTCCAAAAACAGACGGGTCTGGAAAACGTCAGGCGCATGCAGAAAGACGCCGCACGGCAAATGGGGGAAGCCCGGCTGGACGCCGCACAATCCTCCCTGCTCAGGGAAGGGTCCGTGCCGGTACGGGAACAGGCCCTGGCTATGCGGCTCCAGACCCAGATTCAGGATGAGGCGGCGCAAGCCATGAGAAACGCGCAAGCCCTGTACAACCGGGCGGACATGGAACAATACATGGGCCGCTCCAATGCCAGGGCCCAGAAAACGGCGGCAGCGGGCACCCTGCTCTCCGGCTTCGCGCAAGGAGGCAACTCCCTGCTTAAATGGTAAGCTGCCGCCCCTTGAGGACAAAAAACCTCAGCGGGCAATCCTTCCCGCTTCCGCAACGTCCGCCGGAGCGGGAGGGAAATCCGGCATGACGCCGCCTATACCCACCCGCAAATCCGCCGGAATCGTCATCCAGCGAACCGTCCCCTGGTACAGGACTTCCACATTCACAAACTTGACGGAAGAATCAAACAGGTAGGACCTGCCTATACCTCCATGGTCCATGTGCTGGAACGTAGGCCTGGGCGTTATCCTTTTCCCATCCAAATCGTGAAACAAAAAACCCCTCGGGTGGAAAATGCTGTTGGAATACACCATGAACCTCCAGTTCGTGCCCGGAACCTTGTCCAGATGCGGAACTTTATCTTCCTTATTCCTGGTCACCTTCATGAGCACCTTGCCCAGCTTGGAAACATCCACGACATCCAGAATGCCCATACCCTCCCTTACGGAAACGGGATCAGTCATGGAAACAGTACTCCCGGACTCTTTCAATTCAACTATTCCGAAATCCAGAATCTCCAGTTTCTCGCTGATGGGAAAAATAAAATTCCCCTTCAGCTCAAACCAGCGGGGCGTATCGGAGGCGGGCAGAACGACCTCCAGCATCACCTCCACGCCCACCAGCGGCCTGTCCTTGACAGAAAACCCGGAAAGCTCCGTTCTCGTAATCTCCAGTTCCGTTCCGTCGGAACCGGTCACCGTTAAATCCTGATCCGCCCGTTCCATCCCAAGCATCCCGGACCCAGGAAATACGCAGCGCAGCAGCATCTGGCACACCCGGTAATCATCGCCGTGCCTGTTGTTGCGTTTCTGGAATCTCAGGGAAGCCAGCTCCACGTAAATCTTTTCGCCTTCATCTTCCCCGGCGGGGGCAATCTGCGGCAGGGCATCGGAAGCCGCCAGGAGCGCGGAACTCCAGCAGACGGCCAGTAATATTCCCGGTAATTTCATTTCAGCATCAACACGGGTCACGGAGCCATCATGCCTCCCGCTCCGATTCTTAAATCCAGGGGAACCTGCCGCAAGGCAACCTTGTTCCAATAGGACACCGTCACCTTCAGGGAACGGATCTTCTCCGGTACGAGGTACCCTGTCTCCCAAAATCTGCTTTTTCCACTTTCCTGCCCGGAACCGGGAAAAAAGCTGCTTCCCTGTCTCCACGCATACTCCGGAAGGACCATCCCCTCCTCGTCCCTGACAAGGAACGAACTAAAATGGAAATCCATATCCCCTTCCACCTTCAATCCCCAGGCCTCCGGATATTTCTTCAGGGAAAGAGTCACCTCTTTTCCAGAAGAATCCGGAAGCGGAACCCGTACCCTCGCCTCCTCTTTCTCCAGGAAAAACGTCACCGGGTCCAGCTCCGCGGTCTCTTCTCCAAAGGCGCAGAGCAGGCTTCCCCGCAGGCGCACCCACTCGGCAGAAGAATCCGGAGCCGGAGAACGCATGCAAATCCTGACGGGATCTCCATGAAAAGGCCGCTGGCTCTTTTCCGACTCCGAACAAACATGGGAAATCTTCAGCACGTTTCCGCTGGAATCCGTACAGGTGATGTCTTCCGTATTCTGTTCGTAATAAACGGGAGCCCCAAGCTGGTCTTCATAACGGCACAGCAGCCTCAGCATCATCACGGGTGGGCGCAGGGAAAAACGCAAGGCAGGGCGCACATCCATGCCGCACAACTCCAGGCGCGGATGGCCCAGCAGCGCCGCTGTGGGAGCAGGACAGCCGGCTTCCACCGCCATGCAGGAAAAAATACATGCACACAGCGCCTTCATGGGAGAGAACGAGGCGCAATCTAACAAACAGCCAAAAACAGGCAAGAAAAAAGATCAACCCTTTCCAACATGCAAAGGCGTCCCCGGCAGCCATGACATCCTATAAAACTTCCAGAATCTTTTCCTGTTCGTTCTGTAAATTGCATGCTTCATTAAAACTTCATCATCTTCGTAAATGAACTTTTCTTCCGTATCGCACTGGATGGCCATTCCTTCTCGTTTCTTATTTCAGTCATAAAGGTGTTCATATCCTGTAAACTGGACAAGGCGGAGTCAGTATTTGCACTATCTATGGCTGCATGCCATCACACCGGCTTATCCCAGCCAAGTCATTTGTCCGCATCTCAACTTCCACAGATATTGCCTGTGGTAACAATACCTTGGGCGTCAGACGGCGTTGGCTTTATGTTCAGAGTGCAGGAGGCGGCGACGTTAGGGCTCTCATCAGTCTTTTTTCATGACGGGAGATGCAGCCCTTTCCAAGAATTTCTCCAACTCCAAATATAATGCTGCTGATTCAAATATCCTAATTTCCGGCTGTTCCATATTATTGTCATTTCCATCTACTTCTTGTATCCAAAATAACTTTTTGTGATACTCCTGCCGCCCAACTTCTTTTTCTGCAAAAATATGATTTGTATTATTTATCATACACAACAAATAGGGCTTTTTATCTATCGTAACGTAGAATATAGCCAATGTACCTATAAAAGGAAAAGTGCTTTCCGTTTTTCCTTCCACAAACAAATTATATTTACTCAAAATATCCCTCAGCTCATTACTTTGCTTTAGAGATAACTCTGTAACTTGAAATTTTTTCCCATCTTTATAAAATGACGACTCTGTATACAGGTCAAATTCTCTATACTCCTTATTTGGCATTTTACCATTTGTAATGCTGCCAAAAAAAACAACTAAAAATAAAATAAAAAATGACTTCATAATGGAACAATAATATTAAAATTTCACGGCTTATTCAGAGCAAATCGTTCTGCCCGCCTGGTTTTGCACGTTCTGAACTGAGGCTCACCATAGTCTATAATAACTGTATAAGAGGTTGTTACAAGAATAAATTCCACTTTCTACATCCTTTGCCAACCTTATCTCCTGAATCAGGAACGACAATGATAATTTTAGAACTAGAATTCCTACGATCGCGGTTATCCATATAATTCTATTATTCACAGAGTCATACGAATTCCATTCACTCAGTTCGTAGATAGCCCCCTTGTTGATCCGTCTGCCGTCTACAGGACTAGAGTATCGATAATGTAATAAACGGGGGCCAGTTCTTCATTGCTCATCGCTCTGGCCCCCTGCACCGACTGAGCAAGCTCTCCCGTGCCGGTCACGGCCCCATAAGGTGAGTAGTCATAAGCTGCTATGATCGTTCCATGAGCGTCAAAGACTTCGTCCCGTTCTTGTTGAAATCCATGCCGTAGCAGTACAGGGCATTGTCCTACTTCAAGGCCGGGGGAGAGTGGCTACCGGTTCCAAGGAATCCCACAAAAGTATCCGAAGCACGTTTCAGCTATTGAGCATATCCAATGCCGTCATTTACGAATAGCCGCGGTACAGATAGTGTTCATGGCTGGTGACTGTCCCATTGATGGTAACTTTCTCATATGCCTTCGTCCCTGGTAGCCGTAGCCGCATTATTCCACCACCATGCTTCCGTCCCGGTTGTGAAGCTAATCAATCATCCAGTTGCTCTCGCTTTAGTTTGGAATCTTATCAAATACACTTTCTTGGATTCCACTCGAATAGAAATTATTTTTCTTTTAATAGTTAATTTAATGGCGGTAAAATAGATTTCCAATCGAAGGTTTCTAAATTTTTATCTTTTAAAAAATCCCTTAAAGTAATAATCTCTTGTATATTAACTGATAATCTATTATCTAAATTACATTTTATAAATATTGACAAAGATTTTACTATTTTATCATGTTGAGAATTTTCTACAGTATTCATATATTTTCCCATTTTATTGGAAACTCCCTTATCTTTAATAGAATCTATACACAATAAACTTAAAATTATTATCATTGTATTCATCTTGTCACTCCTCCTTTTTTTCTTTACAATAATATGTTCTCCATTGTCCTGACATTTTTCCATCTTGGAAGTATATTTTATCCATCCCTGGTTTAATAATATACTTGATCATATGGTTTTGGACGTTGGTTGGTTATACCTGTGACACGATTTCCATCTACTCCTAATTTAGATTCAAAAGGAGGTATTTTTTTGAAATTACTAATGGAATTGTACGTCCTACGCAATGAACTTCCATACCAATTTGCTCTGCTTCGTGATAAAAGTATGCTAAGCAAATGATTTCTCTTTCACATTCCTGGCATTGAGTTTCATTTTGTGTACTGTTTTTCTCCATTCGAGTACAATCTCCCATAAGAACTTCTCGAATGACATCAAGAAATGTGTTTAAATCTACATTTTTAGGTATCTTTTCTGGATCGGGAGACAATGGTTTTGTCGTTCCACATGCAATTCCAATACAATTACCTTCTGTTTCTGTGTCGGAATGACTGTGCCGCTACTATCATCGGATAATAACCCGAGGTTATCAACATTTAAATTGTTTCTCACGAACCCGTACAAATCCCATCCCCCTCTTCAGCATGGGCTCCCTGTTGATCCACCTGCCGTCTGTAGGATTATAATAGCGGTCGTCGTTCATCTCGCTGGGCCACTGCACCGGTTGGGTTGCCTTTGGGAGAATTAATGGGAGTATTCATAAGACATTAAAGAGTTAAAATTGATGAATGAAACGAAAAGTAGGTATCTTCCATGATCGTTTTCCCAATATCATTATATCAAATTCCGCACCAATAAAATTTATTTGAAAATTTCTGTTTATTTACAAAACATAGTGAATTTTTTCTATATTAAAATAAGAATATAATTTTTACACTAAGCATCTTACCACTATCGATATAAATATTATCTATTTTTTGGTGGAAATTTACAATAAATGCAAAATTCTTGTTTGTACTAGTCAGGTTCCCGTAAAAAGTCCATTCGATGGAAAAAGAATGTTTGATGACTCAGTAGTTTGTTTCACCCAATTTTCTTTAAACATTAAAATTGTGCGATTTATAGACCTAATTTCGGTTTTTGGAGCCTTAAGCCTATCCTCTCATCTGCAATTCCGACGACTTCTTCCGATGAATCGCGAGTATAAAAAACTTTGCCACTGCCGGGTGTGTTATACCTTTCACATACCCTCTGCATAGGTGTGTTGTACGACCTAATGATCTACGAAGTCTACAAGAATTACGAGAAGTCTTCATACTTTCCAGCTCTTCTGCCAGCTATTCGTAATTCTGGTAATGACCCTTTTCTCCTGCGGTTTCCGCCACTGCAACAAACATGGTGGTGTTAAAGTAGGGCCGTTTTCCTCCCGCTCTAGCATGCTTTCCCAGGCTTTTAACGCCTTTCAAACAAGGCTGCAAAACAAAAAAATCTATATAATACCTTAACTTATAAGCTTTATAAGTGGCGTCCCCGGTAGGAATCGAACCTACATCTAGTCTTTAGGAGAGACCCGTTCTATCCATTGAACTACGGGGACCGGACATTGTCCGTGCAGGACAATAAACGGGAAAATTCCGGGGCTCAAGCAAAAAGCGGCACGATTGCGCCATGAACCTTGATTTTGAACGGTTATTTTTCTAGTTTGGTTTTCATGAGGTTTCTCTCCGCTGCCTGTTTTCTGTCTCTTCTGTACTCTTTCACGGGATGCTGTGCCTGTGGCTATGCCACTTTCCCCGATGCGCGCGCCGCCATACGCGCCACCTACCATCCTCCCTTCACCCCTGACCAGACGGGAGCAAAACTGGAAAATTTCAAATACTATCCCTACCACCTCTATTGGGAAAGCAAACGCATCCCCCTTCCCTTTTTGCACACGCTTTTGCCGGAAGCCGCTTCAGATTATGAGCTGGCCGCCACCTATTCCGTCTTCCAGGAGCCGGAATCCTCCATTGCGCTCCGGGGAAACAAACTCTACTGGGCTGTGACGGCTCAAGGAACCAACATTCCATATTATGTCAACAGCGCTCCCTTGTGGAAAGGCAGGTGGATCACTATCCTCAGAGACCATCTTCCGGCCTGTTTCCCCAGTGAAACTTTCCCATCCTGGCTTCATCCATATCTCGATCTGGTGGAAGCCAGGATGTATGATGATATCGCACGTCGGCTCCAGCAGGAATACAGCAGGAATTACGTCCTCCGCGGCGTTGCCGTCCTGCCGCCCGCTCTGGCGCAGGAACTTAAAACGACCTGGAAGGAATGCCTGGAAACTGCCGTCCTTGACCTGCCTGTGGAAGCTTTTGAAAGCTGCGACCAGGGATGGTGCTATTATTCTGCAACTCCAGGACTGGTGGCCACGGAATTGCAGTTTTCCCGCCGCACGCTCCCTCTGAAACGCCAGATGTTCCACATTTTCCGCATCCTTTTTGATGCGGCAAGCATGAATGATTTCACGCCCGGTACGCAGCGCATGCTGATGAAGCTGTGTGCTGATGCCCGCAGCACTGCTGCTGAAATGAAAAAAGCACCGCCGCATGGAATATCCATTTCGGAGTTGATGACCAATTTTTTCCCTCCCTTTCCGGACGATGGATACGAGTTATGGGAAGGGAAAAATCCCCCTTTGCGCCATGGCAAGAGCCTGAAGGAAGATACCATTAAAGAATGCATGGCTCTTCCCCTCTCAAGGAATCCGGTGTGGAAAGACCTGTTTCCCAATACTCCGGAGGACGCCGCGGCCTGGATGCACGTTTATCCGGAAGGACCATGCTGCGGCGCATTTATCCACCAGGGCTTTTTGCATGTAGCCACCACAGAGCTCGGACTGCCCTTTTACCGTATGCACGATTTCAGCCGGATGGACAATCCCCCGTCCATGTCGCCTTATGAGTTGTGGTGGGACGGGACGGGAATGAGGGTCCAGCGTTTCTTTTTGAAGCTGGAACCTGCCGCGGAAAAGGAGTTGAAAACCTATCTCCGCCTGCTTGCCCGGTCCAGGAGCGGGAAAAAACTCCAGGAGACCTTCCCGGACATGCTTTTCCGTACGGATCTAGGGAAGGAGGGGCTGATTCAGGAAAACCCGGAGGAAGGTCCCGGACAAGGACCGGATGATGATCCTGATTCCCTTGCACCCGGAATATCAGGCATTCTGACGGATATTTACCGGTTCCGGAGATGGGTAAGAACGGACTATTTTCAGGAAGGTTCCGAAGAACTGGAACAACTCCGGAAGGACAGAAGGGAACTGGAACGGTATTTGGGAAAACATTTTCCGGCAAAGAAGGCGGACGCCCCGCCCGCAACGCAACGGGGCGCACAAAAGCCTTGAGCCGGGAATGGAAGAGACGTAGCGTTGGTTCATCATCCCCCCTGTTCCGCCATGCTCAATTTCATTTATGACAACAAGACGACGCTCATTTTCGGAAAAGGAACCCAGCATGAGGCAGGCAGGCTCCTGAAACCGTTCGGCAAAAAAATCCTGCTCCATTACGGAGGCGGCAGCATCAGGCGCTCCGGCCTGTATGACTCCATTACGGCATCCCTGAAAGCCGCAGGCGTGGAATATGAGGAACTTGGCGGCGTTCAGCCCAACCCCACGCTGCCCCTGGTGTACGAAGGCATCCGCCTGTGCCGGGAACACGGCCTGGGCATGGTGCTGGCCGTGGGAGGAGGCAGCGTGATTGATTCCTCCAAGGCAATCGCTCTGGGCGTTCCTTACGGCGGAGACGTCTGGGACCTGTACCTTTCCAAAAAACAGCCGGATTTTGAACCGCTGCCCGTCGCCACGGTGCTGACCATCCCCGCCGCCGGCAGCGAAAGCAGCCCCAACACGGTCATCACGAATGAAGAAACCAGGAGAAAGCTGGGCTACGGGGCTCCCGCCCTGCGGCCCGTGTTCAGCATCATCAATCCGGAGCTGTTCTTCACCCTTCCCCACCGCCAGATGGCCAACGGCGTAAGCGACATGATGAGCCACATTTTCGAGCGCTATTTCACCCGGACCCTCCATACGGACCTTTCCGACGGCCTGTGCGAGGCCACCCTGCGCACCATCATGAGAAACGCCCGCATCCTAAACGGCAACCTGCATGATTACGATGCCTGGGCGGAAATAGCCTTCTCCGGCAACATCGCCCATAACAACCTGCTGGGCGTGGGCCGGGAGCAGGACTGGGCCTGCCACGCCATGGAACACGAACTCAGCGCCCTGTACCATGTGGACCACGGAGCGGGCCTGGCCGTCGTCACGCCCGCATGGATGAAGTACGTTTCCCCCCGGCACCGGGACATGTTCCTTCAATTTTCCCTCAACGTGATGCGCGTGGAAGGCTCCTGCCGGGAGACGGAAACCATCATCCGGGAAGGCATCGCCAGACTGGAAGGATTTTACAGGGAACTGGGGCTGCCCACATCCATGGAGGAACTGGGAATCCGGCCTGAAGATTTTCCGCTGATGGCGGAACAGGCCATCAGCGTACGCGGCCCCGTCGGAGGACTGGAAAGGCTGGATGCGGAAGACGTCCGAAACATCTACCGGCTGGCCTGCCGCAATGGCGGGAACTGATTGCCGGCCGCCCGAAAAGAACGGTACAGGGAAGCGGCTCTGGCCCTGCTCCGCCGGAAAGCCTGCGGCCCCATCCGCCACAGCGCACCTCACGCCGGCAGTGCGGAAACCGAAGCATGACCGGAAAAAGGAAAGACAGGGAAGATACCGTCCGGAGCATGCAGTCACCCATCAATCATCTGGAATGAAACAGGGCTGCATGTTGACAGTCAGCCTTTCATGAATATGTGTCCTCCCTCCGTCCCGCGTCATCTTTCCCCATTTTGTAACCTACTTGTAACTTGCCAAACTCTTTTTGTCAGGTAATGTGGTGGAATGAACAAAATCTTTTCCGCTCTTCTTTTGGCGGCGGCTTTTCTGGTTTCCGGAGTGCCGTGTACGGCAGCCGTTCCTGCCTCCGCTCCGGAGCAACGGGAGCAGTCCATCAAGGACATGGACAAACTTCTGGATAAAAGGCTCTTCAAGCAGGCCGCGGAACAGGCCCTGAAACAGCTTAACGAATACGATGACCAATACAGCGGGAAGGATCTGGCCCTTTACTACCGAGCCCTCCAAAATTTGAACGCCCTGAACGATTCCACGAATCTGGACACCATTCTTCAGGAACAAATGAAACGCCATGGAGAAAACCCGTGGTTCCTGATGGCCGCCGCCGAATTGTATCAGACGGCCAGCCACACGTTCAAGCTGGCGGACGGCAAGTACATCCGAGTCAACCGGTCCTGGGAGGGCGAATATTCCGGACAAAAGAGGGACAAGGTGGAAGCCCTGCGCTGCCTTTTGAAGGCAATGAACATCGCGGAACGGAACAAGGACATGAAACTGCTCGGCCTCGCACGGTTCATGATGGCGAAGGCATTCCTGAAGAACTATGATGATTACCGTTCTTCCCCCTCATTCCAGACTTATGCGGCCCTGGCCAATCTGACCGGACTTGATAAACTCCCGGGCTACGTTTCCAACCAGGAAGCCTCCGAACTACGCAACATTTCCACGCTGCCCGTTGCCGTGGATCCGGCTACGGGAAAACCGGAAATCGTTTTCTACCACGCCTCCTCATCCTGGGATACGGCGGGGAACGACGGCGAACGCGTACGCTGGCTGCTGGACGCCGCCGTCCGGGCGAACCCGGAATTGGCAAACGAGGTCAATCTGTTTACGGCATCCTGGTGCCGTAACCTGCTTTCCTACGCGAATACGGAGCCGTACCAGGAATTCGTGTACGGTCCGGGCAATGCAGGCTCGGTGGAGGGCATCAACCCCGCGGATTTGAAAACGGACCAGACCGTCGTCAGAACGGACCGGACGGACAAGGGCAAATTCATGCTCATCACGCTGCCTCCGGATTACGACTTCATCCGGATTGCATCCCGGGTGACTCCTTCACCCTACCCTGCAGAACCCTACCTGGAGGCCACAAAACTCATCAGTGGAGAATTTCTGGCGCGCAACCAGCGCCCGGCAGCCGCCGATGTTCTGAAAAAGACCCTGCAAATCTACAAGGACATGCTTCAGGCGCATCACAAATGCGGCAACGCCAAACCGGCGGAGGAAAATGCGGAGACTACAGTGACATATACGGATGACGCTACCGATTTTCTTCAAGCGGAAATTGCCTCCATTACGGAACCCAACGGAGCATTTGAGGAGGACGCAAGAACGCTGCTTTCCGGAGAGTCCGTCTCCATGGCGTTCATTTACCGGAACGCCGCCAGCGCCTCCATCACGGCACGTCCCGTCAATGTCAGGCTGTGGCAGGAGGAGCGCATGAACACTCTTCTTGCCTCAAAAAAACTGGGGAAAAAATATGAAAAAAAATATTCCAATTTCAATACCCTTCTTTCCAATCTTCTGAGGGACAAATCAGCCGCCCGTTACCTGGGAAAGGAAATCAAGGGGAAAAGCATCAGTCTGGACCCCGGAAACCAGCACCTGAACCGAATCGCCCAGCTACCCATCCCCGCCACCCAGCCGGGCTGGTACCTCCTGACCGTCACGCTGAACAACGGCTATCAGTTCCACCGCCTCCTCTCCCTGTCCGATCTGGTGCTGATTCGCCGTTCCATTCCGGAAGGCAATCTCTGGTTCCTGGCGGAAGCCAAAACAGGAGCTCCCGTGGAAGGCGGCAAAATCAGCCTGCTGCGCTACAGGAAGGACAAAACACTTCAAACAAAACAAGTGAAGGGCACCACGGACAAAAACGGTGTTCTGATAGAAACACTGCCTCCGAACGACAGCAATTCTTCCACCTACTATAATTTTCTGGGCATCGCCACACATGGAGACAGCTACACAGTAACAGGAGAAAGGAATGTTTGGTACTCCGGTGAATCCCGAATGTCCCTGAACAACAAGGCCTCCAACTCCTATGGCTGTTTCTTCCTGGAAAGCCAGCCCGTTTACCGGCCGGGCCAGACGGCCCGGTTCAGAGGGGTCCTGTTCCGTCCGGACTTCGCCAATCCCGGTACAAAAGACTGTGCCGGAAAAAAATTGACGCTGACGATCCTCGGTCCCACCGGGGACAAGGGAATTTTCCCGAAACAAACAGTCACCACGGACGCCACGGGCGGCTTTGACCTGGAACTGCTCATTCCCAACGGAGCGCCTCTGGGCCAATACAGGGTAACACTGGATTTCAGAGAGTCGGACCGTACCCTGTACGCCCCCCTGTTCCGGATGGAAGAATACAAGAAGCCGGAATTCACCGTCAAAATGGACGCCCCGGACAAGCCCCTCAGGCTGGGACAGCCCATCCCCGTTTCCGTCCAGGCGGACTATTATGCGGGAGGCCCGGTGAACGAAGGAAAAGCCACCATCACCATCACCCGTACCCTGGGAGCGGATGTCTGGACCCCCTACTGGAAATGGAGCTGGCTGTATTCCAGGGAGTCCAGCCCCTATTACATCTATTTCACGCCCGATCCTCCCCTCACGGTTCTGGAAAAAACCATTCCCCTGGACAAGGAGGGCAAGGCCTCCGTGGAACTGTCCACAGAGCAGGATGCCAGGGACTTCGCCTCCCAGGACATAACCTACCGTGTTTCCGTCAGCGTCACGGACGCCTCCCTGAGGGAAGTTTCCGCTTCCGGCCAGGTGATCGCCACTTGCCGCCCGTTCAACATCTTTACCGCCCTGAACCGGGGATACGCCCCCGCGGGGGTTCCGGTCCGGGCCACCATCACGGCAGCCACGGCGGACGGTGTCAAGATAGGGAAAGCGAAGGGAAAGTCGGTATTGTACCGTATCCATGAGGATTCCAGCCGCCAGCCCCTGGCGGAATGGAACGTGGCGACCAATGAAGAAGGCACGGCTTCCCTTACTTTCCAGACAGAAGATTCCGGCTTATACCTCCTGCAAACAACGCTGGAGGACAGCCAGGGCAGCAAGGTGGAAGGCTCCCACCAATTTCTCTCCTACGGCAAGGGTGAACGGCATCCTTTTAAAATCAATCCCCTGTCCATCACTCCGGACAAAAACGAGTATGCCCCCGGAGAAACAGCCAGCCTCCTCATTGCGTCCGACTATCCGAACGCCCATGTCTGGACCTTCCTGCGCAACTCATGGAAAAACGAATCCCGCCGCCTGGTCGCGCTGGACAGGCAGACGGCCCTGGTGGAATGCCCCCTGACCAGGGAAGACATGCCCAACATGGGCGTCAACGCCTTCACCGTACGGAACGGGGAACTGCACCAGGCATCCGCGGAATTGCTCCTGCCGCCGGCCAGCCAGATGCTGGAGACTGCCGTCTCTCCGTCCAAGCCCCGGTACCAGCCGGGCGAAAAGGGCCGTGTGACCGTACAGGTCAAGGGGCCGGATGAAACCCCCGTGAAAAACGGCATTGTCACGCTGGCAGTCTATGACAAGGCGCTGGAATACATTGCCCGGCCCAACGTCTCCGACATCGCCAAAACCACGTGGGGAAGGTTGAATGAAACCAGTTTCGTCAATCTCAGCGCCATGCAAAACAGAAGGGCGGCAACGCAGAAAGGTCCGAACCAGCCCTACTTCCAATTTCTCCTCAGACCGGATCTGCCCACACCATTTAGAGGCCGTGTCACCGGCTTCGTTACCGGAGGAAACAGATCGGGAGATTTTGCCATAAGCAAACGATCGGTAATGCTGGCAGAGTCCGCATCATCTCCTCTTGCAGCGCCAGCCATGGCGGCAATGGGTGAAGCAGGAATGGCGGATGCCTTTGGAGGAGAGGAGGCGGCAGCCGGACAGCAGGATTCCTCCCCCGCGATTCAACTGCGCACCAACTTTGCGGACAGCATCAAGTGGTGCGGCACGCTCGCAACGGACGAAGAAGGAATGGTCGCCGTTCCGGTGGACATGCCGGACAACCTGACCACGTGGAAGGCGGCTGCCTGGGTGGTCACCTCCGCCCTGCAGGTAGGGCAGGCTTCCGCGGAATTCCTGACGACGAAGGACTTCATGGTCAGCATGCAGGCGCCCCGCTTCTTCGTGGAAAAGGACATCGTCATGCTCAGTGCCATCGTCCGCAACCGGACGGACAAGGACGTGCAGGCCCGCATTTCCATCACCCTGAAAAACGACTGCCTGAGCCTGATGCCCGGCAATTCCCCCGCCCTGAACGGATTGGCTGCCGGAACGGACAACGCCGCCATAAGGGAAGTAACCGTTCCCGCCCAGGGGCAGGTGACCGTGAACTGGTGGACCACGGCCCGCAGGGAGGGAACCGCAACCGTTGCCATGGAAGCGGCCGCAAGCTCCCTGGGGGACGCCATGCAGATGGATTTCCCCGTGCTGGTGCATGGCATGAAGCAACTGCACGCGGACAGTACTGTCCTGCTGCCCGAGGATCGGGAACGGCAGCTCACCATCAACCTTCCGCAGCAAAGGCGCAGGGAGGAAAGCAGGCTCGTCGTGAAGGTCTCCCCCAGCATCGCCCTGAGCATGGTGGAAGCGCTGCCCTATCTGGCGGAATACCCCTACGGCTGTGTGGAGCAGACACTCAACCGCTTCCTGCCCGCCGTCATCGTGGCGGACACGCTCAAGCAGCTGGGCCTGGACCCCGGCCAGGCGCTGGAAAGCCACCGCAACCTGGATCCGCAGACCATCAGGGACAAGGCGTTCTACGACAAAGTCATGAAACGTCTGGAACGCAATCCCGTATACAGCGAACGCAAACTGAAGGCCATGGCGGAAAAGGGCATCCGTGACCTCCGGGAAAAACAGCTTTCCAACGGTTCCTGGGGATGGTTCGGCGGAGCGGACCAGGGAGACCCGGTGATGACCGCCCACGTCGTCCACGGCCTCAAGATTGCCGGAAGCACGGCCAAGATACCGGGAAACATGCTGCTCCGCGCCGTGTCATGGCTGACCGGCCACCAGAACAGGCAGCTGGCTCTGCTCGTCAAGGGGGACGCCTACCGGAAACTGGAAAAACAGCCTGACGGCCCGGCAAAACAAAAGGCCATCCGCAAACTTGGAGACTACCGCCTGACGGCCTCCGCGTCAGACGTGCTGATTTATTCCGTGCTTGCGGAAAACGGCGTCCGGGACCTCCAAATGGAACGCTACCTGTTCCGCGACAGGCTGGAACTCCCGGTCATCAGCCAGATCCAGCTTGCGGAAATCCTGCTGGACGCCCACCGCATGGACGACTTCAAGGAAGTCATGCCCGTCATCTCCCAGTTCCTTCAGCAGGACGACTCCCTGCAAACCGCATGGCTCCGCCTCCCCAACCAGGGCTACTGGTGGCGCTGGTACGGCAGCAATGTAGCCACCCAGGCGGCTTACCTGAAACTGATGGCCAAGAGCGATCCCAAAAACCCAGTCACGTCCCGCCTTGCCAAATGGCTGCTCAACAACCGCGCCAACGGCTCCTACTGGGATTCCACGAAGGATACGGCAGACTGCCTGGAAGCCCTGTCGGCCTATCTCTTCCAGACCCGGGAAGGCATGGAAGACATGGAGGCGGAAATCCTCTATGACGGCGTTCCGGTGAAAACCATTTCCAGTACCAAGGAAACCCTCTTCACCTTCGACAACGAATGGAGCATGAGCGGCAAGGACCTGACGGACGGCCAGCACCGCATCACCATCCGCAGGAAAAAGGGGAACGGCAACATCTATGCCGGCTCCACGCTCAGCTATTTCTCCCTGGAAGACCCCATCCCCGCCGCAGGAAACGCCGTCACTGTGGAACGTTCCTACTACCGCATTGAAAAAGAAACGGTAAAGGAAGACTCCGTAAAGGATACGCAGACGGACGCCGGAGAACTCGTCTCCCGCGGGCGCGACCAGACCCGCCGCACGCTGCTGAAAGACGGAGACACCATTGCCAGCGGAGACATCATTGAAGTGGTGATGAGCGTAAAAACGAAAAACGACGTGGAATACCTGATGCTGAGTGACCCGAAGCCGGCTGGCTGCGAATCCCAGGATATCGTCAGCGGATACGCCTGGATGGGCACCGTCTCCGGCTACAAGGAAATAGGCGACGAGGAAATACGCGTCTTCCTCTCCTCCCTGCCGATGGGCGAATACCAGATCAGCCACCGCCTCCGCGCCGAACGCCCGGGCAGGTTCAGCGCCCTCCCCGCCGTTCTGGAAGCCATGTACGCTCCGGAACTCCGCGGCAACAGCCGGGAACACAAGATCAGCATTTCCATGCCGAAGCCGTAACTCCGGGAACAAGGGAACGCCGCATCCCGCTGCGGCGTTCTCCGCACTGCATGAAGGGCACAAGTGCACCACAGGGAATACGGTAAAAACTCTTGCATTCCTTCCCCGGAGGCGGACAATACCGCCCCCGCAAACGCGGGACGCCAAGATGGAACCCGGAACCTTGAAGGGACACGCCGCCATGGGAGCGGCGGCCGTCATCTGGGGGCTCATGTCCCCGGTCAGCAAGCTGGTCATGCAGGGAGGAGAAGTAAGCTCCGCCTCCCTGGCTACGTTCCGGCTGCTGGGCGCCGCCGTGCTGTTCTGGCTGGCTTCCTGCTTCGTGCCCCGGGAAAAAATCGACCCGCGCGACCGTCTGAACCTGTTTTACGCCTCCCTGTTCGGAATCATCTTCAACCAGATGGCCTTTACCGTAGGCGTGGGTTTCACCTCCCCGGCGGATGCCGCCATCATCACGACTATCACCCCCATCCTGACCATGATTCTGGCGGCCTTCGTACTCCGGGAAATGATCACGGGCCGGAAGGCGGCGGGCGTATGCGCCAGCGCCGTCGGGGCCGTCCTGCTGATTACCGGGGGCAGCCACACTCCGGCCGCACCAAGAGACAACAACCTGCTGGGGGACATCCTCTGCCTGGCATCCCAGTGCAGCGTGGCCGTTTACTTCGTGTTCTTCAAAAGACTGATCGGCAAATACTCCCCCGTCACGCTGATGAAATGGATGTTCACATACGCCGTATGCGCGTGCCTGCCCTTCACTTTCCGGGAAGTCTCCTCCGTTCCCTACTCCAGCCTGCCCCTCCAAACGTGGACGGGCATCGCCTATGTGGTCGTGCTGGCCACCTTCGTCAGCTATATCTGCCTCTCCTTCGCACAGCAGCGTCTCAAGCCCACCGCAGTGAGCATGTACAACTACTGCCAGCCGGTCATCGCTTCCTCCGTGGCCGTCCTGTGGGGCATGGACCAATTCGGCTGGCTGAAAACGCTCTCCGTCCTGCTGGTCTTCACGGGCGTCTTCCTGGTAACGCGCGGCAAGGCGCCGGCAGCCATGCAGGAACAATAGGAACAATCCGCCCCACCCGGAAAACCGACAGCAAACGCGCCGGAAACATGCTGATATGAGGAGACACGCCCCCTACGCACGCGTTATTTGAGGAACAAACTTCCAAACCTGGAATGGGGGTGCTCATTCCCAGAACTTCTTCAATTCGGGAATGCCGCCGATAATGTCGCTCCCTTTCTGGCTGCATGAAACGAGCATGGGTTCCGCGGAAAGAATGAACGCCCCATTCCGGACCAGGCGCTCCCAGATGCGGTCCGCCTCACCTCCCCAGTGCCGCAGGGCCTGAGACATGACCGGAGCGAACGAAGGGCGCAAGGCAAAGGCAGTCATGCTACGAACGTCTCCCGTGACGCGCATCCACCCATCCCTCTCCTCCATCCCTCTTTTCCCGTGATGGAGCATTATGCACGCGGCCCCATCAGGAATCCGGCGGAACAATTCCTTCAGTTTCAAATCCAGGGAATCCATCGGCTCCGCATCATCCTGCAGAATGAGTACCCAGTCCTCCGTGCAAGCGGAGGCCCGCTCAATGGCGCGGCGCATGGCCCGCTTGCACCCGGTCACCCGGCAGACGTACTCCGGAGCCTGTTTGAGACGGGCCACGCCGTAGGCTTCCAAATCATTCCGTTCCTCCGGAGGAATGTCTTCCATGGTGGCGATGCGCACGCCATCCACCCATTCCCAGGCAAGCTCCTGCGCAGAGAGACGCTGTGCCATGGTTTTGCGTTTTGGAGAACCTGGAAGACTGACTACGAGTATCTTGTACATTCCCCGGAAATATGGTCCGGAACATGGAAAGTCAACAAATCGTAAAGGGAATGAGGAAGATACCCCATGTTCTTTCCAGGCCTGAAATCCATGACTGTTTGATTACCAGCATGATTAGGAAAAACATACGGATAAACATTTAATCCCCATGCAAAGACATGCCCCGGTCGGTAGGAAACGCCACAGAACAAAACAACGCCGGCAGCGGTAAAAAAGAATGGAAAAGGACGCTTTTTCAGTTAACATTTCCGTACCGTTTCCCTGCCCTGCCCGCCCTCTCCGGAAACGGTATCCATTCTCCCTCCCATGCACCGTTTTTTTCTATCCTGGGACAAACCAGCCTGCTGTGCCGTGGCGGAACGCCTGCTTGCCGTGGAAATGGACTTCTACAAGCACGCGGTACTGGTCCCCACCCGCGAATCGGGCAGGCAGCTCAGGGAATTCCTGACGGCCTCCTGCCCGGAAAAAGCCGTGTTTCCCCCGCACGTGCTGCCGGCGGACCAATTCATCCAGCCGGAAGAGGAGGAAGACGAAGCCACCCGCCTGGAAGAACTGGCCGCCTGGATGCAATCCCTTGGAGACGCTCCCCACCGGCTCTACCCGCGCCTGTTCCCGAAGCGCATGCCGGATGACTTCTCCAGCCTTCTGGACATGGCGGCGGCCCTCCAGACCCTCAGCCATTCCATGCTGAACCACGGCGTCACCTGCGGACAGGCTGCGGACGCCTGCTCCGGCATGGACGAACGCTGGCCGGACCTGTCCCGCCTCTTTTCCCGGTGCGGCGGACATCTGGACGGATGGCAGCTCCGGAACCGGACGGAATCCCTGCTTCACGCAGCCGCCCCTTCCCACCTGGCGTCCACCCTGCTGGAAACGGGCGGTCAAATCATCGTTGCCTGCGTACCCGATATCCCCCGGCCATTGAAACATGCCCTCCGCCATGCGGAAGAACAGGGCATCCCCGTGCAAATCTGGGTGCACGCCCCGGAAGAGGAACGGGACACCTTTGACGACTGGGGCTGCCCCAGACCGGAAATCTGGGCTGAACGCGCCATCCCCGTGCGCGAGGAACAAATCCGCGTAACGCCCGGCCCCGGCAGACTGGCCGCGGAAACGTGCCGCATCATCGCGCAAACGGCGGAATCCGGAAAAACGGACGTCGCCCTGGGCGTGTGCGACCCGGATATGAATGTGGCTCTGGACGCACGGCTCAGGTCATACGGCTGGGGCCTGTACAACCCGGAAGGCAGGCCTTTTGCCGGAACGGGCATCATGGACCTGCTGCGCCACCTCCTGCTGGCCGTGGAGGAAAACGGAAAGGCGCGGCCCGTATTCAACCTCATGCGCTCCTCCCTGCTCTGCGCCTCCCTGGGCATCCGGGACCAGCAATACTGCTGCGCCTCCCTGGACAGGGTGCGGCAGAAATTCCTGCCGGAAACGGAGGAATACCTCCTCAAGCGGCTCCGTACCGACCATCCGGGGGCCATCCCGTCCGTGTGCAAAATTCTGGAATGGAGGGACCGCATGAAAGAGCCGCGGCAGTTGGGGGAACGCTTGCTCGCGTGGTATCCGGCGCTGGCTGCCGCCTATGGAGCGGACACGGAAGCGGCGGAAACCTTCCATTCCTGCATCTCCGGCCTGGCCCGCCTCCAGAAAAAAAGCGGCCTCTTTTCCGCTCCGGCTATGGCCCTTCAACTGCTGATGCGGTGCCTCCACGCCGCCCGCGTCAAGAACGGCAGAAAGGAACATGCGGTGCTGGATGCCCTGGGATGGATGGAACTCCATTTCCGCCCGGAAAAAAACCTCATCGTGACCGGACTGAACGAGGGTATCGTCCCGGAAGGGGGCATGGCGGACCAATTCATGCCGGAACCGCTCCGAGAATCCCTGGGCATGGACTCCTTTTCCCGGAAAAAGGCGCGGGACAGCTTCCTGCTCACGGCGCTGATCCACTCCCGGGAACGGGAGGGAAGCCTGTTCTTCGTCCTGTCCCGCACGAGCAGCAGAAACGATCCCCTGACCCCTTCCTCTCTGCTGATGCGCTGCGCGGATGAAGAACTGCCGCGCCGCGTGGAACTGCTCTTCCGGGAATGCTCCGCGCCGGAACCGCCCCTGCCCTACCGTCGCGGAGGCTGGCACATCCAACCCGCGGAAGGCTGGAAGACGGCCACGGACATCACCGCCATGGCGCCCGGCTACCGGAACCCGTGGAAAGAGCGGGAAAAAGCCTTTTCCCCCACCACGCTGAAAAACTTCCTGGCCTGCCCCATGCGCTTCTGGGTGAGGGAGGCCCTGCACCTGAATGAGGACGAATTCCAGCCGGACAAGGAAGACATGGCCGCCAACGAACTGGGAACCATGCTCCACGACGTGCTGGAACAATTCTGCCGCCTTCACCCCTCCCTGGAGGACGGAATGACTACGGCTTCCCTGCAAAGGGAAATCGGGGAAATACTGGATGAAACATTCACGCGCCAGTACGGCAGCCGCCCGCTCATGCCCCTGCTTCTGCAGAAGCGCTCCATGGAACAGCGGCTGAACGTGTACGCGGAACAGCATTTGGAGGACCTCCGGAACGGATGGACATGCATCGCCTTTGAACAATCGGTGGAAAACTGGCGGCTGGGAGACTTCAGCCTGAGGTTCCGCATTGACCGCATTGACCGCCATGCGGACGGCTCCCTGCGGGTCATCGACTACAAGACGGGCAAGACGGACTCCTGTGAAAAAAAGCATCTGGGGACCATGAAGCGCCCGGATGCCCTGCCCCTGCTCTCCCCGGCCCTGCACCCTTACACCAGACGGCAGAAAAACGGAAAAGCGGTCCACTTCCGCTGGAAGGACCTGCAACTGCCTCTCTATGTCCTCTGGGCCATGGAGGAATACTGCGGCCGGCCCACCGCCGCCTATTACGCACTCCCCGCCAATCCGCTGGACATCGGCATCTCCGCATGGGACACGCTACATGACCCCCAGCCCGGATGCGACATATGCGCCCTGGAAAGCGCCCGGTCCTGGATTCTGGAACTCATGCGCCTCATCCGTGAAGGGCGCGGCCTCATCACGGCGGAAGAACTGGGCTGGGACACTCCTTCCTATGACGTCTTCAAGGACCTCGTCTCCTCCAGCCATGAAACCCTTCAGGACCTGCTGGGACTGAACATCACACCCCACCTGCCGTTCTGACATGTCCGCCCTGACCAACATCCTCATCTCCGCCTCGGCCGGCACGGGAAAAACCTACCAGCTCTCCCTGCGCTTCCTGGCTCTGCTGGCACTGAACCGCGGAAGCCACCCGGAACGGCTCATCGCCGTTACCTTCACCCGGAAAGCCGCCGGGGAATTCAAGGACCGCATTCTGACGGACCTGGCGGCCGGCGCCACGGACTCCGCCGGGGCCGCCCGCCTCAGGGACCGGCTCTGGGCCGTCATCAAGGGAACGCCGGAAGAACCGGGGCTCTGGCCGCAAGCTGCGGAATCCTGGAAGAAAGAACACCTTTGCCAGGAACGTTTCCGGCACATGCTCCGGCTGCTCGTCCAGCAGCTCTCCCGCCTCAACCTCTGCACCATTGACAGCCTGTTCGCGCAAATTGCCGCGACCAGCACCTTTGAACTGGGAGTCAGCGGCTTCAGCATGATAGACACCACCGCGGAAAAGCTTGCCCGCCGGGAAGCCCTGCTCACCCTGTACCGGGAATGTTCCCTGAACCCGGAACAGGAGCAAAGCTTTGAAGACGCCTTCCTCTCCGGAGCGGACTCCGACGCTGAAGCCGCGGATGCGGAAGACTCCATGGCCCGCAGGCTCAACACCTACCACGAACTCTTCCTGGATGAGCCGGATGCCGGAAAATGGGGCAATCCAGCCACACTGGGCTTCACGCCGGAAGAACTGCTCCCTCCCGTTCCGCTGGAACGGTTCAATGCCGCGCTGCACGTCCTGATGGACCGGGCGCGGGACATGCCTGCGCCGGAAGGCAGGAACGGAGCAAAAAACAAAGAAATGTTCCTGCGCTTTCTGAACGGATTCTCGACATACGTCAAGCTGGGACGGTTGAAATTCCATGATACGGAAAAAAAACTCACCATGGAAGAGGCGCGGGAGAAATTCCGGGACTTCTGGTCTCCCCCCCTGGATGAACTCATTCAAAGCTGGCTGCGGATGGAAACCCTCCAGACACTGCACCGTACCCGCTCCACGCACGGCCTGATGCGCATCTTTGAGGACAAATACTCCGCCCTGATCCGCAACAAGGGCAGATTCCTGTTCCACGACGTCACGCGCATGCTGGGGAACGGAGCCGTCACTCCGGAACTGAAAAGAGACCTGCAGTACCGCATGTACTGCCGCTACGACCACTGGATGCTGGACGAATTCCAGGACACCTCCCAGTCCCAGTGGCGCGTGATCAAGCCGTTCCTGGACGACCTGACAGACACCCGGGAGGAGCAGGAAGGCAGCATCTTCGTGGTGGGGGACCTCAAGCAAAGCGTTTACCAATGGCGCGGGGGAGATCCGGCGCTTTTCCGCTCCGTCGCCGGACAGCTCCATCTGGAGGAGCGCGGCATGGCCACCTCCTACCGCTCCGTGCAGCCCGTGCTGGACATGGTCAACGACATCTGCGACTACGCCCAGACGGCAGCGGACTGCGGACAGGCGGCGCTGGAACAATGGGGAGACTACCCTCCCCACGTCTGCGCTCCCTCCCTGGCCTCCCGCACGGGATGCGCCCGGATCTGGCAGACGCCCAGGGCGGAGGAAACCTCCGCCAATGACCTGGTGTGCCAGGCCATGGCCGACATTCTGGAACAGTCAAACGCCCTGCGGCGCGACATGGGCGTCGCCGTTCTGGTCAGCACGAGAAACCAAGCCCTGATCGTCCGGGAATGGCTGACTTCCCACGGCTGGCCGGCGGAAGTATGCGACGACGTGCCCGTGGGGCAGGACTCCCCGCTGGGGAAAACCCTGCTGTCCTTCTTCCGGTGGCTTCTTTCGCCGGGGGACGCCTTTATCTCCGGACTGCTCTCCCATTCCCCCCTCCATCCCCTCATCAGTCCGGACCGCAGGCCGGGCATGGACTGGAACGGCTGGCACATGGTGCTGGAGCGCGAGGGATACGCCGCCGTCATGACGGAACTGGAAAAAAGAATGGCCCTGGCTGGGGTGGAGCTGACTGACTTCCACCGGGACCGCCTCTCCGTCTGGATGAATGAAGCGGAACAGGTGGACGAACGCGGCGCATCCCTGGACGAATGGATACGCCGCATGGAAGACCTGACGCGCCGGGAGGATCCCTCCGGAGGAATTGTCCGCATCATGACCATTCATAAATCCAAAGGGCTCGGATTCGACATGGTCATCCTGCCCCAGATAGGCAAGGACGCCCCCTTTGCGGACAGCCGCCACCTGACCCACTTTGTGAAAAGGGACGGGAACGGCCTCGTTGAGGGTATCGTCATGGCCCCTTCCAAGCAGGTATATACCGCCGTCCCCCAATTCCACGCGCTGTACGAATCATGGAAGGCGACACAGCAATTCGACGGATTCTGCAAACTCTACGTAGCGCTCACCCGCGCCAGGCGCGCCTGCCATATCATTCTGCCCGGCAGGGAAGGCAAGGGAGAACTCAGGACGGAATCCATGTGGAAAATCATCCGTTCCGCCGCTTTGACCGCTTCATGCGGTACGGAAGACACGCTTCCGGAATCTGGAGCGGAATGCCTCTACTCGCGGGGGGAACCGGAATGGTATGCGGAACTTCCCGAAAAGGACACCCGGACCGAACCGGAAAACGCTCCCGAATGGCCCGTTCACAAGCCGCTTCTCAGGCAGCGCGTCTCCCCCTCCGGACTGAACGGGGAAAACGGCCTTTTCCGCAGCATGCACGATGCCGCCCTGCGGGAATCGGCCGCATTCGGGTCCGCCGTCCATGCCGTTTTTGAACGGATCACCCGCTGGAATGGGGAGGACAAACCGCACTGGGTCCTTCACCCCGCCACGGAGGCGGAACGCACCGTGGCGGCATGCATGGATGTACCCGCCATCAGGGAACTCTTCATGCCGGCGGAAACGGCAATCGTCATGAAGGAACAGCGCATTGAAGCCATTGATGGGAATGTCTGGATTTCCGGTGTGATTGACAGACTGGTCATTGACGGAAATTCCGCCTGCATCGTGGACTTCAAGACGGACCATGCGGACACGGCGGAACAACTCCGGGAACGCCACGAAGCCCAGCTCCAGGCCTATGCCCGCATCGTCTCCAAAATCACCCGCATCCCCTGTGACCGCATCAGGCTTATGATCATTTCAACGCACTTGAAAACAGTTATCCAGGTATAGGTACGTCAGACGGAAGAAGAGAACGCCGGCAGCAGGAAGCTTCAGCCTTTCCCTCCATCATCTTCACGGCCTCTCCGTTCCCTCCCAGAACAGATGCCCGTACTCTTCCTTCAAGTTGAAATCCTCGCTCCACACATCCCTCAGCATGTCCATGTGTCCGGCACTCATGTCTCCGACAGTCAGCTCACTGCGGGAATCCACATTGCAGAAAAACGGCTCCACCTTCATGACCTGCCGCATGTAATCGTTCAGCCTTTCAATGGGTATGACCACGTCAATGCGCGGAGCATGGTGGTAATACCAGGCCTGCCCTTCAAGATGCTGCTCAAAAACTCCGGGATGATTGCTCCGGTTCATGGAAATGAGCAGGAGCAGCGTATCAATCAGGGCGCTCTTCGTGCTGCACTCCCGGGTATAGGGATGAAAAAGGCCACGGTCGATGCACCAGGCGTAATTCGCCAGGTTGATGAAACGGTCCAGGGGATCCCGGTAAACCGCCACGTGCTTATAGTCCCCGTGCACCGTCTCATCATAATCCTGGTGGTACACCAGGTGGCGCCGGGCCACATCGTCCCACACCTTGGACGGGCTGCTCTGGTTGGGATGGAATCCCAGCTCGTGCAGGACGGTTCCCATCTGCGTGCTATTGGCATTCTTGGGAATCAGGTAGAACAGAGTCCGGCTAGCCTCATGCAGGGTGAAATGCGGCCCCGTAACGCTCTCGGAAAAGCACGTCGTCCTGAAGCAGCCTTCCCGGCTGACCACGAAACAGGAATCCGTTGCCGGATTGTAAACGAGGCGTTCCACGGAATGGTAACGGGGCCAGAACAGCAGGGAAGGCATGCCGCCTTCCCATTCAAGAATAATGGCGGAATCCTGTCCGCGAGACCGGAACAGGCGGTTCTTCTCAATGCGGCAGGTATCCTGCCAGGAGAAATGTATCAATTTGATCATGTTGCTAAGGACGATAGTTGATGAACTCATTCCTGTGCCGGATTCCGGCAGGAAGAAGCCCCCTGAGCGCACGGCAATTGTTTTGCGGACAAATGGAAATGCGGCAGGAAAGCCACCTCATCCAACAAATTTATGGCCGCCGCGTCAACACGCCTGCCACGTTTAACGCAAAACCACATGCGCCGGACGCGTCAGGCAGCCATTTCTCCGGGTCTCAATCCCGCTCCCCGGAACCTTTAAAACAACGCCACGACTGGGGAACCCGGTCGCCGCATACATCCACACGGATGCTCTCAATCCCCAGGTAACGCGCTACCGAGCTGTTGATGAACTCATCCGGATCTCCGCTGCACATCCGCCACATGACGGAAACGTAAGGCGCCAAAGACACCGATTCATACGGAGGAACCACAATGTTTCTTTTTCCCTGTGCCAACTCATGGCGGATGAAGGCTCTCCTCTCCTCGCACTGGCGGTGGATGCGCGGAAAGGCGTCCAGATACCCGGCACATACCCACAGGGCCAGCCCTCCGGCCGCCGCCAGGATGCAGGCGGGAACCCAGGGCCTGGGCACCCGGTCCATCCACACGCCGTACAATCCGAGCACGCCCGTCATCATCAGGACAGTGGCGGAAAACATGGCATGCCATGCCGGAACAACGCGCACGAAAAAGCTGACGGCCATGGCATGGGCCACTAGAATGAACAGCAGGCTGGCGGAAACACGGCGCCCCTCCGTCCCACTCCATACACGCCGCCCCTGCCGCCACGCGAGCAAGACCAGGGCCAGTGCGGCGACGGCAAGCAGAACCTTCGGCAACCGCATGAACTCATAAAAGGCATTCAACAATTCAGGAATGGAACCGAAGCGTTCTCCCCAGGACTGAAGAACGGCCGCCCCGCCGGCAGTCTCCGAATGCAGGCGGGCCGTATTGCCGGGCGCCAGCAGAAGGCAGGCTCCTCCTATGGCATGGGCGGCCCATCCCGCAAAAAACCACCGGGGCAGGCTGCGCCCATTCCAGCGAGCATACAGCCAGAACAAAAACAGCATGCCCAGGGAAGCCGGGACCTGGTTCTCATTGGTCATTCCGGCGGCAAACCCTGCCGCGCCAATCCAGAACCAGGAAAAAGGCCTGTCCTGAATCCGGGAACTCCCCGCCCACAAGCCGCGGTACAGGCACAGAAATCCCAACCATACGGTAGCCGCCCACGCGTAATTCGTCCCTCCGGACAGCCAGAACATCGTGATGCCCGGCCTGGAAGAAGAAGTCAGAAGCAGCAGCCCCCCCACAGTAAACAGCAGCACGTCCCGCCAGTCCCCAGGCCGTACCCGCCTTCCCCGCGCCAGATAAAACATCATCAGCGCCAGGGAAAGAACCACAAACGGATTAACCAGGCAAAACAGCCACTTTCCGGCCGTCGCGGTAAAAATAGCCAGAAACTCCCCCAGCCTGGGATTCCAGTTCAGGTAGGACCACCAGCAGCGTTCCAGCACCGGCCAGAAGGAAAGGCGGTGCTGCGCCCCAAAGACGGAATGCATGAAACTGTCCCCGGTAAACGGAGTCCACCAGGTCAGAAGCATGGCATAAACCAGGAACGCCAGCACCACGCACCGGAACAGGACACGCACAGCAAAGGAACCCTTCATACCAGAAAGCCGGGAACCGCAGCCCCCGGCCGGAGGGAAATTAATCCGTCACGGCCCTGAACACCGGATCAGGCAGTTTGGAAGGCTTCTTGCCGAAAAACTCTCCCACATCCTTAAACGTCACGAACAGGAAAAAGCCCATCAGCAGGAAGACGAACCCGAACTGGACGAACTCCAGCACCTTCACATTCAGGGGACGCCGGAAAATCAGCTCAATCGTATTCATCACCACGTGGCCTCCGTCCACCACGGGAAGGGGCAGGATATTCAGAATGGCCAGGTTCACGTTCAGCACCACGGAAAACCACAGCGCCAGCTTCCACCCTTCATCCAGGGAAAACATCCTGTAAAACTGGTTGGCGATTCCTACGGGACCGGAAAGATGCTCCACGCCCACGTTGCTGCCGGGCGCAACAACTTTCGCCAGGGTATCCCCCATCCATTTCAGGCTCTGCCTGATCTGGGCCCACGGCGTAGGATGCACGGTCACATCGCGGCCCACGGCGCTTAAATCCCAGACCACCCCCAGAATGGGCTGGGCGCCCTTCAGCAGGGAGCCGTCCTGGCTGTTATGCCAATTCTCAGGCAGCCTTCCCTGCACGGTCACCTGGCGCACGGCTCCATCTTTGCCCGTCACATCCAGCATCAGGGGCTCTCCCTTCTTCAACGGGACATCCAGCGCGGACGGATTCCAGACATGCACGCCGTTGACGGCGGTGATGGAATCCCCTACCTTCAAGCCGGCCTGGGCCGCAGGGGAATTGGGCAGAACTTCCCCCACCACGCAGGGAATGGCCTGCATCAGCCCCACCTGGCGCATGCCGGAACGCTGCCACCACTCCGTTTCCGGAATCCTGAACCCGCAGGCAATATCCAGCTCGCCCGGCGTTCCGGGCCTTTGAATCGTGAACGTCACCTTGTCCTTTTCTCCCAGCATGATCAGCTCGCGCACGCCTTCCATGTTGCCAGCCCACTTGGTCACGGGGCGGCCGTCCACCTTCACGATCTTGTCGCCGGGCAGAATGCCGGCCTGGGCGGCGGGACTGTCCGGAGCCACAAATCCGACGGTGGTTACGCCCATCTCAAAATCCGGCTTGCCCACCAGCCAGACAGCTACGGCAAAAAGCACGGCCAGCAGGAAGGAGGCGACGGGGCCGGCAGCGGCCACAATGATCTTGTCCAGCGGCTTGACGGGCTTCAAATCCTTGGGAAGTTCCACGGACCCTTCAATGGCCTCCATGGGAGCCATCTGCGGCAGGGACACGAAGCCCCCCGCCGGAATCCATCCCAGCCCCCACTGAACGCCGTTGATGGTCTTCTTCCAAATGGGACGGCCGAACCAGATCTGGAACCTGTCCACATAAAGGCCGCGCCAGCGCGCGGCAAAAAAATGCCCCAGTTCATGAACGAAAATCATGAAATTGAACAACATCACCACGCCAAAAATAATGGCGGCGGTCGTAAGAATAGAAAGAACGCTATCCATGATAGTAAGTACAAATAATAATATACCCGGCTGCCATTTTGCTCAAGCGGCAACCATGCCATACGGAAAAACGCGGAAGGCCGGCAGCCATGACGCCTCACGGCATTTTCCTGCCGGTCTTCTGCGGAACCGGACCTCCCAGTCCGATCATGTCATCCACCGGCACGTCCACCATCTTCACGCCTGTCCTGTACTTCATCCGTATCCGCAGGCTTTTCACATCCTCCGCGTTCCTGATCTCAAAGTTCTGGTACCAGCTCTGTTTCTTTTCCTGAGACCCCCATGTGATCAAATTCGCTCTCTTTTCAGGTCCGGCGTTTTCCCAAATCCTCCCTTTGCCATCCACCAGTTCAAACCTCTCCAGGTCAAACGGAGCCCCTTCCACTTCCAGGAAAACGGAGACCGCTATGACCCCTTTTTTCAACTCCTTCACATCTTGCAGCTTCAAACGGCAGAAAGGAGCCTCCCCCGCGTCTGCTACATCCCGCTCCCCTTCTCCGGTATTCTCCGCTCCCGGTACCGGAAACTGCAATTCCGCTCTTTCCATCAAGGGTAATTCATAAACAGGACTTTCCTGCATGGCGGCTACGGGCAAGCGCAGCGTTCCCCTCACACGCAGCCATTCCGCTCCGGGTGAAGCCAGGCTTAAACACTTGCCGTCCACTCCAATCACCCCGTTTCCCCCTCTGCCCCTCCAATGACTTAGGTGGTACAGGTCAAACACGGCCGGAGCCAGCGTACGCCCGGTGGAATCCGTCACTTCCAGACTCTGCTCTTTCAAATCACACCTTCTGCCGAAAACCGCAGGAGCCTTCGTCTTCGCTTCAATAAAAAATACCATTTGTCTCTGATCAGCGGCATCGGCAAATATTTCATCACTACCCAGCAGGAAACCTGCCAGTTCCGCCGTTGCAGGCCTTTCTCCCTTTGCCGCCCGAATACAGGCGGCATTCGTCACCGGAGGCTTTTCCGGTCTCTCTTCAACGGGATCCTTTCCATTCCCCTCCCTAACAAGGCCCGCCAGAGACATCCTGCTGTCCATCAGTGCTTTGCACCTCCGCAAATTCTGTGAATGCCTGACCAGCACCCGCAATTCCCCTTCCTCCACAGGATTGATATCCCAGCTTCCTCCCAACCTTCCACATTCCCAATCCTCTGATACTGCAAGCGGTATTCCGTCCGTTGTCTGCAGCTCCATGCCGCGAATGCTCAGCGGAACATCCGCTTCCACTTCCAGCCTCAACAACTTTTTACCTCTTCTCCATTCCGCTTCGGCAGGCAGGGCATCCCGGTACTCGCTCACCACAATCCTTGCCTCCACGTCCTCTGCGCTGCCGTCCTTCCCCAAACCACCTCCCTTCAATACAAGCGGAGAGGAAGCCCCCTCCACCAGTTTTACCGTTACCGGGTCGGCCTCGGCCTCCACCCGGGAGACGGCAAACGAAACTTCTCCGTTCATCTTCACCCATTGCGCTCCGGCAGACGGCATCCAGCCCAGGGCCTCCACAATCAAAACGCTTTTGTCGTCAGAAGTCAAAAAATGGCACTTCATATCCGGAACCTTCATATCCGGAGCCGTCTTCCCTTTGGAATCCTCCATCCTCACTCGTACTGACTTGTCCTCACACCAGTCTATTTTCCAGCCGGGAGCATGGGATACGGCCCAACACGGAATCATATTCCAATTTTTCTTCGTATCTTTATCCCAAATATTCTTTGCCACACTCAAAGTCTCCAATGTCAATTGCAAAGACGGCGGAGAAACATCTTCATCAGCCGGAGGGGAACACAAACCGGAAAAACCGGTCACGACAAACAGCAATAACAGTAGAGTGGAATTTTTCATCACAGGATAGGTTGAGTATAAAAATTAAAAAGTCGTAACACAAATAGCAACAATATACTTCATCAAGAAGAAAATCGTGTTTTTTTCAGAATCTCAGGCAGCCCGGGACATCGAAGCGAAGGACTCTGCAATCATTCAATCTTCCTCCATTACGGTTGCCTTACGGCAGAAGGCCTCCAAGTCCGATCTTGCAATCTACGGGCACATCCACCGTTTCCATGTTGGCCTTGTACTTCAGGCGCACCCGGAGTTTTTCCATGCCGTCAATACTCCCTATTTTAAAATTCTGATACCAGGAACTCTTTTGATCTTCGGGACTGAATGAGTGTCCGGTTCCGGCAGACTCAATGTTTTTCAGGGGAACATCGTTGCCGTCCACCAATTCAAAACACTCCAGGTCAAACGGCACGCCTTCCACTTCCACAGCAACCGTTACCCTCACCCCTCCATGTTCCTGCTCTTTCACATTTTCCAAACTCAACTGGCAGGAGGGGGCATCTTCCGCTACCAGCACGTCAACGCCGTCTCCGCCTGCTGAAGTCGCTCCCGGTATGGGAATTTGCCGTTTCGCTCCGTTCAGCAACGGCAATTCATAGACGGGGCTTTCCTGCATGGTCGCCACAGGCACGTGCAGCGTTCCTTGGATACGCAGCCATTCCGCTCCGGGTGAAGCAAATTCAGCCACCTTCCCCCGACACCGAAGAATCGTCAATCCCTCCTTCCAGTATTCTGACGTCAGAGACGTCAAATTAAACATGGCCGGAGACAACGTCCTTCCGGTGGAGTCTGTCACTGGCAGGCTCTGTTTCTTCATATCGGCACTGCTTCCAAAAACAGCAGTCCTATTTACCGACAATTCAACATCAAACAACATTTGTGGGGAATCAGTCTCCTCTTTCTCCCTGCTTTCGTTTTCAATGCTCAAGCCGATCAACTCCGCCCCGACGCACAGGCCGGTTTTCTCATCCGCTTTCATACGAACGGGTAAGGGCGCACCGTCTGCCTTACGGCCGCCATGAGCGCCCCAGCCGTTCTTTCCCATGGAAAAACCAGCCAGTGAGGCCTTACCGTCAATCACGGCCCTGCACTTCCTTAACCCCTGGGAATACCTGACGGACACCTGAAGTTTCCCCTCCTCCACCTTCTCCATTCCCCAGGACCTACTCAGTCTTCCCCAAGTCCACTCGCTGTGCTTCACCGGCATCCCGTCCGTCGTTTTTAATTCAATATTACGGAGACTCACGGGAAACTCCGTCCGCATTGCAAGTTCCAGCACCTTCTTATACTCTCCTCCAGCAGGCCCAACATCTTTATACTTTGTCACCACGAGAGTAGCATTCACGTCCACCGGGGAACCGTCCTTGCCCATGGCCGCTTCCTTCAATACAAGAGGAACGGAAGCGCCCTCGGCAAGCTTCACGACAACGGGAGGAGTCACGGCTTCCCGGCAGGAAACGACAAAGGGAACTTCCCCTTTTACCGCCACCCATTGAGACCTGGCGGAAGGCATCCACTCGGGGAGAAACACTCTTACACGGTTTTCCTGCTGGACAAACACCCAGGATACAAACTGTACTTTCGGAGCCTTCCGTCCCGTAGAATCCGACACCGTCATACAAGCCTCCTCCTCCTCACACCAGTCAATATTCCAGCCAGGAACGCGAATCCCCATCCCTTTCACACATATATTCCATTCTCCCCCTTCATCCGGATTGTCTTTTTGCAATTCCAGTCCCTTCACTTCCAAAAGAATTTCCGGCGGAGAAACATCTTCATCAGCCGGAGGGGAACACAAACCGGAAAAACCGGTCACGACAAACAGCAATAACAGCAGAGTGGAATTTTTCATCACAGGATAGGTTGAGTATAAAAATTAAAAAATCGTAACACAAATAGCAACAATATACTTCATCAAGAAGGATACCATGTTTTTTCAGAATCTCAGGCAGTCCGGGACATCGAAGCGAAGGACTCTGCAATCATTCAATCTTCCTCCATTACGGTTGCCTTACGGCAGAAGGCCTCCAAGTCCCATCTTGCAATCCACGGGCACATCCACCGTTTCCATGTTGGCCTTGTACTTCAGGCGCACCCGGAGTTTTTCCCTGCCGTCAATACTCCCGATTTTAAAATCCTGGTTCCAGGAACTCTTTTGATCTTTGGGACTGAATGAACGTCCGGTTCCGACAGACTCAATGTTTTTCAGGGGAACATCGTTGCCGTCCACCAATTCAAAACACTCCAGGTCAAACGGCACGCCTTCCACTTCCACAGCAACCGTTACCTGCACGCCTCCATGTTCCTTCTCCTCCACGTTTGCCAGGCTCAACAGGCAATTAGCGGTATCCCCCACAGCCGCCACATCATGGACATTCTCACCGTCATCAGCCCTCCCTGGCACGGGAATCTGCAATTCCGCCTCTTTCTGCAGCGGCAATTCATACACGGGACCATCCCGCACGACGGCTACAGGCACGCGCAAGGTTCCTTGGACACGCAGCCATTCCGCTCCTGGAGAAGCCAGTCCTGAACATTCGCCGGAAAGTCTGCTCCATGTCATCCCTTCCTCTCCGGCCCCGGAAGACAGCCATGTCAGGTCAAATACGGCCTGGCCCACTACATGCCCCAGGGAATCAGACACCTCCAAACTTTGTTTCTCCACATCGGCACGGTCTCCGAAAACAGCAGGCTGTTTTACTGCCAGATCAAGATCCATCCATATGGAATCGGCTCCGGACGCCGACACATCCCGGCTTCCAACACTTAAAAGGGACAGCCAGGCCGAAACCTTTTCTCCCTCCGTTTTAACAACGCCGGAAAAAGGCTTGGCGGCATCATCCGAAGCTGGCGGCCTTTTAGAGGAAGACTCGCATTTGCCGTCGAACTCCTTGATCTCCTTCCCCTCAAACAATCCGGACAGAGATGCCTTGTGGTCAATCAAAATCCTGTGTCTCCTCAAGCCCTGCGAATGCCTGACTGACACTTGTAATTCACCCTCCTCCACAGGATCAATATCCCATGCCCGGACCGTTGTTTTGGAACGCCAGCCCATCGGTTCCGGCTGTTCCGGAAATGTTTCGTCGCGGTCAACATCAAAGTCCAGCAAAAAATCAATAATTCCTCCAAGCCCCAGCACTTTTATCATATTTAGGTCACTCTCTCCCGTCATTACCGGCATTCCTTCTACTGTCTGCAACTCAATATCGCAAATGCCTACCGGCGCCTCCGATACTACTTTCAGAATCAACTTCTTTTTTTTCCTCTCCTTTCCGGAATGCTCCCCACCATAGTAATCCACCACCACCATGTCCGCCTTTACATCCTCTGCCCGGCCATCCTTCCCCATTCCCGCATCTTCCAGCACCAGAGGCACGGAAGCCCCCTTCGCCAGCTTTACCCTGACGGGCTCCGTCACGGCCTCCCGGCAGGAAATGACAACCGGAAGCTCCCCCTTCGCTTCCACCCACTGCGCCCCAGCGGACGGCAGCCATTCAGGAACATCCATACGTCCGAAAATCCTGTCCTCAAGATTTAAGAACATGCTCTTCACATCCGGAGCCTTCCGGCCCACGGAATCCTTCAGGGTCACACGGACCGGTTCATCATGGCAGCAATAAATCTCCCAACCTGGTGCCTGCGGCACCAGCCATCCCAGCAGTATGTTCCAACCTTTCTCACGATCCGCCGGGCGGCGTTTTCCCTTCAAAACCATCTGCTTCAACTCCAAGCGCAATGGAGGCGGTGAAATTTCCTCCCCGGGAGAAAGGGAACCCAAACCGGAAAAACCGGTCGCAACAGACAGCAGGAGAGCAGGTATCTTCATGATGGTAAAAGCGTACGATAGTTTATTGTAAAAAATTATAAGCCGATAAAAATAAGATATTTTCTATAATAACGGACCTCCCGGGCCGATGGTGCAATCCACGGGCACGGCCACCGTTTCCGCATCCGCCCTGTACTTCAGCCGCACATGCAGCCTTTCCGTGTCCGCGCCTCCCTTAAACTTGAACCTTTGGTGCCAGAACCGCTCCTGTCCCAAAGGCCCCATGGAGGCGCCGCCACTGGCAGATACGGCGTTTTTCAAAGGAAATCCCTTGTCATCCACCACTTCAAAACACTCCAGGTCAAACGGCACGCCTTCCACTTGCAGAGAAACCTGCGCATGCAAATCCCCGTTTCCCTGTTCTTTCACGCCTTCCAGTTTCAACCGACAGACGGGCACGTCTCCAGACGCTGCTACATCATGCCCTCCCCCTCCGGAGCCGGACATTCCCGGCACGGGAATCTGCAATTCAGCCTTTTTCCGCAACGGCAACTCATAGACGGGGCTATCCTGAACGACAGCTACAGGCACGCGCAAAGTACCCTTGATATGCAGCCATTCTGCTCCGGAAAAGGCCGATTCCGGACCCTCTCCTCTAATGAAAACCAAATCCGTTCCTTTCTCTGTGCGCCGGGAACTCATCCGTGCCAAATCAAACACGGCCGGTTCCAGAACATGCCCCGTGGAATCCGTCACTTCCAGGCTCTGTTGCCTCATATCCGCACTCTCCCCGAAAACAGCAGGCCTTTTTACTTCCAGCTTCGCCTTAAACCTGATCCGTGCAGGGCCGGGGCCGTCCCACGGCGTAGCGCCGCTTTCGATACTCATGCCGGCCAGTTCCGCCATGACGGACTCCCCTCCCTTTATTGCCGGGACAATGCCTCCGGGAGAAAGCCCCCCCGGAATAGCTCGGGCAGAATGCTCCGCTTCACGGGGCTTCACTCCGTCATGGGAATCATACCCGTCCCCGCCGCTGAAAAAACCGGCCAGTGACACCTTGTCGTCAATCACAGCACTATACCGCTGCAAATTCCGCGAATACCTGACTGAAACCTGAAGTTTTTCATCTTTTACAGGATTTATCACCCATATCCTGTCCATCATTCCCATATCATACTCATTCGTCACACCTATGGGCATGCCGTCCACGGTCTGCAGCTCAACACCGCGAATACCTGCAGGCGCGGTCGCCACCACCCTGAAACCCAGCATCTTTTTACTCTGTACCCCGCTTTTCCAGCTCGATCCGAGGTCCGTCACTTCCTCCACCGTCACAGTTGCCTTCACGTCCTCTGCCCCGCCGTCCTTCCCGATACCAGCGCTTTTCAATACCACAGGAACGGAAGCACCCTTCTCAAACTTCACCGTCACGGGGTTCGTCACAGCCTCCTGACAGGATATGACAAACGGAATCTCTCCTTTCACTCTTATCCACTGCGTGCCAGGCGCCGGAAGCCACCCCCCGGGACTCGCCAGCAAGACCTTCTTCCGCACGTTAGACCGGAAATGGGAACACGCGTCCCAAACCTTGCCTCCCGCAGAATCCTCCATGACCACCCGGGATGATCCATCTTCACACCAGTCAATCCTCCAGCCCGGTGTTTCAAACACCTCCCACCTCAGCATCATCTCCCACTTTCTCCCCAATCCTTCATCCTGGGAAAAAAACACCCACTTATTGCGGAAACCCTTCACTGCCAGCCCTATATGCGGACTCTCTTTCATTTCCAGCGTTCTTATCGCCAGCCGTAAAGGAGGCAAAGAAAGATCTTCTCCCATCACGGAAGAACACAAGCCGAATCCACCGGCCACGGCAGCCAATGACAGCAGAGAGAGAAACTTCATCATAGGATATGTTGGAGTGTTAACACAAATACTTTGATGCACAAGAAGAAATAACATTTTTCATAAAGAGGGGTACCGTGCATACAAGAAAAAAATGCACGCAAATCTTCCGCCCTCAGCACCCCAATAAATAAAAAAGCTCACGGAGGGCAACCATGAAATTAAACGTCCTCATGACATGGAACACCATCAAAACGGCTGCAAATGGAAAATATATGAAAAACAATCATAAAATATTATATATGAAACATTTATAACATTGAATAATGCTTTTGTTCAATCAACTTTGATCGAAAAACTATTGATGATGATTCCGGACAATAACAAAAGAGGCAATAACAGCCCGGAACGGCTTGTCCCATGCTCTCCGTTTCAGCCATTCCGATGGCCGGATTCAAATCTTGTACTCTCTTCCGGTCTGAATTCAGGAAAACTGGAAAATGAGCCTGCTGTAAGAAACGCAGGAAAAACAGAGGAAGGAAGAGGATTGCGAAAAGAGGAAGGAAAGCGGAACAGAAGCAGACGGCAAATGAAAAACATGACCGTTCATTCTCCATCATCCGCCAGCCGGGAAGGATACCCTGTGCCTCTGCCTCTAAAACAGGGAATGCACCGGAAAAAACACAGGCTGCAAGGATGCGGAAATGTCCACGGGCGCCATGAAGTACAGCACGGACCAAGCCGGAAATGGCCAATCTCCGTTAAACAGACTGCCCTTTTCCCTGGTCGTCAGACTGCACAAGGCATCCAACAGGGGCCCAGGCCCACAAGACATCCGAACTCCTGCCCTTTCCCGGTACAGGCAAACACCAACGGACACAATACTTCTCCCGGCAGGTGAAAAGCTGAAGAAAAAGACGAATGTACCGGACACCGCCGGGCAAATATCCGGAACCACGGCCCGGTTCCACCATGAACAGCCGCAGCCATCTCCGTTATATAAACAAAAACAGCCCCGGAGATAAACTCCGGGGCTGGTCTGCTAATGTTCGTTGAACTGCGGGCTCTGCTGCGTCTTAAGCGCGGAGAGCGGCGCCGTCCTTGGCTTCAATGGCCTTCTTGGCTTGCGCGAAGATGGCGTCGAAAGCCTTTTCGTCGGAGACGGCCAAATCGGCAAGAACCTTGCGGTCCAGGTCGATGTCGGCGGCTTTCAGGCCTTCCATAAAGCGGGAATAGGTCAGACCGCGGTCACGCACGGCAGCGGAAATACGGGCGATCCAGAGACGGCGGAACTGCCCCTTCCTTCTCTTGCGGTCACGGTATTCATACTGCCAAGCTTTATAAACAGCATCCTTGGCGTAGCGGAAGAGTTTGCTGCGGAAACCGCGGAAACCCTTGGCACGCAAAAGAATGCGCTTACGGCGCTTGCGGGAGGCCGGTCCATTAGTGGCACGTGGCATAGCTTATTTCTATTTCTATCTTGAACAGACTGTTCTTCCTCACCTCCCTGCAGTCTCGCCTGTTCTTTATCTTCCTCTTCGGAAGAAGGCTGCATGAAGGCCCCCCGTTCAGCGGGAGGAAAGCTCGGCGTTGGTCGAGCGTTTTCGCGGTTCAGGCGAAAGGCAGGTTCTGCTTGACTGCCCAGACTTGCGTTTCGTCCACCAGAGCCACCTTGCCAAGCTGACGCTTGCGCTTGCTGGACTTCTTCTGGAGGATGTGGCGCTTGCCCTGTTTGCGGCGCAGTACCTTGCCCGTGCCGGTAACCTTGAAACGCTTGGCGACTGCCTTGCGGGTTTTGTTGATACCACCTTTGCGGGTCATGGTGGAAGGAGTATAGGCGCCAATCCGTCCTTGGCAAGTGGAAAATGCCACTGACTCTTTTTTCCGGGCAAATGCCCTCCCTCCTCTACCAACTCCCGGTCATGCGGAAGGCAGGGAAATAACGCTTTCCCCTTCCGGTACAGAATAAGAAACATCATTGACATAAAGCGTATAAGGGACATTGCTCCGCACCGTAATGCTCTTCTTCCCGTCAAAAACAATATCCGTTGTCACAGGACCGAAAGTCAGGCGGCGAATGCCATGCCTTCCCTTCTCCGGGCGCAGCCTCCAGCGCACCTGCCGCTGTTCGGCACTGATTTCATGAAAGCCGAGCACGTTCTCAATAAACAGGGAAATGGGTCCCAGGGCGGACCAGCCGCAGAAATCCTGCCTGACGCGCCGTCCATGTTCCACGGAAGGCCGGTTGGCGGAAGGACTGTAGCACTCCCAGATCGTATGAGGAACGACCTCATGATAAGTCCTCAGTTGCTGCATAAGAACCTTCTCCGCCAATTCGTCCGCCAGATCGGCATATCCGTAGCCTTCCAGAGCCTTGGTCGCCATATAGGCCGTAGGCAGCCAGACGGCTCCGCGCCAGTAATTACCGGTTTTTTCGTCAAAATCCCTGTCGCTCCGGGCTAAAGAAGGCCAGGGAAGCTCTCCTCCGAACCCGTCGGCCCTCTTCACATGCTCCACCATGCGGGCGGCCTGTTCCGGAGAGGCGGCCCCCGCAAGCAGGGGCCAGAAGGAAGCAATCGTCTTCACGCGACACGGCTTCTTCGTAACGACGTCCACATCATAATAAAACCCGTCCTCCTCATCCCAGTACAACTCGTTAATCTTCCGGACCAGGGCCTTATACTCCCCTTCCCATTCCCGGGCTTCCTCTTTCTTCCCCAGCGAGGAATACAAACTGCTGATACAGCGGGCGGCCAGCGCTTGCTGGGAAATGGCGTCCACCCAGAGAATCCTGTCGTAGCCGCCGGAATCCCGCCCGCGCGGCGTATTATCCATTCCGCTGGCTCTTCCCGTCCAGGTAAACCCGTCCTTCCCAGCCGCTCCGAGGTAAACGGGATTGCTGCTGTAAGGCGCCCGTTCCCCCTTGGGCGCCGTATTGAACCAGCGGAAATGCCGCTGGAGAAACTGCTCCCGGAGAAGAACTCCTTCCACCCTGGCCTTGTCTCCTGAAAACCGGTAATTCTCCCATTCCAGCCATGCAAAAAGGGGAGGATTGTCCCTCATGTGAATGCGCAGAGGCGTAGAAACGCCCCGGTACATGGGAAAATAAAAATTATCCAGGCTCTCCTTGCCGGGGAAGGACTTGGGCGCATACTTGGAAAACAGGGCCATGAAACAGGTGTCCCAAATCCAGACATCCGTTTCGTAGCAATTCTCGTCCAGATAGGGGGAGGCAGGCAGCCCCTCCGGGCCCTTTCTGACCCTCTCTGCGGCTATCTCCCACGTTTTTTTATACAAATCAACCAATTCGGCATCCGGATAAACGGGAAGAGGAATCTCCTCCCTCCACGCCGTCGCGACCGTATCCGCATGGGGAGCTGCCGTGGAAAAGGGAGCCGTAGCTATCGTCCCCGCCGCCACAAACGCGAGCAGGCAGGAAAAATTGACGTAAACAAGGAAGACACGCATATAAGACTGTACGTCCTCTGGACAGGAATTCATTCATCCGTTTTCCCTTCATCCGCGCTCAACGGAAGAGAAAACCGTCCGGAATGCGTCCTGAAAATCACTTTCCTCAGCGGCCTTCCCTCAACTGCCGTATTTCATCCCGGATCAGGGCCGCGCGTTCGAACTCCAGATGGGAGGCGGCCTCTTTCATCTCCGCCTCCAACTTGGCAACACGGTCTTCCAGGCCATAAGGAGCCTCGTTTTCCGCCACGCGGAAAGACTCTTCATCCTCTTCCGAATACAGCTTCAACTGGCCCTGTTCCGACCGGCTCACGGTCTGGGGAACAATACCGTGTTCGCGATTGTACTCTTCCTGAATTCCCCGGCGGTAATCGGTCAGTTCAATCAGGCGCTTGATGGAATCCGTCATCACGTCCGCAAACAGCACGCATTCCCCATGCACATGGCGCGCCGCGCGGCCCGCCGTCTGCACCAGGGACGTTTCATTGCGCAGGAACCCTTCCTTGTCTGCATCCAGAATGCAGACGAGAGACACTTCCGGCAGGTCCAGGCCTTCCCGGAGCAGGTTGATGCCCACCAGTACGTCTATCTTCTGGGCACGCAGGGCGCGCAGGATTTCCACACGCTCAATGGCGTCCACATCCGCATGAATATAGGAAACCTTCAGGCCCACGCCCCTCAGGTAATCCGTCAAATCCTCCGCCGTCTTCTTGGTCAGCGTCGTCACCAGAACGCGCTCATGCTTGGAAACGCGTTCATTGCACAGGGCGATCGTCTCGTCAATCTGCCCCTTCAGCGGGCGTATGGTAATCTTCGGCTCCACCAGCCCCGTGGGACGGATAATCTGCTCCACAATAAGCGGCGTGGAGCGCTTGGTGGGATCAAACTGCTCCACGGGCTGGGAGGAAGGGCTGGGACTGACTCGTATCTCCTTGGGGGAGGAAAACAAAATCCCCTTGAAGCCTTCCGGAGCCTTCTCCCCGGAGCGGGCGGCGCGCTTGACGGGAATGTAAGTCTTGTTATCCGCACGGCAGTTGATCAACTCAAACGGTCCTGGCGTGGCGGAAGCATACACGATCTGGTTCTGCCTCTCCATGAACTCATGGAACTTCAACGGCCTGTTGTCCAGGGCGCTGGGCAGGCGGAAACCGTGATCCACCAGAATATTCTTGCGGCTGCGGTCTCCCTCGTACATGCCGCCTATCTGGGGCACGGCCGCGTGGCTCTCGTCAATCAGGGTCAAGGAATCCTTGGGAAAGAAATCAAGCAGCGTGGAAGGAGCGCTGCCCGGCAGGCGTCCGGACAAATGGCGGGAATAATTCTCAATCCCCTTGCAGAACCCCAGCTCCTCGATCAATTCCAAATCGTAATCCGTGCGCAGCTTCAGCCGCTGCGCCTCTAGCAGGCGCCCCTCCTTCTCAAACCAGGTAACGCGGTCGGCCAGCTCCTGGCGGATGGCCTTCAACGCCGCGGCCCGCTTCTCCGGAGCGGCCACATACTGCTTGGCCGGGAAAAACGTATAGCTCCCCAGCCGTTCACGCACGCGGCCGGACACGGAATCTATCAGGGAAACCCGTTCCACCTCGTCGCCGAAAAACTCCACGCGGATAGCCTCCCCCTCGGAATAGGCGGGAAAAACCTCCACCACCTCGCCGCGCACACGGAACGTGCCGCGGAGGAAATCAAAATCCTGCCGTTCGAACAGGCGTTCCACCAACTGGCGCAGGAACACGTCCCGGTCCATGATATCCCCCTCCCGGATGCGCAGGGTCAGGTTTCGGTAATCCTCCGGAGTGGACAAGCCGTAAATGCAGGAGACGGACGCCACCACGATCACGTCCCTGCGGGTCATCAGGGAATTCATCGCGTTCAGACTCAGGCGGTCCAGCTCGTCGTTAATGGCGGAATCCTTCTCAATATAAGTATCCGTGCTGGCGATATACGCCTCCGGCTGGTAATAATCGAAGTAGGAGACGTAATAATCCACCGCGTTATTCGGGAAAAAACTCTTCAATTCCGAATGAAGCTGGGCCGCGAGCGTCTTATTGTGGGAAATCACCAGCGTGGGCCTGTTCATCCGGGCGATCAGATTCGCCATCGTAAACGTCTTGCCGCTCCCCGTCACACCCAGCAGGGCCTGATGCTTGTTGCCGGCCTCCAGAGACTTGAGAAGCTTGCCGATAGCCTGCTCCTGGTCCCCGGACGGCTTGAAGGAGGAATTCAATTCAAAAGACGACATACGTGATGCCTCCAGTATAATGCACCCCCTGCTCCGGGCTAGGACAATGTTTGACAATTCCCCCCGGCTGACCCAGTATATGCGGCATGTACATCCCCACGCAGGAAGAACGGTACGCTAAAAAAGGACTCCTGTCCCTCATCCTGTGCGTCGTGGTCCCCTCCTGCCTGTATCTCTCCCTCCTCTCCGAACAACTGAACATGGTGCGCGGCCACGAATGGGAGGCCATCATGAAAATCTTCCTGGCGTTCTCCTATCCTCTGGCTGCCCTCTTCGCCATGATGGGCGTCTCCTTCTTCTGGTGGGCCGTAGGCATCTCCGCGGCCGTTCATGGCGGCATCATCGCCTGGCTGAAAATGACGCCGCGCCTGGCGCCCAAGCAGGCGATTTGCGCGGCGCTCTGCCTGGGCATGCTGGACTTCCTCCTGGTGAAGCTCTTCCCGTTCCCGGCGGGAATCATCAACTGACATCCGGTCCCCGGAAAAACGGACTCCGGACTTATCCCTGCTTTTTGGACAGAGCGGTAATCTGCCTTTTAATCTCGCGGCCCGTTTTCTTGGAATCGGCCTTGTACGCCTCATAAGTAAAGCACTGCGCCCGGCCTCCGTCCGCATCGGTCAGCACCAGCTTGGGATAATACTTCCCCTGCTTCAGGGCCGTCTTCACGGCATCGCTTACGCCGGACTTTTTTCCATCCTTCACCGGCAGGTAAACCAGCACGCAGCGGCGGCCCACGGCCTCAAGAAACCCCTCGGACGCGCCTGAAGCCAGAGGGCAGGTGGTAGCCGTATTCGTATAAAGATACGCCACAGGCTTCTTCTGCTCACGGGCAGTCTTCAGCGCTTCCTCCAGCCGGTCTGTGGTAAAGGAGCCTTTCGGTAATTTTACGTCCGCCCACGCCTGGGACAGGACAAACAGGGAGCAGACGGTCAACAGGGTAATTAACTTTTTCATGGGCTTTCACTATAAGAAGCTTCCAATCAATGTCAAAGAAAAAGCCGCCTGTTTAGCCTTGAACGCCGGAACGGGACATGGCAGAGTACGCCCACGCATTCGTCGCGCCTGTGGCGAAATTGGTAGACGCGCCAGACTTAGGATCTGGTGCCGCAAGGCGTACAGGTTCGAGTCCTGCCAGGCGCACCATTAATAACTCTCTTTAAGTAAACAACTTGAGTAGGGTTTCTTTTTTTTGCTGGAATAGGCGCAAATTCCATAAAAGCCCCGATCTGGGTACAAGGTATATACGCTTTAAGGCCATTTTTAGCCTTATTTTACAAGGTATTTCTGTTAACCGGCCCATTTGGCTGCTTTGTAAAACGGAAATTTCTGAATTTATATATAATTGATACTATATAAATACATTGCGCTAATTTACAATTCCTTATGCTCTCCGTCATCAGATGAGGAGGTTGGAAAAACGCTCTGTATTTGGAGGGAAGATTCCCTTAATGTGTTGCTGTAAGAATAAAAATCATGAAGTCTGCCGTCATATGATTTCTCTGTTTCTGTTTTTGCAGCTGTTCACAAAATAGAAAAATGCCAGTATTCTCAATTCATCATCATAAGAAATCAAACAAATTTTTAATCACAAGTGCTACTGCTGATGATAAACATGTATATGAATTGAATGAAATAAAATCGTTAATACCAAAGAAAAATTCATTGATATTTAGCGGAAAATTTACAAATGAGGAGCACCAAACAATTGAACGTTTATTTTGTGAATACAAAATTGAAATTATCGGAAACGGGCTCCCTGTAAAAAATGGAGGCTATAATGTTGAATTCCAGACATTGGATAATTTATTCAAGAAACTTCCTGAGAACTGAACGACGAAACTGTTTCAAGCCCCTGAATAGCTTGCTCATTACACGCAACAGTATCCCGATGAAACCATGCGGCGGCGTTACGGAAACGGAAAACAGGATATGGGAAAGGCAACGGTGCCTTTGAGTCTATGGATAAAGATGAAGGATTTGATCCAGCAATAAATCTTACCGGGCCTCTGCCAGAAGAATTTTCAAAAAGAGGGTGTAGGAAAGTTAAAGGAACTGCCGATTGTAAAAATAAATTCTAAAAGAAAAACATGTTCTATATGTTTCCAACACCTCCACGAAAGAGATGGAAGCGGGACATCCTGAAAAAACCTCATCGACGCTTTCCTTCTTATCACGTAGTGCAAATGACGGCAACAATCCAGGAACATATAAAACGCAATTGGGAAGAAGTAAAAACAGAGTAACGATATTCCAGTCCCTGTTGTCTTAATCGTTAAATATTTCAATACTATCTATAAAGGAGCGGAAGCGTCTTTGGAAGTAATTCACATGTGTTGTCCATGTAAGAAAAAAGAAACTAAATCATCAATTACGGCATTTCTATAATTCATGACAATAATTAGAATAATAAAATCCATATTAACGATAGAATTAGCCATGATAAATTCGTGTTCTCCTAATTTAAATTATGGAGAGGAAATAGACTTGTCGCCATATAAGGAATCAATCAAACATGTCGATTTAAACTCCCTTCCAATTGAGATAACGGAATCTAGAATTGTTCCTGCATTATATATTGGCAAGAGACCAAATCATATAAACAAGCATTCCAAAATAATTGATGTAACGCCACTGTCGGAAAGATTTCTTTTTGAATATCAAAAAAAGAAAATCGTTTGTTTTGATAACTTCTTGAAAAAAAATTATCCTGAAACTAAATTTGCCGTTTCGGTTAAGAAAGCATCAACTCAATCCGAATTGGAAGGTATAATTGATGAATTGAAAAAACATCACATTAATATCGAATATATTACGATTCCGGGAATTAAAAATTAGGTACCGGATAATCTCTTTACCAAGAGAAATAAATGCATGGAATCACTCATCCCTTGAATTATATGGAGAAATGAACTATGCAGGAACTCCCTTTGTGACTTGTCTCTCCTCACTCCGGCGGCCAAATTGCTTATGACAGGTTGATTACCCTCTTATCGGTTCAAACTTCACTGATAAAAAGTCATCAGACAAACGCAGACGAAAACATCAAATGTCCGGAGACATTTGGTTTCTCCCACAACATCTTCCATCCATCCCTTGCATGACATAAGCACTCCCCTGACACCGAAATCTCCCCCATATGCGGACATGACCTTGAAGTACGATCCGTCACGGTTCCAGTTTGCACAATTCCTCCTCGTAGACAAGAAGGGGAAGGCCGCGGAGGCCACCCCCGCCCGGTTCTCCTTTGATTTCAACAATCAGGGGCATCAGGAATATATCTTTAACCGGAAATACTACTCAAAACAGGATTGGAACCTTCTCCAGGTAAAACTTTTCTACATCGACCCGGAGGAGATGCGGCGCGTCGCGGTTCCGGTGGATATGGAAATAGACCTCGCGCGCAAAAGCCCCCCCTGTCCGCCATTCCCGCCAGGAATTCACCGTCCTGCCTGCCCCGTCCCCCGTTCCTTTCGTCCATGATCCGCGTCTGCCGGAGGAAAAAGTGCGGTTTAGGCTGCATTACTTCCATCAAAACCAAGACCCCGGCTCCAGCGGGCATTCCCTGGTTTACGACGGACCTTTCACCAGAATTGATTTCCGGCCTGAAACGCCGGAAAACGGGCCTGTGGCCATTAGCATTTCACCGGAAAATCCACTAACCGTGAGAGGCAATGAAATATCACCCCCGGTTTTTGCTGCCGCTTCCAGCCATACGAGCTTCTCCCCCTGGGAAAAAGAAATCCCTATCCCATCCTGAGCCTGAACATCCCGGATCTGCTGCCGGAAACCTCTTCCTGATGGACTCTCTCCGGAACTGCAAACATGATCATGGCCAGTCGCGCCTGCCGCATATCCTTCCCGCTTCCCTCCGTCATGGGAAGCACGGTCACGCTCCCCCTTCAGGATATTCCAGGAATCAAATTGCCGGATGACGCCAAGGCGGCGCTCACCGTCGCCGACATGAAATCCGAATCCTCACGGAGCTCCCTGCTCCTGCATCTCCGCAGCACCCTTCCTTCCGCCTGTTTCGACTCCCTCACGCTCATTGACGCCAACAACCGGGAATATTCGCCGGCGGAACTGGTTGCTCATGACACTCACCCGCAGAGAGTGACACGCATTTATGAACCTTATTAGGAACCTGGGGACCGGAACATTACGGCGGAGCTGATCATTTACATCAATCCCCGCACGGTACGGATCCCACTGAATCTGAAATTCAGAGCCGGAGGAATGGTACCGTCTCCGCCATCTGAATAATGGCTCAAAGGCAATGCCGCCCAACAATTTTTCGCCCCCCTGAAAAACGACGAGTGCAGGTCTCTCCCAACCAGATCATGAGGCCTCAGCGGTAGAAAAACATTTCACAGGCCATGGCCGCCCCTCCCCTTGCCGGGAAATCTCGCCCGGCAAACCTCCGGAAAAGCGGGGATGAACGAAATCTTCCGGCATGCCGTACCCCCGGAAAAGCGGGCATTCCCTCCGTCATCTGAACTTCTTCAGGAACGGGGCGATCAACGCCGTTCCCAGACCGACCAGGGCAATGAGGGAGAACGACCATCTGAGAGAAGACGCATGGGCAATATGCCCGATGACCGGAGGTCCCAGCAGAAAGCCCAGAAAGCCGATCGTGGAAACGGAGGCCAGAGCCACGCTGGGAATCATCTTTTTGGACTTTCCGGCCATGCTGTAGCAGAGAGGGACAATGGAAGAGGTGCCCAGCCCCACCAGAAGGAAGCCCAGCGTGGCGGACCACAGCACCGGGAACAGAACGGCAACCAGAAGCCCGGCGGCAATCAGAATGCCGCTCGCGCGCAGCACGCGCACGGCTCCGAAGCGCATCACCATGCGGTCCGCCGTAAAACGTCCCAGGGCCATCGTGCTCATGAACGCTACATATCCCGTTTGCACCAGGCCCGGGCCTGGCTGAACCACACTTTCAAAATATACGCCGCTCCAATCGAACATGGTCCCCTCGCTGACCATGCTCCCGAACGCAATCAATCCGATAAGCAGTACATAGGCGTCCATGCTCCGGAACATGCCACCGCTCTGGGAACTGGAATGCCGGGCGTCCCGCGGCAAAAGGAAACGGGAAAAAACGGCCAGAATGAACATGCATATCAGAAAAATGGCGATGAAATGCGTTTCCGTGGACACATTCCAGTCCACCATGAAGGCCCCCAGCAGCGCGCCGAAGAACCCCGCCAGGCTCCACAGGCCGTGAAAGCGGGCCATGATGCTGCACTGGTACAGCCGCTCCACGCCCACCCCCTGCGTATTGACGGAAATATTCGTCAGATTGGCGGCCACACCGAACAAAAACAGCCCTCCGGCCAGTTCCCAGAAGGAGGAAACCAGCCCCAGGCACACGAGTACGGCGGGGTAAAAAACGGAAGACGCCATGAGTATCCTCCGGCTGCCGAAGCGGCCTACCAGGTAGCCGGACAAGGCCATGGCGGACATCTGCCCGACGGGAACGGCAAAGAGGACGGACCCCAGATCGGCATCGTTCATCCCCAGGGCGCTCTTGACGTCGGGAATGCGGCAGGCCCAACTGGCGAACACCAGGCCCTGAAGAAAATAGAAGGTACTAACCGACAACCGGTAAACGCCCTGGGTCGTTTTGGGAAGAGAGAGATTCATTCTGGATTTTCCGGATCGCGCAAAAAGCTATCTTCATTTGCCGCCCCTGGCAAGAGAAATCATATCTTATACAATAAGATTTGACCATGCAGAACCGGCAAAGGAGCAAGGGCCTGCCGTTTCCGGCAGACCATTCATGGTTCGCACTGTTTACCGTAAAAACTCCTCTCTGCAAACAAAAAACGCCGCCCTCACAGACAGGACGGCGTTTCTTCAAACAAAACGGGAATTTCTCAGCGCGGATCGCGGTGCCAGTTCAGGGCGCCCTTGCCCAGGGCATAGAGGTAGGCTACCAGCAGAATGCCGATGAAAATGCACATGGCCGTAAACGATTCCGGATTCATCATCACATAGTCCCGGAAGTTGACGGCCCAGGGATAGAGGAAAACCACTTCCAGGTCAAAAATCACGAAAAGCATGGCCACCATGTAGAACTTAACGGAAAACATGGGAGCCCCTTCACCCACGGGAATCATGCCGCATTCGTAAGGAATGTCCGCAGGCTTGCGAACGGAAGAACGCTTGCCCATCAAGATACTGAGCAACAAAATAATGCCGGCCAGCCCCAGGGCTGCCACCACCTGCACAAGCACTGAAAAAAATTCCTGATTCATGACGTCTGGCACGGGTGTACCACACCCATCCCGGAAAAGCAAAACTAAAAAGGGGCCGCGGTTAGCATGCTGACATGGACGCCTATTTTCCCGAAAATACGGAAAGAACGCCATTTACGGGGCTTTTTCCCGCACGCACGTTTCCCTTCCGCTTTCCTCCTCCATCCGGTCGCGACTCCGGCGTACGGCGAAGTCACGCTCCCATCCAGCCAGCCGCCCAGTCCCATAGCCAGGAACACAAATACCATCCCCCCACCAGCACGAAAACAAGAAGTCCCAGCAATTTCAGCAGCACAAAGCCTCCGGCCAGCACTAACCCGGCTGCGCAGGCCATAACCATGCCGGCGATCATGGAAAGGAAATCAAGCACGGACGTCAACATGGCTCCTGCATTCAGTATATCGGCTGACCGCCTCCGGCAAGAATAAAACCACGGCCATTCCCACAAAAACGGTTCTACGCCCCTAATTCCGGCCTGCCAGCACCTTCCTGAGCACGTGAATCACTCCGTTGTCCTCGTTGGACGGAGCCGTAAACGCAGCCATTTTCCGGATTTCCGGAACGGCGTTGGCTACCGCATAGCTGAATCCGGCCTGCCTCATCATCTCGGCGTCATTCATCTGGTCGCCGAAAACCATGGTCTCCACTGCAGAAATCCCCAGCCGCCGCTGAATCAGCTCCAGGGCATTTCCCTTGTTGGCTCCCTTCCGGCTGATATCCATCCACCGTTCACCGGAAACGGCCACCTGGAAACGGTCTGCCAGATGCCTCAAATGCGGATAGCTGTTATTCACGGCCCCCTGGAAATCGTACACGGCTATCTTCAGCAGCCTGTCACCCTGGACGGAAAGCAGGTCATCCACCTGTTCGCAACGGGTGTAGTACCTGCGGGCCTCCCGGACAAACTCGGGTCGGGAATCCTCTATATAGGCGGAATCTCGGCCCGCCAGCACGATGCAGGCCCCCTCAATGTCCCGGATCTGCACAATCAGCGGCGCGGCGGTCTCCCTCTCCATGTCCGCCACCAGCCATTCATCCCGGCCATCGGCCACATAGGCTCCGTTTTCTGCGATGAACAGCATCCTGTCCGCCACAGGGGAAAAAGTTTTCCGCAGCCCGTCATATTGTCGCCCGCTGGCAGCCGCAAAACGGATGCCGTGTTTCTCCAATTGTTCGAAAATGGTGAAAAAATCCGGTTCCAGTTCTCCCCGTCTGTTGAGCAGAGTGCCGTCCATGTCGGATGCAATGAGTCTGACGGAATCCATAACTGCCCACAGCATCGGGTACCTCTTCCTTCAAGGCAAGCGCATGCTGTGCCAGTGCGGAAGCAGAAAACCGGAAATCTCAAGGTCCGCTCTAAAACCATTCGCAAACCGCATATTCTCGCTTCATGCCGTCTTTCCCATTGAAAAATCCATCGCAAAACCAGATGCGGGAACGGTGGATTTCCCCTCTTGCCCGGAACGTTCGAAACCACGCTTCTTTAACCTTTCAGCCACATGCTCAATGGATAAGATAACATGCCGGATTAGGAATCCGGAATAATCGAAAATATTTGAACTTAAAATAAATGCAAATAACGGCTCTGATGAATGCGACGGAATGGAAGCAGAAAACACCATGACACGATCTTTCCGTCCGTCTCCGGGAAAGCTTGTATTTTCTTGCATCCGTCCTTTTCCTGCAAGGTTTCCCATTCTTCCCGGATTCCTAATCCGCGGCCCATTCTTCGGGATTTTTTATATCTCTACCCAGAGGCAGATGAAAACCGTTCTATTTTTTCATTGCTCCCGGTTCCGTATTCCTGCATCATCATGTTTTGCAGTTCCCTGCTTATGATACACATGACATTTGGAAAAAAGGCTCTCTGGTTTCTTGGTGCTCTAAGTGTGTTTGCGGCCCTCGTCGCCGGATCATCCATTTTCTGGTTCCTGCGGAATGAACCATCCCCACGGGAATGGAAATTCAGCCCCCTGTGGTCGGAAACGGAAAAAGAGCAAATCCTGATGGTGGCGGACTATATGGAGCGCCACGGTCCGGAACGGTTCCTTCTCAGGTCCCTCTCACCTAATTCCCGTCATATTGACTGGCACCTGTTTTCCGAATTTTCCATGAGCCAGTACATGAAGGACGAAATCCGGGAACGGCTCCAGATGATACGGGAAACAGCGGAAAACGGAGATGGCCGCTGCCGTTCCTCCCATCATGAATCCCTGTTGCACCTGGCTGCCGGGCTGGGGCACGTCCAGCTTTTGAACCGCCTGCTCCAGATGAACGCGGACCCCAACCTCCAGATCATCATGTCTCCGCAGGCGGCACAGCTCCTGAACGGCTCGGAACTGGGAGACACTCCCATGACATACGCCTGCTGCCCGGGCTTGGGCGACGGCGCGCCTCTTCCCGTGGGCAACAGGCTGACGTGCCTTTCCCTGCTGATCCGGAACGGAGCCAGTGTGGACAAAATTGGCCCCGCAGGATGGCCGCCCCTTGTCATGTCCTGCGTAGCGGGCATCGGGGGAGCCCCTTATGAGGAAACGGCACTTCTCCTGCTCAAGCACGGAGCGGATATTTCCATTTGCCCGGAACTGAGGGGGAAAAAAACCAGCCTGCTTTCCTGGGCGGTCGCGGCCAGTTACCCGAATGTTGTCCGCAAGCTGTGTGAAGCGGGGTATGATCCCAATTTCCGCGGAGAAATGAGTCCCCCTCTTCTCTGCCTGAACCTGCACGCTCCGGACACCGCTCTCCGGATCACCCAAATACTGATTCAGTACGGAGCGGACGTCAACGCCGCCATGCCCGTGGACACGGCGCCGCCGGATTCCGCAGGAGACACGGCCCTCCTGAACCTGTGCCGCCAGCTGGGCGCCATTGATGAAGAACTGCTCCCCCAAATGCGGGAGCTGGTCAATCTGCTGATTAATGAGGGAGCGGATGTCAACCATCAAAACTCCGTCGGGGAAACACCCCTGATGCTCTGCTGCCGTGACATGCTGCTGGGCGACGGAACCCTGGACACCGTGAAACTGGGAATAGCAAGACTCCTGCTGGACCGGAACGCCAAGGCGTTCCTGCGGGACAGATATGGCCGCACCGCCCTCCAGCAAATAGGCAGCCAGGAAAACGAACACATCCACATGGTGCTGAAAAGCCTGCCGGAATTGAACGCTTCCCCCTCTACCCGCCAGGTTCTCCATTAAAAACCTTTCCATTCCACATGGAAAGGCGCTTCTCCCCCTGCCTTCGCCGTTCTTCCGTTCTACGACAACTTCCGGAATCCGCAGCCGGACATTTCCCAAGCGCCGCAGAAAAGCCATTCTTCCGCATCCTTGGCAGTCCCCCACCCTGCGGAAACGGGCCGCCCCGCCCCGGAGCCCTCCCCGCAGCGGTTTCCCGGCGCGTCGGCGGATCACTTCACGCGCGCGCTTACCGTATCCAGCAGCACCCCGGAATCAGGCTTGGACCCGGTGCTGATGAAATGAATGTAGCTGGCTCCGTTGGGAGACTGGTTGGCCATCTTCAGCGTTCCCGCCTTGACGCCGTCCAGAGAGACGGCGGCCTGGCTCCCCTGGAACAGAATGGAAACCTCATGCCATGCCCCGGGTGTGACAGGCACCTTTTTCATGCCCAGCAGCAGATGGGGGGCAGGCTTCAGCTTGATGGGGAACGTGAACAGGGCATAATCCTTCGTCGTGGTATCGCAGGCGTTGAACAAACGGTCCGTCAGGGACACCTGAAGGCCGGAATCCTCCGCCTGTTCCCCGTCCGCCACACGGAAGCGGAACTTGACCAGTCCCGTGGTTCCGTTCGGGAAATTCCACGTAGCGCCCCCGTTCTGATAATCCACATTGGACTTTTCATTCACCAGCTCCGGATCATTCAAACGCTTGATCTGAAGAACCTTTTTGGAACCGCCCGCGGGGTCCGGCACCAATTCGGCGGAGGGCTTGCGATTGTAGCTGCAATGCCCCTTCTTCTGCGGGATATAAGTATGGATGGTCCATTGGGAGTCCAGATCCTTGCCCGTCTGGGAGGAACGCGTCTTGGCGGCCACCCAACGGCGGTCCACGATCATCAGGCGGCGATGATTCTTGTGCTGGCCCAGGGAAACCAGAATGCGGTTCTTATCCAACTGCACCATTTCGCTCTGGTGCTTTCCGCGGTCTTCCGGCCCGTCAAGAGTAGCGTACCCCGGATGGTTGCGGTGCTCGTCCAAAATAATTTCCCGGAACCCGTACCAGCTCTTTCCCTCATCGCCGGACATGGCGATGTGGTGGGAATCACGGTTGGTGAACACGTCTTCCCAGGTGCCGTTGCCTGCCGTGGCATTCTCGGGGAGGGCCATCGTATTCGTCCACAGGGAAACGATGGTGCCGTCATCCAGGCGGCCCAGCGTGTTCATAGTCAGGGTGCCGAAAAAGCGGGACGGTTCCGGCTTGCTCCATGTCTCGCCACGGTCCTTTGAAAAAGCCTGCCACGCCTGGTCCTGGGAAGTGCGTGCGAGCGCCCACAGGGTGCCGTCCTTCATTTCCAGAACCGTAGCTTCCACGGCATTGTTGAACCATCTGACACCCTGGTGGGGCGGCTTGGCTTCATGACGGGGAGAAGTAATGCCGCTCCTGGACACGCGCCAGGTCAGGCCCCCGTCGTCGGAAATATGGAATTTGGTCCCGCCGCCCATGTTGTGGAACGGAATAAGCACCCTCTTCCCCTTGTCGACAAAAATGGGGGACCGCATGATGCCGCCCAGCTTCTTAAGATTTTTCCTCTTTTCAGGGTCTTTCCAGTCCTCCTCCAGCTTGCCGTCGTTGGTGACGGCAAGCCATTTTCCGTCCAATCCTCCCTTGGAAAGGAACACGAATCCGCCAATGGGCTGCACGCGGATGAATTCTCCCGTCAGCGGATTGCGCGTGATGGCGGGTGACTCCTTGGGAATACCGCCATAATTGGGCGGATAACTGGCCGGGGCCATCTTCATTTTCCACGTTTTTCCATTATCCATGCTCACTAGGTAATCCGGCTCCTTCCTGGTGCCGGAATAATGGCGGATTTCCCGCGCATTCACGCGAACAAGGCCCCGCCCCGCATCGGAAGGCGGGGTGGCGACGATCCGGGGTTCTGGGGCCGGTTCAGCCTTCTGCTGGGCGTAACAGCAACACAATGAAGCGGCAAAAAGAAAAAACAGAGAACTTTTCATAAATCAATCAACACCCAACGGCAGAGTATTCTTATAGGCAAGCATCCCGGCCATCAAGCCGAATCCCCGCATGATAAAAAAGACCACAGGCAGACCATCACCGGGAATCCTGCCCGCCGCGGTATGCGGAATCCATCCTTTTCAGCAATATACCCAATTCCCTGCCCAGCACCTCGTAGCCCTTCCCATTCGGGTGCACCGTGTCCCTCATGAAATCCTGCCGCGGGGAAGCACCGTCTTCCGACAACAGGGCCTTCCCCGGATTGGCAAAGAAAACCGCCTTTCCGTCGTGGAGCTTCGCCAGCAGCTTGTTTGTCTGAATAATGGGTTGTTCCAGATCCTTTTCCTTCCGCGGCAGGATGCCCAGCAACAAAACTCTGGAAGAAGGGCACTTCCGGCGCACCAGCCGTATAAAGGCCGCCATGTTATCCGCGCACGCCTGCGGCGTATCCCTGCGGTGCCCCAGATTGTTGGTCCCCAGCAGTACAATAACCACCCGCGGGGAAATGCCGTCCAGTTCCCCGTTCTGCACGCGGTAATAGGCATTATCCACGTAATCGAATCCGAAGCCCATGTTGGTCGCCCTGTGGGGGCCGAACAATTTCTTCCATGAATCCTCCCCTCTTTTCCCGCTGTCTCCGGAAGGCTCGCCGCCCCAGTGATGGGTAATGCTGTCACCGATCATCACATACTCCGGCTTCACCTCCCGGTTTCTTCTTTTAACGGCTTCATGCCGGGCATTCCAATCATACGGGTCCCGCTGATGGGGCTCCGGCTTCAGTGTGGCGGGCAGAGCAACTGCGGGAGCGGAAAGGGAGGAAAACGCCAGGCAGGAGGCGCCCAGCAGCAAGGTGAATATGGACAACATAAAATTCATGGCGGAACAGCGAAATTGAACAATAGTTTCAACAAATCCTCCCGCATATCAAGACCGCATGAGGTTCCACTCCTCTCCAGATGGAAAAGACCACTACCCAATGACGGTCCCCTGGCAGGCAAAAACCTTGTTTTTCTCAGAGGCTTTTTAACTGTCAGAGAGATAAAAGCAGCTTGCCGACGAGAATTGAAAGTCGGTACTAATCATTTTTCCACCCCGATTTATTAAAAAATCACTATATTTTGAAAAACATCAATGTACTGATAACGATAACGCAGCCGGAGTGTAACTTCTAGGCAATTTGAAAAATTTTATCATCAATGAAATCATTCGCCATGTTTAAAATCATATTCTGCATATTGTGCACCGTCCCTCTGATAAAAGCAGAAGATAAAATTCCATTTCCTATCATAGAAAATGGAAATAGAGCATCCATCTATTACAGTGGGAAAAATAAAGTTATCCAGACAGCCCTTGACATTCTCATAAAATATTCTCAACAAGTATGTAGAAAAAAAAGGAATTTCTTTGACGAACTCCGAAAAGGCAGCGGATATATTGGTAGGCGTTATCGGAGAAGATAAAACATTTGATACATTATGTTCACAACATTACCCGAAATACAAGGAACTGAAAGGGAAATGGGAAACCTTTCTCATACATCCCATACGTTCCCATGATAACAAGAAAAAACTTCTGATAGCCGGATCGGATACACGAGGCGCAGCATACGGAATATTGGAACTATCAAGGAGCATGGGAATATCCCCCTGGATTTGGGGGGCTGATGTCATTCCAGAAAAAAAAGACTCTGTTCTGTGGAATCGCTCCCCTCAACACGTGCAAGGCCCATCTGTCCCATACCGCAGCATATTCCTAAATGATGAAGACTGGGACTCATGCCATAGAGCACAAAAAATTATGATCCGACCAACCGGGCGAGAGAAATCGGAATAAGAACATATTCCAAAATCTTTGAGTTAATGATGAGACTCCGGGCCAATACGCTATGGCCAGCCATGCACGAATGCACCGTTCCTTTCCATTTTGTCAAGGATGCCAGGGAAACGACTGAAAAATATGGTATTATCATAGGCACATCGCATTGCGAACCCATGACGAGGAATAGTGCAGGAGAGTGGAGCGACCAATTGAACGGACCTTATAATTTTGTCACTAATTCAAACAATGTCATACGTTACTGAAAAGAACGCCTGTTGAAAGTAGGACAAAAGGAGAACATTTATACGATCGGAATGCGAGGGCGGCATGACGGCAGAATGCAAGGAGTTGCTTTGGGTCGATGGGAATCCATCCTCCTCAGAAAAACGCCAAGTCACTTTACCCACTTTAACAAAAGGGGGAGAGAGGCCGTCAACCGTTACAGTTTACCAGAGAGACAAGGACAACATTGTCTATGAAGCGGTCGATATTCCAAAAGGATTTCAAATTCAGGCAAATCCTCTTCCTGGCGGGGAAGTTCAAATAGCCGTATATGCGGATTCCACCACGCAAGACGGACGGAATACCATTAAAATAAAACTCAATGGAGAACATTATGAATTCATATGTCCCGCCGTTTCAGCAAAAACAAACATGCCTCAACAATTTATCGAAAATCAATTTTACATATCATCCCCGCAGCACAACAAATAAACAATCATTTAAAAACAAAAGTTATTGATTCTCTAAGATATAGAGGAAGCTCCATAGTCCTTCCTAAATCTTCCGAAGATCATAAAAACAAACATGATTTTTACGAATTCTATTCCGTCAGCAAAGGACAATTCAACTTATATGTCGGAAGCATTCCTATCCACCCGCAATACGAAAAAAGCCAAGGTATGCCGTTATCATTGACAATCAATCATCTGTCATTGTGTCAACATAGGCGGAATTCCATACAAAAAAGTGGAACTTGAATGTCCTGAGAAACCAGTCTTTAACCTCAAGCCAGCATATTATTGAAAAACCGGGGAAGCATGCCATACGGATTTACGCGCTTGACGAAGACTTATATTTGGACCAAATCATGATTGCTATTTAAGAAAAATAGAAATTTCTACGCTATTCCTTACATCTTTTACAACAATCCATTTTATTCTATTATAAACAAAAATCCTGTTATTAAAAATAAGGGCTTGCCAACAAAAAAATAATAGGCACACTTTCCTCCCTTCATCATCATTTTATATTGGTTTTTGTTTATGGTCGGCATCATAAAAGACTTGAAAGAAGCCCCCGCCCTGCCGCAGGAATGGCAGGGATTCAAGCCGGGAGCATGGACGGAGTCCATTGACGTACGGGATTTCATCCAGCATAATTACACGCCCTATTCCGGCAATGAAGAGTTTCTTTCCGGCCCCTCCCAACGCACGCTTCGTTTATGGGATAAGCTGAAAGTCCTGCTGAAACAGGAAATAGACAACGGCGGCGTGCTGGATGCGGATGAAGAAGTGGTATCCTCCATCACATCCCACAAGCCCGGCTACATTGACAAGGAACTGGAAGTGGTCGTGGGCCTCCAGACGGACGCTCCCCTGAAGCGCGCCCTAATGCCCTTCGGCGGCCTGCGCATGGCCCAGCAGGCCCTGGAATCCTACGGATTCAAGATGTGCGAGAAAACAGCGGATATTTTCAAAAAGATACGCAAGACGCACAATGAAGGCGTTTTCGACGCCTACACCTCCGATATCCGAGCGGCCCGTTCCGCCGGAATCATCACCGGGCTGCCGGATGCCTATGGCCGCGGCCGCATCATCGGGGACTACCGTCGCGTGGCCCTGTACGGCACGGACAGGCTGGCCGCCGAACGCCGCAAGGACCTGAAAAATTATGAAAACAGGCCCCTCACGGACGACGTGATCCGCCTGCGCGAAGAAATGAGTGAACAAATCCGCGCGCTGGAGGAACTCGCCCAGCTGGGCGCCTCCTACGGCTGCGACCTCACCCGCCCCGCCGCCGATTCCCGCGAAGCCGTGCAATGGGCCTACCTGGGCTACCTGGCCGCCGTGAAAGAACAAAATGGAGCCGCCATGTCCCTGGGCCGCGTCTCCACCTTCTTCGACATCTACTTCACCCGCGACCTGGAACAGGGACGGATCACGGAAAAGGAAGTGCAGGAAATCATGGACCAGTTCGTGATGAAGCTGCGCATCGTCCGCTTCATCCGCACGCCCGACTACAACAACCTGTTCTCCGGAGACCCCACCTGGGTGACGGAATCCATCGGCGGCATGGGGGAAGACGGGCGCACACTGGTCACCCGCAGCTCCTTCCGCATGCTCCAGACCCTTTACAATCTGGGACCGGCTCCGGAACCGAACCTGACGGTCCTGTGGTCCGGGGATATGCCGGAAGCCTTCAAAAGCTTCTGCGCCAGGGTCTCCATAGAAACGTCCTCCGTCCAGTACGAAAACGACGACCTGATGCGCCCGCACTGGGGGGACGACTACGGCATTGCCTGCTGCGTCTCCGCCATGCGCATCGGCAAGCAAATGCAATTCTTCGGCGCCCGTGCCAACCTGGCCAAGTGCCTGCTGTACGCCCTGAACGGCGGCGTGGACGAACTCAAGGGCAGGCAGGTGGCCCCGCCCTCCCCGCGCTACACGGAGGAAATCCTCAAGTACGATGAGGTCATGGCCCTGTACGACAACATGCAGGACTGGCTTGCCAAAACCTACATCGACGCCCTGAACATCATCCACTACATGCACGACAAATACTGCTATGAACGCATTGAAATGGCGCTGCATGATCCGGAAATCCTGCGCACGATGGCCACGGGCATCGCCGGGCTGTCCGTGGCGGCGGACTCTCTCTCCGCCATCAAATACTCCACCGTAAAAGCTATCCGCAATGAAGAAGGCCTGATCGTGGACTTCAAAACGGAAGGCGAATTCCCCTGCTACGGAAACAACGACCCGCGCGTGGACGACATCGCGTGCAGCCTGGTGAGCAACTTCATGCAGAAGCTGCGCAAACTGCACACCTACCGCAACTCCCTCCCCACCCAATCCATCCTGACCATCACCTCCAACGTGGTGTACGGCAAAAAAACGGGCAACACCCCGGACGGCCGCCGCGCCGGAGAGCCGTTCGCGCCCGGAGCCAACCCCATGCACGGACGGGACAGGAACGGAGCCGTGGCCTCCATGCTTTCCGTGGCCAAACTGTCCTATGACGACTCCCTGGACGGCATCTCCTACACCTTCTCCATCGTGCCCCAGGCCCTGGGCAAGGAAGAAGGGGAACGCCGCACCAAGCTCTCCGCCCTGCTGGACGCCTACTTTGCCGCCACCGGCCACCACATCAACGTGAACGTCCTGGAGCGGGAAACCCTGCTGGACGCCATGGACCACCCGGAAAAATATCCGCAGCTCACCATCCGCGTTTCCGGCTACGCCGTCAACTTCATCAAGCTGACCCGGGAACAGCAGCAGGAAGTCATCAACCGCACCTTCCACATCCGCTAACCCATCTCCGCGGATGCCGCAGGCGCCCTTCCATCAACCGGACTCCGGCGGAAACTCTGCCGCCTCCGTCACGGGCCTGGTCCATTCCGTGGAATCCTGCGGCACCGTGGACGGGCCCGGCATCCGCTTCGTCCTCTTCCTGTCCGGATGCAGCCTGCGCTGCCGGTACTGCCATAACCCGGACGCCTCCTATGTTCGCCGGGGACAAACCAGAAGCGCCGCGGACATTCTGGAGGAACTTGCACGCTACCGGGACTTCCTGCAAGCGGCCGGAGGCGGCCTTACCCTCTCCGGCGGGGACCCGCTCTTCCAGCCGGCCTTTGCTAAAGCCGTGTTGAAAGGAGGAAAAGCCATGGGCCTGCACACCTGCCTGGACACATCCGGCCACCTGGGAGCGAATGCGGACGGCGAACTGCTGGAACACACGGACCTGGTCCTGCTGGACATCAAGGCATGGAATCCGGAACGCTACCGGAACCTGACGGGCGGAGAACTGCGCCCCACCCTGGAATTCGCGGAACGCCTGGCTGCCCTCCGCAAGCCCGTATGGCTCCGCTACGTGCTGGTGCCCGGCCTTACGGACGACATGGAAGACATGGCGCAACTTGCCCGCTGCGCCCGCCGCCTGGGAAACGTGGAACGCGTGGACATACTTCCCTTCCACCAGATGGGCCGCTTCAAATGGGATGAACTGGACCTGGATTATACGCTCCGGGACGTTCGCGAACCCTCCGCGGAACTGACGGAACAGGCCCGCAGTATTTTCCGCCGGGAAGGAATTTCAAGGTATGAAGTACATTGAGGAATTGTAAAAATTTTCTTCAGTCACGGGAACTGTCCAAAGCATCCATTCCCCCCTTGATCATTCCCAGCAAGATATCCACCTTATTTTCAGCTTTTAAAGCACGCTCACGCCATATCCTGACATCCAGCCCCACTCCTTCCTCGCGCGCTTGCAAAAGAAGGGCAATCACGGATTCCCTCACGCGCGAGGGAACCTTTTCACCCTGCTCCAGGCGAACCAGACAGGTTATATCGTAGCCGGATAGTTCTGCAAGACGAGCCAGGGTTAAATGGGTCTTCTTCCTCAACTTTTTAACATTAATTTCCCTGGACATCATGAATTTATATTTATCGGCGGCATATCTCCATGGCAACGGGATGAATAAACCTTCATTTCTGAAAAGGAAACCCCCTTAACTGGAAAAGGCATTTATCTCCCGCAGGGCATCCAGCGCTTCCTGCACGGAAATGCTGCGGTTGCAGGGAGTGCCACGGTCGCATTCCCTCAGGAAGCATGGGGAACAGCACTGGTGGCTGTACAGGGAGCGATGAAACTGCCCCAGCGGACGGCACACGTCCGGAAGCCTGGTGGAAAAGAGAGTCACCGTCGGAAGGCCGCAGCAGGAGCAGAGAGAGGGAATAACACCGTCCACGGCAATGGCCGCTGCGGCGGCATCCATGACGGGGAACAGGTCTTCCGGCGCCCCGGCCTTCATCTCCACCTGTAGCCGCTCCGCCAGAGCGGAAGCCCGCGCGCGGTCTTCCTCCAGCGCCACCAGCACCGGCCTGCCCGGAAGGGAGCGTACCAGTTCCTCCCATTGCTCCTCCCCCCATTCGCTGGCTGGCCCCAGCGTGGAAAACGGAGCGATCAGAACGGGAGCCCCCTCCCCGGCGTGCGCCTTTTTCACGGGAAACACGAAAGAGTTCCAGATATCCAGACCATGCAGATCCCCCAGGTGCAAATAGGGTCGGACGCGGTGAACGGGAGGAGCCGCTTTCAGAACGGAAGCCTTTACCCGGAACTTGTACTTCCGGCATCCGGGATGAGTATCCAGGCCGGAAAACATCATGGGGCCATACGGTGCCAGAGCCTTGAGAGTTTCCATATCCTGGTCCAGCATGACGCCCAGGTCCAGAGGGCCTTCATTGTAAAACTCATCCGCGGCTAATGCTTCCCGGAGCTGCTTCAGGGAATCGTGCGGCAGGACATGGGCCACTTCCTCAAATGTTTTCCAAACGCCCGCCTGGTCGGACGGGCAGATGACGCTCACCTGCATGTCCGGCCTGGCGCCCTTCAGCGCCCTGATCAATGGAACGGTCAGCAAGGCTTCATCCAGGGCCCTGGGAACGGCCACCAAAATGCGGTACGGCTTCAGTTCCATCTTCTCCAGAAGCCTGAACGTCTTTTCATCCCTGGGAGCAAAACGGTCAATGGACTTCCAGCGGTGGTGCATCCAGAACACGTCCAGAACGGACTTGCCGATCAACTCTTCCAAATGCCTGTTCACCTCCATGGTATCTCCCGCCAGAGAACCGTCGGAACCGGAAAAATCCACCACATTGCCCATATCCGCAATCCAGTGGCCCGGCTTGTCCGTACGCACGGCAATCGCCACCATGTCCGCCCCGGCCCGCTTGCGCAGCAGGGCGGGCAGCGGCGTCGTTCCGGTCACCTTGCCGAAAAAGGGAACATACACCCCTTCCCAGACGAACTGGTCGCTCAGCACGCCCAGCGCGCCCCCTTCCTTGAGCATCTTCATGGGTGCCTTGATGCCGCCCTCCTTGGAAAACATCTGCGTGCCCCGCTCCGTACGGCGCCTGTACATGTATTCCTCCATCAGAGGATTGTCAAACTGGCGGTACATGGAGCCGTAACGCTCAATCTCCGGATAAAACACGCATATTCTCGCCAGCGCCTCCCAATTTCCGGAATGGGCAATGGCGCACACCTGTCCGCGCCCTTCCAGCACGGGCCGGGCAAACGCCTCGTGCCCCGTAATTTTCACGCACTTTTTCAACTGGTCATCCGTCAGAATGGCCGTCTTGGCGGAACACAGGAAATTGGCGATCGTCCGCCGGAAATTCTCCTTGCCCAGCTTCTTCAGCTCCCTGCCGCGCAAGGCCGGGTCCAGGACGATACGCAGATTCCTTTCCACAATCTTCCGGCGCTTCGGCAGCAAATGCCATGCCGCGCCGCCGGCCATGCGCCCCAGGCGAAACAGCGTCTTCATGCCCACAAGCTTCAACAGTCCCTCCATCAGCAGGAATCCCTTCATCCCCGCATAATGGACAAACGCCTTCCGGGAGGAAGGAGGAGAATCGGATGAAAGAGAGCTCGCCATAAGAAAACCGGAGTGAATGTTATACAAATCCGCGCCGGTCCACAAACCCTTTATGTGCCGCATTGCTGGTCTTCATTTCCGCGCCCGGCGTCAAAAACCTACCGGAAGACTGGATTTTCGCGCAGGGCAGCGTTGCCGTTACAGCCATGCGTGTCCGAAACGCCTGCCGGAAAAATTCCACAGGGATGACTTTCCCCTTCCTCAAATCATCGGAAACTGCACTATCCAGACCGCCACAGAAGAGAGGGGTTAACGATTCGGGAAACTACAGCACTTCGCCCTATTCTCCGGATGTCCCTGCGGCGTTCAATCCGGCGAAATCGGAAGCAGCCGGGGATGTAAAGAGGCCTCTTTCAGTGCTTCCATCCCTAGCACGGACCTGATGGACAGCCGTGGCCCCCCCTGAAAGGCAAGCTTCTTCCTGCAACGGGAATGAAACAGTATTCCTATCAGGAAAAAAATCCAGGAGACTCCTCATTTCCTTTAATTTTATGATCCTCACCGGGTTTATAATCCGGAAGTCAACGGAAAAATCTGGAGAAAAGTTGATTAGGGATAATAAGATATATAAGGATGACAGGAATAACAGGACGCTTCAAAATTCCCCTGTCATTCCTATGATCCTTATGTTCCCTGCCAAAGGCATCTTTGCATTGCGGCGTTGTTTTATCACGGATTATAAATCCGCTAGTTTCTCCATCAGCATATTGACGACAGTATTCAAACCATTGACGGAGAAAAAAATAATGTTTGGATTTCTTTTCTTTTTCATATTTCTGGCATCTCTTTTAATTCTGTGGCGGTGGCGTGCAAACGGACGGATGCTTTCATGGAAGAAAGTAATCCTTGCCGCCAGTATTTGCAGCCTCATTCTTTTTCCTATGGAACTGGTTTTCCGTCCGGACGGTGTGGTCGCGGGACGGTGGGAAAGTACGGGGGCCGTCCTGGTTCAGTACGGAATTTTCCTGGCGGCACTGTGCCTGTCCGTGCAGGCTCTGAATTGCGTTGTATGGCATGAGGCCCGGCACGAAACCGTATGGAAAACGTGGCAGAAATGGGGTGTCATGACCGTGACGGTTCTCCTTGCGGTCGCACTGTGGCGGCACTGGGGCACCATGTGCTCCTTTGATTTCCTCCACCGCCAGTATCCCCAGGTGCTTTCCGGACAGTACGATTTGATGCACACACTGGCCCACACGCTGATGTGCAAGGGGATTTTAAGCGTCTGGCATCATTTTCACGCTATTGTCCTTGTCCAGCTTGCGTTGCTTCTGCTGGTTTATTTCATGATTTTCTCATGGGGTGCGAGAGAGAAAATGCGGGTTTTGATTGTCCTCGGCGCTGTGTTCCTGTGCATGGTTCAGTTTGACATGGCGACCACCATTATCAAGGACGTTCCCTACGCCATTTCCATGATGGCCCTGACCGTCGGCCTGTGCACCTACATGCTGGAAAAACGTACTTCTTCCTTGTGGCTGATCGGGTTAGGCCTGGCCGGAACAGGCTGCCTGCGTTATGACGGCTATGTTCCGTTTTTCCTGACTACAGGGGTTCTTCTGGCTTATATGTTCCGGCATCCGCAGGAAAGGCGGCGCCTGGCAATTCCCGTTGCGGGAGCCCTTCTTTTCTGGCTCTTTGCCTTTGCCGCCCTGCCCTGCCTGATGAAAGCGGGGAGGGGGGCTTCCGGCACAAGGTACGCCAAGATGGCCCATGTAGTTTGTGACATTGTGGCGGAAGGAGGAAAGGTGAGTCCGGAGGACATGGAGCTGATTGAGCAGGAAATCATGCCCAGGGAGGTGATAATGAGACAGTACGGTCTCTACAAGGATTCCATGCATCCTGCCGTATCAGCCGGACATGGGGAAAAGTATCTTCATACGGGCCTGTTTGAAACCTGGGAAACCGGCAGGAAATACGGGTTTGCCTGGACTTTGTCCGACAGGGGGGGGGACGCAGTCAGAAAACTGTTCTTTTCCGTAGCGGCGGACAATCCCGCGCAGGCGGCAAGGATTCTTCTCCTGAACAGCCAGATGGTATGGAATCTGCCCGCATCATCCAATACCCGGAAAATGCCGCAACTTTGGCTGTTTTACGGCTGCGTTCTCGGTTTCCTGGTGTATGGAATACAGAAGAGAAAATCTTGCCTGATTCCCTTTGTACCGTTTTGCTCAGTTCCTCTGGTGATCAGCGCTGCGGCTACGACCTATGAAATCAGGTACATGCTGCCTGTGGTGGTGCTGTTTCCCATTCTGATACTTTATTCCATCGGCTGTGCCAAGAGGGCCGCGGCTGCGGAGGAGCCTTCCACAAAAAAGCCTGGGCCCGTTTCCGGAGAAAAGCCGTGACAAGGAGCTGGAGGAAATATCCCGTAACTGGAGAATTGCCTGGCGATGACGGCCGCCTGTAAAACGGCCCCTGCTTCAGATTTGCCGTAAAAATGGCTGCCGCAGAGCCATGATTTCACTTTCGGTAAAGAAATGACTTTACAATTATTAACCAAACGGTATATTCCGTCTCCCGAACCGAACACCAAACCGGAGTTATACACCATGAAAGTTCTTTCTTCCTTAGCCTCTATGAAGCGCCGCCACGCAGACTGCCAAATCGTGAAGCGCAAGGGCACGCTGTATGTGATTTGCAAGAGCAATCCCAAATTCAAGGCCCGCCAGGGCGCCACGGCAGGTACGCGTCTTTCCAAGAAGGGCGTCAAGTAAACCCTGGCCCAACACAGATTTAAAAAAGACCGCCGCCCGCCGGGTGCCGGTCTTTTTTTGGTGACCGAACTCCTTCCTACATGCCCATGCAGCTTCCCTACGTCCAAACCAGATTCCTGGACCTTCCCGGCTCCTTCCCCCTGAGGAACGGCGCCGTGGTGGAGAAAGTGCGCATCGCCTATGAGCAGTACGGAACCCCGTCGCCGGAAAAGGACAACGTCATCCTGCTGTTCCATGCCCTTTCCGGCAGCCAGCACGCCTACGGCTATAACCCGGACGTGCCGGGCATCGGCGCCCTCTGGAAACCGGAAAACCATGAAGGCTGGTGGAACAGCATCATCGGCCCCGGAAAACCTCTGGACACGGACCGCTTCTGCATCATCTGCGCCAACTATCTGGGGGGCTGCTACGGCACGACCGGCCCCGCCAGCCCCAGCCCCGCGGACGGCCTGCCCTACGGCTCCCGCTTCCCGCATGTGGAAGTGGCGGACCAGGCCCGCTTGCAGGCGCTGCTGCTCGACAGCCTGGGGATTGAACGCGTGCATCTGGTCGGTCCGTCCGTGGGCGGCCTGATTGCCCTGAGCCTTGCCTGCCAGTTCCCGGAACGCGTCAAAAGCTTTATTTCCATCGGTTCCGGCTACAGGGCCTCCATCGAACACCGCCTCTCCCTGTTTGAACAAATCCTGGCCATTGAACTGGACCCGGATTTCCGGGACGGAGACTATTACCAGGGCCCTTTCCCCAAAAAAGGGCTGGCCTTCGCCCGCATCATCGGCCACAAATCCTTCGTTTACCAGGAAGGGCTGGAACAGCGCGCCAGAAAGGAAGTGGGCGGCCAGTCCGGCATGCTTGCGTGGCTGAGGCCCACCCGCAGCACGCAAAGCTACATGCTGCACCAGGGCACCAAATTCGCGGAACGCTTTGACGCCAACTCCTACCTACGCATTGCGGACATGTGGGCGGAATTCGACATCCGCGACCATGCGCCGGAAGGTACGTTTTCCGCCGCGCTGGAAGGATTCCGCCGGGAAACAATTCCCGCCCTCATCTTTTCCATTAATACGGACTGCTGTTTCCGTCCGGCGGAACAGCAGGACTTTGCGGACCAAATGGAAAAAGCCGGCATTCCCGCGGAATTCCATACCATCATTTCCACCAAGGGGCATGACTCCTTCCTGCTGGAACCGGAACTTTACGCGGAACCGATCCGCCGCATTCTGGGATAAGGCCCGGCACGTCGCAGTCCGGCAATGCCGATTCCGCTGCCTTACGGATTTTCAGCGATATTGCGCTCCGGCCTCCGCTCTGCAACAATTCCGGGCCTCGAAAAGCGGGAACCTTCCGCTACCAAGTCCCAGGCTCTGGAGACATAAACCGCGGTAAACCGGCGTTTTCCCTGTTCTTTTACAACCTCGCCCGCCGGGTGCGGCAGGGCTGCCGCCCTTCCCGTCCGCAATTCTTCCGGCACGGAGCTATGGCCGTCCGGAACATGAAGCATGACTCAGAGAGATACCGTAATCGCCGGAACAGGCCGCATTTTCTCCCCTTCCCTGTTTTCTTCCCTAATAATTCAGGGACAAAACTGACAAACTGCGGATGAGTCCGCACCCGGCATTTCCTGTCATACCATTATGACTGATGATAAATATACTTCCCGCACGGAAAACGTGGGGCAATTCCGCTGTGAAACCACCTACGCCCGCTCTGAGGAAAAAACGTTTACCGACCTGTCCGCCAGTTACGGAGGCAGGGAAAAGTACCCCACTCCCGGCATGCTGCTGGGGGCTACGCTCTCTTCCTGCATGATGAGTCTGCTTTCCGTAATTGCGGCCAGAAAAGAAGTCGACTTGAGGGGGATGCGCATCCTGGCCCATGCCGTGGAATCTGAAAAAGGCATTGAAAAAATTGAACTGAAAGCCGTCATGCCCCTGGACGGCAGCCATCCGCTGCGCTCCATGCTGGAAAAAGCCGCCATGACCTGTCCGGTCCGCCGGGCGCTGCATCCGGATCTGGAAACCCCCATCGAATGGGAATGGAGGAAATAGGGATTTCCCTTGCTCCAGGCAGGCCTGCACAGCCTGCCCTTTGATATACGCTGATATAGTCAGGGCCGCCCCGGTTGATCCGGGACGGCCCTTCCAGCCATGGGAGAATTCTGCCGATTCTTCTTTTCTGAATACCGTCCTAGAAGTTGTAGCGGTAGCCAATGCTTCCGTTGATAGAGCTGGAGCCGCTGCGGATGTCCGCATTCCCGTCCGCAAAGATGACGCTCTGCGTGCCCACCGGGATGCTCAGGCCCACGCCAACCTGGAAGGCCGTAGCCCCCGCCTTGGCACCGTATACCGGGCGCGTGTAGGAGGGGTCCGCCAGGAAGCCCACATTGGCCTGCCCGCGGCGGTCGCCCATGTCCTGGGAGACATTCGCCCGTACTTCTCCCAGCGCTTCCCGCCCGAAGAGGTTGGAGCCAAGGAGGCCGGAGAGCCTGGCGCCCACCGCAACAGCCGCCGTAGTCAGCTTCTGCTCTTCCACCCTCAGACCGGCGTTTCCGGCGGAACCGCTTTCACTGTAACCGTCCATGCGCGTCGTCACGATGGAGGCGTTGAACAGGGGCTGGAGAATCACGCTCTTGTCTTCATTGAGGGCGATGTCGTACGCCAGTTCATACATGGCGCCGAAGCCGGACCCGGTCGTGCTGCCGTGGGCCTGGTAGGAGCCCGTGCCGTAGTCCACCGTGCGCGTGAGTTTGGCGTCATTCCAGCCGCCCGTCAGAATCAGCAGGTGGGACCACTTGCGGGACTGGTAGCGGGCGAACAGGTTGACGTAGTAGCTGTCCAGGTCTCCGTCCGCCGTATCCGCCGCATTCGCGGTCAGGCTTCCGTAGTTGGCCGTGAACGCCGCGCCCGCGGTGAGGTGGTCGTTGATATCCACGTCCATGCCCACCGTTCCGCCCCAGGTAGAGAGCTTGTAGCCGCTTTCGTCCCCCTTGGCGTCCAGCTTGGCGTAAGACCCGGTGCCCTGCATCCACATGTGGAAGTACGGCATGTCTTCATTAATGTACGCGGGATTCACGCCCATCTGCGCCACGCGGTTGCGTATCCAGCCCATCTGGTCACGCAGGGAGTCCCGCTGGGCAATGCCCAGGCTGGTGACCGTACTGCCCGCGGCGGCGGCCAGCTTGCGTGCCGCTCCGGAGTAATCCCCGCTGTTCTGGGAGACCAGCACGGAGGTGTACAGGTCGCGCAGGGTGGTTCCCTCCTCCATGTGGTAGCGGGAGTTCCAGAGCAGGTCAGCCCCGGTGGACGCATTCCGCGTGAGGGAGGAATCACGGAAGATGTTTTCCGTGCGCGCCGTCCCGGTGAGGATGATGGCCGTCATGCTGTCATTGGTAGCCAGGTGCAGGTTCTCATACAGGGAGCTGAGGATCATGTCCTGAAGGGTGACGTTGTCTCCCAGAGAGACCAGCGCACCGTCCGTCGTCTTGAACAGTTCCATGTTCAGCGTTTCCGTATTCCCGGTGACCAGGGTGTCCAGGTTGCTCATGACCAGCGTGACTTCTCCCGTTCCGTCACCCAGCGTGATGTTCCCGCTGGACGTGACGAACGGGTTGCCCAGCCCTTCCACCGTTGTGGAGGAGGTGGTGATGGTCACCGTGCTGTTCCCCGTTACGCTCAGGCCGTCCGTGCCCAGCGTGAGCTGGGTCTTGGGATCAGACGCGCTGCCGATGTTGAGCGTGCCGCCGTTCACCGTGATGCCCTTGTAAGCCGCCTGCGCCGGATTGCCGCCTTCCGTCGGCGCTCCGGCCAGGGTCAGCGCGCCGCCGTCGGTCACGTTCAGGTTGTAGCCGGCGTTGCCCGCGCCCTTGATGGTTTGTACGCTGCCGTTTCCGGATTTGAAGTTGAGCGTTCCGGAAGCCCCGTCCAGCGTACCGGTAAAGGTATGGGAGGTGGAGGAGTCCACCGTCATTTCCGCACCGCTCAGCTTCAGGGCGCCTCCGCCCGTCAGGCCGGAAACCGTGTTCACGGAGCCGGCCGCGGTGGACAGCGCGGAACCTTCCCGGATGTCCAGCAGAACGCCGTCCAGGGAGGAGCCGTTGCCCAGCGTCAGGGAGGAGTCCGTTCCGTCCCCGCCCAGGGTCAGCGTGCCGTCCCCGGAGATGGTCACGTCCGTCACATGGCTGCCGGCCTGCTGTCCGGTGACCACGAGCTGGGCGCCTTTACCCAGATCCAGGGTGCCGCCGCCCGTGCCGGAGGCCAGGTTTTCCACCGTCGTCACGCGGGAAGCGCCGTCATTCCTGCCGCCCAGCGTAATGTCTCCGCCCGCGAGTTCCAGCGTGGTGAGGCTGTTGCCCGTGCCGTTCAGGACAATGTTCCCTTCCGTGGAGCTCAGCTTGGAGTCATTCCCCGTGAAGCTGCCTTCCACCGTAAGGGTTTCAGCACCTTTCTTGATGAAGTCCACATGGTCGCCGCTGATGGTGCCGCCGTAGCTGTTGCTGCCGGCGTCCACGTTCTGGATCAGGTCCACCACGGCATGGTTGGCCGCCGCATCCGCCGCCGTATTCGTCACCACCAGGGCGCCGTTGCTGCCGATCAGGTTGCTGACTTTCAGGCCGTCTCCGTTCCGGGAGGCGTCCGGGGCTCCGTCCAGGCTTATATTAAGCGTGGTTCCGTTGATGCCCACGGCCTTGTAGGGGTCTAGGGCGGCGTAGTCGGTGATGTTGGGGTTGTCGGAATTGGGGGTGGTATCCACCAGGTAGACTAGGTCCGTATTGCCGCTGACCATCAGCGTTCCGTCCGCACCCAGGACTTCCGTCACCGCATAACCCAGGGAGGCCAGCAGCGGGGAGAAGCTGATCTGCTTGTAATTGTCCACCGTCAGCGTTCCCGTGGTCAGCACCAGTCCCACGCCGTCCGCGGAATCCCGGTTGGCGGAAAGCAGGTCCAGAACGCCCTGGTTGCTGAGGTTGATGGTCGTGGTGGCGGCGGAGAGCGTCAGGCTGTCCGCGTCAATGACGCCCTGCCCGGTTGCTCCGCCCGCGGTCAGGCTGCCGCTGTCCAGCTTGAGCGTTACCGTTTTGCCCGTCATGTCCAGAGGACCGGAAACTCCGGTAAGCCGGGAGAAGTCCTCCATGACGATGGAACTGACGAGGCTGCCGGACAAGCCGCCCAGATTGATGGTGTTCAAGGCGCCCTGCGTTCCGGCGGAGGCCGCCACTTCCACGTTTCCGGCGGTTTTGGCGCCCGCGTTTGCCAGGCTGCCCTTCGTGATCAGGATGACGTTGGCTGCATTCTGGGAGGCCAGGTCCAGAACGCCGTTGTTGATGGTGACCCGCCCGGACCCCAGGGAGTCAGCCCCCGCCAGAGTGACGGTGCCCGTTCCGGAAAGGGTGGTGGACCCGGTAAATCCGGTATTGCCAGCCGCCAGCGTTATATTCCCGGTGGTGTCAATGACCAGGGCACCGGCTCCGGAGAGGGCTCCCGCCCAGGAGCTTCCGTCACCCAGCCGCGCCGTAGCGCCGCCTGCAATGGAGAGGGTGCCCAGGAAGGTGTTCGCTCCCATGAGTTCCAGCGTTCCGGCGTTCACGGATACCGTGCCGCCGGCCGTGCCGCTGATGACGCCGCCATAGGAGAAGTCACGGGCAAAGGCCAGCGTGGAGTTGTTCTGGATGTCTATGCTGTCCCCCAGCTTGGTCACATTGGCGGAGTTCACCGTGACCGTGCCGCGGTGCACCTTGAGCTGGCCGTCCAGGTTGACGCTGCCCGTCAGGGTGATGTTGCCCGCGCCCTGGGTGGAGAACGCCGTGCCGCTCAAATCGCCGCTGAGGGTGAAGTCCTTGGTGGCAAAAATCTGGTTGCCCGTAAAGACAATGTCATTGGCAAAGGTTCCCCCGGCCGTCCCGTTCCACTCCGTACGGACATTGGAGTCCGCCAGGTTCACGGTGCCGTCCGTTCCCATGGTCACGTTGTTCAACTGGAAGTACCCGGCTGTCACGGACAGGGTTCCCTGGAATTCCGTGCTCATGTTCAGGACATTGGCTCCGTAGTTGGTTCCCAGCCCCACGGAAATGGTACCGGTCCCGGAGGCGTTCAGGTTGAGCGCCGTGTTGTCATTGGCGCCGCTGACCGTCAGCACGGAGCCGGAGGCCAGCTCCACGGTTTTTCCGTTGGCCAGGGCCTTGGCGGCGGTAGCCGTCACGTTTTCACCCAGGATGAGGGAGCCGTCCGTCCACGTCATGTTATCCGCGGTGAATGCCGTGGCAAAGGCGCCGGAAGCCAGATTGAGGCTGCCGCCCTGCAGGTTGATCATGCCCATGCCCGGCTGGACGTCCGCCGTTGCCAGCGTGAGCGTGCCGCCCGTAACGGTGACGGCTCCGGAACCCAGGGAATTGGCGACCTGGGCCACCAGTTCGCCCTGCTGGATGGAGATGGCTCCCGCCCAGCCCGTGTTGTCCAGATTCAGGGTCAGCTTGCCTTCGCCGCGCTTGGTCAGCGTGCCCTGGGCAATTTTCCCGGTGCCGTCCGAGGCGAAGACATAGTCGCTGCCCGCGGCGTTGTTCACCGTGATGGAGGCCGGATTCACCGCCCCGGACAAGGTAACGGTACCGGCACCGGAGCTGTTGAAGACCAGGTTCTGCCCGGCGGCCGTATCCGCAGAGCCGTCAATGCCCCACTGGGCGCCCGTGTTCGTGTCGCTCCAGGTCATGCCTTCCGTTCCCTGCCAGATCCACACGTCCCCGGCGGAAGTCACCACCAGCTTGAGGGTGGTGCCCGTCTGGACCAGTTCGTAAATCAGCGTTTCGTCTCCGGTGTATCCGGCCCAGTTGAAGATGGCGCTTCCGGCATCAAGCCCGCTTGCCGCGGAGATGAGCGTGTATTCCCCGGCTTCCGTAATCCCTTCAAGGCCGTTCAGGGTGAGGGTGAAGGTTCCGGCGCCGAAGGCTCCGCCCACCCCCATGGAGGAACTGATGTCCATCGTCAGGGTGGAGCTGTTCGCCAGATTCAGCGCGCCGGCGGTAGTCATGCGGGTGTTGGCGGCCATCGTGATATTCCCCAGAGCGGTGGCTCCGGTGGAAGTCAGGGCCAGCGCTCCTCCGCGGATGTCCGTGAGCCCGGTATAACTGACCGTACCGCCCAGCGTCAGCGTTTCATCGCTGACCTTGGTCAGGGACAGGACTCCGGTTGTGTCATAGGAGATGGTGGTGGCTCCGTAGGCAATGGCAACGCCCTGGTCCGTGATCGTTCCGTTGTACGTGCCGGAACCCACCGTCAGCGTGCGTGCGCCGCCCACGGCGCCCACCTGGGAGTTGGCCGTGCCGTCCAGGGAGGCGATTTCAATATCCCCCAGCACGCGCATGAAGGCGAATCCCGTGGTGTCCGTGCCGGACGTAAGGGTCACCCCGCCCTGCGCCATGGAGGTGCGCATGTCAAGCCCCGTGCTGTACCCGTTGGAGGCGTTCATGGTGATCATGCCGGTAAATCCGGAGGCGTCGCCGCCGATGATGAGCTTGCCGTTGGAATTGTACTTGTTGTCGCCCGCTCCGCGGCTGTAAGTGAGACTGCCGGCGCCGGTGAGCGTTCCGGTGAAGCCCATTTCCTTGGCCCAGCTCGCTATGCCGGTAACTGTCACATTCCCGTTGACGGTAACGTTTCCGGTAAAATTGTATTGATAATTGGTGGCGTTTGCCTGGGAAGCGTCATTCCATCTCAGGGAGACGGAATCCGAAGCGGAAGTTCCCAACACCAGGTCGGAGCCGATCACATGGTGGGAATTGCTTCTGCCGCTGATGTTCAGCATTGTCCCGTCATGGAGCGTGACGGAGGAACCGGCTGATCCCCAGTTGATGGAAGCTGTATTATCCCCCACCTGAAGGTTGCCTTCCTGCACCAGAATGTGGCCGGAATTGGACCCCGTCAGTTTCAGGAGCCCCGTACCGGTTTTCCGGACGGTCCCGGCTCCGGTGATGGCATTGCCGAAAACGATGTCTGACGGAGTTGCCAGGGTAATGAAAGAATTGGCGTCCGGTGAGAGAGAGAACACCGGGTTGGTCACGGCGCCCAAATCCACCGTAACCGTCGCGCCGTTGGCCGCTCCCAGGAAGGAACCGGCCCCCCAGGTAATACCTGTGGCAGGCAGGGCCGTATCATAACTGAACGCCAGAACGCCCTGCGACACGGCGACGGTGGTTCCCGTGCCGAGTATGGAAGCGGAACCGAGGACCAGCGTCCCGGCGCCTTCCTTGGTAATGACCGTATTGGCGATTCCTCCGGTTCCCGTCAGTTCGTAACGGGTGGTGGAGTTACGGACCAGCATGGAGCCGGGGGAAACTTCGGAATCAAGTTGCACCACGGAGGCGGCCACTCCGGCCTGGTCTGCAAAGGAAACCGCCAGACCGTCCGCATACGTGGCGGGAGCGCCGCCGTTCGTCCAAATGTTTTCCGCGCTCCAGACTCCGTTTTCCCCGCCCGCCCATAACAGAAGGGTTTCCGCCGTATAAACCAGATCCCTGCCGTTGGCGGAAACGGCAATGGTTCCCGCCACGCCGTCTGCAAAGGTAGCCTTGATGGAGGAGATGTTGGTCAACCTGGTGGTGGAAAGAACGGACATGCCGTCTGTCAAGGCTCCGAATCCGGTGAGATCCAGGTTCAGTTCCCCTTCCGCGGAAAGGGAGAAGGCGCCGTTCACGTTGATCCCCGTTCCGGCTCCTCCAGCCAGTGCCAGCGTGCTGGCGCTGTCCACGTTCAAGCTTCCCGTAAAAAAGGAATTCTGGAACATGGTCACGATGTCGAAGCCGGTAATGACCGTATTGGAGAAGGAGATGGCCTGGTCAGCCGTGCTGCCGTAACCGCCCAGCAGCAAGGAGGAGGAGCCTCCCACCGTGCCGCCTTCCGTCACCCCCAGCGTGCTCCCCGTACGAAACTCGGCTTTTTTGACGGTCAGGGTGGCGTTCCCGCTTACGGTGGAATTTGCTCCGCCGCCGCCAGCATACAGGGCTCCCGTGTAGGCGCCGCCATCCAGCGTCAGGCTGGAATTGCCCCTGACGGAGGAAGTTCCGGCGGTGCCGTAGCCGCCTCCGTAAATAGCCCCGGTGAAGACGGCGGCGCTGGCGGCGGTAATGCTGACGCTGGAGTCTCCGTTAATTGTATAGGTTCCGGAACCGCCCGAATAGGAACCGCCCACGATGCTCTTGACAAAATTGCCGGAGGCCGTCCCCAGGTCAATCGTCACATTAGTGCTGCCGGTGATGGCGGCGCTGGAAGTATTATTGGTTTCATAAGCGCTGCCGCCTATGATGAAGCCCCTGACCACGGAATTAAGCGAGACGGTTTCATCCGTGACGCTCTGCATGCTGCGCACCACGACGTATGTGCTGCCGTCAATGTTATTGGTCGAGTTGTGGGCCGCCGTGCCCCCGCCTATCAAACTGCCCTTGATCACGGCGTTGCCGCCGACGGACACGTACACATCACCCGTGATTCCGGCCGCCTGGCCGTCCTTGTAATTGCCGCCTACCACCCAGTTGACGGAAGTATCTCCCTGGATCTGGGTATGGACGTCGCCCGTGATGTCCCATTTTCCGGAACCGCTCCAGTTGTTGGCATAACTGCCGCCAATAATCAGGCTATAGTTGCCCCCCAGCACATCCGTCCAGATGTCGGTGGTAATCGCCGTGGCCGTGGCGTTGGTCGCGGCATCGTAATAACCGCCTGCCAGAGTCACTCCCGTCAGGTCGCCCGTTCCGGTCACGGCGTTCACGGAGCCGAACCCTTCCTGCATGGAGGAGGCGCGGATGTTGTACAAGGCCAGCGTCTGCTGGTCCGCCAGCGTGCCGGCGGCGGAGGCGGGAGCGTTTTCCAGGCCCCAGACGGAGTCCCAGACGGTGTCGTACGCGCCGGAGCCCGTAAACGTGATGACCGTTTTTCCGTCCACGGTGCTGATGGTGTACAGGGAGGCGTCAATGTCCGCCAGCGTGAAGCCGGTCCCCAGGTCCACGCCCAGGTTGTAAGAGGTGTTCACCAGCGCTTCGGAACCGAACAGGTCCTGGAATTCCTGGAAACCGGAGAAATCAATCAGGCCGGAAGTCAGCGTCACGTTCTGAAGTACGGTACCCACGTTGTCCATGGAGGTGTAGTACAGGCGGCCTCCGTCCACGGTGACATCGCCCGTAATCGTCCCCGTGCCGTTGGCGAGAATGCCCATCGTTTCCCCCACCATGACGGCGTTCTGGAAATTCATGGTCCCTGCGGAGGCGGAGATAGTTCCGTTCCCCGTCAGCCCAGTCACGTTCATGGTTCCGGCGCCCGCATCCAGCCTGCCCCCCGCAAGGACGGCATTAATGTCGCCGGCCTTGGAAAGCACGGCGCCGGAGTTGACGGTGTAGGTTCCCGTAAGCGCCACGTTCTCGGAAAGGTGTACCCAGCCTGACTGGGCGACGAAGTTGCCAGCCCCGGTGATGGAGTTGTCAATGACGTCCGCCGCCTCTCCTGCGGTGCCATAATACGTAAGGTACTGGTTGCCGGAGGAGGTAGTCACGGCGGCGGTGCCCAGGGAACCGGAAGCATTGATGCCCAGGGAGGTGGAATTGCGCGTGATGGCGATCGTCCCGCCGATCTGGTTTTCCGTGCCGGCCAGGGTGTAATAAGTGTATTCGCTATCAGCCCCACTGATGGAAAAACCGGAGACTGCCGTAAGCACGCCCGTGAATTTGATATTCTTGCCGTACTGGGTGGTCAGATTTACTCCGGTGCCGAACGTCGTTGTCCCGGAGAAAGTAAAACCGTCCCCATTGATGGAAGCGGCATCATAATTATAGTATCCGGTGACGGCCGGGCCATCCTGAACGGTCAGCGTCGTGCCGTCCCCCATGACCAGCTTTTGGGACCAGTTGACATTGCCGGAAAACAGGGAAAGTGTGCCGCTGCTGATTTTAAGGGTGGCATCCGCGGAGGCGGCGGGAGTCAGGGCCACGGTCTTGTCGGAATTGCCCAGGGTGAACGTGCCCCCACCCGTGTAATCAACCGTCACGGTACCACCAAAGCTGCCGCCGTAGGAGGAAGAGTCCCCGGTAATGGTCAGCGTGGTCCCCTCCCCGGTAATCAGGGCGGCGGTATTGTTATGCTCCAGCTTGCTGATGGAGGTATTCACGCCCGCTTTCAGCACGGAGGCGCCGGTGGCATAACCATGACCGCCCAACCTGATCGTGGCATACTGGGCCGCAAGCGCATGGTTGAGATTCAGGAAGTTGTTCTGCGTTCCCGCCGTTGTGTTGGAGAAGAGGGAAATAACTCCATTAAAGGTACCTGGACCATTCAGGTTCAGGGTGGAAAGGTTAACGCCTCCGTTGGCGACACGGTTTACCGTTAACACGGCTTCCGGGGCGTCCCCATTCAGGTTCGTGATCGTGGCTGTGCCGGCGCCGGCAAAATTCAAGGTGGTGGAAGCCGTAACCGTGCCGACGTCATAGGTGGAAGTCCCCCCTGCCGCCACATTCACCTGCGTTCCATTGAAAGTAACATCCGCCGCATGGGAGAGCGACATAGTTGCCAAAATACCGGAAAATCCTACAAAAGTGGCGGTTCCAAGTGTTACTCCGGAAAAGGTGGTCATCAGGGCGGCTAACAAATTCAACGGCAGGTGTAATTTCATGTATCTTTTGACAGTTAATGTTTTATTTAAACAGGAAGAAACTTCCTCTTAACTTGGTAAGGCAAATATGATCATGGTGACCATACAGGATTAGCAATCCGTCGTCAAAGGAAAAGTATCAATCACAAGAGTTTTCTATAAAAAAGAAAAAACAGTCGAAGGTGTTTTTCTCCGGTTTTAATGGCAAGAAATCTTTAATACATCTCATAAACTATTAAATATGATTAGTTTCCTTCTGCGGCAAAAGATGAAAGAAATACGACGGATTGCTAATCCGTTCTGCAAACCCAAAAAGTAATAAGTACAATAAGTCATTATTAATCAATTCTTTCTGAACCTAAAGAAAGTTTCTTTATCTCCCAATCCATGTTTTTACAGGGAATAACGGCATTCCAGCTTCCGAAAAAGCAGGTAGAAAAGACAACTCTGGAAACAGCATGAGAATATTCCTATTTTTTATGAATTTCAGGAAAAACAGGTAAATAAAAAACGCTGCGTGCCGCAGTATTTGGAAGGATGATTAAAAATGAAAGGGAATGCCAATCCATCAACACTCATGCACTACTCGGAAGCTCCGTCAATATCCGGGAATGATTTTCTGGAACAAATCACTCCCCACCCCATACAACCGGCCATTCTGAAAAAGTCCGGATCAGCCGTTTTTTAAAAGATCGAACGCGGGTTCAGGTATCCCTTCCGTCTTTCGGAAGCAAAAAGGGGCCGCCCCACCCTTGCATGGTGGAACGGCCCCTTTATATACTGAAAATGGATCAGGAAGGCTTATCCCCATTCTCCGTCCATTTTTTCAGGAATTCTCCCGCATCTCCCCCTGCAGCAATGTGCTTGAGCAGGGCGCTTCCCAGCACGGCGGCATCCGGACGGGCGTCTTCCGGCAGGGCCTCCAGCTGGTCCGGCGTCTGGAGGCCGAAGCCCAGCGCCAGCGGAACGTCAAATACGGAACGGGCGCGGCGCATGGTCTCCGCCACGCTCTGCTCCAGATCCGCCTTCCCTCCCGTAGTGCCGAGGACGGACACCACGTAAACGAATCCTTCCGTACAGGGCTTGTACTCCTTCATGCGTTCCACGGAGGTGTTGGGAGCCACCAGCGTTACGAGCGTCAAGCCATAAGGGGCAAAAGCTTTCCTGAACATGCCGGATTCTTCCAGCGGCATGTCCGGCACGACGAAGCCGTGGACGCCCGCTTCCACCGCATCCCGGGAGAGCCGGTCCAGGCCGTATTGATAAAAGGGGTTCACGTAACCCATCAATACCAGCTTGGCGGAGAACTGCCCCTTGCGGGCTTTCAGGCCGTCCAATATCCATTTCAGGCTGACACCGCGGGCCAGCGCGTCCCGGGAGGCGTCTTCAATGACGGGACCGTCCGCCACCGGATCGGAGAATGGAACGCCTATCTCGATGATGTCCGCCCCGGCTCCGTCAATGCGCTCCAGATGGATCCAGAAGGAATCCATGTCCGGAAAACCGGCGGTGATGAATGGAATGACGGCGCGGCGCCCCTTGGCATGGGCCTGTTCCACGGCTTCCTGCAACGGTGATTTCTGCGTATTGTTCATGAAAAGGCGGCAATTAAATGTTCAGATATTTTTTAACGATTCCCAGGTCCTTGTCTCCGCGGCCAGAGAGGTTGACCAACACGTCGCCCCCTTTGGGCAATTCTTCCGCGTGGTCCAGCACCCACGCCACGGCATGGGAAGATTCCAGCGCCGGAATGATACCTTCCCCCCTCGTGAGCGCCTGGAAGGCATTCAGGGCGGAAGCGTCGCAAACGACTCCGTAATGCACGCGGCCGATTTCCGCCAGATGGGAATGTTCCGGGCCCACGCCGGGATAATCCAGCCCGGCGGAGATGGAGTGGGAGGGTTGTATCTGGCCGTCCTCGTCCTGTAAAAGCATGGTCACATGGCCATGCAGCACGCCGGGACTCCCCAGATTGATGGGGGCGGAATTGTAGCAGCCGGGCTCGCCCGTGCCGCCGGCCTCCACGCCTACGAGACGCACATCCTCATCCTCCACAAAGGGGTAGAGCATGCCGATGGCGTTGGAGCCGCCTCCCACGCACGCCACCACCACGTCCGGCAGCCTTCCGGCGCGCTCCAGCATTTGCGCGCGCGCCTCCCGGCCGATGACGGACTGGAGCTGCCTGACCAGCGTGGGGAACGGATGGGGCCCCGCCGCCGTACCAAAACAGTACAGAGTATCCGCCTGATGGGAAATCCAGTAGCGCAGGGCCGCGTTAATGGCGTCCTTCAGCGTGCGGGAACCGCTGTCCACGGGAACTACCTCCGCACCCAGCAGCTTCATGCGCATCACATTCATGGACTGGCGCTCCACATCCTCTGCCCCCATGAAGACGGTGCAGTCCATCTTCAGGCGCGCCGCCGCCGTGGCCGTGGCCACACCGTGCTGGCCCGCCCCGGTCTCCGCGATGAGGCGCGTCTTCCCCATCATCCGGGCAAGGAGGGCCTGGCCCAGGGCGTTGTTGATCTTGTGGGCGCCCGTATGCAGCAGGTCCTCACGCTTCAGCCACAGGCGGAAGCCCAGTTTCTCCGAGAGGTGGGGGCAGAACGTCAGGGGCGTTTCCCTGCCCGCGTAGTTGACCAGCAGATCCTGCAATGCATCCCGGTACGCCGGGGACTGCATGATGGTGTCCATGGCCTGTTCCAGTTCCATCAGGGGGGGGCGCAATGCCTCCGGAACGAAACGGCCGCCGAAATTGCCGAAGTATCCTTCTTTGTTATTCATGCGATGTGGTAAGGTGTGTAGGAAATGAGGGGCTTGAGCGCCGCCAGAAGCTTTTGCGGGCTTTTCTGGCCGGGAATGGCCTCCACGCCGGAATTCAGGTCAATGCCGTTCGGGGTGCACTGTTCCAGCGCCCTGTTCAGGGAAGCGGAGGAAAGGCCGCCGGCCAGGAACCAGGGGCGCGGGGCCTGCAGGGAAGCCAGCGCCTTCCAGTCCAGCGCGGTTCCGTGGCCGCCGCCCTGCCTGCCGGCATCCAGCAGGAACCAGGAACAGCTGTCCGCCCAGAGGTCCATCTCCCTTTGCATGGCGTCCAGGGAATCATAACTGTCCGGCCACAGAACCCGGATGACTTTTCCCGCGCCGATCCGGCGCGCGCAGTCCAGGGACTGGTTGCCGTGGAGCTGGGCGAATTCCAGCCGGGCCGTCTTCATGATGTCCATGATCTGCTCCGCATCCTGGTTCACGAACACGCCCACGCGGCGGATCAGCGCGGAATCCAGCGCGGCGGCGCGTTCCGGCGCGATATAGCGCGGGCTTTTGGGGTGGAACACGAACCCGCAGAAGTGGGCCCCCATTCCCATGGCGGTTGACAGGTCACTCTGGCGGGTAATCCCGCACACCTTGATTGCGAATGAATGTTTCTTCATCTTGTTTCTTCTAAAATTGCAGCCAGTTTTTCACCCGGCTTTCCGCCGTCCATCAGGGCTGTGCCCATCAATACGGCCTGGAAGCCCGCTTCCGCGGCTTCCCTGAGATGCTCCCCGGCGCTCATGGCGCTGGCGGCTATCCACACTTCCCCGTCCCGGCGGAGTTTCCCCAGGTCTAGGCAGGCCTGCCTGTCCGTTTCCAGCGTATCCAGGTCACGGGCGTTCACCTGGATGATGCGCGCGCCGGATTCCCGGGCAAGCGCCAGGTCCCCCTCGTCAAAAATCTCCACCACGGCCTGCATGCCGTAGGCTTCCGCCTGTTCCCGCAAAACACGGAGTTCCCGTGCATCCGGCGTCAGGCGCACGATGAGCAGCAGGGCGGAAGCCGGGGTGGAAGCCGTCTCCATCACCTGAAGCTGGTGGAAAATGAAATCCTTGCGGAGCATGGGAACCCCGGTGCGGTGCATGCGTTCCAGATACCCGATGCGGCCGCCGAAAAACCGTTCCTCCGTCAGCACGGAAATGCAGGAGGCCCCGGCGGCGGCATACTGTTCCGCCACATCTTCCGGCTTCAATCCCTGGGCAATGACGCCGCGCGACGGAGACGCCTGCTTGAATTCCGCAATCACGGCCACGGGCTGCCCGGCGGGTGTCTCCGCAATCGCCTTCAGAAAATCCGGCCTGCGCCCCTTCCAGGGGCGCGGCAGTTCCCGGCGGGACGCCAGGTCCGTGAGCAGGGCGATTTCCTCCGCCTTGGCCTCCCTGAACCGGTCAAGCAACATGGAGCGTTCTCCTTCCTACGCCGGCGCACACGGCCTCACGGGCCTTCGCCATGCAGACGGCCAGGTCCATGTGGTCCTCCAGCAGGAACATGGCCATGCCCACATTCAGAATCACCATGTCCATCATGGCGTGGGGGCCCCTGCCCGCCAGAATATCCTTCAGCACGGCCACCGCCTCCGCCTTGGAATGGACGGCCAGCTCCCCGGGATCACAGGGCTGGATGCCGTAATCGGCTGGGTCCAGCGTCATGGGCGTCAGCTTCCCGTTGTGGACGATCATCATCTTGGTGGGCCCCAGCGGCGTCACCTCGTCATACCCTCCGGCGCCGTACACCACGGCCGCCCTGCGGATATGGGACTGGCTGAGGGTTTCCGCCAGCAGTTCCACCAGTTCCGGACGGGCCACGCCCAGCAGAATGTGGGTGGGGCGCGCCGGGTTGATCAGAGGGCCCAGCAGGTTGAACAAGGTGCGGATGCCCAGTTCCCTGCGGATGGGCCCCACGTTGCGGAAGGCGGGATGAAAATTCGGCGCGAACAAGAAGGCGAAATTCCGTTCGTCCAGCAGGTGCTGCACGTCCTCCGGAGCCACGTCCAGCGGGAAACCCAGCCCTTCCAGAGCATCCGCGGACCCGCAGGAGGAGGACACCGCGCGGTTGCCGTGCTTCACCACCTTGTAGCCCATGCCCGCCAGCGTCAGGGACGTGGCGGTGGAGCAATTGAAGGAGCTGCGGCCGTCGCCGCCCGTGCCGACTACGTCGATGCAGTCGCCTTCCAGCCCTTCCACGCGGTTGGCGCGGCCCAGGGCAATGCCCACGGCGTGGGCCATTTCCAGCGGGGTTTCCCCCTTCATGCGCAGGCCCATCAGGAAGCAGCCCGCCTGGGCCGGCGTCATGCGTCCGTCCATGATATCCGCAAAACCGGCGGCGGCCATGTCCGCCGTCAGGTCCTGCCCGGCGGCCAGCGTATCCAGAATGCGGTTGATCCGCTTCTCCTTCTGGCCGGCGGGAACGACATTGTCCGGGAAATTGCCCAGAAGCTGGAGGCCGTCCGGCGTCAGGATGGATTCCGGATGGAACTGGATGCCCACCCACGGGCGGTCGTTGTAGCGCAGCGCCATAACCTCCCCTTCCGGACCGCGGGAAGTGACGGTGAACCGGGGATTTGGTTCGTCCTCCTTGGACTGGACCACCAGGGAATGGTAGCGGCCCACGGTCATGGGATTGGGAAGTCCTGTGAACAGCCCGGCGCCGTCGTGGATAATGTCCGAACTCTTGCCGTGCATCACGTACGGAGCGCGGGAAACCTCCGCCCCGGCAAAATAACCCAGAAGCTGGTGGCCCAGGCATACGCCCAGCACGGGAACGGCGGCGGGAAGGCGCTTCAGGAACTCCAGGCACAGCCCTGCGTTGCGCGGATGGCTGGGGCCCGGGGAAATGCACACGGCTTCCAGTTCCGGGCTGGCTGCCAGGTCCAGAATGCGCGGATCGTCGTTCGCGTACACCACGGGCTTGCGGCCCAGGGAATAAAACGCCTGCACCAGATTCCACGAAAAGGAATCGTAATTATCAATGAACAGAAACATGGTCTTCTCCTTTCAAAATCACGTCAATAATCCTGCCTTTATTCATGCACTCCTGCCATTCGGCGGCCGGATCGGAATCATAAACGATGCCGGCGCCCGCCTGCCAGTGGATGCGGCCATTCTTCACCCACATGCTGCGGATGGTGATGCCGGAATCCATATGCACGCCATTCTTGTCCAGCCCCAGCCAGCCGATGCACCCGGCATACGGGCCGCGCGGCAGGGGCTCCTCCTCCGCCAGGATTTCCATGGCGCGCACCTTGGGTGCGCCGCTCACCGTTCCGGCGGGGAAGGCCGCGCCGAGAATGTCGATGGCGTCCAGACCGTCGTTCACCTGGGCGGTCACACGGGAAGTCATGTGCATCACGTGGGAAAAACGTTCAATCTCCATCAGCCTTTCCAGCTTCACGGAGCCGGGTTTGGCGACGCGTCCCAGGTCGTTGCGGCCCAGGTCCACCAGCATCACGTGTTCGGAACACTCCTTGGGGTCCTTGAGCAGGTCGGCGGCCAGGGCGGCGTCTTCCTCGTCGTCCCTGCCGCGCTTGCGCGTTCCGGCAATGGGAGAAAGCTGGAGCTTGCCGTCCGTGCAGCGCACCATCAGCTCCGGGGAGGAACCGAACAGGGTGACGCCCGGCAGGCTCATGAAAAACATGTACGGAGAAGGGTTGATGCTGCGCATGCGGCGGTACAGCGTGAAGGCGTCTCCGTGGAACTCCGCGGAGGCCTGGGAGGAAAGCACCACCTGGATGGCCTCCCCGTTGTGCAGCAGCTCCTTGATATGCTCCACGCCCTTCATGTAGCCCGCCTGGTCCGGCGTGCGCGTGACCTCCCCGATGGAGGGTTCCTCCGTCTCGTGCAGGGGTGTGTGGGCAAGGTCGCGGTGTTCGCCCAGGCTGATCTGGGTAAGGCGGTTGTACAGGTGGTCAAACACGATCACGGTGCCGGCCAGCACCAGGCAGGACTCCGCGGAAGAGGGGGGAATGGTCTGCGCCAGCTTGGGCTGGAAAAGGGCGGCCGTCTCATACCCGAAGTAGCCGTACAAAGCCCGCGTGATGGGGGCCTGCCGCTTGTCGTCGCCCACCAGTTCCAGCCGCTGCATCAGGACGCGCAGCCCGTCTAGATAAGGCATGCCGTCCAGCTCCTTCAAGGAGGCCAGCCGCTCGTCGCTGACGGTCAGGGAAAGCCGGGCGTCCGCACAGGAAACGGTCATCAGGTAATCGCAGGCGATGACGCTGTAGCGGCCCCACTTGCCGTCCACCTCCGCGCTTTCCAGCAGAAGACCGGGGGTTTGGTCCCGGGTGAGGCTCAGGAACAGGCTGATGGGCGTCTCCAGGTCGGCGCTCAGGCGCCGGCTGTGTTGTTGGAGGGTGATGATGGATGGTGGTTGCATGGATGGATCATTGTGTAAGTGGAAAATAAAAAAACTGCTTTGACTCTCGGAGGAATCAAAGCAGTTCTAAAAAATTATCATAGCTGAACGCCACTACTGCACATCGGGATTCCCCCGTCCGGACATGGGTACACGCCACCAATACCCGTTGCCGTAATAACGGGTGTTGCTAAAAAAGGGCTGTACTGTGCTGAATGGCATCTGCGCGTTTATTACTCCTCTCCCCCGCCCTTGTCAAAAAAACTTTTCGTCAATGGCAGAAAAAAATCCAGGCAGCCCTTCCTGCCAGCCGGCGAAAAAGAGCCCTTTACACAGCATGCGAAAAAAGGAACGTCAAAAAACGGAAGAACCGGCCGCCGGAATCTTCACAGTCTCCGAACGCCTGTTTCCGCCCCGGATGCACCGGCTACTGTTTCTCTCCCCGCACACGGCTTTCCATTTCCAGAAGGCGGCATTTGGCGGCAAGCCCTGCCTCCTGGGAGCGGTATGCTTCCAGCCGGAGGGAAGGATCCGCCTCCAGTGACTTCTGAAACACACGGTATTCCTCTTCACGGAGAGCCACAATTTCCTTTTGGAAGGCTATTCCCTCCTTGAGGGAAGCGGCATGGTCGCGGCGGAACTCCAGAAGCTGCAATCTGGCGGAAACAGTCTCCGTCCAATGGCACAATCCGGACTTGTAGCGCTCCTTCATCAGATCATCTATCCTGACCAGGATTTGTTCCCGTTCCTGAAGGAGTGATTTCATCGTTTCCCCTCCCGGAGAGGCGGAAGCAACGCATGCCGTCAGCAATAAAAGCAGGGTAGTTCTCATGACTCCCCTTGTACACCGCAGGAAAACCGAATCAAGAAGAAAAAACAGCGTTCTTCCCTGAACGGCAGATACTACCCCCATATAAAAAACGGGAGCGCCGGCGGTTACCCGGCACTCCCGTTATCATGATGCAGCAAGCTCCCTGCTTAGAACAGAGTCACGGCGATGTTGACACCGGCGGTGACAATGGCCACCATGCTCATCAGCTTGATCAGGATATTCAGAGAGGGGCCGGACGTATCCTTGAAGGGGTCGCCCACCGTGTCGCCGATGACGGCGGCCTTGTGGCTTTCCGAGCCCTTGCCGCCCACATGGCCCTGCTCAATGTACTTCTTGGCGTTGTCCCACGCGCCGCCGGAATTCGCCATGAACACGGCCAGAACAAAGCCGGAGGCCAGCCCGCCGGCCAGCAGGCCGAACACGCCGGGAACGCCGAACACCAGCCCCATGCAAATGGGAGTAATCACCGCCAGCACGGACGGCCAAATCATCTCATGCTGGGCGCCCGCCGTGGAAATCTCCACGCAGCGCACGTAATCCGGTTCCGCCTCCCCGGTCAGAATGCCCTTGATTTCCTTGAACTGGCGGCGCACTTCCTTCACCATCTTTTCAGCGGCACGGCCCACGGCGTTCATGGTCAGGCCGCAGAACAGGAAGGACATCATGGCGCCCACGAACAGGCCCATGAGCACCTTCGGATTCATCAGGGTCACCTGGAAATAGCCCATGAACTCGGACAGGGTGCAGGTGGTGATCTTGGACACCTCCACGCTCACGGCATCATTGATCTTGTACATGGTATTTCCGGTGGCCTCGCTCCAGTGCAGGATGGAAATCTTCAGCTCTTCAATATAAGAAGCCAGCAGGGCCAGGGCGGTCAAGGCGGCGGAGCCGATGGCAAAGCCCTTGCCCGTGGCGGCCGTCGTGTTGCCCAGGGCGTCCAGGGCGTCCGTGCGGCGGCGTACTTCCGGGTCCAGCTTGCTCATTTCCGCATTGCCCCCGGCGTTGTCGGAAATGGGACCGTAGGCATCCGTCGCCAGCGTCAGGCCCAGCGTGGAAAGCATCCCCACGGCGGCGATGCCGATGCCGTACAGGCCCTTGCTCATCTCGGCCCCGGTAAAATGCCAGTCCCCGGAGGCCATGCCGTAGGCCAGGACGGTGCCCACCACGATCGTAATCACGGGAATGCAGGTGGAAATCATGCCGATGCCGATGCCGGAAATAATGACGGTGGCGGGACCGGTCTTCGCGCTGTGGGCGATCTTGCGGCAGGGGTAGGAATCATGAGAGGTGTAATGCTCCGTGCTCTTTCCGATGATGATGCCCACCGCCAGGCCGGTCACGATCGCGCCCCAGATGCCGGCCCAGTTGTCCAGCCCGATGAGCTGGAGCAGGAAGGCGGAGGCAATGGCGATCAGGAAGGAGCTGAGGTTGATGCCGCGGTTCAGGGCGGCCATCAGTTCCGTCTGGGAGGCGCCGCGCTTCACGCGCACCGCATACACGCCCAGGAGTGAAAGGATGGTGCCGAGGGCGGCAATCAGCATGGGGGTGAGAACGGCCTTGATCGCCATGTCCGGCACGGCTATGTAGGCCGCCGCGCCCAGGGCGGCGGAAGCCAGGATGGAACCGCAGTAGGACTCGTAAAGGTCCGCGCCCATGCCGGCCACGTCGCCCACATTGTCGCCCACGTTATCCGCGATGGTGGCTGGGTTGCGGGGGTCGTCTTCAGGAATGCCCGCTTCCACCTTGCCCACCAGGTCCGCGCCTACGTCCGCGGCCTTCGTGAAAATACCGCCGCCCACGCGGGCGAACAGGGCCTGGAGGGAGGCGCCCATGCCGAAGGTCAGCATCGTCGTGGTAATCACCACCAGGCGGGTGGAAAGCTCCATGTCCTCATAAAACCAGTCCAGAATCCAGTACCAGGCGCCGATGTCCAGCATGGCGAGGCCCACCACGGTCAGGCCGAGAACGGCGCCGGAACGGAAGGCAATCTGGAGGCCGGCGTCCAGGGAATGGCGGCAGGCGTTCGCCACGCGGCCGGAAGCGTACGTGGCCGTCTTCATGCCGATATACCCGGCAAGGCCGGAGAAAAAGCCGCCGGAAATAAACGCGAAAGGCACCCAGGGATTCTGAATGTGCAGGCAGTAGGCCAGAAAGGCGAAAACGACCGTGATCAGCACGAAAAAAATGGCAACAATCTTGTATTGCTGCCGTAGGTAGGCCATCGCACCGCTGCGAACATGCTTGGCGATCATTCTCATGACCTCGTTCCCCTCATCCTGGGCCTTCATGCGGTAAAAAAACACGCCCGCGAAAACGAGGGCCAGCACGGAAGCCGATGGGATGAGCCAAAATAAATCCTGGATGGTTATCATTGTCAGTACACTTTAAATTAAAGTGGTAGGAAAATAGCACTCCCCCGGCTTTACTCCAAGAAAAAACCGCTGTCCGGGACGGAAAATTCACCTTCCTGCGGAAAGACCAGGACGGATGCGAAACCGGAAGGGAACAAGGAAGAAGCAAGTTCTGCGAGGATTAATCCAAAGCATGGCCTGCCTCCGTAAAAACTGTTTTTCCAAGCTTCCGCCGCTTCTGCTCCCAGGACGCGCAACCGGGCATGTCACCACCCTCCGATGTCGTCCGCGATGCGGCAAAATCCCTCCCTGCCGGGCGCAGGGAGGGTATTCCTGCCAGCCGCTTTCCGGGAACATTCCGCTCCACTGAGGCATTCTGTTCATCCCTCCCCCGGCAGGCAAAGCCCAAAACCGCGGGAGGAGAAGCCCCGTCCGTCAATCAGCCGTGCTGTCAATGACGGCCAGTTCCTCCGGAGAAAACCGCGTATTCTTCAACGCACCCAGGCAATCCCTGATCTGGGCGGGGCGGCTGGCCCCGATAAGGGCGGTGGTCACGGCCGGCTCCCTCAATACCCAGGCCAGGGCCATCTGCGCCAGGCTCTGGCCGCGATCCTGCGCCAGGGCTGCCAGGCGGCGGACTCTGTCCCCATGATGCAGCACGCGTTCTTCCGTCAGGAAGACGGAAGCCCCCGCCGCGCGGGAATCTGCGGGAATTCCCTCCAGATAACGGTTCGTCAGCATCCCCTGAGCCAAGGGTGAAAACGCCACGCAGCCGAGCCCTTCCTCCCGGATGGCGGCGAAAACTCCCGCCTCCGGCTCCCGGTTGAACATATTGTACCGGAGCTGGTGCACCAGGCATGGCACGCGGGCTTCCCGGAGCATGGCGCAGATCTGCCTGGTCTGTTCCGCCGGAAATTTGGAAATGCCGGCATACAGGGCCTTTCCGGACTGGACCGCCGTCACGAGAGCCCCCGCCGTCTCTTCCAGCGGAGTTTCCGGATCATGCCGGTGCGCGTAAAAAATATCCACATAATCCAGCTTCATCCGGGAAAGGGACTGATTCAGGCTGGCAAGCATGTGCTTGCGGGAGCCCCAGTCCCCGTACGGTCCCTCCCACATCAAATGCCCCGCCTTGGTCGCAATCACCAATTCGTCGCGGTAACGGGACAAATCCTGCATGAAAATACGCCCGAAACACTCTTCCGCGGAACCGGGGGGCGGCCCGTAATTATTTGCCAGGTCAAAATAGGTAATGCCGGAATCAAAAGCGCCGTGAACAAGACGGCGCGCGTTCTCGTAATCGGACTCCGCGCCGAAATTGTGCCACAGCCCCAGCGACACGGGGGGCAGCAGCAATCCCGACCGCCCGCAGCGGCGGTAATCGGTACCGGCATAACGTTCCGGATCAGGCAAATAACTCATGGTCTTTCAATTCAATGGGATTAATCAGGAATGCGCGGAACGGCCGTGACGAACGCCGTTTCTCCACTCTTCAGTGGAATACTTGGATGAAAGCAGTTCCGCCACACGGGCGGCCATGCCGGGGAAAAGGGAGGAATCCGTACGCAGCATATGCGTATCCGCCAGACGGGAGGCAAGCATCACGTCCCAGCCGTCAGGCAGGCGGCAATTCTGGATGCTGCCCTGGTGGAGGACGCCGTCGCGCACGCGCCTCTGGCCCCCGCCCGCCAGTTTTTCCCCGGAAGGCAATACCAGGTCACTGGTCACGGGGCTGGAAAAACAGGCGCGGCCTCCATCGGGCGCGTCCCCGGCCAGCATCACGCACTCCACGCCGCAATCCTTCAGCACGCGGGCCAGCGCCCCGTGAATCCACCGGTACAAGGTGGCGCTTGAAGGGCGCCCCTGCCCGTCTCTGCGGTGCATGGCCAGGGTAAAGGGAATATCCTGCCGGTGATCCACAATGCCGCCGCCCGTCCAGCGGCGGACAAAATGCAACTCCTCTCCGGGGAAAATCCTCCGGGCCGTGCCCTCCTCGTCAAAATAGCCGAACGTCACGGCCGGCTCCCCCCACCGGTATATCCGCAGAACGGGGAATTCCCCCCACTCCAGCAGGGCCTCATCCACAGCCATGGCTTCCGCTGCGCTTCTAGCCACGGGATCGCGCCAAAGAATCAGCTCCGGCAGCGGAGGCAAATTGCCCACAACATCTGCAAATCCCGGCATAGATCGGAAACAGGGTTAACAACAAGGTAGGGAATGCCGCTCCGGAAAAGGCGGGGCACCGTGAAAACAGGCGGCCGCCGACTGTTCCGGACTTGGGCCTAATGGCTCAGCGGAAGGGAAACGCGCTGCGTAAAGGATCGGGTATAACGTTCGAAAAACTCCTCCGGGGAGGGAGCGGGACGCCCCTTGCGTATCTGGTCCACCAGGGCCATGCCTTCATCCGTCACCACCGTCATGGAAATGGTCACTCCGGTGACGCGGCCCGACTTCAAATCGTCAATATTCATCCCGCTGCCGATCACGTCCAGCCGGTTGCCGTACACGTCCATCTGGGAGCAGGACCCCAGGCGGTTGGCGCCTGTCGTCATGACGGGAATCAGGACGGACGCCCTCTGCGTCGCATCCTTGTCGGACTTGTTGCTGCCGGAACTGCCGATCTTCTTCTGGTAATCTACCTCAAAAATGAGGGTCATTTCCACCACATTCTCCACCAGGAAATTGGCGGGAATGGTTTCATCCTGCTGGAAGCGGGAATAGGCGGCCCAGAGGTCCTCCTTGCCCAGAAGCTCCCGCACGGTATCCTCCGCACTCACCAGATTGCGGTACAGGGCATATACGGGAAACCCGTCCGACTCGGACGTGGCGTCCCGGTCCAGAATCTGGTCACGGTAAAGCAGCTTGTAGCCCACGCAATTCACGTCGCCGATGATGCGGTCGTTCCTCATGTCCATGCTGGACTTGGCCGGATTGCGGTCCGTGGGCGTGGTAAAGAAAATCAACTGGGAGGCATTCGTAATCTTGGCTCCTTCCGGTCCCATGGTCATCATATTGACGCGGGACTCTGCGGCGGAAGGCCTGCGGCCCCTGCCCTGGGAGGAAGAGGCGGTCCGGGCGCCACGGCCGGCAAGATCGCTGTCCCTCTGCACGAGCATCCATTCAAAGGGGTTTCCGGGGCGGAACTGCATGCTCTCAAAATCCTTGGTCATGGTATCCATCGCCGTACGGGCGAGCGTCGTCGTCCGCACGTCCTGAAGCACCCATCTCCAGATATCCACACCGCGGGACGTCAGCGCCACGATCACAAGCACAAGAATCGTCGTGATCGTCATGGCCGCCAGCAGCTCAATCAGAGTAAACGCACCGGATTTGATTTTGGCAAATGTCTTCATGATTCTTTCAGTATCTTGATGATGCGGTTAACGGCGGAAAGCAAGATTGCGCGTGAACACCGGCGTCTTCAAATTCTCCCACGTTGTATTCTGCAAACGTTCCGGGTCCGTATTCAGCAATTGGAAAAATTCCGCCTGGTACAGCACTTCCGCACCCCAGGGCAGATTCAGGCCGCCGCCCCCCTTCTCCGCCGTGTACACGTACTGGGACGGGTCCGTAATGATCCGGCCGCGGTTGTAGGGGTTGGAAATCACGGCGTACTTGGGAGCCAGCTTGTAGCCGTAGGCGTTGGAATCCATGCGCTCCACCACCAGCTGGGTCATGCGCACCGCGAACACGGGCCCTACCAGGGCCTTGAAATCATTCCAGCGGTCCTTGTTGTTCGCCAGGCATACGCCCGTAACCACGGCGGAATTCTTGCCGGGAATGCTGCCGCCGTCCTCCAGCCAGGGCTGGGGCGTGCCGTCCTTGCGCACGGGCTTGGACAAATCCGCCCGGTAATTGTACACCAGAATGGTGGTGGCGGGCTTTGCCGTAAACTGCATCCAGTAAAAAGCCTTGTCAAAGGCGGAAACATACCTGCCGGGGGAAGACTTCTTTGCATTGCCCGCCGCCCGTTCCGAATTGCGGAGCTCTCCAAGCTCCGCCGTCAGGGCATGGACAATGCGGTCCGCCTCACGAATGGTCAGGGCGGCCTGGACCGTTCTCCTGGCCGGGATGAACATGGCCATAAACACCACGATCAGCACCCCGACCACGCCGATGGCAAGCACCACCTCTGTCAGGGTAAACCCTTTGGAACGAACCTGTTTCATACGATTGGTCAACATGGTAATAAAATCCTGTAAAATTATTGGGGAATCACCTGCTCATCCGTCCTCAGGCGGCTTATATTGCCCTTGGGATAAATCACGATGCCGCCGGCCAGCCCCGGCTTGCCGTCCGTCATGGGGGAGGGGCGTTCTTCCTTGCCGTCCCCGGCAGAACCGGAAACCACTACCAGGCGGGTGGGAGCATTCGGCTGGGACATGCGGCCCTCCTCGTCAAACTCGATGAAATAGAAATAAATATCGGTCAGGCCGTTGCCGGGCAGATTGACGGTATCCTGTCCGTCCCGGCTGGAAAAGCTCTTGTACGTGCTTTTGGCCCTGGACTTGCCCGAACCTTCCAGCAGGGTGCTGTAGGTGGGGCTGATATAAAATCCGGCGGGAAGCGTCTGCAGGCGGTTGACAAGGTGCCACTTGCCGGTGCGCGTATTCTTGGACATCACGCCCAGGGTGCGCATGTTCCGGCTCGCGTCGTCGGGGGTGCTGACAATAATCAGGCGGCTCCAGGTTCCCTTGCCCATGGCATCCAGCCGGGCCTCCTGCACCATGCCGTCCACCATTTCAACAGCGGACTGGAGCCCCTGCGCCCGGCCGCCGCCTCTCAGCATGCTGGCGGCAAGAGCCATCATGGCAACCATGATGGTAATGACGACGATCAATTCCACCAGGGTAAACCCTTTTCCCCCTGCGGAAAAACGAAAATGTGCAGCTCTGGAATGTGCGGAAAAATTTCTCATACAGGTCATGCAGGATTGAACAACGATTTTTGGCATGCTACCCATTTCACACGGCCACGGCAATCATTTTTTGAGAAACGGGGAGGCCGAAAATGTCCGCACTCCAATAAAATTCCACAGGGTATTCATCACCCGGTAACTCCTGCCGGCATCATCCGTCCGGAAAAACAACATTTCCGGCTGGGTCAATCCCCACAATCCAAGGGGGATAGGAAGGAAAGTTCTCCGATATCCCCTAATGCGGCCTCTCCGGAAGTTCCCCTATCCTTTCATGCCACTGTCTTCCCGTAAAAAACCGGGATAAAGGAAATCAGGCCGGAAAAAATTACAAACTTACTCAGCGGTGCCGAGGGAACCCTCCCTGAAACTTCCTTTTTCCTTTCCTGCAATCGGATGGAAGCAACGTCTTCCCTTACGGCAACAACAGTTTAAAAAAGTTAATTTACCCAACTCTCTTCCGGACAAGAAGGCAGCCTTTCATCCATCGGAAAACGCAGAACAGGGAAAATAAACTCAGCAGGATGTGGACCAAGGGCCTCATGCCTCCTTTGCTCCATGAAAAATCGGCTTGCGGGAAAAAGTAAAAATCCGCCCGCCATTTTCTTTTTCGTCCTACTCATGAAAACCGCTCCTCCCCGACTTCTCAGGCCACCCTTTTCCCTTTATTTCCCGTTTTTTTACTGCGCCTGTCCCATGGCCCGAACCTCCCTGCCTGATTCAGGCACAAAAAGGGCCTTGCACCCGTACGGCACTCTCACTATTCCGTTCCGTCATGCCAAACACATCACACTCGCCGCTATTGGAAAAAACCATCGAACGATTCCTGTTCCATTCCCAATATGAAAAAAACCTCAGCGAAAAGACCCTGAAAGCCTACGCAACCGACTTGCGGCAATTCGCCGGCTTCATGATTGATCAAAGATCGGTTTACTCCCTGCCTTCCATCTCCGCGGAAGACTTGAAGCAATACGTCAAATCGCTGTCATGCTTCCAGCCCAAAACCATGAAAAGAAAAATGGCCACGCTCAAAGCCATGCTGAACTTCATTGAAATGGAAGACGACGACTTCATCAACCCCATGCGGAAGCTCAAAATCAACATCAAGGTCCCCTTCCTGCTCCCTCCCGTGATGGACTCCATGGAAGTAACGTCCATCCTGACGACACTTTACCGGGAAAAAAACGCCTGTTCCGGCAAAACGGGACATCACTATCAGGAAATCATCCGCAACATTGCGGTAGTAGAACTCTTATTCGGCACCGGCATCCGGGTATCGGAACTATGTGCCCTGCGCCTTTCCTCCGTAAACCTCGCTAACGGCTTCATCAAAGTCTATGGAAAAGGCGGCAAGGAGCGTGTCATTCAAATATGCCAGGAGGCTATTCTTGAAGCCCTCCGGGAATACCAGCGCCTGTGTCTGTCCTCATCGCGGCCAAACACATGCTTCTTCATCAACCGAAGGGGCCATAACCTCTCCTCCCAGTCGGTAAGAATCATGGTCAAAAAACTGGCCTTGAAATCCGGCATCCTCAAACCCGTAACGCCCCACACATTCCGCCATACCTTCGCCACCCTCCTCTTGGAAGAAGGTGTAGACATCAAATACATCCAAACCATTCTCGGCCACAGCTCACTCGCCACCACCCAAATCTACACCCACGTCAGCACCGCCAAACAAAAAGTCATTCTTCAAAATTTTCATCCAAGGAGAAGGTTAAGAATCTTCTCCTAAAGAGTGATAACTATTTATTATAGATTGTAGATATGCGCAACCAAACAAAAAAGACTCGCGCCCTCTGGCTGCACAGATTGGCTTGGTTTTACATATGCGGAGTGATCCCCGTCGTTACCATACTCGTAATATTAGGAGTTATACACACCGATTCTTGGAAACTCTTCGCCTCGGGGTTGGTTATATCGTTATCAATTCTAACTATATTTAAATATCCCGTCGTTTTGTCTTCAACAAAATGTTACTGCGACAATTTTTTTGTCGACCGTGAAAATGAACGCCGTACGCTTATGCAATTCATCAAAGATAGTAGCGAGCGACGCAGGATTTTTTATGTTACCGGCAAGAAAGGAATAGGAAAAACACTATTACTTCTTCGCCTTGCCAATGACTTGGCAAAGAAAAAAATATGCACAACAGTGTACTACGTGGAAATAGAAGGCAAAGATTCTTCTATATTACATAAGTGTCTTGAAATGATAGGGATCCCCCCCGATGAAAAAATTGGAACAGCTGCATCCCTGGCTGCATATCTTGATCAAGCATCTCGTTACCCCAAAATCGTATTTATCCTGGATGGCATTGATAGAAACAGGAAAAGAGATGCTGACAAGTTTGCTGAAATACTGACAAATTCATCCAAAAACATCTCTATCATTATTGGAATTACAATAGAATCACTAGTATACAGCCAAACTATCACGTTATATGGAAATTTGAAACCAGATATATTTGGGTGCCTCCATTTGCATGAGTTGGAAAAAGTTTACAACATTTCAATAACTGATCCTGAAAAGATTCTTCGTTTGTCAAGCGGCATTCCAACCTATGTACGCATATTAATAGATTTGGAACATCAAAATAGGGCTCTAAATCTTTCTAATATTGAAACTATTGATGAAATAATATGGCAGCAATACTCTTTTTTCAGTAATGAGTCAAAAAAGATCGTGATGTTAATGGCTTACTTAAAGCTTATGGGAGTTGACTCGCTTCCTGAACGGAAAATATACGATATTATCCCTGATAGCACACCTCACCATGTATGTGCAGTCCTCGATTCTTCATTGATATATCGAGAAAATGATACAAGAGATGGAAATATACGGATGAATGATTTGGTAGCAGAATCCTGTCGTAAATGCTGCAACAAAAATCAAGCTGTGGAAATGATTAAAAATTCGCATGAACATCTGGAAAATATTTTTGATGGTACGTTGAATGTTTCTTTATTGATGTTAAGCGACACTCATTTTTCAGAAGAAACTGGTCGCGAAATTCTAAAAAATCTTTTGGACGGCAAACAGTATTTATTTCTCGAACGTCTGTGGCAATATGAGCAAATCGGTTATCTCAATTCGTCACTTAAAGAAAGCCATTCGAATAATCAATATTTTAATTACTGTTATTTAAACTCCTTGTTGCAACTGGGACAATACCGAAGGGCATACTCGGAATTAGCTCGTTTGGAGGAAATAGATTCTGCTCTGCCAACTTTGAGACCCACAGAAAATATGAATGCAGAAGATTTTGATATGCTATTTCTCATTATCGATTTGCATCATCTAAGCAATCGGTTTTCTTTTGCCATAAGCGAAATCGACGCTTTTCTGCAACATCTCCCCAAGGTTTTCAAGAACCAAATACAAGAGGCCAAGCTTTTATATTTAAAGGCTCACATATTAAAGCATCAGGGAAGCGACTTGCTTTTGGCTGATAATATTCTTAGAGGCTTGGATAAGAACACTAATATACAAAATCTTGAGTTGCAAATGAAAATTCTCTACTCGCGTATCGCTATCTATCTATTCTGGGATACGTCATTCGATTACGAGGCATCATTTAACAGGATAGACACGCTTGCCAAAGAGATTGGAGAATCTCCCGTCATAATGCATGCGCAACGGCATCGGGCGATTTACACACTGAAGAAACTTCAAGACATAGAATCTGCTCTTACTATTGTAAATAATGCTTTGCGCAGTCTAGAAAAAACTCAGTACAGAATTATTTATGATTTATACTTTGAAAAAGCTGAACTTTTACGAATAAAATCTTATGCCGCAGAAAACCAGAATCGAAAAGTAAAAAATGAAATTCTTTCCCTTTATAATCAGGCTATTGCATTTGCTGATGAAAACGGTGATCTCAATCTGCGGACAATGTCCCAGCTAGGTAAAATTTTAACATTACACCAGTTCCATGACATCATCCAGAGTGAACAATTAAATGAAGTACAAAAAATAATGACTGATTTATCCGATGAAGCTCACAACCACGTACTATCAATAAACTATGCTTGTGCATGTTATGTCGAGAATCTGCTTCGAGGCGGGGAAATTGATCAAAATCAAACTAGATATTGGGAAAAAATGCAATATGCCGACTTGGCGCACGCCGCTCAACATGGAGGACCAGTTAAATTAACCGTCATGTAAGCAGTTGAAGACATCATGATACGTTTGCTCGGAAAAAGTATAATGGACATCTTTCTTTGAACGCAAGATATTAAGTTTTCTTTCTACTTCGTCATAGTTGTATGTATCCTGCGTGAGCTGATAAAAAACATCAGCAAGTTGCTCAAATTCATCTTCCTCCCAACCATGACGCGTAATTTGCTGAACTCCTATCCGTATTCCTGAATCGCGATAGAGCCTTTTATACCTTCCGTTTAAACTTATCCTATGTGATTGGCTTCTGTGAAGAAATCTTGTTATCTCATTTTCTTTCATGGATATAAATATTTGATGAGTGTCTGTATACAAATCATTGCGGGCTCGAATTACTTGCACTCCCAGTTTCTCAAGATAACGCCCTAGTTTGTTGGCATTGTTTATAATTTGCTTACTATATTGTTCACCAAACATTTCCATCTCGATAAGAACAAGAATGAGACTAAGAATCTGATGAAATTGCACATTTCGTAGATAATCTGGATTAATTTTTGTATCAATGAGATTCATCAGTTTCTGATTATTCGTCATGATTAATCCGCTAGTCGGCCCGGGAAGCGTTTTGTGAGTGGCTCCCATTAAAACAAATGGAACTTCATTGCTGAAAAAATGGAAGGGATTGGAATTGGATTTTCCAGATATTAAACCTAAAGTTTGAGTTGCATCGTAAATAATTATAAAATCTTCTGATACTTCCAGATTTTGCAAAGATGGTTGAAACAAAATGTCAGATGGACATATAAGCATACCGTCAATTTTTTCCTTTTTACGTAATGCTTTAATTTTTTCATAGTCAAAGTCCATTATCTCATAATCAAACGGCGCATATATAAATTTTATACCAAGCCGATGGCATATAAGAGGCATGGAACCATGACCTCCACTATCTTCCGATGATATAAGCAAAGTACTACCCGGTTGAAAGAGACTCATCAGGAGGATCATAACGGCATTGACACCTGATAATGTCCTTGCATCTGAATAATTACTTTGGAATAAGTCAAAACATTGTCGATTGAGGAGACTGTAGAACTTAAATAAATGTTCCGCTTCCATGAAATTATGTTCGGTCTCCAGCCTGATAATACCTCCCATAATGTATTTCTCCTGAATAAAGGAATCTAACGGAATTTTTCCGAACGGCGATATGGCGTTTTCCGCTGCACACAAAGGTAGAAGGCGCTTTTCTTCATACTGTAGTTCCTGACAAATTTTCTGAAACTCTTCTAAATTACCATTCATTTGTTAATTTCTCTGGATAATAAATAGTTATCAATTGTTCGAAGTAGTATAACCGTCTACCTCCAATTAATCTAATATATCAATAATTTACCCATATTCAACATTATTCACAATCTAACATATTGTGAAATATCCTGAATAACTCTATGCGAATGAGTATCCTGGAATATATCTATCTCAACTCCACCCATATGCCGCGGTGGTCGCTGGCCTGGCGGGAGGGGGGAGTGTCGATGACACCCATGGGGGGCTTGCGGCCGAGGCGTTTTTTCAGGGTGTTGTTGATAAAGATGTGGTCAAAGGAATGGTAGGTGTCGCCGTCTTCGTAATAGATGGTCCACGTTTCTCCGCGGGAATCCCGGGGTTTCAGACGGTTCAGGCGGGAATCCGTTTTCGCCGGACCCTGGATGACCTGCACGGAACTGTCGGCAGGACCGTCATTGAAGTCCCCGTATAACAACAGGGGCATGCCGTCCTGGGAGGCCATGACGCCGTTCAGGTAGTCGCGCAGGGCATAAGCTTCCCTTCTGCGGGTCTCCTCCGCGGAGCCGTCGCGGCTCAGCCGGGATTTCAAATGAACGCCTATCAGACGGAACTGGCGGGAATCCGGCATTTTTACGGTGGCGTCCAGAATACCTCGGAGCATCGTTTTACGCCGCTTGGGTTCTCCCGATACGGGCATATCCGTCACGGAGCGGTTGCTGACAATGGGGTACTTCGACAACAGGGCGAGTCCACGGTCTTCACCGTCCCGCATGACCAGCACCTTGTGCGGCAACTGCACGCCCTTTCTTTTCAACCGCATTTGCAGGTCGTTCACGGCGGCTTCCCCGCCCATCTCGGACAGGCCCACGATTTCCGCGCCGGATTGCCTGACGAGCTCCGCTATGGCCTCCCGCGCTTCCACGGGCTTGTACTTCACTTGAAAATTGCTTCTCCGCGGGTCTTCCGGCACAAAATAGTTGCCCGCATTCATAGTCAGCATCCTGACGGGCTCCCCCTTCTCCGGAAGGGTGATCTTTTCCGGCGCCATTCCCTGCTCCGCCGCCTGCCGGGACGCGGGTACGGCTTCCATCGTGTCCGGAAGCAGTTTCCATTCCGACAGGCCGTAGCCTATCAGCGCGCACAGCACAATCAGGGCCGCGATTACCGAAGATCCCCTGCTCCTGGACGTTTTCCTGACCATATCCGTTTCCCTGAAAGAATTTTTACCGCAAAAGCGTAGTGAATGAATAACACCGCCGTGAAAATTCCGCTCCCATTACTCGGCTTTCACTTCACTTTCATCCGTAATTCATGATAAAACATGAATGTGCCTCCATTGCAACCCAAGAACGAGTCCCAGCCTGACGAGAATACGCTTTCCCAGTATGCGGAGCATACCAGGAAAAGCCTGATTGCCCGTCTGGAAAATTGGGAAGACCAGCGCACCTGGGATGAATTTTACCGCACGTACTGGCGGCTCATTTACTCCGTGGCGCTGAAGGCCGGATTAAGGGAGGACGAAGCCTGGGACGTGGTGCAGGAGACCATTCTTTCCATCGCCAAGCAGAGCAAGAAGAACATCTACAACCCGGAACAGGGCTCTTTCAAGCTCTGGCTCTGGAACATGACCCGCTGGCGCATCAACGACCAATTCCGCAAACGGAAAAAGGACACGGCCATGCTGATGAATCCTGACGCCGGCGAATCCCAGGAACACCCTATCGACAAGATTCCGGACGAAGGCAAGAACAACTTCGACCAGGTATGGGAGCGGGAATGGCAGAACAACCTTCTGCAGGCCGCGCTGGAACGCGTCAAGGCCAAGGTGTCCCCCAAGCAGTTCCAGATTTTCGACTACTACGTGCTGAGGGAATGGGATGCGGCCAAGGTCCGCAGGCAGCTTGGCGTCACCATCGCCCAGGTGTACCTTGCCAAGCACCGCGTGGGCAGTGTTCTGAAAAAGGAGCTGCAATTCCTCCAATCCCAGGAGGAAGAACACCGGAAATAGCATTTTCCGCAACGTTCAACATTTTGCGGTCCCGGAAGATTTCAGGAAAGCCGTCCGGAAACCTCTCGGCATGTCTTTTCCGGGCCGTCCCTCCGGCCGGGATGAGATTCCTTTATTTTGTCTCTTGCCAAGGGTGCTGTTTTGTCGTTAGATTAGCGGCAACTGCATATGCCGCCCTCACGCAACAGACATTCCGCCCAGAAGGTGTTCACCTGGGACAAGATCAAGATGGCCCTGTCGGCGGCGGAAGAGGGATTCTACATCTGGAATATCAAGACGGGCGTCATCCACTACACGGACCGCTGCCTGACCATGATGGGGGCCAGCCGCAAGGAAAAGGCCCCCAATATTTTCACCCAGCCGGAACTCACCATCCATGAGGAGGACCAGGCCTTTTTCTCCCAGGAGGTGCGCCGGTACCTAGACGGGCATTCCCACATGCCCATGCGCATCGAAATCCGGATGAAAAAGCTCAACTCCAAAAGCTGGAGCTGGGTCCGGGTCAACGGCATCGCGCGCCGGGACAAGCAGCGCCGCCCCGTCATGCTCATAGGCGTCTGGGTCAACATCACCAGGCGCAAGACGGCGGAACTGCGCGCCGCGGAGGACCGGGACCTGTTCCATACCCTGATTGAACACATTCCGGACAGCATTTATTTCAAGAACCGGGAATCGCGCTTCGTTCTGGCCAACTCGGCCACGGCCAACAAGCTGGGCGTCCCCACTCCGGCGGACCTGACCGGACGGACGGACGCCTATTTCTTTGACAAAACCATGTCCGACATTTCCCGGAACGAGGAACTGGACATCATGAAGACCGGCCGCCCCATCCGCGCCCGGCTCCATCATGAAACATGGCTGCACAGGGACGATACCTGGAGCCAGATCAGCAAATTCCCGTGGTATGGCCGCAACGGGGACCTCAAGGGAATCGTGGGCATTTCCAGCGACGTCACCAAACTGGTCAAGACGGAGATCAAGGCGAGGGAAACGGCCCGCATCCTGGAAGAACGGAACAAGTCCCTGGAAAAGGAAATCGACCTGGCCCGTGAAATCCAGTTCGCCCTGCTCCCCTACGAGCTCCCCTCCCGTTCCCGCACGGAACGCGGAGTGACCCGGAAGGCGGACTTCCACCACATCTTCACCCCTTCCGAAGGGGTGGCGGGCGACTGGTTCGACGCCTTCCCCGTAGGCGACTCCGGCGTAGGGGCCATCGTCTGCGACGTGATGGGGCACGGCATCCGCGCCGCCCTGATCGCCTCCATGCTCCGGGGCCTGATGGAACAGCTTTCCCACCTGGCGGACAATCCCGCCGCATTCCTCACTTCCCTCAACCACCAGCTTTCCAAAATACTGCAAAGGGCCAACACCACCATGTTCGCCTCCGCCGTTTATATTTACCTGGACCTGGAAACGGGCGTCATGACCGCCTCCACGGCGGGCCACCCGCATCCCATCGTGCTGGGGCCGGACGGAATCGCACGCAAGATGCCCCTGCCCCGCGGCATCGCCATGGGCCTGCTGGATGACGCCGCCTACCAGAATGCCCAGTTTCCCCTCCTTCCGGGTTCACGCATCCTGATGTACACGGACGGCCTGACAGAAGCCGCCAACGCGGAAGGCGAAGAGATGGGAGTGGAACGCCTGATTGATTACTTCAACAATTCCACGGCCAAGACTACCAAGGATTTCGTGCATCAGGCCCTTACCTGCGTAGCCAAATTCACGGGCTGCACCAACCAGGCGGACGACATCTGCATGCTGGGCATCAGCTATTCCGAGCATGAGGAAGAAACCGGGCATTAATTGCCGGACTCTCCGTTTCCGGATATTTTCCAAACCCTCACATTCTCGCCGTCCAGCCAGGCGATCATGGAATCGTCCGCGGAAAAAGCCAGGATTTTTCCCGGAGCTTTCATGGGCGTCCCCGAGGCGAAAGAGACAACTCCTTCAGGCGCCTTGTTTCCACCATGGAAATGCAAATATTTTTCCCCCGGAGAAATCTCCATGTAGAAAATGAAGGGAAACCAGTACACGACATCCCCGGAGGCCCTCTTTTTCCCAATATCCCAGATCAACACTGCCGGTTCGTAATTATACATGGAGCATCCGGAAAACTGCGCCATCACAGCATAACGCCCGTCCCGGGTCACATAAAAAATATCCGGCGGATTATTTAATTCAAAGTCCGCATTCCTCTTCGTACTAAGAGGATTTTCCAATTTTCCTGAAGCTTCCTTCAATTGGCTGCGCATGGTGGAAACGGGCAAATCCACCTTCCGCATTACCTTGTTTTCGGGATCAAAGCATATTCTGGAAAATGGTTTGACGATGCCGAACAGGGAGCCCCAGGAAGAAATCGTCTGCCGGTCTGCCACCCCGGTTTTCTCCAGAATCCGACGATACTCCAGATCATATATTTCCGCACATTCTCCCACCCTGTCTGCTACAAACACTGCCGAACCGTCTTTACTGAACCGGACGACATCCACGGAAGCGCCTTTTCTTCCTCCCGGTTTCTTCCAGAGTTCTTTTCCCAGCAACAAATCCCAGACGGCTACATACCCGTTATGATCAAAAAACGCTGCCTTGCCTCCGTCCGGGGAATACGTGAAAAACTTCCCCTTCTCCGATACGGGACGAAATGACGGACTGATGCCTTCCTCCGTCACTTCATGTACCGTCCAGCCCTTTACACTTCTCCTCCCTAAAAGCAGGGAACCATCCGGACTCAGCAAACCCTGGAAAACCGCTTGCCTTTTATAAGGCCCCTGCGTCTTTCCAAGAAGAGTTCCCGCCACGGCATCCCACACGGTATAAAAATAACCATTCTGCCCCCTGCCCGTTTCCGCCAGAATGCGTGATCCATCGCCGGAAAAAGAAAAACTGTTCCATAAGGAAGGCTCGTCCCATAAAGGGGGGCGCACCAAATCCGCGACTTTCTTTCCCGAAGGAATGGCCCACAGGGAAGGCACGCCCTTTCCTCAAACCAGCAGGCGGCTCCCATCAGGGGAAAAAATGGCACTCCCCGCTCCCTGTTTTCCCGCAGGAATGGAACACACTTGCTGTCCCTGCAGCGGCGCAGGTTCCGGAAGGGGCAACTCTGCACCGGACAGCCCGCAGCAGGCGATGCCGGCAGCAAGGAACTTCATGAAAAAAAAGCTTTCATTATCAACATCTAACAAAACGGAAAAATGTTGGCAATTCATTTTTCAATAACAATGGATAACCCATAATCCTTCATGGTCCTTCCGGGCAGTCATCCGGGGTAAACCTGAAATTGCGCCAGAAAGGCACGCTGAGCATCCAGATGGAGAACAGGGCTTCCAGCCCTCCGGCCATGATAATCGTCGCTTGGACTCCCAGGGAATCCACCACGGCCCCCCAGCCCATGGCGGCCAACGGCTGCACTCCGATCGTGACGATGCTGAAAAGCCCCAGAATGGCGGATTTCCTTTCCGGAGGCGCCAGAAGCTGAACGGCGGAAGAAGAGGTAACAAACAGCGTGGAGGTAGCCAGGCCCGCAAAAAAGAAGCACAGGGCCTGCACCTCCACCACGTTGACAATGCCGGCTACGCAAAGGGCGCTCCCCATCCACAGGGTGCCGGAAGAAAGCTTGGCCCCCACCCTGTCGCTTTTGCGCGCAAAGGGCATTACCAGCAGGATGCTGACCATGGCTCCGGCCCCCACCGCTCCCAGTATCAGTCCGGTATTGCGGGGATTCCCGTGCATCAGGGCCGGAACAATCTGGTAGAGGGACTGCCCGCAAATATTCTGGATCAGGGCGCTGAGCATGATGAACAGCAGGCTGCGGGTGGACAATACCGCCTTGAGACCGGAAACCTTTCTGCCGGAACCGCGCTGCTTTTTCGGCGCGGCGGTGTCGGAAATGCGGCCTTTCAGGGAAACCAGGCAGCCGATCAGCGGAAGACTGGCCAGGACATTGCCGCCGAAAGCGGTGGCCGCCCCCCATTCCGCAATGATATAGCCTGCCAAAGCCGGGCCCACCGCCCTGCACGTATTGAATACCAGGGAATACATCCCCACCGCCTCCTGGAGCTGCTTCCGGGGGATCAGGTCCCCCACAAACGCCTGCTGCGTGGGAAAACCCACCGTCTGGTTGATGCCCATGACCAGCCCCGCCGCATACAAATGCCACAATTGCAGGGCATCCAGAAACGTCAGAAGAAACAGGACCGCCGCCACCAGCCATTGCACGGATTGCACGGCAATCAGCAGCTTGCGGCGGTCAAAGCGGTCGCCCAGTCCGGCCAGCAGCATGCCTCCCAAAAAGAAGGGCAGCGCATTCAGGGCGGCCAGTAAACCCACCGCCGTGGCGGAACCGCCGGAAATGCTGTAAACCAGAATCCCCATGGCTGTAACCTGCAGCCACATTCCGATCAGGGCGCACGCCTGCCCGGACCAGAAAATTTGCAGGTTCTTCACCTGAAGGGGCTTGAAAAAGCCCAGCCAGTCATTCAGCCATTTCATTCAACCCCGGCATCCTAATCCGCGCCGCCGGAACCGTCCAGACGCGAGTATGGCACCGGGGAGAAGCCCGTTTCCAGGCCATTTCCCCTCTTCTATTCATCCCGCGTATAACAGGCGGGATAATCGCCGGAAGGCAGCCAGACAGGCAGGTTTTTCATTTTGGCCCTGGCGTGTTCGGAAACGGGCATGCGCCAGATTTCAAAGAAGGGTCCCATGTTCTTTCCCGTCACCTTGGAAAAGGCGGACATCACCCATTCCCATTTCTTTTCATCGCTTAACTTGCCATTGTCGTAAGGCTTGTCATGGTATTGCAGGGCCACCTGCCGGAAGGCGTCAAACCCCAGATGGTACATCAGCTCCACCCAGAAGAAGAGCTGCACCTTGTTGGGAGCGTCCCTGTAAGTCTGGCTTCCGGTAAAATATTTCTTCAGTTCGGAGCTCATGCCGTACGGCCCCATGCCCCCTCCCCAGCAGGACTCGTAACTCTTGCCCGTCCCCATCACTTCACAGAGCATGGAGAAAATGTTGACGGAAACTTCCGTCTGCCCCTCCATCGTGAACGGAGGCGCCTGATGGTTGTGCCCCAGTTCATGCCAAAGCCCCCAGCTTCCGGAATTGACGATGGCGCCGCTGGCGATTGAATTCGTCCAGTCGGTCGTCGCCATGGCGGGATAGCCGGAGTGCCCGGCCCCCGCGGAAATCTGCCTGTCCACGACAAAGCGCATGGGATGATGAAGGCGGTCCGGCTTGGTATCCCACCCCATGATCCAATCCTGGAGCGCCATGTTCTTTTGCAGGAATTCCGCCACCTTCTGAACGTCGGGGCAGCGTTTCAACTGCTCCACCGGCATGGTCATCACCAGGCGCGGCATGCGGATTTCCCCCCACGGGGCCTTGCAATTTTCCAACTGAGCCGCCCACTGTTCCGGAGTGGTCACCCCCAGAATAAAGAGAGGCGCCGGAGTGGCTCCGGAAATCTGCACCTTGAAGATCCGTCCCCTCTTGGAACGCTTGCCCACGTTCACATACACCAGGCCGCCCATCGGATTCACCAGCTTCACGCGCCCCCGGTCCGCCGGAACCTGTACCGTTATTTCCGGAACCCTTCTCCAGGCATCCAGCTTGTGCAGGCTGTCCGTATGGCACCCGATGCGGATTCCGAGAGAACTCTCCTTGGGCGCCCCGGACAGGGAACATGAAATTTCCGCTCCCGGCGGGGCATACAGACCCGTGCTGTGCCAGCCCGTGATGTTGGAATCTATCTCCACCGTGCGCCTCACAAGCGAAGCGCCGTCCTCCGGAGCTCCGGGAAAATCCTTTGCCGCCGAGCAGGCCTTCAGGGAGGAAGGCTTGTCGTCCTTCCAGGAACGGCACCTTTCCAGCAGGTCATCCATGCGCTTGTCATCCGTCCCTCTTTTCCACGGTGTACTTCCGGAAGGGAATTCCTCCATGCCTGCCAATTTTTCAGCCTTGTCCCATGACCATGTTTCCAGAGGCTTGTCGGCATCCATCGGTATTTCATCCTTGCAGACGGTGGCGTACACGGAAAGATCCGGCATGGGATTCTTGACGGGCTGCGGAAAGCGCCCCTCGGGTTCCGGCTCTTCCTCCTCGTCGGGTTCTTCCTGCCGGCGCTCCTGTTCCTCCCGCTCACGGCGTTCCAGCTCTTCCCTCCTCCTCTTTTCCGCTTCCTCCCGCTTGGCCTGCTCCTGAAGCTTTTGCGCCGCCTCCTGTTCCAGGGCCTCCTTCTTCTTTCTCGCTTCCTCCCTGGCCAGTTCGGCGGCTTCCCGCTCCTTCTCCCGGCGTTCCCTTATTTCCTTTTCCCGCTGCTTTCTCTGTTTTTCAGCGGCGGCCTTCATGGCTTTTTCCTTTGCCTGGCGTTCAGCGGTCAACTCCTGCGCCACCCTTTTCTTTTCCTGATTGTCCTGATACAGATAATACCCGGCTCCGGCGCCGCAAATCAACAGCAGCACCAGGAACCATCCTACGGCAGAGCCCCTGCCTGCCTTGCGGGCCAACGAAGAAACATGCATGAAATTAGAAATAAAGATTTACATTATTTCTGCATGGGAAAAGGACCTTGTCAACAGGATTCTTTCCGTCCCTTGCACAATATAATGCGCCGCTTCCCAATCCCCGGCAAAGAAGCTCATTCGGCAAGCGGTTCATCCGCACCTCGTTTCCGTTCCGCTGCCTTCAAGACATCCGTCCGCATGCCGAAATGCGGAAGGGCTCCGTTCACCAGGCCGTCCAGCACTCCCATGGTTCGCGCTTTTGGACTGATGTAGCCGTGGCCGGAAGCGACCATGGCCTTCACTTCATCCGCCGCATTGGACGGACAGCAACGGAACGCTTCCGGCAAATTCCTCATGGCGTCCAGGTCATTGTGCCCGTCGCCGAAAATGGCCGCATGAGCATGAGGGATGCCGAACCGGGACGCTACAAAAGCCAGAGCCGTTCCCTTGTTGTAATCCCGGTGGCTGAAACGCAGGTAAGGCCCCGCCCTCTGCGTGACGATTTCCTCGTAAGGGGCCACCGTTCCATGAATCACGCCGGACACGGCATCCAGCCCCCGCGCATCGTTCACCACCAGGGAAAAGGCGTCATGCTGCTGCCTCTGGAGCTCCAGCCCGGAAAACTGCTTTTCCAGATGCTCCATCAACTCCTCCAGCATGCGGCCATACCGGCTGAACAGGGAATCATGGGCAACCGCACATGCATCGTTCCAGCACACGCCGGGCATCAGGCGGCCTTCCGCATCCGCCAGATGGACGTTGCGTTCCATGGTCACGGTAAAATCCGGGGCAAACGCTTCCGGATCATCCTGAAACATGTCCATCAGGCCCTCCCTCAGATAAACCGGGTCACGTCCCGTATTGATGCCCCAAAGCACGCCATAGCGCGCCCGGAGCGCACGCATGAGGCGGAAAAAACTGCGGCGCTCCCCGGCAGGACCGCCCAGGGTGAACAGAGTATCGTCAAAATCGAACGAAAAAAGGTACCGGGACTCTCCGGGCAGCGGAAGTGCCCGGATCGGAAGAAAACGCATCAATTCCATCTCAGGCCAGTCCTCCCTTCATTCCCACAGCGCCGCTCGCTTCCACCACGGGTTCCGCCAGCGGAATGTCGTCTTCCACCGGTTCGGCATTGGGAATATCCTCCTCCACCGGTTCCGCGGACGGGATGGTTTCAGGCACGGGCTCTGCCACGGGAATCCGTTCCTTCTGCGGCTGGGGGCTTGCCGGAGGCTTCACGGCAGGAGCGGCAGGAGCAGCAGGACGGGCGGGCGGAGAGGAAACGGCGGGATTGCCTTCCGCCGCAGCGGGAAGCTTCGCTTTGGCCCCCACGCCCGCACGCACCTGGCGGGCGATGGGCGTGTTCATGTCCACGGCATGAGTGACGGGAAGACTGCCGGCAGGAATCTCCTCTCCCGGCTTGCGCATGTGGATTTCCACGCGCCGGTTGGCGGCCTGCGCATTCTGGTCCCCCTTGGTGGACACCACGGGGCGGGAAGCCCCGCAAGCCCTGATGTACAGCCTGCATTCCCCGTTGGGCCGCGTCAGTGAAATGCCGTTATCTAGCAGCCACTGGCGCACCGCGTTCGCCCGCATGAGGGAAAGCACGGCGTTATATTCCTCGGAGCCGAAACTGTCCGTGTGCCCCTCCACAATGAAAATCGTGTCCGGATTCTTCATCATCAGCCCCGCAAGCTGGAGCATGCTGAGACGGGCGGAATTCTTCATCACCGCCTTGTTGTACTCAAACAGGAGATCCGCCCCCAGCCTGCTGTACCCGCTGTCCTTCCCCAGATTGGACTGGGCCATCAGCTGGGCCAGGGACTTGCTGCCGTCCGGCAAATGGGAATCGTCCTGGCCGCCTGCGCCCTTCAGCTTGTTATTGTACCATTCATCCGGATTGACCATCTCCGGCTCCGCCGTCTTGACGGTCGCCGGACTGGCGGAAGGCTTCAGCGCTTCCGGAGGGGAAAGCTCCGGAAGCCCCTGGGCAATGGATTTCATGTCCACCAGGGGCATTTGGGGGGAGAGGGATTCCGGAGGGGACGGAGAGACGGGATCAGCGGAAAAACTGGTTTCTCCCGGTGCAATCACCACCTGTTCCGGAAGCATGTCCTCCAAATCGGGCAGTTCCGGAGGGGGCAGTTCCTTGATCTGCTCAACCACCGGCATTTCAGGAATTTCCGTCACGTCCGGAGCCGGACGGTCGTCCGCCTTCAGAACGATTTTCTCAGGAAGCGGCTTTGAAGCCGGCTCCTCCGCGACAGTCTTGTGGACATGAATCCCCAGGTCGAACCAGCTCAGAACAATAAATCCGAGATAATGCACCAGCAGCGCCGCCAGAACGCCACCCACGGCCACAGCCGCCAAATGGCGCGGCGCAGGCAGAATGAAACGGCTGCGCCTGCGGCGGTTTTCGCGGAGTTCTCCGCTGTTGTCCTGATATTCACTCACGGGATATTCACTATGCTGCACCATGAAACAAAACGGGGAGCACGGCTCATCTGCCGGACGGCGCCGCAGCCGTCACGGGAAAACGGTAGAATTCATTCATCAACACCCTGGGCATGGGCATGCGGGTATTGTCATGAATCCACTCCGCAATGCCAGCCTGCAGCTCGTCATCCCCATCATACACGTTCACTTTATAGTTTTTCTCAAATTTCTCACCCTTCTTTCCTTCAATGACATGGAGGAAGGTCCGCTCCTTCGTTCCGTAGGGCTCCCCTTCCCGGATGGATTCATAAAGCTGCTTCTTGTCGTCCTTCAGGGAATCGTAAATGCTCAAGGAATCTTCCAGGGTGGAAAAAAAATACTGGTTGGTGCAGACGACCATGGCCGGATAATCCAGCTTCAGGGCATAATCCACCGGAGCCACGTCAAACGTGCTGAAATCCGCGCGCCACGCCACCCCGGCATCCATGAGCCAGAAAGCGGGATAGCACAACGGTTTCCCCCACTCCTGCTCCATCTCCCGCATCGCCACCGTCTTCAAGGAGGGGAAGCAGTCCATGGACACCATGCAGCGGATGCGGGGGTCTTCGGAAGCGGCCTTCAACAGCACGGCCGCCCCGAAACCCTGCCCCACGGCGGCCACGGGCGGCAAACCTCCCGTTTTCTCTCCCACGGTGTCAAGCAGGGCGGTAACGTCGGCATACTCCTTCAATCCGTACGTGCAGTATGGCCGCGCATTGTCCCTGCCGCGGGGATTCCAGACCAGGCAGGAATATCCGGCTCCGGTCAGGCCTTCCGCCAGGGGGAGGGAACCCTGCACGCCGTTGTCCCAGGAAGTACAGATCACCACCAGTTCCGGCTTTTCATCCAGATGCGGCATGTTGCCCCGCAGCTTCAGGGCGTCCCTCACTCGGTTCTGGCGCGGCGTCAGCGCGCCGGACAGGCGGGGGCGCACCAGATAGCCGGAAATCGCCGTACCGTCGGCGGAAACGGCCTCCACAGGCTCCATAATCATGGACTCTCCGGAAGCGGGAACAGAACTTTCCGCCGCCCCCACCGGAACCAGCAGCGGCGTGGAGGCATACCAGGAAAACCACACCAGCCCGGCCACCGCAACAAGCACGAGCAGGAAGAATAGTTGAACAAGACGCTTGAACATGGAAAAGGAAGCACCCGGAAAATTGTTGACGGGAAAACTTTTATCCCATCCAGACTACGTTGACAACCACCAACTTCTATCGGGAGATTCCCGGGAACCCGCAAAATGCGGCATCTCCGGCATTTCCGGAGGCGTGCGTCCGCCCCGTGAACGCACCGGCAGCCACCGCTTCTCCTGCCGCCACAGGGGATTGAGCCGCTTTCCACAACTTCCGAAAGGGAAATAACGCTTTATTTCCCTTCCGTGATCTGGCATTCTTGGCACACACCTTTTTTTCATGGCAAACCCGGCACAACATCTCCGCCAATGGTTCACCTTCCTTGCCCTGCTTGTGCTGGGAGGCGTGGCGGCCTGGTTCCTGATGCCGCGGGAATGGTCCCAGATGCAATGGGAAATCCCAGGCACGCCGTCCGAATATCCTCTTGCACAGCTTCTGCGCCCCTGGCTGATCCTCCTCGGCTGCTTTCTCCCCGCCGCGGGCATGTTCCTCTACAACTGCTCCGGCATCATGGACAGGTATGTGGCGCGCACCTGGTTCACTGCATTCATGATGTGCACGGCCATCCTGACCCTGATTTACATCATCGGAGACTTCTCGGACAATGTGGGGAACCTGATGAATCTGGAATCCCCTCTGGAAGGGACTTTCCGCTTTTATCTGAGCCAGCTCCCCATGATCCTGAACCTCATCCTGCCCTACACGCTGCTGCTGGGCACGCTGTGGGCACTCACCAAGCTTTCCTCCTCCTCGGAAATCACCGGAATGCTGCAATCCGGCAGGTCCCTCCTCCGGATCAACTCCCCGGTCATCATCGGAGCCGTCTTCGCTGCCGTTTACTTCGGCATCTTCGGATTTCACTGGGCGCCGAATTCCACGCTGTACCGAAGACTCATGTTCTCCTCCCTGAGCCAGAACAACAATGACGACTCCCGGAGCATTATTTACAAGAATGACGCCGAATCCCGAATCTGGTACATCGGCGATCCGCCCGGCATAGACTCCCCGGGCGAACCCTTCAGGCAGGTGCGCGTAGAACAATTCGGCGCTCCGGGAAAAATGGAATACGAACTCTTCGCGGACGAAGCCTCCTGGGACCCTCATTCCAGAACGTGGACCTTCCTCCATGCCATCGAACGAGCTTATCCCCAGCAGCAGCCCCGGGAATCAAACGAAGTGCCCCTATTCTCCGGAGACGGGTATCAAACGCGGAAAAAACCTTATTCCGAAACTCCGTGGCAGCTCATCTCCCCCAATGTCCGGGTAGATACCCAGGGAACACCGGCCCTGCAGGAAATCATCAAGGCCGGATCCACCAATGCCAAGCAGCTCAGAAGTCTGGAAACGGAGTGGCACGTAAGAATTGCGCGCATGTTTTCCTGCATCATCCTGACGTTCATCGCCATTCCCTCCGCCATCACGTTCCAGAGGCGCTCCACGATGTCCGGCATAGGCATTGCTCTGTTCCTGGCGGCGGCCATGCTGTTCCTGTATGAATTCTTCCCCACCCTGGCATCCGCCGGGTACCTGCCTACCTGGCTGGGCGCCTGGATGCCCAACATCATTTACACCATCATTGCCATCCGACTGTTCCAGACCAGGCTGGCGCACAGAAGCTTCCTGGAAATGCTGAAAGGCCTGGAAAAAACGCCCGCCCATGACCACCCCTGACTCAATTCCTGAAGACCGTGCAAATGTGGAAAAAGCGCGGAACCTGCTGCGCCGGGCAAGCGCCGTAATCTTCGACTTCGACGGCCTGCTGGTGGACACGGAATACGCCATTTACGCTTCATGGCTGCGGGTATTTGACTCCTGCGGCCATCCCCTGCCCCTGGACCTCTTCAACCAGTGCCTGGGCAGCGGCTACACGCACTGGAACCCCGGCGACCATCTGGAAAAACTGACGGGGAGGACATTCGACTGGGACGAAATCAATGCGCTCCGCCAGAAGGAAATCGTACGCGATCTGGAACATGCCGGGCTGCTGCCCGGAGCCGGCGAACTCATCCGCAGCCTGGCGGAAAAAGGAATTCCCATGGCCGTGGCCTCCAGCTCCTCTCATCGCTGGGTGGACGGCTGGCTGAACAAGCTGGACATCATGCCCTACTTCAAAACCGTCGTCTGCCGGGACGACAATCTGCCCGTCAAGCCGGATCCCGCCCTGTTCCTCAGAGCGGCGGAAAATCTGGAGATACAACCCTCCCAGTGCCTGGTATTGGAAGACTCCCAGAACGGCACTACGGCGGCATTTCGTGCGGGCATGCCCGTCATTTCCATCCCGAACCGAGTGACGGTCCAGGCGGATTTTTCCCATGCAAGCGTCAAAATAGGTTCCCTGAAGGAACTCCTTTAACAGCGGGCCGGGGTACGGCACACCTTGACGTTTGGGAATGTGGTCGGGGCCGCTCGCCCCCCTACACCAAACGGGACATCACTCCACCTTTTCCGACGGAAGCACATGAAGATAATTGGGCAATAACAAACAGAATTCGCTTTTCGTCTTCCAGACTGCAATATCCCCGCCATTTTCCGAGCCGACTCCCTCCGCGCTTATATGCAGGATTCCATCAAAACAGGCGGCTTCGTAACACAACTCCTCCTGGGGGCAAATCAGGGAAAAAGAGGCAATCCTGCTCCACCGGCCATCCAACAGCCCCCACATGACACAGCAGACATTCATCTTTTTCCCCGGAACGAAAGGCTTCATATCCGGCAGACCCACCGCATCACACTTCAGGAAGAACATGCGCATGGGAATACCCGCACCCATTACCTGGCTGATTTCCGCCAAAACATGTTCCTGCGTACGCATCTTCACCCATTCGGGCGGAACAGCCTTCCGGTCCCCGCCATCAACCGCCTCAGAAAGGCTACAGACAAGCACTCCCAGAAGCAGGCCGCACAAACAGAAAAACAATTTCATAACAGGATAGTTTTCCGTATCATGCAGAAAATATCCGTTCGGTCAACAGGGACGTTCAAAAATGAAAACTCTTTCCCGCAGGATTTCTCTCGCTCTTGTTTCTTGACGGAATTCCTTTCATGCCTTATGTAGGGAGAATGCCCTCCCAACATTGCCCATTATATCACTATCGCGTCAAGGACAAGGTCGTCGGCCCCGTCAGCCTGGCCGACCTTCATGTTCTGCTCACTTCCAAAAAAATTCCTCCGGACACCATGATCCGGGAAGAACATTGCCAGACATGGATGCCCCTCACGGCGGAATTCCGCCGCCAGGAGCGCCTGGACCGCCCCCGGACGTCGGCCGCCCTGCTGGCCTGCCGTCCTCCGAAAAGCAGTTTCCTGTTCTACGCCATTGCCCTGTTCAGCATGGCCTGCGGTACTGTTCACTCCGTGATGGAGAACTACTTCCAGTACATGGAAGTGGTGTTCCTGCCTTCCATAGCGTTTTTCATGGGCAAAATGCTGGCATACATGCACCTGCTCACCGGGGGAATCAGAAAAATTCCCATAGACACCCCGGACCGCTGAAAACACCGCGGTATTTCCATACCCCACACGTTCTTTTCTGCTGAAACAGAATGCGTTGCATATCCTACCCCGTAGAGCATCACTGAACTGTTACCGGGCCATGGAGAAATAGCGCAACCCGTCCGCATGGATATGTTCCTGGACACGGAAGGACCTGCGGCATTCCGTTTTTCACAGCCATAACCGCAAGGAGGGCTCCCCACGGAGAATACCTCCATCGCCATCCAGCAAAGCCGGATAAAAATCAAGTCCTTTCAGGGGAAGAACGTCCCGTCCTCCATCCGTCTTCTAGTTGATGCGGGCGTCCGGATGTTCCATGCAAACAGTAATAACAGGCCCGGCCTCTCGTCAAAAACCCATTCTCCTGCAACGGCCCTCCCCGTTGCAGGAAATAGGAAGGGAACCTGAAACAGAAAAACCGCCGGAACCTCCAACGGCTCCGGCGGTTTAAAAACAACAATCCGGTCATTACTTGCCCAGTTCCGCAACGGCGGCTTCCAGACTGGGCACGTCTTCAATGGAAATAACAGTGGCATCCTTGCAGATGCGGCCCATCATGCCGGCCAGGGTCTTGCCCGGCCCCAGCTCAATGAAGAGGCGGTGGCCCTGGTCCACAAGCTTCTGCATGGAGGCCGTCCAACGCACGGAACCGCACACCTGGTGTTCCAGCATGCTGCGGATATCGTCGGGACCCTCCACCACGCGCGCTTCATAATTGCAGTACACGGGCATTGACGGAGTACCGAAGGAAACATTCTTGAGCTCTTCCGCCAGCTTCACCATGGCGCTGTGCATCAGGCGGGAGTGATAGGCGCCCGCCACGTTGAGCTTTTTGGCGATCTTGCATCCGGCGCCCTTGGCTCCGGCAATGGCCTTGTCCACGCCTTCTTCCGTACCGGAAACGACGGTCTGGCCGGGACAGTTGAAGTTGGCTACGTCCACATCGCATTCCTGCGCCAGCTTGATGACGTTCTCATCGGAACCGCCGATCATGGCGGCCATGGTGCCCTTGGTGGCGTTGCAGGCTTCCTCCATGAAGGCGCCGCGTTTCTGAACCAGGCGTAGCCCTTCTTCAAAAGAGTAGGTACCGGCGGCGGCATGGGCCGTGAATTCCCCCAGGGAAAGGCCGGCGGCGGCCACGGGATTCAGGGCAGGCAGCAATTCCTTCAGCACGGCGAGGCAGGCCAAACCATGCACGTACAGGGCGGGCTGGCAATTGCAGGTGCGGGTGAGTTCTTCGCCGGGGCCTTCAAACATGACGGAGGAGAGAGATTCCCCCAGAGCCTTGTCGGCCTGCTCAATCAGGGCTTTGGCGGTAGGATACTTGTCATACAAATCTTTGCCCATGCCCACTTTCTGGGCACCCTGTCCGGAAAACAATAATACTGCGTCCATAGTTGAGGTGGCAGTATACCGCCCGTCCCGAAAAGAAGCAAGAGCGATCAAAAAAGCCTTATCCGCTACAGGATCCCGGCCATGCGCCATTCACGCATCCGGAACAGTTTTCAGCTTCCAAACCATATGTCTTTCCGTCTCTTCCGCCAAAACAGCCTGTACATCAACGGCATATTTCTTACTTATGTATTGCAGCACATGCGGCATGGGAAATAGTTTGGACTCACGCTTTTCCGTAAGATAATAGACGGAAGGATCATGCAACAACGCAAACCAACACCCCTTCTCAAACCGTTCCAGCATGAACTGTTCATAAACCGGTAAATAAACCAACCATGAAATGGGAGAAAGACTGTTATTAAAACTAAACACCTCTTTCGTATGTAAAAAGGGATTCCTTGGATACAAGCACGGAATATCGTTGGAAATATAAAACCGATCCTTTTTAGACAGGAGTTGGTGATATTCTCCCGCACTTGTTTCCAAATTCAAATACCGGTTCCACCTTTGCGCAAGAAACCAACCTGCCACTGTTTCCAAAACCAGCAGGCCGGTCAAAATCCACAACCACTTTTTACGTGAGTGCAACGCAGGGATAAAAGAACACTTCTCCGGAGAAATAATCAAAAAAACAAATGCCGTCAGATATGTTCCATAAAGTACACGCCCGGCAACCCTTCCTATGTAAACATATAACAAAAGAAGCAATACCAGGGGAAGCAGAGAACTCCATACATTTGATTTCCGTGTGGTCAACAGCATCACGCCCAATGCCATAATGACGGGAACGGCCCATTTGCTGATCAGTAGCAGCTTGACAGCAGCCGATGCTTTTATTCCATGAATCGCATGATTGCCTTCCTGATGAAGCCGGGCCATTTTTTCCAGTCTCACCTCGGCAGGAACTGAGTGAAGAAACCACATATTGGCTTTCATTAACCGGATTTCTTCCCCGCTCAAATTTAGCTTTTTCCAATCTTTCTCCATATTGGAAAAATCAGGATAATCCATATAGACGCTTTGCAAATCAATATTCTCATAGGATCGTTTTAACTTCCATTTTCCTGGAGAATCTTATCCTGCAACATGTGCAGACTTCCAAAAGCCAAGGTAACAACAACAAAGACCGTCACCCATTTGCCAATACTCCTCCAAGGGCACTGCCGACGATAACATTTGTATAAAAAACGAATCAGTTGAAACGTTAAAAACGGATATAATATATAAATACTCTTCTCTCTCCACGCCAGCCCCAGCAGGACGAACAAAATACCACATATATAGGACAGCCAAGCTCTTTGAGAGAAAGGAAAAACCAAACACGTCACGCCTGCCAGAAGAAGCGTTAATGCCAGCTGAGTATACTGCATGTAAAGATAAGCATCACAGGCAAAAAACAGACTTCCTCCGCCTGCAATAGCATACAGCAATGTGGCGTTTGATGGAGAATTGTTTCCATAAGAGTTGATGGCCCGGAACATCCCTCCGCAGATCATGATCCAAGACACATACGTCATCCCGTAGGCAAAGAGGGAATACCATGCAATTCCGGGTAATTTCTCCCAAACCCATCCCAATGCGAAGGACAGACAGGGATGAAGCTGCCCCGTATACCACCAGCCTGAAAAATCATTGGCTATCAGCCATTCAATAATCACATCATCACAAACTCCATACCCTATGGGCAATAAAACCACGGCCAAAAGCAATAACAGTCCATGTAAGACGGAAGCTGCCAGCCAGGGGTGATTTCTTATGACAAATGGAACGAATTGGCAATTTACCGCCATGCAGACAATTAACCGTATTACTAATCCGGAGTCAAGGGTTGACTCTTCAGGAGGCATTCATTCTAAAGGGAAAGAACCTGTAGGAAAACAAGCCTTTTCATTGGCAGGGATGTTCTACCGGGAAACATAAAATTCCTACATTCCGTCAGTAATGGTTTCTGGAAAGAGATGAAAGAGATATTCCATCTTCTCCACTATCTTGTTTCCATATAAAATTTCCCATCAAGGCATCACAAACGGATAATGAATTCGACCGCGCATGCCCCTTTTTCCAGCCGTAGCGCCCATGGGTTTTCCCGGTAGCATGGGAATGAGTACCCACATGGGAAGAGCTCCCGGGTACTCTTGAACAATGTTCGTAGAAACTAAACCGGAAAAATACCCCATCATTGGGAACCCAGTCCATTGCTCCGACATTCCTCCCTTCAAGACGGGAAAATGCACGGGGCGGTTTCCCTCTCTTCCCTCTCTTCCCTCTCTTCCCTCTCTTCCCTCTCTTCCCTCTCTTCCCTCTCTTCCCTCTCTTCCCTCTCTTCCCTCTCTTCCCTCTCTTCCCTCTCTTCCCTCTCTTCCCTCTCTTCCCTCTCTTCCCTCTCTTTTCCCTTCACGGCAACTCCCGCCATCCCGGAAACGGTGCCAACTTTATCAACCGGGCCAAAGTCCAGGAAAAGAGCAGAAACGGCGGGATAATAAGCCACACACAAAGTCAGAGCCAAAGCCCGCACCTGCATGGAATTCCCCTATTCCGGAATGGATCACGGAAGCAAACACTCCTTCCCAAGAAAGCGCTTCCCCCCGCAAATGGAAGTTTGCGGGGGGAAGAATCACCAGGATATCAAATCCCGGATATGACGCTTTTTAAAACGAGGAACAAGAAAACTACCTTCAGGCAGTGGCTTCCGTCGTTGCGGGAGCTTCTTCCGTTTCAGCCGTTTCGCGGGGCAGATCGATGATTTCGATCATGGCCACGAGGGCGGAGTCGGTCATGCGCTGACCAAGCTTGATGATGCGGGTATAACCGCCCTTGCGTTCCGCGCAGAGGGGGGCGATTTCATCAAACAGGCGCTTGACGGCCGTCGTGTTGTGAATGGTGGCGATGGCCTGGCGACGGGAATGCACGTCACCGCGCTTGGCAAGCGTGATGAGCTTTTCCACATAGGGGCGCAGAGCCTTGGCCTTGGCCAGGGTGGTGGTGATCCGCCCATTGAGGATGAGGCTGCATGCCTGGTTGGCGAGCAAAGCCCTGCGATGGGAGGCATTGCGCTGAAGCTTGGAGGTTTTTACACCGTGTCTCATGATGATATTTTTCTATGTGTGTTGGTTTTGTGAGATTTAGTCGTCGTCGTCTTCGATGTTGGCGGCAATCAGGTCCGCCAGGCCCACGGGGCTTTCCTCTTCCAGGCCCAGGCGCGGCTTGGCCTGCGGCACGGGGCCGGTCAGCAGGGAGGGGTCCACCTGAACGCCCAGGGAAAGACCCAGTTCCAGCAGCTTGTCCTTGATCTCGTTGAGGGACTTCTTGCCGAAGTTGCGGTACTTGAGCATTTCGCTTTCGCTCTTCATGGCAAGCTGTCCAACCGTGGTGATGTTGGCGTTGTTGAGGCAGTTGGCGGCGCGTACGGAAAGCTCGATTTCGTTGACGCTCATGTTGAGCAGCTTGCGCAGGCGGGCCGTTTCCTCGTCCTGGACGGCGGAGGGAGCCTCCTCGAAGTTGACCTGGTTGTCGTCGTAGTTGACGAACACGTCCAGATGGTGGCGCAGAATGGCGGAGGCCTGGAGCATGGCGTCAGCCGGGCTGATGCGGCCGTCCGTCCAGACTTCAAGGGTCAGCTTGTCGTAGTCGGTCATCTGGCCTACGCGGGTATTCTGCACGGAATACTTCACACGGGTGACCGGGGAGAAAATGGAGTCAATCGGAATCACGCCGATGGGCATGTCCGGCACCTTGTTTTCGTCGCCGGTGGCAAAGCCGCGGCCGACGCGCACCTGGAATTCGCATTCAAACATGGTGTCCTGGTCCAGGGTGCAGATGATCTGGTCGGGGTTGACGACCTGGTAAGTGGTATCGTCGGCAATATCGGCGGCGGTCACGACGCCCTGCTTGTGCACGCGCAGGGAAAGCAGGCGCGGTTCCTTGCCATGGTGCTTGAACTTGACCTTTTTCAGGTTCAGCACGATTTCCGTGACATCTTCCACCACCCCGGGAAGGGAGGAGAATTCATGCTGGGCGCCGGCGATGCGGACGGAGGTGATGGCAGCCCCTTCAAGGGAGCCCAGAAGAACGCGGCGCAAGGAGTTGCCAAGCGTGTGTCCGTAACCGTTTTCAAACGGTTCCGCCACAAAGGTCAGATGGTTCGGATCGTTCGGATCCTCAATCTTTTCCAGGCGGCTAGGGACTTCAAAGCGGGCCAGCGTGGTAACGGCCGTTTCTTCTGCAGTAGTGGTTTCGTTTTCCGACATAATATAATGTAATGTACCGGGTTTCCCCTCAACACGAACACGGCGGGGCGACCCGCCTGAAGGACCAACGGCATGTTTTGGGAACGCTCGTGCGGGGAGCAATTTAACGATCTGCTTCCAACAATCAACTCTTTTCACGCATGCCGGCAATTTTTCTGTGACTTACCGCGTGTCATCTGGCATAGTGACGGGGCAAACGCACACACAAACCAATGAAGCATCCTGATTTTCTGGACAACAGGGATTTCACGGGGGAAGACAAGAAGCGCCCCTCCACCCTGCACATGGACACCAGCTACAAAGCCCTGGAAGGGGACGTAAAAAGACTTTCGGAAGCCGCCTCCACCCGGCATGACCCCCGCTATTTGCAGGAATATATCAAAACGGGCATCAACATGGCGCAGTCGGACGCTTCCGACCACGATTTCACCGTCCTGATCCGCGCCGGGCGGGAGATGTACCGCGCCAACTGCGTGTTCGCGCCGTACCGCCACATCCGCAAGGTATCCATCTTCGGTTCCGCGCGCATCCGGCACGATGAGCCGGCCTATGAAACGGCGCGGGAATTCGCCCGGGAAGCCAACGAACACGGCTACATGGTCATCACGGGCGGCGGTCCCGGCATCATGCAGGCGGCCAATGAAGGGGCCGGGGAGGAACGCTCCTTCGGCCTGAACATCACGCTGCCCTATGAACAGACCTCCAACCATGTGGTGGCCAACAGCAACAAGCTGATCAACTTTTACTACTTCTTCGTCAGAAAGCTGAACTTCGTGGCGGAAAGCGACGCCATGGTAGCGTTCCCCGGCGGCTTCGGCACCATGGACGAAGTGTTTGAGACCCTCACGCTGATCCAGACCGGGAAAGCCACCATTTACCCCATCGTCCTGCTGGACTCCCCCGGCAAGACCTTCTGGCTGAACTGGCTGGCCTTCATCCGCGTGGAGCTGGTGGACTCGGGACTGATTTCGGAAGACGACCTGCACCTGATCCACGTCACCAAGAATCCGGCGGAAGCCATCGACCACATCGACCGGTTCTACCGCATTTTCCATTCCTACCGCTTTATCGGGGACACGATCGCCATCCGCCTGAACACCCTCATTCCGGCCCAGTGGGTGGAACATCTGGAACGGGACTTTGCGGACCTGATCCTGCCCGGAGGCCGCATGGTCCAGACCGGCCCCCTGCCGGATGAAGCGGACGAACCCCATCTGGACAAACTGCCGCGCATTGCCTTCCCCGTCCGGCGCGGCAATTACGGCAGGCTGCGCCTGCTGATCGACCGCATCAACGAGGCCCCCAGCAGGACCTACACCCCCGCCCCCCATGCCTGAACTGTTTCCGGCATGGCTCATTCCCCTGGTCTTCGGGATGGTCGGGGCCTGCATAGGTTCCTTCCTGAACGTGGTCATTTACCGCGTTCCGCTGGGCATTTCCATCAATGATCCGGCGCGCTCCTTCTGCCCGGAATGTGATGAACCCATTCCCTGGTACCTGAACATTCCGGTCTTCAGCTGGCTGTTCCTGAGGGGGAAATCCGCATGCTGCCGGACACCCATCAGCTTCCGCTACTGGCTGGTGGAACTGCTGACGGCGCTGATCTTCGCGGCCATGGCCTGGAAATACGCGGACGCGTCCCTGGGCGCCGCCGTCCTGCTCTGCGTGTGGAGCGCCCTGGCCATCGTCATCATCTTCATTGACGCGGAACATCTCATCGTTTACCGCTCCCAGGCGCTGGCCGCCGCCGCCGCGGGCGTGGGAGCCTGCTGCTTCTTCCCCTTCCTGCTGCCGGACAAGGAGATCATGACCTGGACGGACGCCTTCCAGGGAGCCGTTCTGGGCGGGGCCGCAGGCTATGCCATCATCAGGCTGGTCATTGAACTGGGCAAGCTGCTCTTCGGTTCATGGAAGGAGCATTTCGACACCCCCGCCGCATGGAGCCTGAAAGAACCGGAATCCGACCGGGAGGAATTGCAGCTGGTGATCAACGGCCAGCTCCACGACTGGTCCATGCTTTTCCACCGGACCGCGGACAGGGCCGTGCTCTCCGGTGGCTCCGCCGTTATTGACGGAGAGGAGCAGCCCCCTGGCGACGTTACCCTGTACCGGGACAGGATAGAACTGGAAAACGGGGATGTTTTTCCGCTGGAAGACGTGGAAAGCGTGGAAGGAACCCTCACGGACATTCACGCAAGGCGGGAGGCCATGGGCTCCGGAGACGCCTGGATATTGATGATGGCCGGCTGCGTGGGAGGCTGGCAGGGGGCCGTATTCTGCCTTTTCATCGGCTCTCTGCTGGGGATTGCCCAGGCGGTCGTCTCCCGCATGGGCTTCGGTAAAAATCTCCCCTTCGGCCCAGCCCTGCTTAGCGCCGCCTTTATCTGGCTTCTGGGGGGCGACCGGTGGTGGTTCCTGTACATCAGGTTCATTTCCGGAGAATAAATTTTCCCCTCATGACACATTCAGGACCGCGCCCGCAGCCGGCGCGGTCTTTTTTTGCCGTTTTTCTTTTACAGCCAGTCATTTTTCATACCCATTCCCCGACTGGCGCACGGTGTCCGTCACACCGGGTTTCCGTCGTCGTCCGCGGAACATCCATATTTTTATTTTGAAACCAAATCCGGGCTCGGGTGTTCATCATAACAAAGGGAGGTATTTCCGAACCGCCGCAAGATGTGCGGAAAGGACGCCCTCTCCAAACGCATTAACCTCACCACTCAAAAATTATGACCAAACAAATGATATTAGCTGCGGCCTTCGCCGCATGTTCGGCATTCGCCCAGGATGCGCCCCCGCCCGCACCGGATATGCCCGGAGCTCCGGACGGCCAGCCGGCCCCGGAAATGAGGCAGGGCCCGCGCCACAGGGGCGACGGCCCCCGCCGCCAGGGTCCCCGCTCCGACCAGAGGGAACTTCAGCTCAGACAAATCAACCCCGGCATGATGATCATCGGGGAAGAACTTGTCATGGCCAAGTATGACACCGACAAGGACGGGAAGCTCTCCGATGAGGAAATAGCCGTTCTGCAGGCCGATCTGCAAAAGGCCCAGGAAGCCAAGAAAGCCGCCATCCTGAAGAAATTTGACAAGGATGGCGACGGCAAGCTCTCCGCAGAGGAAAGAAAAGCCATGCGGGAGGAATGGGCCAAGGATAATCCGGAAGCCGCCAAGCGCATGGAGGAAATGAAGGCCCGTCAGGAAGCCCGTAAAGCGGAAATGCTGAAGAAGTTCGACAAGGACGGCGACGGCAAGCTTTCCGACGAGGAAAAGAAAGCCATGCGGGAGGAATGGGCCAAGGAACACCCGGAAGCCGCCAAACGCATGGGAGACATGAAGGACCGCGGCCCCAGAGGCCCCAGAGGTCCTGAAGCCGGCGACCGCGGACGCGGTCCCCGCGGCCCGATGGCGGACGGCCCGCGCCGCCAGGGTGGCCCCCGCTCGGAAGCTCCCCGTCCCCCCAGGGGTCCGGAAGGACGCCAGGGAGGTGAAGGACGCCGCGGCGACGGTGACCGCGGACCCCGCGGCAACCGCCCGGACGGTCCCCGTCCCCAGCTTGATCCCAACCGCGCCCCCATCATGATGGCCGGCTGGATGCTGATCGAAGAAAAGTACGATGCCGACAAGGACGGCAAGCTGAATGAAGCTGAAATGACGCAGCTCAAGGCTGACGCCGACAAGGCTCTGGAAGCACGCCGCGCCGCACGCAGGGAAGCCAGAAAGGCAGCCCGCGGCAATAACGCGCCTCCGCCCGCACCGGCCCCGGCTGAAGAAGGCGAATAAATCTACCCGCACAGCAAAAGAGAGAAAACAGAGATACGGCCCCGTCTGCCTCACGGCAGGCGGGGTTTCTTTTAGCCGAAAAAACACGGGGAAACGCCCTGCCGCGTGACGTTGAAAAGGAGGGATGCCAGAGCCAGGGAAACTGTCGGAAGAATCCTCCGCCCATTTCCTTCCAGGCTGTCAATCTCTCCCCTGCTGTAGTATGGAAAGCCGGGTCTTCCCTTCCGGGACACTAAAAAGCCGGGGAAGGCACGGCCTTTCCCCGGCTTAAATTCAACCGATCAGAATACCGAATCAGGCTCCGGCCTTCATGGCCTGCTTGACTTCCGCATGCAGCCCATGCTTTTTGGAGAAGAGGAGCGCCGCCGGAGAAGCGATGAAGATGGAGGAATACGTACCGATCAGGATACCGGCGGAAATCGTCCAGGCAAAATCTTCCATGGAAGGGCCGCCAAAGAAGTACAGACAAACCAGTACGGCGAGCGTGGAAAGAGAGGTCAGCAAGGTACGGGAGAGCGTCTGGTTGATGGCCTCGTTCATGATTTGCTCCGCACTGTCGTTCGGGTCCGCATAGCGTATGTATTCGCGGATGCGGTCGAACACGATGATCTTGTCGTTGATGGAATAGCCCGCCACCGTCAGCAGGGCGCCGATGTGGATCACGTTCAATTCCGTGCCGCTGATGATCACCAGGCCCAGCACCAGCAGGACGTCGTGCGTCAGGGCGATCACGGCCCCGATGGCGAAGGTCCATTCAAACCGCACCGTCAGGTAGATCATGATGCCCAGAATACCGAAGAACAGAGCCCACGCGGATGTGATCAACGTGTCGTACCCCATGGACTGGCCGATGGTTTCCTCACTGAACGGCGCGTTGTCCAGCACCGGGAAGGATTTCTTCAGGGCGGAGGTGATTTCCGTCTTGTCCTGGGCGTTGTCGGAAAAGTTGACCAGGATGTTCACTTTGCTGCTGTCCGTGGATTCCGCCACTTCCTGCACGGTAGCCTTCTGGGTCAGGGCCAGCTTGTTGACCACATCTTCCGCCTCCTTGACGGAAACGTCCCCCTTGTTGACCAGGTAGGAGATGGAAGAACCGCCGGTGAAGTCCATGCCCAGGCAGTCCTTGCCCTTCATGGCGCCCACCACGATGCAGATGACCAGCAGAATGGCGGAAATGGAGCAGGACCAGCCGCGCTGGCCCATGAAGTTGATGTTGCTCTTGCGCTTGAAGAGGTTCAGGAACTTGACATCTTTCATGATGCCGATCGTATCCGCCCAGTAGAACAGGACGCGAGTGACGAGAATGGCCCCGATCATGGAAGTGATGACGCCCACCGTCAGGGTAACGGCAAACCCCTTGATGGTGCCCGTGGCCATCCAGTACAGGATGACGGCTGTAATCAGGGAGGTAATGTTGGAGTCGAAAATGGCGGAAAAGGCCTTGTCAAAGGAGTTGCGGATAGCCACGCGGAAGGGGCGGCCCGCTTCCTTTTCTTCCCGGAGGCGTTCGTAAATAAGCACGTTGGCGTCCACCGCTACGCCCAGGGTGAGCACGATACCCGCAATGCCCGGGAGCGTCAGTTCAAAGCCGAAGATGGACATGGCGCCCAACAGAAGCAGGGCGTTGATCGTCAGACCCACAATGGCCACCAGACCGGCAAAGCGGTAGTAGATGATCATCATGATGAAGCACAGGATCAGGCCCGTGATGCCGGCGTATTCCCCCTGAAGCAGGGCTGTATGGCCCAGGGACGCGGAGATTTCACTGGCGGATTCAAAGTTGAGCTTGTTGGTCAGCGGGTTGGAAAGGACCTTCGTCAGGGCTTCCGCCTCGCCGGGGCCGTCCAGACCGTTAATCACGAAGCTTTTGGAAAGAACAGAAACCACGGTGGGGGCGCTCTTGACCACGTCATCCAGAACGACGGCCATGCGGTCACGGTTGAGCTCCATGCGGGAAGTCAGGTTGTACATCTTGTCCGCGCCGTCGTTGCTCAGGGTGACCGCCACTTCCGTGGGTCGGGAGAGGTCCACGCCCGCATGGACAATGTCCCTGCCCGTCAGGGATTCACGTTTCTCCAGGAAAAGCTTTTCCGTAACATCCTCTCCCTTCCCGTTCTTGAACGTGTATTCATACAGCCTGTAGCCGGGAACGCGCACGCGGCCTTCCGCCACCAGTTCATGGTTGCGGGGGTGGACGGGCAGAATCTGGAGCTTGGCCACCTTGGTCAGGATGGACTTGGTTTCCTCGCGCTTGGCGGGATCCGCGGCGGGAATTTGAACTTCAATCAGGTTCAGGTCATCCTTCTTCTTGGGGCGGATGATGACGTCGTTGGCTCCGGTGCTGTTCAGGCGGTCCGTCAGAATGACGCACGCCTGTTCCATAGCCTCGTTGGTCAGTGGAATCGGCTTGCCGTCGTCCCCGATGTTCGGTTCCACGCTCAGCGTGAAGGAGACGCCCCCGGCAATGTCAATACCGTATTTCAGTCCCTGCTGGAAAAGGGAAAAGAGAGAAAAGGACGCGATGCCGATGATGAAGAAGGTCCCGGCATTGCGCTTGACCTTGTCCTGGTCGGAACCCAGGTACCAGAAAAACACGCCCAGCAGAACCAGACCGCCTACGAAAATGAACAGAGGGTTGTTGAAGAGATCGTAAATAAACGCGAGAGGCGGGGACATGCCGCCGGCCGCGGGGAGAGTATCGGCAGATGCCAGGAGATTCATAGACATTTCAATCCGGATTGGGTGTGAGTAATACGGCAAGGGATTTTGGAGAATTTCGCCGGCAGGTCAAGTCTTCTGTGCGTGTACCGCCGGATGATCCGGTTCCGCCCGCCAAATGCCGGAAAGCGCGGCGCCGCCGCAATAAAAAACCCGGTCTCCCTCAGGGGACCGGGTTGAAAAGGGAAGCGGCAGGCAAGCCTTACATGCCGGCCATCGTCTCCACCGGAACGGAAGCCGGAGCGGCAGGAACGGGATTGGGAACGGTCTCCATCCCCGGTGCGACAGGAGAAACGGGAGCGGCAGGAGACAGAGGCTGCACCGGGGAAGCCTGGCGGGAAGCGGCGCGGCCGCGGCGCAGCAGTTCGGAAACGGTCACAAGCTCATACCCGCGGTTTTTCAGCCCCTTCACGATGGCGTCCACAGCCGCTACGGTGGAAGCGTGAATGTCATGCACGAGGATAATGGAGCCGGGTTTGGCCCCGTTCACGGCACGGGCGGCCACCACGGCGGAGCCGGGCTTGCGCCAGTCGTTCGTATCCACGTCCCACATGATGGTGGTAAACCCGAAGCGCTGCCGCGCCCAGGAGGCCACCCCCGCATTCGTATAACCGCCGGGGGGGCGCATGACCACGGGGATCACGCCACAGGCGTTGCGGATGGCTTCATTGGTCCGCTGAAGCTGGTCTTCCGCCTTCTCACGGGATACCTTGCTCAGATAAGCATGGTTCCAGGTGTGGTTCCCCACTTCATGGCCTTCATTGACCATGCGGCGCACCACCTGGGGATGGGCCGTCACATTGCAGCCCTGCATGAAGAAAGTACCTTTTACGTTATTGTTGCGCAGAATATCCAGCACCTTGGGGGTCAGCGTTCCGTGGGGACCGTCGTCAAAAGTGAGGGCAACCACCTTGTCCGGTACGGCCACGCGGTTCACTGTGGCGCCCGGAATGCGCGGAGCCAGGGGAACATCGTTGTAGGACGGGCTCACGGACGGCACGGGAACGGACTTTTCCGGCAGTTTCACCACAGGGCGGTCCGGCTTTTTTCCCGGAGCGGTGACGGGGGCCAGCGCCGTTCCGGCGGAAGCGGAATTTCCGGTCATCAGGCCATCCTGGTCCTGACGGGAGGAACAGGCGGAAAGACCGATAATCACGGCGCATGTAAGGAATAAACGTTTCTTCATAACAGGTTTTTGCACGGTGTACGCTGATCGGGTCTTCTTGTCACGTCCTAAATCATCCATGAATGCGGCATGAACTCCAATAAAGAACGAATGGGAAAAGAGGGCGCAGACGGCCTGTCACGGATTCTCCATGTCAATGTAGCTGACGGAAACCGTCTTCCTGGGATTGGACGGATCGCGCACTTCCACCTTCATCCGTTTGAAGAACCAGGAACCGTCCTTGAGCTTCATCACGGAATCAATCATGAACCTTTTAGCCAGCTCTCCGCGGCCGTCGATGCCGTCCATCTGCCACATGGCCCCGTTTTCCTTGTCAATCCAGACGCGCACCCAGGCGTACTGCCCCACCTTGGGATTGGGATTCGGGATCTGGACAATCCAGCAATCCCTGCCCTTCACCGTACTGGCAGCGTCGTCCCTCACGACCTTGGCGGCAGGCCAGTACAGGTAGCGCATGGAAAGGTCTTCATACGTCACGTCCGTTCCCGCGATGGGCACGGAATACTGGGCCACCGGCAGAACTGCCGCCCGGCCGTTCTTCCAGGAAAGGATTTCCTGGCCGCGGTCCCTGAATTTCAGGTCGAACCTGTTCGCGACTCCGCCCTGCTGGTACTGAAAGGCAATCAAATTGCCGCGCAGGCTCATGGAAAAAGGCACCTTCACGCTGCGCTTGCGGATCTGGCCCTTGACGTCCTTGTTTTCCTGGAGGGTGGCCGCCTGGCGGACCCTTTTCAAAAGTTGCCCGGCGTCCGGAGCCGCCCCCTGCCCCCACGCGGGCGCCAGGGAAAGCACCATGACGGCCATGCCCGTAAAAAAAGCTGAAAGTGAAGAGTATTTTCTCAACATGAATTGCTCATACCATCCTGGAAACGCGGAAAAAAACCTTTTCTCAGTCACCGGAGGCCCTCCGTGACATTTTGCTCCGATTTTGCTCGACTAGGTTATACAAAAAGACAAGATGTGCCCAACGACATTTACCAACCACTATGATGGAAACGCCCGCATTCCTCAAACCCATCCAGTCCTACCCCGGAGAAATCGTCCAGTTTATTGAAAGAATACCGGGGGTGGATGTCACCGGAGACCGCCAGACCGTCCTGGAACGGCTGGAACCGTACCACAAAGCGGAGGTGGAAGCTCTCGGATGGAGGTGGAAGGACCTGCGCCGCGCCGAGCAGGTGCACGGCACCAGGGTAGCGCTGGTGGGAGACATCGGCTCCAACTATCCCGTGGAAGGCGTGGACGGCCTCCTGTGCTCCGGCGTTTCCGACTGCGTGCTCGCCATCTACGTGGCGGACTGCGCCGCCGTCTGGCTGTACGACAAGGAAAACTGCCACCGCGCCCTGATCCACTCCGGCAAGGCGGGAACCGCCGGCAACATCATCTCCAACACGATCAAGTCCATGAAAAAATTCCTGGGCGTCGATCCCGCGAACCTGATCGCCGTCATTTCCCCCTGCATACGGCCTCCGCATTACGAGGAGGACATTCCCACGGCCATCAAGGCCCAGCTTCTCAATGAAGGAGTGCTGGAAGAACAGATCCATGACTCCGGGCTGGATACTGCCGCGGACACCAGGCGCTTCTACTCCTACCGCATGGAGAAGGGGCAGACGGGCCGCATGCTGGCGCTGTTCGGACCGGACCACGCCACGCGCCCCCACCAGATCATCATGTAAACGCAGGGAGCGGAAAACTCCCGCTTCCTTTTTCAGCGCATCACGGTTCCGCCGTGGTGCGCCGTTTTTTTGCATGGGCCATATCCGTTTTCGCAGGATGGGACCGGCCGCGCAATCCCCGCACGGGGACAAGGCCGCGCCCCTCCGCGGCAGGACCGCTCCGCTCATACCGGACACGCCAATCCATGATGCCGCTCCCGCACTCAAACATCATTTCATTTACGAATATGGCAGTAACAATCACAGACAATTATCAGGTCAAGTACACCAAAAAATGGGGCACCCTGCTTCAGCAGCACGCCTCCCGGCTGGACAAATACGTCAGCGTCATGCGCGACTTGAGCGGCAAGGTGGTCTTTCTGGACCAGTTCGGCGTTCTGGACTTCACGGAAAAGACGACCCGCGTAGGCCAGACCGTCCTGAACGAGGCTCCCACCACGCGCCGCTCCATGCGTCCGCGCACCTTTACCAAGGCCATCGGCTACGATGAATTCGACGCCACGCGCCTGGGCGACATGGACCTCCCGGTCAGCAAGACCATTGAGGGCCTCCAGGCCGCCGCGGGACGCCGCATGGACGACGTGATGATCTCCGGCTTCCTGGACACGAACTATGTGGGCGAGGACGGCATGACCGCCGTTCCCTTCAAGGAAAGCCAGCAGATTCCCGTGGACCATGTGGACAGCGGCTCCAAGGCCAGCAGCAACCTCACCGTAGCCAAGCTGCGCGCCGCGCTCCAGCTCTTTGAGGAAAACGAGGCATGGAACCAGGACGCCCCGCAATTCGGCGACCAGCTGGTCATCGCGGTGACCAGCTCCCAAATCATGAGCCTGTTGCGGGAAACGGAGGTCAGCAGTTATGACTTCAACAACGTCAAGGCGCTGGTGGAAGGCAAGATAGACTCCTTCATGGGATTCAAGTTCATCCGCACGCAGCGCCTGCCGAAGGCGGAGAACGGCACCCGCTCCTGTCTGGCCTGGGTCAAGAGCAAGGCCCAGTTCGGCATCTGGAACGACTTCAAGGTAAAGCTTTCCGTGCGCGACGACATGGAAGAGGCGCTCCAGATCCGCGCCAAATTCGCCTGCGGCGCCACGCGTCTCCAGGAAGAAGGCTTCGTCAAAATTCTTTGCGACGAAGGGGTAAACTGATCCACCCCCGCAAGCCGCCTCCGCGGCATTTGCGGACCACGCCCCGGACCTTCCCGAAAGGTCCGGGGCATTTTTTTCCCTGCAGGAAAGCGAATTTGACTTTTGCCGCACGCGGGATAGATTGCCCGGATGAAATGGAAACTTCTTCCCCTGATCATCCTCATGACGGCCCTGACGGCTTTTGCCGCGGCAGGAGGGGAGCAGACGCGCGTGCTGATCGTGGACGGCTTCTCCAACCACGACTGGAAACGCACGACGGCCTGCCTGACCGAACTGCTGGCAAGGCACGGGGGCTATTCCGTGGACGTCAGCACTTTCCCCGCAGGCGCTCCTCAGGAAGAACGCGAAGCATGGAATCCGGAATTCAGGAATTACGACGTAGTAATCCAAAACACGAACGGAGGAACACAGGGCCCCGAATGGGGGGCAACAGCCAAAAAATCTCTGGAGCAGTATCTGAAGGAAGGCGGAGGAATGCTGGCCTTCCACTCCGCCAACAACGCCTTTCCCCAATGGCCGGAATACAACCGCATGATCGGGCTGGGATGGCGGCCCCGGGATTACGGAACCTCCCTGATCGTCACCGATGACGGCGCCGTACTCCGTCTGCCGCCGGGTGAAGGAGGCCCTACCTCCCACGGAGCGCGGATTGACGCGCTGGTAACGCGCCTGGGCAACCACCCCATGCACGCGGGCCTGCCGCGCCAATGGAGGGCGGCGGACATAGAAGTGTACCGATACACGCGCGGCCCCGCCGAACAGGTGCAGGTGCTCTCCTACGCGCGGGAACCCGCCACGGGGCTCAATTTCCCGATCGAATGGACGGTACGGTACGGCAAGGGAAGGGTGTACACCTCCACGCTGGGGCACGTCTGGCCCGGAGACCCCGCTCTTAAAGGCGTGCAGTGCGCCGGATTTCAGACCCTGCTTTTCCGCGCCCTGGACTGGCTGGCCGGAAAGCCGGTGGATGGGACTGTTCCGGCGGACTTCCCGTCCCCGGACAAGACATCCCTGAGAACATCTCCCGCCGTATCACCCGCCCCCGCTTCATGAATCCGGACGCCAGCCGGAACGCCTCCGGACGGGCTCGTTCATTCCGGCCATAAGAACAACAATCCGCCGCACCGTCCGGAAGGGGTTTCCCCTCATTCCCGGCAACGCTTCCGGCAGGCCCTTCAAATGGATGAATGTCACTAATAGAAGATTGACCTTCCTTTCTTTGTTGGGATAGTAGGAAGCATGCAGCAGATTTTACGTGAACATCAAACCTACCCGCCCAACGTAGTGGCGTCCATCACCTCCTGGGAGGTCTGGAAAACGCTTAAAGGTAAGGATTTGAAAGACCAGTGCGACTGGGTGGAACTGCGCGTGGATGCGCTGCCCGCGGAGCTCGCGCCGGAACAGGTCATGGAATTCAGGCCGGACATGCCTCTGCTGGTCACCGTCCGCTGCCATGAGGAAGGCGGTCTGCGCCGCATGCCGGAAGAGGAGCGCTTCTCCCTGCTCCGCGCGTACATGCCTTACGCCACGGCCATCGACATTGAAATCAAGTCCATGCGCCACGGCAGAGAACTGGTCATGGAAGCCGCCGACCGCGGCATCCTCGTCATCGGCTCCACCCATGACTTTCAAATCACGCCGGGCGTGGACTACCTGCGGGAACAGGAAAAGAAGGCCCGCGCCTACAGGGCGGACATCGTCAAATTCGCCTTCACCCCCTGCGTCGCGGGCGACATTCAGACCGGAGTCCAGCTCTTCAAGAAGCCGAAAGGCCCCATTGCCGTGATGGGCATGGGCCCGATGGGCCCCGTCTCCCGTCTGCTTTACTCCCAGCTGGGCTCCTGCCTGGTGTACGGCTACCTGGGGGACCGGGAGGCGGCCCCCGGCCAGTGGCATGTCTCCCTCATCAAGGAAACCCTCCGCAACCTCGGTCCCATTCTCAGATAATTCCGGAGACTCCTTTCCCGCTCTTTCATGAACATCATTACTTCCGCTTTTCTGGCGGCACGCCCAAAAACGCTCACCGCCTCCCTGATTCCGGTATGGGCGGGCTGCATGGTCGTGCAGAAGCTGACAGGCCACTGGGACGTGCGGCTGGCGCTGCTGACCTTCGCTTCCTGCCTGTGCATCCAGATAGCCTGCAATTTTTTCAACGACGCCATCGACCACGCGAAACACGCGGACACGGAACGCCGCGCCGGCCCCGTCCGCATGACGGCCAGCGGGGCGCTGTCCCACCGGGCGGTCATGCTCTTCGGCGGCTTGTTCCTGGCGGCGGCATGCCTTCTGGCCCTTCCCCTCATTGAACTGCGCGGGTGGCCCATCATCGCCATCGGCATTCCCTCCCTCTATTTCTCCTACGGCTATACGGGCGGCCCGTGGCCGCTGGCGTACAAGGGGCTGGGGGAAGCGTTCGTCATCCTCTTCTTCGGGCTGGTGGCCGTCCTGGGCACCATTCTGGTGCAGATAGGCACGGCCCCTGTAGTCCCCGGCACGCTGGTGGACTCCCTGGCGGTGTACAACGCCGGAATCGTCCTGGGAATCCAGTGCGGCCTGCTCTGCGCCGTCATGATCTCCGTCAACAACATCCGGGACAGGAAGGAGGACCAGACCACCGGAAAGCGCACCCTGGCCGTCCGCCTGGGGGAAAGAAAGGCGCGCGCCATGGCCCAGGCGTTCATCGTGGCTGCCTACATCACGCTGCCCACTTCCTGCCGGGCCCTGCATCTGGACCTGTCCCGCCTGTGGTGGATGTGGATTCCCGCCATCCTGCTGGGAGGCTACCTGATGCTGCTCATCCGCAAAACGCCGGCGGACAAGAGCATGAACAGGCTCCTGGCCCTCTCCTCCGTCCATCTGATCCTGTACCTGGCCACTTACACAATTTTACCCGGACTCTGAAAAACGCCGCTCCGCCCCAACGTAGTAAAAGACGTATCATGAATCCTCTCAAACTCGCTCCCGTTCTCCTCATTCTTCCCGTACTCTTCTCCTGCACGCAAAAAAGCACCCTGGAAATCGCCACCGGAAAGGTGACGACGATCAAGCTGGGCAACGTCGTCCGCATCAAGGAAATCAACGTGCTTACCTCCACGGATGACGGCACCTTCGCCAACATGGCGGGAACCGCGGCGGAAGCCGTCACGCCCGGCATCATCGGCATGGGCACCTCCAAGCTGGCCTCCGCCACCGGTTCCATCGTGGACGGCCGGGTGGAAGCCACCAAAATGATCCGCGTGCGCGTAAAGCTGAAGGACACGAATGAACTGGTGGAAGTCCAGCAGGAAGTCACGCCCAATTTCACGCTGAAAATCGGCCAGGAAGTGGTCATCACCCAGGGCAGCACTCCCGGCAACGTCTGGCCGGACTGACGGACATGCACCCCGCTCCTTCATCCTCCGCCGCCCTCCCCGCTCTTTTTACGAAAAGTGCGGGCATGCTCATCTCCGTGTCGCCCCTCGCGGCATGGATGAAATGGCAGACTCTTCCCTCCGCCGCCCTGCTCGCGCCCCTGGCCGTCATCGGACTGCTGGCATGCGCCGCACCGTTCTGCAAACGCTCCGCACGCGGCATGCTGGAGCCCCTCCTTCCGCCCATCCGCTTCACGCTGGGGGCGGCCCTGGCCTTCACGGCCATTTGCCTGGCCTCCCAGAATCTTTTCATCTTCCTTCCCGAGGCGCTGGCGGCCATGGGAAAACTTCCGCACACTTTCCTCGTCCCCCTGATCCAGGGAAATCTGCTGGTCCATCTGGCCTCCCTGGCCCTGCTGACTCTGGCGGCGGCTTATTCCTGCATGCTCTGCTTGGGAAAACGCGGGAAAAACGCCTGAAACGTTCCTACCTCTCCCGCATCATGCGGAAAATATCTTCCGGGCGCATGCCTGCGGCGCGCATCTCCCGCAGGCTCATGCTCCGGTCCCTCTTGGCCAGCCTCCTGCCGGAAGCGTCCCTCACCAGCCGGTGGTGGTACCACTGCGGCACGGGAAGACCCAGCAGCGCCTGGAGCGTGCGGTGAATTCCGGTTACGGGCAGCAAATCCTCCCCGCGGCTCACATGGGTCACGCCCTGGGCCGCGTCATCCACCACCACGGCAACATGGTAGCTTGCTGGGCAATCCTTGCGTCCCAGAATCACGTCGCCGAGCTCCTCCGGGCGGCACACCTGCTCTCCGAACCGCATGTCCCGCCAGACAAGCGGACCGGTGATCCGGGCCGCGGCGCGGCAGTCCAGCCGCCATGAAAACGGCTTGCCGGACTTCATCAGTTCCTTTCTCCGCACCTTGTCCAGTTTGAGGCAAGTGCCGGGATAAACATCCACGGTCCCGCCCTCCTGCGGAGCGGCGCCCATGGCGGCCACCTCTTCGGCAATCTCCCTGCGCGTGCAAAAGCACGGGTACAGCACCCCGCGGTCCTTCAGCACTTGCAATGCGTGTTCATAGGAGCCGAAACGCGAGGACTGGACCATCATCGGCCCGTCAAAACGGATTCCCAGCCAATCCAGGTCCTCCAGAATAGCCTGGACAAACTCCGGACGGCTGCGGGTCTGGTCGATGTCCTCCATCCTCAACACGCACCTGCCGGAAAAGCGGTCCGCCAGGGAACGGGCCTCCCATGCGGCCAGCGCATGCCCCAAATGCAGGAATCCGGTAGGGCTGGGAGCAAACCTTGTGACTATGGGAGAATCCATGCGGCGCACTCACCATAAGGAAGGACAGGGCCCATTTCAAACCCTTTCCGGAAAATTATTGCGGCTTGACAGAACGGCCCCGTGAAAGTAGGAGAGTTGCGCTCCCTATCCGTCAAACCACCCGTCACGACATGCCGTTTTCCAACATCGACCTCGCCTCCATCACAGGCTGGCTGGACTCCGCCGCCACCCAGCAATGGATTGTAGGCATCCTTCTCATCCTCCTGTTCATCAGCTTCATCAGGGAATGGCTCCCGGTGGAAATCACGGCCCTGGCCGGAACCGCCGTCCTGATGCTCACGGGAATCCTGACGACGGGAGACGTGCTGTCCAGCTTTGCCAACAGCGGCCCCCTGACGGTCGTATGCATGTTCATCCTGAGCGCCTCCCTGGAACGCACGGGCCTTATCGGCGACCTCTCCAAGCTATTCAACAAAGTGGCCAAAGGCAGGGAATTCGCCGCCCTGCTGGTCATCACGCTGGGCGCGTTCGCGGTATCCCCCTTCGTCAACAACACGCCGGTGGTCGTCATCCTGATGCCCATCGTCCTGGCCTTCTGCCGCGACCACAACATCGCCGCTTCCAAGCTGCTCATCCCCCTCTCCTACGCCACCATCCTGGGGGGCACCTGCTCCGTCGTGGGCACGTCCACGAACGTGGTCGTGCTGGGGCAGGTTCAAAAGCTGGGTTTTGAAGGCATCCAGATGTTCACCGTGGCTCCCATGGGCCTCATCTATGCGGCGGCTGGGCTGCTTTACCTGTGGACGATAGGCCGCAAGTGGCTGCCTTCCCGCCCCACCCTCTCCACCATGCTTCCCGGCGGCATCCAGCGCGACTTCCTGCTCCAGGTCCGGATTCCCGCCGGCTCCTCCCACATCGGAACCACCGCCGTGGACCTGATGCAGTCCGAACTGCTGGGGACGAAAATCGTGGAAGTGCGCCGCAGGGGCTTCTCCATGCAGGAGGAACTGCAGCACATCACGTTGGAAGAAGGCGACCGCGTCCTGTTCCTGTGCAACGCCAGAAAAGTCAACCAGGTCCGGGAGGCCAAAGGCGTGGACCTGGGCTGGGACGACAGCCGCGGGCTGGAAGCCATGGAACAGCGCGACGTGCAAATCGTGGAAGGCATGATCGCCAACAACTCCGAATTCGCCGGGCAGTCCCTGGCGGAACTCAAACTGCGCCAGCGGTTCAACATCTTCGTGCTCGCCATCCACAGGCAGGGCAGGAACATCACGGACATGGGGTCGGACACCAAGCTGATTGCCGGGGACACCCTGCTGCTGGAAGGCCCGCAGGAAGGCATGAACCGCATCCTCACCAAGCAGCGCATCATTCCCCTCAGCCAGCGTTCGGCGGACGCCCACAACCGCAGCAAGCAGGGCTGGGCCATTCTGGCCATGGGCATCTTCATCTTCATCGGCCTGCTCGGCTCCTTTGAGCAGTACGGGGAATTCTTCAAATTCTTCGCACGCTTCAATCCCTTCTACCTGGCCTTCATCGGCGCCCTGATCGTCGTCATCTCCGGCTGCATCAAGCCGAAGGAAGCCTACCAGTCCGTGGACTGGGGCATCATCTTCCTGATCCTGGGGATGCTCTGCGTGGGGGAAGCCATGAGCAAGACGGGACTTGCCAAGGCCATCGCCTTCGGCGTGGTGGACACCATGGGTCCGATGGGCTGCCTGTTCGCCATCTCCGGCCTGTACCTGCTGTGCTCCATCCTGACGGAAATGATCTCCAACAACGCCGTGGCCGCCGTCATGGGACCGCTGTCCTATGAAATGGCCCTGCAATTCGACGCCAACCCCCTCCCCTTCATTCTGGCCGTCATGTTCGGCGCCAGCGCCAGTTTCTCCACCCCCATCGGCTACCAGACCAACACGTACGTGTACAACGCGGGCGGCTATAAATTCAAAGACTTCGTGAAAGTCGGCCTCCCTCTCAACCTCCTGCTCTGGATCATCTTCACCTGCTCTATCGGCTGGCTGTACCCGCTTAAATAGAAAAAAGGCCATTCCGGTAAAAAAAGCATCCAAGCCTTCAATCCGTTGAAGGCTTTTATTTTTTCAGACGCCTTCCTCAGGGTCCATGCCGAGGAAAGGTCAAAGTCACGGAAAAACACGCTCCATGCACCCGCGCCCCCTTCCAGAAAAGGATATGATATGCGTTTGCATCATGCCGGCTTTTGGATCTAAAAAGCCGCCCGTTTCCGCCAGCTTTCCTTAACGGAGGGTTTACTCCCGCATCAGTCCCACGCGCATGGACTGGCACTTGATCAGGGCGGAAAAGGCGGCGTAATCCGCCTCCCGGTCGGAGGAAACCAGGCAGTACTGGTACTGCGGCAGGCAGGCGTCTTCCTGCGCGGCATTCCGCAGACGCAGGGAGATGGTTTCATCACCATCCGTCTGCCTCCCGCAGAGGCGGTTTTTCAGCTCCTCTTGCGGCACGTAAATATAAACATCCGCATAGCAGAGGGGAAGAATGCCCTCCCGGCACGCGCGGACCTGGGCCGCCCCCTGCACGTCGATATCCATCACCACGGTCTTCCCCTGTTCCAGAAGGTCCAGAATGTCCGCCTTCAGCGTGCCGTAGCGATTGCCGTGCACCTCCGCATATTCCAGGAAATCCCCCTTCTCCACCCTGGCGGCGAATTCGGAGGGTGTCAGGAAGTGGTAGTCCACGCCGTTCACCTCTCCCGGCCTGGGCTGGCGGGTCGTGCAGGAAATGCTGTACACGCACAGTCCGTTTTCCGTCGCCCGGCGGCATAAAGTCGTCTTCCCGGAACCGGAGGGACCGGAAACCACCAGCAAAGTTCCCAAATGCTGTTTCATGGCTGTTATTCGATGTTCTGAACCTGTTCCCTGATTTTTTCCAGTTCCGTCTTGGCGGCCACTACCAGATGGGACAGCGTGGAGTCGTTCGCCTTGGAACCGATGGTGTTGAATTCCCGGAAAATCTCCTGGCAAAGGAAGTCCAACGGCCTTCCGGCGGGGGCGGAAGAATCGCACAGGGTGCGGAATTGGTCAAAGTGGGAGGAAAGGCGCGTGATCTCCTCGGAAATGTCGCACTTGTCCGCAAACAGGGCCACTTCCCGGATGATGCGCTCGTCATCCGCGGAGACGGAAAGGTCCGCTTCCGCCAGGCGCTTGAGCATGGCTTCCCGCAGCCTGACGGGAACGGAAGGAGCGTGTTCCGCGATCCTGTTCCGGTACTTTTCCAGGGTTTCCAGCTTGCCGAGCACATCCGCCTTCAGGTTGGCGCCCTCCGCCGCGCGCATGGCGAGGAAATCTTTCAGGGCCGCCCTGAGGGCCTCTTCCACCGCAGGCCATGCTTCCTCCGGGGAAAGCGCGGCTTCCGCCTCGGAGGCGATGATGTCCAGCCTCAGCAGGTCGGACGCCTGCAACGTCATGGGCCGGGCCGCCAGATCGGAGGCGCGGTTCAGCAGCCCCACCAGGGAGGCCAGCTTCCTTTCGTCCAATTGGAGGGAGCCGCCCGCTTCCTCCGTCCGTTCCAGGGAGACGGAAACGCCCACGCGGCCGCGGGAAACGCTCCCCTGCACGATGGAGCGCACGGGGGCGTCCCATTCCGCGCAGTTGCGCGGCACGTTGACGGCTATTTCCGTCTGCTTGCGGTTGACTCCGGATATTTCAACCGGAATGTTGTAACGGTCTGTCTGGGCAACGGCTCTGCCGAAGCCGGTCATGCTGTTCATGGATTGCGATTTCGGATTGGGTTAAGAAGAATGGGTATAGGCGCGCTTCACTTCGTCAGCCACGATGGAAAGTCCCTTGCGCAGCAGTTCCTCCGTCTGGGTGAAGCTGATGCGTATGCACTCATGCCTGTGGGGCCACGGTTCCCCGCCCTCCGGCAGGGCAAAGAAGAAATGATGGCCCGGATTCACGAAGCAGCCGCGGGCCTTGCAACGTTCATACAGTTCCTGGCAGGTGATGGGGAGCCCCTCGAACCACAGCCACAGGAACATGGCCCCTTCGCTCTTGTGCACGCGCCAGGGAATCTCTTCCCCGAAAAGTTCCGGCAGCAGGGACAGGGCCCATTCCGCCCTGCTCCGGTAAAACGGCGTCAGGGTCTCACGGCAAACGCGCTCCAGCGTGCCATCCTCCAGGTAGGGAGTCACCAGCGCCTGCCCCAGATTGTTGGGGCACAGGGAGGAAGTCGTAACCATGCTGACCACGGCGCGGATGATGTCCGGCCGGGCGATCACGATCCCGGTGCGCGTGCCGGGCAGTCCAATCTTGGAAAGGCTCATGGTCAAAATCATGTTCTCGTCCCAAACGGGCTTGACCGGAACAAAACAGATGTTGGGCAGCGGCGCGCCGTACGCGTTGTCGATCATCAGCGGCACTCCGGCGCGGGAAGTCAACGCCCGCAGGCGGTCCAGCTCCTCGTCCGTCACCACGTTGCCCGTCGGATTCGTGGGGCGGGACATGCAGACGGCGGCCGTTTCCGGGCGGATGTCCAGGCGGTCGAAGTCAATCACGTACTTGAACAAATGTTCGTCCAGCATGCGGATTCCGGGGCGAAGGCCGCGGAACATCACGCCGCCGCATAAAGACTGGGACTGGTAGCCCACATAATCGGGGCAAAGAGGAAAGAGAATTTCACGGATGCCGCCTTCCGCACAGGGACCGGCGAGCATGTTGAAAAGCGTGAAACAGGCCATCTGGCCGCCCTGGGTGATGGCGATGTTCTCCGGCTTCAGGTTCCAGCCGCAGCGGTCATTGAGGAAGCCGGCCAGGGCGCGGATAAAGGCGGGGTCGCCGCCCGGATGGGCGTAATGGCCCACAAGCACGTCAAACCGCCCGTCCCGGACCAGTTCCGTCATGCTGCGCCGCCACAATTCCGTCACTTCCGGAATCACGGCGGGGCTCCCCCCGTTCAACTGGCACAGGCCGGGATCTCCGGAATGGAGGGCCTTGAACAAATCCTCCATCAAATCGTCAATCCCGGTCCTGGCCGTCAGATGGCCTCCTATCTCCGATAATTGCATCATGCCGGGGGCATTGTAGCCGCACGCGCGTTTTATGCGAGCAAAATCATTGTTTTGCAGGCGCATGAACAGTTTGACTTTTCCCCCCGATCAAGGGCATAATCCCCGGCATGTTCAATATCGTGCGATTCACCAGGCCAGCCTTTCCGGCACTGGCGCTTGTACTGGCCCTCTCCGCGTGCGACAACAGCACGAACACGGCCCTGACCTCCCTGATTACGGGAGGATCCACAACGGAACACCAGCAGCTCCACGCACAACTCCAGCAGATGAAGGAAGCCCTGGCCCAGACGGACCAGGAAATCAGGCAGGCGGAATCCCACGACGCACGCGTGAATTACGATCTTCAGAAGCGGCTTTCCAATCCCGGAAAAATCCGGACTCCCTTCACGGTGAAGGATATGGACATTCTGCCTTCCAAGCGCCGCGACTTCGAGCACCTGTGCTTCGACATTGAAGACCTGCGCAATACCCTGGCGCAGCGTAAGCAGGAATTCCACGCCCTGCAATACCAGTATAACGCCTACGCCGCCAAACTCGCCGACTTCAAGCAATCCCACCCGGTGGATTAACCCCAGCCCCTACGCTCCCCATGACCGATTCCTCCTCTCACGCCCCTTCCTCCCCCGATCCTTCCGCCACGCAGGAAGACGAAGCCCGCTTCGCCCCCAAGCCGGAACGGGATGAAACAACCAGGGAAAAGGATGCGCCCCGCACTCCGAAAAAACGTTTGAAGACCCCGCTGGACGTCGTTTCCGAACACGCCGCGGAGGAAGACACGGCCCAGCAGGAAGAGGAGATCAAAAAGGCCAAGAGCGACGCCCTGTTCTGGAACCTGTGCCTGGGTCTCTTTGCCCTGATCGTCATCGGCGCGGGTTACATTGTTTATGAAAAATTTTCCCATCTTCCGGATCCGGTGAAGGATACGCGGGAAGAGCTGGAGGCCAGCCACGCCCTGCTCCTGAAAAAACAGGAACAGCTCAAGGATATACGGAACAAGACCGCTCCCAAGGAACAGCTTCTCAGCCTGCTGGATATTTCCGAAAAGACCGCGACCGATCTGGAAGAAACCCTGAAGTCCATCGAGAAGGAAAAAATGCGCGTTGCCGGCATCCGCGGAGAAATCCGCTCCTATTACGACCGCTACCGCCAGGCGGCCAGGGCCAAGGCACGCGGACGCAAATTCGACATCCTGAAAACCACTCACTCCGGAAAAACCTATCTGAACGTGGAAATTACGCGGGTGGAAAACGAATTCGTACGCATCCTGCATGAACAGGGCACCACGTCCATCGCCGCCGGGGACCTTCCCGACGACATCCGAGAACTGCTGGCCTATGGAGACCCGCTGAACATCACGGCCATGAACCAGTCGGACGCCGCCCTCCAGAATCCCATCATCCGCAGGGATGCCTCTCCCTCTCCCGCTCCCCCCGTCCCCGCGTCCGCTCCGGAGAAAAAGAAAGTGGTGGTGAAGGACCTGGACCCTCCCGCGGGCCCTCCCCGGATTGAAACGCCCACCAACACGGGAACATCCGACACACCCTCCTCCGGCGCCATCTGGGTGCCTCCGGCCCATTCTCCGCTGCCCCCCATGTAACGCTCTTTCAACATCATGAATACATTCGCCTTGCCCATTGCAGCCGCACTCATTGCCGGTGCGGCCGTAGCTTCCGGAACGTGGAGCACCAACCCTGCGGAAGCCATGCAGCAGGCCGCCGCCCAAAAGAAGGGAGTCATGCTGGAATTCACCGGATCGGACTGGTGCGGCGCCTGCATTTCCCAGAAGACACAGGCTTTTTCCCTTCCGAAAGTGCAGGAGGCCATCGGCCGTTCCTTTATTCCCGTGGAACTGGACTTTCCGCGTAAAAAACAGCAGGATGAACAGACCAGGGCAACCTTTAACTCCTACAAAAAATCCTACGATATCACCGGCTTTCCGTCCCTGATCTTCACGGACGCGCAGGGCAGGCCCGTCCACACCGTCGTGGGGTACGGCAACCCGGAACAGGTCATGAACGACACGGCCCAGGCGGAAAAGGCCCTTAAAGCCCAGCAGGAGCTGACAGACAAACTGGAAAGGAAGCTCTCCGACCAGGAACGCAGGGACACGCTTGCCCGGCTTTTAAATACGGTGCCGCAGTCCAGCATCCGGACTTTCTACAAACCGGCCTTCGAAGAACTGGCCGCGCTGGACCCGCAGGATACCACCGGCATCCGCGCCGCCCTGGAACGGAAAGAGCTGCTCAAAACCCAGTCCGCGGAAATGGTGCAAAACCTCAGGGAAAACAACTTTTACGCATTGGCTGCCAAAGAGCCCGACAAAGCCATCGCCATTCTGGACAATTCCCTGAAAAAGGAGGGCCTTCTTCCGGAAATCAGGCAGTCCCTTCTGCTGACCAAGGTACGCCTTCTCATCCAGCGGAACGAGGTGAATGAAGTGGAAGAAATCCTGAAAAGCGCCATCGCCCTTCTTCCGGACAGCGACGAAGGCCGCGCTTGCAGCAGGCTTCTGGCCGACCTCCCCAACATCAGGAAGGAGCGCGAGAACCTGAAGCCGGGAGAACAGCCGCCCCTGCCGCCCGGAGCCATTCCGGCCGCCAAATGCATCGTTCCGCCTGCCGCCAAGAAGTAATATTCCCGCTGCGGGAGCGCCGGACCGTTCCTCCGTTCCCGCAGTTCCTTCCATGGACCTTTCCGCCAACCACATTCTCACCGTCTTTCTGCTGACGACGCTAGCAGGGCTTGCCACCGGCATAGGAGGTTTTATCGCCTTCTTCATGAAAAAGACGGACACGAAGGCGCTCACCTTCTCCCTGGGCTTCTCCGGCGGCGTGATGGTGTACATTTCCCTGGTGGAACTGCTGGGAGAGGCCCAACACCGCCTGATCGAGTTCAAAGGCCACACCGCAGGTTCCTGGATCGCGATCGCCGCCTTTTTCGGAGGAATCGCCGTGGCGGCGCTGATCGACTACCTGGTGCCGGAAGACGAAAACCCGCACGAAGCGCGCGGACCGGAAGACATCCACGGCAACGGCAATGGAGAATTCTCCTCCGCCAAGATCAAAAGGTCCGGCGTCCTGTTCGCCCTGGCCATCGGCATCCACAACTTTCCGGAAGGCATCGCCACCTTTGCCGCGGGTCTGGACTCTCTGACGCTGGGCACCTCCATCGCCCTGGCCGTGGCCGTGCACAACATCCCGGAAGGAATCGCCGTGGCCGTTCCTCTTTACTACGGCACGGGAAGCCGGAAAAAAGCCGTATTCTACTCCTTTCTGTCAGGCCTGGCGGAACCCGTCGGCGCGGCGATCGCGATGATCTTCCTGTTCCACTTCCTGACGCCCACGGTGCTCTCCGTCCTGTTTGCCTCCGTGGCCGGAATCATGGTCTTTATTTCCTTTGACGAACTGCTGCCCATGGCGGAACGCTGGGGCCACCACCACATGTCCATCATAGGCATCATCGCCGGCATGCTGCTGATGGCCGTCGTCCTGGTCTGATCCGGCGCGCTTTCCTCCCTTTCCGTGTCTTGGCAAGTCCGGCATTGAGCGTTCAGGAGCTTCCGGCGGTCAAAAACGGCAGTACCCCCTGTCATTCATGCCGGACGTCCCCATCTCCACCACCGCCACACCCGCACCCCTCCCTGCGCAGGCTTCGGCCTCCCCCCTTGAATACTGGAAAAAGGGATTCCTTCATTACGCAGAATTCCGGGGCTGCGCCTCCCGTCCGGAATTCTGGTGGTTCATGGCACTCCCCCTTCTGGCCCTGGTTCCGGCCCTGGCTGGCTACATCATTACGGACTGGCTGCATATCCCGGACAGGAGGGTAAGCGTTTACGGAGACGCCCTGACCATCCTCCTGTGGGCGGCGCTGGTGCTTCCCTGCCTGGCCGTCACGTTCAGACGCCTGCACGATACGGGCAGAAGCGGATTCTGGGCCCTCGTCCTCCTGCTTCCCTTCGGCCTCGGCCGCCTGTTCTTTTTCTATCTGACTTTGAGCGAAAGCAAAACGGAAAACAACAAATACCGCGGGAACACTCCCGTACAGGCATCCGCGCCGCCGGAACAGGAACAGGCCGCCCAGCCGTTCACGCCCTTTTACCTTTACTGGCTCATCAGCCTGCGGAAGCTGACGACGACGGAGGGGCGGGCCTCCAGAGCGGAATTCTGGTCCTTCTTTCTTCTCTCCCTCTTCCTGTTCCTGCCGCTGGGGTACAACATGGTGGACTACGACAGCACAGTCCTGCATCCGTATTTTTCCCCTTCCCGTGAAATCCTGCTTTACATCACCCAGCCGCAGGACGCCCTGATCCTGCTGGCCCATGCCTGCTTCAACCCCACTTTTTACTTCTTTTACCAGTCCGGTGACCTCAGCACACTTTCCCTGGAACTGCTGATCGGCGTGGCGGGATTCAACATACTGTTCAACGCCGCGGCGGCCACGCGCCGCCTGCACGACGGCAACCTGAGCGGCCAATTCATCCTCATCCCCTTCTGCATTTTCATCATTTCCGTTCTGCTCATTATCCTGCTGCGCGTGATTCCGGGGGACATGGCCCCGTACCTGCCCTACGTGACGCTGTGCACCGACCTGATGGACCAGCTTTCCATCCTGTTCCTGGCCATGATGCTGATCAAGGGAACACCCGGACCGAACAGGTACGGCATCCTTCCGCAAAAAATAACCGTATCCTGAAATCCAGGATACGGCTGAAGAATGAAAAAACGGCCATGGAGATGCGGCGTCAATCGCCGAAGCAGACGCCCAGGTCGCGGGCCGTACGCACCATCTGGCAGTCCGGGTCCACCAGCTTGAGGGTCTTCACGGCCTCTTCAATGGGAACGGCAACCATCTGGGTTCCCCTGAGGGCAACCATGTAGCTGAACTTTTTGCGTTCCACCAGCTCCACGGCGTAACTGCCGAAGCGCACGCCCAGAATGCGGTCGTAAGCGCACGGAGAGCCGCCGCGCTGGATGTGGCCCAGAACACAGGAGCGGGTTTCAATGCCCGTGGCTTCCTCCAGTTTCTTGGAGATCACCTTGCCAATGCCTCCCAGACGAACTTCCCCCTGGGTTTTCTCGTTCAGGAGCACCAGTTCGTCCGCCAGGCGAGCGCCTTCGGAAACTACCACAAGAATTTCGCGCTGCCCCGCGGCCTTGCGGGCCTTGATGCATTCCACCACATTTTCCAGGGAGAACGGGATTTCCGGCAAAAGAATGACATCCGCGCTGCCCGCGATGCCCCCTTCCAGGGCAATCCATCCGGCATGGCGACCCATCACTTCCACCACCATCATGCGCTGGTGCGCGTTGGCGGTGGTTTCCAGACGGTCCAGGGATTCGGATACGATAGCCACGGCACTGTTGAAGCCGAAGGTCACGTCCGTGGCGCCCAGATCGTTGTCAATGGTTTTCGGCACGCCTACGACGGGCAGGCCGATTTCAGCGAGAAGAAGGGCTGTGGACTGGGAGCCGTCACCGCCTACCACGATCAGGGCGTCCAGCCCCAGGCGCTTGACGGTGGCCTTCGTCTTTTCCAGAACGGCCGGTTCGATTTCCCCCTTCTGGCCCACGCCCACCTTGATGGCGAAGTTCCCCTTGTTCACGGTCCCCAGAATGGTACCGCCCTTGGCGCGCAGACCGCGGCACCCGGCAGGGGTCAGCCATTCAAAACGGTCATCTCCTTCTTCGGAGAGAAGTCCTTCAAACCCATCGTAAAAACCCACGACGTTCCATCCACGGCGGGATGCCGCGCCGACAACGCCTTCAATGACTGCGTTCAGGCCGGGACAGTCCCCGCCGCTATTCAAAACACCAATATTCATATGCGGTGCCCCTTATAGCAGAAAATTCCGGAGGCGTCCACTTCCTATCGCTTTTCTGTCCCAGATTTCACAGGAAGCTGGACGAACTCCTTGGGATCCTTCATGTCCATCCCGGAGGCCTGCCAGTTTTCCCACACGCGCCAGCCGGTATTCAGCATCTGGCGTGCCAGGGAATAGCGTTCTCCGGTACCGAGCACCGCGATGATCATGCGCTGGGGATAAATCACTTCCGTCCCGGTCTGGGGACTGCGACGGGCGATGGCGTTCCGCGTGGCGCTGAGCAGCAGGCATTGTCCGGCGGCGCGGGAGGAGCCCGCCTTGATGCCGTCCACGCCGGGAGTGCTCATCATCTTGTTGTTGTTGGAAATATCATACATCGTCGTCCCCTTGGTCTGGGACTGGACGCCGATGCGGCGGCTGGCCTGGGAGACGATGTAGCAAAAAGCGGGATTCTGCATGCTGTACATGCCCAGCAGGGCCATGTCCAGGGCGCAGGATGTGGAAACGGCATTGCCGGCGTCCAGGCCGTGGGGAGCGGTGAAGCGCGTCTTGGTCATTCTGAGGGAACGGGCCAAATTGTTCATTTCCGACACAAAGGCGGCAATGGGAGTGCCGCTGCCCCGGCGGGACACCAGGTCACGGCCCACAAAGGAGGCGATCGTCAGGGCGGAGACATTGTCCGACCCCAGCAGGGTGGAATACAGGGCATCCCGCAGCGTCAGGCGGTCGCCGGGCTGAAGGTCCATGGGGTTCCCGGCGCGGAGGCCGAACGCCTCCTGGGGAACGGTAATGAACGTATCCAGGGGAAGGCGCGTGCGGGTCACCCAGTCCAGGGTCACCATGGCGGTAGCCACCTGGGAGAGGCTGGCCACGGGCCTTCTGGCTTCCGCGTTGGAACTGAAAAGAAGCTTGCCGGAATTGGCTTCAATGGCGATGTAGCTGGGCTTTTCCTGCGCCTGGGCGGAAAACTGGAACGCGCAGGCCAGCGTCAGAAGAAATGCAGATAACTTTTTCATGGCAGGACCGGCGGGATAGTGCCCGTTCTCCCCCCGTTTGAAAAGTCTAAAATATTTTCCGTCCATCACTTATATGTCATGACACGGAAAAACGCATTGACCTTTCAACGGCTATCCTATTTGTTGGAGGAAGCCGCTTCCCTCAAAAAAAGGCTTTCCTCCACCACCGCCCCAGAAACCATGACCAGCATTCAATTATTCCACAGCCGGGACTGTCCGGGAAACACCCTGCACGCCAATATCCTCCGGGCTTTGGAAAATCTGGACCGGAACATCCCGGTGGAACAGGTGGAAGCCGGGCCGGAACATGACGGCGGGCCGCTGCCCGCTCTTGCCGTCAACGGCCGCATCGTCGTCTCCGGCGTGGAACCCACCGTCCGTGAACTGGAACTGCTCCTTGCCGATCATCTGGACGAAGACGGAAATTCTCCCTGCGGCTCTTGCGATTCCTGCGGCATGGAATGCGGCGGATGCCACGGAGCGGAAGGATGTCCCGGGTGCGAAAACGGAAAAACGCCCGGCAGCCTGGCCGGAAAAATCATCGGTTTCGTCATTCTGCTCATCATCCTGTTCACGGCGGTGAAAATCCTTTCCTAACACCGCGCTCCTATAAACGCGGCATGGGCCGCCTTCCCGGCGGCCCATGCTCCGGGTCTCAGGCTTCCATGCGCTGCGGCGGCAAGCCCCCCTGGAATCATGGCCTGCGACGGCACCGGGCGCAGCGGCCTGCGGCTTTTTCCAGCCCGTATGCGCGGTCTCGATAATTTCTTGAATTTCCCCTGCACACATCACACAGTAATGCCATGCGTTCCTTCTTCGGTTCCATTCTTCTGATTCTGGTCCTGGCCGCCCTGGGCGCCACGATCTACTATCACTGGTCCACCAACTCCCATCTGGAATTCGAACTCCGCCATCCGGACGAACCGGAAAAGACCACCCAGGTGATCAACATGGGAAAACGCGCCGCAGTCCTCCAGCCGGCTGCCGCTCCGGCCCCGTCCGTTCCTCCGGCGGAGGATGAGTTCATTCCGGACGCGGTTCCCGTGCCCGAATAATTTTTTCCTCCCCCCATTCTCCCATGAAACCGGTCATCGGATATACCCTGGGCGACCAGGCGGGCATAGGCCCGGAAGTGGTCGCCGCCGCCTTGTCCTCCGGAGAACTTCCGGCGGAAGCGGAATACCGGCTCATCGGACGCCGGGAGAACGTCCGCATGGGCAGGCCGAATCCGGAATCCGCCCGCCATGCCTTTGAACATCTGGAACAGGCGGCTCAGGCGCTCCGGGAAGGAGTCATCGACGCCGTCGTGACCGCTCCCGTATGCAAGGAAACGCTGCACGGCGCGGGATTCCGCTGGCCGGGGCAGACGGAATTTTTCGCAGAACGCCTGGAAACGAAGAATTACGCCATGTGCCTGACCGGGAAAAAGTTGACGGTGGGCCTGGCGACCATCCACATCTCCCTGCAAAGCGTCCCCTCCCTGCTGAATACGGAGGAGCTGGTCCGCATCGGAATGCTGCTGAAAGATTTCTGCCGCCGCAAAGGCATTTCCAGGCCGCGCATCGCCCTGGCGGCACTGAACCCCCATGCGGGGGAGCACGGCGCCTTCGGCAACGAGGATGAATCCATCATCTTACCGGCCGTGGAGCGGCTGAAGGAATTATGCCCGGAAGCCCTGTTTGAAGGCCCTTCCGTTCCCGACTGCGTGTACCGGGAGGCGGCGGAAGGGCTTTATGACGCCGTGCTGGCCCCCTACCACGACCAAGGACTGATTCCCCTGAAGCTGGTGGACTTCCACACCGCCGTCAACGTCACGCTGGGCCTTCCGCGCCCCCGCCTGAGCCCGGACCACGGCACCGCCTTCAACCTGGCTGGCACCGGAAAGGCCAGCCCGTCCAGCACCATCCACGCCTTCCAGCTGGCTGTCCGGATGGCCTCGGCGCGCTAACGACCGCTTTCCCGGAGCGCCTTTTCCCTCCACAGCCGCGCGATTTTCTCCGGAGTCTCTATCCAGTAATACCGGCTCGTTTCATCGATAATGGGAGTTCCGTCCTCTTCCTCCCTTCTTTCGTCCATCATGAAGAGGGCTGCGACAATCATATCCGCCATGGTATGTTCCAGAAACTCGTGCCCGTGCTCCTGCTTCACGATCCAGGCCCATTGCTCCGGTGTCAGGGAAGGCAACCTGGATAATCGTTCCGCTTCCTCCACTCTCTTGTCCGCATGTTCCCGGATTAATTGAACACGTCTCTCCCGGCAGGCACGGGTCAATGTTCCGTACAGCAATTCCATGACCCGGCCGTTCAGGCAATATTCCAGCGCCTTTTCCACACAGCCGTTGCAGATGGGATCATGATCCATATTGTAGAAGAGGGAATTCCCGGGATCCAATTTCCAGGCCACCAGCTTTTCATAGGAATCTCCGTCCGGAGAAGAAGGCAGGGGCAGCGAAGCCCCGGCGATGAAGTCATCCAGGGAATCCACAGCCGCTTTGGATGCCAGCAACAGCCTGCGTAGCGCAGCCATTGCCTTTTCCGCTTCGTGATGGGAAATAACCCCTTCTTCTTCCAGTCTGAACAGAGAAACAAGCTTATCCTGTCCATTCTTTCCCTTGTCCGTCAACTCCTTTTTAAAACTCTTCATTTCAAATTCAGCCATTTGGTACCATTCGTGCGGTGTCGGCGCGCCGGACATGATAGCCTCCCTCCACAGCTTTTCCTGTTTGTCAGCCTCCTTGTTCAACTCTTCCGTGACTTCCCTGCAAGATGCGGCATCCTTGACCCGGGTGCCGACCATCTCCAGGGCTTTGGAAAATGCGTCGCTTGTCACCACGTCCACCGTCCGGACACCTGCCGCCGCATGAATTCCACATACTGCCCAGCACAGAAAAATAATCCGTAAAAAATTCATGGCGGCACAGAATAATGGAACCGCCGGCGGCATCAATTCTTTTTTCCTGCCGCAGCTTCCTTCCATACCCGGGTGATTCTATCCGGAACAGACAGCCAGTACCGGAAAGCGGCTTCCCTGCCCTCGGAAAAAGGGTAGTCCCCGTCTTCTCCCCCCACCTTTTCCCTGGGGCACAGGCACATGATCAGGGAAACGTCCATGTCAAAAGATGCCAGAATCTCATGACTTTGCTCCTGTTTCCAGAACCAGCACCATTGTTCCGGCGTCAGGGACGGAAGCCTGGAGAGCCTCCGCGCCTCCTCCACCTTGCGGTCCGCATGAAGTCGGATCAATTGATTGATTCTTTCCTCTTCGGTCCGGTACAAGACCTCCTCCAGCATTTCCATGGCTCCGTCTCCCCAGCAGCTTTTCAGCATATCCTCTAGGCTCCTGTTAACCACGAGATCGGTGTTCATCGCATGAAACAGGGAATTTTCCGGAGATACCTTCCAGGCCAGCAATTTTTCATGGGAATCCCCGTCCGGAGACGGCGGCAGCGGCAGAGCCGCCCGGTCCATGAAGCTTTCCAGCGAATTTAAAGCCGTTTGGGGAGCCAAAAACAGTTTATCTAGGGCGGAGCGTGCCAGGGCCGAGTCTTCGTGGGAAATGCTGCCGTTCTCCTCCAAAGCATCCAGCCACAGGGGCAATTTCCAGAGTTCCGCCTTTTTGGCCAGCATCATTTTTTTGAATTTCCGCGCTTCCGCTTCCGATATTTGAACCCATTCCTGCGGAGTCGGACTTCCGGACATCAGAGCTTCCCTCCACAATTTTTCCTGTCGCCCGGCCTCCGCATTCAACTGTTCCGCGGCTTTTCTGCATGAGGCGGAATCCTCGATCTCCGCGGCCGCCATTTCCATAAGACGCTCAGGCCGGTCATCCGTCAGAACGTCCGCCATCCGGACGCCTGCGTTCGCACTCCCCCAGCAAAAGGCGCCGCCCAGGAAAAGAATGTGAAACCATTTCATCATGAAACAATCATGTCTGGCCATGCGGGAAAAGTCAATTTCCTCTTTCCGCGCGCCTCCGCGGCATTTCATCCCGCAGGGGCAAAATGCAGAAAACGGCCTGTTCCAGAAGACAAGGTAAAAAATAGGCTTGCTTTCTGAAGGCAATCATTGCACCTTATTTGCCCGCAAGGTGCGTACCGTTCGCACGACACATTTCTAATTATCACAAGACCATGAGAAATTACGAAGCTCTTATCGTATTCAACATGAAGGGTACGGAAACTACAGTTGAAGAACTAATCAATTCCGTAGCCGCCACGATGAAGGAAGAAGGCGCCGACATCACCGCCACCGAAAACGTAGGCCGCCGTGAATTCGCCTATGAATCCCACCATCTCGCCGCCGGCCAGTACGTGACCTACACCTTCACGGCGGAACCTTCCGCCATCAAGACCATCCGCGAACGTCTTCGCCTGAATCCCCAGATTCACCTTCAGTACTACAAGCTGATCGGCTAAATCCGGTCCATGCGGACGAAGCATCCGCTCCTTGCTTTTTTTCCAAAAAGAACCGCCTCCACGAAAGGAGGCGGTTCTTTTCTTATGGCTGTCTTCACGAAAGGAAGACGGATTCTCAATAAACATTGGCCGCCTGGGAGGCAATGTCCCGGAGCAGCTTGCGAATGGCGGCAATGGCGGGCATGTCTTCCACGCCGTATGCCCTGGCTATTTTCTCCATATGGGGGAAGCTGATCCATGTGCTTCCCCTGCCGTCCTCCCATACGGCGATGCGCAGAGGCAGTTCCGTGGCAATGCCGGGATTTCTCAGCATCAGGTTGGTCCCTACCTTGGGGGAGCCGAAGACGACCACCCGGGAGGGCGGCATTTCCAGCCCCGCTTCCCGTGCATTTTTTCCGTGGTCAATCCTGGCAAAAACGGGAATGGACCGGGCGGACAGTATCTTTTCAATGCGGTCCATCGTCTCATCCACTCCGAATGTGCTTTCGTAAAGATACAGGGAGTCGTCATCCAGATGGCCGGAACCGAGCTCGGGGTCCAGGGCGCCGGCAATGCGGCGCGCCAGATTGGTCATGTCCACTCCTTCCCTGTTGGCGGTCAGTGTCACGCACACCAGCTCCGCCGGGTCCGTGAATCGGCAGATGTAGGAGGAAAATCCCGGAATTCCGCCCTTGATGTCCATCAGCCCCTTGTGGTGCGGGAACTGCCAGCCGGCCATGGCCTGGACTATTTTTCCATTGTCCAGGCGCACGGGCTTGTAAATCATGTCCCGGTGCTTCTCATCCTTCACCAGGATGGAGCCTGCCAGGCAGACATCCCAGAAGCTGATTTCCTCCGGCGTGGACCAGATGTCCGCAAAACCGCGCAGGGAGGAACGGGCAGCCGCGGGAACCGGCGTGATCTTCCCGTCCTTCACGGCATATCCGGAGGCCGTTTCCGCGGGGTTTACGTAGGCTTCGCGCGATTTGAACAGGGTATGCCTGTTGGCGTGTTCGCGCACGTTGTCCTGCTCCACGGCTCCCAGGTCCTTGCCGAACATGGTATGGTTCAACCCCAGGGGCTGGAACTGGCGCTGCCTGACGAACTCCTCATAGGGCATTCCGGCCACAGCGTCCACAACCATGGAAAGAAGAAGAAAATTGGTGGCGCTCTGCCGCACGTCCGTTCCGGAGGGGAATTCCAGGTCCCCCAGCCTGACCAGGGACAGAAGCTCCGCCGGATCATAATCCCGCGCCGCATCATACTGGGGGGACTTCCTGTAATCCGGAATTCCGGAGGTATGCTGCAAAAGCTGGAGAACCGTGACGTTTTTCCATGCTTCCGGAAGGTCCTTGACAAAACGGGATACCTTGTCCGTGATTTCCATACTGCCCTGCTCCACCAGCTGGAAGGCGGCAATGGCGGCGTACGCCTGGGATATCTCCGCAGCGGGCCACAGGGTGTTTGTGGAGGCCAGCAGTCCGGTTTCCGCGTCGGACAGGCCGTAACCCACCACGCGGGGAATGTAGGGAGCCTGGACAATGGCGAGCGTCATGCCGGGGATTTTCTCCTCCTCCATGAAATCGTAGATCAACTGGTCAATGGAGCGGTTCAGGTAGGCCACACGGGAATTTCCGCGTCCCCGGGAGGGGAGCTGCACGGCAACGGAATCATCTTGGGACATATTCGCAGGATTGTTATTCGCAAGGGCCGGGTATCCCATTGCCATGCACGCGCAGGCAAGGAGCCCCCATCCAAAACAGGAAGTATTATTCATGGCGCCTCCATATAAGACCAAATTCCTTCCATTACGTTCATCCGGGAACGGCGGCCCCGCGGGAATATCCCCCACAACGGACGGATTTTCACCCGCCAAGGCGGGAAAAACGGCCTACAGGGAAACAAAGTTTTTCAGCAGCTGCACTCCCAGTTTCTGGCTTTTTTCCGGGTGGAATTGCGTGGCTACCAGGTTTCCGCGCCTGATGGCGGCGGCAAAACGCACTCCGTAGGTACAGGAAGCGGCAACCAGGGAACTGTCCTCCGGAACGGGATAGTAGGAATGCACAAAGTAGAAATAGGGGTCTTCCCCCATGCCCTGCCAGACGGGGTCCGCCGGATGGGACAGGGAAAGGCGGTTCCACCCCATGTGGGGCACCTTGAGCTCGGATTCCGGGAAACGCACTACGCGGCCCTTGAAGAGGCCCAGTCCGGGCACGCCTTCATCTTCCTCCCCGCTCTCAAAGAGAACCTGGTAACCCACGCAAATGCCCAGGAAAGGCCTGTCCGCCTCAATCCATTCCCGGATCAAGGGGGCCAGCCCCTGGCCGCGGAGCTTTTCAGCGCAGTCTCCGAACGCACCCACGCCCGGCAGCACCAGATGGGTAACGCCCTCCGCATCCTCCGGCGTGCGGACCAGATGGCCGTGCACTCCGGCGGCTTCAAACGTATTCAGCACACTGCGGAGATTGCCCGCCCCGTAATCAATCACACCGAGTTTCATGGCTTACAGCATGCCCTTGGTTGACGGAAGGGTTCCGGCGGCCCTGGGATTAATGGCGGCGGCCTGCCGCAGAGCATGGGCGATTCCCTTGAAGACCGATTCCGCAATGTGGTGGCCGTCCCTGCCGTAAAGCACTTCCACGTGCAGGTTGCAGCGCAGGTTGTTCGCCAAGGCGCGGCAGAATTCCTCGCACAGGGTCAGCGGAAAGTTGGGCGCGTCCGGAAGGCCGCCTTCCGGAAGGCGGAATACCACGTACGGACGGTTGCTCAGGTCCATGACCACGCGCGTGAGGGTCTCGTCCATGGGAAGATGGGAACAGCCATAGCGCACGATGCCCTTCTTGTCCCCCAGGGCATTCTTGATGCATTCTCCCAAAACGATGCCTACGTCCTCCACCGTGTGATGGGCGTCCACCTCCAGGTCTCCCCTCGCCTGCAGGGTCAGGTCCATCAGGGAATGGCGTGCCAGCAAATCCAGCATGTGGTCAAAAAACGCGTGGCCCGTGGCAACGGCGGCGCACCCCGTGCCATCCAGATTCAGTTCCATGCTGATGTCCGTTTCACCCGTGACTCGTTTGCAAGAAGCATTCCTCATGTGCCTCTTCTATACTGAAGAAGCGGCGGAAGAAAGCAGGAAATACCGCATGCGTAAAGATTTGTGCCCTGCCCCTCCGGCAAAAAGCCGCACGGTCCCGGCGAGGAGACCATGCGGCGTCACATTCACAGGCCCGCGGGCATTTCCCGCAAGCGGCGTATTATTTTTTCTTTTTGGCCTTGGCGGCTTCCCGCTCCTGCTGGCGCTTCTTGTCCCGGTCTTCACGGATCTTTCTCGCGGCTTCCGCGCGTTCCGCGCGTTCACGGGCCCGCTGTTCCTGGAGCCCCACGCGCACCGTTTCCCGCAGTTCCTCATAATATTCCCTGGGAACCTGGGCGGAACGGATGTCCGCCAAAATTTCTTCGGCCTCGCCAAATTTTTTCTCGTCGCACAATTCCCAGGCTTTTTTCAGGGCGGCGGAGCCTGCTCCGGTTTCCTTTTCCTGATTTTTCAGGCGTTCCGCATCCGTAGAGGCCACCAGCTTGATGTCGCGCATGGCTTCCAGGGAACCGGCGGTGGGTTCAAACCATCTGTCCCCCCGTTCCCTGACCTTTTTGCGATGGGCGCGGTGCACTTCCGTCAACTGGTTTTCGCGTTCCCTGAGGGCAACCTGCTTTTTCTGGAAGGCATCCAGCAGGGCGGTGCGCTGCTCCTGCGTGAGCTTGGCATTCCCACGGCGCTTTTCCTCCTCCTGGCTCAGCACCTGGCGTTCCCTTTCCAGGGATTTTTCCTTGGCGGCAATCAGCACATCCAGCGTCCGGTTGACCTGCGCGGAAATTCTCACGGCGTCCGGGTAGGCCTCCGCCAGAGCGGCGGAACCCGGATAGTTTTGCCGCAGGCGGTCATAAACGGCCATGGCCTGGTAGGGCTTGCGTGCGGTATTCAGCGCCTTGAACCGTTTCAGGAGCTTGCCGGCCTCATGATCGTATTTGGTGCGGACCGTGACTTCCGCCGCTTCCTTGGCTTCCTGGGCCGCCTTGGCTCCTTCCACCAGTTTTTTCTCCTCCAGCAGGACCACGATCGTGGCCCGGGCCTTCACGGCGGCGTCGTGGACCTCTCCCTGGGGATTTTTCTTGATCACGGCGTCCAGTTCTTCCAAGGCTGCCTCCAACTCCTTGGTGTTCATGGTTTCCGGCTTGGCATAGTTCTTGTCGATCTTGGCTGCGGCCAGTTCAGCCGGGGACGCCTTTGTGATGGTTTCAATCAGCTCCCTCTTGATGGTCTTGGATTCCTTGATGCCACCGGACACCACTACCATGACGCTGATGGATTCCGGAGTTTCCACCTCTACTGTACAATCCTTGTAAACGGTTCCATCTTTGAGCTTTACTTCATCCGCCACGGACAACGGAACCAGTGCCGACAATACCAGTAAAAGAGACTTGTTCATAAATCTGAGGATTTTTTCAAATTGATTTAACGGATACTTATCTTGCACTTTACCAGAAGACGCCGTGTTTGCGACAAAAAAAAGCCCGGAGCCGTAAAAACGGTTCCGGGCTCGGAAATGGGATTGATGACCGCTTATTCAGCAGCGGCTTCCGCGGCGGCGGGAGCGGCTTCTTCAGAAGAAACGCGCGGAGCTTCCACGATGGCCACGATCACGTCGCCGGCCAGTTCCGTGTTCACGCCGGCAGGCAGCTTGAGGTCCGCGATGCTCAGGCTTTCCCCGATCTTCAGGCCGGAAACGTCAGCCTTGATGGATTCCGGCAGGTCCTTGACCTGGCAGGTGACAGACAGTTCATGAATGGTCTGGTCAAGCACGCCGCCCAGGGCTACGCCGGCAGGGTCGCCTTCCAGAATCACGGGAACGATGGAGTGGATGACGGTGGAGTCCTTCACAGCCTGGAAGTCAACATGCAGGCAGGCATTCGTGATGGGGTTGTGCTGGATTTCCTTGAGGAGAACCTTCACGACCTTGCCGTCGATGTCCAGAGCGACCAGAATATGTTCGGAAACGGCGGAAGCCAGCATGCGGGAAAATTCGCGGGCGTCAACCTGGATATTGACATTGTCAAAACCGGGACCGTACACCACGCCGGGAACGAGTCCCTGGCTGCGAAGTTGCTTCAGATTACCGGAGCCGCAGGCTCTCGCTTCGGCCTTGAGGGAATGGGATGTAGCCATGTCTTATAGAGGCAATATTGAGTGTTGATTGATGATGTTTCCTAATCGGGTTCAGGCAGAGGCCCCGCCGGGATTTCTGAACCCGTGTAAACCGATACTCAGGTCAGGGCGCAGGACTCTGCACTAAAATTTGCTAAATGTCAAACAATGATGATACGGATTCTCCGTCATGAATGCGTTGCACGGCGTGGCCCAGCAGATCGCCCACGCTCACGCAGTCCACCTTGGGGCCGTGGGCCATGGGAACGGTGTCGGAGGTGAGCACGCGTTCGATGGAGGAGCCGGAAATGCGGTCGCGGGCCATATCCCCCAGAACGCCATGGGATACGCAGGCAAACACGCGCTGGGCTCCGCGCTCCTTCAGGATGTTGGCAGCGGCGCACAGGGTGCCTGCCGTTTCCGTCATGTCGTCAATCAGGACGACGTCCCGCCCTTCCACCTCGCCGATCACGTTCATGGCTTCCACATGCGTGGCGTTGAAGCGGTGCTTGGCGACGATGGCCAGTTCCGCGCCCAGGGCGTCGGAATACGCGCGGGCCATTTTCACGCCGCCAACGTCCGGGGAAACGACGACGAGATTGTTGAGGTCCTTTACATAGTGTTCGCGCAAGTGGCGGATCAGCACGGGGGCGGCATACAGATGGTCCACGGGAATGTCGAAGAAGCCCTGGATCTGGGCCGCATGCAGGTCCATGGTCAGCACGCGGTCCACTCCGGCGGCGGTCAGCAGGTTGGCCACCAGCTTGGCGGTGATGGGAACGCGGGGCTGGTCCTTGCGGTCCTGGCGGGCATACCCGAAGAAGGGGATCACGGCCGTGATGCGTCCGGCGCTGGCGCGGCGGGCGGCATCCACCATCACGCACAATTCCATGATATTATGGTTGGTAGGTGGGCAGGTGGGCTGAATGAGGAAAACATCCCTGCCGCGAATGTTTTCATTTATCTTTACAAAACTTTCTCCATCGGGGAAAGTGTTCACCGTGACGTCCGTCAACTGAATGCCTACGCTTTGCGCAATGCGCTCCGCAAGTTCTCTGTGTGCTGTACCGCTGATAATCTTCATACCGGAAACTGAAAAGCGGACGCATTCTGAACACAGGACCGGATAATCGCAATACTTAATTCTCACAATTTGATTTTTCTGCATGATGGATTCCTCCAACCCCGCCGCGCATGAGAAATTTCTGACCGCCCCCATGCTCGCCGCCCTTGTTTCGGGCGGCCTGCTCCTCGCGTGGCCCTACCTGGCCATTGCCGAATTCGGCCCCGGCGGCAGCCAGAACGGCTTCCAGTGGCTTTTTTCCGCATGGAACCCGGAGACGGATTATGAACACGGCTGGCTGGTGATCCCCATCATCGCCTTCATGCTGTACCATGCCAGGCACTGCATCATCCGCGCGCCCAAACGCATCGACTGGCGCGGGCTGCTGCTGTTTGTCCCGGCCTGCATCCTGCTGATGCTTTCCTTCCGCGTAGGCCAGCCCCGCGTGGCCATGGGCGCCCTGCCCCTGATCCTGCTGGGAGGCGCCTGGTACCTAGCCGGACCCCAGACGGCCAGGATATGCGCCTTCCCGTTGCTCTTTTTCTGGCTGTGCATTCCGCTGCCTTCCTTCCAGCAAGCCACGGTAGAGCTGCAAATCATCGCTACGCAGTTCGGCCACCTGGGCGGCAGCCTTTTCGGGGTGGACACCTACCTCCAGGGCACCAACATCCGTTCCACGGAAGGGCACTGGGACGCGTTCAACATAGCCGGCGGATGCAGCGGCATGCGCTCCCTGATGGCCCTGATCATGCTTTCCGCCGCATGGGCCTATCTTTCAGACTTGAAGTTCTGGAAAAAGTGCGTGCTTTTTCTCAGCGCTATTCCTCTGGCGGTGATCGGCAACGGCGTGCGCATCGCCAGCATCGTGGTGATGGCGGAATACGGAGACGCCCGGTTTGCGGCCAAAACCTGGCACGACTGGTCGGGCCTGCTTTTCTTTTTCCCCATCTGCCTGCTGGGGCTGGCCTGCGTCCATTCCCTGCTGGCCGGGGAAATGATCTGGAACCCATTCCGCCGTAAAAAGGTAGTCGTCAAAATGAACAAGGCCCAATAAGCGTTTTCCCCGCGTCATGAAATACCAAACGCTCAACATCCTGCTTCTTCCCTTTCTGCTGGCCGCCATGCTCGCCGGCATTTACCTGATGCCCCGGAAGGGGGAGGTTTTCGACTCCTCCATCAGCATGGAACTGCCCACGGGACTGAATCCGGACGGCTGGCACGGCACGCGCCGCCAGGAGTCGGAAGAGGAGCGCAGTATCCTTGCCGCGGATACGGAGTTTTCCAAGGCGGACTACCTCCAGCAGCTGCCCATCAGCGTCGCGGCTCCGGAAAAGGCTCCGGCCCTGTGCCGGGTTTCCATCGTCAAGTCCGGGCATGACCTGAACAATTCCATCCACCGCCCGGAACGCTGCCTTCCGGCGCAGGGACATTTCAACCTGACGGGAAGCACGGTGCAAGTTCCCGTGGAAGGCCGCGGCATGATCGCCATGACCAAGCTCAAGTCCCAGCAGAACATGACGCCGGGCCAGGCGAAGCCCACCATCCTGGACAGCATGCATTATTACGTTTTCATCGGCCACGGGCACATGACGGAAGACCACCTGAAACGCACCATGACAGACATGAAAGACAGGGTGCTTTATGGCATGGACCAGCGCTGGTCCTATTTCCAGGTGTCCACCGCTTACGGCGACCTGGTCAACCTGCCGGAAGAGGATGCCCGGAAACAGACGGAACGCCTGATCAGCCAGCTTCTTTCCAAACTGGTGCAGTGGGACGAACTGGGCCGGTAGAAACCCGCGTTCCGGAAGGTCAGCGGCCCAGCGCGCCTCTCAGCCAGAAGGCGGCTTCTTCATACAGGCTGCGCTCCTCTTCGGACGGGGATTCGTACAGCATGGGGCCCGGCCTGCGGTGGCAGTAGGGATGGCCTGCACGATCCTCGCGAAAGCCTGAAAAGGAAAGATTCACGTCCGCCCCGCTGCAATGGCCCCACCGTCCTCCCATTCTGGGAACGGCATCCATGAAGCCTCCGCCTTCACCCAGATAGGAGTTGCCCCACCAGTCCACGGATTCCGGACGGCTGTTTTTCTGCCGCCGCGCTACGGCGTCAATGGTCAGCAGGCAGAGAGGGGCGGGACACGGCGCCTGCCGCCTGGCGACTTCCACGGCGCAGGAGCCGCCGTAACTGTGGCCTATCAGCACCATGGGCACGTCCGGCAGTTCCCGGCGCATCCGTTCCAGGTCTTCCGCAATCCGGTCGCACCTGTCCCGAAATACGCCCAACCCGCCGCCGTCCCAGTGGTAATAGGCCGTGGCATGAGCCGCACCGGGCAGAAAACCAGGGAAGGCCGCCTCCAGCCGGCTCAGGCAGCCCAGCATCACGTCCCCGAATCCCCCGATGAATACGGCCAGGTAATCCGGCGTCCGGCCGCCGGAACCCAAGTTCAAGGTCCTTTGGAAATGCATGACGGCCCCCATCATGAAGAATTCGCGTCAATATCCAAGCCCATAAGACGATCTGGCTTGATAAAATGGCCAAACTGTCCAAAGGTGATGATATGCAAGCAATCATTCATCAATGGGCTTTCAACGGGAGCTTTGACCAGCTCGCCTCCCTGCCCCGGCAGGAACTCGTCAATGACTGGTTCGGCTACGATGTGGAGCCAAGCGCGGAATTCGCCTTTGCCACGGACGGCCAGTACCTCTGGTTTCTGGCCGCCCGCAACAGGGAAGCCACCGTGCATCCGGACGCCCGGCCCGGCCAGTTTCAGCCGGAATTGTGGCGGTATGACCTGGCCGAATGGTTCCTTGCCTCCGGCGAGGGGACCAATTACTGGGAATTCAACCTCGCCCCCAACGGCGCGTGGTGGGCCTGCGCCTTTACCGATGTGCGCCGCGCGAATGAAGATATTCCCGCCCCGCTGGCCGTGGATACCGAATGCATTCTGACGGACGAAGGCTGGTGCGCCATGGCGAGAATTCCGCTGAATGAATTGCGGGGCGTGGACATCCGGGACTGCAAGCTGGCGGCTACGTTCATTCTGGAGACCCCGGACCAGATTTTCCTGACCACCGCAGACGATCTTTCCGGAGAACCTGATTTCCACCGCCCGGACTGCTTCTCCACGCCCATTCTGAAATAGTCCATGTCTTTGGAAGAGGACATTTCCCGCATTCTGGGCCGCGGAAAAACCTCCGCGGACCCGGAAGTCCTGGCTCTTCACGCCGGGGACAAATGGTACGCGTCCGTGCTGCCGGAACTGGTCGTTTTCCCGGAAAGCACGGAAGACGTCTCCCTGCTGATGCGCTATGCCTCCTCCATGAACATTCCGGTCACGGCGCGCGGCGGGGGCGTGGGCTACGTGGGCGGGTGCGTGCCCGTGCGCGGCGGCATCAGCCTGTCGCTGGAACGGATGAACCGCATTCTGGAAATAGCTCCGGAAGACGGCGTGGCCGTGGTGGAGCCCGGCGTGATCACGGCGGACCTCCAGCGCGAAGTCCGCGCCCTGGGCTGGTTTTACCCGCCGGACCCGGCTTCCAGAAAGGAATGCAGCATCGGCGGCAACATAGCCACCAACGCGGGAGGCCCCCGGTGCCTGAAATACGGAGTCACCAAAGCCTACGTGCTGGGGCTCACCGTGGTGCTTGCCAGCGGAGAAGTGGTGGAATGCGGGGGACGCACCCATAAGAACAAGACGGGCTTCGACCTCGGCGACCTTTTCATCGGCTCGGAAGGGATGCTGGGCATCATCACCCGTGCCGTCCTGAGAATCATTCCCCATCCGGAAGCCTTCAGCGCGCTGAGCGTCAGCTTTCCCGAATTTCCGCTGGCCGCCGCCGCCGTACAGCGGATACTGGCCGGCGGCCATCTCCCTTCCGCGCTGGAGATCACGGACAGCTTCACCCTCCAGGCCGCGCGGGCCTATCTGGGGGAGAGTTCCCTCCCCTCCGGCAGCCGCGGGCACCTGATCGTGGAAGTGGACGGCAGGCGGGCCGCCGTGAAGGAAGAACTGGATTCCCTGTGCGCCCTGCTGGAAGAATGCGGCGCCACGGATATTCTGAGGGCCGATACGGAAGAGGAGGCGGAAGCCGTCTGGCAGCTCCGCAGGGAGTTTTCCTACAGCCTGAAAGCCACCGGCATGACCAAGCTCAACGAGGATATCGTCATTCCCAGGTCCCGCCTGGTGGAGCTGGTGGAGTTCTGCGAGGCCATGCACCGGGAAACGGGGCTGGACATCGCCTGTTTCGGCCATTCCGGGGACGGCAATATCCATACCAATATCATGGTGGACGATTACGCGGACCCGGAAAAAAAGGCCTTGGCGGACGCCTGCGTGGACAGGCTGTTCCACTGGGTGCTGGCCTGCGGAGGCTCCATCACCGGAGAACACGGCATCGGCCTGGCGAAAGCCAAATGGTTCCGGGAAGCCGTGGGGGAAGGCGCCTTCCACCTGCACGAACTCGTCAAAACCGCCCTGGACCCGGGAAATTTGCTCAATCCGGGAAAAATGGGACTTCCGTAGCGTAAATTATTCTTCCATGACGGCCCCGGACGGGGCATCATGGCCCCAGCACTTCATGAACAGTCCGCACAAGTCCATACTAGCCTACCTTTTCGATCACTTTCCGGCAGCGGATGCCATCTTGGTATTCATGCTGGACCATCCCCTGGCCTGGTTCACGCCCAAGTGGCGCAGGAAGGGCCGCATGGCCCTGAAAGCGGTGCGCCGCTACATCAATTACAACCGCGACATCCTGCCGCCCGAACGCCTGGCGGAATTCCAGGAAAACCGGGATTTGCTGAAAACCGCCCTGTTGCGCGGAGACAGGGCGCAAACGGAGTCCGTCACCGCCAAACTGGAATCCACCTTGGAGTCCATTCCCGGCGCGCTGCCCTCCGGCTTGGCGGAGAACGTGGAAGTCCTGTTCGTGATTCTGGCCATTTTCCTGGGTCTGCGCTGCTATGTGGTCCAGCCCTTCCGCATTCCGACCGGCTCCATGCAGCCTTCCCTGAACGGCATCCGCGCCATTCCTCAGGAGGGTATCCCCTCCCTGATGAAGAAAATAGGGGACATGGTTCTTTACGGCGGCTCCTATGTCCATGAAACGGCCCAGAAGGAAAAGAAGATTGTCCGCTTCGTGCCCGGCACCAAGTATCTTTTGCTGACCGTCACCAACGTGCAGTTCGACGACGGCTCCACGCTGGAAATCCCGGCGGCGGAGGCGGAAACGCGCCGCTACTTCCTCAACCAGGAGCCCCGGTTCGAGGCCGAACGCAACACCCCCTTCAGAACCTACCTGCCGGGAGACACCATCGTCAACGCCCGGTTTGACGCCGGAGACCTGATTCTGGTGAACAAGATGGCCTACCATTTCCGCAAGCCGGAGCGCGGAGAGGTCTTCGTGTTCGACACGCGCGGCATTGAGGGCATCGCCAACAAGGGCAGCAGCACCGGACAGGAAGGAGGCACCCATTACGTGAAGCGTCTGTGCGGCGTTCCGGGAGATTCCCTGAGCATCAAGGACTCCCAATTGATCGTGAACGGAGAACCCGCCAAGGAATGGACCATTCAGCGGGTGGCCTCCGGCAAGCCTCCCTACCAGCCCTGCGGCTACGTGGCGCTCCCCGCCCCGCTGAGCCTGCTGGACGGCAGGGCCTATATTACGGAAGGAACCACCGTGCACCTGTCCAAGGACAAGAACCGCCCCTATCTGCGGGAATACGTGGCGCTGGGGGACAATTCCACCCGTGAAAATTCCTTCGACTCCCGCTACTGGGGGCCCGTGCATCAATACAACATCGTAGGCCCCGCCAGTTTCTGCCTGTGGCCCTTTACCTCCCACTGGGGACTCATTCCCTGATCCCCGCCATGCGCCGCCAGGCAGTTTTTTCCCGTCAAGACATGACCCAAGCCCAGACCATCACCAGCAAGGCCAAATCCAACCTGGCCTTCGCTCTCATTGACCTTCCGGAAGAGGAACGCCGCCACATGGCGGAATTCTACGCCTTCTGCCGCACCGTGGACGACATTGTGGACGAGCCCGGAATGACGCCCCAGGAACGCCACAACGCCCTCAACCGCTGGATCAAGGTCATCAACGGGGAACAGGGGCTGGAACTGTCGGAACTTGAAGAGGACATCGTGGCCCTGATCCAGGACCTGGATCTGGACACCACACCCATGCTCCACCTGATCGAAGGCTGCCGTTCCGACATCAGCCAGCAGCAGCCCCTCACCCGTGACGAACTTCTGGACTATACGTACTGCGTGGCGTGCTGCGTAGGCCTGACATCCGCCCGCATCATGGGGGCAGGCGAGGAGTCCTACCCGTATGCGATTGCCCTGGGGCACGCGCTCCAGATGGTGAACATCATCCGGGACGTGGCGGAAGACTGCAACAGATCCAACCGCATTTACCTTCCCAAAGAGGACATGGAGCGCTTCGGCTATACCCTGGAGGATCTGCGCAACGGCGTGTATTCTCCGCAATTAAAGGAGTTGCTGCAATATGAGGCGGACCTGGCGGAACAGTTCTTCCGGGATGCGGAAGAGGAATACAACCGCCTCAGCCCGGAAGACAAGGCGGCCCTCGTCCCCGCTCAGGCCATGTCGCTCATCTACCACACCATTCTGGACAAGATGAAGGCGGGCGGCTTCCGCATCTTCGACATCCGCTACCGCGTCAATACCTTCCACAAGCTCTGGCTCCTATTCCGCACCAAGCTGGACATTGACCCGCAGTCCTACTACGACAAGTCCAAGGCTTATTACGACAAGCTGGTGGGCTTTCTGTCCCGGCCGATGAAAAAGGATGAAAAGTAAGCGCGCCCGTTTTTCACGGACTTTTTTCCGGACATATCCCCGTTCAGATATGAGACCGCATTTTCCGGCGCCTGCGTCCAGCATCCGCCTCTGGTAAATGCCTGTACGGGGCTGTGCAAGACGGCAGGCCGCAGCCGGAAAAGGAGGTGAGTCTCCGTACGCGATACGGAAAAGAATTCCGTTTTATCCAGCCCTGATGCAGGTCAGGCTCAACAATTTTGCACGGTTTTTATGCCCCAAAGAGGGGAATACCCTGCCTAACGGTGCCGGGAAGCATGCACCGTCACGGAAACGCTGTCCGTGCGCGGCAGGATGAATTTGTGCAGCGTGACAACCACATGCCGCGCGCCGAATTGTTCCAGGCAGACGTTGCCGAGATCCTCCGCCAGCGTCTCCACCAGCTTGCGGGGATGCGCCAGGGCTTCCGCCCTCAGGGCCTGGGCGATGGAGTCGTAACAGACGGTCTTTGAAAAATCATCGTTCAATCCGGACAGGGCTTCATCCGGGTAAAAGGCAATGTCCGCCTTCAGCGTCTGCATGGAGGCGCGTTCCTCATCCGGCACGCCGATGAAGGTGTCCAGTTCCAGGCCGTGGATGTTGATGGAGTCCTGCGTGTCCGACGGCAGGGCGTAGCGGCGCATCAGGGTGCGCAGGACGAGCAGGTCCGGAACGATGATGTCCGGCTTTACGCGGGAAAGCTGGGCGGCGTCATTGTAGCCGGTCAGAACGGCAATGGACGTGATTCCGGCATGGTGGGCAGTCTCCACGTCGTGCTGCATATCCCCGATGAAGGCGGTTTCATGAGCATGAAGGCCATGCTGACCCAGAAGGGTGTGGATGTGGGTGTCCTTGTGGCGAATGCCCGCATGAATGGCCTCAAAGTATTCCATCATTCCCAGTTCCCGGCACTGGATGTCGAATTCCTTGGCGTCCACGCTCGTCAGGATGAAGCAGCGTACGCCGCGCGCGCGGCAGAATTCCAGGAATTCCCGCGCGTGGGGGAGCACCTCCACCGTGGCGGTGGAAACGCGGAATGCGTAACGGAAATGGTCTTCCAGTTCGTTCAGGTCCGCCTGGGGCAGGACGCGCGCGTAATAGTCCGGATAGGGGAGCTGGAATTCCGCCCGGAATTCGTCCCTGTTCATGCAGGGCTTGCCGTACTGGGAAAAGACGTAGTTGGAGGCGTCCAGCGTCAGCGCCAGATCGTCCACCAGCGTGCCGGACCAATCGAAAATCAGATTCTTGAACATGGGAGTATGTGTAGGGGAAAACTCAATCCAGCGCGTACCGCATGGCGGCCACCCCGAAAAAGGCGGCCGTTTCCACCCGCAGGACGATGGGGCCGAGTGTCACGGGAACGAACCCCGCCTCCAGGGCCGCCGCGGTTTCCTGCTCCGTGAAATCCCCTTCCGGCCCTACCAGCAGGGAGGCTTTTTTTACGGAACGGCCGCGCGCTTCTTCCAAAACGTCCCGCACGGGACGCACACCGGGCACCAGGGAGGCAATCACATTCAGGCCGTCCGGCACGCCGCGGCCCAGCCATTCCGCAAACGGCACGGGAAGCTCCACGGCTGGGAGCGTGTTCTGCCCGCACTGCTTGCAGGCCTCCAGGGCGATGCGCTGCCATTTCTGCCTTTTGGCCTCCGCTTCCCGGGCGTTCAGGCGCACGATGGTCCGGTCCGTGATGAGGGGGACGATGGCGGAAACGCCGAGTTCCACCGCCTTCTGGATGATGAGGTCCATGTTGGCGCCCTTGGGGATTGCCTGGCAAAGCGTCACGGAAGCCAGGAACGGAGCGGGGGGACACTCTTCCCCGGGCGTCAGAAGCACACCGGAACTGCGCGGGGCTTCCGCCACCACGGCATGGGCGGCCCGGCCCCGGCCGTCAAAGACCACGCAGGCGTCTCCCTGTCTCAGGCGGAGCACCTTGGCCGCATGGTGCGCTTCATCCCCGCGGAGCTCCCAGACGGGAGCGGACCATTTCGATGGGGGGAGAAAGAAGCGCGCCATGTGCGAGGAAAGTTGTTCCGGCCTTTATTTGTTCTTGAGGTAACGGGCGGCCTTGTCGGCAAACGCCACGCAGGCGGGCTGGTTGCGCTTTTCATCCAGGGTGGACGCAAAGGCGTTCAGCTTGTCCGTCTGGTCCTTGCTGAGCTGGGTGGGGATTTCCACTTCCACCTCCACCAGCATGTCTCCGACTTCAGAACTGCGCAGGGCCTTGACGCCCTTGCCGCGCAGGCGGAAGATCATGCCGTTCTGCGTGCCTTCCGGCAGCTTGATGGTAGCGGCCCCGTCCAGAGTGGGGACTTTCAGCTTGCCGCCGGTGACGGCAAGAGCCAGAGGCACCGGAACGGTGCAGCTCAGGTCGTTGCCCTCGCGCTGAAAGATGTCGTGCGGCTTCACGTCGATGAATACGTGCAGGTCCCCCGTGGGGCCTCCGTGGACGCCGGCGTCCCCTTCCCCGGCAATGCGGAGCTGGCTGCCCGTAGTAACGCCCGCCGGAATGCGGATGGTGATATGGGAGTCCTCCCTCACGCGGCCCTCTCCGTGGCAGACGGGACAGGGGTCGGAAATGATTTCCCCGGTGCCGTGGCACGTGGGGCAGGTGGATTGCTGGACAAAAAACCCGCTCTGCTGGGTGATGATGCCGCGCCCCTGGCAGGTCGGACAGGTCTTGAACGCTTCCTTGCCTTCCCTGGCTCCGGAGCCGTGGCAGGTCTTGCAGGTTACCAGGCGTTCGATTTCCAGCTGCTTGGTGCAACCGCGGGCCGCTTCCTCCAGCGTGATATCCAAATCATAACGCAGGTCGGAACCGGGCCTTTTGCTGGAACGCTTCTGGCCGCCGCGGGCGCCGCCCCCGAACATGTCCGCAAAGCCTCCCATTCCGGAGAACATCTGGGCGAAGATATCCATCGGGTCCTGGAACCCGCCGCCTCCGGCATAGCCGCCGCCCCCGGTTCCGCCCTGTTCAAAGGCGGCGTGGCCGAAGCGGTCGTAGGCAGCTCTCTTGTCCGCATCGGAAAGCACTTCATAGGCCTCCCCCAGCTCCTTGAACTTTTCCTCCGCGGAGGGGTCGTCCGGGTTGCGGTCAGGGTGGTATTTCAGGGCCAGCTTGCGGTAGGCCTTTTTAATCTCGTCATCTGTGGCGCTTTTGGAAACGCCCAGGATTTCGTAATAATCTTTTTTAGCCATGTGGCGTGAATGTTGGAAAACGGTCAAACTTCGGGCTCGGGTTCCGGCGCATGGGCCACCACGACGTTTGCCGGGCGCAGAAGCCTGTCTTTCAACGTGTAACCTTTGCGGATAACACGCAGGACGGTTCCCTCCGGCTGGTCGGAAGGCTCGCGCTGGATGGCTTCTTCCGTGGCGTGGTCAAACATGCTGCCCACAACCGGGTCCAAAGCCTGCACGCCGTTGGAGGCGAGGAATTCGTCCAGCTGCTTTTTCACCATGCTCATGCCCACGTAGATCATGGAGGAGGCATCCGCGCTGGCGGCGGCCATGCCCATTTCAAAATTGTCGATGACGGGCAGGAGTTCCTCCAGCAGACGCTGGTTGGCGAACTTGGCGCACTCTTCCTTTTCCTTCACCATGCGCTTGCGGTAGTTGTCGTATTCCGCTGCGGTGCGCATGGCGGAATCCCGCCATTTCAACAGTTCCTCTTCCAGTGAAGACACAGCTTCCTGTTCCTCTGCGGCCGCTCCTTGCGCCTGTTCCAGGATTTCCTTTTCCCCGGCATCCGCGTTCTGATTCTGTTCTTCGTCGCTCATGCGGGTACTCTAAATATTTTTACGGTTTGCGTCAACGGCCTGCTAAGACATGTCTGACGTTTGACACGTGATGATGCGCATGCAATGCAACTCCTCTATGCAGAAACGGGAACACATTTCCCCCGAACGGGCTGCCCGCATGGCCGGAAGGCGAGTTCAGGGCGCCAGCCGGGAAAGCTTTTCCGCGCATTCCTCCGGCAGTTCCACCACCTTCAGCCGCCCCGTTTCTCCGCGCAGCAGGATGACGGAAGATTTGGGAATGCCCAGCCAGGAGGCCAGAAAAAGAATGACGGCCTTGTTTGCCTTCCCTTCCACGGGGGGAGCGGCAATGCGCAATTTCAGGGTGCGGCCCGTCCGCGGGTCTTCCTCCCAGCCCGCGGCCTCGCTCTTTTTGGCGTTGGGGATGACTTTCAGGGCCAGTTTCATGCCTTTTCCGCTCCCGTTTCCCCCCGCTGCCTTTCCACCAGGTCCGCATACCTGATCAAACGGCCTCCGAACAAATCCAGGGCGCTCCCCACGGTGGCGTCCAGAGCGCCTCCGCTCAAGGCGTCTATTTCTTCAAAGTCCTGTATCCGGCTGATTCCGCCCGCATAAGTCATGGGAATGCGCCGCCATGCGCCGAGCAATTCCACCAGTTCCCGGTCGATTCCGGAACACAGCCCTTCCACGTCCGCGGCATGCACGAGAAATTCCGCGCAATGTTCCGCCAGCATGTCCAGCGTGGCTTCCGTCACCCGGAGTTCCGTCAGGGTCTGCCATTTGTTCATGGCTACGGTCCAGCCGCCGGAAACCCTGCGGCAGCTCAAATCCAGCACCAGCCGTTCCGCGCCGACGGCGGAAACAAGGTCCTTTAGCCTTTGCTGCAAAAATTTTCCTTCCGCGTCAAACAGGCAGGACGTGACGATGACGTGGCTGGCTCCCACTTCAATCCACTGTTCCGCATTTTCCGGAACAATGCCGCCCCCCACCTGGAGCCCCCCCGGCCACGCGGCCAGGGCGGAGAGGGCGGTTTCCTCATTGCCGGGGCCCAGTTTGATCACATGGCCTCCCGTCAGGCCGTCCCGGCGGTAGAGATCCGCATACCACGCCGCATCCCGGTCGGAAACAAAATTGGTACGCAAACCCGCTTCATCCCGTGTCAGGGAACCGCCTACAATCTGCTTCACCCTGCCGTCGTGGAGGTCAATGCATGGTCTGAATCTGGTCACGCGGCCACTTTGCCCCGGCACACCCCGGCAGGTCAAGAAGGGATTCCCGCCGCTTGTGAAAACCCTTCTCCAACATATTTTAAACAAAAACGGCGGATTCATCCGCTTTCCATTAAAAGCTCCTACCCTGTACGTCTTATGAAAAACAAATCAGCCAAAAGCCATATCCTCTCCTATTGTGCCGGAAGCGCCCTGCTGGCCCTCGCCGCTTTTTCCGCCGGACAGGCCGCCGCGGGAGTCCATGCCGGAGAGGTCCTGCGCACTCCCGCCGGAGACAGAATATTCATCCGGTACGACTCCGCGGGATTTCCCATCTGGGGCTACAGCCCGTGCGGACGCCCCATTTACGCCTATTCTCCCGGAGGAAAGCCCATCTTCCTCATCAGCGGCATTCACAGCGGGTGCCTCGTCCCGGCATGGAATCCCCGCCCGCACTACCGCGGCCACTCCTGGCCCGTGGACGTGCGCCGCGAGTACTTTCCGCCGGCGCCCCGCAGGCATGCAAGACCGCTTCCTCCTCCGGGGCCCCGCTACCGTTCCCGCAGCCCCAGGCCCCGCCCCATCGTACATCCGTCCCGTTTCCACAGGCTCCGGTAATGTTTCTCCTTAAAAAATCCTCAACGGCATTCCCCCGCTTCCCGGCATCCGCACCACTGTTTTCATGAGCGCATGATCAACAATCCATTTTCCGGCCCATCCATTCCGTAAAGCAATGAAAACATGAACGTTATAAAAATTCAGAGAAGAAAAACAAAAAACAATAGACCCATGAAAAGATTCCACATAAAAACACTGATCACGGCATGCATTTCCTGCAGCCTCATGAATTTATCTTATTCAGACCAGACTCCAGCCTCCGACACTCACTCGGTGACAGAAGAATTGAAGGAGTCTGTCAAGAATATGGAAAATCCAATCTCGCTGGATTACAGGAACGTTAAAACCTGTGAGGAAATGAAAAATTTAATCAATGATTATATCACGAAGAATCATGAGGGCCAAACACACAGGGGGAGCGGACTGATCAAGGAAAACGGTAAATACATCCTCATTTGCGCCACTTTCAACGAAGACGACAAAATGCTGATTTTATCATTTGACATTACCAACATACTCAATGAACTTCTTCATTCCAGCGACAAAAAAACAAGAGAGGAAGTTAAGGAATACATCGCGTCTTTAACTTCAGAAAGTTGGGAATGACAACGGTTTTTCCACGACAAAACCCGCCATGTTGAGAAAAAGTAAAAAACATTTGACAATCAGTCACTTTATAAAATAATAAACTTATCATGCTTATGAAATCCCTCTCTATTTTCATCCTCCTGTCCGCCCTCTGCAGCGCCAATGTTTTCGCCTGGTCCGTCACCCTCAGCGGGCCGTCGTATCCTGTCAGGGGTGAAAAATATGATTACAGGGCCAGCTACACTCTGGATGAAACCAACAGGCACAAGAATCTGGAAAGAGTCGAGTACCACTGGGTGATCGTAGGTGAAGCCGTAACCGATAAAAAAACGGACAAAAACAGTTCCGTGGCCAGTGTCACCATGCATGACCTGAACGGCGCCAAGATGCCGGACGACCCTGAAACCTGGCCCGGGGGATACGTTATTTGCATGGTGACGCTATACTTCAAGGACGGGACGAAAGAAAGCAACTCCGACAGCATCAAATTCACCCTGATACCCTGAAGGAGGGATCATTTACAAGCGCCACCATTTGTCAGACACCCGGATCTTCCATTTCCGTCTATTTTGCCGCGGAAAGGCCATACCACCCTTCCCCCAGCAGTTTTACCAGCGTGAAGGAATATTCCCCCTTGCGGTTGGGCTCCTTGCTGCGGGAAAGCAGGACGCGGACGCGGAGGGCGCCACGGTCATCGTTTGCGTTCAGCACCTTGTACGGTGAATGAAGCATTTCCTCGTCCATTTTAAACAGCATGAACAGGCGCTTGCCCATGTCCGACTTCTTAGGTACGTACACCATGGGGCGGGCAATGCTGCGGTCATTCGTGCCGTTCATGCCGGGAGCGATCAGCCTGTACGCGTAATCGTCCCTGCTTTCCGACATGCGGTCCCGGATCATCCAGACGCGGAATTCCCCGATGCCCTCCCCCTTGCCGCGGACAAAGTCCTCCCAGCTCTGCGGCTGGTAGCGGGCGAACTGCTGCCAGTCCAGCTTCCAGAGTCCGTCCTTTTCATCCTTGAAAAAGCAGAATTCCATGTCGGGGGAATCGGTAAAGGCAATCAGAAGCTGGGCGCAGGGGTGGCCCTCCACTTCAAGCAGCGCAAATTTTTTAGGGCCTGCGGGACGGCTCAGCATGACTTCCGGCTTGGTCACGGCATAATGTTTGACCATGAGGGGCAGCGCTTCCAGGGAATTCCACACAAAAGAGGATTTCTGCACCATGTCGCCGGAGCTCAAGTATTGCTGGGCCGTCTGGAGGCACTGGCGCAGCAAGTCCTGCCGCTCCATGGGAGGAACGTAATGAGGCGGCCAGAAACTGTAATCCACCTTGTCCTTCAACGCGACATTCACCTTTCCGGAAAGCATTTCCGGCGTGGCGCAAATCCGCGCCGCCTCAGAGGAATCCTTCGCCGCCTGATGCTTGCGGAGCCAGAAAAAGGCTCCTCCCAAAAACACGCCCAGCGCCGCCAGGAAAAAGATCACGGAAAGAATGCGGCTCACGGACATTCCGCCTGGACGACCGCGCCCCTCCTTCATCCTGGGAGTAACCGGGGTATTTTCAGATAAATCACTCATTGCAAACCGGGAATATCCGCAAGAAACCCCTGCGGAAGAATGCCCAAACACTACCGGAACGGCGGGGGCAACGCAACGATAAAAAACAGACACATTTTTTTATCCCTCCCGGTGAAAATTGTTTCACTTCTCCGTGGCGGTGATGTACATTGGATGCGACGAGTTTCAAGAGCTCCTACCTAACCTTTACCCCCCTCTTAACACCATGTTTGGATCATTCACTACCGTCCCCGCCCCCAAGGGCAACAAGAACGCGGAACCTTCCCCCAGCTGGATGGACATCGCCAAAGGGCAGGACGCTCCGGAACCGGCCGCGCCCCCCGTTTCCGCTCCCGAATCATACGCTCCCACCACCCGCGTCCAGCAATTGACACGCAACGTGCTGAATTCCGACGTGGAAGTCGTCGGCTCCCTGCGCTTCTCCGACGACCTGCTGATTGACGGTACGGTGGAAGGCGACATTTCTTCTGAAGGCGTCCTTTCCGTCGGCCAGAACGCCGTCATTCGCGCGGAAATCAATACCAAGTCCGTCATCATCCACGGCAAGGTCATCGGCAACGTCACCGTTACGGACCGCGTGGAACTGAAAAGCACGGCGGAACTTGTGGGCGACATTCAGGCCGCCTCCCTGGCGATTGAAGCGGGAGCCATCTTCATCGGCCATTCCACCGTAGGCGCCCCTACCGTAGGCGCTACCGCGCAGAAGCCGCTGCCCGTTTCCTCTTTCTCTCCGGAACCGGAAGCCGCCGCTCCGGCCAGCCAGAGTACGCTGGACATTGATGCGGAATAAACATTCCACCCATCAGCCATTTTCAGGGGCGGCAAAGGAACGCAAGGTTCTTTTGCCGCCCCTCCTTGTCCCATGAACACTCCTTTCCACCCCGTGCCCCGGATCTGCCCCCGGCCCTCCGGAAAAATCCGCCAGCCAAGCCCCGCCCCGCCCTGGACGCTCCCGGCGGCAACGGGCAGCAGCCACGCTCCTTCCCGGAACGTGGAATGTTTTGCCTGCCGACGGCGTACCGCCGTTCCCGTTACCGCCGTCTCCGCCAGGTGCAGCCACTGCTCCGCCTATATCAAGCTGGACGACATTACCCTGCACAGCAGGACGCACCGGACCAAGGTACAGACCTGCGGCTGCGTGACCGTGCAGGCGAATGCCGACCTGAAAGGGCTGCATATTGAATGCCGGGATTTGATCCTGAATGGAAAAGCCTCCGGGGACCTGCTGTGCAGCGGCGTCTGCAAAATCAAGGCGGACCAGCATATTTCCGGGACCTTGCGCGCCCGCAGGCTAACCGTGGAAAAAAAGACGGCCGTACTGGTCACGGGCGGCGTGCATGTGGAAAACGCCTGGATACAGGGGACCCTGGAAGGCGCCCTCACGGCGGAAGGTACTGTCACCATCCACCGGCATGCCAAATTTCTTGGTGACATTACGGCGCGCCGCCTTGTCATTGAAGAAGGGGGAATCCACCAGGGCTCCCTCACCAGACTGTCCTGACATGAATCTTCCCATTTCCATCCGCGGCGCCCGCCAGCACAACCTGCAGAATCTGAACCTGGACCTGCCTTCCGGCAAGCTGATCGCCTTCAGCGGTCCTTCCGGCTCCGGCAAGTCCTCCCTGGCGTTCGACACGCTTTTTGCCGAATCCCGCAGACGCTTTCTGGACTGCCTGTCCGCCAGGGCCAGACAGGGAATCGAACAGCCGGACAAGCCGGACGTGGACAGTATCACGGGACTTCCCCCCGCTCTTTCCCTGGAGCAGTCCGCCCGGCACCAGCATCCCCGGACCCTGCTGGGAAGCATCACGGAAATCCTGGATTACCTGCGCATCCTGTACGCGGCGGCCGGGCGCCCCCACGACCCGGAGACGGGAAAGGAACTGGTCCGGCAAACCCCGGACCAGATTGCGGACGCCCTGGCCTCCCTCCCCGAACAAACGCGCCTGGTACTGACGGCCCCCGCGGAAGCCCTGCTGGCCCAGGACCCCGCCGCCACGCTGGGCGACTTCCAGAGACAGGGCTTTCTGCGCATCTACTGGAACGGGGAAGTGCGGGATATCGAGGAACTGGGGGTTCCGGACGCTCCGGCGCCGGACGCGGCCCTGGTCATTGACCGCATCATTATCCGGGGGGAAAGCTCCTCTTCCCGCCTGGCGGACTCCCTGCAAACCGCACTCCGCATCAATCCGGACGAAGTAAGGGCCGTCATCACCAGGCCGGAAGAGGAACCCGCCGTCCAGGCCTTCCACACCCGCTACCGCAATCCGGAAACGGGATACCTGCTTCCCCAGCTCACGCCGCGCCATTTTTCCTTCAACTCCCCTCTGGGCGCCTGCCCCGCCTGCCACGGCACCGGGCTCAACAAACAGGAAAACGGTCCATGCCCGGAATGCCGCGGACAAAGGCTCTCCCCGCTGGCTCTGGCCGTTACCATGCACACGCCAGACCACGCCTACAATCTGGCGGAACTCACGGCGCTCCCGCTGGAGGACATGGTCGGAGAGACCAAACGGCTGGAAATTCCCGCAGCCCTGGCCCCCGCCTTGAATCCCGTGATGGAGGAAATCAACAAGCGCACCCACTTCCTGAATGAATTGGGGCTGTCCTACCTTTCCCTGGACCGCCAGGCAAACACGCTCTCCGGAGGAGAATTGCAGCGCGCACGGCTGGCTTCCCAATTGGGGGGCGGCCTCTCCGGCGTCCTGTACATCCTGGACGAACCCACGACGGGGCTGCACCCTTCCGACACGGACCGCCTGCTGCGGGCGCTCCAAACGCTGCGCAACCTGGGCAATACGGTGCTTGCCGTGGAGCACGACGAACAAATTCTGCGCGCGGCGGACCACCTGGTGGACATGGGCCCGGGCTCCGGAGCCAGAGGCGGCCATATCCTGGCGCAGGGTTCCCTTCAGGACATCATGGCAAACGCCGAGAGCCCCACCGGGACATGGTTTTCCGGAACGCGGCAAATGCCAGCACCACCACGCAGGGCAGCCCCCAGCGGCCAGCTCGTTTTGACACATGCGAACAGGCACAACCTGAACAATATCACTCTGCGTCTTCCGCTGGGCACCCTCACCTGCATTTCCGGGCCGTCCGGGTCCGGCAAATCCACCCTGGTGCGGGACTGCCTCATTCCCGCGCTTAAAAAGGATTTAAGCGGGAAAAAGGGAGTCCCCCGCCTCGTACAGGGATCGGAACGTCTCAGCCGCCTGGTCGTCATCGACCAGTCTCCCATCGGCAAATCCCCGCGCTCCACGCCGGCCACCGCCACGGGACTGCTCAATATATTGCGGCCCCTTTACGCCCAACTGCCCCTCTCCAAGCAGCGGGGCTACACGGCGGCGCGCTTCTCCACCAATGTCCGCGGCGGCCGCTGCGAACGGTGCCTGGGAACCGGCATGATAGAAGTGGACATGAATTTTCTGGGCAACGTAACGATGCCCTGCGACGCCTGCCAGGGCCAATGCTACAACCGCGAAACACTGGAAGTAACATGGAAGGGAAAATCCATCGCCCAGGCGCTGGCCCTTACCGTGGATGAAGCGGCGGAATTCTTCGCCACGCTGCCCAAGGCCGCAGCCATTCTGAAAAGCATGAAAGACGTGGGGCTGGGCTACCTCAACCTCGACCGCCGGGCGGACACCCTTTCCGGCGGGGAATCCCAACGCATCAAAATAGCCTCGGAGCTCGCCAAGGCGCCGGCCTGGAAACTGGCGGAAGATGACAAGTGCGCCCTGTTCATTCTGGACGAACCCACGGGGGGGCTGCACTTTAATGAAGTGGAACTTCTCCTGAAGGCCCTTTTCCGGCTGAGGGACGCCGGACACACCGTCCTGTGCGTGGAGCACCACCGGGACCTGTTGAATGCGGCGGACCATCTCATCGACATGGGACCGGGCGCCGGAAGGCACGGCGGAAACATCGTCGCGGAAGGGGCACCCTCCGCCGTGGCGGCCATTCCGGAGGCGCCCACGTCCCGCTGGCTGAATCCTGCTTAAAAACTGGTTTAATTATTATCTTGACGCTGAACAGGATTTTCCCTAGGACTAGGAGAATTCTGTTCTCATACCTATGTTTACTTTATTTTCTCGTCTCCTGCCAGTGGCCTTTCTTGCATTGAGCCTTCTGCCTGAACCGTCATGCGCCACTCCCGTATTCCTGGAAAACGTCTCGGAATCCGGAGGATGGTACGACTGCAACAAGAAAGCCAAATGGGACTGGGGCAGCAAGCCGGGTAGCATCGATCCGAGTATACAAGTTCCCGTCCGTCCCCCGGAATATAGCTCACTGCCAGTTGATTCACAGCTCTGCTGGGCGGCGGCAGCTTCCAACGTCCTTCAATGGTGGCAGGACACCAGAAGCGATCTGAAACCCACTACGCCCAATGGAAAATCCGCCACTTGCGACGCCATGCCGGAAGTTTCCCAATTGGCCATTTACCAGACGATCTCAAAAAACTGGTCTAATGCGGGCGGTTCCGTGGAACAGGCCTACAACTGGTGGTTCAACGGAGGCATGCTGTCCACCACCGCTTACCCAACCGGATCCACGACATCCGCTCCGGGAGGATACTGGCAGGAGCTTGGACTGACGGTTCCGCCATCCATCACTGGAGGCGCCGTAGATAATCCTTTATTTACTGGATATGGATTCCACTCTGGGAATACCAAAAACGAAGTTTACCAAATGTTGATGGAAAGCATTAACAACAATTGGGGAACTACGCTGACAATTGGGGAGGATGGAAGAGGCCACGCTATCACCATGTGGGGATATGATATGGATGTGGACGGTAGCCTGATTGTGTATCTGACGGACTCCGACGATTACAAGTTGGGGATGTTCCGTCAAAAGGTTATTATCAACAACTACAAGGATGAGTATGAGTTTCTCCACTGCGACATTTATCTGACCAGCCTGGAAGGAGAAGAAAACGTATACGGCTATACTTACGATGAAGCACAGCTGACCGGCACCATGCTTGGTGAAATGCAGAGTTTTACAGCACCTCTGGGCGATCTCAGGGTTCCGGAACCGTCTGTCGGAATTCTCTCCCTGTGCGGCGTCTTCCTTTTCCTGCCCCGCCGCAGACGCGTCCTCCATTAAACGAGCTTCCACTCCCCTGCTCTTTCAAAAACGGGCCTTGATTCTTACTGGGCAAATGTGCAGAATAGGCAAACGCACAACTCAGGAGAGCACCAATTGTTTCAATGTTCTCCAGTGCGCATTTGTGAAATGAACGACGCTTCCGACAATCACGGCGACCAGGAAAACACACTCTCTACCTATTCCGTCGATATAGAAACCCTCCAGCAGGCGGCCCTGGCGGGAGATCCCCAGGCATTGTTCCAACTGGCTATCAATTATGAGCAGGGCCGCGGCGTGGCGGAAAACCATCAGGAAGCCTTTTACTGCTACCATCAGGCGGCGGAACTGGGCCATGTCACCGCACAGCTCAATCTGGGATGGGCCTATTCCAATGGAATCGGCGTCCCGCAGGACAACGACAAGGCATTCTACTGGTATCAAAAGGCGGCCCGGCAGGGCCACCCCACCGCCCAGTTCGACCTGGGATTCTGCTACATCAACGGTCTGGGAGTGGAAAAGGACGAACACCAGGCCATCAGCTGGTACACGAAAGCGGCGGAACAGGGGCATGCCGTCGCACAGCTCAATCTGGGCTGGATTTATGCAAACAGCAGCACCCAGCAGAACTGGGAACAGGCCGTATACTGGTACAGGCAGGCGGCGGAACAGGGAGATCCCCGCGCCCAATACAACCTGGCATGGTGCTACGGCAACGGGAGCGGTACGCCCAAAAACCCGGAAAAAGCCGCCTACTGGTATGAGGAAGCCGCCCAGCAGAACCATGCCACGGCCCAGTACAACCTGGGATGGTGTTATGAAAACGGATTCGGCGTCCAGCCCAACCTGGACAAAGCCCTGGTCTGGTACCACAAATCAGCCCTGCAGGGGCAAATCACAGCCCAATATACCCTGGGGTGGTGCTACGGCAACGGCCGCGGAGTGGAAGTGGACATGAACAAGGCCGTCTACTGGTACACCAAGGCAGCCGAACAGGGACACAATACGGCCCAGCTCAATCTGGGATGGTGCCACCTGAACGGCAAAGGCACCCCTGTCAATCATGCGGAGGCCTTGAAATGGTACCTGAAAGCAGCCGAACAGGGCAACGCTACAGCCATGTTCAACGTAGGCAACTGCTATGCACACGGCTACGGCATTGAAGAAAATGATGAAGAGGCAGAAGCCTGGTACCGGAAAGCCATTGCCAACGGCAATAAAAAGGCGGCAAGCGCCCTGCGCCACCTCCATTCAAAGCAGGAGAAAAACCAGGAATCCGGTTCCCAGGCCTGAACAGTTTATTCACCCTGCACGGGCTCATACCGCCGGCAAATAACCGGACGGCATTCCCCTTCACATGTGCCCTGCCGTGCAGCGGGAATCATTCCGGCACACAGCGGTGATCACCCGCTTCATGGGGACGTACCCTTTAAAGGCCATACCCTGAACGGCGCGCAATTCAAATCCCGCTAACGGCCGGTTTTTCTCCCTCTCCCGGCGCTTTTCCTGGACAGCCGCTCGACAGCTTCAGGTAGGCGGCAGGCGCCGTCGCCGCCCAGTGCAGCGTCCATGTCTTCCAGGCCATGAATCAAGTCGATCACATCCCGGCGCGGGAGGGCTCCGCCTGCGGAAACGCAAAAATGGGTGCGGCAGGCCAGCGGCCTTCCCTCATAAATCATGCATCTGCCCTCTCCGCTCAGAAAAGGGCAGCTTCCGTCATCCGGCAACTCCACGCGGGTGCGCCCGGACGCGCGCCATGCCTTCCAGGCCAGCCATGCCTCGCCCAAGGTAACGTGCGGCGTCTCTCCCGTCAGACGGAAGCGGCAGCAATCCGCCGTACCCATACAAAAACGCTGCGCGCGGGAAACACGCCGGGCGCCTTCCTCCAGCAGCCGGCGCACCGCCGCTAAAACATCGGCGGAGGGGGCATTCCCCTCCGCCCTTCCATGACGGCATCTGCCTGAGGCCATGATCGATAGCACTACCGGGTCAGGCCGTCGGCCTTCGCCTGGTTCCAGTATGCGTATTCGGAACGGTTGAAATCCACGTATTCCGGAGACAAATCCGTCGTGTACACCGTGTGGGAAAACTCGCCGCGGTTCAGATTAATGTCCACCTGGAACTCCGGAACCTGCACGGCCTGCCGCAAATCGTCGGACGGAGTATCGGCCTGCACGCCGCCCCGGCAGGCGGGAAGCCCGGCAATATCAATGTCGATCTTCTCTTCATCCACCTTCGCGCCGCAATAGCCGACGGCATGGATGATGCGCCCCCAGTTGGGGTCATTCCCGTTCCAGGAGCTCTTCACCAGGGAGGACTTGGCCACGGCTTCCGCCGCCTTCTTCGCCTCATCCTCCGTACGGCCTCCGGTCACACGGACGGTCACGAACTTCGTCACGCGTTCCCCGTCCTGCACGATGTGCTTGGCCAGCTCCAGCATCACGTATGCCAGGGCCTGCTGAAATGCGTAAATGTCTTCCGGGGATTCCAGCGTCACGCCGGATGCTCCGTTCGCCATCACCAGCACCGTATCGTTCGTGCTCATGTCGCCGTCAATCGTGATGCAGTTGAAAGAACTTTTCACTCCGGACTGAACGCACAATTCCAGCACGTCGCGGGAAATGCCCGCATCCGTCGTGATAAAACACAGCATGGTAGCCATGCAGGGGTTGATCATGCCGGCCCCCTTGCAGCAGGCGCCGATGCGTACGGGCCTGCCCTGCACCATGAATTCAATGGCGATAATCTTCTCCTTCGTGTCGCTCGTCATCACGGCCTGCGCCACTTCATGCCCCTTGTCGCGGGAAAGGCCTTCCGCCAGTTCCGGGAACTTCGGATAGATACGCATCATGGGCATCGGCAGGCCGATCACCCCGGTGGAACAGACAGCCACTTCGCAGGGCTTCAGCCCCAGAATCCCCGCAATGCGCGTGCATTCCCCCCTGGCGTCTTCCACCCCCCGGGCTCCGGTGCAGGCGTTCGCGTTGCCGCTGTTCGCCACAATGGCGCGGATATCCCCCTTGCGGAGATGCTCCCGGCTCACTTTCACGCAGGCCGCCTGAACGCGGTTTGTCGTAAACGTGCCCGCAGACACGCAGGGTTCCGTGGAATAAATCAGGGCCAGGTCCAGGCGCGTGGCCTCAGGCTTCTTGATGCCGCAGCTCACCGCGCTGCCCAGAAAGCCCTGAGGCGCGCAAACGCCCCCGTCAACCGGAATATAGGATGAATCATTCATCGTCTTGAAGTACCTTTCAGCATAACAAAAAACTACAATACCCACAAGCCTTCCGTCTCATCAAACCCGCACATGATGTTGAAGGACTGGACGGCCTGCCCGCCCGCTCCCTTCACCACATTATCCTCGGCGCTCATCAGAATCACGCGTTTCGTGCGCGGATCGTAGGCCCAGCCGATGTCCACGCAATTCGTGCGGGTCACATTCTTGGTATCCGCCGGCTGGTTGCGGCCCAGCAAACGCACGAACGGAGCCCCGGCATATGCTTCTTCCAGCAGGCGGCCGATGGAATCGGGATCCGCCCCCTCCTTCACTCTGGCCGTAATGGTGGAGCAAATGCCGGTATTCACGGGGATCAGATGGGGGGTGAAGGACATCACCACAGTTTCCCCGGCAGCCCAGGAAAGCTCCTGTTCAATCTCGCTCAAATGGCGGTGCTTCGGCACGCCGTAGGCATGGAAGCTTTCGTTGCATTCGCAGAACAGCAGGGGAATGCTCGCCTTGCGCCCCGCGCCGCTTACGCCGCTGCCGGAACACACCACCACGTCTTCCGGTTCCAGAATCCCGGCCTTGAACAAAGGGATGAGCGGCAGCAGGATGCTGGTGGGATAACAACCGGGAGACGCCACGATGCGCGCCCGGGCGATCTCCGCCGGACGCCATTCCGGCAGTCCGTACACGGCCTCCTGCATCAGGGCGGTATCCGGATGGGCATTTCCGTAATACTCTTCATACACATCCGGGCAATTCAGGCGGAAATCCGCACTCAAATCAATCACGCGCACGCCACGGTCCACCAGCCCGCGCGCATAGGAGGCGGCCACGCCATGCGGCAGGGCAAGAAACGCCACTTCCGCCCCGGTGGCGGCAATGGCTTCCACATCGGAATCCGTAAACCTCAAATCGGAACCCGGCACCTGCCGGAAACGGGGAAACACCTCCCACAGCGGCTGTCCGGCATATTGGCGGGACGTAGCGCATACCAGCCTGACTCCGCGGTGATTCAGTAGAATGCGCAACAACTCCTGCCCGGTATAGCCACTGGCCCCGACAACTGCTACTTGAACTTGCTTCATGACAAAAAAGGTATGCATTGAAAAAAGACTCTTGCCAACACTAAAGTTTTCCTATATACACCTCGCCGTCGCAAGACACGGCCCCGGTCGGTCCGGTTTTATCGGGTTGTAGCGCAGTCTGGTAGCGCACCTGCATGGGGTGCAGGGGGTCGCAGGTTCGAATCCTGTCAACCCGACCAATTTTAACCGCTTTAAGTTTAAACACTTAAGGCGGTTTTTATTTTCCTGTTTCTCAAGACATGCCGACTACCGCGGGAAATATGCCAGCGTGAGACAGCGTCCTTCTGTTTCCCGCTGAAAGACAGGTCACAGGCAGATATGCTCTCCGGGCCGGATCAATACGCACTTCAGGGTAGCCTTCACCTGTTCTCCGCTACCCTCCTATCATTCTACGGCAGAAAACATCAGCCGCCATCACCACAGGTTACACTTTCCAGGGGTGGAACATCTTCGGTCCTCTTATAACGTTTCATGCGGGATGATCTTTCCCCGGAATGAGGACAGATACCCATTGAAGTGGTATCAGTCGCTCCCGCCTATCCTGTAAAAGAACAACACCTCAAGGCAAATGGATATATTCCAAATATCCCTGTTCTTCATGTGATACAACGGAGATTTCTCATACTTCACAACTCAAAAAAATAATCATGAATAAAATCACGACTATCAACGGAATCCCGATGGTAATGCAGGACGACTTTTTCAGGCATACCGAAGACACAACCATCCACGTCACCGCGGAGGAAAAGGAAAAATGGAACGCCGGAGGTCAGGGCCCCAAGGGAGAGAAAGGAGACAAAGGCGATCCTGGTGAGTCTGCCTCCCTGGATATTACAGACAAGCGATATGGCATGGTCGAAGGAAACAATACATGGGATGGTACACAAACGTTTTCTGGCAGTGTCACGATAGATGGTGGAATTACTACCCAAATCAATGATGCGGGTACTAATTATTGGTCTCTCCACTCAACCCCCACCCAACCTAAAGTCGCGGAATTGTGGTGTTCCGATAATAATTCGGCCATAGATGTTGAGGTGCGAGATGGTGGGCTATGGCTACGAGATCAAGCCGGTAATTGCGGATCTGTGTTATTATTTGACTGGTACAGCCGCACGCAACTGGAAAACTTAACCGTCCAAAAGAATTTTACGGCAGAAGGGCCAGCCTCATTTACATCCGGCGTCACGATGAGTCAGACACTGAAAGTTACTTCGTACGCGGAAATAGGCGGAGAATTTCGCGTAGGAGCAACCATATTTCCAGGCATGGACAGTCGGGAAGGAGGATGGATCCAGCACCCGTACGATCATCTGTATTTGACGGGTGGGGGGGCATCTGGGACTGGTGAACTAACCGTCCAAATTGGAGACCAAAACAATGTCATATACGCAAATCTAGTCAAGGATAATGCCAAACCCGGCTCTCTAAATGATAACTCCGTACTTAATCGAAAAGAAGCCGACGCCCGTTATTCTCTCCTTACCGATGCGCCGGAATATTCCAAAGTAACTATTAAACCCGGTTCCGGGGCTGCAAATGGAATCATGTTCTTAGAATCGTCAGGGGAAGTGGGAACCGGTATATTTTCGGTGAACGGTATGATGTATGTGGGAGGCCCGAATGCTGATAATACTGGTATATTCCGTGTCAATTGCATTTTTGCGACGTTTGGAGAATTTCAGGCTTTTGATACAGCCTCGTTCAATTCTGGTGTCACAATGAATCAGACGCTTAACGTTAAAGGACTATCAACCATGTACCGCTGTGCCGTTTATAGTGAGGAATACAGCTTGTTTTCCGTACAGATGGGTACAGCCGTATGGCAGAACAGATCAAGCGGTGTATTTGAACTATGTGGAGATGATCATTACGCTATGGGCGTCAATTTGAACGTTGGCCGTACCGATGGAGAACCGGCTCGAATTATCAAGCAAAGCCAGAAAGAGCCCCTTAACTCTACGGATGTACCAAATCTGGCGGAAGGAGATACCCGATGGGCCAAGGTGCGAACAGACCTGACGAACGCCCAATATGCAGCTTTGACAGAAAAGGATGCGACTACTATTTACATTACTTCCGACGGGGGCAAAGTTTACATTGGATCACATGCTCTTAACTAAGCTGGGCGAATACAATAAACCATATTAATACACATTATTACAATTCCTCGAAAGAAACAGGAGCCAAATTCGATTCGCAACAGGACACCGTCTGTTTATCAAAGACAAGCCTGAAGGACAAAGCTAAATCAATTCCATTATTCTTAAATAGTTACATATGATCAGGCACCCGTCTATCTCGCGCTTGCCTCTTCCATCCAGAATGAGAATGCTGATCGGATCAGCAACGCAGGAGCGGGAGCGGATGGCAAGTTAATAGAAGGTATTTCTGCAATTTGAAGGCCGACAGCCTAGTACGGAAGCAATCGGCACTTTAACAGCGGATGAGCTCCCTGCCCTTCTAAGGAGGATGCATGCGCCGCCATCATCCCAGGTTTCATTTTACAGGGAAAGAACATTTTTGGGACTCTTAACGTTTCGTACGGGATGATCTTTTCCCGGAATGAGGGCACATTCCCATTGAAGTGTTATCAGCTGTTCCCGCTTATCCGGCAAAAGAAAAACGCCTCCGGGCAAGTGGATACATCACGAATATCCCTGTTTCCTATGGGCGGCAACGGAATTTTCCATCACTTCACAACCAAAAAAGAACCATCATGAGTGAAACCACGACTATTAACGGAATTCCAATGGTAATGCAGGATGAATTTTTCGGGCATGCCAAAAATACGGCCATCCACGTCACCGCGGAGGAAAAGGAAAAATGGAACATCGGAGGCCAGGGCCCCAAGGGAGAGAAAGGGGACAAAGGCGATCCCGGAGCCCCAGGCCCCCAGGGACCGCAAGGCCTCAAAGGGGAACCGGGAACGCCGGGACCTGCCGGGGCACAAGGTCCGAAGGGCGACAAGGGCGATCCCGGCCCCGCCGGTCCGGAGGGTCCGGGCGGGTCTGGAATTGCTCCGGGCTGCTTCATGTGGTTTTGCGGCTCCACACCGCCGGACGGCTGGCTGGAATGCAACGGAGCCCTGTTGCAGATCAGCCAGTACCCGGCCCTCCATGCAGCCATCGGCACTACTTACGGAGGAAACGGCACGACTACCTTTGCCCTTCCCGATTTGACAAACAATGATGCAGGCCTGTTTATCCGTGCCGCTACTGCAAGCAGGCAAACAGGAACTGTGCAGGGTGATGCCATGCGGCAAATCAAGGGTAGTTTTGGACAGATGAGCGACCTTGATTATTCTACATGGTCAAAAACTCTGTCCGGGCCTTTTGGTTATAAAACCAATGCAGGTATTAGTTATCCGATGAAAAAACTGACACTTAATACCTATACAGCCACATCGGAAATCACTTTTGATACGTCGGCGGCCGTTCCAACTGCAGAAGAAAACCGTCCTGTTAATATTGCATTGATGCCTCTTATCAAATATTGATAAAAACGGCAAATGAAGATGCCTGATGCTGCCACTCCATGATCTGATATGGGGACAAGCGAACACAGGCAAGGAAGCAACAGCTTCCAATCCGATCTCTTATTCCAAATCATTTCCACCGCTGCAGGCTGACAAGGCTTGCAGCGGTTTTTACCCGGCATTTTTACCTCCGTTTTATAACGAAACAATGACAGGAACGATTACCTTTTGCGCGGTAGCGGACCCTGTCTCATTCATTTTCCATTCCGGGAACGCATCAAAGGTCTGTACACGCTGACGGGCATTGCTTATATTTCCGCCGTGAAAAGCATCCTCCTGATCGGCTTGGGAAGCTTCATCGGCGGAGTTCTCCGGCACCTTCTTTCCTGCTGCCTGAATGATTCCGTCGTGAAAGGGTTTCCCCTCGGCACTCTGGCCGTCAATCTGGCCGGATGTTTTCTCCTCGGCGTTTTGTACGGCTTTTTTGACCGCGGTGCATTGATCAATCAGGAACTGCGCATTTTTCTCACCATCGGGCTGTGCGGAGGCTTTACCACCTTTTCCACCTTCATGAATGAAAATTTCCTGATGGCGCAGGGCGCGCAATTCTTCACGCTGCTTCTCTATGCCGTGCTGAGCCTGGGAGGCGGCTTTCTGACCCTCTGGCTGGGCTATACGCTGCTCAAAGCCGCGTGATTCGGATAATCCCGCAACTGTCCGGGAACGGATTGAAAGGATGCGCCTTGCCACATCATCCGGCGGACGGCTGAATCAACTGCGGCACGGGATGGGCATCTCACGTTTTCCATGCAGCCGGAATAGAGGCTTGCGTCAATTTTATATTGCCTTCCTGGCTGGTAAGTCATATATCCCAGCGGTTCAACCGCCATCGTGCGGCCATTCACCCTGCCATGCCGCTGATCCATCTTCTGAAACGCCTCGGAGTCCTGTTGACAAGCTGGTGCCTGCTGTGTTCCGGAGCCTCAGCGGCGGATAACGGCAGAATCCTGATGGTGACGGAGGCCACGTTCCCTCCCTATGAATTCCGGGAGGAAAACGCCATCATGGGCATTGATCCGGAGATCATGAGGGAAGTAGCCAGGCGCGCCGGGAAGGAGCTGGTGATTGAAGACATGAGCTTCGATTCCGTGATTACAGCCGTGGTTTCCGGCAAGGCGGATGTGGCGGCCTCCGGAATCACGGTGACGCCGGAACGCCGGAAACAAGTGGATTTTTCCATTCCCTACGTGGAAGCCGCCCAGGTGATCATCGTTCCCAAAGGTTCCTCCATCCGCAGCAGGGACGACATCCGTGGCCGGAAAATCGGCGTCCAGCACGGCGCTACGGGGGACATTTACGTCACCCGCAACATCCAGCAGCCGGAACGCTTTCCCAACGGGGCGCTGGCCGTGGCCGCGCTGGCGGCAGGCAAGGTGGACCTGGTGGTTATTGACCGGGACCCGGCAAGGATGTACCTGGCCAACCATGATGAGCTGGAAATACTGCCGGAGCCCCTGACCTCGGAAACGTACGCCATTGCCATACGCAAGGGAAACACGGAACTTCTCCAGCACGTCAACAAGGTCATTGCCGACATGCAGGCGTCCGGGAAGCTGGAAGAGATACGGACCAAATACGCCGCCATGCAGGTCAGGCCCCCCGGTTCATCCGGCGCCCATGCCGCAGGCACCGGCTGGCTGGAAGGCAAGTGGCTGGACCTGAAAGAGTCGTTTGAGGTCAATTTCATTCAGGAAGGACGCTGGAAGTACCTGGCCAACGGTTTTCTGGTTACCGTGGAGATTTCCTTCTTTTCCGTACTTCTGGGCGTTCTGATGGGTTTCGTGGTGGCCGTCATCCGCGCCACCCATGACAAGACGGGAAAGCTCCGTTTCCTGAACGCTCTCTGCAAGCTGTACCTTACGGTCATCCGGGGCACTCCCGTCGTCGTGCAGCTGTTGATCATCTACTTCATCATCTTCGGTTCCGTGGATATCAGCAAGGTGCTGGTGGCTGTGGTCGCCTTCGGCTTCAACTCCGGCGCCTACGTGGCGGAAATCATCCGCGGCGGCATCATGGCCATTGACAAGGGGCAGTTCGAAGCAGGCCGCAGCCTGGGCCTGGGGTATGCGCAGACCATGATTTACATCATTCTTCCGCAAGCATTTAAAAACGTGCTGCCCTCCCTGGGGAACGAATTCATCGTGCTCCTGAAGGAAACCAGCGTCTCCGGCTACATCGCCCTTCAGGACCTGACCAAGGGCGGCGACATCATCCGCAGCCAGACCTACACCGCCTTCATGCCCCTGATGGCCGTGGCCCTGATTTACCTGGCCATGGTCATGCTGTTCAGCTGGCTGCTGGGCAAACTGGAAAGGAGACTGAAAAACAATGAATGAGCCGCCCCAACATACGCCCATGCCCATGTTCGAAATCAGCCATCTGGTGAAGGAGTTCAATGCCGTCCATGCGGTGCACGACGTCACCACGCAGATCAGCCAGGGGGAGGTGGTGTTCATCGTAGGCCCCTCCGGCTCCGGAAAGAGCACTCTCCTGCGCTGCCTGAACCTGCTTGAAGAGCCCACCTCCGGGGAAATCCGGTTCAAGGGGGAACTTATCAACGCGTCCCATGCGGATGTAAACAAATTCCGGCAGCACGTAGGCATGGTCTTCCAGCATTTCAACCTTTTCCCTCATCTGACCATTCTGGAAAACATCACGATCGCCCCCGTGAAGACGGGCCGCGCCACCAGAAAGGAAGCCACGGCCCAGGCGGAAGCCCTGCTCCAGCGCATCGGCCTGTACGACAAGCGGCATGCCTATCCCCTCCAGCTCTCCGGCGGCCAGAAGCAGCGCATTGCCATCGTGCGTTCCCTGGTCATGAATCCGGACGTCATCCTGTTTGACGAACCGACTTCCGCTCTGGACCCGGAAATGGTGGGGGAAGTCCTTTCCCTGATGAAAGAGCTGGCTAAAGGCGGCCTGACGATGGTGGTCGTCACCCATGAAATAGGATTCGCCCGGGAAGTAGCCACCCGTATTATATTCATGGACAGGGGAAAAATTGTGGAGGAAGGCTCCCCTTCCCAGGTCATCGACCACCCGTCACATCCCAGGCTGAAGGAATTCTTCTCCAAGGTACTTTAAACGGAAGGACAGCCCGGAATCAGGGAAAAACCGCGTCCCTGCCCATCCGGAACATGGATTCACACAAAAAATGCTTCCGGAACCATTCCTCCGCCCCAGCCGGAGAAACCGCCACAAGAGGCCATGGAGTTTCTGCTCCTGGAGGCCTCCATTACTTTCTTTGGCCTCCCAATCCTATTCTGACATCCACAGGCACGGTGACGATATCAACGTGCTGCTTGTACAGCAGCTTGACTTTCAACACCGGCAACTCTCCCTGATAAGGGAATTGCAGGACATAGCCATCCTCCTGAAAATTCTCCGAAACACTCCCGAAAAAGGATAACACCGAAGAATCAATTTTCCTTCCCTTTCCATCAAACAACTGCCATTCATCAATCATGAAACGGTGCTCGCTGCCCAGTGACACACGTACGGCGAACTCCTCTCCTTTCCTTTCCGCCAGACTTACCGTCCATTCACAGGCGGGTTCCTCCTCTGCAACGATGATGTCTCCCTTCTGCTCTCTTTCAGCATACGGCGACAAAGGCACATCCTTTTTGACTTCCTTTTCCTCCAGCGGAAATTCATAAAGAGGCGTCTCCCGCTCACGCGCTACAGGAACACGGAGCGTTCCTCGCAAACGCACCCATGCCGCGTCCGCAGCCGGCAGGCGGAGGCACTCGCCGTAAACCACAACCTTGTTCACGCTCTCCCTGGACGGATCCCCAAGAAAACCAAGATTAAATGTCACGACGCCCAGCTTTTTTCCCGTGGAGTCCTCCGCCGTCAGAACCTGCTCCTGCACCTTGTCGCCAGATTCAAAATTCAAGGGGGAAGGAACGCTCAGCATGGCTCCAAATATCAATTTCGGAACCGGGAGGCTCTCTCCCTTTTTATCCATCAACCCTATTTGGACTACCGGGAACTCCACTTTTACATCGGAACTTTTCAAGCCGCCCTCATCCTGCGCTCCGGCAAACGTCGCCAAGCCTGTCATCCAGAATATTCCGCAACTTTTCTTCATCATCATTTCCCGTTCCCGTTTATTTCACAGTTTTCCCCGGCCTCCCCGCCGGGAGAACCATTCCCGCCATGCCAATCCTGAATGAAACGGGAACTTCCGCTTCCTTCAATCCCGACGCATACCGGATCCTGAAATTCAACCGATTGTCTTCCGGTCTTTGCAGAACAAAGAATGCCGCCCATGCGGATTTCCCGTTCCGGAAATTTCCCGGCAGCAGAGATTGATTGTTCTTTTCCTCCGGATTGTCCTGATCCACTAATTCCAATTCGCGGGCTCCGCTTCCATCCGGAAGAACCAAACTCAACTCCACCCATACACTATCTTTCTGGCCGGGAATGGAAAAACCCCAGTTTGTCACGGTCAGCTCCGTGTGTACATCCTCTTCCTTCCCGTGGTTCAGTGCGGCTTTTTCCAGCACCACGGGAACCCCGACCCCCTTTTCCAACGGGACCGACACCACTTCCGAATCCCTGTCCATGCTTGAAACCGTGACGGCGGCAGTTCCCCGAACTTCCACCCAGCGGGCATCCCGCCCAGGCGTCCAATCCCTTCCCTCCACGGAAAGCCATGGCCGGAGAGGGCTTACCATCCACCGTTCTGTCACGGAAGCCTGATGGAACAACTGCACACCGGCAGGGCGGCTTCCGAGGGAATCACATAAATCCAGCCGCGTTTTCCCCAAATGCACAGAAGCGATTTTCCAGGGAGCCGTACACTGGAACAGCATGTGCATGGTCAGATGCGGGACAGTGTCTTCCCCACGGAACCGGCCTTCGCCGCTCCATATATTCACGGAGTGGATAACCGCCTTCACGGCAGGTTCGGAAACCGGCTGCGCATGAAGCAACACCGGCACGCACGCCAGTACGGATGAAAACAAGGTACGGAACATCACGTCAAAGAGAGATTCTCCATTCAGTATAACTTACATATGAATGAATACAAGCGGCTTCCGCATCGTTTTTCCTGTTCGGTCCCCGGACAAGTCCTTCCCGTCCCTGCCCGCCGTCCTCCGGCGGCGAAAAACTTCATTTCCTCCCTACGGCCAGGAAGCACACCGGATGCACATTATGCATTACTCCGGTTCTTTCCATACCTGGCAGCCATGATTCACTTTCCTTTCCTGATTTCCCCCCTCATTCCCAGTTTGACATCCACAGGAACAACTACCGTTTCATGGGGAATTTGGTAAAGGATGCGGAACCTGAGTTTTTCCAGCTTTTCCGGTTCTTTAAAGACAAAACATTTTGCCCAGTAGGCGGAAGAATCGTCTCCATCAGAAGAATAGTTGGTACCAGAAGGGAACGCCTTCAATGATTCATCCTTTTCATTCAGTATCTCGAAGGAGTCCAGACGGAAAGCGGAGTCAGCCTTCAGACCGATCATCACTCTGGCCATTTTCCCATCCTGATTTTCATACGTGCTGTAATCCTCCAGCACGAGCTTTCCCGCCGAAGGCCCCTGAACAGATACAACATCGACGCCGTCCTCCCCTTCTTCACTGTTTCCGGGCAACGGCACATCCATTTCCGCCCCTTTTGACAGAGGCAGCTCATAAACGCGGCTTTTCAATGTCCGGGCCAGGGAAATGCGCCATACCCCCTGCAGCCGTATCCAGGAAACTCCCGGGAGCGGAATCTCCCCCGCCGTACCTCTCATCCCGGTTTGGCGCCATCCTTTCCGGGAGGATTGAAACGGGCTTATGTCAAACTCCACGGGAGCCAGCTTCCTCCCCGCGGAATCCACGGCCTCCAGATACTGGACACCGGAATGCTCCCACACCGCAAAGGACAAAGGCTCTTTAACACTTAATATTGCTTCTACGTTCAACTCCAACGGGATTTTTTCCTTGCGCGCCCTCTTGGATAATCCTACGGAAACAAATTCAATTCTTACCGGCTGCTTTTCTTCCTTCCCATCCTTCTCCGGAGCGGCGGCCCCCAGGGAAGCTCCCAGAATCAGGCAGATGCCCGGAATGCCATATCTCTTCATATTAATTTTCTTTCGTTGAACCTTCCTGTTTTTCCCCCATGCCGAACAAGCCGAAGCGGATATCCACCGGAACCACGATCTTTTTCATCCCGGTTGCGTACCTGACGGAAATATCAAGTTCCTCCTCCTTCCTGTCGCCCAGCTCCAGATAGCGGCACCATCCATGCTTTCCGCCGGGATCAATGCCGCTTCCCCCGTAATCCGCCACCGGCAGCGGAGTACCGTCTTTCGTTTGCGTTTCCAGGTCCAGCAGTCCCACCCTGACGGGGGAAACCAGGGAGAACATGACCTGAGAACTCTCTTCCTGTCCGCACCAGGCACCCAACCTGCCCACCGATAATTGAACCTTCACGTCTCCACCGTCCATGCCGGCTCCCTTGAGCGTCAGCGGCACGGAAAATCCGTTGACCAGCTTGACCTTCACTTTCTCCGACAGTATGGCAGTCCGGTACATGAAAAAGGGAATTTCCCCCTTCAGTTCCACCCATTCCGTATCTTCCGCGGGCAGCCAGTCCTCCCAGGACAGGGAAATCTCACCGGTTTTTTCGTTAAAAGCAAAGTCATTGCGGGAAATATACCGGCACTCGCCTTTGGAACCGGCATCTCCCTTGGAATCCACCAATTTCAGACTGGCGTTGCTTTCATCAAAATAGGCTGCCTTCCAGTCAGTTTCCTCCAGGAATGACAGTTCCAGGTCAATCCTCTCCGGATCCGCAGTAATTTCCCATCTGTCCAGGGAGAGGGATATGGCTGATTCCGCGGGAGCTTCCTCCGCAGGTGCGGAACAACAAACGGCCATGCAGCAAAACACGGACGGCCAGGGTATGATTCGGTAGAGCATGGGTAGGGGAACAAACAGGATTTCTTGTAGTAATCATTACATTACCAACGATGATCTCAAAACGGAAGAGATTTTTCCAATGACCGGAGAGCCGTTTCCGGTGCGGATATTATTTCTTCTTTCCCGGCTCATCCCGTATTTCTCCCCTCATGCCAAATTTGATATCTACCGGAATTTTTACTAGTTTCCGGAAGGCCCTGTAAACCGGCCGGATCCTGAGTTTTTTCCCGTCTCCAGGGTCCTTAAAAAAGTACGTGGCATCCGCTCTACAGGAAGATTCCACTGGAGAATAGGACATTCCCCCAGTCATGGTTTCCAGGACTTCATTCTTGTCATTCAAGATTTGAAATGCAGAAAGCTCAATGGGAGCGTCTGCCTCCAGGCCAATCTCCGCTTTGACCATTTTTTTGCCCTCATACTCAATTTTTTTATATTCTTTCAGAACAATTCTTGAGGAAGAAGCCGTCCGGGCTGTCACCACATCTTCACTTGCCTCCCCTTCCCCGCCGTTGCTGCCGGGTACGTCAATGTAAACTTCCGTTCCTTTCTCCGCAGGCAGTTCATAAACGTCTCCCTTCACCAGCCGGGCAAGAGGCACCCGCAGCGTTCCTTTCAAACGCAGCCAGGAGGCATCCGGGCCGGGCGCTTCTCCGGCAGTCCCGGAAATGCGTAAATACACCATGCCATCCACCGCATTCTGAATCGGTGCTGACAAACGGATTTCCGCCGGTGCCAGTTTTCGTCCGGAAGAGTCCGTTACATCCAGATACTGCAACCCGGTGTCGGCATATTGCCCAAAACATCGTAGTTCACTGACACTCAAAACTATGGAGAATTTCAACTTGAGAGCGCTTTCTTCCCAAACGCCGTTCCGGCACGTCCGATCGCTACCCCACCCAACATTGTCCATTCCAACGCCCACTCCATTTTCCACCGCCGCTCCGCTTCCTGTCTGAACCGCCACCCATGAGACGGCCACCGCCGCCAGGACAAGCCAGTTATTTATCATGCCGTGCTTTCTCATCTCCATTCTCTTCCTGTTGAATATTCCGGTTTTCCATGACTCCGAACAGGCCGAACCGAGCCTGTACCGGAACCATGATTTCTTTCAATTCGTCCGCATATTTGACGGCTACCTTCCATTCCCCCTCTTTGATGTCCTCCTCCCGGAAGTTCATGATCCAGCAGTATTTCCTGCCGGGATGGTCCACTTCCCCGGGAACATATTCCGACGGTCCATCCACGGGCAGCACGGCTCCATCTTCGGATTCCACGTTAGCTCCCAAAAAACCTATCTTTGACGGTGCGAACAGGCGAAGCGATACAAACCCTTGGCTCCCGATGACCTTATAGGGAACCACCTCCAATACGGCATCCACATCCCCACCATCCGAACCGGCGTTCCGGAGCACCAGGGGAACAGAACTCCCCTCCTCCATTTTCAGGGAAACGCTTTCCGACATGAAAGAAGCCCGGCAGATGAAAAAGGGTATCTTTCCACTCACCTCCATCCATTTCGCGTCTGCCGACGGCAGCCAGGACTCCGTGGACAAAGTAATCGTCTTCCCCTTTTCCAGCCCCTCCAGCAACGAGGGTGAGTCATCATAACAACACTCCATGCCGGGGCAGGAAGAACCTTCCGAGTCCGCCAGCTTTAATCCTCCTTCACCGACTCCGCAGCAGGCAATTTTCCAACCGGACTCTTCTGCGGCCTTCATCGTGACTTTCAACTCAAGATCAAGCTGCCGCTTCTTTGAAGGATCTCCCATCCGTACAGATTGTGTGGACCAGTTGTAAGGGGAAACGGTGATGACAGGTTCTTCAGGTATTTCCCCGGCAAAAGAGGAAGAGCAAAGGGCCATCCCCCAAACAGCCGGGCAGAATAAAAAACGGCAAAACATAAAATAGTTAAACGTTAGTCTCATTCCAATAAATATATTATTTACTCACAATCATCAACATGAATAATTTCCCAAAAAATCAGTACCGGGTGCGGTGCAACAATCAACGGAGGAGGGCGCCCTTCCCTTTTTCCGGTTCCTCCCGGATTTCCCCCCTCATGCCAAATTTAATATCCACCGGAACGGTGACCGTCTTCTGCCGCACTCTGTAAAGCAGCCTGATCCTGAGCTTCCGGATATATTCCGGTGCTTCAAATTCAAGCACTCTCTTCGAATAGGAAGAGAGAAAAAAGCCTCCTGCCCAGCCTTCCCACCATCGGCACGTAGTTTCCAGAACTTCATTCCTGTCATTTAATATCTGGAACTCAGCCAGTTCAAAAAGAGACTCCAAATCCAACGAAATTTTCACCTGAGCCATCTTTTTCCCCTCCTTTTCAAAAGTCTCGCACTCATGGAGGGAAAGCTTTCCCGCAGAATCATCTTCACCTACGACAATGTCGCCATTTCCCGCCTCTTCCTCCGTATTCCCGCGAGGCAGCAGAACATCCATCTGCGCCCCCGGCTGAAAGGCCAGTTCATAAACCGGACTTTCCTGAAGCCGCGCCAGGGGTATCTTCAATTCCCCTTTCAAACGCAGCCAGGAGATATCCGGCTCCGGGCCCTCCTTCAAAGTTCCGGTAATGGACGTATAAGTAATTCCTTTTTTCTGTTGTTGAAATAATTGTTCCACATCGAACGTAACCGGAGCCACCTTCCTGCCGGAGGAATCAAGGAGATCTAAAACCTGTTTTCCGCCATTGGCATTTTCCGGAAAGCACAACGGTTCCCTGACACTCAGCATGAGTGATATTATCAACTCCGAATCCGTTTCTTTAAAATCCCCCAGATCTTCTTCACCGCTGCTGTACCACATCAGATGGGGCTCCCAACCGACATGGCCCACTCCAACTTTCACGGGATTTTCCTCCGCGGCATTGCCGCCATTCATCAAGGCACCCCATGCCATGGAAACGGTACACAGAAAAATCCGGCCACTCCTCATCATCTCATGCTCCTTCATCTCAATTCCTTCCCGGTTGAACCTTTTCCTTCGCCACCGTGCCGAACAAGCCGCTGCGCCCCTGCACGGGGATCACGGCTTCCTTCAAGCTGACCAGATATTTGACGGCCACAATCACTTCTTCATCCAGCCTGCCGTCCAGAGCCAGAAACTGGTACCACGAATATTTCCGTCCGGAATTTCTTTCTTTTTCCCCGCCGAACTTTCCCAGAATCGCTGTCCCGTCCGCTCTTTGCACCTTAAAATCCAGAAATCCCACCGGCATTTCGGAGCTCATGCTGATGGAGAACCCGCGAATGCCCTTTCTAGAGGGACTCGGTGTATTGAAACCCACTTTCAGCACAACATTCACATCCCCACCATCCAGGGCGGCGCCCTTGAGTACCAGGGGTGCTGAAAAATCATTGACCAGCTTCAGCACAACATCTTCCGACAAGGAAGAATCACGGGAAACGACACAAGGCAAGTTTCCCTTTACCTCCATCCACTTCGCTTCCGCCGACGGCAGCCACGACTCCGTTGACAGAAGGATTCTTTCATTCCTGATGCGGCATCCGGAAGAGAAAAAAACGGAATAATCGCTCTTCATGCCGGAGCAGGAGGAACCCCTTGAATCCACCACAGTCACACCGGTCCCTCCTTCCCGGAAATAGGCGATTTTCCAATCGGATTCCTCCTTGATCTTCAGGCCTATTTGAAGTTCCCGCTTCAAGGGAAAATCCCCGGATTCGGCAGGCCTTGTCGACCATTTGTACAGCGAAGCGGAAAAAGCCGGATTTTCGGTTCCTTTCTCCCCATAGGAAGGGAAAGCAAGCAAAAAACAGCAAACGGCTGCCACCCGGGGCAGATGAAAATACTGTATCATCTCATTCACAGGTAGTTTGTTATTTCACACAAGTAACATTTTTATTTTCTGAATCAACTTTTAAAATACACCTTTGCCGGGAAAACGTAAACATCCCGCCAAAGACGAGAATCATGCCCGGCGGCAACGGGAAAATGCTTCCACGACATTCCCGGAAAGAAGACGGATTCCGCACTTTCGCGAATTCCCGGCAGTTTCGCGCTGCATACAACCGTACCACGAAACGGATACGGCAGACTTTCCGGAAGCCGGTTTTTCAACGATGGAACAACAAAGGCCATCCTGCAACACACATCCGGACGGAAATGGGAAATGTCAGGTCATGAAAAGACTGCGGAAGGACATAACCACCCGCGAATCCATGTCCCTATACCAATGCCCATCCCAGCAACTTCCCAAAATTGCCGTATCTTCACTCCCAAACACGCATTACCGGCGCCCCCCGCCCTTTCCTTTTTCCGGCTCCTCCGGTATCTCACCCCTCATGCCTATTTTGGCATCCACGGGAACGGCCACGGATTCCACAGGAACCCTGTACACCATTCTTATTCTCATTTTCGAGAAGTCTTTCGGAGCCTCAAACCGGAGAGATCTTGTCCACTTCCTTGAATCTCCCGACCTTCCGGAAGAACTGCCCCTCAAGTCGGTTTTCAAAACGGCATCTTTGGCATCCAGAACCTGGAATCCTTCCAGCTCAAAAGGAGAATCCGTCTTCAGCCCGATCTCTGCCGTAACCGTTTTCTTGCCCTTCTTTTCAACCACCTCATATTCATCAAGAAAAAGCCTTCCCGTAGAGGGATCTCCTGCCACTACGATATCTTCGGGAGCGGCAGTTTTATCATCCGTCTCCCTGGGCAGCGGAACATGCATTTCCGTTCCCCTTTTTGGAACGAGTTCATAAACAGGCCCCGTCACCAGCCGAGCGACGGGAACCTTCAGCATTCCCTTCAGCCGGAGCCATGCCACATCCGGAAGAGGCAATTCCCCAACTTTCCCGAACACGCATGCATATGCTTCTCCATCATCACCCTGCTGATACAGATAGCCCAGATTGAATTCCACAGGGGCCAGCTTTCTTCCGGAGGAATCCGTCATTTCCAGATATTGAATGGAATCGAAATTCCTTTGGAAAGACAAATGGGGCTTGATATCCAGCCTTATCTCAAAAACCAGTTGCAAGGGACCTTCCTCCAACTGCCCGTTCATCCATGATTCCTCGCTTCCCACCTTCACGGAGATAAATCTGGCCTTTACGGGTTTCTCCGCCGCCTCTTCCCCCCATGCCTCCGTGCCCATGGCAACGGCAGCGCCCAGAACAAGCAGCATGTTTACCGCACTTTTCCTATTCATGGCCATTTCCCTCTTTCTTCATTTCCATCTTCTCCATCTGCCCGAACAGGCCGCTTCTGATATCAACCGAAGCCATGATCCTCTTCAAATTCACCGCATGCCTGACAGTTACGGACAGTTCATTGCCTTCTATTCCCTCCACAGACAAATATCGATTCCATTCATACTTGTCTTCAGCCGTTCCAAATCCTCTCCCGGAGGTTCTAACCGATAACACAGTACCATCAGCCGCCTTCAATTCAAAATCCAGAAAACCTATCTTTTCAGATGAAGTCAGCTGGAGTACCAGCCAACTGCCGGAGTTTTCCTCTTTCCCGGCCTGATAATTTTCCACCTCCAGCACAGCTTCCACATCATTGCCGCCTTTCCCTCCTTCCTGTTCCATTCCGGCGTTCTTTAGCACCACAGGAATGGAAAATCCCTTCTCCAGCTTGATTTTCACGCTTTCCGAATCAGCCGTGGCACAAGACACCACGCAGGGAATGTCGCCTTTCACTTCCGTCCACACAGCATCCGGGGAAGGAAGCCAGGAATCCGCAGTTACGTAAACAATGCCATCTCTCCTGTCCCTTTCCGGCTCATGGGAAGCGTAATACCTGCATTCCATCCCGGAACAGGAGGATCCGGTGGAATCCTTCAGGCTCAATTCATGTTCTTTATCTTCACAATAGATTACCTTCCAGGGAGAATTTCCGGCGACCTTCATTTCCAGCTGGAATTCCCTGCTCTCCACAGGAGGCGTCTGCCGAAAAGACGTGTTCGTGGACCATTGATAAAGGGAGACGTCAACGGACGGTTCCGGAACGGATTCTTTTCCAGAAGAAAAACACGGTGTTATCAGGCCGCAGGCGAAGGCGGCAAGGAATAAAAAACGGTACAACATAACAGGAAGGGTACGAGGGAATTTTCACCATACCAGCCCCCCTCCCGGAAACAAGGTCAAAACGCAGTTCCGGCTTCCAAAAATCCAGATCATTCCCCTCATGCGGAGTTCCTATCCATTCCGCCTTTCCTCTCGCTTCTCCGGTTCCTTCCGGATTTCCCCGCCCATGCCCAGCTTGACGTCCACAGGGACGGATACATGTTCCGGCTCTCCTCTGTAACGCAACCGTATCCCAATGTTCTCCATCTCTTTGGCAACAGAAAATTCCAACGCGGTTTCCCATATTATTGAATTATCATTTCCGGATGAAGAATAACTGTCCATGCCGGCGGACAGCAATTTGCCTTTTTCGTCAAGCAACTGGAATTCATCCAGATAAAAGGGAGTATCCACGTCCAGGCAAACCGTTACGGAAAAGGTCTTTTTCCCATCCTTCCTCGTCCACGTAAAATCCTTGAAATAAAGCATCCCCATCGGCCTGTCGTCGGACGCCACCACATCCTCCAACTTCCCCGTATTCCCTTTTTCATTCCCCGGCAAGGGAATAAGGACGGACGCCCCCTTCCGCAGGGGGAGTACATAAACAGGGCTATCCATGATGAGCGCCACGGGGACCCTCAGCAATCCCTTCAACCGCACCCACTCCGCCCCGGGAGAAGGAAGAGATGGAGCAAAGCCTTCAATCTCCATATAAGAGATTCCCCTGTCACGGCTTTGATCCATCCTTCCCAAGTCAAACCTCACCGGAGACAATTCCCGGCCTGTGGAATCCACGGCCTCCATGAATTGCCGCTCCGCATTCGAAGGATTCCAGAATCCCCAGCGGTCAGGGATAAAAAGAACGGCACGGCACCTCCATTCCAATGGGCTCTTCTCTCCGTCAAACCACATGTCACGTTCCAGTCCTACTTGCGTAAATGACACCCCCACTTCTGAGGGAACATCCTTTCCACCCTCGCTGGAGAATGCCGCTCCGGAAAACAGAAGAAAGATTCCCGCGCCGTGTCCTATGGACTGCATCATCTTCATATCATTCGCCCTTTTGAGAATCCTGCACCAGTCCGGACATGCCGAATTTAATTTCCACAGGCATATCCACCCATTCCAGCCCGGTCATGTAATTCACGGCAACATGAACTTTCCCTTTCTCATCCGGATTCAATAAATAAGACCAGAACCATGAATATTCCCCGGATGAGCTGCTACGGCTGAATAAATCTTCTTTCGCCGGAAAAGGAGCGCCTTCCGGCGTCGTCAGCTCCAGGCGCAGAATCCCCATATACCGGGAAGATTTCAACTTCATCTCCATCCTGAGCCCCCCTGAATCCCTGTCCCGGACAAATGACATCTCCAGGGAGCCCCGTCCATCCTTTTCGCTTCCGGCCTCCTCAAGAACGGCTCCTTTCAGAAGCAAAGGCTTCTTCTGGTCTTTCTGCCCCACGGTGAAGGAAAGGCCTTCGGACAAGGCCTCCTCCTTTCCGATAATGCACGGAATTTTCCCTTTCAGTTCCACCCATGCCGCCCCAGCTGCAGGAAGCCAGTCCCTGCATTCCATTTCCAGTACCGGATGTTCCAGGTCCTCCATGAACAGGGATTCTTCGCAACAAAGGACGCCGAAACGGCCGCCCGTGGAATCATGCACAGCCAGACGGGCATCTTTCTCATTGCAGTACACCATCCTCCACAAGGCGGGCTTCATGATTTTCAAATCCACATGAAACGTCTTTTCCGGATTTTTGACACCGGGCTGCCACCATGTTCTGGCATAGGCTGAACACAGAGATGCGGAAAGAGTTTCCTTCTCCGGGACATCCCCGCTCCGGGAAAGGTGGACGGCCAACGGACACAAGGCGCATACAGTCAGGAACTTCACAAAACAATTTTTCATGAATGATTAACGCTAACATTTCCCGTTCAAGGGGCAAGAGAAAAAATCAGCATTCCGGAGGCATTGAAAACTGCCGGACCTTTTTTTCGCCGTTTCCTGCGGCATTCACCCCCTGCCTCCATAAAAAACGGGATACCCCGTCAAAGGGATATCCCGTTTCCATCTGAACTGCGGCAGGCAGCCGTTAACTGCCATAAGAGGATTCTACGCGCCGGGCCACATCCCGGTAACCGTATTCGGCATCGTAAATCTGCTGGAATGCCGCCAGGGATTCCTCCTTCTTGCCGAGCTTTTCATAAAGCAGGCCGATCATGTAGAGGATTTCCTTCTTGGTGTCATTCATTTCAATCAATTCCTTGTTGGCCTCTTCCAATTGGCGAAGGGCCATGTCGTGCATGTTCTTGGCGTCATAACATTTGCCGAGCAGCAGCATGGCGCGGATGCGGATATGGGGGTTGTTGCGGGCGCGCTGGAGTTCCGGGATGGCCTCCGTATAGTTGCCGCAGTCAAAGAGGGCCTGCCCGAGTTCAAAACGCGTCTGCGGATCCGTGGGATTGTTTTCCACGCGCTGGCGGCACAGGGCTACCTGCTGTTCGGCGGCTTCCCGGCTGAACTGGGCCAGCTGCTCCTGAAGCTCCTTGTTGTCCGGGTCCGCGGCGGCGCGCTTGCGGATTTCCTCCACCTGGGCCTTGCGCAGGCGCTCGTTCATTTCCCCGGCCTTGTTTTCCAGGGAGATGTCGTTGTTGCTGAGACTGAAGGCGTAGCTATAGAAGGAGTAGGCGTTGGCCCAGTCCTCCATCTGTTCGTAAACGTTGGCGATGTCCCGCACCACGGCCTGATCCTGCTGGTTCTGGGCATAGCGGGCGGAAAGAAGGCCCAGGCGTTCTTCCAGTTCCGCACGGGTAAGGCCTTTCTTGTCGCTCTTGTCCAGGGCGTTCGTTTCGGAAGAATCCTTCATCACGTCCTTGAAGCTCTTGGCCTCCTCCCACTTCTGTTGCTGCATCGTGGCGCGGGCCATGCAGTCCTTCTCGCTTTTCACCGCCACGCTGTCCGTGGGGTCCAGCTTCACGATGTCGTGGAACACTTCCGCGGCCTTGGCCGGAAGATCTCTGGAGACATAGTGGGAAGCCAGCATATGGAGCATTTTCTTGTTGGCGGGATGCCCCTGGCGGATGGTTTCCAGCGCAAAGGCGGCCAGGTCCGGAAAGTCCACCTCCATGGCGGCTGCGTACAGCGCCTCATTCACCGGAATGCTGTAAGGATCGTTTTCCAGTTCGTCCTCCAGGGAGGAGAGCTGGGTGGCCGCATCCTTTTTGGATGAGGTGAGCTTGCTGGTGCTGATTTTCATGCCGCTGAACAGGCCGCCCTTCTTGGGCTCCGGATTCAGCTTGATTTCACAGGCGCGCAGGGCCTGCCGGCCTTCCAGAAAGCCCGGCAGCTGCTTTACCAGCGCCTTGAGAAGGCTGACAGCATAGGGAAAGTTGTTCATATCCACCGCCTGGCGGGCGCGCACCCAAAATTCGGCCTGCTGGGGGGTCAGCTGGTCTTCTGTAATCGTATCAATCATGGAACTTTATGAGTGTAAATGATAAGCATCGAGAAAACCCCAAACAGGGAGTTCCCGCATGTAATAGTTTAATACTATCAATCAGGGGGGCGTATTTCAATCTTGTTTTTTGTTCCCGTTAGGAAAAAATACGCCGCATGAGACTGGACGCTCTTTTATCCCGCTACGGGTACTGTTCCAGGCGGGAAGCGCCGGGATGGATCAAACGCCACTCCATTACGTCCGGGGGGAGCGCATGCGCCAACCCCGCGGACAAAGTTCAGGCGGAAGACGTCCTGATAGACGGAGAACCGGTGGAATTCCCGGAAGGGCTGTATGCGGCCCTCCACAAGCCAGCCGGCTACACATGCAGCCACGACGAAGAGGAAGGGGACGTGATTTACGACCTCCTGCCCTTCCAGTGGAGACACCGGAATCCCGCCGTTTCCTCCGTCGGACGGCTGGACAAGGAAACGTCCGGATTGCTCCTGATCACGGACGACGGCAAGTTCATCCACCGCATGACTTCCCCCAGGCACCACGTTGCCAAAGTGTACGAGGCTGCCACGGAACAGGACATCCCGGCGGAGGCCGTGGAACTGTTCGCCGCCGGCACGCTGACGCTGGAGGGAGAAAGGCACCCCTGCGCCCCCGCCCGCCTGGAAATCCTGGAACCGCGCCGCGCACTGCTGACGCTGACGGAAGGAAAGTACCACCAGGTGCGCCGCATGCTGGCCGCCGTGGGCGCTCCCGTGGCCTCCCTGCGCCGCGTTTCCATCGGCAGGCTGAAGCTTGAAGACCTGAACCTGGAACCCGGAGCCTGGACGCCCATCCGCCCGGACATGATTTAATCCCTCCTTCCATGTGGATTCCCATCTCCGACGAGCCTATTTCCTGTTTCCCTCATTTTGATGTGGCGGCGGAGTCGGAAGACTGGATTGTGGTGAGCAAGGGAGCCCCGCTGATCGTCCATCCGTCCAACGGGAAGCGGGAACCCAACCTGCTGGAAGGCGTGGAGGAGCTGCTGCGTTACGAACTGGTCAACGGAGCCGCCCTTTCCCTTGTCAACCGGCTGGACAGGGAAACCAGCGGCCTGACCCTGATTGCGAAAAACAGAAGCGCCGCCCGCCAGCTGGGGCGCGCCATCCAACGGCGGCTGATGCACAAGGAATACCTGGCCATCGTCAGGGGATGGCCAGAATGGAAGGAAACGGTCTGCACGGCCCCCATCCTGCGGCAGGGGGAAGTAGGGGAAAGCCGCATCTGGGTAAAACAAACAGTACATCCCGCCGGAAAGGAATGCATCACGGCATTCCGTGTAGAGCGCACCCTGGAATCGGCCAGCGGCCCTCTGGCCCTGGTCCGGTGCATTCCGGAAACAGGCCGCATGCACCAGATACGCGTGCATCTGGCGCATCTGGGCCATTCCATCGCGGGAGACAAGATTTACGGCCCCTCCGAGGATTGCTACCTGGAATACATCCAGCACGGCTGGAACCGGGAACTGGAGAAGCAGCTGATCCTGCACCGCCATGCCCTGCACGCCTGCCGGCTGGAGTTTCCCTTTGATGAAGAAACCTTCACCGCGGAATCCCCCTTGCCGGAGGATATGAAAAGGCTACTGGACCTTTAGGAAGACAAGCCTCAAATCACCTGGATGACGTCGCCGCGGTCAAACCGGACTTTGGCCAGCCGGGCATACTTGTCCGCTTCCTCATCCCGGTAGCCCAAGGCCAGGGCGCAAAGCGTATAATACGGGGAATCCTCCAGCTTCAGGATACGGTCGTATGCCTCCGGGTCCATGCCTTCCAGCGCGCACGTGTCTATCCGCAGGTCCGCGGCGCAGCTCATCATGAATCCCAGCGCGATATATACCTGGCGTTCCAGCCATGCCTTGAGCACGTCCGGGGATTTGGAACCCGCCAGCTCAACAATGCGGTCCCGGTAAAGATTCAGGGATTCCATCGTCACGCCGCGCACTTCCACAATGCGTTCCAGATAGCGCTGCACGTCTTCCGGGGAAAAGCCCCTGCGCGCGCAGAACACCACCAGACGGGAGGAATCCGTCACCTGCGGCTGGTCCCAGGAAACGGAGCGGAGCTCCGCACGCACGGACGGATCCTGCACGTCAATGAACTTCCACATCTGCAACCCCAGGGAGGAAGGGCTCAAATGCAGGGATTCCAGCAGGGCGTTCCAGTCCGCCTCCGGAATGCGGCGGTCCGGGTTGAATATTTTGGTGGCGTAGCGCCATTCCAGCGTTTTAATCAATTCCTGAGCATTCATATTCATGATAAGACCAATGGTTCGGAGCTTCCCGCGGATGCATGGCGCCCCAACGCACTTTTCATGCCATCCGCTTCCGCCCTGTATGCCCTATCATCCTTTTTCTCTGCCGGAATGCAAGCCAAGGTTCCGGCAAACAGGCGTCATGGCACCAGAACGCCCCGGCCGTCATCCGGAAGAAACGGCGGCAAACAGGACAGGAGGCCCCCCTGCCGTAAACGGAACGGCGGAATGCGCGGAAAAGGCTATCTCCACCGTTCCCACGGAATTTTGCCGTCTCCAAATGCAAGACTACAGGAATTTGACCGGCATATGGTCCCCGGTTTCCTGGATTGTGAAGCTGATGCCCAGGCCGAATTCATTCCTGCCGCCGTTTTTGCGGACGAAGGCCCCCACCCCCAGGTACCATGAACCCATATTGTGGTACACGTTGTATTCCTGGATATCCAGCTTGCCATCCAGCAGGGAGAAACGCCATTTGCCGCTGAAAGCCCAGGCCTCCGAAAAACGCTGGAGAATGCGCAGGTCAAGCTGGCTGTTGTCCTCCAGCAGGGCGTGCTGGTTCAAATAACGGTGCCCCACGGAAATTTCCGTGGACCGCCAGGGCATGAAGCGCAGGGAGTTGTTATACTCACGGCAGCCGGAAACCTTGTCCTTGCCCAGAAGGGGAGCCTGCATTTCCGACCGGAACTCCATCCACGGCACGGGATTCCAGCGCATGAAGGAGAACAGGTTGGAGAAGTCCCGCTGGTCAACGGGATCATACAGGTAGGCATCCATGAACACGTCCCAGGAAAACCAGCGGTGGGAATTGGCATCCCGGCTGGTCATCAGCATGTTGCGGAGCCCGTAGCGGAAAACCAGTCCGGTAGAAAGGGAATCGATTTCCGTGTACCTTCCCATGCTCAGGGAAAGGGGATTGGTAGTAGGCGTTTCCCCGTCAATCTGGGGGTAAAGTTCATGCAGCGTGTTGGTCTTCACGTACGCCAGCGTGAAGTGCGGCTGGACAATGTGGTTCATGCCGTTGAGCCCCAGCGAATCACTGTACACCGAAGAATAGCGGCGGGAAAATTTGAAGTCCGCGTCCGCCCCCGCGTAAAAAATGCCCTGGTTGAGCGGCTTGTTGTCTCCCGTATCGTAATATCCCGTGTAGCCGCCGCCCAGCTTGGGGGTGAGGTTCAGGAATCCCATGATTTTATGGGAAGCGGAAAATTCGTGGAATGTGTGGAACCTGCTGTATCCGTCCGTCATGAGCATGCGGGCCCAGTAGTCGTAGGCAGGGCTTCCCGGGTCCAGGCGGTCCACCAGGTCCCGTAAATCCGTCCGCATGAAGGAAGGCACATACTGCTTCAGGAAGGCGAAGCTGGTGCGGCTTTCATACATGACGGGGGAACGGAAGATGGGAGACTTGACGCGTTCGTAGCTCAATTCCGTCCGCTGGTCCGCTATGTAGAAATTGTTGGGCACGAAACGGTGCAGAAGGGAAAAATCATGGGTATCGTCCGTGCGGGAAAGAAGCACCGTGTTGTCCGGAGAAGAGTTGCGCTGGTAAATTTCCGGATAGAAGTCACGCAGCATGTACTCGTCGCTCAGCATGTTGACGTTGGCCTTCAGACGCCATTCCGTCAGGGCGTTTTCCCGGAGGGACCACATCTGCTGGAGCGCCAGGCGCCACCTGTCGGGATCCAGATGTTCACGGTACTCGTCGTCGCCCGCGGAAATCTTCGCCCCTCGGTCACGGGTCATGTACACGGACAAGCCCGTCATGTCCGGGCATCTCTCCTCCAGCGGCACGTCCCGGATGTCCAGGCCGTACGCAAAACCGCGCCGGGTGCGGTAGTCCAGATGCAGGGTGCCCAGGTAATCGGCGGAGGGCATGTGGTTTTCCACCCTCCTGTTCCCCAGCAGAAAACCGTACTCGTTCAGCAGGTAAGGCCCCCAGATGGATCTGACGCCGGGCATGGGCAGGTACCCCACCTCCGGATTCAGGGAATGGCTGAGGTAGGGGAAATAAAAGAAGGGAACGCCGCCGTAATGGAGCGTCAAATTCTTGAAGGAAAACCTGTCTTCCGGGTAAACGCGTATCCTGTCCGCGGAAATCCACGTGAGGGGGTCGCTGACGTCCTCCGCCGTTACGGAAGCATTAAATGCCTCCAGATAGGGTTCCCCCTTCTCGTCCGTCCTGTACTCGAAGTTGCCGCTACGCAGAATCATCCCGTCCACCTTCGTCCGCAACGCATCGGACGTGAACAAGTCGCTTTTCCGGTCATATTCCGCACTGCCGGCGCGCGTCAGGCTGCTGGTGTTCGTCCGGCTGTCATGCTGGTAAATGGACAGGTTGCCCTTGAAAAAAACCTTGTCGGCGGCGGCATCCACCTCCGCCCGGTCGGCAAACACTTCCAGCCCGGTGTCCGTAACGATGCGGACCTGCGGAGCGCCTTCAAAGATGAACGTCTTGCGATCGTGGATATAGTGGAAAGGGCCGTCGTTGGAGATTTCCAGATAGGAGGGCATCTCCGGCATCATGGAACCGGAAAACAGGTTTCCGGCGCGTTCCGTCCGGTCTTCCTTCTCCCCGTCTCCGGCAGGCGGTCCGCCAGGAGCGTCTTCCACAGCCGTTTCCGCAATCAGGGGCACACTCAAGGCGATCAGCGCCGCCGCGCCCCATAGCTTTGCGTTCATCCCTATCATGGCTAGTCCACAGAACACTATGAGAAAGGACAAAAGACAAGCCTAATGTCACATTTCTCCGCCAGTGGCCGCCAAATTTTACCGGGCAAGAACGCCATTGGCAATGATACCCCAGTCCGCCGTATTCCCGTCTCCGGCGTCATCCACGCGGATTTCCAGCTTTTTGCCGCCCTCCACCGCCACCTGGACGGGTACGGAAGAGCCGTCTTTCAGCACGGGGGATTCAAAGAGCTTTTTCCCGTCCAGATAAACGCCGAACCTGACGCTGCCGCGGGAGCCGAACGGAAGACCCACATCCGCCCGGAATTCCTTCCAGGCGCCATTCAGGTCATAGGCGAAAACCGCCGGGGCATGCGCCAGAATGAAACGTTCCGGACGGCCTATGGTCTTGAAGAACGGAACGGGCCCCAGATCCGACGGGAAAAGGACATCCCACAGGGGAACCGCCCAACCCACCTGGGCCACGGAAGGCTTGCAGTCATTCAGGCTGATGCTGGCAAGATCGGCGGGAACTCCGGCGGGCGTGAATTCCTGGGAGGCGTCCCTGCGCTCCAGGGCGCGCTTCCAGACAGGAAGCCATTCCTGCACCTCCGGCCTGGCGCCATGCCTGCGTTCCACTTCCTCCAGCGCCTTTTTCGCTTCATTCATGCGGCCGCGTATCCACAGGTTCTGCACATCGCCGAAGTAAACGGACTGAGCCAGCGAAGGCACCCTGGCCCCCTTCCCGTCCAGCCACACGGGCAGCGTGGTCATGCAGCGCGTGCTGTCGCAGTTCAGGACGGCCACGCGCATCTCGATGAAGCCTCCCTTGAAGCCCGGCCTGCAAATGGTCAGGTCAAACTCTCCCTCGTCATTCAGCGCGGCGCCCACGGCATTGGAATCATAGTCGGAACCGCCGGGCGGGTCCAGATGGACCACAACCCCGTAGGCGGGGCGGTCCAGCCTGGCCTTCCCCTTCAGGCGCAGGCCGTTCTTGACGGGAACGGCCTCCAGCCGTTCAAAGGAACCCGGCACGTACTTGCCGATCATGCGGCCGAAAGAGGCGTCCGGAGGAAGGGACGTTTCCACGCCGTTGAAGAGAGGCACGCTGGCCAGCTTCAAGGCATCCGTGGGCGACAGGAACGAGCCCTTGCCCTCCTTGCGCAATTCATTGCCGTATGTATAATTGCCGGAACCCATCAGAGATTCTCCGGCATCGGGATAATCCCATCCCGTCCCCGTGTGGGGCAGACCGAAGGAGTGCCCCAGTTCATGAGCCGTTCCTCCTATGTAAATGGAGGCATTCCTGCCTTTGGTGACTTTGAAGCGTCCTCCCTCCATCATGGATGTGTCCAGGAAATTGGCGGGGTCCAGCCCTTCCTGGTCACAGGTCCAGCCGGTGCCCTGGTGGCTGAAGCCGCCGCCGTAATAGGGCCCCACGCCATCCGGAAGCTGGCAGATGATCAGCACATGCTCCTTTTCAATGTCGATTCCCTTGGAAGCCAGCACCTTCCTGGCGGCCTCACGGGAAACGGGACCGGAATTCTGCACGTTCATTCCGCTCATGGGCTTGTCCACATAGGCGTCATGCACAATCAGGCGGCCCCGGTCGTCCAGGTCCAGCTTGAACGTCAGGGGAGGAAAGCCGTTGGCCTGCATCTGGTCCGCATAATAGGCCTGGATATTTTTCAGCAAATGGTCATACCGTTCCCGGTACTTGTCCAGGGCCGGTCTGTCCTTGAACGTTACGTAAACCACATGCAGCTTTCTGCCGGACACGGGTTTTCCCTGATGATAGGCGCTCAATGTCTTCCAGGCCGCTTTTGCGGTGGCGACATCCCGGGGATTCGCCTTCCAGCTCACGGGCAGGCGGGTAAACTCCGCTCCTTCTGCGGGCGCAGCAGGCTGAACGGGAACGGCAGTGGAGGCATCTCCGTCCATGCCGAAGGCATTCCAGTTCCCCATCCCCAGGGCCAGCAGGAGTACAAAAAAGCGTTTAGACATAAAATCCATGAAGTCGTCAGGATATACGCGTGAAACGGAGATGTTTTATCACCGCATCATTCACCAGGCGGTTCATGTTTACGGAAAATGAATCATACGCCAGCTCCACGCGGCACGGCCCCGGCTTCAGCACGACCTCCACGGCAGTGGAATAAATGAAGTAGTCCCAGTTGCCCGACCGGGACGTATGGGGGAAGGCCAGCGTGCCCGCACGCCGCCCGTTCAGGTACAGGCTGCGCATGGCGCAGGTATTCCCGTCGGAAACGTCATAGGTGCCGTTGGCAAAAAACGCATCCACCCGGTACACGCCCGGACGGTCGATGTTCACGTTGTAAAACAGCGCGTCCGGAGACTTCGTGACGCGGGAGGACCAGACCTCGTCCCCGGCCAGGCCGCAGGGGCGCGTCTCCAGGCGCGAATCCGCGGAAGGATACTCATTGGGCTCATTCAGGAAGGATTCCCGCCCATCCAGCGCAACCGCCATCACCTGGTAATGCACTTCCCCTTCCGCAGGGGCGGCAATGTAGTAGCAATATTCCGTCTGGGATACAGGAATGCCGTTCCGGAATACACGGTAATAATCCGCTCCGTCCACGGCGGCCCAGGCGATGCCGTGGCGGCCGGCCTTCCATTCGGGGGACGCCAGGCTCCGTTTTACATGCGACAAATTCACCTGCCCGGCGTTTTCACCATCTGACGCCAGTTCCAGTTCCACCCCTATCCTTCCCTTTCCCCCCGCGGGCAGCACCGGGTCCGCATCCTGCCCGTTGATCCGGCACCGGACAATCCGCCTGCCCTGCCCGCTCACCCTGGCATCAACCGTCATGCCGCGGTATTGCAGTCCGGACAGTTCATGCACGCCCGCGAAGGAATCCGGAATGCACGGGCGGAACTCCAGGGAATCTGGGGAAACGCGGAGTCCGAACAATCCCTTGTAAAAACCTCCCAGCATGCCGGCAATGCTCCAGAGCTGGCTGTCGGAACTGAGCAGGAGTCCCTCGTCCAGACCCGTTTCCAGAAGAAGGTTCTCCTTGTTGGTGCCGCACAGGAGCGCGGCCCGCACCATGCAGGCCAGCGCCAGCGCCAGCCCGCATTCATTCCCTGTGGCCGCGGCGGCCTGCGCGTAATACCCCTCCAGGAACGGCCAGGTGGCCCGGTTGTGATACGGAGCCACGTCTTCCGGCATCTGGGGATGAAAACAGGGAATGCCGTAAACACAATGGGGCAGCGCGGCCACCATGCGCGCCGCATGGGCGCCATGCGCATGGCCCAGCAGCACGCAAAGCATGTTCCCCAGGCTGTCCACCTTTTCCGACAGCACGGGGTACCCCCGGCCATACAGATACTGTCCGTACAGATCGCTGCCCGGAATGCGGAAAAACTTTTCAATCACTCCGGAAAGGGCCTCCCCCTTTCCGTCCCATTCCCGCGCCTTTCCTTCCATCCCCAGCTCCCGGAACATCCGGGCCAGCATTTTCCGGGCTGCGGCATGCAGAATCATGGTGGAAAGGCTGGAAGAATCGCCGATGTCCGCCGAAGTCATCCAGGCCGGATAGCTCTGTTCCCGCCAATCCAGGAAGGAAGACTCCCCTCTCATCAGGCCGCCTGTTGCGGTCAGCACCTTTTCATCCTTCAGGCAGGTCTTTTCCAGCACGCGGGACGCCCGGAGCAGCCAGTCCCCGTCCCCCGTCAGGCAATACGCCTCCCACGCAGCAACGCTCCACACCACCCGGTCCGAGGAAATGGGCCAGGAACCGCCCGTTCCGGTATCCTGCTCTACCTCCCCCTTCCGCACACGGGCCTGCAAACTTTTCATGCAGGCCTGGACGTTCCACATTCCCAGCCCCAGATGGGTGGCGTACGCAATGTCCCTGGTCCACACCGTGGGCCAGTTGGCTCCGGTACGGAAGGTGCCTTCCTCATTGATCAGGGCTCCCGCCTCGTTCAAGGCCAGGCAGTACGCCTTGTTCAAGACTTCAAATCCGCTGTGATAGCGCGGGCCGTATTCCGTCTCCGGCACAATGCGCCATTCGGAATACCGGCCGTTCTTCATGGTCCTCACCCGGCCGTCCTTTTCCACTTCCGCCCAATGGGAGTCATCCTGGATCAAGCGGCTTCCGGTCAGCGTAAACGCTTCTCCCCTGTATAATATGCGGTCCTGGTCCATAAATGAAACGGCATTCGAGTCTATTACCCTGCCTATAACATGAAAATCAATTCCTGTCCCGCCGAAAATGAGGCTTATGGAACGATGCGGACAATAAAAAACCGGGCTCCCCCGCAGAGGAACCCGGCTTACAAAACACAAATCAACGTTTAGTGCTGCAACAGAGAAGTAACGGCGTCGCGTTCCTCCTTCAGTTCATTGACGGTGACGTCAATCTTTTCCTGGGAGAACACGTCGATCGGAAGGCCCTGCACGATTTCCCAGCCGCCGTCCTTGGTGGTGCGGATCGGGAAGGAGCAAATGAGGCCCTTTTCAATGCCATAGGAACCATCGGAGCAGACGGCCACGGAATACCAGTCGCCTTCGGGCGTCTGGGTAGCCAGGCTGCGCACGGTATCCACGGCGGCGGAAGCGGCGGAAGCGGCGGAGGAAGCTCCACGAGCCTTGATGATGGCGGCGCCGCGCTGCTGGACGGTGGTGATGAAGTCGCCCTTGAGCCATTCCGTATCCTTGATGACTTCCGTAACCGGCTTGCCGCCGATCTTGGCATTCGTGAAATCCGGATACTGGGTGGAGGAGTGGTTGCCCCAGATGGCCACGTTGGTCACTTCCGTCACATGAACCCCGGCCTTTTCAGCCAGCTGGCTCTTGGCGCGGTTTTCATCCAGGCGGGTCATCGCGAAGAAACGGTCGGAGGGAACGCCGCTGGCATTATGCATGGCGATCAGGGCGTTCGTATTGCACGGGTTGCCGACGACCAGCACGCGCACATCCTTGGCGGCGCTGCGGGCGATGGCCTGGCCCTGGCCGATGAACACCTTGCCGTTGATGTCCAGCAGGTCCTTGCGTTCCATACCGGCCTTGCGGGGAACGGAACCGACCAGAAGGCACCAGTTGGCGCCTGCAAACGCTTCATCCGGATCACTGGTGGGGACGATCTCGTTGAGAAGCGGGAACGCGGCATCACGCAATTCCATCACAACGCCTTCCAGGGCATTCATGGCCGGCGGAATTTCCAGCAGGCGCAGATTGATGGGCTGATCCGGTCCCAGCATGCTGCCGGAGGCAATGCGGAACAGCAGAGAGTAGGCAATTTGTCCGGCGGCTCCTGTAACGGTAACGGTGATAGGTGTTTTCATAACTTAAACTAAAAATGGACAGATTTGCTCTGTCTGACCGCAGGTATAACACAACCGGAGGAGGGGCTCAATCAGTAACTTTTTATGCTGGCAGAAAAAAAGCATTCCCCATTATCATTCCTCATTATGCTTGAATATGCCCCTGCCCGCATTTATTCTTTTTTTACTAATTTTTTACCTTCATCATGAATTTAACCATTATCGGGAGCGGATATGTTGGACTGACTACGGGGACCTGCTTCGCGGAAATGGGCCACCATGTCATCTGCGTAGACAACAACAGGGAAAAAATCCGGACGCTGCAATCCGGGTCCATTCCCATTTACGAGCCCAAACTGGAAGACCTCATCAGGAAAAACGTGGCCGTGGGGCGGCTGGAATTCTCCCCGGACATCGCTTCATCCATTCCGCAAAGCGACGTCATCTTCATCGCCGTGCCCACGCCGCCCAACACGGACGGCTCCGTGGACCTGACCTACATTGAAAAAGTGGCGCGGGAAATCGCCGAAGTCCTAAAGCCGGAAATGGGCTACAAGGTCATTGTGGACAAATCCACGGTACCCGTCAAAACAGGAGAAAAAGTCAGACAGACCATCAAGCGCTATGCGGGGCCGGACGTTCAATTCGACATCGTTTCCAATCCGGAATTCCTGCGGGAAGGCTGCGCCGTGGACGACCTTCTCCACCCGGACCGCATCGTCATCGGGGCCAACTCCGAACGGGCCATGAATGTCATCAAGCGCGTTTACCAGCCCATTCATGCCCCCATTCTGGAAACGGACGTCAACTCCGCGGAACTCATCAAGCATGCGGCCAACTCCTTCCTGGCCCTGAAAATCTCCTACATCAACGCCGTGGCCAAGGTATGTGAAAAAACCGGGGCGGACGTGGAGCTCGTGGCGGAAGGCATCGGGATGGACAAGCGCATCTCCCGCCACTTCCTCAACGCGGGACTGGGCTACGGCGGCTCCTGCTTCCCGAAGGACGTGAAAGCCTTCATCAACATCAGCCGTACGCTGGGCATTCCCTTCACCCTGCTGGAGGAAGTGGAACGCATCAACGACTCCCAGCACACGCACTTCCTGGATCAAATCAGGGACCGCCTCTGGGTGCTCAAGGACAAGAAAATAGCCGTATGGGGCCTGGCCTTCAAACAGAATACGGACGACATACGCGAATCCATCTCCCTCAAGCTGTGTGAAAAACTCCGCAAAGAAGGGGCCATCGTCACCGCGACGGACCCCAAGGCCATCGGCACGGCACGTTCCAGGCTGGAGGAGCTGGGCGTCACTCCGGTGGAGGACATGTACGAATGCGCGCGGGACGCGGAAGTGCTGATCATCGCCACGGAATGGAGCGACTACGCCAATGCGGACCTGCAAAAACTGGCGGAAATCATGCGCAACCGCATCATTTTTGACGGGAGGAACATCCTGTCCCCCGCCAACATACGGGCCGTGGGATTTGAATACCACTCCGTGGGCCGTCCTTTCATCGAAGAAGCCTGATTCCGCCGCAACAGGCGCCCGCGCCTGTACAAGCAATTTGAAAAAAGGCCCCGGAGCTGTTCAACGCTCCGGGGCCTTCCATCATTAATGCGCTATCCTGCTAATCCTTTAAAACTCAAACTGAATACCCGCGCGCAAATAAAACCCGGGATCATAGTGGCGTTTCTCCAGTTCATGATTCCCATTGCTGGTCTTGAGCGTGCCGGAATTTCCAAAAGAAAAGCCTACGTCCGTCATCAGCCGGGGACGGACACTCCCCCAGCGTCCCAGCCCGATATTGGCCCCTACCCCGGCAACGCCGGAAATCCACTCGAACTGCCGCACGCGGCGGTCATGATGGATTGTCCACGTACCGGACACGATGGAAACGAAAGGCCCCCACGTCAATCCTTCGCCCACCTTCTTGGTGTAGGAAAGGCGCGCGCCTTCAAGCTGGAGGCTCCAGTTATTGCCCGTCTTCCATTTGAACTGCAATACGGGGAGCAAGGGAGCTTCTCCAAGCTGGGGGTAATAGCCGATCCCGATGCCGTAGCTGAACCGGTCATTCAGAGGACCGGTAATCATGGCATGCCCGCCGAAAAAGATATTGTTATGCGTCCAGGTATCAAAATCCGTGGAAATCTCCGGTGTGAAGCCAAACACCAGGCGCGTTTTTCCTGAAATGACACAGGAGGCGTTCATGTTCAGCCAGATCGTGTACAGGCGGTCCACGTCCATTTCATCCGCCCCCTGCCCATTGAACCAGGTCATGCGCAGGCCCGTTATCGCGGAGAAGTTCCAGGAGCCGCTGGACATGCGGCACAGGTTTACGTCCGTTACCCAGTTCTGGATATTCACATGGCCGTGACCGTTTCTGGAATCCATGGGCCCCAGCAACTCGAAATAAGACTGGGTGGGGAAAATGGACTTGGAAGAAGATTCCGACTTCGGGGCCGGAGTACTGTGATAGCTTCCGGAATAAGCCTCGGCATAATAGGCGGAATCATAACCGTCGGAAGAATCGGAATCCGGGTAGGGGAGAGTTTCAGCCTGGGCTGCAAGGGACATGCCGGCCACAAGAGAGAGACTCGACAAAAATCGAATGGACATGACGGGAAAATATATGCGCGCGTGCAAGCGGTCAATCAAAAGATATACAAATGACTAATTAATTGATCCCCCATTCCCGAACAGCAGGGCAACGGCGATCATGAGCGCAGCAAGAAACAGATACAAAAGGGCTATCCTGCTTCTCCGGGCAGACAGAACCGCACAAACCACGGAAAACACAAAACACGCCGCCGCCAGCAAAAGAATAATCCCCGCCAGCAAGGGCATTCCCGCCGCGCCCGCGGCCAGCAGCGTCCCCGCCACATACCCGACAAACGACCATCTTAACCCCGCAAACCAGGGAAACGACGCAATTCTCCGCCGGAATCCATGCATGCCCTTACTGTGAACGGCTCCCTCAAAAACCGCAAGGCCAAAGTATTTCCAGCCCCCATTCAGACAATCGTAAAGCCATCATCAAAACAGTTTCTTCCGCTCCGTACCATCACAGCCGCCATTCCAAGCTGGAAACTGGGCGGAAAACCACCCCGAAAACAGGACAAAAAATGCAAGCCATGAAACCTGCAGTTAAAGAGTGGTCGGGAAGACAGGATTCGAACCTGCGACATCCTGCTCCCAAAGCAGGCGCTCCACCAGGCTGAGCTACTTCCCGAATAAAAAAAGGGGATTAAAAAGGATTGGGATAAAAATGGTGGCTCGGGACGGGATCGAACCGCCGACACGGGGATTTTCAATCCCCTGCTCTACCGACTGAGCTACCGAGCCACTTGCTTGCACGAGGAACGTGCTTGCGGGGCGCAATCTATCACCGCCTTTTCAGGATTGCAACAACAAAATACCATTTTTTCATTTTCCCGGACCCATGCCCGACACGGGACTAGAAAAATCTTTTCCAATCTCTCTCGCCTTTTTATATCCACGCTGGGCCCGTCAGGAGGAAGCCTGCGCCAGCAGACCGCTCAGCACCATCGGAAAGATCAGCGCCACCCAGGACAAGGTGTGCAGCATCAGGGGAGGCATGTTTTTTTTCAGCCTGTCCAGGACGAACATGAAGGCGCCGGCCATGGCCAGGCCGTAATAAATCCAGGCATCCGCCGTGTATTCCTGCGCCGCGGCAGCCAGACAGAAAACAACGTAGATCACAATAACGCCCATCCAGACAAGGGACACCATGTCCCGGGCAACGGAATCCTCCCCCTCTTTTTCCCGCTCTTCCTCGTTCCATCTTTCCCGGCTGAACATGCCCAGCACCACCAAAGCCACGAGATACCAAGTGGACGTAGAGAGCTGGGAGCCCCAGCCGCCGCCCAGATTGCCGTAAAAATAGGCCGGGATGCCGGCTCCGGTGGCAAAGGCTACGGAGGCAAAGAAAGCCCCCAGTCCGAATCCCGTGGATATTCCCCCCTTCCGGTAGGGATTGGTGGAAAAAAACAGGAAAAGAATGCTGAATACGCCTGGAAGCAGGGCAAATTCAAAGATCACGACACCCAGCTGGAAGAACATGATCCACAATCCCGTCACGGCGGCCACCGCAATCAGCAGGCAGATGACGAAGCAGTGCCTTCTGGCGAACATCAGGCATTCATCCGTGTGGACGGCGGGATCACCGCGGAAGACTTTAAGCACCCTGTCCAGCATGTTGACGCACCAGACGGCCACGAACAGGAACTGGTACAGCCAGGGAGAAGAAACAACCACCAGATGGGACTGGCTGACGGCAAAAGCCCAGGCCATTGCGGCACAAGGGATTTCCAGCCCCATCAGGGAAAACCACGCCCACCAGGGAGGCCTCTTCAAGAATTGTTCCATTTTTTGCAACATCATCCCGATAACAAGGCTCGTATCAAGCTCCGGCACCGTCATCGCCAAAGTTCCGTTTTTTTCAAAGGCACGCTTGACATGGAGGTTAAGGTCCCTATACTTGTGCTCCCTTGCGTCGGAAACGCAATACATGATCATGAAGAAAGATATCCATCCCCAGTACAATCCGGTTGTCTTTGTCGACATCTCCACCGGCCGCCGTTTCGTGACCCGTTCCACCACCCGTTCCGCAAAGACGGAAGTTATCGACGGGGTTGAGCATTTCGTGATTTCCTGCGGTATCACCTCCGATTCCCACCCGTTCTTCACCGGCAAGAACCAGTTTGTGGACACCGAAGGCCGCATCGACAAGTTCCAGAAGCGTTTCGGCTCCGTCCGCCGCAGCGGCGGCAAGCCCAAGCTCAACAAGTAAGAGCCGCTTCATTTCCATTTTCCCGCCCCGTTTTCTTCCCGGAAAACGGGGTTTTTCATTTGCAGGCTTCTCATTGCCCCGCTTTTCTGCTTCATTGGACTTATCATGTCGCTGACCCCGGACCATTTTGACAGCCAGCCTGCGGAACTCCTCCGTTCCGGCCGGCCCGTGCTGGCCGGCATCAGCGGCGGCCGGGATTCCATGGCCCTGCTTTCCCTGCTTTCCGGAATGGAAGGGTGCCGCGTCATTGCCTGCCATGTGCACCACGGCCTGCGCCCGGAGGCGGATGAAGAAGCGCAGTTCGTCCGGGAGTATGCCGCATCCGCGGGTGTTCCATGCGTTTGGAGGCGGGCGGACGTGGCCGGCATGGCCCACGTCCAGGGCATTTCCACGGAGGAAGCGGCCCGGAAAACACGGCAGAACCTGTTTCTGGAATGGGCCGCGGAATATCCCGGGGCGCTCGTAGCCCTGGCGCATCACCGCAACGACCAGCAGGAAACGGCCCTGCTCCATTTGTGCCGCGGGGCATCCGGCATTCACGGCATGTCCCCCGTATCCATCTGGGCAAACGGGCTGACTGTCGTACGCCCCCTGCTGAATTTTTCCAGAAAGGAAATCACCGCCTATCTGGAGGAGAAAAACATTCCGTGGAGGGAAGACGCCAGCAACCAGTCCACCGAATACACGAGAAACGCCCTGCGCCACCACGTCGTTCCCCGACTTAACGAAATATTCCGCAGGGACACCAGCCTTTCCTTTTCACGCGCCTGCCGGATTGAGAACCAAATCCGCACCGCCCTGGCCCAGGCTCTGGAAGCCATGGACCTGACCGACCCCCAGGGGCGGTTGTACCTTCCAGGCGTCAACCGGCTCCCGCAGGAGTTGAAACAATGCGCCGTGCACCATTACCTCCGGCAGCAGTCCGTGCCGGACCTGACGGAAGCCGCCGTGCTCCGGGTCATGAAGATTCTGGATGCCGACGGCCCTTCCCGCACGTCCCTGCCCGGCGGAAAGATGGCCGTGCGCAAGGAAAAGCGGCTGTTTGTCAAAGACGCTCCGCCACAGATCAATAAAGGGGAGCCACGCCCTGCGGATACAGCAGGTGGAATTTGATGGCTTCATTGCCTACCACCAGCGCGGTGCCGAACATCCTGTCCTCATCCGTCAAGCGCGGAAGCTGGGCGATCGGGAAAAGAAGCCCCCCCAGAATCAGGCCATAGTTGCATACGGAGGGCATCATGCAAATCAGTTTTTTGGAGATATCCGCCGCATCCAGCGTGGGGAACACCCATACATCACTGGGCTGGAGCAGGGAGGTGCGGTGCACGCGCACGCTGTAGGAGTCCGGGGACAGGGCCGCGTCAATCTGGATTTCACCTTCCACGGTGATTTCGTTGTCCAGGCATTCCTTTTCCACGACGCTCCGGGCCAGGGCCGTGGCGGCGCGGGTACGGTCCGCAGCCAGTTCCGGAACGGAACCGTCCGTGGAGGCGCTGAGCATGGCCACGCGGACGCTTTTGCCCAGCATGTGCCGGGCCATTTTGGCCGTTTCCACGGCAAAGTAGGCCATGTTCTCCACTGTGGGATCGGCGGTCACGCCCGTATCCGCCAGGAAGTAGATGCCGCGGCCTCCGAATTTTTTGGCAAATTCCGGAACCATGACGATGGAGATGGCAAACAGGGGCTTCGTGGGCACGGGGTCCTGCCGATATTTGTTCACGGCGCGGAATACGGAAGCCACCCTTTTCATGTTCCCGGCCACAATGGCGTCCGCCTGGCCGTAAAGCACCATCATGGCGGCAAAGTGCACCGGTTCGGAAACGATTTCACGGGTGTTCATCGGCAGGCCGTTCCCGAACATCTGTTCCGCCCGTTCATAACGGTCGCAGAACATTTGAAGGTCAGAGCTTTTTTCCGGTTCAATGATGCGCACGAATTTCAGGGAAATGCCATTCATTTCCGCCATGCGCCGGATGATTTCCTTCCGGCCCAGCAGAATGGGAACGCCGGCCTGTTCGCTCACAAAACGTTCGGAAACGCGCAACACGCGCACATCCTCCCCTTCCGGGAAAACGATGCGCTTGGGGTGCCGCTTCAGGTTGTCCAGCAGCGGCCCAGTGAAGTCATTCAACGGAGAAAAACCTTGCCAATCACTCATAATGTCACGTGTCCTATTCAATGGGACTCTAAAAAAACGCGTCCATAAAAGCAACTCATAAAGTCAAAGACCGCAAATAATCGGGAAAAACCGTTCTTCGGATTGAACCGGGCATGCCGCCATGCTAGCATGGGGCTCCCTCTTCATGTATTGCGATTACCATACACATACGCCCCTGTGCCTGCATGCCTCCGGTACGCCACAGGAATATGTGCAGTCAGCCGTTCGCGCCGGACTGCGGGAATACGGCATTTCCGACCACGCTCCCATGCAGGAGGAGCCGTTTGACGACTGGCGCATGAAGCAGGCGGACATGGGAGCCTACCTGGACTGGATCAGAGAGGCCACGGAACTTGCCGCTCCGCACGGACTGACGGTAAAGGCCGGACTGGAATGCGACTGGTTTCCGGGTATTGAACCCTGGACGGACCACCTTCGGGGCCTGTATGAATGGGATTATCTGATCGGTTCCGTCCACTACCTGGGGGAAAAGGAGGAATTTGACAACCCCTACAAAATGGATTTCTGGAACACGACGGACGTGGAGGACGCCTGGGAACAATACTGGAAACGCTTCCGGGACATGGCCGCCTCCGGCCTATTCCACATCTTGGGCCATGCGGACCTGATCAAGAAGTTCGGCTTCCGGCCCGGCGGGGATCTGCGCCGCTATTATGAACCGGCCCTGGAAGCCATAAGCCGGTCCGGGGCCTGTCTGGAGATCAATACTGCCGGATGGTACAACAAGTGCGCAGAACAGTACCCGGACGAACTTTTCCTGCGGCTGGCCGCAGAGATGGATATTCCCCTGACCATCAGTTCGGATGCCCACGCTCCGGAAAACGTCGGCCGGGATTTTGACCGGGCCGCAGAACTGGCGAGCCGGGCCGGGTTCAGGCAGTTGGCCTCCTTTACTGCCGGAAAAATGCGGTTATTCCCCCTGACCGGAATTTGAGTAGTTTTTTTCACGGTATAAACGTTCGGCCTCCCGGCGGATTGTTGCGGCCGCCCGCATGGCAAAGTTGCTCTGCATATGCACCGCATCAGAAAAGCGAATTTCCTCCTCCGGAGGAATCTGCGCATTGAAGTCAAGCCAGGGCACATTTAATTCCTTGGCAAAACGCGCTACTTTCCACCGCATGGCAGCGGGAGAAATACGGCTCTTCACCGGGAACAAGACCAATACCAGGCGGGATCCGAATTTTTCCTGCACGGCCTTCAGTTGTTGAAGAAGAGCTGCATCCTTCTCAGACCATTTCGTTTCCAAAGGCGAAATAACGGGAGGCATTGGCAGAAGAGCCCATCCCTCCGTATTCTGTACATTAAAATGCTCATTTCTCAATTCCGTGTACAGCAATGTTGAAGCACGGAACAAGGGATTGAATAGAGGGCACCAGGACCCATTCTGCCTCAAATCATGTTCCGGATTTTTATAAACGAACATTTGATCAGCAAACACCCTATCCATCTCCACAACCACATATTCTGCAGGCGGAAGCAGCCCTTTTAACATTAGCTCCAATCCTTCCCGGGCAGAAGAAGCATCAATGCCCAAATTCGCCCAGCCTGCATTCCCCGATTCCACTCCCGGAATTCTGCCCGTAATGGATGACCCCAAAAATACCGTATCTATGCGGTTTTTCGATTCGTTCGCAGCAAATATTCTACCTTTGGAACTATAATAGCTGGAATGGGATTTCCATTGAATCCCCCGCTTATCCAGGCTGTATTTCCATACAGCAACTGCGACCATGCACAGCAGGAACGTCACAAAAACGGAAACCAGAAAGGAGCGTGAAAGTTCCTTGCGTTCAACAACAAGCTTGTAATCCATGATGGGAGATACAATTAAAATTGGAAATAGATAAATCCTTCCGCAGGACCAGAGTTATTAAAAATCATAAAGATCATCAAGCCATACAGGGCCCCTTCCAGCACGCCCCCATGCCACCGGGCATTCCAAGAAATCCGATGCTCCCTGATCCATCCAGCCAGGTGGAACAGGATGACGGGGATACCATATAATATCACTGCATAAGCAACGATATTGGACACAGGTTTATCCCACACCGCAAGCCTTTGGAAAAACAGCGAGAGAGTTTCCATGTCGGGCATTAAAAAAGTCATCCATAAAAAACTTACTGTAAGAAAACAATAGACTCCCCCAAGACATTTGACAAAAGAGTGGGTGGAGCTGCGCCCCCTCCATAGAAAACGTTCCAGCGCCAGAAAACAGCCGTGGCAAGTCCCCCACAACGCGAATTTCCATTCCGCTCCGTGCCACAAACCACCAAGAAACATGACAATGAAAAGATTGATATAAGTTCTTACCTGTCCTTTCCGGTTACCGCCCAAAGGTATGTAGAGATAGTCTCGCAACCAGTGGGAAAGCGTCATGTTCCATCTTTGCCAAAACTCCGTGATGCTGGTGCTGATATAAGGGAAATTGAAGTTGTCCGGCAGGCGGTAGCCGAACAAAACCGCCAATCCGATGGCGATCATGGAATAACCTCCAAAGTCAGAAAAGATCTGGAATGAATAGCCAAACATGAGCGTCAGCAATTCTTTGCCTCCCATGCTTCCCACCAATTCAAGACTTTTCAGATAAGGCGTATATTCAGCCAAATTGTCCGCTACTACCATTTTCAGGAAATACCCAAGCGTCAAGAATTTAAAGGCAGTGCCCCACTGAATATCCCTAAACTTTTTGGATTCTATCTGAGGCCAGAATTGACGGGCACGCACAATAGGCCCTGCAATCAACTGAGGGAAAAACAGCATGTAAAATCCTACATCCCTGGTTGCCTTGACAAAACCGAGAGGAGTGGAATTGATCTGAATTTCACGGGAATCCACGGAACGCACATTTCCTTTGGACACATCAATAATCATGCTAATGCCATGAAATGTGTAAAAAGAGATACCTATAGGCAATGGAATGGATTTCAGCCATTCCGTCCATGAAAACGGCAGCCCCGGAATGATATCAGCAAAGAACCCGGCATATTTGAATGATCCCAAAAGAAGAAGATTCAAAATCACGGCATTCCGCACCCATCCCCGAATTTTGGCATCATCTCCCCTTTCTCTGTGGCGCAAAATAAACAGGCTGCAAACCGTATTCCCAATGCAGGAAACCAGAAGGATGCTTAAAAGGCGCACGTCTTCCCACCCGTAAAACACGGCACTGGCTATCAACAGCAAAGTCACCTGGTACGCTTTTCCCCATCTGCCAGGAACGGGAATATAATATAAGAGGAAAACAATGATTAAAAAATAAACAAATTCGAGAGAGATGAACAACATTTCTCTTTAGATTTTATGAACTTGAAAATGTGAAGTCAACGGCAAATTCCGAAACGCCAATATCTGCTCAGCAGTGGAAAAGAAAATTGTCCAGGTACCCCCTTATTTCATCTTTCCCCTGCCAAAGCCCCACCCGCATCCATCTGCTCCATTTTCAGAAAAAATAAAAAATCTCTACACGAGAACAGTCATCCCTTCCACTCAAAAAGGGAATTAATCCACTCATTTTTCATATTTGATTCCAAACATGCCTAAAGAAATTTTAAGCGAGACGCAGAACTAACTCGTCAGGCCGGATTCAAGCAACTCGCCTCTTTCGATTCAGGGAACATGCAACTGCATCCCCTGAATTGACTCCGGAGAAAGCAAGACTGCACTTTCCCGCCTGAACGGTTTCCCGTCATCTTCCAATCGTGGTCCCGTAAGGCGACTGTATCGGGCGCACGGGAGGAGGAACGGGCTGGGGCCTGGGCGGTGGGGAAGGAGGATTGGGCCGGATAATGACGGGCGGCGGCGGATAGTTCCAGGGCCTGACGATGGGTGTGACCACGACGCGCTCCGTTTTTGGCTGACTGGCTACCTCACGGATTTCACCCTGCAACTGGTTGACCTGCTTGTTTAAGTCCGTGATTTTTTTCTGGGTGCCGTCTTTCAGGGCCAGGTATTTCTTTTCCAGGTCCTTCCAATACAGCTCGGCATCTTCCCTTTTTTTACGAATGGAACTGATCTGGTCCTGGTAGGTCCTAGCCCTGGTGCGGAATACTTTGGCATCCTGCGGCAGCCCCACCCGGTCCGCTTCCTGCGCGTTCCACTGAAGGGCGATGACTTCAGCCTCCACACGGGAAAGATCCCCCATCAACAGGAACATGCGGACAACGTCCTCCCCCTCCAGGTAGCGTGGATGGCGTTCCGCTTCCGAGAGGGATTCACGGATTTTCCTGGCCTCTTCCTCAGCCGCTTTTTTGACCGCTTCCGCCCTTTGCCTGCGGACAGCTTCCTCGCTCCGTCGCTTTTCCAGCCGCGCGGCCACCTCATCCGGCGTCATTTTGTAAGCCTTCTGCTGTTCGTCCGTCAGCTCCTTGTAGGAGACTTTCGCCACGCCGTCCGTGTACTGGACGCTGACGAAGTCATCCCCGGAAGATACCACGCTGGCATCTTTCAGAACCCTGCCGGAACGCAAGGCCATATCCTCCGCCAGGGAGGCGGGCAGCAGGGCGCACAAAATTAATAGACAGGCTCCAGGTTTCATACGATTCAACGGTTCTACCTAGATAAGAGGCTCCGGAAAAGAAATTTATTCAAAAAAAGATGACCAGATGTTATTACTGGCACGGCGGTTCCCTTTTCGTTAAAGTTTTGTGAAGCATTTACACGTTTATGAATTCACACTCGTCATCCTGGAGTCATTTACCCCCACTTCCCGATCCGGAAGGGTTTGCCGGCATGTATGCGGGAACCCACGGAAATATTCTTATTTGCGCAGGCGGAACGAATTTCCCCGGCAGGCCCATGCTGGAAGGGGGCGTCAAGACCTGGACGGACCGTGTGTTCACCCTGGCGCCGGAAAGCCCCGCGTGGCGGGAAGCGGGCGTACTGCCCGCCCCTTATGCCTATGGAGCCTCCGCCAGCCTGGAAAACGGCCTGCTGTGCATCGGAGGATGCGACAGTAAAAGCCACCGCAGCGACGTTTACCTGCTGGGAGTTTGCGGCGGAACCCTGAATATCTCCGCCTTTCCCTCCCTTCCGGTCCCGCTGGCCTACACGGCGGCAGCCGTGCTGGACGGCAAGGTGTACCTCACGGGCGGCTGTGAACACCCGGGAGAGCAGGATTGTACCAGCCGGATGTTCATGCTGGATTCCCGGAATCCCGGCCAGAGCTGGCAGGAGCTTCCTCCACTACCCGGGAGAGGCCGCTTCCTGCATCAGATGGCTGCGGTTAACGGCGTTCTGTACGTCCTGGGCGGCATCGGCCTGAAAGAAGAGGACGGGAGGCAGGTACGGGAACTTCTGACGGAGGCATGGAGCTTCACCCCGTCCGGCGGATGGATGCGGCAGCCGGACATGCCTTATGCCAACGCCGCCGCACCCACTCCGGCGCCCGTTTCCCGGAGCGGAGTCATCTACCTGCTGGGCGGCGACGACGGCTCCGGCAGGAAATACACGCCGCAGACCAATCCCGGCTTCAACAACCAATCGCTGTGCCTGGACACGGCAACGGCGGAATGGCACGACGGCGGTCCCATCGGAGCGCCGCGGGCGGTGCTTCCCTGCTGCGCCTGGGAAGGCCGCTTCATTGCGGTCAACGGCGAACTCAAACCCGGCAGACGCTCCCCTGAAGTCTGGAGCATTTCTCTTCCCTGATTCTTCCAGCCTCGACCAACAAATCATATGACGCACTTCTTACATTACCTGAACCGGTTCACCAAAACATGGTGCGCTGCCCTCGCCGGCATGATGCTGATGGCGGTCCCGGCCGCCCACGCATCCTTTTCCGTGGACGTCCATCCCTCCGGCAGCATTCCGGACCTGCCCGATCCCGCGGGACGCGCTGGAATGATTGCCGGAACCGTGGCGGAAAAAGACGGCTCCCAGTCCATTATCGCCGCGGGAGGGGCCAATTTTCCCCATGCCGCCCCCGGGGCCGCCACCCCGGAGGAACGCGGCCCGAAGGCGTACCACCGGGACATTTTTAAACTCTCTAACGGGCAATGGAATAAAGTCGGCAATCTGCCCGTTCCGCTGGGCTACGCGGCATGCGCCAGTGTCGGCAAGGGCGTGGTGCTGGCCGGAGGCCACAATGAAGAGGGCATTCGGCAGGACACCCTGCTGATCAGGGCGGACGGGTCCGTGGAAAAGCTCCCACCCCTTCCCCGGCCCGTGACGGAAGCCGCCTTCGTCGGTTCGGGAGACAAGCTCTACGTTATCGGGGGACGGGACCGGGACGAACCGGAAACGGCCCTGAATACCGTGTACGTGCTGGACACATCTCCTGAAACGGCCAGCATGGAATGGAAGACCCTGCCCCCATTCCAAGGTCCGGGGCGCATTCTTGCCACCGCCGCCTTTTCCGACAGCACCCTTTTCCTGGTGGGAGGATGTTCCCTTTCCAAAAATGCCGCAGGGGAAACGCAAAGAACCTACCTTTCCGACCTGATCGACTACGACCTGGGCTCTACGAACCCCGCCGAGTGGGGAAAGACGAAGAAGGAGCGCACCGGCCCCGGAACTCCCGTGGCGGCAGCGGCAGGCCCCGCCCCCGTCAAGGAAAACACCATCATCCTGATTGGAGGCGACAAGCGCGGCAATTCGCCGGCCCCCTCCAGCCCCGTCGTGCAGTCCAGGGACATCCTGGCCTACGACATCGTGAAGGATGAATGGAGTCGCCTGGGAGAATGGCCCGCAGGCATCGCCACGGCGCCTGCCGTCACCAGGGGCAATGAGATCGTCACCATTAGCGGAGAAACCGCTCCCGGGGAGCGCACCCCCGTGAACGCCTCCGCAACGGCGGGATACCATTTTGAAATGAGCACGGTGGACTATGCCGTTCTCATCCTCACGATCATCGTGCTGGCCATCATCATCATTTCCGCCGTGCGCAACGGCGTCAGGAACGTCTCCGCCGTTACGGACCCGAACACCAGGCCCGGCCTGTGGGCTTGGGTGGCCGTCATCGTGCTGTGGTTCGTCGTGATGCTGAACTATTTTGACCGCCAGCTTCTTTCCGCCCTGCATGAGCCCATCGTGCGGGACATCCCCCAGACGGAAGCCCAGTTCGGCATGGTTACCTCCGTCTTCCTGCTGATTTACGCGCTGCTCAGCCCGGTGGGGGGCTTCCTGGCGGACCGCTACAGCCGCCGCCTGATGATTCTCTGCTCCCTGGTCGTCTGGTCCGTGGTCACCTGGTGGACCGGGCACGCGGAGGATTACACCTCCCTGCTCATCGCCCGCGGGGCCATGGGCATCAGCGAAGCCTTCTACATTCCCGCCGCCCTGGCCCTGATCACGGACTACCACCGGGGCAGTACGCGCTCCATCGCCACGGGCCTGCACATGAGCGGGATCTACGTGGGCATGGCCATCGCCGGGTTCGGCGCCACCATGGCTTCCTGGACGGGCTGGCGCATGACCTTCGCCCTGTTCGGTTTGATCGGCGTAGCTTACGCCATCGTCCTGATCCTGTTCCTGAAAGATCCCGGAAAGGCCCCCGCAGACACGGCCCTTGCCCGGAAGAAGGACAAGCCGGGGGAAGAAACCGTGCTGATCAACGTGGACAACGACGAACAGGCTGTTAAGGTTCCCGCGGCCAAGCTTTCCACAGGGGCCGTCCTTTCCAGCCTGCTGAGCGGCCGCCCCATGTGGATGCTGCTTTGCGTGGTGGCTTTTGCGGGCGCAGGCAACTGGTTCCTGCTGACGTGGTACCCCACCCTGCTGCATGACCAGTACCACCTTTCCTCCGCGGAGGCCGGCCCCGCCGCCACACTGTGGAGCTCCATTGCCAAATACATCGCGGTGCTGGGGGGCGCGATCCTGGCGGACATGTGGTACAAGCGCAACACCCGCGCCCGCGCGCTGGTACCGGGTATCGCCTTCAGCGTATCCGGCCCGCTGGTCGTCCTGGCGCTGCTGCCCGGCATCTTCGGCTGGGACATTGCGGTTCCGCTGGTGCTCATGCTCGGACTGGTGGCCACGCAGGGACTGGCGCAAGGATCGCTGGACGCCACCCTCATGCCTGTGCTACGCTCCCATATTGACGAGCGTTACTCCGCCACCGGCTACGGTCTGCTTAACCTCACCTCCGCCGGGGTGGGCGCGCTCATCTCCTTCTTCGGCGGCTGGTTCAAGGACCAGGGCATTCCCCTGACCACCACGCTGGCCGCTGCTGGATGCCTCATGCTGTTCTGCGGGCTTCTGCTCCTGATGCTGCCGAGGCCCCGGCACTGATACCTCAAACTCATCAACTAACTTACTCCATGAAGATACCTGCACGCAACCACCTGGCCGCGGGAGCCCTGTGCTTCCTGTCCCTGCTTTCTCCGGCAGAGGGCCGCACCTGGACCAACACCCAGGGAAAAACCCTGGAGGCCGAATTCGTCAAACTGGACGGCCAAAAAGCGGTGCTGACCCGCGCCGGAGGTCAGACGGTCACCATTCCCCTGAACCAGCTTTCCAAGGCGGACCAGGATTTCATTGCAGGACAGGGAACGGCAGCGGCTCCCGCCAACCCGGCGGACAATTACAAGCAGCCCTGGCCCAGAACCGTCAAATGCCCGGACAATTTCAAGGTGGAAACCATCAAGGAGGAAAAGGGGGAATACATTTACGAGACGCCCCATTTCCGCTTTATTTGCGACGCCAAGCTGGGCGCCGGCATGATCAAGCGCCTGGGCCTCCTGTTTGAAGCCACCCATCTGGCTAACAAGACATTGCCCATCGGCAACATTCCGCCCCATGACGATTCCGCCAAATTCCCGGCCTACCTGTATGAAAAGTTCAGCACCTACCAGGAAAACGGGGGACTGGAAGGAACGGCGGGCATTTTCCTGGGAACCACGCGGCCCGGGGACCGGGGCAGAATTCTGGTGCCTTTCCAGTCGCTGGGCGTCAAGTCCATGGGGAGCACGTACATCATTGACCGGGACAAGGATGCCACCACCCTCATTCACGAACTGACGCACCAGCTCATGTCCCCGCAGGCCAAGCAAGCCAGCTGGTTCTGCGAGGGCTCCGCGGAATACGTGGCCATGACTCCTTATGCCGGGGGCCGCTTCAACTTCGGCTCCAACCGCTCCCACATCGTTTCCCGCGTTACGGAGTACGGCAAGAAAAACACGGGGGGCCGCGCCCTGGGGGACGATTTTGAGGCTCCCGGCCTGGAGGCCTTCATGAACATGCCCTACACCCAGTTCACGAATGAAAACGCCAATCTTCACTACGGCCTGGCCGCGCTGATGGCCTACTACTTCTACCACATGGACGGAAAAGGGGATGCCCAGCGCATCAAGAATTACATGAAGGCCATTCAGTCCGGCACCAGTGAAAAGGAAGCGCAAAAGCTCCTTCTGGACGGCAGGACCTATGAGGAACTGGCCAAGGAGATCGAGCAGAAATGGCGCAAGGCTGGCGTCAAGATCCGCTTCCGTGCCTCTTCCTGATCACTTTCTTTTCTGCAATCTTCCTGTTCCCTGCCGGGAACGGAGGACACATGTGCCCTGAAAAACCGTTGACATGGCGGGGAAAGGCGGCAAACTCCCCTCAACAGGGGCTTTCAGACACGTATGGCAGAAGACGCTTCCATATCCTCCCTGCTGGACCGGGTGGCCCGCACCGCCCCCTTCCGCAGGGAACTGGCGAAGCTGGGCACGGAGGAACAGGCCGTTTTCGACCACACCGCGTTGCCCGGCGTACCGTTTGTGGCGGCCCTGTGCATCAACAGCGTTCCGGAAACGTGCCGCACCTGGGTGGTGACTCCCCATCTGCGAGCCCAGGAATCCGTAGCCTCCCAGCTGGAGACATGGGGCGTGCACAACATCCTGTTCGTCCCGGAAAAGGAAGTGGCGCTGGGCGAAGAAGTGGGAGACCCGGAACTCACCGCGGAACGGCTGAACGTGCTGCACCGCATTGCCTCCGGACAGATAGGCAGGCTGACCGTCGTTCTGACGGAAAATTCCCTGAATGACGAGGTTCCCTCCACCAGGGGCATGAAGAACCAGGGCATGATCCTGAAGGCGGGGGAAACGCGGCCGCCGGACGAACTGGAAAAGTTGTTCACGGAAGCCGGATTCGAGGGCGTTCCTCAGGTCATTTCCCGCGGGCAGTGGTCCCGCCGCGGCGGCATTCTGGACGTTTTCCCCCTGCAATCCGCCAATCCCGTACGTCTGGAATTCTTTGACGATGAAATCGAATCCATCCGGGAATTCGACGTGGATACCCAGGTCTCCTTCCGGAAGGTGGAGCACGTCAACCTCGTCCTGCAGGAGGCGGCATCCGTGGAAACCCTGCGCGACTGGATCAGGCCGGGAGACCTGGTCATCACCACCCCCTTCTGCAAGGAACGCGGGCACGTGTGCATCCTGGCCGCCCCTCCGGAAGATGCGGAGGGAGAGGAGGATTTTTCCCTGGCCATCCATGACAATCCCCTGGGCAGCTTTGACGCGGGCGACTTCGTGATGCAGGAAATGCGCCGCGAACTGGCCGAACGCCAGATACGGGAATGGCTGGACCGGAAATGGAACGTCAGCATGTTTTTCCCGAACCAGGCGGAAGAAGAGCGGTTCAAGGACATTTGCGCCGGCACCCCGGCCCTGCTCTCCATCACCTGCCTGCGGGGGGACCTGCCCGGCGGTTTCAGCATTCCCGAAGCGAAGACGGCAGTCCTCTCCTCCTCCGAGCTGTTCGGCAGGTACCAGTCCGCCACGGCGCGGCGGCGCGCCAGCCGGGAAGACAAGGCGCGCAAGGCACGCGCCCAAGCCTCCCTGAAAGACATCAATCCGGGGGACCTGGTGGTCCACACCAGCTACGGCATCGGGAAGTTCATCAACATCTCCACCTCTCCGGATTCCGGAGACGAGGAAATGAACATCCTCTACCGGGACAACACCATCCTGCACGTCCCCCTCAGCCAGGCGCACCTGGTTTCCCGCTACATCGGCCTGGGCAGCAGGACGCCGGAACTCAACAAACTGGGGGATTCCAAATGGCAGCGCGCCAAAAAATCCGCGGAACGCTCCGTGGCGGACTACGCCGCCCAGCTCTTGAACGTGCAGGCGGAACGCCAGACGGGCAAAGGCTACAGCCACCCGCCGGACAGCAAATGGATGTGGGAGTTTGAAAGCTCCTTCCCGTTCCGTGAAACGCCCGACCAGCTCCGTGCCATCGCCCAGACGAAGGCGGACATGGAATCCTCCCGGCCCATGGACCGCCTGATCTGCGGAGACGTGGGCTTCGGCAAGACGGAGGTAGCCATCCGCGCCGCATTCAAATGCGTGACCGGCGGCCGCCAGGCGGCCGTGCTGGTGCCCACTACCGTACTGGCGGAGCAGCACTTCCGCACCTTCAAGTCACGCATGAGCGAATATCCCGTGCGTATTGAAATGCTGAGCCGCCTCAACAGCGCGGCGGAAGTCAAATCCACGCTGGAAGGGTTGAAAAACGGCTCCGTGGACATCGTCATCGGTACCCACCGCCTCATTTCCGAAGACGTTTCCATCAAGAACCTGGGCCTGGTGGTCATTGACGAGGAACAACGCTTCGGCGTCAAGCACAAGGAAAAATTCAAGGAGCGCTTCAAGGGAATAGACGTGCTCACCCTGTCGGCCACCCCCATTCCCCGCACGCTGTACATTGCCCTGATGGGCGCCAGGGACATGAGTTCCATCGATACGCCGCCCGTCAACAGGCAGCCGGTGCAGACCAGCGTCTGCCCCTATGACGAACGCATCATGAAAAAGGCCATGGAGCGCGAATTGGAGCGCGGGGGCCAGATATTCCTGCTGCACAACCGCGTCAAGACCATCGAGCTGTTCCGGGACAGGATACAGGCCCTGGTCCCCAAGGCGCGCATCGTCATCGGCCACGGACAAATGCCCAAGGACGAGCTGGAAAAGGTCATGAGCTCCTTCGTGCGGGGAGAGGCGGACATTCTGCTGGCCACCACCATCATTGAATCGGGCATAGACATTCCCAACGCCAACACCATCATTATTGACAGGGCGGACCGCTTCGGCCTGGCGGACTTGTACCAGCTCCGCGGCCGCGTGGGCCGCTCAGGGCACCGCGCGTACGCCTACCTCATGCTGCCCAGGACCTCCTCCACTACGGAAGACGCCCGCAAGCGCGTCTCCGCCATCAAACAGTACACGGAACTGGGTTCTGGATTCAAAATAGCCATGCGCGACCTGGAAATCCGCGGAGCGGGCAACCTGCTCGGCACCCAGCAGAGCGGCCACATCGCCGCCATCGGCTTTGACCTGTACTGCCAGCTTCTCCAGCAGTCCATCTCCCACATGCAGGGCAAACATTCCGCACCCAGGGCGGACGCCGCCCTCCGGGCGGATTTCATCGTGAACAGTGAAACGCAGTTTGCGGCCAAATCCCGCAAGGAGTACCTGGGCGCCTTCATTCCGCGGGACTATATCAGCGACGCCCCGCTGCGCATCGCCGCCTACAAGGATTTGGCGGGAGCCCGCACCATCAAGGAGACGGACGCCCTGCTCCGCACCTGGGAAGACCGATTCGGACCTGCACCGGAAACGGTGCATCATCTGCTTGCCGCGCACAAAATCAAGATACTGGCCACCATGGCCAATATATCCATGGTGGAAGTCAGCGGCCAGCGCCTGATGCTTACCCGGAACGGGGATTTCATCCTCCTGTCCAACAAATTTCCGCGCCTGGCGGGAATCACCCCGGCGGAAAAGCTTCAGGAAACCCTGGAAATGCTTAAAAAGATCTAATCCTGGTCCGCATCCCTGCCGTCAGCCTGCTCCCGGGTATTCCAGGCAGTCAGCCACCGGACTTCCCTGAGGCGGTAGCCGCGCTTCAGCAGCTCCGCATGCAGACCGGGCAGATGCGCCGCCCCGTAGAAGATGCCAATCTTGCGCGCACCCTTGCCTTTCCACTGGTCGAATATCTCCATGCATTTGGCATTCCTGCCTTTCAGAATCACCGTATCCTCCAGAGAATCAGGGCTGGTATAGGCCAGCATACGCATCAATTCATTCTTCAGTCCGGAAACATTTCCCGTAATCAGATCCATCGCCATCTTGATTTGATTCGGCTGATAGCCGCAATACTCTTCCTTCAGGGAAGACATGATCTCCTTCGCCATCAGTCCCATAAAACTCTCTTTCTTTTCTTCCTGGGCCTTCCTGAATTCCCCCAGGGTCATGTCCGCATGGACGAAGTGGGACGGAGAGTAATCGATTCCATCCATCTGGGCCTGCAAATTCAAGGCTTTGCTGAATCTTTTATAGGCTTCCCCCAGCCAGTTCAGCAGGAAGGAAGACTCTTCCTCCCTCTGTTCCTTTTCCCATGCCTCCAGCCGGTTCCATTCGCGGGCTTCTTCCTTCGTCAAGCCGCCCAGCGGCTTGCTCCGGTCAATCCTGCTCCGCAATTCCTCCTGCCGCTGGAGCCCTTCCCCGCCGATCATTTCAAACAGCAGCAAATCACATTGCCCGAACAGTTTGTTCAAACGCTCGTAATACTCCGGTTCAGCCACATGCATCGCCCCGATCAGCCTCACCTCCTGTCCGCCGTCATTCACATAGGAAGCCACGGGCGTTGCCAAATCCTGCCGTTCAGGGGAATCCGCCTCCAGCCTCAGGAACGTAGCCGGGTACCCGCCGTATTCTTCCGCATTCCTGCCGGAGTCGGCTACGGCAGCAAGTGCGGAAGAGCACAGCATGAAGGCAGACAAAATACCGCGCAATATGTTCATACGTCACCAGCCTAGCGGCCATTATCCGCAGAGCAAGCCAAAAAAGAACTTCCTCAAACACCTTGGCATCTCCCCATCCCGCCAGGACAGGCACTGCGGAACACCGGGAGGCCACAAAAAATCCCCCGCTCCCGCAAGGGAACGGAGGATGAAGAATCAAGCCGCCCAGGGCTGACGCCCCGGAAGCCGGCCGTCACATGACGGTTTACTTCTGTTTGCAGCAGCAGCATTTGTCGGACAGGGCGCCCACGCCGGGCAGCACCTTGCCTTCCAGGAGTTCCAGGGAGGCGCCGCCGCCTGTGGAGCAGAAGGAAAGCTTGTCCTGAACCTTGAATTTCTTGGCTGCCGTTACGGAGTCACCGCCGCCCACGATGGAGATGGCGGAGGAATCGGCCAGGGCTTCCGCAATTTCCTTGGTGCCCTTGGCAAAACAGTCCATTTCAAAGACGCCCATCGGGCCGTTCCACAGAACAGTCTTGGCATCCTTGATGATGGCGGAGAATTCTTCAATGGCCTTGTCGCCGATGTCGATGGCCATGCCGCCTTCCGGCACCTTGCCGCCTTCCGCGAAGGGAGCCGTGCAGAACGTTTCCGCACCGTCCTCAAACTTCATGGTCACGCGAACGTCGGCCGGAAGCACGAACTTGACACCCTTGGCCTTGGCGTTCGCCAGGATTTCGCGGGCCAGGTCCAGCTTGTCGCCTTCGATCTTGGAAGCGCCCAGGTCATAACCTTCGGCAGCCAGGAACGTGTTGGCCATGGCTCCGCCGATCAGGAACGTGTCAGCCTTTTCCATCAGCTTGGAAAGTACTTCGATCTTGTCGGACACCTTGGCGCCGCCCATGATCACCACAAAGGGTTTTTCCGGGTTTTCCAGCTTGCCTTCCAGGTATTCCAGCTCGCGCTCGATCAGGAAGCCCATGGCGCTCTTTTCCGCAAAATGGGTAACGCCTTCCGTGGAAGCATGGGCGCGGTGGGCGGTGCCGAACGCGTCGTTCACGAACAGAGTGGCGTTGCCCAGCAGAGCCTTGGCGAATTCCGGGTCGTTTCTTTTTTCACCGGGATAGAAGCGGACGTTTTCCAGCAGGACCACGTCGCCGTCCTTCATGGAGGCGCGGGCGGCTTCAGCTTCCGGGCCGATGGCGGCGGGAACGAATTTCACTTCCTTGCCGAGCAGTTCGGAAAGGCGAACGGCCACGGGCTTCAGGGAAAAAGCGGGATCGGGTTCATTCTTGGGACGGCCCAGGTGGGAGCAGAGGACGAGACGGGCGCCGCCGTCAAGCAGGAACTTGATGGTGGGAAGGGCGGCCACAATGCGGGCGTCGTTGGTAATTTCCCCATCCTTGAGGGGTACGTTGAAGTCAACGCGCATCAGGACTTCCTTGCCCTTGACGTCAAGATCACGAACAGTGAGTTTAGCCATATCAGTTTATGTTGTTTGGTTCAATGGAATAAAAAAGGGAGGGCATTTCTGCCCTCCCGGAAAATCCCGGCCGCCCGCACCAACCCGGTTCATGAACCGGAAATCTGTTTCAGGCGGCTGGAAAGAATGTCTTGTGACTACTGAAGAGCAAGCGTTGTTCAGGAATGAACTTACTTGCCGCAGCTGCAGCCGCAGGAGCTCACGCTGTCGCCCAGCTTCTTCATGGCTTCGGCGGCGCGGTTGGAGTAGCCCCATTCGTTGTCGTACCAGCCGCAGACCTTCACCAGGTTGCCGCCGACCACGTAGGTAAAGCCGGAGTCAAAGATGCAGGAGTGGGGGTCGGAAACGATGTCCTGAAGCACCAGGTCTTCTTCGGAGTAAGCCAGAATGCCTTTCAGCGGACCTTCAGCGGCTTCCTTCATGGCGGCGTTCACTTCTTCCACGGTCACATTCTTCTTGAGGATGGCCACAAAGTCGGTCAGGGAACCGGTCGGGGTGGGTACGCGGAAGGAAGCGCCGTTCAGGGCTCCCTTGAGTTCGGGAATCACTTCTCCGATGGCCTTGGCAGCGCCAGTGGTCGTCGGGATGATGTTGATCGCGGCGGCGCGGGCGCGGCGGGGATCCTTGTGCGGCAGGTCCAGAATGCGCTGGTCATTCGTGTAGGAGTGAATGGTGCTCATCATGCCCTTTTCAATGCCGAACTTGTCGTTCAGCACCTTCACCATCGGGGAAAGGCAGTTGGTGGTGCAGGAAGCGTTGGAAACGATGTTGTGCTTGGCGGGATCGTATTCGCTGTCGTTGATGCCCAGGCAGAAAGTCAGGTCCGGATCCGTGGCGGGAGCGGAAATGAGCACCTTCTTGGCGCCAGCGTCAATGTGCTTCTGGGCGGCGTCACGCTTGGTGAACAGGCCGGTAGATTCCAGAACGACGTCCACGCCCAGGTCCTTCCAGGGAAGGTTGGCGGGATCGCGTTCCACCGTGATGAGGATCTTGTGACCGTCGATGACCAGATACTCGCCGTCGATGGAAACTTCGCCGTCAAACTTGCCCTGCGTGGAGTCATACTTGAGCAGGTGGGCGATCATTTCGATGGGGGTCAGGTCGTTGATGGCAACAACCTTGTTGCGTTCTTCCTTGGACATGGCGCGCAACACGTTGCGACCAATACGTCCAAAACCGTTAATAGCATATTTGGCCATAAGATTGAGGGCTTCAGATTTGATTAATTACAAGTCCCGGACCTATTCAAGTACCATGGACGGGGCAAGTTTAGAAACGATTCCGCCGGGCGTCAACACTATTGTTCCCCCATCATGGCAGTATGCCCCGGCCCTCCGCCCCGCAGGAAGGCACCAATGCAACAGCCATGCTCCTGCATGGCTGTCAAAAACTTGCACGGTCTCCACCCTCACAGCGGAATGGTCAGTTCATGGAGCGCAGGGCGGCGCGGATCAACTCGTCCGCGTCGGCGTCCGGATTCTCTTTCAAGTGGGCGGCAATGGCCTTGCGTGATTCCACCTGCTTGAAGCCCAGCGCAATCAGCGCCAGTTCCGCATCCCCCGCCGCCTGGGAGGTGGAGCCCTGGGCCTGGGCCTCCCAGGTGGCGGCTAGCCCCACCTTGTCCTTCAGTTCAAGGACAATGCGTTCCGCCGTTTTTTTGCCCACTCCCTTGGCCCTGGCGATGCCGGATACGTCTCCGCTCACCACGGCCTGCTTGAACTGTTCCACGGACAAGGACCCCAGAATGGCAATGGCCGTAGCGGGGCCGATTCCGGAAACCCGGTCGATCAGCAGCAGGAAGATGTCCCGTTCCGCATCGGTGGCAAACCCGTACAGCACCTGCATGTTTTCCCGTACGTGCAGGTAGGTTTTCAGCGTCAGCTCCCTGCCCGGCAGGGGATTCAGCCTGTCAAACGTGGAGAGGGGCACGATCACCTCGTACCCCACGCCGTGAACATCCAGAATCAGCCGCTGGGGGTATGACTCCGCTACCGTACCGCGCAAAAAAGCTATCATGCCTATAACGTGACACAATCCCGGCGGCGGACAAGTCAAAAACGCATCCTTCCGGGTACGGTCCGCTATCTCTTGTGGAGAACGTGAAGCTTGATATGCTCCAGATCTTCCCGGTGGTAGAAACACCGTACGCGGAATCCGCGGGCCGTCTTGATGCGGCACCTGTATTCGCGCAGCAGCCCTTTTTTAACCAGCCTGTAAACGTAGCTTCTGACCACGCCCAGATAGCGGACGGCCTCTTCCATATTCACATAATGCAGCGGAGCACGGCGGCAGACCGGCTCCCGCGCGGTCAGGAGCCGCTCCACGTCCAGACGGCGCCAGCAGAGTGTGAGAGAACCCGTACTTTTGCGGACTACGCGGAAGCGTACTCCATGACGGTGCAGATATTGCCGGGCGGCGGAAGGACTGCAGCGCAGCCGCGCCGCTATGGAAGATGTTTCCATGAACGCGCCGGACGCGCTGGCATAAGGCTGCCCGGATTTGGGATCCGTTCCCTTGCGGCGGATTTTTACATGTTCAGGAAAACTCAGTTTGGGATTATTGATATATTCCCGCCCTCCTACTCCGATGAATGTCTTTTTGAAACGATAAATCATGGCAATGTGAATTCACTTTGATAACACAGGATTTCATACAGGCGTTCTGCATGAAACTATAACATTTTTGAAAATACCAAAAATGCACTGAGCCCAAAAACAATCAACAAATTTCTTTGTTTTTCTGTTGTTCGTCCTTATACTGAACTCATTTCATCGCAATATATGCCTGTTCCTACATTATACAATTACTTCAAAAGGGCCTAACATCAACAATTAGATCATCAAAAAATCTGTTGGATGCGCGAATTGCCCCCGGGCTCTTTCCCCTTATTACAAATAACTCATGATCAATTACATGAATAAGAGAAAATATTCCATTCAACTACCGGAAGAGGAAAAGCCTTCCTCAATTCTTCAAACCTCCGTATTTTCCGGGTTCAACAAGCCCCTTACCTCAAAACAGGGAAACCGGAAGTCGCCGGCGGACGGCTCCAACATTACAGGCTCAAAACTCTTTTACGGAAAAGAGCCCAAGTAAAAAACCGGACAATAACTAACAGCCCATTTGTACCCGGAACGAACAATAAGAAACCCGGCTTCCCACGGAAAGCCGGGTAGGAAAAATCATGTTCCACTCTTCAGGGAAGAAGCTTGGAAGGCCGCGTTTCAAACATGCCGCGCTGCGGAACAAAAACACGGTCATTGGGCTGGATGGGTATGGCCCTGTCCCTGGTGGAATAATAATCATACGTAACGGTCTTCCCGCCGCGCGTCACCTGGACATACCGGGATCCCCATTCCGTCACGTCCCCGGCTCCGACGATCGCTTCCAGCAGCGTCATGCCGCGCCGCCATGGAACGTTCTTTTTCATGGCTACGTTTCCGCTCACCAGAACGATATGCTGGGTGAGCTGCACGTCGGAACTCTGTACTTTCACTAAAAAGGTGGGAGAAGTGTACAGTTCCGCCTTCTTGTAGGCAGCGGCAAGCATGTCCTCAATCTGCCGCGCCGTCCGGCCAACTACCCGCAGCACATCCTGCCCGGCGGGAAGCTGGGGCATGCGGATGGTTCCATTGCCATCCAGCAAATATTGTCCGGAGATGGCGGCAGCGTCGTCGGCAGGGATGCCGCGTACCTGAATTTCAATGGTTCCGTGCGCGGGCACGGCATCCGGGGACTGCGAGAACGCAAGCCCTCCCGCAGCCAGGATGAGGCAAACAATGGAATACAGATACTTTTTCATGGCACTATCTCTTAATACAGATCCTCATTATCATTGGACTGCGTAGCCGCCAATTCCTTGGCTTTGCCGGAACGCTCGGCCTTCTTCAGGGAAGAAGCGTCGGCGTTCCCGCCGGAAGCGCCGCTTTCCGCAGAATAATAGGAGTAGTAGGTTGTGTAATATTGATACTGGTGATCGGAAGTAATGTCCACATTATTCATCACCACGCCCGCCAGATTGCCGCCGACGGATTCAATGACCTGCTTCTGCCTCAGCAGGGCCTTCAACGGAAGCTTGCGCGGCTGGACAACCATCAGGGTCATGTCCACCTCGCTCACAATCACGGCCGAGTCACTGACGCCGAGGATGGGCGGGGAGTCCACCAGCACGATATCGAAGCGCTGCTTCACCTCCTGGAGCAGTTCGCTGAACTTGCGTGAGTTCAAGGCGCCCGAGGGGTCAAAAGGAACCGGCCCCGCGGGCATGACGTACAGGTTTTCCACAGGCGTCTGGAAGATCACTTCCTCCAGCGGATAGTCTTCCAGCAGATAGGACGTCAGCCCTGCTTCATTGTCCAGTTCATAGTATCTGTGCAACTTGGAGCGGCGAAGGTCCGCATCAATCATCAAGGTGGCATACCCCCCCTGGGCGCAGATGTAGGCCAGGTTGCACAACGTCGTGGTCTTGCCTTCCCCGGCACTGCCGGAAACAAAGGTCAGGGAAATTTCCTCAAGCCCCTTCTTGTTGAATTCTATATTCGTCCGCAAAATACGGTAGGCTTCCGCATCCGGCCCCAGAGAACCGGCGGAATGCAGGATGGGAACGTTTTTGGGAATGATACCCAGAACAGGCACTTGCAGAGCCCGTTCCACATCCTCCATGGTCTTGACGGAAGTATCCATGAATTCCAGCAGAAGAGCCAGGCCCATGCCCAGCAGCAAACCGGCAACGGCGCCCACCGCCAGGTTCAGCGTTACATCCGGCTTGTAGGGAGCCGTAGGCAACAGGGGATTATCATACATCTCAATCGATTCACGGGGAACACGCAGACGGGCGATTTCATCCTTGTAGCGTGCATCCAGGGTTTTGAGCTGATCCAGGGCCGTATCATACTCGCGGCTGGTCTGTTCATAAACGGGCATCTTCATCACATGTCTCCGGAGATCCTCTTCCTTTTGAGCTACAATCTTCGCCCACTTCACACGGCTTGCCGTAACCATTTCCAGCTTGCTTCTCAAAGAGGAGCGCAGGCCCACAAGTTCCTTGTTCAGCTTTTCCTTCAAGATGTTCGCCGTTTCCTGGAGAGCCACCATCTTGGGATGCTTGGGGCCCAGGTTCTGGGCCTTGAGATTTTCCCTCTCCTTATCCTTCTCCATGTACTCCTGATAGGTTTTGCGCAGGGAGTCCGCCGCCAGAATTTCCGCATTCAAAAGATCGGAGTTGGTGACATAATCCATCAGCTTGTCGTCCGGAAGACGCTGGACTTCCGCAACATAGGCGGCCAGTTCCTGCTCATCCTTCTCAAATTTCATGAGCTGTGCCTTGGAATTCCGGAAATCCTCGTCTTCCATGGCTCCGGTCATCACGGAGCGGTTATCCCCACTCCTGTACATGGTGGAGGGCAAATAATCGTTTTCCGCAATCAACTTCTTGAGAGCCATCATCTTGTCATTGACAATGTCCTCCTGTTCCCGGAGAACGTCCTGAAGGCTCTTGATAGCCGTTTCCACCAACCGGTTTTCACGCATTTCACGGTCCTGCTTGTACGCCTCCGGGACTGCCTTGGCAATGTTCTGAACCAGTTTGGGGTCAGGCCCGGAGACAATGACATCCACCAAGTCCGTTGCACGGAGGGGGGATACCTTGATCATTCCAGCCAGGTTGGTAGCAGCCAAATCATCCGTCATGCCCCATTCCGCAGCCAGATTCAGTTTTTTGGATACCACTTTCAGCACTTCGGACGAAGTCAGCACCGAATACTGCATGGGGATGTAGTTGTCCGTGATATTGGACGATGCCACGACATCCTCTCCCGTACCGATCCCCATCACTGGCCTGGGACGCTTGATCTGAAACTTGCTCGTCGCACGGAACGAAGGAGGCATCAGAAGCGTCACCACCAGGGAAATGACCAGAACCAGCATGAAAACAAGAAAGACTTCTTTCCAGCGGTTTTTCAGAACTTGTATATAATCAATATTGCGTACGATAGGATCGCCATTCTGCTGATCTGGGGCATTCATGAAGAGACGGTGCGGTAGTAAGATAAAACTCCTCTAATTGTGAATGAACATTCGCAATTAGAGGAGTAGAAACATTAATTGTCAATCAAGCTTAGAAGCTGTAATTCATTCCGAAGGAAAACACATTCCGGTTATAGCTCGGCATGGGGAAGTTATATCCGCTGTAGGAGCCATTCGTATAGGAATACTGGGCCGTAAGGGCCAGCACGTTGGTCAGCATCATCTTGACACCGGCCGTCGCGTTGAACGTCAGCGTTTTCGTATCAGTACTCGAGGAACTCGGGCGGGAATAATCGCTGGAGATCAGGTTCACGCCGGCATTCAGGCTGACCCGGTGCGTCACCTTCATCGTGCTGGTCAGACCAACGCGCCACGTCTCGTTGGAGTAGTAGCTGGCGCCCGTTTGGGGAACGTAGGTGTTCGTTGCTTCGTTGGAGTAGCGAACGAACATGCCCAAAGAGAAACGGTCACTCATGCGATGGTTCAGGCCAAATTCCGCTGACGGGTAGGTCTTGGTGCCGTAATTGTCCACGTGCTTGAACTGGGGACCGACACGCAGCGTGGCGGAAGTGTTCTGAGCTACGGCATATTCGGCGCCGGCCATGACGAAGTTGGAGAATTCGTTATTGCCGTATTCGCGGTCACAGTAGGAACCATTCCAGTTAATGGACAAAGCCAGGCGTTCCGTCCATTTGTACCGATTATTCAGATTCAGGTTGAAGTACTGACGGTTATCAGTTTTGGCGGAATCTTCCTGATAATCGATCATGGAGTAGCTGGCGCCTACCGTCGTGGAATAACGGGTGGTCCATGCTTTGCTCAGGGAACTGGAAACATACACGTAAATGTAGTCGCCGTCACGCCGGGAGTTGGCGATGCCGTTTGAGTAGTTGGGTTCCGGCTGCCAGGCAAAGGAAAGGCTGCCGTTGTAACGCAACGTCTGGTCAAAACTGTGGGAAAGGCTGGCGTTCAGCGTGGAGTTGGAAAGAGATTCATTCGTATCGCCTTCCAGGTCTTTCAAGTAGAAAATGCCGCCGAGCTTGGCAGAGAAGGCATACTGGGTAACGGCATCATAATTGGCGAGGGAGGCGCCAATGTCCGTGCTGATGAATGCGCTTTCCTGCTGATTGGAGTTGGTAGCATTCACGTTATCATCATAGCCGCCGGCTACGTTGAACGTCCATTTCAGGGGAAGGGATTCTTCCAGCCCTACAGGACCGGCAAGCGTGTACAGGGACTGCCCGTAAGCGTGAGCTCCAACCAGGCCGGAAGCGAGCAGAGAGATAAAAAGACTCTTCATAAATTTTAATCCGTTTTAGGTATAGGAGTTATTTAGTTGCCGGAAGGATTGGATACGGGGGCAGGACTCGTAGGCGTGCCGCCCACGGGAATACCGCCGGGCATGACAAGAGCGCCGGCGGAGGCGTCTTCACCGGGATTCACAATAAGTCCGTGCGTCTGCGTAGTTAAACCCTGCAAGGGATTGTCGGGAGTCTTGGCGGCCACTTCTACAGCTATGGAAGGCACCGTCATCGCCACGGGGGAATGACCGAGAGCCCTAGTCACCGCTGCACAAATCGGAGAAACGGAAGCGTAAGGCTTGGGCTGCACGGAAACGGCGGCAGATACGATATTGCGCACATTGGCTTCCGTAACCTTGGTTCCATAGCTCCTGACGGCAGCGGAAGCCACCTGGGGGGCATTAACCGGAAAAGCTCCGGCTGCCATGGAAACCATCTGTGCCATGACTGCGTCGGACACACCTGCCTTGACAGCGCTGTCCAGCACGGCGGATACAGCCTTCATATCCAGGGCTCCGGACCTGCGACCCGCTTCAACGGTAGCAGCCATCTTCTGGATAAAAACCTTTTCAGCCGCAGAGGCCTTAACATGATCAACAGCCGGAGCGGCTGACGGAGAAGCAGCTTGCTGAGCCACACCGGAAAGTGTGCCCGCAAATGCAAGTACCAGCACGGAAAGTGCCGTCTTCGTAATGGACCTGGCCTTCATTGGAAGAATATTGTAGCAGGTGGTTAAAAAATGGAGCGGGTAACGGGAATCGAACCCGTATGATCAGCTTGGAAGGCTGGAGCTTTACCATTAAGCTATACCCGCACAACGCCCGCATTATGTTCAGGAGTCGGAGATAAGACAAGTTTTTTTTCATTGAGGAATCAAATTTAAAAAAATAAGACGCAGTTTATTCTGTTGCCTTGACATTCCCCGCTTCACCCGGTAAATAAACGCCGCGCATATTGTGCGGGCGTCGTTCAATGGTAGGACGCGAGCTTCCCAAGCTTGAGACGTGGGTTCGATTCCCATCGCCCGTACCAAACTTTTCATGCCGCAAGTTTTTGTCCATCATTGCTTGCGGCTTTTGTTTTCTTGAAAGCGCGGAACAGAGGGAATTTACAAGCGGAACGGCAGAAAAATCCGCATACCGTTCTGGGATGGAAAACCACCGCCGGAATGGCATGCGGAGAGGCCGTCAGCAACCCAGTACGAACTTCTTCTGAACCTTCGCAAGAAGGAGCACCTTGCGGATCATGGTGCGGGTTTCATTGAGAAGATTGAGATACAGCAGGGTTCTTCTCATGTCGGAAACATTCTCCGTACGCAGTATGATCTGCCGTTTGACCGCTTCCGCGAATTCTTCGTCCAGGGCATCAATGCCGTCCAGGCATTCGTCCAAACCGCTGTAATCATTGGTCTCCATCATGTCCCGGAAGCGGGGATACAGGGAGGAAACCCGGTTATTCATTTTCCGCAAGTCTTCTATGTATTCCATGTCCAGTCCCTCATGGTTATTGTCAATGTAGGCATGGCTGGCCGTAGTGATGTTGGAGAGGGATTCAAAGACGGAGGTGGCGTATTCCACCATCTGCACATGGCGCTTGCCGCGGTCCGCCTCCCCGTCCCGCAATTCCTGGACCACGGGCATGACTTCCATCGCCATCTTGTCGCCCAGGGAACGACGGATCCCGCGAGATTCCTTGCGGAGTTTTTTCAACCGTTTCCGGTCTTCCACGTTCAGGGCTTCCAGATTCATCTCATAGATTTCCGCCATGCGCTTCATCAGCTCAATGATTTCCTCGTTATAACGGCTCAGGGAGGAAGCGTCTGCATAATTCCTGCCTTTCACCAATTCCGCCGCCTGCGTGCGCTTTCTGTGCAGGCGGGCGCTTTTCAGCAGCAGGTATGCCGCTAGAACGCACATGGTGATGATTCCGAAGACGCCGCCGTACACAATACAGGCCGCCACCATGCAGCACATGGCAAATGCGGCAAACGCCGTAAAGAACCAGCCGGAAATAACCGTGATCACCCCGGTGATGCGGTACACGGCGCTATCCCTCCCCCAGGCCTTGTCCGCCAGGGAGGAACCCATGGCCACCATGAAGGTGACATATGTGGTGGAGAGGGGAAGCTTGAGCGAGGTGGCCAGGGAGATCAGAAGGGCGGCCACGGTCAGGTTCACGGACGCACGGATCAGGTCAAAGGAGGCTCCGTTGTCCGGCCCTTCCGAAACGGGCTGGAACCGTTTTTCAATAAATCTGCCCACGCTTGCGGGCATGATTTTTTCCACCACGCGGGAAGCGTTCAACGCATAGCGAACCATCATCCGCGCCGGAGGAACGGAACCGAATCTTTCCACTCCCCCGCCCTGCCGGGCCAGGTTGACTTCCGTATCCGTCACGGTCCGCGCCTTTTTGGAGAACATCAGGGCCAGCACCATGATGAGGCCAGCACCCAGCAGGTAACGCCAGTCCGCCGTCACGGGAGCCGTCAGGCCGCCCATGGTCAGTGTGGAAAGGTCCATGCCCTGCGCCACGGCGGCTGAAGCGATTTCCATGGAGGACTGCCCAGCCATGAAGACGCCAATGAAGTTAACGAGGTCATTCCCGGCAAAGGAGAGGGCCAGGGCCATTGTACCGGCAAGCACCGCTATCTTCAGGATATTGACTTTGCAAACATTCTGGAGTACGGCCATCAGAACGGTCCAGAAAACAAAGCTGTAGCATACGTACAGCCAGATGTGCGCGTCCAGGTGGCGGATCATGTCCTTCGTGACCAGCGTGCTGCCTTTCAGCCCCTTGAATACGGCAAAGTAGGTGATGGCCGTCAGGGCTACGCCGCACCAGACGGCGCCCAGATACTTGAAGGATTTCCTGTAGTTGAAGGAGAAGATGAGGCGGGAAATCCACATGACCGATATACCGCAGATGAACGCCACAAAGACGGAGGAGAAGATGCCGGAAATGATCGCCAAAGCTTTGGAGGAGTTGATATAGCTGGCCAGGTCCTGCGCCACGCCGGGTTCTCCGGACCAGATTTTGAACAGCGCCACGGCCACCGCGCCCCCCAGCAATTCAAATACAATGGAAACCGTCGTGGACGTGGGAAGGCCGAAAGTGTTGAACACATCCAAAAGGATCACGTCCGTCAACATCACCGCCAAAAAGATCAGCATGATGTCATGGAAGGTGAATTGGGCTGGCATGAATACCCCGCTCCTGGCAATTTCCATCATGCCGCTGGAAAACAGGGAGCCAATGATAATACCCAGAGCGGCCACCAGAATAATAGTCCGGCGAGGAGCAGCCTTGGAACCGACAGCGGAGTTCAGGAAGTTGGCGGCGTCATTCGAGACGCCAACCACGAGGTCAAAGCAGGAGAGTACCAGCAGCAAGCCTATGATGAAGTAATAGATAGGGTCCATATGTGTAATAAACGGCCTTCTATTACCTGAACCCTTTCCGGTACTCCCGTTTTAAAGCGTGAAGAATTCGTCACATTTGCCGTAAAGCCGCCTCATGGCCGTGCAACGTGAACGGGTTCGTTCCCTCCCCTGATGAAATCTTGCCCTCCTTTTCTGCTGTCCTGGGGGCTTTTTCTCCCTCTGCCGGGAGAAATTGATGCCGATACGTGGGAGCTTGTCCCCCACATGGGGCAGCACTCTACGCAGCCCCCCGGACCTCACAGTCATCAACCATTTCCTTCTTCAAATCGTCAGCCTGCGGTGGAACGTCATGGAGGTATATTTTTTTCATGTAAAGGAAAAAAGCGTTGCCGTCCTGCTTCCTCTCCCTTCCTGTTGGGAATAGTTCCGATGTCCGTCTCCTCCTGATCTTCATCCGGCATGAGTCGGCAAACAGCGGAAGGTCCGGAAAACAGCAGTCTCTTCCGGTCAACTGGAAAGAGGCGGTCGCCGCGCCAGCCCGGAAGACCATTTCTTTTCCAAATAAAAAGGCTCTCCGGAAAAACCGGAGAGCCTGAATGATTCGTCGCATTGTCCCGAAGAAACGGGGAGGGCTTACATCATGCCCATGCCGCCCATTCCTCCCATGCCGCCCATGTCGGGAGCGCCGCTGCCACATCCGCAGCCCTTCTTCTCGGGCTTGTCGGCAATGACACATTCCGTGGTAAGCAGGAGGCCGGCGATGGAAGCCGCGTTCTGCAGGGCGGAACGGGTCACCTTCGTCGGGTCCACCACACCGGCGGAAAGCAGGTCTTCGTACTTGTCCGTGGCCACATTGTAGCCTTCGGCAGCCTTCTTCATGCCTTTCACCTTGGCGACGATGAGGGCGCCTTCGCGGCCGGCATTGCAGGCAAGCTGGCGGAGCGGAGCTTCCACCGCACGGTACACGATTTCCGCGCCGGTGTGTTCGTCTCCTTCCAGCTTCAGGCTGTCAATGGCCTTCTGGGCGCGGATCAGGGCCACGCCGCCGCCGGGCACGATGCCTTCTTCCACGGCCGCACGGGTCGCATGCAGGGCGTCGTCCACACGGGCCTTCTTTTCCTTCATTTCCGTTTCCGTAGCGGCACCCACATGGATGACGGCCACGCCGCCGGCCAGCTTGGCCAGGCGTTCCTGGAGTTTTTCACGGTCGTAGTCGGACGTGGTGTCCTTGATCTGGTGGCGGATCTGGGAAATGCGGGCTTCAATGTCCGCGGACTTCCCGGCGCCTTCCACGATGACGGTTTCATCCTTGGAGACGGTGACGCGCTTGGCCTGGCCGAGGTCTTCAATACCCACGTTTTCCAGCTTGATGCCGAGGTCTTCCGTGATGCATTTGCCGCCCGTCAGGATGGCAATGTCTTCCATCATGGCCTTGCGGCGGTCGCCAAAGCCGGGGGCTTTCACGGCGCAGATGTTCAGCACGCCGCGCAGGCGGTTGACCACGAGGGTGGCGAGGGCTTCGCCTTCAATGTCTTCAGCGATGACCAGGAAGGGACGGCCGCTCTTGGCCACTTTTTCAAGCAGCGGAAGGAAATCCTTCAGGTTGTTGATCTTCTTCTCGTGAATCAGGATGTAGGGGTTTTCCAGCACCGCTTCCATCGTTTCCGCGTTGGTCACGAAGTAGGGGGACAGGTAGCCCTTGTCAAACTGCATGCCTTCCACCACATCCAGCGTGGTTTCGATGCCCTTGGCTTCTTCCACGGTGATGGTGCCGTCCTTGCCCACCTTGTCCATGGCTTCGGCAATGATGTTGCCGATTTCGTCGTCCCAGTTGGCGGAAACGGTAGCGACCTGGGCCACTTCCTTGCTGGAGTCAACGGGCTTGCTGATCTTCTTGAGTTCTTCCACCACGGCGTCGGAGGCTTTCATGATGCCCCTCTGCAGGGAGATCGGGTTGGCGCCGGCTGTGACGTTGCGCAGGCCTTCGCGGTAAATGCTTTCAGCCAGTACGGTGGCGGTGGTGGTGCCGTCGCCGGCCACGTCGTTGGTCTTGGAGGAGACTTCGCGGACAAGCTGGGCGCCCATGTTTTCAAACGGGTCTTCCAGTTCGATTTCCTTGGCCACGGTCACACCGTCCTTGGTGATGAGGGGGGAGCCGAATTTCTTGTCGATCACCACGTTGCGGCCGGCAGGACCCAGCGTGCTTTTAACAGCCTTGGCGATCTGTTCCACGCCGCGGAGCAGCGCCTGGCGAGCGGTTTCATCAAATTGGATTTGTTTAGCCATAATATCAGGTTTTTAAAGATGTGTGTGAATAAATAAGGTTGGTTTAGCCGATGATGGCCAGAATGTCGTTTTCAGACAGGATCAGATAATCTTCTCCGTCCAGCTTGATTTCCGTACCGCCGTACTTGGAAATGAGAACCCGGTCGCCGGGCTTGACGGTGAATTCGATCAGGGCACCCTTGTCGTCGCGGCCTCCGGTGCCTACGGAGATCACTTCCGCTTCCTGCGGTTTTTCCTTGGCGGTGTCCGGCAGGAACAGGCCGCCGGCGGTTTTGGTTTCAGCTTCAATGCGCTTGACCAGCACACGTTGTCCGAGGGGTTTGATGTTAGCCATAGTATGTTGTGTTTGTTTTATTGTAGATGAATATATGGATGTAATGTTCCGGAGGGAGGAGGAAGGTTTCCCCCGCCCTCCGGAAAAGGTTTATTTGTCGTCGTCGACGATTTCGGCGTCCACCACGCGGCCTTTCGCCTTGCGGGGGCCGTCGGAAGCTTCTTCCTCAGGAGCGGCTCCCGGCATGGGGCCGGACGCACCGGCGGACTGCTGGGCGGCTTCCGCTGCCTTGTAAAGGGCTTCCAGTTTGGCTTCCAGGTCGCTCTTGCCGGACTTGATAGCCTCATAGTCCTTCCTGGAAATGGCTTCCTTCAACTTGGCCACCTTGCCTTCGATGTCGCTCTTGAGGTCCGCGGGCAGCTTGTCGCCCATGTCCTTGAGCTGGCGTTCCACGGAGAAGCAGAGGGAGTCGGCCTGGTTGACGGTGTCAATCTCTTCGGCGCGCTTCTTGTCTTCTTCCGCATGGGCTTCCGCATCGCGCTTGGCGCGTTCGATTTCATCCTTGGACAGGCCGCTGGAACCCTGAATGGAAATCTTCTGTTCCTTGCCGGTACCCTTATCCTTGGCGGAAACGTGCAGAATGCCGTTGGCGTCAATGTCGAAGGTGACTTCAATCTGAGGCACGCCGCGGGGAGCCGGGGAAATGCCGTCCAGCTTGAAGTTGCCGAGAAGCTTGTTGTCCTCAAACATCTTGCGTTCGCCCTGGCACACGCGGATATCCACGGCGGGCTGGTTGTCCGCGGCGGTGGAGAACACTTGGCTCTTGCGCACGGGGATGGTCGTATTGCGGTCGATCATCGGAGTGGCGATGCCGCCCATCGTTTCAATGGACAGCGTCAGGGGAGTCACGTCCAGCAGCAGAACGTCGTTCACGTCGCCCTGAAGCACGCCGCCCTGAATAGCGGCGCCCACGGCCACTACTTCGTCCGGGTTCACGCCCTTGTGGGGTTCCTTGCCGGCCAGCGTATGGGCCATTTCCTGAACGGCAGGCATGCGGGTCATGCCGCCCACCAGCACCAGTTCGTCAATGTCGCCGGTTTTCAGGCCGGAGGCGGAAATGCAGTCCAACACGGGCTTGCGGGTGCGGTCCAGCAGGTCTTCCGTAAGCTGTTCCAGCTTGGGACGGCTCAGCGTCAGCTGAATATGCTTGGGGCCGGAAGCGTCCGCCGTGATGAACGGCAGGCTGATATCGTAACTCTGTGTGGAGGAAAGGGCAATCTTGGCCTTTTCGGCTTCTTCCTTGATGCGCTGGATGGCGTCCGGCTGATTGGAAAGGTCCATGCCGGAATCCTTCTTGAACTCATCCATGATCCAGGAAATGATCGCGTTGTCCCAGTCGTCGCCGCCCAGGTGGGTGTCGCCGTCGGAAGCTTTTACTTCGAAGACGCCGTCGCCGATTTCCAGCACGGAAATATCGAAGGTGCCGCCGCCAAGGTCATAAACGGCGATGTTTTCATTGGACTTCTTGTCCAGGCCGTAGGCCAGGGCCGCAGCGGTCGGTTCGTTGATGATGCGGCGCACTTTCAGGCCGGCGATTTCACCGGCGGCCTTGGTCGCGTTGCGCTGGGCGTCGTTGAAATAGGCGGGAACGGTAATCACGGCTTCCGTGATGGTTTCGCCCAGTTTCGATTCAGCGTCGGATTTCAGCTTGGCCAGCACCATGGAAGCGATTTCCTGGGGTGAGAAAGTCTTCTTTTCACCGCCCACTTCCACGCGGATGTAAGCGTCCCCGTTGGGAGCTTCCACGATTTCATAAGGAACCTTTTTATCCTCGTCCGTCAGCTCGCTGTACTTGCGGCCGATCAGGCGCTTGGAGGAAAACACGGTGTTCTTCGGATTGGTCACCGCCTGGCGTTTGGCGGCCTGCCCCACGAGACGTTCACCGCTTTTGGTGAAGGCCACAATGGAGGGAGTGGTGCGCGCACCTTCGCTGTTTTCAAGAACGGTCGCCTGACCGCCTTCCATCACAGCCATGCACGAGTTGGTCGTGCCCAAGTCAATTCCTAATATTTTAGCCATATCGTTATGTTAGATTGTTTTGAATGGATTCCGTTGAGATTTGATCTCCCTATGACCTGAAGTGTCATACAGGCAAACTCATGTTCATGCCCTACTTGGTGCAAATGCCATGCCAGCCCCGTTCAAATAGGGCATAAACATAATAATCCTCTGTATATCAAAAATGAATGGATTTTACAACTTCTCCACTAATTTTCCTGGCGCATCCAAAAGAGACATTTTGTCACACCAAAATAGTGACAAAATGTCTCACCTGGTCACTTTGTCCCATCTGCCGGGACACGTGCGGCGGCTTCCGGCTCCGCGTTTTTTCCAGTGGTCCCGGAACCGCAGCACTCCCCATAGGCCAGGCGTTTCATGAAATCCTTGTAAAGCAGCGTTTCCATCCGGCCGTCGGCATATTCCACCACCGCACTCATGGTTTCCACCCAGTCTCCGCAATTCAGATAGCGTATATCCCCCACCATGGCGTCCGCCGGATGGTGCACATGCCCGGCGATGATCCCTTCGCACTGTCTTTTGACCGCCAGATTCTGAAGCTGTTCCTCATACTTGCCGATGAAATTGACGGCGGATTTCACCTTTCCCTTGATGGCGCGGGAAACGGAATAATACTCCTTGCCGCACCAGACACGGTACCTGTTGTACAGACGGTTGACCATCAGCAGCACGTCGTAGCCCAGGGAGCCGAGCACCGCCAGCCACCGGTGATTGGTGGAAATGGCGTCAAACCCGTCGCCGTGCACGCACAGGTAACGGCGGCCGTCCGCCGCCCCGTGAACATATTCCTTGGCGATGTGCAGCCGCCCCAGGGCGAAGGGAAGAAACCGCTCCAGAACGTCGTCGTGATTCCCGCGCAGGTACAGTACTTCCACGTCCTCCTGTTCCATCTTCTTCAACAGAGTGCGGATAAAACGCGTATGCCGCCTGCGCCAGCGGCTGCCGCGGGAAAGAGCCCAAGCATCCACAATGTCCCCCACCAGCACGATCTTTTCCGCCCGGATATGCTTCAGGAACCTGCGGCATTCGTCCGCCTTGGAATCCTTGGTCCCCAGGTGAATATCGGAAAGAAACACCGTACGGCACTCCAGCACCGCACCGCATGGGGAACGCGCGCATCCCGCGCCGTTCTCCTCACAGGCTACGGAAGCAAGAATTTCCTCAAACCGGTCGCAGACGGCGTCCCAGGTTCTGAAACGGACGGTCTGCCGCCCCTGTTCTCCCAGCCTGCGGACCAGCTCCGCATCCTGAAGCAGCCGGCACATGGCCGCATAAAAGCCCTCTATATCCCCCTTCTCCGCCTGCAGGCCGTTCACACCGTTGAGCACCACGTCTGCGGACGCGGCATAACGGTAGCTCACCGTTGCCAGCCCGCTGGCCATCCCTTCCAGAAGCACGTTGCCGAAGGTTTCCGTCTCACTGGCGAACAATAGCACATCCATTCCCGCATAATGACGTGCCAAGTCCTCCCCGCTGCGGGCGCCGCAAAACACGGCGTCCGGAAACTCGCTGCGCAAGCCGCTCATCATGGGCCCGTCACCCACCACAACCATTTTCATGCCGCAATCCGGGAACTCCCGCTGCAGACGGGTATAAAGGCTCAGAACCGTAATCAGGTTCTTTTCCCGGGCCAGGCGCCCCACCACTCCAAATACGACTTCATCCCGCCAGACGCCCCAGGACTGACGCAGGGAAACATCCCTTTTTCCGGGATCAAACAAAACGACATCCACACCGCGCCCCATGACGGCCAGCCTCTCAAAACCAAGCTCGCTCAGGGAAATGAACATTTCTTCCGTAGGTACTACGGTCAATCTGGCCTGATTGTGCAATTTGCGCAAATAATTCACGGCGGCATTCTCCAGCCCTGAAAAATTGTAATTCTTCATATACTGGTGGAAATTGGTGTGGAACCCCATCACCACGGGAATCTCCAGCGCCCGCGCCGCCTTGGCCGCAGATGCGCCCATGGGGCTTTCCGTAGCGATGTACACCACGTCCGGCCTCTTCCTCATCCACCGGGAACGGAACCTGTCCACGGAAGGCAGCCCTATCTTCACTTCATGGTAAATGGGAAGAGACAGGGACGGCATGGCTGTTTCGCCCGGCACGCATACGCCCCCACGTTCGGATGCCCTCAAAACATGCACCAAATGGCCCCGGGCCTTAAGTCCCTGCACCAGACGGCCAAGAGTCATGGCCACGCCATTCACGTCCGGCGCATAGGTATCCGTCACTAAATCAATTCTCATGCCCCGGTACCATGAACCGGAGCATCTGGTCAAACAAGCCGGGCAGCGCAACAAAATTGTCACCGGCCATCGTTAGCCGGCGTGGCCGCCGGACTGAAAAACCACCTGATGACAGCCGCCTTCCCCCATTTCCACACACATTCAGTTACCCTCAGCCATGCTAATAACTGACAACAAGCCACATAAACAATTGTCTGTTGGGACCGCGCATTAGGAATCCGGCGTCAATACTAGTTTTTCATATCAAATGCCTTTCTCCAATTCAATCCATTATTATCCCGGAGGAAGATCAAATAGAAAATATCTGTTAGATGATAACATAATTTCTTGAACATAATCGTGATTCGACTTATTTTATCTATGTTGTTCATTTCAACCGGATTCCTAATTCGTTATTGAAATAACCAACAACCCCAACCTCAACACATCCCAATGAAACCTATAGCCTATTACAGCTATGCAACCGCATTGTGCACAGCCTTCTGCTGCCATGCCTCGCCGCTTTACGGCCCTTTGGAAACAGGAATGCAGGAATCCCAATTGCTGAGTTCTCTGAAATCTTGCAAATCCCTTGAAGGCCCCGGCACGGACGCCTACTTGAGCCGGACCGGACTCAACGGAGCCTTCAAGACGAAAAAGCCCATCGGCGGACTCTACTTTTCCCTTCACTTTGACTACGACAAAGAGGGGGCACTGAGATCCGTTTCCTTCTATTCCAACTCAAAAGTGAGCAAGGATGAATACGATACGCGCCTAAAATCCCTGTATAAGCGCATGCTGAACGGACTGACGGGGCTTTACGGACCGCCCATGAACATGCCGGACTGGATTGAAAAGGATTCCCTCCCGGCGGATCGGGTCATGTACATGCACATGTGGCGCATCCAGCCGGGCTGTTTCCTGATGTCCGGCCTGGCAAACGCGGGAGCCTCCGGCTACATGCCCATCTTCCGCTTTTCCCCGCCCTCCGGCATGCCGCCCAAATCCAAAAAGGACCGGGACAAGCTGAAATCCGAATGGGCAGCCATTCCGGAATTCTACGAATTCGCGAAAGCCGAGAGATTCCTCTCCAATGCCGTCTTCGCCATGTCCCACAAAAAGCATCCGGAAGCCCTGCAGCATTTCCAGAAAGCTGCCGACCTCGGCAGTCCCAACGGTTACTGGGGACTGGCCCATCTTTACCGGTTGGGGACGGACGGAGTGGAAAAAAATACGCAGCTGGCCGAAGAATACACGAGAAAAGCTGCCCTGGCAGGATTTGCCCGTGCCGCCATGAAATATGGAAACACGTGGGAAAAAGCCTGCAAGGCACTCGACTTCAATGAAGCGGAAGCCACGGAATGGATCAACCGGAACAAACGGGCCGCCAGAGCCGGCTATGCCTCCGAGCAATACAACATGGGAATCATGTACCAGCACGGATTTGGCGTGGAACGCAACCTGGACACGGCAAGGGAATGGCTGCAGAAAGCGGCGGACCAGGGCCATGTTCAGGCACAGGCGGCATTGAAAAAACTTCCGGAAGCTCCGGCAGGAGAACCATTATTAATCTAACCCTTTCCCAACAAACACACCCAGAAAAGCCGGCTGCCACCTCATTAACGGCTTATGCAGTCGCTCCGGCAATTCCCTATGAAAACCACGGAACTGGCAGGGAAGCGGGTTATCCGCTTCCCTGCCAAAGTCCGGAATGGGAAATTGCCGCCAGGGACGGCGTTTTCCACCATCCCGCTCTCAGCAGATCCTCGGCAGCTGCATGCCGGACGGCATGCCAAGTACCCGCTCCACGCCCAGTCTGCCCTTCATCAGCAGGGGAGCCGTCCTGAACTCTTCCACCCGGCCAACCAGACAGGCCCCGGAGGAAACGCCGCAACCGCGCATCAGGCGCAATGCCTCATCTTCATATTCTCCGGGCAAAATCGCGAGATAACGCCCTTCGCACGCTACTTGCAGCGGGTCCAGCCCCAGCAAACCGCACGCGGCCCTCACGTCATCCCGGACTGGAATGGACATCTCATCCAGCCTCACTGTCAGCCCGGAAGCCTCCGCAATCTCTGAAAGAGTGGCCGTCAAACCGCCACGGGTCACGTCACGCAGGCAATGCACGGGAATCCCGGCCCGAATCAACGCAGCCACGGACTCATGAAGGGGAGCCGAATCACTGCACAAAGCTTCACCAAAGGACAATCCCGCCCTCAGGCTCATGATCGTCATGCCATGCCTGCCCAAATCCCCGCTGAGCAGGATGGAATCCCCCGGACGCACGGAAGAAGGGCTGATCTCCAAATCATGCGGCACTGCTCCCACCCCGGCGGTATTGATATAAATACCATCGCCTTTTCCCCGTTCCACTACCTTCGTATCCCCTGTGACGATGCGCACGCCCGCCAGACGGGCAGCCTCAGCCATGGAGTGTACCACTCTGTTCAGGACGTCCAGCGGAAGCCCCTCCTCCAAAATGAACCCCGCCGTCAGGTACAGCGGTTCCGCTCCGCTCATGGCCAGATCATTCACCGTGCCGTGAACGGCCAGGGAACCGATATTGCCGCCCGGAAACTCCAGGGGCTGAACCACAAAGCTGTCCGTCGTCACCGCCAGGCGCCCTGCAGGAGAAGACAGAACGGCGGAATCATTCTGCACGCTGCCGGACGGAGAACCGAAGGCTTCCAGAAACACGGAGCGGATCAGGTCATTCATCAGGCGGCCACCGCCGCCGTGAGCCATCTGGATGCGGTCGGAAACGGATTCTGGAACGGGACACTCAAACATAAGAAATAAAAATCAGCTTCTTTTATAGCGGTAATAGGCCGCACAGGCCCCTTCCCCGGACACCATGGGAGCCCCCAATGGAGTCAGCGGCGTACAGGAAGAACCGAAATGCGGGCATTCCACCGGCCTCAGCAAACCGCGCAGCACCTGCCCGGCCATGCAGCCGGAAGCCTCATCCGCCGTGCCGTCACAGGCGCGGCAGTCAAAACGGACGGAAGCATCCATATCCCGCCATTCCAGTCGCACCTTCATGCCGCCGCCCGGTATCAGCCCCAGCCCGCGCCAATGACGGTCCTCCGTTTCAAAAACCTCTTCCATCCGCTTCCTGGCGGCTGCGTTCCCTTCCGGCTTAACGTAACGCGGATAGGCGTTCCGGACGCCATGCTCCCCGGCCTCAAGCTGGCGGACACACATCAGAATACCGCAGAGCAGGTCCGTTCCTTCAAATCCGGTAACCGTCATCGGCACCCGGTAGCGTTCGGCAAGACGCCTGTAATCCCCCTCCCCCGTCACGGCGCACACATGGCCGGGAGCCAGAAAGCCGTCCGGCCTTCCTTCCTGCTGGTCCATCAGCCATTCCAAGGCGGGAGGAACCTGCACATGGGCGCAAAGCACGGAAAAATTGGCATGTCCCAGGGCACGCGCCTGCTGCATGGCCAGCGCCGTGGCCGGAGCGGTAGTCTCAAAACCCACGGCAAAAAACACCACGTCCAGACCGGGATTGTCTCCCGCCAGCGCAACGGCCTCCAGAGGAGAATACATTAGCCGGACATCCCCGCCGCGCGCTTTGGCGGACAGTAAATCCCCGCGGGAGCCCGGCACCCTCATCATGTCACCGTAACTGCACAAAACCACACCCGGCCTGAGACTCAGCTCCACGGCCCTGTCAATCAAATCCACGGAAGTGACACAGACAGGGCAGCCGGGCCCGTGAATCAGGCGCAGCCCCGGCGGAAGCAGTTCCTCCAGCCCCAGGGAAGCGATCGCATGAGTCTGGCCGCCGCACACCTCCATCACCGCCCACGGGCGCGTAACGGTGTGATGCAGATCATCAAGCAGTTGATAAACTTCCTCCTGCATAAACTCGGCGAGCAAATCTTCCTGTCAGCCGGATAAACGGCCCTCACACGGGTTCGGAATTCTCCACGATCTCGCGCATCTCCCTCCGCGTCTCAAGGGCGGTTTCCTCATCCAGCACGCTCAGGGCCATTCCCACATGCACAATAACGTAACTCCCCACCTCCGCTTCCGGCACGCAGGCCAGATTCACTTCCCGCGTCACTCCGCCGAAATCCACCACGCCCAGGCGGAACAGGGGATCTTTTTCATGAACGCTTACGATTTTTCCGGGAACGGCCAAACACATACTTTATCCTTTCCATTGACGAACGGCAGCCGCCGCCTGCCCCAGGGAAATCCCTCCGTCATTGCAGGGGACGCGCTGCGGCAGCGACAAAACGCACGCCCTAGACTGCGCCATGCCCATCAGGCCTTCAAGCAAAAACGCATTTTGAAAGCAGCCGCCTCCCAGCACCAGCCTGTCCTGGGAAAAACGCTCCGCCACATCAAACACCAGGTTCACGAGGCTTTCATGAAACTTCCGGGCTATCCGGCAACGGGAAACACCGGCCAGCAAATCATCATTCAAGGCCTTCAGAACGGGTCTCCAGTCCAGCTCCAGCAGGCCGCCTTCCTCATGCATCACCCATTCGTACGAATCGCCCTCCGGGCCGTCTTCGGGAAGGGAGGCGGCCCAAGACTCCAGCACCATGGCGGCATGGCCTTCGCATCCCGCCGCACCGTCAAAACCGCACCAGAACGCCACCGCATCAAACAGCCTCCCCATGGAAGACGTTGCCGGGCAATGAACATGCCGCTCCATCATCGTTTCCAGAGCCTGCCGCTTCCGGGGAGGAATTCCGTGCTCCAGACGCCGGAGCAGTCCATCCGGCCGCCACTCAGCCATTTGCCGGGCCAGGGCGCAGGCGCAGCGGGCGGGCTCCTTCACCGCTTCATCCCCACCGGGCAGCAGAAACGGCCTGATCCGCGCCACCCGTTTGGGAGCACCCTGCTCCTCCATGATAAAAAACTCACCACCCCACACCGTTCCATCCGTGCCGAACCCCGTTCCGTCCCAGGCTACGCCCAGGGCGGGGAAAGGAGTTCCATTCTCTGCGGCGCAGGCAAGCACATGCGCCTGATGATGCTGTACGGGAAAAACGGAAACACCCCATTCCCTGGCCAAACGCCGGGCGAGGGTTGCCGTCGGGTTATCCGGATGGGCGTCCACGGCAATCACATCCGGCACGGCCTTCAAGGTACTTCCCAAAACTTCCACCGTCCGCTCAAAAGCGTGCAGGGCGGCGGCGCTGTCCAAATCCCCCAGATGCTGGCTCATCACGGCCACGCCATCCTTCAGCCAGCAAACGGTATTTTTCAACCCGGAGCCGAGAGCCAGCACCTTAGGCGCCTCCGGCGCGGTGCGCCATACAGGCCGGGGCGCATAACCGCGGGCCCGGCGCACCATCATGGTTCTGCCACCCGCCACGCGCACCACGGAATCATCCACCGGACGCACGATCGGCCGGTCGTGCACGAAAAACACGTCCGCCGCGTTCTCCAGCTTCTGCAACGCCTCTTCCACGGAAATGCACAAAGGCTCCCCGCTCAAATTGCCGCTGGTCACCACGAGAGGCTTTCTCCACATATCCATCAGCAGCGCATGCACCGGGGAAGACGGCAGCATAATACCGGCAAAACGGCTGAACATGCATACGGAAGGCGCTAAATCCACATTCTTCCTCTTGACCGCCAGTACGATGGGCGCCTCGGGAGACGCCAGCAGCCGTTTCTCCTCCTCCGTCAAATGACACAGAGCCTCCGCCGCAGCCATGTCCGGCACCATCACGGCAAACGGCTTGGCATCCCTCCCCTTCAGCTTCCTCAGCCGTCTGACGGCTCCTTCGGACGCGGCATCTGCCAGCAACTGGAAACCGCCCACCCCCATGAGAGCCACAATCAGGCCGTCCGCCAGCACCCAGGCCACCTGAGCCGCAGGGGTATCAAAACCGTGGCCGAAGCCCAGCTCGGAACCATCTGAAAACAACACCTTCATGGAAGGCCCGCATTCCGGGCAGGCGATGGGCTGGGCATGGAAACGCCGGTCCCCCATGTCCTGGTACTCCTTCATGCATTCCGGACACATCCGGAACCCCTTCATGCTGGTTCCGGAGCGGTCATAAGGCATGGACTCAATAATGGAATAACGGGGACCGCAATGGGTACAGTTGGTAAAAGGATAATGATAGCGCCGGGAAGACGGGTCGCGCATCTCCCGGAGGCATTCCGGGCACGGAGCCAAGTCCGGCAGCATGATCGGCACGCCGCCGGAAGCGGGATCGCTCTCCAAAATCAGGAACTCTTCATACCCGGCAGGCTCGCAAACGGTCTGTTCCGTTCCGTAAACGCGGGCATGTTCCGGCAGGCTTTCCATCAATTCCGCAAAAAAACGTTCGGCATCCCCCGCATCTCCCTCCACGCGGATCTCCACGCCGGACTCCGTATTGCGCACGAAGCCTTTCAGGCCGAAACGCGAGGCCAGCCGATACACGTGGGGCCGGAAGCCGACCCCCTGAACCATGCCGGTAATGTCGATCTTCAAGGCTGAAACAGCCTGTTCAATGGTGATGGTGGACATGCTCCTGAACTCTTCCTGAACGAATGCGGCGCACCCGTTCCTCAATCTCCCCGCACCAAATATCCATTCCTTCCCCTGTCTTGGAAGACAACTCAATCACGCGCGCGTGATGGGCCACCTTGTTCAGAGCCGCCAGCGCGGCATCCCGGTCAAAATCCACGGCATCCGCCAAATCCGACTTAGTCACCAGGGCCACGTCTGCGGAATGGAACATGGGGGGATACTTCAAAGGCTTGTCCTCCCCTTCCGTGACGGAAAGCAGGACCACGCGCATCCCTTCCCCCAAATCATAGGAAGCGGGACACACCAGGTTCCCCACATTCTCAATCACCAGCACATCCAGGTCATCAAGCGGCATCCGCTTCATCGCCTCCGCAATCATGCGGGCATCCAGATGGCACATTGTACCGGTGGTAATCTGCACTACGGGAATATCCGCACGGCTCAGGCGTTCGGCGTCATGATCCGTAGCCAGGTCTCCAACAATCACCCCCATTCTGACACGGTTCCTCAACATCTCCGCCGTCTTCTGCAGCAGGGATGTCTTGCCGGAGCCGGGAGAGGAAAATACATTGATGACCAGCAGCTTCTTTGCTTCAAAAAAACCTCTGTTGCGTTCCGCCAAACGGTCATTGGCATCCAGCACGGGAACATGGACGTCCATGCCGTGGGCGTGTCCTTCATGGGTGTGTTCACCTCCGCATCCGCAATCTTTACACATAATCAATACTGATATTTGATTCAGAAAAAGTGAATCTTTCTCACTTATCCTATGTCATACCTTCTCCCGGTCAAATAAAAACGCCGCGTTTTCCAATAAACAAAAGGGCCTTATTGGGAATTTCCCGCTCCGGCACATCTCTGCCGGGGAAGGGCCAGCCGCATGTACACCAAATCGACGGCCCGGGCAAGGCGCTCCGTCATATACCCGCCTTCCTCCAACTCCTTCACGGCGGCGTCAAGCCTTCCGGCCGCCATTCTTATCTCATGCGCCCACGGTATCCCTATATCTTCCTGTATAACCATATCTTTTGCCAATACAGCCAAATTCTGAATATCCCATAAGGAAAAATCCTTTTTCCACAACTCCTTCACAACCTCCTGGTCTCCTTCCCCTGCCCCGGCCTTCTTCAGAATAGACCTAACCTCCTCCACATGCCTGGAAACGCTCACGGCCAAATACTCAAAGAGGCAGGGAGGCAAGAGGGAAAAGGCACCCTTCCGTCCATCCTCATGAAAAACGGTCTTTCCCCAAAAACATCTTTCCATGATTTGGTACACATCCATGATTCCGTTACAAATCACATCATCCATTAATCCGTCCCGAAAAAAGCTGTCCACAGCTTCATCCAGAATTCCTCTTTGGACACATGCAAATTCCTTTGCTTCCACAGCCTCCCGGGAACGCAATAATTCGGGAGAATACCTTGTCCTGCCTGTAACCATCATGACATTACGGGCATCTATTTTAAGAACCGTTACAGTAGCTTTATCAAACTCATCCCGTACATCGGAATCCAGACGCGGCCTTTCTCTCACACTTTTCAGTAAGTAAATCGCCTTCTCGACAATCTTGTTGCCCTCCTTCAAATCATACTGCAAGCTCTTCAAAGGATCGGGGCCCATCTCCCTGCCCAGTACAGCCTCAGGCATGCAGGCGGCAACCAGAACACAGGCAATGGGAAAAACACGTACCATCATTGGAATAAGGCAATTATTTCCAAAGAATAATCTTATTGCCATGAAACACAACTCAAATTCACGCTGTTCCCCTTCTGCATCAGCATCTTTCTTCATCACCTGCTCCGGCCATGGCCGCCCATGCCTTTTCCTTTGAAATTCCTTCATCATAAGTATGTGGGCTTGCCAAGGCATTAAAATCCTGTAAACTATTTCGTCCTCAGTTAACATTCCTTTACTCAGGTTATGCCAGACGCTCGCTTTCAACCACTTCCCGGATTCCGCGACTTCTCCCCGGCGGACTGCGCCGTACGCAACTACCTCTTTGACGCATGGAAAAGGGTGGCGCACCGCTACGGATTCCTGGAATGGGAAGGCCCCACGGTGGAAGCCACGGAACTGTACCTGAAAAAAAGCGGAGGCGAACTGCCCACCCAGCTCTTCCGCTTCATGGACCAGGGGGAACGGGACATCACCATCCGCCCGGAACTGACGGCTTCCCTGGGACGCATCGCCGCCGCGTACCAGCGGGAATACACCAAGCCGCTCAAGTGGTTTGAAATTGGCTCCTGCTTCCGTTACGAAAAACCGCAAAAAGGGCGCCTGCGCGAATTTTACCAGTTCAACGCGGACATTCTGGGGGAAAGCTCCGCCTGGGCGGACTCCGAACTCATTGCCCTGGCTATCGACTGCATGAGGGAACTGGGCTTCACGCAGAATGACTTCATCGTCCGCGTCTCCGACCGTGAAGCCTGGATCAGGTTCGCTGCGGAACACGGCGTGCAGGAACAGGACATCCCTGTTTTCCTTGGTATCGTGGACAAATTCGAACGCGACCGTCCGGAAGAATGCCAGCGCAAGCTGGATGCCTTCAGCATCAGCCGCAACGATCTCGTGGACTTCATTGAAAACCCGCCTGCCGGAGCCTCCGAACGCTACGAAACCCTGCTGAAAGACCTGACGGCCCGCGGCCTGGAAACCTACGTAAAGCTGGACCTCTCCGTGGTCCGCGGCCTGGCGTACTACACCGGCCTGGTCTTTGAAATCTTTGACACGCAAAGAAGTCTGCGCGCCGTAGCCGGCGGAGGCCGGTACGACACCCTCGTGGCCGCCCTCTCCGGCAATGCGGTGGACATGCCCGCAACAGGTTTCGCCATGGGAGACGCCGTCATCGGCCATCTCATCGACCAGACGCCCCGCGCCAGGGCACTGAAAGAAGCGGCGCTGGCGGCCGCGGGATGTGACGTCTTCATCATACAAGCGTCCGAAAACCGCCGTGCGGAAGTACTCTCCATCGCCTCGGCCCTTCGTGACCAGGGCTACAGCGTGGACATCCCCCTGACCTTCACCAAATTCAACGGACAGATGCAGAAAGCCGTCAAATCCGGGGCACGTCTGGCCCTGGTGGTCGGCGATGAATTCCCCACCCTGGAACTGCGCGACCTGACGGCACGCACCTCCGCCCAAATAGTCATGGAAGACCTGTTCGACTCCATTGCAACCGCGGCGAACCTTGCCTGATCCAGCATTCACCACCATCCATTTCAAACAAAGATGAACTCATACCGCACTCATACCTGCAGCGAATTGCGCGCTGCGGACATTGGCAAGCCGACCACCCTCATCGGCTGGGTAGACTCCGTCCGCGACCACGGCGGCGTCATATTTATCGACTTGCGCGACCGCACCGGCATCACCCAGGCAGTCTTCCACCCGGAAGTCAGCCAGGATGTGGCCAGGGCGTCCCAGCAGCTCCGTTCCGAGGACATGATCCAAATCTCCGGCACGGTGGAAGCCCGCTTGAAAACGGACACGGTGGACACCACCAATGCGGACCTCCCCACCGGAGAAATCGAAGTCTCCGCCAATGCCCTCAACGTCATCAACAAGGCGGATGTGCTCCCCTTCCAGCTGGACCGGGCCCTCTCCAACGAAGACCTGCGCCTCAAATACCGTTTTCTGGACCTGCGCCGTCCCTCCATGGCCCGCAACATGCAGATCCGCCACCGCGTAACCAAAACCACGCGGGACTATCTGGATGAACACGGCTTCCTGGAAATTGAAACCCCCATCCTCTCCAAATCCACGCCGGAAGGCGCGCGCGACTTCCTGGTCCCCTCCCGTCTGGCCCCCGGCAAATTCTATGCCCTGCCCCAGGCGCCCCAGCAGTACAAACAGCTTCTCATGGTGGCGGGCATGGAACGCTACTTCCAGATTGCCCGCTGTTTCCGTGACGAAGACCTGCGCGCGGACCGCCAGCCGGAATTCACGCAGGTGGACATTGAAGCCTCCTTCATCACGCCGGAAGACATCTACAACCTGGTGGAAGGACTGCTCAAGCGCGTATACAAGGAAGCCCTGGACGTAGACATCCCCACCCCCTTCCCGCGCATGACCTGGAAGGAAGCCATGGACCAGTACGGCTCCGACAAGCCGGAACGCCGCTTCGGCATGAAACTCACGGACGTCTCCTCCATCTTTGAAAACAGCGGCTTCAAGGTATTCGCCTCCGCCGTGCAAAATGGCGGCGTGGTCAAGGCCATCAACGCCAAGGGCTTCGGAACCGCCTCCGTCGGTCAGATAGACACCCTCACGAAAACCGCCGTGGAAGCCGGAGCCAAGGGTCTAGCCTACATCAAAGTGCGTGAAGACGACTGGAGAAGCCCCATCTCCAAATTCCTTTCTGAAGAAGAAAAGCAGAAACTCACGGAAACCCTGGACATTGAAACCGGAGACCTCGTTCTCTTTGCCGCCGGTCCGTGGGAACCCTCCTGCGACATCCTGGGCCGCGTGCGCCTGCAATGCGCCGAATTCATGGAACTCCTCAAGGACAACAAGGAGCGCGACTTCCTGTGGGTCATTGAATTCCCCCTGCTCGGCTGGGATGAGGAAGAACAGCGCTGGGCGGCCATCCATCATCCGTTCACCCGTCCCGTCAAGGAAGACGAAGAAAAACTGCTCAAGGGAGAACTCTCCGCCGACCTCCGCGCCCAAGCTTACGACGTGGTACTCAACGGCACGGAACTCGGCGGCGGCTCTATCCGAATCCATGAACGCGACCTGCAATCCGCCATGTTCAAGGCCCTCGGCATCACGGAAGAACAGGCTCGCGAACAATTCGGGCACATCCTGGACGCCTTCAGCTTCGGAGCACCCCCACACGGCGGCCTGGCTCTGGGCCTGGACCGTCTGGTCATGATGATCTGTGATGCGGAATCCATTCGTGAAGTCATCGCCTTCCCGAAAAACAACCGCGGCGCGGACCTCATGAGCGACTCCCCCGCTCCGGCGGAAGAGCGCCAACTGCGCGACATTCACATTCAGGTGAAACTCCCCGCTAAAAAATAACATACCTTATCCCCCTCTTCAGGCCCCGGACGGAAACCTCTATTTCCTCCGGGGCCTTTCCATAAACCAGAACAAAAAATAAAACAGTCAAACCTGCCATCCATTTCCAGCGCCCTACCCCTATCACCCCTATCACCCCTATCACCCCTATCACCCCTATCACCCCTATCACCCCTATCACCCCTATTCCACGCTAAACGCGGCCGCTCTCATCCTACAACCGCACCCAATGCGGGCGGAACACATCCTGGTCATCCTTAATCTTTCCAGCAAACCACCTCTTTTGAATAAAAACCTTCTTTTGATCGCCCAAATAGGCGCCCCACCAGGAAAAAGAAGAACAGGAAAGAACTAATTCCTGACAGGTGGAAAGTTCCCGGAGCGCTTCGAAAGCGCCGTGATTATCGAGGGATAAATGGAACCGTGCAGCCTCCGGGACGGAAGTCACCAGCCGCAGGGCCTGAGCCGGGGAATCGGAAAAAATTACCACCTCCTTGATACCGGGGGAAAGCCGGCTAAGAGCTTCATGGAGAAACGGGACATCGGGAACATGATACAAATCGGTATGCTGCAGGTAATCCCCCATGCGGACATGTATTCCGGCACGTCCTGGTCGTACCGGAGCCGTCAACCTGCGGAACAGGAAACGCGCCTCCTCGTCAAACCCGGTAAAATACCGTTCGCTTTGAAAATATCCGCTCAGTGCCCCTCCCCGTACTGTTTTCGGTATATTTCGATATGAAAAACACGGTTCCTCGTACACCCAGGGAGCACCGTATCCGCCATCCGTTACACAGGCGGCTTCTTCGCCCAGCCATCTCCTTAACGCAAGGGTATCCGAATTGAAACGCCAGGGAACCCGGCATTCCAGACCATGCCTGAGGGCATGCCCATAAGCTGCGGCTATCTGGAAAAGCTGATTCCCCGTCCGGCAGCCGTGAAAAAAGCAAGCGGCAATAAAATCACTCTTCATAGCCCTCTTCCTGCAAAAGAAACCACCATCCGCTTCCTCATGCCAGTCGGCGGCGGAGATCTGCAATCCGGCGCAGCTCTTTCATCACGGGCAGGCGGTGGCGCTTGCCCAGAGGTGCAGGGGGAGGATTCCCCGTCGTTACCATCGTAAAACGCTGGTATCCCTTCACGTCCGGATAACGTCCCCAATAATAGGCCGTCCATCCGCTATCCGGAGCCTCCGGCCCATAGGGAGGGGTAACCAGATGCCTCTCCTCCCCAGGATACAAATTAAAAGCGCTGGTGCCGATCACGATATCTTCCGGGGCATCCGGCAACAGCTCCAGACCCCGTACATACTCCCGCACCCGTTTGGCGGCATGCGCCTTCATGCCGTACAGGCACCCGTAAATACGCTGCTCCACGGAACCGCTACCCCAGAAAATCAAATCCTTCCGGCCCGCAAAACACCGCAGCTCGTCTCCGGACATTATCACGGTATCCGCATCAATCTTCACCAAAGAATCCTCTTCATGGCACGCACTCCGGATCATTTCGTCAAGCATTCCCTCAATGCATTCCTTCCCTCTCAGATTACCGCCGCGCTCCCAGGTGGACACACGCCATTCAGCGCCAAGTTCCTCCGCCTGGAGTCGGACTCCATCCGGGCATGGATGCCTCCCGTCGTCAACCACCACCAGCCCCGCTTCCGGCAGTGCATGACGGACGCACAGCAAATTCTCCCTGACAAGATCCGCATCTCCCGCATACACGAACAAATGAACGTAAATCTTCAATTCCTCATTCATAATAAAAATCCTTTTACTTTCTCCTTCTGCATAGGACCTCCGGCATCATGTGCGGTCCGCCGGAAAAAGGCCACCCCTTTCCCCGGGCCTTGCCTCCTCCTTGCCGAAAACCAATGACCCCTTCCTCTCAGGAAATACCTCACCTCCCTTCCCTCCCCATGCCCCTTTCCTCAACTTCAATACCCCCAGCTTGATTCTGGACGCCATATTCTCCAAGGCATTTGAACGGGATGGAACCAGCCAGGCACTTAAAACGCTTCGATGAAGCAAACTCTCATCTGCTGCCATCACCTCCCCTGGAGTCAACCCGGAAAACAACCGGATCCACAAGGCCATCAACCCGCGGCTGATGAGAGAATCACTATCGGCATGAATCTGGACGACGCCGTCCTTCAACTCCAGATGAAGCCAGACCCGGTACTGACATCCCTGCAGCAACTGGACATCAGTCTTCCATTCCTCAGCCAACGGAACCAGAACATTCCCCTGCCGGATTAGAAAACCATACAAGGCTCCCTCCCCCGGCAGGTTCTCCAGTTCCTGAAGCAGAACACGCCCTCTTTGCTCAAAAGAACCTTTAAAATCCGCGGTCATTTCCGTTATGGCTGAACTGCGTACCAGGAAACCAAATACCTATCTCCAATGCTACTCTGTTCTACATCCCTTAGTTAACTTCATCAGAGGCCCCTCCTTTTCCGTAACATCCGGATCCGAAGCAATCTGAATACTCAAAATCCGGCATGGATGCTGCCGCTGTTCCGTCGCGCAATGCTGCAATCCATGGGTTAGAACCTTCAAATCGCCTTCCTGGTCATCCGTCTTCCAGCCGGAAATGCGCAGCCGATGACATCGAATCTCTCCATGACCGTTAACCTGATACCAAATCATCATGGTCCCGCCCTCATCCAAGCGGCCCTTCCTCCCTCCTATCCTCAGAATCTCATGATCCTGGGAAAGCTCTACTCCCGACCAGAAAATCCTCTTGCCATCTTTGCCGGACTGTCTCTTTACGGCAATCTTTCCTCCGGGAAACCATCCCATATGGAAAAGTAGACACCGTATCAGATAAGCGCGTCTTAACGCACACTCTTCGTGGTGAGTTCCCAGGCCGAGAGACTTTCTGGCTCCACAATATTTGTTTCCCCGGTCAATGGTCAGTCTAACCTTGTAACTTCCTGATGTATTCTTTCTTAATTCGATTGATCTAGAGATGGACATTCAAATATTCATACAATATCCAAAAACTATATATATAAAATCAAGTGGGCCTAGCAAAAAATGTTAGAAACAACACACAACGCAAATAAAACGAACGTATATTAAAAAATTTCAAATTCCAAAAAATCAAAAAAATGATGACATGGGAAAACAAGACCTCGTCTTCCCAATCAAAAAGCTATCATTCCCGGCAAAAAATCAGGTTTCAGACTCAACATTTCCGGAACGTAAAACCGTTCCTTTCATCTACTCGGAACCTCTCTGCCCACCAGAATTCCTGCTTCATTGAAACTTCTATCCTGAAAGGAGCGAAGGCATTACGTCCAGAATCCTGTAAAACTCCCTTGCAAACACCTTGCATCCAAACGGAATCTCACAGCCTAAGCCTTTGCTCAAATATTCATGGCTTCCTGCAACAATAGTTCCTAAATATATGAAAATTCACAATATTAGAGGAGAAGGAGGGAGCCACTTCAAATTGTCATTGTCCTTTTATGAGTATCAGAAAATCCATCCCCTCTTCTCACAAGCAAGTGGAATCCCAAATGCTTCCTTCATAGGAAAATCGACTTAAAATGAAAAACTTCTGGCTGATTAAACCGTCACGAAAAAACAACCAATCGCAAAACAGCCTCATAATGGGATGAAAAAGCTATCATTAAAATCAACTCTAAAAAAAGCTTTCCGGTTCCCTCATCATCGGTTCAAACTATAACTAGCTAATCGTAGCCATTCCATAACTAAAACATCTCTTCCAGGATGCTTCATCTCACTTGCAAAAAGAGTCCCTTGCAGGAGGGATATTTATCCGACCACGAATTGATGATCATTAATATTTCGAGTATGTTTCGTCAAGGAGGGTTCTTCCTATTCCCCTTTTATTTCTTTTCGTAAAAATCACGACTCTCATAAAAAAGCCGGGAGCTCTCAAAAAGTCCCGGCTTTAATATCTAATTCTTATCTTTGGGAATAGCTATTTTAATAAATACGATTTTTAAGAATTTCATGTATTTCTCTAGTAATACAGAACATACAACATTCTGCTGTGCACTTTATCACACCATTATTACTATATCTAATATAAATACTCAAAGAATTGCATAGCATATCTATATAAAAAGGCAGGGAATTTTCATCATAATCACGATATCCCAATGTAAAACAAAAACTCTTGCCATTCCTGGTGAGTTCATAAAATTCCATCTCCCTGTACACACCCTCTAATAACTTCATATTCTCTAAAAATACGTCACTTCCTACATCGGGAATTTTAGGATTATTGTTCTCCCGGATCCTCAACGTTTCAAATAGCCGGATCAGGGTTTCATATAACTTGGGAGATAAATCACATTCCACCCTTCTTTGAAATGGAGTACACTCACGCTCTTTCAGAAATAACAAATATTTTGCTACAAGCGTAGAAAACTGTTCAGGGCTTTTGAGAATGGAAGCATCCACCCCACGTTTCCACCAATCAACAGACAACTTATCGTTACAGGAAACTCCGCCGGATGTTCGAGAAATGGAATGTTCAATCATATCTTCCAACTGGCCTTCCAAAATAGAACCTACAGACCAATTGGTGTGCTTTCGGTCAAAGTAACTGAAATACTCGCCCGGATATTCCACAATAATCAGATATGCCTTATCCTTTCTGACTCCAATATAGGTTGTATTCTCACTCTTCGGGTTGCAATGCACAATGCCAATACTGTCCCGTGCATTAAATTGACCCACATCACCAGAAACAGAATATTCGGAACCCTCCAGATAGAGGGGGTGAGATTCCGTTTTAGGAAGCATATCTACCAACAAGAATTTGAATATAGCCTGACTCCTGGCTATTGCTAATACGATCTCCTTGTTTTGCTCTACTACATTCTCCTCCTTCTTTCCTGATACGTTTTCTTCTCCATGAGAGAGAAAAGTACCGAAAAGAAAAAGGCCGCAGAAGAGTATATATACTACACTGGATTTCATTCGCTTTTTCTTTTTTCTCCGTTTACAAATATTTCTCTTGTCTTCCTTGTTTTATGATCAAAAACACTTCTTGTTATTATCCCCTTACTATTTCTTGAAATAACAGCATAGTCAATACCAGGAGGAATTTTATAATCTGGATGCATTTTTATTTTAAGATGTGGAGGAGGAAACCCTAATATAGCCACCTGCTTGTCTGCATCACTTACTCTAGGATTACCATTCACATGGCAATGAACTCCCGCTACCATTTTATCTTCTTTCTTACAAGGTGGTGCTGTCTGCATTGCCATATTGTCATGGTTTCCTGGTGAGGATACTTTGGCTAGATAAAATTTTCCTGATTTGGAATCACAACAAACTCTTAATCCAAACTCACGCGTAGTGGGAGCAGACATGCGCGGCTCACCAGTATTATTTCTATTTTTATAATCCTGGTATTCCTTTAATTGCTGATTATAAAATGAATCAGAAGCCTGCTGCACAACTTCCATTCCAGCAAGAATGGCATCTTCAAGATCATCATACAATTGCGAAGCAAGTCCAAGAACATCTATACATGAATTAATTTTATTGTTAACAAATCCATATAGAAATTCACCACCTTCTTCACCAATCAGGTCCCTGGAAATCCATCTTCCATCCTGCGGATTGTAATGGCGGTAATTGTAGTAGATCAGCCCCAGGTCATCATCTCGGTATTCGCTGGAATAACGGAACGGCATTGATGAGGCCCAGGCACCTTCCTCTGTCAAGGTTTCTCCGTAGGGCGTGTACTCAAACCTCGCCTGCCGGGTTCCCGACGCGTCGTACAGGGCGCTCACACTCTTGAGCAGGTCGTGCGCCGCATAGCGCGTCCCCGCTACACTCTTGTCCGCGTTGTGCGTACACATGGCCAGCACGCGCGTCGCCACCGGTTCTGACGGATCCCAGAACCACGTGCCCAGCAAGGGCGGATTAGTCGTGTTTTGCGTACAGTCCATGCTCGCTATCATCAGATATCCCATATAGGCAAACCTTGTGCGCTTGGTCAAGGTATTTCCATTGTATTCCACTTTTTCCACACGGCGCCCAAGGTAGTCGTACACGCATTCCACTCTTTTGCTTCCCTGCGTAAAGACAACCGGCCGATTATCCGCGTTATACTGGACAGACCAGGTTCCCGTGGAAGTGTTCACGCCGGTCTGGTTGCCATCGGCGTCATACTCAGGCGTGAAGGGCGTTCCGGAACGTGTCATGGAAGTATATTGGTTCAGGTTATTGCTCTGGTAGGAGCTGGAAATCCCCTGTTCCGCCGCAGTCCGACGATTGCCGATGTTGTCATAGGCATAACTGAAGGAGCCGCCCGCATTCATCGTGTCTCCTATTAATTCGCCACGACCGTTATAGGCGTACGAATGACGGCGTGCAATGACCGTGGAACCCACATAATCCTCCCGTACAGAGGGACGCCTCATATTGTTCCAGGTATAGGCATGCTTGAGTGCAGGTGTGGCAGGGGCACCTTTCACATAGGCCATGGAGATCGGTAGTGGAAGATTGGCATGATACGCCGTGTTCCTGACCAAGCCGTTCGGATAGGTCAAACTATTGAGCCAGCCCGTGACCTCATCATACTCATAAGTAAAGGATGAACCATTGAACGACACGGCAGAAAGACGGTCTGCAGAATCGTACCCCATTAGGACCTGTTGCACCATTGTACCATGGAGAGAAAGTGTATACCCGGATAAACGCCCCAAGGAATCACGCTGATAGGCAAGCACGCTTTCCGTTAAACCGGAAGTTACCTCCGACGCCACTTCTTCAAATCCGGCATATTCCACACTCCGGGAACCGGAAGCATCCTGAATAGTAGAAATACGCTCCCTTCTATCATAGGTGATAAATACGGAAGGCGTTCCATCGCTATGCGTAACGGAACTCAACTTTCCTGTTATGTTATCGTACTCATATGTAGACACTACCCCTCGGGACTGCCTCCGGGTCACCACTCGTCCCCACTCATCATAAGTATAGGAAGTAAAGGATCCATCGGCATACGTTTTATTCAACAATATGTCCGAGATTGAATCATAATTCCAACGCGTTACATCCGCAGTGGAAGAAGGAATCGTATCAAGTGTGGCACTGGGGGAACGGTATGTATGCAAGGCTATAATATGGTCTCTGTCATCATATTCCCATTTCATGGGATAAACAGCCGTACCGTACCGGCAAGTCAACCGGCCCCGCAGATCATAAGAGGACCATGTTTGTTTTCCATCCGGCGCTGTAACACACTCCGGCAATCCCGTTGCGAAATCATACACAGTCGTGGTTATTTTCCCATCTTCGTCCTTCCTATGTATTTCCCTCCCTCCAATATCACTGGCAATGACTGCATCTTTTCCGCGCGCATCCCGAACCGTTAGCGTATCTCCCACAGTACTGTAAATACGGCTGTATTTGGTCACGGCTCCATTCATATCCGTTGAACGTATAAGATCGTTGTTTAAAATCACCTCTTCTTCCTCACTCTCACAACCATCTTTTCCGCGTAAAACACGGATGTTGCCGTTTTCGTTATAAACTTTTTCCCAAGACCAGCGACCATATTTATCCCTATAAAGTGTCAGTGAATCAAGGGAAGACAAAACAGCCTCCTTCCGAGAAACGAGTTCGTAGGTACACTCCGTCCAATCTACCATCCCCGGTCTTTCAAGTATCTCACAGTGTTCCTTAAAAACCAATTGCGCAGTTTCCTGAGGAATTCCGGAAGGAACCATAGGCAACTTCCTGAAGCACGTACTAAAATAGCGACCCACATACAGAGAAGGGTCATCCACAAAAAAACCTTTTTTTCTGCCTCTCAGATTTCCCAATTGATCATATTGACACCTGAACTCGATCCCATCCTGCATAGTCCCGCTTTCTATCAATCCCCTTGCATTGCGAACAAGAAGAAGCCTTGTACTGGTGTAAGGGTCGGTTGAGGAAACTGTTTTTTCATCCATAATAAGACGCCCCATTCCATCATATATAATACTTCCTATTTGCCTCCGATGGGAAGAATCCAAATAAATATACTTTCTAATTGCTGAGGTAAGGCTTCCTTCATACTCATAATAACGCGCCTCACGTCCCGTACCGGATTCTTCAGCTACCAGGCCTGACGGTAAAAGCCTGGTAACCAGCGTAGCCCCCGTAGGCAAGGTTTCCGTTGTCGTCAAGCCATCCGGAGAATAAGAATACAAGGTTATCCTTCCCAATTCATCCGTACGTGATACAATACGTCCTAATAGATCATAAGTCGTAAAGACAGCGGTTGCTTTATCTCCCGTAGAATTTTTTACGGACAGAGTATTGCCTGCCCCATCATAGGTCATTTCCGTAATGGAGTCCGGACAGGTGGATGTCATTTCCATCCCGTTCCAATTTTCCACCGGGACAGCGGAATCCCGTTCTATACATACCAAACGTTTGGCTCCGTCATAAATATAACGAGTCTGCAAGCCTCGTACATCCGTTTCCCACCGAGGACCGGTACAACTCCATTCCGCCGAGGAATGCAGACCATTGGCGTAATCCGTCCGAATTACCCGGTGGGAATGATCATAAGTCATCTGTTGAAAATCAACAGACACGAAATCGGAAGATACGTGGATCAGATGATCCGTAGCAATTTCATCCCCGTTTTCCGCATAGTAATGAACAGTTCTTGTGGAGTTGCCGGACACTATTACATGTTCGGCGCCCAATGTTTCCGTACATTTCCATGATGAGCCATATTCAGAACACAGGGCATATTCATAACGCCGCTCAGAACCATCCATGTTTACTTGCCTTTTAAGTCTTCCTTTTGCATAAATGCAGGATGGATGATCTACATACCATTCTGTTTTGGTTGGATTAGGATCAGCAAATGGCCCTGCACAAGTTTGCACGGCTATCTTAGAATAAATACCCGTGGAATTTGTATAAGTATACGAGATATCATGTATTTTCTCTACCTTCGTTCCGTTTACCAAACTCACGGTTTTGAACGTCAGCCTTCTATCACTGAATAATTCATCTGCATATGAATAGGAAGTTCTCATCTGGATACCTCCACACTACGGTTCCGTTCGCTGAATCACATTTCCGCTGGAATCATACTCCATCTCCACCACGGAGCCGTCCGGGCGCGTTTCCCTGACACGTTTGCCATAATTGGAGGAAGAAGCGTCACTGCCGTATTCATACGTCCACGTCCTTTCCAGCGGTGTTCCGTACCCTTCCGTCCGGGAGACAAGCACATCCCCATACATACGGCGCTGGTACACCTCTTTTTCCGCGGAGCACAGCACGGCATTATCCGTTCCGGCCACGCCGGTGTAAACGTACTTGAATTTTTCCTGCGTGTCCGTGTAATAGCCGCCGGCCACCATGGCCTGCCCGTTGGGTTCCTTGGCCACCACATATTCACTTCCCGGGGCCGGGCGGCACTGGGTCACAATGCTGATGGCATCATCCCCTTCCCCCTTGATCAGCGTAAGGTCGTCCGGATAAAGCCCGGCACGCCACTCGCTGGCGAAGCCGCCCGGTTCTTCAATGCGGAACGTCTGCAGCATCCTCTGGGCCACTTCCGGATGGTCTTCATCAACACCGCGGGCCACCAGAGTATCCTCTTCCAGGAAAGACCAGGAAAGCTTCCATGTCTTGATGGGAACGGCGTTATTGCGGACGGTGTAGATACCGTCGTTGCGGCGCCCCGTCACATCCTCCGGAGCATACCAGTTGATGCGCTGGACGTCTCTCAGGTCCAGCAGGCCGTCCGTTTTATTCCAGACCTGTTTTAGGCTGTACCAGGAAAGAGAGTTGAAGGATTCAACTTCGGAAGAAGGCCTTGAGTCATTTTCCGACCAGACAACCTGTAATTCCTCAGCCAGTTCCGCAGCGGTAATTTTCACGCCCAGCGGTGTGATGATATGTTGTAACAAAGGGAAATTGGGACGGAACCGGATGATGGTCCCGTCTCCCAGCACTTCCTCCAGATAGGCCGTGCCATCCACCGTGACGCGCCGCATCCTGTCGTTAAACTGCCCGGAACTCCCGTACGGCACGGCTGCACCCCCGGAGAGACTTGCCGAGGCAAAGTCGTAATAACGGGGAAAACCTCGTTCCGTCTTTACCACTGCCTGGGAAACATCGTCCGGCTCCGGACTGCCGCCGGAGACATTTGGAGCCTCCACCACTTCCAACCGCCGCTGGGAAACATGCTGGTACTGGAACGCCCTGCCCCAGCACAAGCTGGCATCCATCATATTCAAGTTCAGCATCAGACGTCCTCCGCTCAATTCGGACCATTTGGCAAACCGTCCGAATTCAATGGAAAAATCCACGCTATTGTTATCCGTACTGGCCGTTCCCGAATCGCCTTCTCCTCAAGGGCACGGATATTCCGTTTCCGGCCCCACGGGGCTGACGGGGTACCAGGTGTTGGGCCACGGCATGGGGGAAAAATCATCATCAGAGGCCATGGCCGCAGGATAATGTTGAAGGTCTCCGGACTGTTCCGGAACTGGCAGGTAATTATCGTTTTTGTTCATCTTGCTTTTCGTTGAATGTTTGCATCCGCCGGGAAAAGTGGAAAAACGCCGCCGGGCCTTTCCCTGAACCCATTCCCGGAGAATACGGTTATTGTTATTCAGCGGCGGCCTCGGAATTATCGGAAGTGCGGGGAACACCAAGCGTGCGGCGCAGGCACCTCATGACGGAAATCCGTGCAGAGCGCGCCACCTTGTCCTGGTAGCGCCGGCTCATGGAAACCACATCCATGTCCGCCAGGGATTCCGCAGACGGGAAAGTCATCCAGTTGTAATGTCCCCACAGGGGCCCTCCGGAGCCGCGCGTCCATGCCTTGGCGAGCAGCGGCGCTCCATCCGGGAACAAGGCGGTAAACGCCCCCAGCACCACCGCGCCTTCCGGACACTTCATCGTGGAGGAAGACTGTTCCAAATGCTGGAGGATGGCTTGCAAAACCGTGGGTTTCAAAGCATACAGTTCATTGCTCAGCAAACCGGAGCGCAGGCAGGTACCGCAGAGTCCGGAGCCGGAGCGTCCAAAATTCCTCAGGAAATCGGCGCACAGGACCAGATTGTCCGGTTTGGTGCGCACCAGCACATCCTCCGGATGCCGTATGGACTGGGCCATCAGGGAAAGGATGGAGACCGCATGGTCTGAAGACGTGTGCGTTTCTTTCAAAAGCTTCCATCCCACGGACAGGGGCCGCAGTACTTCCTTCACGGTCTGGGGGCACGGAGCCCGCTCGTCGTCCAGAACGACAATGCCCGCTTCCGGAGTGCTCCAGCGGATGCATTGGACCGCCTCCACCAGCAGAGGGGCATTATTCGCTTTACAGGGAATGAAAAACGTCATTCCCGGCTGTTCCGCAGGCATACCCTGCGCAGATTCTGATATGGACTGATTCATATGGATGATGGTTCAATTGAAATGATGCCTCGCATCGGCTCCATTTCTCCCATCATCTGTTGAAAACGCACCTTGTTCCTCAGGGCCTAGCCCGTTGATTCCAAAACTATTGAAACAATCATCAAGTGGCATGAGCCCTCCGTGGCAGGCTCTTCCCCCCACAAAACCGGAACACGGCGCGGCATGACTACTCCATCCGCATCCCAACCGAGCAGGAATCTTCTCATATCTCCCTCTCAACGCCCTTCACGTTTTCAATCATCAACCCTGCTTAAGTATTCCCTCCAACTACTCCATCCCCCGTCGGACAGAATGAACATTTCAGGAATTGCCTGCTCCATCACTTCAATTCATTCGCCAGCCCTTCGGCGAGCCCTTTCTCCATGGTTCATAAAAAACACTCGCGCTCAGGGGACACAGCCGCAGAACAAACCCCGCCTGCTCCCCGGAACATATACGACTGCCATGCGCCGTAATACCGGGAATCCGGAACGGACGCACTCAAAAACGGGAAAAGGGGCCGCCTTCTCTCTTCCCGGAAAATCACTTATCCTGCTCGTTGGAATGTTCCGGACCGGGGCCTTCCAGCTCGGCGGTAGCTCCCCGTTCCGGAGGCGGAGCCACCTCCAGAAATGTTTCAGTCACGGTTTCCGACGAATCGTCCGGTTTGATCACGACGGAGACGACACGATCCACCGCTTCACAAGAATCCGGGCACATCTCCTTTTTGGCCTCATTCACGGCACGAAGGGCAGTACGCTGGAATTCGTGCGTATGCACATCCGCCTGCTTCATGACCGGGGCCAGAATCATTCCCTGGTAAATAACCGCACCGATGATGACTACCAGGGCAATACATCCGCAAGTCAACGCCCCTTTGGCCATGCAGTAGGTTCTATTGTCATTCCGCCTCACCGCGACGACTCCCAGAACCACGGACAAAATGGCACAAAGCAGCCCGGGAATAACTGCCACCCAACCCAGACACGGAAGAAAGGCGAGAAGGGCGAGTACCAATCCGATAATACCTAACACCAGCGCCGCAATCGGCGAAACAGGCTCGCGAACAGGACGAATTCCGTCCGAATCATTTGACTTGTCCATAATTCATTTTTTCATTGGCATTTCCCATTCGGGAAACGTTCTTGAAAGTAAAGAATTCGGACAAAAACTGTCAAGGTGCCTTTCCGTTACGCATAAAACGCCATGGTTGCTTCCAGGGACATCAGGTCCCCCGCACGCCTCCGCCGGATGATACCGCAACACCGGGAAACAAAAACAATTATTGAAATTTAAGAAATGTTGGAAATCAGATTTTCCTGCCTTATGAACTCCCTCTCTTCATGACGGGAATTAAATGAAAGAACATGACGTCACAGCCCGGCAAACAAGGAAAATCCCTGAAATGGCACCCATTCACCGTTCCCGCAGGCCGGAATCCATATCCTTTCCTCTGCGCCTCTTCATCAACACCCACAACACGTAAATCACGGCGGCTCCGCCGTTGAGCAGGCCGATGGAGAACCAGAACGGGGCTCCCTTGTTCCATTCCCACGCCTCGCGTACATGGCCGTTCGCCATTTCTGCATAACCGCGGGTCATGCCGCACAGGGGACATTCCTGATGGGGGACGGCAACGGCAGCGGCTATGGAATTCATCCCTCCCGGACTAATCAGCAAAGCCATGACGGAAGGGATCAGCAGCATAAGGGACAATCCCGCCCACACGGGGAGCCATACTTTCCTGATCATGCCGAACAAATCATGGCGGGAATGCCTGACATCCCCGCCATGTAACATATAAATGATCCGGGGAAAAACCTCCTTCCCGGCCTTTAAAGAGTATCGTACGTTTCTTCCCTTTCGGCGGCAGGCGCAGCGGGAGCGGCGGGGGCGTGAACCTGCCGCATCCGGCGGGATTCCCCTCTCTTCGGCATTTCCTTGGCCCCGTCATCCACACACTTCTGAATTTCCATCCTGTGTTCTTCCGCGAAGGCGGAAGCGGAGCTGAACATCCATACCTGGGCTCCGCAGGCCGCCAACGTCAGCACGATGGCAATAATGGAAACGACAAGCGCGCCCTTGGGAGACCCCTTGCTCACGGCCACAATGCTCATGATCAACGCGATAATGGCAAGAAGACCGGCGGGGATCAGGGCTACCCAGCCCAGGCACGGGAAAAAGCCTATCAATGCAAGAACCAGGGCAATAATGCCGAGGACCAGGGCGGCCGTGCAGGAAGGGGAACCACTGCAGCAGGACGGATTTTGGGGGAAAGCGGGATCGTTCATCATCGTATTATTCCTATATGGGGTTGTTGAAATTCCTTCTTGGAATCGTTGTGTCCGTCCTACTGGAATATCCATCTCCTGTCAAGATGCAAGCTCTGGCATCCCGGCGCTCCTGACTTGAAAAAAAACCCGCAAAACATCCATGCGAACGTATCGCCTTCCCGACCGGATGTCCCCATGACACCGCTCAAAGCAGCAGATAGCCCACCACAACGGCGCCAACGCCCAGTGCGGCGGTGAACAGCATCAATCTGCGCCTGCCGGGGCTTTTCCACATCAGGGCAATGCCCGTCACATAAGCCGCCAGCAGGGAAAAGGCGGCGCCCCATCCCAGGAAAGCAAACCACCATCCGGCCTTCCCCTTATGCACCAGCAGCAACTTGGGATACATGCCCGGAGACACCACCTTCGCGCGGAGCGCGTCCCCCTTCCTGATAAACAGCACATGGTCATTCGTCAACGGACCCAGCACGTAATTCCCCTTGAACGGGCGCACTTTCCCCTCCGGCAGCGTGGCTCCCCGCCGTTCCAGTTCCCGAAGGGAAGCCTCGTACGGAGGACGGTCGGTGCCGTCCAGTTCATGCACCGTCACGGTGGAGGTAAAATTCTCATCCGTACCGGCCAGATAAAGCAGGCCGGTGACGGCATACACCACCACCATGGGAAGAAAAAACAGGCTCAGCACCAAATGCAGGGAACGGCTGGAAAAAACGTTCATAAGGGATAATGAAAACTTTAATACGCGCTCCGCGGCAAATCCGCCAGTCTTTTCCCCAGCGCTTCTATCTGCTCGGGCTGGTGGGCCGCCGTCACCGTGATGCGCAGCCGGGCCGTTCCGCGCGGCACGGTGGGATAGCGTATGGCGGGGGCCAGAAAACCCTGTTCCAGCAGTCTCTGCGCTGCGGAAAGGGCCGCCTCGTTCTCACCGATCACGACCGGAAAAATGGAAGAAACGGGCCTTCCCGGCGTCCCCAACGCTGCGGAAAGGGCTTCCGCCAAAGCGGAAACATGCCGGCGCAACGCCTTCCCCTCCTCTCCGCTGATAATCCGTACCGCAGCCAGCGCGGCGGCGGCCAGCGCGGGAGGCGGAGCCGTGGAATAAATCAGGGAGCGGGCGGAATTGATCATCACGTCAGCCCACGCCCGGGAACAGGCCACATATCCCCCGCTCAGTCCGGCCGCCTTGCTCAGCGTACCCATCTGGAAATCCACTCCGGAGGAAACCCCCAGCTCTTCCGCCAGCCCGGCGCCATGTTCGCCCAGTACGCCGAATCCGTGGGCCTCGTCCACCAGCAGCAGGGCACCGAACTCATCCTTCAGGCGCACAAGCTCCCGGAGGGGGGCCCTGTCTCCGTCCATGCTGAACACGGACTCCGTCACCACCAGAATCCCCCCGGCAGGGTTGACGCGCCGGGCATGCTCCAGCTTCCTCCGCAGGGAATCCATGTCGTTATGAAGGAACGTGGCCAGCCGCGCCCCGGAAAGCCGCGCTCCGTCAATCAGGCTGGCGTGGGACAGCTTGTCCATCACCACCGTATCATTCCCGTCCGCAATGGAGGCGATCACCCCCACGGACGTGGCATAACCGGAGGAAAAACTCACGGCGGCCTCCGTTCCCTTCAGCTCCGCCAGGGCCTCCTCCAGTCCGGAATGGACCCGGCGCGTCCCCGTTACCAGGCGGGAGGCCATCGCGCCAGCCCCCCCGTCGCGCGCGCCTCTGGCAAAAGCTTCCACCAACGCCGGATGATGCGCCAGCCCCAGATAATCGTTGCTGGCCAGATTCACCACTTCACGGCCGTCTTCCATGCGGGCCATCCCGCCGGGCAGACACTCCACATTCCGCAGGGAACGCAGCAGCCCGGCGGACTTCAACTCGGATAAAAACTGTTCAGGAATTTTCATACTCGGGCATATCGGATACAGCAATCAGGCATTCACGGACAAACTCAGCACCACGTTATGGCCGCCCATGGACGCGGCGGACTTGACCAGCAGGCGCTCTCCTTCCAGAGCCGTTTCCGCCGCCGGGACGGCCCCTCCGCACGGGGAGCTCACCCAGCCGGGATTGGGCGGCAGGCTCCCTTCACGCACAAAAGCCAGCATCAGCGCCAACTCCAGAATGCCGCTGCCGCCGATCGCATGGCCCGTCCACGGCTTCATCATCCTCAGGTCCGGCAGGCTGTCCCGGCCAAAAACAAGCTCCAGGGCATTCCGTTCGGACAGGGCATTCCCCGCCGTACCGCTGGCATGGGGACACACGGTCAGGGGCACCCTTCCATCCCATCCCTTCAGAACCCTTTCAAGCAGCTCCGCAAGGCGCTTCCCGTCGGGCGGCATGCCCAGCGGACTGAACGCGTCGGAATTCACCACATAATCCCTCAAATGAATGCCCGGCTCCGCGGACATCTCCAGAGCCACGGCCGCCCCTCCCTCGGAAATGCACATCCCGTCCGCACCGGAACCGTAGGGATCATTCACGCCATTCCGGGACAGCATGCCGGAAGCCCAGTACGTCCCCAGCAGCTCCCGGCACAGGGGAAGGTCCAGCCCCACAGCCAGGGCCCGCTTCACGACGCCCTGCCGCATCAGCATGCCCGCCATCCCCACGGCATCCAGCCCGGCGGCGCAGCCGCTTGCCAGCACATGGTAGGGACCGTGAATGCCCAGCTCAATGCTCACGCAGGAGGCCAATTCGCTGTGCAGGGAATTGGGCACGGCCAGAATCTTCATGGGGCGCCTGCCGGGCCACGGACTCAGCCAGCCGGAGGCATTCCCGCGGGAACTGCCTACAACCAGCGCGGCGTCCTCCAGCTCGTGCGGCCCCCATCCGGCTTCCTCCACGGCCTGGCGGGCCAGAAGAAGAGCCAACTGGGACGCCGGGCCGTTCCGGCGGCTGCACAACATGCCCCGCTCCGGAATCCAGCCGCTACGGACATCACCCCAGGGATGCCCCGCACCCCACAACTCCTTCAACGGCTTCAACACCTGGAGTCCCTGCCGGACGCCGCTGATATGAGCCTCCGCGCCCAGCCCGAATGCGGAAGCCAGGCCAAGCCCGCAAACCCGCGGTTCCGCACAGCTGTTCCCCTCCGAAATCATGACCCGGAAAAAGTACCCCGCCGCCACCCCGGAAACAAGCCCCGAATACGTCGGGAATAAAAGGCAATCCCATAAATATCTGCAGTAAGGCGAAAAGCCGAACTTATGGACACTACGGAAACTTTACGGCGGCATCTACCTGCTCTTGCGGAACACCTCCCTTCCGGCATAATCATTTGGGCTGAAAAGCCTTACTTCTCCCTCTTCGTTACTTCTCTTGACTCCCCTCCACAGGACAGGGGAAGAATAATCAGCCGCAAAAAACGGAAAACACAGAGAGGAAGGCATTCTTCCCCCAATGCGGGAAACATTTCACGGAAAGCATCAGCTTCCGCCGCTTTCCCATTCACAGCGGATGAAAAACAGACCAGCCCCGCCTTCTTGAAAAACCGGAAAAACGTGGCAAACTCTTCTCCATGCCCTTGCAAACACTCTTCCGCAGCACCCTTCTTCTTCTCGCCTGCTGCCTGCCGGCATGGACGGCCTCCCCTTCCCCGGCGGCCTTCCAGCCTTCCGAATGGGCTGCCCTCCAATCGTCGCGCGCGGACCGTCGCCACACCTCCTCCCGCGGCATTGTCCAAACCATGCTGGAACAAGTGCGTCCGGCATGCGCCTTTCAGCCCGGCATGCCCCCTGAAAACTTCCCTTCATGGCGGGAACAGGTGCGCCAGGCCATGAAAAAGCTGATGAAATTCCCGGCCCTGCAGGAAATACATCCCCCCAGGCTCGTCAAAACCGTTCCACGGCAGGGATACAGGGTGGAAAAATGGGAAAGCTATCCTTTCCCGAACGCCGCCGTACCGTTTCTGGTACTCGTACCGGACTCCGCCACACCGCAGCGCCCCGCCCCCGTCCTCTTCTGCATTCCCGGGTCGGACCAGACCAAGGAGGAACTGGCGGCGGAGACATCCGCGGAACTGGAAAACGCCTCCCTTCCCCGGCCGGGTCCCAACGCCATGGCCTGGCACTATGTCCGGGAAGGCTGGGTGGCCGTCGTGGTGGACAACGCGGGCGCCGGAGAACAGGGGGACGCGGAACGTGCGGCCGGACGCGCCTCCCACGACTACGACAACCTGGCGCGCCTCCTGCTGGAAATGGACTGGAGCTGGCTGGGCTACACATCCTACACGGACCAATGCATTCTGAACTGGGTGAAAAAACTCCCCTTCATACAAAAAAACCATATCATCCTCAGCGGCTTCTCCCTGGGCACGGAACCCATGATGGTTCTGGGAGTCCTCAACCCGGACATCTACGCCTTCGTGTACAACGACTTTCTGTGCCGTACGCTGGAACGGGCGCAAACCATGACCAAACCGTCCGCCAACGGCTCCCGCCCTGCGCCCAACTCCATCCGCCACCTGATACCCGGCTTCTGGCAGCAATTCGACTTCCCGGACATCGTCGCCTCCCTGGCTCCGCGCCCCGTCATCTGTACGGAAGGGGGGCTGGACCGGGACTTCGGCCTCATCGCGCAGGCCTACCGCATGGCGGGCAGGGAAGACGCCTTCCGCTTCCTGCACCAGCCGCGCTTTGCGGACCCCGCCAAACGCTGGCAGGGGGAACGCCTCCCCTCCGGACTGGACAGGACCGAATTCTTCCGCCTGGCCAACGTCGATCCGCGCAACCACTTCTTCAAAAAAGACGCCGTCATCCCGTGGATCAAAAGCCTCCTGGACGCTGAACAAACCGCTGAACGCCCCGCAGATTCACAACAACCGGCGGCAGCCGCGGAATCCCCGGCCACCCCCTAAAGAATCCGGCTGTCCAGATCAAAAACCTGCCCGGAGGCGGCCGTCAGCACCTCCTGCAGAAACAGGAGAAACGCCGCCGTCTGCTCCGGCGTATTGAACCTGCCCAAAACGTGCCGGGACAAAGCCGCCTCCTTCACGCTCTCGCGCAATCCCTCCGTCATATCCGTAAGCAGGAACCCCGGCAAAACCAGATTCACACGGATTCCCTTCTTCCCCCACTCCCGGGCCAGACTCTTGACAAGGCCTTCCAGAGCTGACTTGGAAGCGGCATACGCCGCCTGGGACGGCGCGGGCCTGTACGCGGCATAGGAACCGATCATCACGACCTGCCCCTCTCTGCCCTCCCGCAGCATGCCGGCCGCAGCGCAGCGGGCGCACCAGGCGGCCCCCCTGGCATTCACGCCCATCACGGCGTCCCATTCATCCTCCGTCTGTTTCAAAAAAGGGCGGTCCTTCGTCACTCCGGCGGCGCACACCGCCAGATCATACGCAGGCCGCCCCGCAAACCACTCTTCCACGGCGGAACAGTCCCCCACGTCCAGCTCCGCACGGGAAGGGGCGTCCACTGCCCATCCGGCGGCGGAAAAACGCGCCGCCACGGCGCGGGCCAGTCCCCCTTTTCCGCCGCTGATAAACACCCTTCCCATGCCGTGCGGTCTTCCGTATTAAAAACTCTCCCGTTTCGGCTCCACCCAGCGTCCGTACTCCTTGATGAGGTCCACCAGCCTCTCCACCGCCTCTTCCTCGGGAATATTGAACTTGACGGGGGTATGCTTCACATACAGGTTGATCTTGTTCGGAGCCCCCCCCACATACCCGAAGTCGGCGTCCGCCATCTCTCCCGGCCCGTTCACGATGCACCCCATCACGGCAATCCTCACCCCCTTCAAATGTTCCGTGGCCTTGCGGATGCGGTCCGTCGCCTCCTGAATATTGTACAGGGTGCGCCCGCAGGACGGGCAGGAAACGTAATCCGCGCGCGTCAACCGCATCCCGGTGGCCTGCAGGATATTAAAGGCCAGGAAGGAAGCCAGCCGCGGATCGGACTCTCCCTGCACCAGCAGAGCGTCCCCAATCCCGTCGCACAGCAGGGAGCCCACATTCCGGGCGGCCACCAGCGGCACGTCTTCTCCGGAAACGGAACCGGGCGCCAGCGTATCCTTCAGCAAAATCAAATGCCTGTCCTCAATGCGGGAAGCCAGAAGACGGAACGCGTGCACCGGCTCCATGTCCAGCCCGTTCTTTACAGTCACAATGGACGGCTCCGCCAACTCTTTCAGCGGCTCCAGGTCGGCATTGCTGCGGGGGTCCACTTCAATGGCGTCCAACTGGCCCAGAGCCAGCTCCGGCATCATGTCGCCCATGGCGCCGCGCTCATCCTGCAGGGCGTAAAAACCGGCATCGGGAACCACCACGCGCACGGGCTGTTCCCAGCCCAGGCGAATGCCGTAGCACATGGCCAGGCCGCCCTGCCGCTTGGAAAACTTCAGGGGATCATAACACAACTCCGGCTCCGGAAACGCGGAGAGGGGATCGTCCGGCCTTTCGGACGGCTGGAACGGATTGGAAAGCCGGTAGGCCACGGGCACCTCGCGCACGGCGTCTTCCGTCAGGGACACGCGCAGGGTATCGCCAATACCGTCCATCAGCAGGGACCCGATGCCCACCGCACTCTTGATGCGGCCGTCTTCCCCGCCTCCCGCCTCGGTCACCCCCAGATGGATGGGATAATTCCAGTCCGGACCCAGCGCGTTCATGCGCTCCACCAGCAGGCGGTACGCGGCGATCATCACCTTCACACTGGACGCCTTCATGGAAAACACCAGGGAATGGTAATCCAGGTCGCGGGCAATCTGCGCAAACTCAATGGCGCTCTCCACCATTCCCTCCGGCGTATCGCCAAAACGGTTCAAAATGCGGTCGGACAGGGAACCGTGGTTGGAACCGATGCGCATGGCGCGGCCATGTTCCTTGCAGAACAGCACCAGGGGCGTAAACTCCTCCCGCACACGGTCCAGTTCCTCTTGGTACTCGGCATCCGTGTACTCGCGCACCTCGAACTTCTTCTTGTCGATGAAATTGCCGGGATTAATGCGGATCTTCTCCACCCATTTGGCGGCCTCCATCGCGGCGTCCGGCTTGAAATGAATATCCGCCACCAGCGGCACATGGCAGCCTGCAGCGCGCAATTCGCGGGAAATATTCTCCAGATTGGCCGCATACGCCTTCGTCTGGGCGGTCAGCCGGATAATCTCGCAGCCGGCGGCGGCCAGCTCCAGGGCCTCCTTCACGCAGGCATCCGTATCCCGCGTGTCGGACGTCAGCATGGACTGGACGCGGATGGGATTGGCGCCGCCAACCCCCACATTGCCCACCATGACCTCGCGGGTCACGCGGCGCGTGTATCGATAGGGACTCGGACAATAGGAAGACTGCATAACGCCACTCTACCCGGCCACGCTCCGCTGTCAACCATCCTTCAAAAGCGCAAAGCCTTTTCACGCCACGCGGCAGGGCAGGACACCGCGACGTCCTGCGCCTGTCCCGCCCGGCGCGGCACGCCCCGTTTCCTGAAAAAACTACCGTTCAACCCTCCTCCTGGCCATTTCACAGGCATAAGACCTCCCCAACTCCTGCGCATGTCTCCGGGCCCAGGAGGAAAGCCGGGAAAAACCGGCCGGAACGGCTCCTTCAACATACAGCCTGTCCTCCATCAATCCACGTATCTCGTCCCTTGTCAGCATCACATCGCGATGGAACGCCCCCATCACCCTGGCGGCGGCAAAGGCGCACCAGGGGGGAACGGACAAAACCGGCCTTTTGACGCCTATCGCTTCCCCCAGCATGGCAAACAGGCCGCGGAACGTATAGGCCTCCGGCCCTACCGCCTCAATAACCCTGTTTTCCCCGCCTTCCGCCATCGCCTCCCGGACGGCCAGAGCCGCCAAATCCTCCACGTGGATCGGTTGAAGACGGTACTCCCCATTCTCCGGAATGCCCACTACCGGAAAATTCCTCAGAACCCAGGCCATATTATTAATCAGGATATCTTCCCCCGGCCGTTCGCCGAACAAGACGGCCGGACGCAAGACGGAATACGGAATATCCTGACTTTCCAGCATGCGTTCCAACTCCGCCTTCCCTCGGAAATAGCTCAGGCTGCTGTCCCTGTCGGGATGGGTGATGCTGATATGCACGATCCTTTCCACTCCGGCCTTGGCGGCGGCCTCGAACAACACTCTTGTATGCTCCACAGCCTCCGCATGGGAAAACCACCGGGAATTAAACCGCACCCAGTACGTATTGATCAGGGCGCGGCATCCCCTCATGCTCTCCGCCAAGGCGACGGGATCATCCCAGCACAGGGGAGACAGCCGCCATCCATCCGGATTGGGCTTCCCCACGGAATTGGTCAGCCCGACAATCCCCACGCCCCGGTTCACAAGCTTCCGGGCCATATAACGCCCGCTGTACCCCAGGACGCCGGTCACGGCAACCCTGTCCGGACATTCACACACATTCGTTTTCATTTTATTTCTCTATTTTCCATGATTACAGAAACTTCAGAACACCATCATGCCTTTCACTCTTTCTTCAACCATATCTCCGGGCGGCTCTTCCTTTACTTCCTGGCTACCCAGTCCAGCACCTTTCCTCCCATCTTCAGCGCTTTCTTAATCAGGGAAGGCGGGCATGAAGCGGCCTTGTCCGCAAAAGAACAGCCCAACTGCAATATCTCCTGCATGGCCTCCAGCCTGCCTTCCTGAAACTCGTTCCGTGCCTTCCGGGCTTTTTCCAGACATTCGCCGACCGTTCTCAAGGCGCCCTCGGCCTCCCTCTTCTTGCGCTCCTTCATGATGGCCCTGGCCATCTCCCACACATCGGCCTGCACACGGTAATAGGACTTCCTGTCTCCCATCCTGCTTTCCCGGAACACCAGCTCCCATCCTTCCAGCTCTTTCAGCGCTGTGGAAACATTGGAACGCGCCATGGACAAAGCCTCGCACAAATCATCGGCGCTCAGGGCCTCCTCGCTCAAATACAAAAACGCATGAACCGCCGCTACGGACCGGCTGACGCCCCATCTGGCGCCCATCTCCCCCCATTGCTCCACAAAAGCTCTCTGCACGTCGTCCAAAACCATGACTCTATTTTCTGTAATTTCAGAAAATACGCAAGACAAAAAAATCCCTTCTCATTTTCCTACCTCCCCTTTTGGAAAAAACTCCCGGAAACCACCGCACGCCTGCACCGTCACAGCAGGGACTGCACGGCGAACAAAACGACGGACCCGACATAAACGGCCAGCATCAGACAAGCGCAGCAAAACAGGAACAGGCGGTAACCGCAAGCCAGCACGGCCCTTCTCAACGGCGCTTCCGGATGCCGACGCGCCCACCCGGCATACAGCAAAAGGAACAGGGCCGCCACAGCGGACACCACCAATGTTTCCTTCAGCAAAGGGGGAAAATAATCAAACACCACCCGGTTCCGTCCAGGTTCCAAACGCACCGCCATCAACTCCCCAACCTTCTCCACAGGCACGGAAACCCCGTTGCGGACGGCGCTCCATCCCCTGTCATATACCACCGGAATCATCAGGGCCTCCCCTGCCCCGGCGGCAAGGCCCACCTCCACGTGGCCGCCTCTCCCCCGTTCCTCCATCCTGCGGGGGGAGGAACCTTCCGGAAATGCGGGCAAATCCCATTCCCCCTGCTGTGCGGCGGCCACGATCATGGGGCACTCCACCAGCCGCCGCATCACCCCGGTTACCAGGGTTTCCCCGCCGGTTACGGCGGATTTCAATTCCAGAGTTCCGTTGTAAGTCCTCCCTTTCCAGCCGGGCTTCTTCTGCGCTTCCGCCATCACGGGGACCTCCCGCCCGTCCACCTTCAATTCATCCGTATCCGTCAGGGGAAAGCCGTACACGTCCCCGTCTCGCTCCGGAATCCTCATGCTGTAGGCATTCCCGCATACTTCCGTCCGCGCCTCCGCAGGAACGTACAGCGGACTCTTGCCGGAAGGGAACAGCCGCGCGTACAATACATTGAGATTCTCGAAAACGGAAGCCTTGTCGTCAAGCTCCAGTCCCAGGGCGCTTTCAGGCACCACCCGCCCCCATTGCGCGCCCGGCAGGCGGTACAAATACATGCCGTCGCGGGACAGGACATCTTCCATGCCTTCCACGGGACGGGACGCCAGCACGAACCCGTGCCCCAGCAAAAGGTCGGAAAACAGGGTTCCCCCCTGTCCATAAGTGCGCGTAAACTCGTCCCGGTATCCCAGGTTCTTCAGAAAACGGAAATGGGCGATGCTCGTCGTGTGCCGGAAATTGCTGATGGAGGGAATGTTCCCCAGGCAGGCGGAATTGTCCACCATCACCCTGTCCCGGTCCTTCACGCGCAAAAGCCCCTGATACCCGTGCATCTGCCGCGCCAGCCACTCCGCATTCAGGCACTGCACGGCGGCCTTTTCCTCATCCCCCTTCTTCCAGAAAGCGGCAGCTCCCACGGGCAGCCCTAGCAGCAGCACGGCGGCAATGCCGCCCATCAGCCTCCTGCCTTCCGCATGCTTCCAGATCAACCAGGCGCACAGGAAAAACAGCAGCAGAAGCAGGCGGACGGCAACATCCATCTCCGCCACGTGCAGAACAACCGTGGAAACGGCAAACGCCGCGGCGGGCAATCCCAGACAAAGCGGCCATCCGAATCTCCGGCCCTGCGGCACGGGCAGCCGATCTCCTGCCAGAATCCAGGCGCAGAACGCCGCCACCACCAGTCCGGGAATAAAGCCGAACCGGACGGGAAAATCCACGTAGCTCCACAAATGGGCGGCGCGGTGGAAAGGCTCCACGAACGCCGGAAGAATGGAAGCCGCCAAAAGAAGGGCAAACAGGCGCACGCACCTGTCCGGAGGCGCGGACTCCCTTCGTCTCCGCACCAGGAACAGGACTGCCAGGGCGGCCGGAGCCATCCCCGGCAGGCAGGAATACAGGCGTTCCAGGAACTTGGGAGGATCAAACGGCCACAGCAGCTCGGAAAACAAGGGAGCCGTCATGAACAGGGACCTCATGGAATCCCGGCTCATCTCCATCATCGGCAGCCAGTAATAACTGGTAACCAGCGTCACCGCCGCCGTGTACCAGAAAACGCGGGCCAGAATCATGCGCCGCTCTTCCGTCCCCTTCAACGGCAGCGTATAGGCCCACGCAAACAGCCACCCGACCACCACGGCCATGAAAGCGCTGTACAGGGAGGTAGCCAGCAGGAACAGCCCCACGGCATACAGCCAGCCCCGGCCGCCGTTCACCAGGCGGTACAGCCCCAGCGCAAACAGCGGAAACATGGCGGCATGGTCCAGAAACTGCATGAAGCCGTACTTGGTCTGGAAAAATCCCCCCAAGGCGTACCCGGCGGTCAAAAGCACGGTCCACCCCACGGACAGGGATGGAAACACGCGCCTCAGGAACCAGGAAGCCGTCAGGCAAATGCAGACCACGTCCGCCAGCATCACCCAGACCATGTCCCTCAGCAGGAAGGAATCCCCCATCGCCACGGCAATCCAGGAGGAGGGGACCAAAAGCTGATGAGGCAGGGAGGGGCTCACCCGGATGCCGCACCCCGCATTGATATCATAAAAAAAAGAGCCGTCACACGCTCCGGACATCAGAGCGGAGGCATAATACTTCAGGGCCGGATACACCATCTGCCCGTTGTCCATGTACTCCAGAAAATGGCCTCCGAACGGCCAGACGCCCCTGAGGGCCAGAAACAGGCACGCCGCCAGAAGGGCAAACCCTGCGGACGCCAGCGACGTCAATACCGGACGTGAAGAGGCGGAAACCATGGAATGTTCAGCGTACAAACGGTTCGGCGGCCTGGACCAGCCGCAGCGCGCGGGAGCTCTCTTCCACATCATGAACGCGGTGGATTTGCGCGCCGTGCAAATGCCCCCATACCGTCATCACCGCCGTACTCAGCGGCTCACGCCCCGCATCCGTTCCTCCCAGAATGGCGCCCAGCATGCGCTTGCGGGAAAGGCCCAGCAACACCGGACGTCCCGCCACATGTAGCTGGTCCATATTGGAAAGAAGAGTCAGGTTATGGTTCAGCGTCTTGCCGAAGCCGATGCCGGGGTCCCAGCAGACCTGTTCCGGCAAAAGCCCCTTTCCCAGCAGAAAATCATACCGTTCCTCAAAATAGCGATGCACCTCCTCCAGAACATCCCCGTACGCGGGCGCGTCCTGCATCGTCTCCGGGCGCCCCTGCATGTGCATCACCACCACGCCGCAGCGCGCCTGCGCGCACAACTCCGCCATGCCGGGGTCCGACAGGCCGGAAATATCATTGATCACGTCCGCCCCCGCCTCCAGCACCGCGGCCGCCACGGCGGCATGGCGCGTATCCACGGAAATCACGGCCTCCGACCGCTTCCGGAGCTCCCGTACCACGGGCAGCACGCGGGCCAGCTCCTCATCCGCGGAAACCTCCGCCGCTCCCGGACGGGTGGACTCGCCCCCTATGTCCAGAATAACGGCGCCCTGCCGTTCCAGCTCCTCCGCATGGCCAAGGGCCTCTTCCAGCGCATAAAAACGGCCTCCGTCGGAAAAGGAATCCGGAGTAACATTCACAATCCCCATCAGCACGCCGCCGCGCTCTACGTTCAACTCATGTCGCCTTACGAGCCAATTCATTTAATTACGTTCTTGTCAAAGGCACTATACATCACTTTAATAAGTCAGAAACACTTTTTTCATCATGAAAACATCGCCCCTGCTTTTCATCGTCCCGCTGGCCCTGGCGGCTTCCGTCCTTCAGGCCGCGCCGGACGAATTCAAGATACGGGAACCCTCTTCCTCCCGCCTGGTCAAGCATGAGGACGGTTCGCGCAGCTATTTTGAAAGAACCTCCAACGGCCAGGGCATGCGGAAGCGCACCTACAACGTCAACAACGTCCTTGTCTCCGTCACCTACTATTCCCGCGGGAAATTCGGACAACTCACGTCCTGCCTGATCTATGACGGCAAGAAAAATGAACTGTTCAACGTAAGCTACGGCTACAACCAATACGCCGAGCTGGTGGAAGAACGCATGTTCGACTCCAAGACCAAGGAACTCGTCCGCCGCTTCCTGTACAGGTACGACGCCCAGGGAAACCGAAGCAAACCCATCTGCATCACGCTGGTCAAGAACAAGAACCTTGAAATCCACAGTGGCCCTTCCGCTCCGGAAAAAGACCCCTTTGCCGACGATTTCAAGCCGCGGAACAGATAACCCGGATTTCCATCAGCGGGAAAACATTTCCCCCTCACTCCGGCCGCCCGTCTTCACGATGCGCGGCCGGTTTTCTTTTCACGGGAAATTCCTGCCTTTACTCCTCGTCATTGGCTTCCAGCCTGCGCCGCCAGCGGCGGTCTATCCAGGGGCGGACAAGCCCGTACAGCAGGTAAATGGAGAAAATCACCGCGGGCATCACCCACGGAAACTTGAAAATGCAGATCACCGTCAGAACAATGAACACGATCGCGTACATCGTGCCGCGGGTGCGCATGTTGATATGCTTGAAGCTGGGATAAATCACCCGGCTCATCATCAGCACGGAAACGCCCGCCATCGCCAGGGCGATCACGTACTTGAACGCTCCCAGGTCCATGGACCCGTCTGGAGCCCTTCCCGCCAGATACATCACCAGGTACATGGTGGAAACCACGGCTCCGGCCGCCATCGGAACGGGAAGCCCTACAAAATCGCTGCTCTGCCCCTCCTTGCGGGGGGCCGAAGCCATGCAGTTGAAGCGCGCCAGCCGCAAGGCGGCGCACAGCAGGTACAGGATGCCGATGCCCCAGCCCACTTCCGGCGGGGAAAGCTGGAACAACACCGCCTTGGCCACCAGCAGGGCCGGAGCGATGCCGAAGGAGACGATGTCCGCCAGGGAATCGAACTCCCTGCCGAACGGGCCGTCCTGCCCGCGCATGCGCGCAATCCGGCCGTCAAACAAGTCGAACAGGCACGCCGCGAAAATCAGGAACGTGGCATTTTGATAATAGGCAAAGGCCGCCACGGCGTCGCTGTCCGCCTGGTTGATCCCCTCAAAAATCGTCAGAATGGCGAAAAATCCGCACACCAGGTTCCCTGCCGTGAACAGGTTCGGCAAAATGGGAATCTCGGGTTCGTCCGGAAAAATCTTCTTGTCCATGATCGGCTTCTTTACTGGAGCGGCCCCTCAAGGCCTATCCGTTGATAATCTTGCGCGCCGCGGCGGCCAGCGTCTGGGGGTCTGCATCCTGCGGGGCGGAACCGCGGGCCTGGTCGGCACGGCCGCCGCCCTTGCCGCCGGCCAGGGACGACACCTCGCGGACCAGGTCCCCGGCGGACAGGCCGTCCGCAATGGCATCTTTGCCACAATACGCTCCCAGGAGCAAGGAAGAACTATCCACGCACAGCAGGAAGGCCGCACCCGCATACTGGCGTTTTTTCAGGCCGTTGAGCAGTTCCTGGAGAAGCTCTCCCGACCCTTCCGCCACCTGAATCAGGGAAGCGGGATCACCGGAAAGCCATTCGTTCAGCAGGGCGTCAGCCCTGGCGGCAGACTGGCCGGCGCGGGCCTTCTTCAGCTTCTTCTCCGCATCCAGGGCCGTCTGCTTGAAATGTTCCACGCTGGCGTCAAACCGTTCCAGGGATTCATTCACCGTGCGGATGTCGGAAGCGCCGATGGCGGACAGGCCGGGCTTGCCCTCAATCGTGGGAACCGGAACCTGCTCCATCCCCATGTCCTCCAGGGCATAATTCACCTCCTTGATCTTTTCCACCGCCTTGGCAATCTCCAGGCTCTTGGCAACGACGTGCTGGCGGATCATCTCCAGGGCGGCATCCCCTGTCATGGCCTCAATGCGGCGCACGCCGGAGGCGATGGCCCCTTCGCTTTTGATCTTGAACAGGCCGATATCCTTCGTATTCGCGATGTGGGTACCCCCGCAGAACTCCATGGAAACGCCGTCCAAAGCGTTCTCGCAGCCGCCCACCTGGACGACGCGCACCAAATCCCCGTACTTGTCTCCAAAAAACTGGGCGATGGCGGAATTCCCCTTCACCTCCGCATAGGCGCGTTCCGTGCAATACACCGGCAGTCCGGCGTCAATCCAGCCGTTTACCTTCTCTTCAATCTTCCGCAGCTGGTCCGGCGTAACGGCTCCGCTGTTGAAATCAAAGCGCAGTCGGTCTTCCGAGACGAAGGACCCCTGCTGGGCCGCATCCGGGCTCACCACCTGGTGCAGGGCGCAGTGCAGGAGGTGGGTGGCGGTATGGTGGGCCTCCACCCGGCGGCGGCGTTCCGCGTCAATGCTCAAATGCACGCGGTCCCCGGGCTTCACGTTCAGCCCTTCCTGATACTCCACCACATGGGCGCGCGCTCCGCCGATCTGCTGGACGGCCGCCACGTGGTAGCTGTCCCCGCCGATCTCGATCAGTCCGGCATCGGACACCTGGCCGCCCATCTCCGCGTAAAACGGCGTCTTGTCCGTAATAATAAACAGGGAGTCCCCCTGGCGGCTCACTTCCAGCACGGTGGCGGCGCACTCGTCCACATCGTAGCCCGTGAAATCCGTTACGGCGTCCGTCTTCAAATCCAGGGCGCGCACCACCTCGCTCTTCCGTGCCGCGCGGGCCCGGTCGCGCTGTTCCTCCATCAGGCGGTTGAAGCGTTCCATGTCGATGTCCAGCCCGCGTTCCTCCGCAAGCAGGGCCGTCAGGTCCACCGGGAATCCGTAGGTATCGTAAAGCTTGAAGGCAAACTCGCCGGTCACCTTCCCGGCGGAAGCCGTTTCCGCATCAAACAATTCCAGGCCGCGGTCCAGCGTTTCATTGAAGCTGGCCTCTTCACGGGTCAGCACCTCCTTCACCGTATCGGCGCGGGAAGCCAGTTCCGGGAACACCTGGCCGAAGGAGGCCATCAGCGTATCCACCAATTGGGCCAGGAACGGCTGGGAGAACCCCAGGCGGCGTCCATAGCGCACGGCGCGGCGCAAAATGCGGCGCAGCACGTAATTGCGGCCGTTATTGCCCGGCAGAATTCCGTCCGCAATGGAAAAACTCAGGGTGCGCAGGTGGTCGGCAATCACGCGGAAGGCGATCGCCTCCTGGAGAACGTCGTCCCCGGCGGCCACCAGCTTGGAGCCGGGAGCGGGATAAACGTCCGTGTACTTCCGGCCGCTCAGGGCTTCCAGCCTGTCAAACAGGGGGCGGAACACGTCCGTGGCGTAATTGGAAGGCTTGCGGGAAAAATCCTTGAACCCGTCCGTGCACTGCATGATGGAGCAGGCGCGTTCAAAGCCCATGCCCGTATCCACATGGCAGGCGGGCAGGTTGCGCATGGAGCCGTCGCTCTCCGCATTGTACTGGATGAACACCAAGTTCCAAATCTCGATGCACAAATCGGAATCCTTGTTCACCAACCTGCCGTGCGTATCACCGTTCGGCGTCAGGTCCACATGCAGTTCGGAACAGGGGCCGCAGGGACCGGTCTCTCCCATCATCCAGAAATTGTCCTTCACGTTGCCGTGCACGATGTGAACGTCCGGGTCCAGCCCATGGGAACGGAACAGTTCCGCCCAGTAATTCCAGGCCTCCTGGTCAAACTCGCCGGGATCTCCCTTGCTCTTGTCCGGAGCGTACACCGTGGCATACAGCCGTTCCGCCGGAAAACCCCAGCGTTCCACGACCAGCTCCCAGGCCCAGTGAATGGCTTCCTTCTTGAAATAATCGCCGAAGGACCAGTTGCCCAGCATCTCGAAAAACGTGTGGTGGTAGGAATCGTAGCCCACATCCTCCAGGTCGTTGTGCTTTCCCCCGGCGCGGATGCACTTCTGGGTGTCCGTGGCGCGGGCGGGCTTCCACGGCGGCGTCCATACGCCCAGGAAATACGGAACAAACTGGTTCATGCCGGCATTCGTGAACAACAGTCCGGGGCTTTGTGGCATCAAAGAGGCAGAAGGCACGACCGTGTGCTGTTTCTCGCGGAAAAAGTCCAGAAAGCTTTGGCGGATCTCGGTGGCGGTCATCATATCGATTGGAAAAGTAAAAGTCGCCGGATTATGCCCGTTCTCCCCCCCTTAGTAAACCGCTAATTCCTTCCCCGTCATGATGACTGCGTTTTTGTTTGCAAAGAAATATTATACATGCGTATAAACATAGACATGAAAAAGCTGGTGGTCATCCTGATCCTGCTGTGTGCCGCAGGCGCGGCGGCCTGGTTCATTTACCGGGAGGTTCCCGCCGGCCCCGAACAGGAAGCCGTGCTCTACGGCAACGTGGACCTGCGGCAGGTGGACCTGGCCTTCCTGATCTCCGAGCGGATCGACTCCGTGCTGGTGGACGAAGGAGACACCGTCACCGCCGGGCAGAAACTCGCCACGCTGGAAACGGTGCGCCTGGAGCAGGCCGCGGATGAGGCGCGCCAGACGGCGGAAGCCGCCCGCCAGAACTACCTGCGCGTGAAAAACGGCCCCCGCCGGGAGGAAATAGCCCAGGCGCGGGCGAATGTGGAATCCGCCCAGGCCACGCTGAACAACGCCGCCCTGCGCAGCAAAAGGCTCGTGGCGCTGGCGGAAAGCAAATCCATCTCCCGGCAGGAAGCGGACGACGCCGTAGCCTCCCAGCAGGTGGCCTCCGCCAATCTGGACGTAGCGCAGAAACAGCTGGAACTGCTGCTGGCCGGCTCCCGCGTGGAAGACATAGCCCAGGCCCTCGCCCAGTACAACCAGGCCAAGGCCAACCTAACTATCAGGGAGCAAAACCTGAAAGACGCCGTTCTCTACGCTCCGAGCGACGCCGTGGTGCGCAACCGCATTCTGGAAAAGGGGGACATGGCCTCCCCCCAGAAACCCGTTTACAACCTCTCCCTGACCCACACCAAATGGGTGAGAGCGTACCTCACGGAATCCCAGCTGGGGAAAGTCAAGCCCGGCTTCTCCGCCACCGTCCATAACGACAGCTTCCCCGGCACGGACTTCAAGGGAACGGTGGGATTCATCTCCTCCGTTGCGGAATTCACGCCTAAAAACGTGGAAACGCCGGACCTCAGAACGGCCCTGGTCTATGAAGTGCGCATCATCGTGGACGATCCGGACAACCGGCTGCGCCTGGGAGCCCCGGCCACGGTCACCATCCCCCTGGACCAGGAAAGCGGCCGGCCCGCTCCGGAACACTCCAGGCCATGAATGCAGACTCCCGCCTCCTGATCGACTGCCGGAACGTCCGCAAAATGTTTCCGGACCCGGCAGGCGTCCCCTTTGCGGCGGTGGACGCCGTCTCCTTCCGCCTCTCCTCCGGGGAAATCGTGGGGCTGCTGGGGCCGGACGGCGCGGGAAAAACCACTCTCATCCGCCTGATTACGGGGCTGATGAAACCGCATGAGGGCTCCATCTTCGTCCTGAATCTGGACTCCGTGAAAAAAAGCCGGGCCATTCAATCCTCCATCGGCTACATGCCGCAGAAATTCGGCCTGTACGAGGACCTCACCGTCCGGGAAAACATGGAGCTTTACGCCCGCATGCACGGCGTCTCCGGCCAGGACCGGGAAAAACGCTTCCGCAGCCTCCTCTCCATGACCAGCCTGGAACGCTTCACCGGACGCCTGGCGGGCAAACTCTCCGGCGGCATGAAGCAAAAGCTGGGGCTGTGCTGCTCGCTGATCTCCTCCCCGCCCCTCATCCTGCTGGACGAACCTACGGTGGGCGTGGACCCCCTCTCCCGCCGGGAACTGTGGAACATCCTCGGGCAATTCTCCCATGAGGAAGGCGTGGGGGTACTCGTCAGCACCTCATACATGGATGAATCCGCCTACTGCAACAGAACCCTCATCATGTATCAGGGGCGGTTGCTCGTGGACGCGCCGCCCGCGGACGTCATCGCGCGCGCGGAAGGCATGTGCGTCACGGTACAAACCCCGGAAAAAATCAACACCCGCCAGTTCCAGAGCAGGCTGTCCGCCATGCCCGGCATCATCAACGCCACGCCCCAGGGAGGAACGGTCCGCATCATCCTGCCGCCGGACCACCCCACGCGGCAAAAACTGGAGGAATACCATCCGCAGCCGGGCAGTCCGGACTTCTCCGACGGCTTCATGACCCTGCTGGCGGAACAAACGGACCCGGCGCCCGAAGACGTTCCCGTTCCGGAAGGAAAACCGCTCCCGGAACAGGCGGCGGAAGGGGACGTCGTCATCCGGGTCACGGACCTCGTACGCCGATTCGGCAATTTCACCGCCGTCAACCACGTCAGCTTCTCCGTCCGGAAAGGGCAGGTCTTCGGCCTGCTGGGGCCGAACGGAGCGGGGAAAAGCACCACCTTCCGCATGCTCTGCGGGCTGCTGCCTGCCACCAGCGGCACGCTCAACGTAGCCGGGGCGGACCTGCGGACAGCCGCGGCCCGGGCACGGAGGAAAGTAGGGTACGTAGCCCAGAAATTCTCCATGTACGGCATGCTTACCACGCGGCAGAACCTGGAATTCTTCGCCGGGGCGTACGGCATGGCCGGGAAGGAGCGGAAGGACGCCATCCAGGCCATGGAAGAGGAATTCCGCCTCACCCCCTACATGGACTCTCCCGCCGCCCACCTGCCCGGCGGCTACAAGCAGCGCCTCAGCATGGCGTGCGGGCTGCTCCACTCCCCGGACATCCTCTTTCTGGACGAGCCCACCTCCGGCGCGGACCCGCTGGCGCGGCGCGACTTCTGGCTGCGCATCAACTCGCTGGCGGAAAAAGGCGTCACCATCATCATCACCACCCACTTCCTGGGAGAGGCGGAATTCTGCGACAACATGCTCATCATGATGGACGGCACCACGCTGGCGGAAGGCTCCCCGGATGAAATACGCAAACACGCGCCGCCCCGGGAGGACGGCGCGCCCGCCTCCCTGGAAGACGCCTTCCTGGCCATCACGGAACAATACATGAAGAAGGGAGGGGAAAACTCATGATCGCCTCCCTCAAACGCATCGGCGCCCTCATCGTCAAGGAACTCCACCAGGTAGTCCGGGACCCCGGTAACGTGGGGATCGCCGTCATCCTTCCCGCCGTGCTCCTGCTCCTCTTCGGCTACGGCATGAGCATGGACATCAAAAACGTGCGCATCGCGTACCTCGCGGTGCCGGCTTCCGGCCAGTCCACCAGCCTGGAAACGCGGCTCACCCTCTCCAAATACTTCCAGACCCGGCGCGTCTTTTCCTCCCATGAGGCGGAAGAACTGCTGCGCACCCATGAAGTGGACGCCTTCATCGCCCTGCAAAGCAACGCCCCGGACACCCTCAACGGCGGCATCACCAAAATCCAGATCGTCGTCAACGGCGTCAATGCCAACCAGGCCACCCTCATCCGCAGCTACCTTCAGGCGGTCGTCGGCTCCTGGGCCGCAGAACTGGCCGGGCAAACCGCCTCCGCCCTGGACGTGCAGGCGCGCACCCGCTTCAACGAAGCCAACGACAGCCACTACTACCTGGTGCCCGGGGTCATCGTCACCATCATGACCATGATCGGCGCGCTGCTCACCTCCCTGGTCATGGCGCGGGAATATGAACGGGGCACGCTGGAAAGCCTCTTCGTCACGCCCGTGGGCAGCGGGGAAATCCTCACCGCCAAGGCGGCCACCAACTTCCTGCTGGGCATGGTCAGCCTGGCCATCTCCATGGTCTTCGCCGCCTTCGTCTTTGACATCCCCATCCGCGGCTCCCTCCTCCTGCTGCTGGCCGTCTCCGCTCTGTTCCTCATCGTGGCGCTGGGTCTGGGGCTGGTCATCTCCACGGCCACGAAAAACCAGTTCCTGGCCTGCCAGTTCGCCATCATGGGCACCTTCATGCCCGCCCTGATGCTCTCCGGCTTCCTGTACGACATCCTCAACATGCCTCCCGCCGTCCGGGCCGTCACCTACCTCATCCCCGCGCGCTACTACGTCACCCTGCTCCAGACCCTGTTTCTGGCCGGGGACATCCCCTCCGTCATCATTCCGTGCTGCATCACACTGGGCGTCTTTGCCGTGGTCCTGATGAGCATCGCGCGCCTGAAAGCCCCCAAATCCCTTGAATAACGCCATGGACTTCTTCATCCGGTTAACCTCCCTCATCAAAAAGGAACTGCTGGCCGTGCTCAGGGACAAAAAAAGCCGGCTGGCCCTCATCATCCCTCCCGTCCTCCAAATCTGCATCTTCGGCTACGCAGCCACCATGAACGTCACCCGCGTCCCCTACGCCGTGCTGGACAAGGACGGAGGAGAACTGGCCGCCCAATACATCGCGGACCTGGAGGGAACGGGCATCTTCCGGAGGCAGGCCACGGCGGCCACGGAAAAAGACATCGACAGCCTGATCGACAGCCGGGACATCGTCCTGGGCCTGACCATTCCGCCGGACTTCTCCCGCAATCTGCAAACGGGGCGGCCCGCCTCGCTCCAGCTCATTGGAGACGGCCGAAACACGAACACCGCGGCCATCGCCCTCAGCTACGCCCAGCAAATCGCCTCCAACTTCGGGGCGGAACTCCTCGCCAAAAACGCAGCCGCCCCCCCGGTTGAAATAGAATCCCGCGCCTGGTTCAACCCCAACCTCATCACCCGCTGGTTCATCGTTCCCGGCCTGATCGCCGTGCTTGCCCTCATCGGGTCCGTGCTGTCCGGGGCCCTCTCCATCGCCCGGGAACGGGAGGAAGGCACCTTCGACCAGCTCCTGGTGGCTCCCTACACTCCCCGGGAAATCCTGCTGGGCAAGGGAATATCCACCGTGATCACCTCCATCATGCAGACCTTCTTCATCGTGCTGGTGGCCATGTTCTGGTTCCGCATCCCCTTCCAGGGCTCCATCTGGTTGCTCTCCGGCGCCATTCTTCTCTTCATCATTACGGGAGCGGCCATCGGCCTGTGCATCTCCTCCTTCTCCCAATCCCTGCAGCAGGCCATTGTGGGAACCTTCCTGCTCGTCGTCCCCACGGTCATGCTCTCCGGCTTCGCCACGCCCATCTCCAGCATGCCGGAATTCTTCCAGGACCTCACCCTGCTCAACCCCATGCGGTACGGCCTGGAACTCATCCAGCGCATCTTCCTGGAAGGCGCAGGATTCATGGACCTCTGGCCCCTCTTCGGGGCCATCACGCTCGTTACCATCGGAACCGCCGCGGCCGCCATCTTCTCCTTCCACCGCAAAATCTCCTGACGGAAACCCAGGCTGCTCCCGCCGCCCATCCCTGAATGGCCCTTGCCCCGGGCAACTCTGACGGCCAGCCCTTCATCTGGGCACCCTCCCTTTTCCCAATCCCGTCACCCGCATAAAAATACTTGCATCCGGCCCGTTTTTTCTATTCTATCTCTCTCGTTCTGATTGGAACATGGGCTCGTCGTTCAATGGATAGGACATCGGTTTCCGGTACCGACGATGTAGGTTCGATTCCTACCGGGCCTACCAAAACAAATCCATGCAAGTTAAAAACTTGCATGGATTTTCCTTTGCCGGGACAGGCTGTCTGACAACCACCGGCAGCAGGCCCCTTCTGAAAGAAGGCCCCCGCCGGCGCAAACGGGACACGGGGCCGTCAGAACTGGTAACGGTAACCCAGATTGATTCCCCAGGGCATGGTGTATTTTTTGCCGAAGGCGGCGTCGTAGCTGAAGTGGAGCTGGTTGCGCGCGTCCATCTGCCAGATGACGCCGGCACCGCACCGGAAGACGGAGCCGTCCATGTTGGGCCGCCATTGGCCGTCCCCGGCATTGACGCGGCCCCCGCTGCTGGTCTGGTGGATGCCCTCCGCCGTCACGTAGGGCTGCAGCATGCCGTGTTCTCCGACGTTGAAGGTGCGACCCAGGTTGACTCCGTAGCGGAAGTTCAGGACATCCGTGCCGCCCAGTTGCGTCTGGAAGGGATTGGCCCCCGTGGTGCAGTAGCCTGCCCCTTCCCCGTGGAAGTAATTGAGCTGGAGCTGCGGTTCAATGAACCAGTCATTCCTGAATTTGAACATTTTGCCCGCTTCTACGGAGGAGCCTACCGCCCACTGGGTGTAGTCCCCGCTGGTGCGGTTGAAGCTTTCATCGTAGGCCCTGAAGTCATGGTAAAAGTGCTGCGCCTTGATGACCAGGTCCACGTAGTAGCCGTGCCGGTTGATCCAGGTGCCGTAGCCGCCGAAGTAGAAGCTGTCCGTGTCTCCCTTGGCTCCCGGCGCCCGGAAGTCCTTGCGCGCGCCGCCGTACCCGGCAAAGAGCCCCGTGTACAAGCGGTTGTGCGGGTCCAGCTGCCAGCCCCGGTCCACCCCGATGTCGGAACCGTAAACGTAGTCGCGGTAGCTGGAGCCGGTGGCTCCGGAACCGACGTTGTACCGGCTGCCGTAGCTGCGGATCCAGAAGTTGTCCACCCAGTTGCCGCTCAGGGGACCGTTCATGCGCAATTCACCCATTCTCCGGGTCAGCGTATCCGTCTGGGTGAACCAGAGCAGGCTGATGTCCGAGATGCCCAGGATGCTCTTGCCGGTGTCGTTGACGTCGCCGGACGGGTCCTTGGAAGAGTCGTAGACCAGGAACCAGTCTTCCTTGTGGTTGCCTTCCGCGTCCCCTGCCTGGACCACCGCCTTTCTCATGCGCACGTCCGTGCTCCCGTGGAAGGAGGTTTCTCCGTCCGCGTTCCCGGCGTTCGTTCCGTCCACGTCCACCAGCTTCAGGGAGAAGGTCCGGGCGTCCGTCAGGTCGGTCAGCGCATCGCGCTTGATGATGATGTGGTAGGAGCCGGAAACGGAACCGCCCACCTTGATCATGTCCGTTTTCATGGCGGCCAGGCTGACGTTCATCCGGAAGGAGCCGGGAATGTCGCCGTCGTTGTCCATGTTTCCGGTAACGGTCAGCGTCTTGAAGCCGTCCGCGCCGCTGTCCATGAAGTCGATGACGCCGCTGTTCCGCAGGTTCGTCAGGGTGGAATCAGCCGTCATGTTCCAGGTGCTGGTGCCGTCCACGGCCAGGGAGGCCGGGTCAATCATGCCCGTCAGGGTGGTGCCGTCCGCCAGGCGCATGCTCACCGCGGATTCCGGGGCGGCATGCACGTCGCCCCGCACGTCCTTCACGTTGCTGAACACGGCGTTCAAGGAGCCGCTGCCCCTGGCGTCCAGCAGGCGCTGGCCGTCATGGCCCACCGTGTAACCGGCCATATTCCGGACATGGAGTTCTCCAGTGGCATCCTCCGCAGCAAAAAGGGTGTCTCCGCTGCTGCCGATGTTGCCGCCGTCCATGTTGACGCGGGAATCCCCCTTGATCGTGACGAGCGGCTTGTTGGCGTGGGCGGAAGCGCCGTTCATGGTCAGCACGCCTTCTTCCACCGTAGTCCCCTGCTCGTGCAGGATGCGGCCGCCCTGGAGGGTCAGTTCCCCGGCGCCCGTTTTCACCATGGTTCCGGCCCCCAGCATATCTCCGCGGTAGGTGCTGTCCGCATCCGCCGCATTGCGGAGCCGGAGGGTGCCTTCTCCGTTGAAGAGCACCTGCCCGGCGCCCGTGAGGCTGTTGACGTTCTGGTTGGTGCCGTTCATGTCGAACGTCGATCCGCTGCCCAGAACAAGCTGCCTGCTTTCCCCGATGATGTGGTCCGTGGCGGTCTCCGCCCTCAGCGTGGTTCCGTCCGTGACGGTGGTGATGCCGGTGAAGGTATTGCCGCTGTGGGAAAGGGAGATCACCTTGTTAATGTTTCCGGACGCGTGAACGGTCAAATGGCCGGTTCCGGCAAGGTGCGCGGAGAGGTCCGCCGCCGCGCCGGTGGCGTCTTCATTGTCCAGCACCAGGGTTTTGCCGTCCCGGATGTCCACCTGCGTCAGGATGTACCCCACATACAGGCCGTCCCTCTCCGCGCCCAGGCTGACGCCGTAGTTGTAATGCCCCGTCGCGACGACTTCGTCGCCATGCCGCAGGGAAACCGTCTGTTCGGTGGCGTCCATCGGCATCACGGCGCCGGAATCGCTGTCCACCACTTCCAGGGAAGCGGTGCCCCCCTGCGCCTGTCCCGCGGCGGTTTGCACCAGCTTGACGGGAGCCAGCTCCCTGCCGTCCGGGTCAAAGGTCATGGAGGGGTCTTCATGAGTCAGCAGGTTGGCCGTCGCGTCCACCGTCGTGTCAATGCCGGTCAGCAGGCCCGCATTCACCTTTACCGTTCCGCCCGCCACCGTCAGCGTGCCGTTGGAGGCCACCAGGGAAACGTGGTCCGCGGATAGCCCCGGATGGGCCCCCGTGTGCTGAACGCAGGAGAAGTCAAGCTCGCCCCCGCGGAGGGTCAGCCCACCCAGGGCGTTTTGACCGCTCCCCCGCTCCACGACGGCGTGACTGCCGTCCGCCAGTTCCAGCGTGGCTTGGGCAAGGGCCCGCACGTTGCCGCTACCCGGCCCGTCCAGCCTGAACGTGGCCGTCCCCAGCGTGACGGTGCCCGTGAAGTTCCGGCCCGTGTCGGAGGCATGAGGTTCCCCGAAGGCGAATTCCTCCGCTTCAGAGGAAAGATTGACCACCAGGTTCCCGGAGCCCGCCAGCGCATTGCGCCAGACATAAACGTTTCCTTCCGCCGGAACGGCGCTGCGAAGGGTCAGGGCTCCGTTCAACAGCACGTCCGCGCTCTCGCCCAGATTGGCCGCCCGGGTGATGGAAACGGCGGCTCCCGCCTCCACGTTCCACAAGGCTCCGTTTTCCCCGTCAAATCCGGAATTGTCCCCGGAAAGGAGCACGTCCGCTCCGGAGAGCACATTCACCCTGCCGGTTCCGCTGATATCGCCGGAAAGAATGAGGGAAGAACCCGACACGTTTACCGTTCCGCCGTTGGCAATCCGGTTGACGAATTCTCCCGTGGCCTTTTCCCCCAGTGTCAGGACGCCGGAGGCCGTTTCCACGGCAATGTGCCCGGTTCCCAGCCCCAGCACGTGTTCCAGCCTGATTTCTCCGGCTTCGATGGAAGTAGAGCCCGTGCGGCTGTTTTCCGCATTCAGGACCACCATTCCTTCTCCCTTCTTGACGAGTTCCCCGGCGTCCGTTCCATCGTCTGACAACCGGTTGGAAAGGTTCCATTCCGTGCCTTCCGAGGCGTCCAGTTCCAGAACGCCGCCGATGCTTACGGCGGCCTGTCCCAGCGTACCGGAGCCGGCAGCCGTGAGGCGGGAGGACGCGTCAATCGTGAAAGAAGAACCGGCCCCCAGCCGGGAGTTGTTTCCGGCCAGCGTCCATTCCGAATTCGTCAGACGAATGGCCGCGCTTTCCCCTTGCAGCGTTCCGCTCTGCGCGCCACGGCTGTTGACCAGGTCCAGGACGCCGCCGGGCTCGGAACCGAAGGTGACCGTATTGGACAGGTCGCCGGAGGCGGCACCCGTGATGGACAGTTCCCCGTCCAGCCGGATCGCGCCTGTTCCCAGTCCCTTGAAGTCCGTCAGCCGGGCGGCGTTTCCCGCCTGAATGTCCACGGCGGCATTCAACTGGCCGTTGGCTCCGCGGACAACCGTCGTCGTTCCGTCGCCGCCCAGAGTGATGCTTCCCCGGCCCGCCAGCACATTCCCCCCTTCCAGGGAACCTCCGCCCAGCAGGGTGAGGGAGCCTCCGGCCGTTCCGCCCAGGTGGAGGAAACTTCCGTTGGCGACAGTCATTTTTCCAGAGACGGTCAGAGCGCCTCCTTCCAGCAGAATGCTGCTGCCGTGGTCCACGGCCGCCGTTCCGCCCAGCGCGGCCTGGCCGCCTTGAAGATTCATCAGGGCGTCATTGTCCAGAGCGGCGGCTCCCGTGAGAACGAGCCTGCCGGAAGCATTTCCCAGGTCCACCGTACTGCCGGAGAGGGCGGCGGAGCCGCGCACTTCCAGCTGCCCCCCGTTTATCAGAAGTTCCGCCCCGGCTCCGGTCATGGTCAGGCCGCCGATAAAGTGGCTGTCTCCGGTCTGGGTCTTGCCGTTCATGTCCACCTTCGTTCCGGCGGCCAGTTCCAGCTCGCTGGTGTTGCCGAAGGCGTTGTCGGCGCCGTAGGTGACTTTTCCGCTGCTCACCAGGGTTTTGCCCGTGTAGTTGTTGGCGGCGTTGGCGATGACGATGCCGTGCTCCCCGTCGTCAAAGGCGCGGAATTCAAAGCCTCCCCCCACGGAGGGGGCTCCAGCTTCCTCTCCCCTGGCAGTGCTGGTGAGCTGGGCGCCCATCACGTTGCTGCTTTCCGCGGTGTTGGCAAGCTGGTAGAGCGTGCCGGCCGTGTAGGAATTGATGCGGCTCAGGCCGTAGCCCAGATAGATGCCGTTTTCTCCGGAATTCGGGGCGGCGTCCGTCTTCACCGTCATGATGTAGTCATACACGGCTTCGGCCACTTCCCGGCTGCCGGAGTCGGTCAGCTGCACGTATTGCCTGATGCCCGGATTCCCGGTGACGGTGCCGTCCTCATTGGTGAAGGAAAGCTGGGCGCCGTGGACGGGCAAGGCCGTGCCTTCGGCCCGCACCACTTGATGCTGGTAGGCCTCCGCGTCGTGGTTATCGTCAAAGAGGGTGCCTTTGGCGTCCGTGATATGGATGGACTGGGGAATGCGCATGGCGACCGTTCCGCCGCCGTCCACATTCAGGTCGTCCACGGTCAGCATGCCTGCCGGGGCGCCCTTGGCGTCCGTGCCCACCTTCAGAACGCCTCCGTTCATGGTCAACCCGCCTATCCTGTAATCACCGTCGATGACGGTGGAACCCCGGCCCGAACCGGAGGCGGAAAGTTCCAGCGTTCCGCGCTGAAGGACTCCCCGGCCGGAAGCGTCCGCCGTGGAAAAGACGTACGTCCCGTTCTTCATGTCCAGTGTTCCCGTAAAGGAATTCCCCGCCGCCGGCGCACGGTCCGCGTCAAAGAAGAACCGGCTGTCCTGCGTGCCCAGCACGGCATGAAGAATGCCGTTGCCGGACAGCTTGTTGGCAAACAGCAGGTCCGCGTCTTCCGCATTCGTTCCGGAGAGGGTCAGCTCCCCTCCGTTCAGGAAAATGGAACTGCCCGTGCCGAGATTGTTGAGAACATGGTCCGGAGAAGCCGCGTCCCGGAGCGTGCCGGCGGCGAGGGCCCCGCCCGTAATTTCCCAGGTGCCCGCAAACGCGCTGTTGTCCGCGTCCAGCGTTACCCCGCGGCCGCTGACCAGGACCGTTTCCGCAGCGGTTCCGGCCAGGCGGTTGAAAAAGGTTTTGTCGGAAAAGGCCAGTTCCAGCAGGCTTCCGCCCTGCAGGGTCACCAGTCCGGCGCCCAGGCCGCGCTCCCCGCCCTCCCCAAGCACCACTCTGGTACCGGAAGCGCGGCGCAATGCCCCGCTACCCGTGATCACGGTACCGCCCGCATACGTATTTTCCCGGCGGATGTTCAGCGTGCCTCCTCCGGTGACGGCCAGAAGTCCCTGGCCGCTGATGGTTCCGCCCGCCGTAACGGTGCGGCCGTTCGTGTCCAGAACGCCCCGCTCCCGTCCCAGGGAAATGGCGTTGGACCACTGGAGGTCGTTCAACGCGCGGATGGTCCCGGAACGACCTTCCATGTTGATCAGGGCGTTCCCGGCGGAGGCGTCCTGCCCCAGCTCCAGAACGGCCCCGTCATGCAGGTTGACCTGCCGGAAGAAATGGTTGCCGCCCAGCAGCGCCAGCGTTCCGTCCGCAACGGAAACGGTTCCCGCGAACGTGTGGTCACGTTCCGAGACGAGCCTTCCCGTTCCCAGCTTTTCCCACGTTCCGGCAGCGGACCCGGCCACCACGTTGTCCAGGGTTCCGGCCGCATTGACTTGCAGCAGCCCTTCCACGGCAATGGCGCCGGCGGAATCCCCCTTGCCCAGGGCATTTGCATGGGTCAGCAGGAGGGTGGCATCCCGGCCTACCGCCGTCTCCGCCTGCACGGAGTCATTGGCCCCGGAAATGGTCAGCGTGCCCAGGTTCAGATGAAGCGTCCCGGCTCCGGCAAGCGCGCCGTCCCCGGCGATGCTGCCGCCCCCGGCAACGGACGGCGTGCCGTCCTCCGCATTGGCGCCGATGGTCAGAGCGCCTTCCCCGCCGTTTGCAGTTCCCAGGAAAATGCCGCCCCCGTGGCCGATGCTGACGCCTCCCGTGTAAGCCGCATGGCCGTTCAGGTCAAGCACGGCATTCACGGAATCCGCGATGAGCAGGGAAGTGTGGCGTCCGGCGCCGCCCAGGGCGGAATCGCCGCCCAGAACCAGCCTGGTTCCGGCCTCGATCGTCGTCGTTCCCGTATAGCTGTTGGCCCCGCTCAGCAGGATGCCGCGACCTCCGGCGGCATCCTTGAAACTGACATGGCCGGACCCCGCCCTGTCCGCCCCGGCGGGGTCATTCCCGTCCGCCAGCAGGGATTCCAGGGTATAATCCGTCAACGCAACGCTCAGTTCACGCGAAGAGTCGTCCGCATCCAGCACAACCGACAGGGTGCGTCCATCATAAATTTCCACCCGGGAAAGTTCCCGGTAGGCCACCAGGCGCGTTCCGTCCTCCGTTCCCGCCGACCATGCAGTGACGCCGCGGGCGATTTCCGCGCCGCCCTGCACGATTCCCTGCCGTACCGCCTGGAGATCCGCCTGGGTTTTCCCGCCCAGGCGCACGCCGGACAGGGTCCACAACCCGGCTCCGCTGACGGCAGTTCCGCTTTCGGCAAGCAGTACGGTGCCCGGTCCGTCAAAGAAGGACAGCCTCCCTCCGTCGTAAACGGCATGTTCGCTGAGATTCAGGTTAAAATCCGTATTCCCTGTCAGGGTGATGGAGCCGGCCTGCAGCCAGGCGGACGCTTCGTTGTCCGCATCCAGGGTCCAGTTCATTTCCCCTCCGGCAAAATTCACGGTCCCCTCCAGCGTTCTGGCGCGCAGGGCCGGGTCCGCCTGGGCTACGGCCTGAAGGGACCCCACGCTCCCGGCAGCCGTCTTCAGATGGGAGACGCTGTCCCCATTCATGAACCATTCCATTTGTTCGTCAACCACATAGGCCGTACTCCGCATTTCCACGGTTCCGGTGAATCCTTTTCCCAGATCTGCGGCACGGCTGCCGAAGGAGAATTGCAGCGGACTGCCATCTTCCGGGAGGCGGTCTTCCGAAAGGTCGATGACCAGCGTGCCTTCTCCCAGGATGTCGTTCGCCAGAGTATAGGGGGCGTCCTGGCTGCCGATGTAGAACATGGCGCCTCCGTGGATGCGGACGGAACCGTTCAGCGCCCCCTCTCCGGTGATTTTAAGGGTGCCGTTTTCCACGACGCTGCCGCCGGTATACTCCTGCGCGCCAGTCACCAGCAATGTTCCGGCGCCCCGCTGGATGAGCCTGCCTTCCCCTGCCGCCGTTCCCTGGTAATGAATGTCGTCGCTGCGGTTGAAGGCCAGGGCCGCTCCCGAAGCCACGGTGAGGGAAAGGGAGGAATCAGCCATGGAGAGGATGGAGCCGGTCCGGCCCCCGTCCCCCACCTGAAGCGTCCCTTCCCGGACGGAAGTTGCGCCGCGGTAGGTATTCTCTCCGGTAAGGACCAGCGTGCCTGTTCCCGTTTTTTCCATATCGCCGCCGCTGATGATTCCCTGCTGGACGGCCGCCTTTCCTTCATCCACGTTCAGCAGGCCGCTGCCGTTGATAGAGACGTCATTCCCCAGCTCAATGCCCTGGCCGTAGTCCAGAACAGTGCCGTCATTCATCGCCAGGGCTCCGTCTCCCAGGGCCTGGCCGTGGGCCACGGTGAGCGTTCCTTCTTCCAGGATGCTCCCTCCCGTAAAAGCGCTGCTCCCGGACAGGACAAGCCGGCCCGTTCCCCGCTTGACGAGGGTTCCCTGCCCGCTGACGCTTCCGGCATAATCCATGCGGTCACTGTGATTGAACACGAACTGCGTTCCTTCCGCCAGGCTGGCGCCTGCCGCGAAACCGGCTCCTGTTCCGCCGTTGCCCAGCTGCAGAACGCCTTCTCTCACTTCCGCCCCTCCGGTAAAGCTGTTCCGTCCGGTCAGGATCAGGGAGCCTCCTCCGGTCTTGACCAGCCTGCCCTCTCCGGACATGACGCCGGCCAGCACGGCATCCGTGGCGGAAGAACCGCCGTCCGCCGTCTGGACGGTCAATGCCGTTCCGGCGGACAGGGAAAAATTGTTCAGCACTCCGGTCAGGCTGCGGTCAATCCGCAGGGTGGAATCCCCCAGGACCTCAATGGCGCTGTCGGCATTACCCAGGGAGGAATTCCGGGAAATGGCCAGTATTCCTCCTGCCATTTCCGTTCCCCCGGAGTAGTTGTTGTCTGCCGACAGCACCAAGGTCCCGCTGTTCAGGCGGACTCCCCGGGACAGCGTATTGTCCAGTGTGCTACGCCATTCCAGGAGTCCCAACCCTCCCTTAGTTATATTGCCGTCACAGGAGAAATGATGGCCGTCGCCGATGATGAGCGAGGCTGAAGAAGCTACCGTGATCACCACGTCTCCGTCAATGCGGCTGGAATGGCCGCCACGGTGGTCCAGCAAAAGCGAATGGGAGCCCTCGATGGCGACGTTTCCGCTCATGGCGATTTCATTGCTGAGCGTCCGGTCCTGCCGCCAGGCTTCCAGCGCGCCGCCGCGGAGCGTCAGAACGCCCGTGCCTACGGCTCCGGAAGAAACGCTCTGGTTGGTCAGGCGTTCGTCCTGGTTGATCCGCAGCGTGCCCTCATTCAGGAGGAATCCCCCGCTGAAGGTGCTGTTGCCGCTCAGTGTCAGGACGCCGGCTCCGTTCTTGCTGATCCTGTAGGTGGAATCACTGTCGTGGAAAACGGTCCCGTTGATCTCCAGGTCCGCCCCCTCTTCGTTGGAAATCTTCAAATGGCTGTCCAGGCGGACATTCGTGGAAATAAGGGCGTCTGAATTGCCCGTCATTTCAATCCCGGCGTCAAATCCGGATTCCGGCGTCTGGGCCAGCACCAGAGTGATGCCGCCTGCGGCGCCCCTAATTTCAAACTGCTGGTTCCGCGTGCCGCTGAATTTCAGGTCGCCCACGGTCCGGTCCGCCGTCAGCACGGCGACGGTGCTGGAATCAAGCGCTTCATTGCCGAACGTGACGGAAGCGTTGATGATGTTCGGCACCTGGCCGTCCTTCCAGTCTCCCTGGTCGTCCCAGGAGCTGCCCCGGGCGCCCGTCCAAACGTAGGTGGCGGCGTAAGGCAGGATCTCGTAATGGCCGTCCACCCAGACAATCCGGGCCCCGGTGCTGTATCCTTCAAAGGAAATGTTGCCGATGTACTTGGGGCTGGCCGCGCCGTAGCCGGTCAGCAGGAACTGGCTTCTCCCGCCGCCGGCGATGTTGCCCTTCCAGCCCTTGATGATGAGCGTGCCGTTTTCATCCCAGGCGCCCAGGCGCCCCGCCTCCATCACCACGTTGCCGGAGGCGGCCGTGCCGCCGAAGTCCAGCGTGGACAGGGAGGAACTGCCCAGAGACAGGGTGCTCCCCGCTCCCAGGGACTGGCTCATCCTGTTCAAGGCCAGCGTTCCACCGTTGAACGTCATGTCCGTCACGGACCCCAGCGCCTTTTCCAGGGCCAGGTTCAGCGTGCCTGAAAGCAGCGTGACGTCCCCGCCCATGTAGGCCCTGAGCGTGACATTCCTGTCTCCGGCGTCGACAACGATCCGGCTGCCGCCGCTTGCGGAAATCATGCCCTGCCCGGCTTGTCCGCCCTTGCCTGCCAGGGTCTGGTCAAAAGCCGTTCCGTCTCCCTTGCGGCCCAGCAGGAGGCTGCCGCCGCCGGTGACTTCAAACGTGCCGCGCGCCATTTCAAAAAGGCCGTCTTCCAGATAGACGTTCTTCTTCTGGCCGCCCGTGCGCACCAGCAGAAGCCCGTTGAGGCCGTCCAGCAGAATCTCTCCCTGGCCGAAGGGCGTGACGCGGTTGTCGTCCGCCGTGGCGCCGATGACCATGTCCTTGTCCCCCAGCGTGGTAGTGACCAGGCCGTAATTGCCGATGACCAGCGCGTAATGGCTGCTGTCCGGATCATAGCCCGTGCCGAGGAAGCGGCTGCCGTGGCCGTCATCTGTATTACCGGAAAAAGTCTTGGTGCCCAACAGTTCCAGTTCTCCTCCCTGGCCGGCCAGCCATGCCTTGTAATTGGTGGAATTGCCGTCCGCCAGAATGCCGCCGTTGGTCAGGTCATGCGTTTCCGCGAAGGAAACGATCACGCTGTTGTAAATCTTGCTGTTCCAGGCGGTTTCCGTACTGTTGATCGTGAATTTCCGCTGGTTGTAGGAAAGCCCGGCGTTCAGGTCGGAGGCCCCCGTGCCGTTCAGGTTCAGGGTGACTGTTCCTCCCGGCTGTTCTGCTCCGGCAATGCCTCCTTCCTCCACCAGGGAGGAGAAGATAAGTCCCGCATGGAAACGGAACAGGTTGCTCAGCGTGCGCACCGACCGGCCCGTTTCCCCCGAATAAGCCTGAAGGTAGGACTGCGAAGCCGCCGTGGCGCTGGTCCACGCGTAAACGCCTATGGCCTGGTCTCCCAGCGCGTTGTCGGCTCCGACGGATACGCGCCCCTCCAGGTTATTGTAATCGTATTCCTTTACTCCGATGTTGAATTCCTTGAACACGTTGTCCGGATTGGAGAAGCGGACGAACTCGGTCCCCCGCACCGCGACGGCCGCCTGGGAGGCGTCCACGCGGGAATTGATCACCAGCATGGTGGGGTACTGACCCCCGGCGTAATACTGCCCCGTGTACAGGGTCCTGTCCGTGGTGCCGAAATCCAGGGAGTTGACGGAATCCAGCGTCAGGGAGCCCTTGCCGCCCATGAATCTCAACTCCTCCGAGGTCCCCAGTTCAATATTGTTGTGAAGGACGTAATGGACGGCGGTATTGGTTTCAGGCGAATAAACGCCCAGGCTCTGGGACCGCCCGTTGCCGAAAAAGATGGTTCCCGTGCCCAGGGGGCCGGACTTGATGCCCGCTTCCGGATGGGCCGGATCATTCAGGATGCTGCTGGAACCTACCTTGAGCGTAATCGTCCCGATTCCCGTCGCGGTCAAGCCTCCGGAAAAAGTGTTCTGTCCCAGGAAAACGCCCGTAAGAGAAGTAGTGGACGTAGTTTTAAACTCCAGCATGGAGGGGACGTTCCCGTCCGCGTCCGCAACCGTGTAATTCTCCCCGAAAGTCAGCGTGGCCCCGGCATCGGTGGAAACCGTCTGGCGCGGGCCATACAGGAAGCCGTCCACATCGGAAGCGTCGGCATCGTTGAACGTGATGCTGCTGGTGAGAATCCAGGACTTGCCGTCATCGCCGTTCGTGGCCTTCAGATGAAGGTCGTTTCCTACCGTCCGGATGGTATAGCCGGTGAGATCCTTGCCTCCGAAGCGGCCTTCTCCGTCCACGGTATAGGAACCCGCCCCCAGCGCATGGTCATGCGTGATCTCCAGCCTTCCGCCCCTCTGGATGACGCCTCCGGTAAACGTGTTGTCCCCCTGGAGGCTGATGGTGTTCAAGGTCCCCTTGGAAGCGCTTCCCTCCAGAATCAAGGCGCCGGAAGAGCCGTCGGCCGCGTTGCCGATGCGGCCGCTCAACACAAGCGTCTGGTTGTAGGCGCTGTGGCTGACCAGCAGCCCGCCGGGGGAGATGACCATGTCAGCCCGGATGTCGGGAGACATGGCCCCGGCCATGAAAATCTTGGCGGGAGCGTCCCCCTGGCCTTCCCACGTCAGCACCCCCCGTTGACCGTCGGAAGAGGAATCAATGCAAAAACTGGTGGATTTGGCGCCTTCAAAATTGATCTGGGAAAGGGTGATGTCCTCCGTCAGCAAAATCGTCTTCTGGTCCAGGCCCGCATCCTGGTCCCGGAAAATGGCGATGTTGCCGCGGGTGACCGGCACCTTGCCCCCGAACCAGTTGGCGGTTAGCGACCAGGACCGGCTGTCCGCCCCCCGCCTCCGGTCCATTCAAAAGCGGCGTCCCCGTTCGGAAGCAATTCCCATTTCTTCAAGTCTTCATGGTAATAAAGCTCCGCCCCGCGGGTGTACCCGGTAAAAGCCACCTGGTTGAGCTGGTCCGCCGTCAGGGCGTTTGCCGTCAACAACCAGATGTGTTCCGAGGAAACGTCCGGACTGTCCGGCGTATTCCAGATGCCGGAGGCGTTTTCTATGTTGACCAGGTAGGGCAGTCCGCCGTTAGTTCCCCAGTTGCTGACTTTGCTGAAGGTCAATTCCCCGCCTGAACCCAGCTCCATGGTCGCGGCGCCGTTGATGGTCAGCGTGCCGAACGTATTGCTGACTCCCTGGGAGCTGATGATGGAGCCCCCGTACAAATCCAGAGTGGCGTATTCCCCTGCACGGAGGCCCTGAATCTGGTTGTCCCGCGTCAGGGCGAGCCGTCCGCTGGAAAGCCTTACATTGGAGACAGCGACATGGCTGATCGTTTCCTCCAACGTGGAGGTGTACCCTGTACCGTTGATCATCAACCTTAAAAGACCGTCCAAACTGGCTTCGCCGCCGTTCAGGGAGCGGACGGAGACGTCCCCTTCCACGGAACCCGAATCATGGCGATCCATGCTCAGGATCAGGGAGGAGGACCCGCTGTTGAGAAAGTCAACCTGCCCTATCTTCAAGACCTGCCTGCCGTAGGAATTGATGGTCACGGAGCCTCCGAAATTGACGTCGGTCAGCCGGACCTCCTGCGACTTCCCTTGCAGCCACAGGGTGCCGCCGTTTCCGGAAATGTTGACGCCGTTCCGGAAATCAACAATCGTCTGTTCACCGCCCCGGATGTAAAAATTGCCGCTGCCCGCAAAGGTGATGTCGCCCGTGCCGGCGTAATTGGCATTCTGCTCACGTTCCCCGAACACCATGTAATTCAATTCCCCGCCGTCCGTGCCGGTGGCGTCCGCCGCGTACAGCGTATTGCCGTTCAGGGTCAAGCCGCCGCTGAAACTGTTGTTGCTGGAAAAATTGTAAATGCTCACCACTCCTCCCGTGGGCGGCCCCAGCACCAGTCCTCCTGCGCCCTGAAGGTCGCGGCCTTCCCGGAAATACAGGCTGCCGGCGCCTGAAATGGTAAACACGCGGTCGAGATGGACCACATCCTTGACGGAGTTACCGGAAGCGGTGAACGCTACCATGCCCTGGGCAAGACGAAAATCATTCTGGATGACAAGCCGGTTGCGGAGTTCCGCGGAATTGCCGTTGCGGCCCAGAGCTCCGCCCTTGATGACCAGGGAACCGGTGCCCAGCACGCCGTTATCGGTCAGCATCAGGGTTCCGGACTCCAGAATGACGTTCCCGCGGTATTCCGTGTTACCCTTCTTCCGGATTTCCAAAATGCCGGATTCCCCTGTAATCACCAGGTCTCCGTCCCCCTGCAGGGCGCCGAATAGCTGCATTTTGCCGTTCTTGCCGATGAACTTCAGGCCGTTTTCCCCGATCAGGATATTGTTGGAAATGCTGTAGTTATTATTTTGAGTTCCCATGTACAATTCCGCCTGGGCGCCGCCGTTGTCAAAAACCAGAACGTCGTTCCCGCTGAGGGAAAAGGATCCGGCCACGTCGTCCGCAATGGTCATCTTGCCGACTACGAATTGTCCCGACGGGGAGTTCAACTTAATTCCCTTGCCCCGCAAATGGGGATCAAGATTGGCAAACACCATCTCCGCCCCCGCTCCGGCAGGCGCGCGGTTGGCGTCCCAGTTCCCGCCGAAAAGGGCATTCGTATTAGTGGACTTGCTGATGCCTTCGCCCAGGTAGGCCTGGCCGGTCCACGTATAAACTCCCCCCGTATTCACGGAGGCGGGGCGCAGTTCATACGCATCTCCCCGCGCGGCAACCTCAAGCCCCATTTCATCATTGTAGCCCAGGAAGTGGACCCGGGAAAACCAGGATTCCCCGCTGACGTCATGGTTGAAAAGAAGCTGGTCGTGCCCGTCCTGCCAGCCTTCCAGCGCCAGGTGTCCGGCGCCTCCGGAAAGGCTGTTGCCGGTAAAGTGCAGAATGCCGCCGCCCGAACCCGTTCCGTTGCTCAGCACGATGGTGGACCTGTCCGCCCAGACGGTGCTGGAAGTCCAGGACAAATCGGAAAAGGAAGCGGAAAATCCCCGCGTGTCCAGTGTGGAGGTTTTCCCCAGGGAAAGGGACGGTTCTCCCCCCAGCTGTCCATCCGCGCCCAGCATCAATGTGGAATGGTCGGAAACGGAGGCTTTCGCGGCAACCAGGCCGCCCAGGGAAGAATCCAGCGTGACGGAGTCTCCGGAAAGCTCTTGAAAGCCGAACGTTAGCTCGCCAAACGAGCCTTGCAGGCCGGAACCGTACAGGGTGGCGGAGGAACCGAACTGGACGTTCGGAAGATGGGAGGCAATCCCCCCGTCCATATGCACGTCTCCCCGCAGGATGAACAGGGTGGGAGTGGTTCCGTCAGTTCCGCCGTCCAGTTCCGCGCCTTCTTCCAGGTGCACGGAGGCGCGGTTCATCAGCTCAAAAACGCCGCCGCGGTCCAGGCTGATTCTTCCCCTGACATACACGTCACGCCCGGTATCCGGTGAAAGTTCCAGCCTGCTATTCTCTCCAATGATGGAAAGGGTTCCGGTTCCCAGCGGCAGGGCTTCCCCGTTCTCCGCAGGACCGCCCAGCACATAATCCGCCCCCCTGGCGGTAACGGCCGCGACGCCGTCCCGGACGGAAAAGGAACCGAACGCATGGCTGGTCCCCTGAATTTCAAAACGTCCCAACCCGGACTTGGTGAATCCGCCCGTTCCGGCCGTGGCTACGGTGCTGCCGAATATGAGGCTGGTATTCAGCTCGGTATCAATGCTCCTGTCGCCGTTCAAATCAATGGTCACCTGGTTGCGGGGCGCCAGCGTAATGGCATGCTGCCCGGTGATATTCAAATTGGTGTTCAGCCAGGAAAAATCGTTGGTCAGGACCAGGTCTTTCGTAAGCGCCTGAAGGGAAACGACCTGGTTACGGAGATCGTTATTGCCCAGAACCAGTACGGCCCCGCCCAGGGACTTGTCGCTTCCCAGATGAAGGGCGCCTTCATGGAGATGGACGTGCTGGATATAGCGGTTGTCCGCGGCCAGCACCAGGGTTCCCATGCCGTCCTTGGTCAGCGTATTGATATAGGAGGCTTCTCCGCGCAATTCCACGCGGGTTCCGGCGTCCGCATCCACGTTCAGGTTATGGTAAAGATTGGTGTACGTGCCGTTGAAAATGACGTTGGAGCGTTTGGAGATGATGGTGAAATCCTGGTCGGTGGAAACGGGGACATTCAAGTTCAGCGTCATGTTGCCGTTCAGGGACATGCCGGGATTTTCCTTGCCGAAGTAAATTCTTGCGCCGCTCCCCGTCAGCGTCAGCGTCTTCTGGTCGTCCGCCGTGCTGATCAGCTGGTTCAGGTAAACGTTGCCGCTGAGCGTGATGGTGGTAGCGGCGGACAAAAGCGCATTGTTGAAAATAACGGTATCATACCGGGCGTAATTCAGCCCCGGCGCTTCGGCAGGATTCCAGTTGGAAGCCTCCCTCCACGAAGCGCTGGAGGAAGTGGAGGTCCAGGTGAATTCATCGGCACGGGAAGCTACGGCCATGGCGGCCAGCAGCAATGAGGCAAGAAAAAGCGGCAATCTCAATTTCATAAGGGGAATGGGGTATGTGTTTAAAAATGGGATAGGGGATTATTAAAAGGAGTGGGGGCAAACGGCCTGCACCGGGAGCAAATGCCAGTACGCGGATTTGAGCGCATGCGGGACGTTCCGAAGAACAGCATGCGTTCACGTCAAAGGCCCTGGAACGGGCAACCGGATTCAAGAATCCGCCGATGCAGGAATAAATGCTATTCTATCATTTACAAGAGCCGGGGCGCCTTTCTCCACGTCAGAATTGTTCTACCGGACATAACAAACCTTGTGCCGGGAGGAAGGAGCACAACCGAAAAAAGCCGATGGAGGAAAATCGGCAGCAGGACAAAAAAAACTTTCTCTAATGGAAAAGTGGGACACCACACGCGTCCTCGCGGGAAAAGCGGAGGAAGCCATCCTTTCCCTCCGGAAGCATAAGAAAAAGGAGGAAACCCCAGGTCCGGATGCACGCTGTAGCCTCCCGGCACGGACATAGCCTGCCAGGAACCATGCACGCAGATGAATGGCAGTATTCCCATATCTGTGCTGACCGAAACCGACCCTGTTTGTTCAGATGGAAACATTCTTTGAACGAACCATGTCAGACAATGAATCAAGGCGGCAAACCGGAAACAAATACACTTTTGGGCTTTTTTACAATTTGGTTGCTCCGCCATCTGGAAAAAACAAAACTGGACATGGCATATTTCCGTTAACTCCTTTATTTCAAGATCAGAATAACCCAAGCAGGGATATAATCCCTAACAAGAAACAGCCTTTTTCTCCGGCCTCCCCCCCTCTCCCCTGAAAAGCGCCAGCGCCCGCAACAACTCCGGCGTCTTAAAACTCTTCCCGCAAATTCATGAAAGGTCACACCGCTGTCCTTGAGATTCGTTCATGGCCACCGGCAAAACTCCTGCAATACGTTTCCAGTGCCACGGCCTGTTCCCTCTTGCCAGGATCTGGCATAACACACGCCACGAAATCATGGCTATCCCCTACTTTTCCATTCTCTTGTATCCAGGCATGGTATTTCCCCCCTTGCCGGGGAAAGAGTCTTTCCCAAACTGGGCTTGAACGGCACTACCTGTGACCATGCCGCCGTCCCCCTCATTTCAGATACTTTTTCTCTGCTTCTGCGTTCCGGCATGTTCTTGTTCGTTGGCATGAGTTGTTGCTCCTTTCCCTCCTCAATGTCAGAAGAAAATTGTACTATTCCAGCACTAGAAAATTACAACATATTGAAAATTAACTGCAAACAATAACAACAATTCTTTGGTCGCGGATTTGAACTCTACCGGGCCTACCACTTTCAACCTTCTGCTTCTTTGCAGAGTCACTGCTTCCGCAAGGGTTTTTCATTTTCTGATTCCCCCTCCTCTTCTTTCGGATGACCGTGCTTTGAAAAAGCTGGCGTGGCATTCCGGTCCGATCGTCGAAAAATCTGAACGCCGGGTGCTATGGGACAAGAATACCGGGGCCGCCATCTTGGAAACACGGGCGAAATGAACGGTATTTCCCAACATGATAAAAAAATCTTTGACATCTATAAGATCATTCCGTAACTAATTGCGTAACCAATTACGTTTTTAACAACACAAAAAAACGCATATGGATTTTTTCAACCAGACGGGCAAAATGGCCATTGGAAGCAGACTGCGCATGCTGACGGACAAGATAACAAATGACGCCGAACTGATTTACGGCATGTACGGCGTGGACATCCGCCCGAAATGGTTTTCCGTCTTCTTTGTGCTGTCCCGCGGCGGAGCGAAGACCATCACCGCGATCGCCAGGGAAATAGGACATTCGCATCCGTCCGTCAGCAACATCGTAAAAGAAATGGGCGCAAGGGGGCTGGTGAAAGAAACGAGGGACAAATCGGACGGAAGAAGAAACATGGTCACGTTGTCTTCCAAGGGAAAAAAAATGGCCGGAATCATGGCCGAATGCTATCCCGACGTTGAGTCCGCCGTGGAACAAATCGCCCGGCAGGCCAGGAACGACCTGTGGCGGGCCATTGAAGAATGGGAAGACCTGCTGTCGGAAAAAACATTATTCGAACGGGTAAAAGAAGCCAAAAAGGAGAGGGAGGGAAAAGACATCGCCATCATTCCCTATGAGCCCCGCTACCAATCCGCTTTCAAGGCTCTCAATGAAGAATGGATCACCGCCTACTGGGAAATGGAAGAACCCGACCACAAGGCGCTGGACCACCCGCAGGAATACATTCTGGACAAGGGAGGCCACATTTTCATTGCCCTGTACAGGGATGAACCTGTCGGCGTATGCGCTCTGTGCAAAAAAGACGATCCGGAACATGAATATGAACTGGCCAAGCTCGCAGTCAGTCCCGGGGTTCAGGGAAAAGGAATCGGTGTATTGCTATGCCGGACCGTCATCGGCAAGGCAAAAGAACTGGGATGCAAAAAAATCTTTCTGGAAAGCAACACGCTTCTGCGCCCGGCCATACGGCTCTACAGAAAACTGGGGTTCAAGGAAATTCCGAAAAGCCATCCGGCCTACGAAAGGGTCGATATTCAAATGGAACTGGTGATAGACTGACCATTTGCCGCAACTTCTGCGGCTATCCGTGATCCATGTACCCTTGGCGAATCTCCTCCCTTCCTCCGGGATTTGACAGAAATGAAGCAGCCCCTTTTGAGCCTGTACTGGCCAGAATCAATCTTCTCCGTTCTGTTTCGGAAACAGGTCATCAAGCAGTTTGAGCATATCCCGGGCTTCCTCCAGGCCTTGTTCCGCCGCCTTGGCAATCCATTTTCTGCCTTTTGCCTCATCCTGCTCAGTTCCGTTCCCTGTCAGGTAAAGCAGCCCCAGCCCAAACTGGGCAGCCGGAACGTTCTGTTCCGCCGCTTTCCCGTACCATTTCACAGCTTCACGGTAATCCTGCTCCACGCCTGCACCTTTCAGGTACATCCGCGCCAAATGATACTGGGCGTTTGAATTTCCCTGCCGGGCGGACGCCAGATACCATTTGAAGGCCTCTTTCAAATCCTTCTCCACTCCCTGCCCCCCTTCATACATGGTCCCGAGATTGTCTTGAGCCGCGGCATATCCCTGTTCCGCCGCAAGGGCGTACCATTTGCACGCTTCCTTCAAATCCTTCTGCACCCCGTCCCCCGCCTCATACATGGTCCCCAGATTGTTTTGAGCCGCGGGATGCCCCTGTTCCGCCGCAAGGGCATACCATTTGCACGCTTCCTTTACATCCTTATCAACACCCTTGCCATTCTCATACAAAAGCCCCAACCGGTACCGGGCATCATTCTCTCCCTGGACGGCAGCCAGGGAAAACCATTGGAACGCTTCTTTCAGATCCTTTTCCGCACCCTGTCCATATTCATACAGGAGTCCCAGATTTTTCTGAGCGGAAGAATTGCCTTGCGCGGCGGAAAGAGAAAACCATTGGAACGCCTCCTTTGGATCCTGCGGAACGCCACGACCGTAATAATACATGGCTCCGAGATTGTTTTGCGCCCATGCGTTTTCCTGCCGGGCGGCGGCGGAAAACCACTTGAACGCTTCTTTCAAATTCTGCGGGATTCCCATTCCTCTCTCATACATGACTCCCACGTTGTTTTGGCCGTCGGCCTCTCCCTGCTGCGCGGCGGACAAATACAGATCGAATGCTTTTTTTGAATCCTGCCGAACTCCTCTTCCCGTCTCATACATCTTTCCGAGGTTGCTCTGGGCCATCCCATATCCCTGCGCCGCAGCCAGGGAATATAATTCAAACGCCTTCTTCCAATCCTGCCGGACTCCGAGACCCCGGTCATACAGGGTTCCCAGATTATTTTGAGCAGCAAAATATCCCTGACGGGCAGCGGCGGAAAACCATTTGAAGGCTTCCTTGAAATCCTGAGGAACCCCGAGCCCCCGCTCATAAAGAATCCCCAGATTGTTCTGGGCATCGGCAAGTCCCTGCTGGGCGGACAAAGTATACCACCTGGAAGCCTCCTTGAAATCCTGTTCCATGCCCAGCCCTTCCGTACAACAGAGGCCAAGCAGGTTCTGCGACTGGGGTATTCCGCGCATAGCCGCCAGAGTCAGCCATTTGACCGCCTTCTTTAAATCCTTCTCCGTCCCCACTCCCTTATAATAGAAATTCCCCACATTGTGCTGGGCCGGCGCATATTCCTGCCCGGCTGCCAGCAGGTACCATTCAAAAGCCTTTTTTGCATCCTGTTCCACACCTTCTCCGCATTCATGCATCACCCCAAGATAAAACTGGCTTTCCGGATCTCCCTGCTGCGCGGCACGGGAAAACCATTGAAACGCTTCTTTCAGATCTTTCCCCACCCCTTCCCCGGTATAATAACAAACTCCGGTCAGGAACTGTGCCCTGGCATTCCCCTGCCGGGCTGATGCCATGACGGAATCCGCCATGCTGCGGAAAAGAAAGAAAGACGGTCCCTTCCCCTCTTCAACGGGAGGAAGGGAGGGAAGCGTCCCGGAAGCAGGCACCGAAGGAACAAGCAGCATCAACGCAGCCGTAAACTTGACGGTAAACCGGGATAACCGCCGCCTCCGGCCGCCGGACGCCAAAGCAAAAACGCGCCTGCAACATGAATTGAAACAACCAGACATCATAGGAACTACCGGGCTTTTTAACTGAAGACGGAGTTCGACCATATGCTGGACAGACATATAATCATTCCGCAAAGAACAGGTTATGTACCAATACCCACAAAAACAGGAGAAATCAAGAGCATACCTTCCGCATTTTTCCTCCCCGTCCGAATATCCGGCCTCCGTTTCCCCTTTCATTTTCCTCTTCCGGAACAATGCTTCAGTCCTCATCCTGTCTTCCGGCCATCTCGCGGTGCCTGCGGGCCAGAAAAAATCCGGTGGCCGCCCACAGGGCGGAAATAGCGGCCCCGCCCAGCATGGCAAGCGGGGAATGGCCGCCCAGAACGTCAAGTGAACGTTTCAGCCATGCGCTCGCGGCGTCCCCGCCGCGGTAAAGCACCGTATCTATAAAGCTTTTGGCCTTGTACTTTTCCTCCGGAGACAGCACGGAATTCAGCATTTCGCGTCCAGGCCGCACCAGGCCGTATTCTCCAATGCGCCGTGCTACCGTCACGACGGCTGCCACGGCAAAGACCGGAGAAAAAGCCATCCAGACAAATCCCAAGGAAATGAGGACCGGAACCGCCACCAGCAGTGCGGATAGTCCAAACCTCCGGACAATGCGCCCGGCAAAAAACACCTGCAGCAGCATGGTACTCCCCTGAACAATGACATCAATGATTCCGAACACCCGGGTCTGCCGGACAGGATCGGGAAAGGCGGAAGCCACAGCCCGCATCAGTTCAAAGTACAGGAAGGTGTTGGTACTGGCCAGAAGAATGATGAACAGCCCGATCCCCATCAGAAAGGGGGAACGGAACACGGCGGAAGCCCCGGTAAACGGGTTGCCGCCAAGGGGACGCGCCCGGCAATCCTCCGGAAAAGGCGCGCCTGCTTTCCCTCCGCTGGCCGGATTCCCGTCCCGCCAGCGGTGCAGATACATTCCCGCCAGAACCGCCAGCCCCAGAAGAACGGCCGCCGCGGCAAATAGCCACATGCTCTCCACTGCTCCGGCCAGAGTTGCCGTCACGGCAGGCCCCAGCACGGCTCCCAGGCTGCTGCCGCTGGCCACCAGCGCGAACAGGCGTTTTACCTGGCCGCCCCTCATCACATCCGCCAGCACGCTCCATGCCACGGATACGGCCAGCAGGTTGAAAACGGACAGCCACACGTAAAACGCCCGTGCCGTCCAGGCACTGTCCGGACACGCCAGCATCAGCGCGGCAAATACTCCCAGATTGAGGATGAAGAATCCGTACGTCCACGGAAGGATGGACCTTCTCGGCACGCGGCAGGCAATCCACCCGAACAACATCTGGAACAGGAGGGACGCCCCAAACGTAGCCGTAAACAGCCACTGCAAATTCCGGACTCCGCCCGCAATGCCCATCATTTCCCGGACCGGGCGCAGCATGGAATACGCCAGGAACAGTAGAAAAAAAAGCAGAATGCCTCCGGCAGCGGCAGGCAGCTCGGCCTCATCCACATTCAAGGCTCTTCGCAGCAGGCGCCCCAGGCTTCCCCTCTTCCAGTTGGACATGCCCGCAATGTACCATATACCGTACAAACGCCTAATCCCAATTAATCCGCTCCCCTGAATTTCCTTCTCCGTTTACCGACATTCCCGGTTCAAACCGGAAGACGGAGGACGACCATAAAAAAGGAATCCGCACATTCCCTTAAAGACGGATGAAAACCGCACCTTCCGGAATAGTGAACAGCACCTCCCTTTGCCCGGATTCCCGGTTCCTGGTTTTCTTCTGTGTTGCATGCATGATTCCTCCTTTTGAAGCATCCATTTCCCACTGGAAACATAAATTCCAGCAACATCCCCTTTTTCCCCGTCCAACTGGACTGGAAAGGGAAACCGTGGTATCGTGGGCCGTCTTCTCCGTCCACCCATCCGTCCCTGGCCGGAACACGGACATTCCCCATGAAACAGAGAAAAATCATCCATGTGGACATGGATGCCTTTTACGCATCCATCGAACAGCGGGACCATCCGGAATACCGCGGCAAGCCCATTGCCGTAGGGCGTGCGGAAATGCGCGGAGTGGTGGCGGCAGCCAGTTATGAAGCGCGCCGCTTCGGGGTCCGATCCGCCATGCCTTCCATGAAGGCGATCAAACTTTGCCCCAAGCTTATCTTCACCCGCAACCGCATGGACGTGTATAAAGCCGTCTCCGCCCAAATCCACGAGATTTTCCACCGCTACACGGACCTGGTGGAGCCTCTTTCCCTGGACGAAGCCTTTCTGGACGTCACGGAAAACAAGCCGGGAATCCCGCTGGCCGTGGAAATCGCCCGGCGCATCAAAAAGGAAATTCGGCAGGAACTGCGCTTGACCGCCTCCGCGGGGGTATCCTACAACAAATTCCTGGCCAAAATCGCTTCCGACTACCGCAAGCCGGACGGCCTGTTCACCATTCATCCCTCCCGCGCCGCGGAATTCATCGCCCGCCTGCCCATCGAATCCTTCTGGGGCGTGGGGCAGGCCACCGCCGCACGCATGCACTCCCTGTCCATCACCAACGGAGCCCAGCTCAGGGAACGGGACCAGGAATTCCTGGTCCGCCACTTTGGAAAAATCGGCATCCTGTTCTACAACTTCGCCCGCGGCATTGACGAGCGCCCCGTGGAATCATCCCGCATCCGCAAATCCGTGGGCTGCGAGCAAACCTACCGTGAAGACGTCACCAAGACCCAGGCCCTGGAAAACAGCCTCCCCATTCTGGCGGAAGAACTGGCGGGGCGCCTGGCGCGCTCCGGATTCCGGGGCAATACCCTGACCCTGAAAATCAAATTCCCGGACTTCGTCCAGAAATCCCGGAGCATCACCGTTCCGGACTGCCTGACGGACATGGAAGACATCCTGCCCCTGGCGCGCACGATGATGGAAGAACTGGATTCCGGAGACAGCACCTTCCGCCTTCTGGGCCTGTCCGTCTCCAACCCTTTGGAAGAACATCCTCCGGGCGTCTGGGAACAGCTTTGGCTGGATTTGGAATACTAATACCTCCACAGACTCCCATATTTTCTGGTTTCTTCCCTAAAAAAGAACCTTATACACAAGATATCGTGCCATGAATGAGCGAAACCGCATCTGCTCCGGTCTTACCCCCGTATGAATACGGAAGAACGGAAACACTGGATATCATGGATGGCGACGATCGCGGAAGGCGTGGCGGGCGTCATGGCCGTGGAAGGGGGAGTTCCCGCCTCCCAGAGCGTGCCTGACCCCGGCCCCTCCCGCAGGCGGCATCCGCTGACTGAAACGGAAAAGCGCATCATTGAGCATCAGGGAACGGAACCTCCCTTTTCCGGGAGATTCGTCAGCTTTTTCGAGCAGGGCACCTATGTCTGCCGCAAATGCGGGGAACCCCTGTTCCGGTCAGAAGACAAATTCGATGCCGGCTGCGGATGGCCCTGCTTTGACGACTCCCTGCCGGACGCCGTCCGGAGCATCCGCCAGAACTCCGGACAGCGCACGGAAATCACCTGCGCCCACTGCGGCGGCCACCTGGGGCACCTCTTCAGCGGCGAACGGATGACTCCGAAAAACATGCGCTATTGCGTCAATTCCCTTTCCCTGGATTTCCAGCCCGCGCCGCAACCGGTCATCGCCGGGCACATGTCCTGAGAACGGGAAAAGGAGCGGCCGGGACGCACGCCGGGAGTGCCGTCAGGGTACTCCTGCCGCATTCCGGTTTCCGGGCAGGCGTTTCGCTGAAACATCTATTCTCCCTCCCGCGTAATGACGTATCATGGGAATGTCCATCATACGCATCATTCCGGTCCTGCTGGCGCTCTTCCCTGCCCCATTGCCGGCGGCAGTTCCCAGAATCGCCATTCTGGGGGACAGCATCCCTTACGCCGGCTACTGGCCGGCTCTCCTGGAATCCGGCCTGCGGCGGAATTCCGCCTATAGAAACGCGGAAATCGTCAACTTTTCCCTCCCCAGTGAAACGGCCTCCGGACTTTCCGAGCCGGGCCATGCGGCAGGAGCCTTTCCCCGCCCCTGCATCCACGACCGGCTGGACGCCATCCTTTCCCGGTACAAACCTACCCTGGTCATCGCCTGCTACGGCATGAACGACGGCATGATGCAGCCTTTTTCCGAGGCCAACTTTCAAGCCTACCAGCAAGGCATGGAACGGCTGAAAGCGAAGACGGAGTCCGCCGGAGCCCGGTTCATCGCCGTGACGCCACCCCTTTACATGGCGGACACGCCGGAAAAAGATTCCGCCCGCTACAACGCGGTTCTGGACATTTATGCCGAATGGCTGAACGGGCAGAAAAAGAAAGGCTGGCTGGTAGCGGACATGCGTCCCGGACTTTCCCGCCAAATCAGGGCGGCCAAAGAAAAGAACCCCCGATTCATGTATGCCCCGGACGGCGTCCATCCCGGCCCGGAAGGCCATTTGATGATTGCCCGGTCCGTCTGGCCCGCAATAGCTTCTTTCCTGAATCTTTCCCCGAACGTCCGTTTCGCGGAAGGAGATGCCTTCAACAAAATCCTGGAACGGCACAACCTCTTCAAACTGGCCTGGCTGTCGGAAACGGGCCATAAGCGTCCCGGTATTCCCGCCGGCGTCCCCATCGCCGAACTGCCCCGCATCGCGGAAGATGTCTGGACCAAGACAGCCCCAGAACCCGGGGCGGACCCTCACTCCCGCAACCTGAAAAATACGGTCCCCGTCGTGGACTTCATCCTGGATGCCCTCCGGAAAACGGGCGCTTCCATGCTCCGGGAGAACAAGGAGCCCGCACGCACGGGACCGGAAAAGGCTTCTTGAAAGAACCTCTTTCAGACCATGCTTCCGGCCTTCAGGACCGCAGGGGGATTAGCTTGACCTTTACCGGAATGTCGTTTACTTTGGTTCGAGCATTATTTGCAACCACTCACACTTATTATGACCGACCGCAGAATTGTTATCACCGGCATCGGAGTGATCAGCCCCCTGGGCAATGATCTTGCAAGCACCTGGGAAGCCATGAAGGCCGGACGCAGTGGGATTGACACCATCAAATCCATGGACGTCTCCGATTATTCCACGAAGATCGCCGGTGAAGTCAAGGATTTCGACCCCACCCCCTACTTCAAGACTCCGAAGGACGCCCGCCGCGTGGACCGCTTCACGCACTTTGCCATGGGTGCGGCCGGAATGGCTCTGAAGGACTCCGGCATGGATTTGGAAGCCGTGGACAAGACGCGCATCGGCGTCATGGTCGGGAGCGGCATCGGCGGCCTGGGCACGCTGGAAAGCCAGCACGCCACTCTTATTTCCAAGGGACCGGCCCGCGTGTCCCCCTTCATGATCCCGTACATGATCAGCAACATCGCCTCCGGCCTCATTTCCATGGAATACGGTTTCGGCGGTCCCAACATGTCCATCGTTACGGCCTGCGCCACCTCCAACCACAACATCGGGGAAGCATGGCGCATCATGAAATTCGGCGATGCGGACGTCATGGTCTGCGGCGGGGCGGAAGCCACCATCCTGCCTACGGGCGTAGCGGGCTTCAGCAACATGAAGGCCCTCAGCTCACGCAACGACGAACCCCAGCGCGCTTCCCGCCCGTATGATGTGGACCGCGACGGCTTCGTGATGGGTGAAGGCGCGGGCGTCGTCATTCTGGAAACGCTGGAACACGCCCAAAAACGCGGCGCCAAAATCTATGCGGAACTCGTCGGCTACGGCATCTCCGCAGACGCCTACCACCTCACCGCTCCGGACCCCGAAGGCCGCGGAGCCGCACGTTGCATGCAGATGGCCCTGGACCACGCGGGCATGAAGCCGGAAGACATCGACTACATCAACACGCACGGCACCTCCACGCCGCTGGGCGACATCTGCGAAACGAAGGCCATCAAGGCCGTCTTCGGCGACCACGCCAAAAATGGCCTGCTGATCAGCTCCACCAAATCCATGACCGGGCACCTTCTCGGCGCCGCAGGCGGCGTGGAACTGGCGGCCTGCCTCATGGCCATGCAGGACGGCATTATTCCGCCCACCATCAACGTGGACAACCAGGACCCGGAATGCGACCTGGACTGCGTGCCCAACAAGGCGCGTGAAGCCAGGGTGGACGCCGCACTGAGCAACTCCTTCGGGTTCGGCGGCCACAACTCTTCCGTCATCGTGAAGAAATTCGCCTGATTCCTTCCGGAACCCGGAATCTTCCCGGCGGAAGTGCCGATGCTTGTGTTTCACCGCAATCATCGCGCTTCCGCCTTCTGCATTTTTTACAACCATGGCCGCCAAAACACATCAGGACATTCTGCTCATGCGCTGGGCCCTGTTTTCCGTAACGGGGATCGTCCTCATCGTGGTGCTCTACTCGGTGGGGGTAACGCCTTCCTGGGCATTTGCCCTGAGAGAAGCCATGACCCAGGCTCCGTTCTTGCTGCCTCCGGACGCGCCCGCCCTGTCCCCCGGCGCCGGATTCCTGCTGTGCATACTGCTCACCCTCGCCGTGGCCTGCAATCTGCTGCTGATGCGCGGGCTTCTCCGGAAATCGGCCGTTCTCGCCGCCTTCCTGCTCCTGCTGGCCTGCTTCACTCCGGCTCTGGGCCTCTGGGGCGTTTTCTTCAACTTCGTGCCCTGCCTGCTTTCCGCCGGAACTGCGGGCCTGCTGGCCATCCTGTGGCCCCTCCCGGCGGAGCGGGAACAGGAACCATCTCCATCTCATGAATAATCTGGATTATCCCCTGCCTGTGCTTGAACTGGTCGCCGCCCTCAAGCAATTGCCGGGCATCGGCACGCGCGGCGCGGAACGCATGGCCCTGTGGATGCTCCAGGGGCACATGGGAGAGGCGGAATCCATCGCCCGGACCATCGGCCAGGCGGCGGACAGCGTCACGCCCTGCCCGGTCTGCGGCTTTTTCAGCACGGCGGAAGCCCCCTGCGAAGCCTGCCGGGACGAGGAAAGGGACGCCCGGACCATCTGCGTGGTGGAACAGGCCACGGACGTCATCCCCATTGAACGCAGCAGCGCCTACCGCGGATTGTACCATTGCCTGGGGGGCAAACTCTCGCCGCTGGACGACGTGGAGCCGGAAGACCTGAACATCCGCTCCCTGGTGGAACGGGTGGCCGGCCAGCCGGGGTGCGAAGTCATTCTCGCAACGGGGTCCGATGTGGAAGGGGAAGCCACGGCCACCTACCTGCACCACTTGTTGAAAGCCCTGGACTGCAAAATCTCCCGCCCCGCCCAGGGTCTGCCCGCCGGGTCCGGCCTCAGCCACGCGGACACGCTGACCCTGATGAAAGCGCTGGAAGGCAGAACCGTGCTTTAACCGCTCCCTTCCGGCAATCCACGTATTTCCGGAAATACGGACACTCTGAAGGAAACCGGCCGGAGAGTTTTTTCTGCCGTCTGAAACATATCCTACCAAGCCGCGCACCCCAAATCTCCAGAGGAAGCATATGCCGGAACTACTAAAAAACAGATACAATGACGAATCTCTCCGCGCGCTGGCTCTGAGTATTAACACCGTATATCCTCCGTTTCAGGTTGACGATTTTGTCAACGGCATCATGGACGAAACCTGGGACGGATTGGAGCTGAAAGCCCGCATGCGGCAAATTACCATCAATCTGGGAAGATATTTGCCGGACGATTATGAACAGGCGCTTGGCGTCATCGACAAGATTGTTGCGGGTTATCCCGAAGGATTTAATGACTTTACGTTAATGTGCTTCCCGGATTTTGTGGAAGTCTATGGGCAGGAGGAGCGCCATTGGAATTTGTCCATGGCCGCGTTGGAAAGGTATACCTCGTCCTCGTCTTCCGAATTTGCCGTAAGGCCCTTTATCATCAACCATGAAGAACGCATGATGCGGCAGATGGCCGCCTGGGCCCGGCATGGCAACGAGCATGTCCGGCGGCTTGCCAGCGAGGGCTGCCGCCCTCAACTGCCGTGGGGACAGGTGTTGGGCAGCTTCAAAAAAGACCCGTCGCCGGTTCTCGGTATTTTAGAACAGCTTAAAGCCGACCCGTCCCCGTATGTCCGTAAAAGCGTGGCCAACAGCCTGAACGATATTTCCAAAACACATCCGGACCTCGTTGCAAAAATTGCAAGGGATTGGTACGGAAAAAACAGCCATACGGACTGGATTGTAAAACACGGGTGCAGGACACTTCTTAAAAAGGGCAACAGGGATGTGCTGGACATCCTTGGATTCGCGGATGCCGGTTGTGTGGATGTGGACGGCTTTGCGCTGGGCGCCGCGTCCGCTTCCATTGGGAAGGAAATGGCCTTTTCCTTCAACATTGAGGCAAAAAAAGCGGCCAGGGTACGGCTGGAATATGGCATTGATTACGTCAAGGCGAACGGCAAAAGAAACCGTAAGATATTCCAGATATCCGAGCTCTCTTTAAAGGAAAACGGGAAAAGGTCTTACACAAAAACCCATTCCTTTGCGAATGCAAGCACACAGAAGCATTACCCCGGCACCCATTCGCTTACGCTTATTGTAAACGGCACTGAACGTGGAACACTGGATTTTGAGGTATTTGACACATAGCCCGCTTTATAGCAGGACATCCAAGCCATCTTCCCTGGTGTCCCGGTCTTTACGATATTCCCGTGCGAACCGAGTCGATTGATGTCCCCACTGCCCGCATCATGCACCTTTCATCCGCATCCCCTTTTTAAATGAGAAAACGCCTATTCCATGCGGCTTTGCGGAAGGCTGCCTGGAAATCATCTGCCTCTTCATCACCGCCAATTCACCTGTTCAGACAATGAAAAAGCCGCTCCCTTTACTTGCAGGAGCGGCTTGAAGAAACAAGTACCCTGCGGGAAATATCATCTTTTGCGGCGTCTCAGCAGCAACACGGCGAGTCCAGCCAATCCCAGGGAAGCCGTTGCCGGTTCGGGAACAGTATTCAACTCAATGGCCCCCAGCCCGACAAAATATCCATTGGTCTCCGCCCCCCGGGACAGGGAAAGTTCCATGGAATAAGTCTCTCCCGCCGTCAAGGTAACGGCCTTGTCCAGAGAAGACTCTTCCCTTACTCCGGAAGAACCGCCCCGTTGCCCCAGCGTCTCCACGCTGGCCTTCTGTGCACCGGAAGGAGTGACATCCCCCGTTCCCGCATAAGTCAGGGAGGAATCAGCACAACTGGCCAGAACCGTATCTCCCAATTTCAAATTAAACATATACGCACCTTTGCGGTTGCTGTTCTGAATCTGATTGGAACCGTTAAACGTAAAAAGATTCAGAGCTATTGAATCAATGGTTACATCTTCCGTTACGGTGAAGGACAAAGTCAGGGTCCATGTACCTCCAGTCCCCACATTCACGTTGGGACTCAAAAAGGAATTAACATAATTGGTACCCGTTTTCTGTCCCAGCGCACCGCCGGAAGCATTGGTAACCGTTTGGCCTGTGATAGAAACTCCGTCACTGACGGAAGGGTTGTACAGGGCGGCCGTCGTTCCGGGATTGGCTTGGTAATCAAAGATAATCGCTGCCTGGGCCGTGCCTGCAAGCGCGATGAGCGAGGTGGCAAAAAATAAGGAAGGCTTCATCTTCAAGTATAGTTAACTGTGTTAAATAGTGTTTTTTTGCACCAATTCCCCATGGATGGTAACACGCTACGAATAACGGATTAGGAATTCGGAGTCAATGGAAAAAGTTGGAAATAGAGTATTTTAACGCTATCCGGCCTGATCGCTCTTGAAGAAAAATAGCTTTTACTTTTTCTTGAACATTTTTATAATCGATTAATATATAATTTTTTATATATTTCTGAATGAAAAAAACACATTCCGAATTCCTAATCCGTGGATAGGTTCCAAACCAGACATAATTATAATGACGAAAAACAATGCCATTAAGTGTTTTGGGATGTTTGCATTCTCCCAGTGTCGATCAAATTCATCAATTTTCTCCAGTCTTAACCACTGTGCAGCCCGCTCCCGCCAATTGCCTGAAAAGTTCGACCCTTTTCCTGCGGCCACTCTGGTACGACAACCATTCTTCGCGCAAATCGCCACGTTCAGCCATTCTCTTGCTTGAACGGCTTCTCAAGGAAACATTATTTTCCAAAAAGCTAAAACAAAGGGGCATTCGGCAGGGTGGCACAGCATGCCGCGCCCTGTCGCCGGAATGGAGAACAAGGCAGCGGCTTCCTTCATGTATTGGAGAGCAAACCATGAATATCGTCCCACTGAATGTGAAAAAGCGTCTCCCGCTACCTATGTCACTGTGTAAACGACCTCGCCTGCTCCATTCCCCCTTCTGAATAACGGAGAGAGCCCCACCTCCACATCGTGGAGAAATCCTCTAGATACGAACCTTGCCGGGGGATTGGAAGCGGCTCAACAAACAAATTTTACAGGTTTTCGCGGAGGTGAAAAAGTGCAAAATCGTTTCGTGTACACCACGAAATACTGCTTGCCATTATTAAGAACGGCTAAAAAAGAAGAACGCATCATACCAATAAGACATACTTAAATCATCCTGATAAACTGGAATTTGTCAGCCTTGCTTCAATTCTGGATAGGGGATAATCAGGGACTGTTTCGTTTCATGACCCCCAATAACCTTTTCCATCCAAATCATGTTATACCAACGACCAAATTTATACCCGCATTGATGAAACTCTCCAACTTTTACAAAACCCAGATGCGCGTGGAAATCGGCACTGTTAGCTGTCAAGTATTCATCATCACATTCTGGAGAACCGATACAAGCGTATAGGTTGAGAATACCCATATCACGCAGAGCCTTTTCCAACGCCTCATAAATAGCCCCCCCCATTCCGCATTTCCGTGCGTTATGGTCAAGATAAATTGTCATTTCGCAGGACCAGTCATAGGCAGCTCTGCCGATAAAAACACCTGCATATGCGTATCCTTCAATACGGCCATCTTTCAAAATGACCAGATACGGATAACGTTGCATGGTCTTTTTCATCCGTCTCTTAAATTCGTCAAGGGACGGCGTATCGTATTCAAAGGTTATTGCCGTGTTCCTTACATAGTAGTCGTATATTTCCAAGATACGCTCCGCATCTTCCATTGTCGCATCACGAACAACAACCATAAATATTCTTCCTTCACAATTTTCGATTTGTCGTTCTGTGCCTTATCCGTCTAAGGAGAAAACACATAACCCACTTTCCTTATTTTAATATCAGCGCATGGAAATGTCAAACAGCCCATTTCGTTTCATTACTTTCCGCTGCTGCTTATAACCCTGTTTGTTCGCTTGGGCGTCCTTTTACTCTTTGCAGGATTGCATTGCATATAGCAGCAATACTGATTTCCGGGCTTTTCCGACTGGAAAAAGGACTTTATCGCCGCCTGATATTTACTATTTTTTATTCTAATTCAAATATCTGTGTTGACTGCGGATTTTTCCCACCTGCACATCCTTTCTGATGGGCAATCATTATTGCCATCACGACGAAGGGCATGAGTCACTCCCTTCCCACTTCATTCAGCGTTTCATCTATAGCTATGTGCGGAAAGGATGAACGTACGTACGGGCCGGACGGGGTTTGTTCTCCGCATCAGGAAAATTTGACCGGCAAATCCGTCAATCCGCGAGTCCGTCCACGCGGGCCCGGTCAAAATCCGCCGGACAAATAGTTACGTTCACCCGGTCGCCCGGTCGGAGAACATCCCTTAACGAGGCATTCTTCTTCTCCACGAAAGCCACAGTCGTCTTGCCATTAGGCAGAGTGGCGCGGAATGCTGTATCGGCAATGCGTTCCATAATAACAGCCACCGTCTGCACCGTATGGAAAGGATAAGGTTTCATCAGCAAGCTCCGTCTAGAGATTCATCAAGCCGTCCATCAAACCGCTTCCGGTCTTGAGTCCTTCTTCCACGGCATCCCGCAGATTGGGCATCACCGGAACAGGAACCTTGTCCGCGGCAGGAATCCTGAATCCGTCCTCCCTCTTCCCATCCTTGTCCCTGCCGTTCCCCGCCGCCTTGTTAAACAGGCGCGAGGCTACGTCCGCCGCCTCCGCCACTTTCTCCATGCCGATTTCCTTCAAACGTTCTCCGGCCGCCTTGAGCAGACGCGCGGACAGATCCTCCGAAGGATTGTCCCATGTGCCGCCAATATTCACATTCGCCCAGACGAGTCCGCCCCCCCCGCCCTGGCGGGAAGCGGAAAACACGTCGGAAAATCCCGGAAGGGAATTCCACATGCCATCGGCCCGCAAGCCAACCTGAAAACGCCCCTTCAAAGAGCCGTCATCCCCTATTTCCAGCCAGCCTTCCACCCGCATCAGGTTCTCGCTCTCTATCACTACATCGGACACATGCCAAACGCCTTTGATATAGCGGAACTGGGCGGAAGCCTTGTGCAGAGCCAATTGGCGGAATCTGGAGGAATCGCAGAACAGGGCCAGCCTGTCCAGAACGGGCAGCCCGGACAGCATGCCGTTCTGCAGGCGGACCAGGCCGGCCACATGAGTCAGCCTGCCCTGTTCCCCGCGCAAATCCACTCCGCCGCTCACTTCTCCCTGGACGTGCTTCTTCCAGTCGTCAGCCAATATGGAAGAAGCGGGAATGCTGTTGATCACGACGTTGGCAGTCCAGGACGAGGACATTTTGTCCCAGTCGCCTTTGATGTCCAGGTACCCGCCCGCCCCGGTCGTCAGGCGGCAGGTGGGAATGTTCAGCCGTCCGCTGGAGTGGTTGAACTGCACCGTCCCGGACATGAGGGAAAATTCCGGACAAAGCTTGAAGGGAACCATCAGTTTTCCGCCGCGCAAGTCAAACCTGTACTGGCTGGAGCCGGCGTCATGCGTGCACTCCACACCCGTCCCGTCCAGGGTATACAGATGGCCCGGAGTTCCGTAGGAAACGGAAAAGGAATTGATGCTTCCCTTTTCCAGCCGGAACGTATCCGGCAGAATATTTTCTTCCACCCAGCTTTTGGGTTCGTCCTCCTTCTCCTTGAAGCGGAAGGGTACGGGAGACAACTGAAGCTTCAGCTCCGCAATACTGGCGGAATTAATGACAAAAGCGCGTTTCAGCAGGTCCCAGCGGCTGAACTCCGTTTCAATGGACCTGGCCTGGAGGCTGGTCAGGAATTCGTGCCCCTGCATGGTCACCCCGCCGCACCGTATTCCGGAGCCGTCCCACTCCAGGGGTTCGATCCGGGCGTCATCCACATTCATGTCGTCAATGGCCGACTGGCGCAGCATGGACAGGAAAGAGTCGCTTTTCAGGTAGGACCTCACGTACAGATAGGACCCCGTCACCCCCGCAACCGCCAGAACGGCCGCACCAAGAACGCCCCACAGCAGCAACTTCTTCCAAAGTCCTCCGGTCCGGGCCTTTTTTCTGCGTATCCTCCTCGTTCTGGGCATGGTATCAGACTATAGCAAATCCGCGCACGGTCAAGCCTGCGAATTCCCCCGGAAGAAGCCCCAAACCCTTGCGGCGTGCAGATAAAACGGAAGCTTCTCCCCGTACATGGCCGCCTGCGTCCAGAAGCCGCACGCCCGTTCCCCGCCGCCTACTGGGGACCATGGTAGATCTTGTGCCTGCCGGAAGCCATGGTGATGAAAACCAGGAACAGCACGTAGGCCGCCAGGAACCCCATCGGGATCACGGCGCCATGCTCCCCGCGTCCCAGGGCGGCTACGGGCGCCGCCTGCTTCACCCAGATGTTTTCCGCCAGCCAGACCAGGAAAATAACCAGCAGCAGGGTAGGCGTCACATACTTCATGATGAAACGGTAAATCCTGGGAATCCGGATGGCGGAACCGTCCTCCAGGTCCCTCAGGCCGGAATCTACCCCCAGTTTCCAGGAAAACAGAATCATCATCACCATGCCGCTCATGAAAAAGCAGAGGGTGCCGAGGAAAAAGTCATACGTATCCATCGCCAGCAGGTCCTTGCTGAACCACGCCACGACCAGTGTTCCCGTAGAAGCGAAAAACCCCTGCACCACCACGGCCAGCTTGCGCTTCAACCCCATGAACTCCTCAATAAACGCCAGCCCCACCTGCATCATGGAAATGGAGCTGGTCACCGCCGCCACGGAAAGCAGCAGGAAAAACAGGCTGCCGAATACCACGCTTGACCCCATCTTGGCAAAAGCCTGGGGAAGAACCATGAACCCCAGCGCAAAGGTGCCCTGCCCGGCCGCCCCGGCCACTCCCAGAAACGCCACGGCCGCCGGCACGGTCATCATGCCGGCCAGCCCTACCTCGCACACCTCGTTGGAGGCGGAGGCCGACAAGGCGCTGAGGGCGATGTCCTCCTTCTTCCGCACGTAGCTGGCATACGTCAGAATCAGCCCCGTCCCCACGGAAAGGCTTAAAAACACCTGCCCGGCGGCGGCCACCCACAATTCGATATTCCGCAGTCCATCCCAAAGCGTCACCTTCGTGAGCCTCAGCGTTCCGTTGGACATCTCCACCTGGCGTCCGGCCTCCTCCATCGCTCCCGGCCTGGAGGCGGAAACCATGGAAACCGTTTTCCACTCCCCGCTTTCCGGCGTTTTTTCCTCCACCAAAACCTTGCTGGGATTCCACATATACCCCAGCCCCTGTTCAATGCTGCGGTCGGGATAATTCGGATCAGGGGTGCCGATGCAGAGGATGCGCACCAGCAATATCACGGAGACCAGAAGCAGCACGGGCATGAACCAGCGGGAAAACATCTCAATCCCCTTGCTGATGCCCCGGTAGATAATGCCCAGATTGATCAGAATAACGCCGCCCACGATCCAGAGCATTCCGTTGTCCGACAACAGGGCGCTTCCGTCTCCGGCCATGCCAGTGAAGCTGAAGAACGTCTGCGCCGTGCTCTCCGCCGTAACAAACAGCTCCGGCTGCGTCAGCATTTTCCAGAAGTAGCCAAAGCACCACGCCTCCACCACCATATAATAAAAAGCCACGGAAGACGGCCCCAGCACCGCCAGCACGCCCAGGAACTTCCACAGCCTGGACCCTTTCGTCAGGTACCAGAATACGCCGGGGGCGCAATGGGCGCCCTGCTGGCCGCCTCTGCGCCCGATGGACCATTCCGCCCACGCCACGGGCACGCCCACCAGAACCAGCATCATGCCGTAAGCCACCATGAACGCCCCGCCGCCGTACTGGGCGGCCAGGCCGGGAAAACGCAAAAAATTGCCCAGCCCCACGGCGCTTCCGGCCACGGCAAGAATCACTCCTATCTTTCCAGACCATTGGTCCTGCTGCGCCTTCAGGGATGACATGCAGGCAATACTGACAAAACAAGTCTCGTTTTCAAGAGAAAACAGGCCCTTTTGCCACTTGCGGAACGTCATTGCCACTTGACTTCCTCTCGTTTTTTGGAATCATTCTTTTAGAACCAAACCAAAAAACATATCATGCTCCTCATCGGAAAACCAGCACCTCATTTCAGTGCAAACGCAGTCGTCAACGGTACCATCGTCCCGGACTTCAGCCTTGACCAGTTCAAGGGTAAAAAATATGTGATCCTTTTCTTCTATCCGAAGGACTTCACATTCGTGTGCCCCACGGAACTGATCGGGTTCCAGGAGGCGCTCGGCGAATTCGACAAGCGTGACGTAGCCGTCGTCGGCTGCTCCACGGACAGCGAATTCTCCCACTGGGCGTGGGTGAACACCCCCCGCGAACAGGGCGGCATCCAGGGCGTCAGCTACCCCATCGTGGCCGACATCAACAAGACCATTTCCTCCGACTACGGCGTTTTGGCCGGCAACGAGGAAATCGACGAAGACGGCAACATCGAAGTCTCCGGGGAAATGATCGCCTACCGCGGCCTTTTCCTGATTGACAAGGACGGCATCGTCCGCCACCAGCTCATCAATGACTTCCCGCTGGGCCGCTCCATTGAAGAAGCCATCCGCGTCGTGGACGCCCTCCAGCACTTCGAGCTGTACGGAGAAGTCTGCCCGCTCGGCTGGCACAAGGGTGAAGCCGCCATGACTCCGTCTCACGAAGGCGTGGCCAGCTACCTCAGCAAGTAAACCGCGTTTTAAGCAATTTCAAGGCCGTTCCGCATGTTGCGGAGCGGCCTTTTTGATTTTCCACGCACGCGGGAAGAATCGCGACAACGCCGTCGCCCCTATTCCAGAGTTACGTTTACCTTGTTGTTGGCAATCAAATACTTGATGGCCTCCGCCGCCTGCATCCTGCTCATGGTCCCCTGTTTCACCCGCCGGGACAGTACCTCCACCAGCTTTCCGGCGAGAATATCGTCCACCTTTTTAGCTTCCACGGCCAGTTTCAGTTTCTGCATGGCTCCCAGCAGAGCCTTTTGCTCCACTTCCCGTGAAGAAATCTTGGCGCGCGCATCCTGCTCCGCCTGGTTGACAAAGGTTCTGGCCTTGGCCCCCTGCCTTTTCTCCCAGGCCTTGCGCGCGGCCCTGGCCTTCGCTTCGGGGTCTTCAATATCCACCTCGTACTTTTTCCCGTCCTCACCCGTCACGGAAACGGAAGCCGTGCTTCCGGAGGGGGAATGACGCTCCTTGAAGCGTTCAAACCGGGCCTTGGCGCTTCTGGAGCCGTCCCCGGAATGGGTATAATAACCGGCGGCACGTCCGGTTTCCAAAGAGCGTGAAGGTCCGGCGCCAGCCGAAACGGCAAGAACAGTAAATCCAGCACATCCAATAACAAGGTAGTTTTTATTCATGTTGATCCAACACATTTTCCACCAGGGAAACGGCTCATACCCGCATTTTTGTCTATTTTCAAGTACATTTCCGCATCTTTTCCAGGAAAATGTTCCCGTCATAAAACGGGGAGAATACGCGCACGCCCCTTGAGCCGCATGAACGCCTTTGCTACACACTTGGCATGAATGCGGATTTCATGGCAGCAGGCCCCACGGAAGACATATGGACAAAAACCATGGACTTTCTGAACATGCCGGACTGGCTCAAGCTGGAGATGGTGCAGTCCGCCGGGGCAAAAATCGTGCATGTGATCATCTGGCTGGTCATCAGCTGGATTCTTTTGAAACTGTTTTGCCAGGTGCTCCGCAAAATCACCTCCATGAAAATGTCTCCGCAGGCGTCCCGCCTGACGGTGAAAATCGTCAAAAACGCGGGTTATATCATCATCGGCGTGGAGGCCTTCGCCCTGATGGGGTTTGACATCCTCACTCTGCTGGGTGCGGCCAGCATCATCGGCGTGGCCGTGGGCTTCGCCTCCCAGACCTCCCTGTCCAACATCATCAGCGGCCTTTTCCTGGTAGGGGAAAAGCAGATCAACCTGGGAGACATGATTGAAGTGGACGGAATTACCGGCAACGTGGACTCCATCAACCTCATGTCCGTCCAGCTCCGGCTGCCGAACAATACCATGGTGCGCATTCCCAATGAAATGATCATCAAGAATCCGGTCAGCAACATCACCCGTTTTTCCACGCGCCGCTGCGATTTGACTTTGGGCGTGGATTATAACTGCGATATTGAGCACGTCGTAAGCGTCCTTCAAGAAGTAGTCAAGGAAAACAAGCTCTGCCTGGACGACCCGGCGCCACTCATCATGTTTTCAGGTTTTCAGGACTCTTCCCTGGGTTTCACGGTAGGGGCCTGGTGCCTGAAGGACAACTTCCTGGACTGTCAGAAAACCCTGGCGCACGATATCAAGCACCGTTTTGCGGCGGAGGGCATTTCCTTCCCCTTCCCCACCCGCAGCGTGGAGAGCAGAACCCCCATCAGAGTGGAAATCACCGGCACGCCAGAGAAAAATCAGTAAAGCTGTTCTTTTTGCTTTCTTTTTCCCCCGTGAAATTTCAATCTTGTCTGCGTAAAAGCCGCATTTATGTCTGACACACCAGCACCTGTTTTTAAAAGAATACTTCTGAAACTCAGCGGAGAAGCCCTGCGAAGCCCCGGAAGCATGGACAATATCTCTCCGGAAATCGTCGCCCGCATCGCTGAAGAAATCGCACAGGCGCACCGCGCGGGCGTCCAGATCGGGCTGGTAGTGGGCGGCGGCAACTTCTGGCGCGGCGCCAAGGCCAGCGTGCGCGGCATGGACCGCGCCACGGCGGACTACGTGGGCATGCTCGCCACAGTCATGAACGCCCTGGCCCTGCAAAGCGCCCTGGAACGCGCCGGAGTGCCCTGCGTGGTCCAGTCCGCCATTGAAATGAAAAACGTGGCGGAATCCTTCATCCGCCTGAAAGCCCGCTCCTACCTGGACAACGACAAAATCGTCATCTTCGGCGCCGGCACGGGCAACCCCTTCTTCTCCACGGACACCACGGCCGCCTTGCGCGCCAGCGAGATCAACGCGGAAGTCGTGATGAAAGCCACCTCCGTGGACGGCGTGTATGATGCGGACCCCAAGAAAGTTTCCGGGGCCAAGCGCTTTGACTCCATCTCCTACCAGGAATGCCTGGAACGCCAGCTCAAGGTCATGGACTCCACGGCCTTCACCCTCTGCATGGACAACAAAAAGCCCATCATCGTATTCGACATGCACACTCCGGGCAACATCACCCGCGCCCTGCTCGGGGAGCCTATCGGCACCACGATTTGCTGAACCCGGCGAAAAAACCTTTCAACCATACAAAAAAAACACTTAGCATCAACCATCATATGGACGCAGAAACATTACTATTGGAGACGGAGGAAGCCATGCTCAAGGCCGTGGACTTCGCCAGGCAGGAATTCTCCGGCGTACGCACGGGCAAAGCCTCTCCCGGCCTTGTGGAAAACCTGGACGTGCACGTATCCAGCTACGGCTCCGTCATGAAGCTGAAGGGCTTGGCCGTCATCAGCACGCCGGAACCCCGCCTCATCCTCATCCAGCCCTTCGACCCCAGCACGGCCCACGACATCGGCCGCGCCATCAACGAAAGCAAGCTGAACCTCAATCCGATCGTGGAAGGACGCTCCATCCGCCTGCCCATCCCCGCCTTGACGGAAGAACGCCGCAAGGACCTGGTGAAGCTCGTCAAATCCCAGGCGGAGGAAGCCCGCGTGCGCGTGCGCGGCGCCCGCAAGAATGGCATGGACTCCGCCAAAAAGCTCAAGACGGACAACATCGTCACGGAAGACGGCCAGCGGGACCTGGAAACGCAGATCCAGAAGCTCACGGACAAGTACGTCAAGGAGATTGACGATCTGGTAGCCGCCAAGGAAAAGGACATCATGACCATCTGAGCCAGCACCCTTCACCACCCAACCACTTCACGACAATGACAGACAATGTAACGAACTTCCTCGCCTCCGGCATCGAAATCAAGGGAACCATCCGTTTCCAGAACGACATGCACATCGACGGAAAAATTGAAGGCGAAATCATTTCCGACAAGGGGAAAGTCACCATCGGTGAAACGGCCCAGATCAAGGGCGACATCACCGCCGGAGACGTGCGCATCTACGGCAACGTGGAAGGCAAGGTCACTTCCGACCGCTGCGAACTCAAGCAGCAGGCCCGCGTCGTCGGAGACATGAAGACCCGCAGCCTGGCCATGGAAGAAGGCGCCCATCTGCTGGGCCGCACGGAAATCGGTTAAGGCCCGGAAAACCCCATCTTCAAGCCGTTCCCCCGGAAGGAGGGACGGCTTTTTTCATGGCCGGAACCGGAGCGGATATTTCCTTCCGCCGCATTCGGGAAAAGCTTCAGCCGTAAAAGAAGGAACGCTTCCGTTTCCGGAAACCGGTGCCGCGGAACTACGGCAAACGCAGCCTTCCGGGCGTCCATTTACGGATTCTCCGGACGCACGATGGACCAGGAACGGGGCTGGGACGGGTCCAGAATCTTTTTGATAAAGCCATTCACCTGCTCCACAGTCATGTTTTTGATGGCCCGGGTCTGTTTTTCAAAGGCGTCCAGAGGCAGCCCGAACAGGATATCCAGAGCCAGCATCTGGCACAGCGTGCCGTTGGACTGCATGGCCAGCAGGCGGGAGGAGAGGGCAGAAGCCTTCGTACGCTCCAGTTCCTCTTCCGTCATGCCTTGTTCATAGATCATGGACAGCGTTTCCCCCAGACGCCTTTCGGCTTCCTCCAGCTGTTCCGGAGACGTCCCCAGGTAAAAGCAGATGCCTCCGGCATCCATGCCGATGAACAGGGAGGAACTGGCATAATAGGCCAGGCCCGCTTCTTCCCGGATGTTCGTGAACACAGGGCCCGCCATGTCTCCGCACCAGGCTTGGAATATCAGGGCCATCGCCATGTCGGGGGAAACCACGTCCACTCCCGGCACGCCCACCACCAGAACGGCCTGCTGCTTGTCCAGCACGGTCACTTCCCTTCCCGGCTTCAGCGCGGGGGTAGGGGCAAGAGCGGGCGGACTACCTTTTCTCATGGCGCCCAGATGTTTTTCCAGCAGGGGAAGCACTTCATCCTTCGTCACATCCCCGGAAATGCACAACACGGCATTGGACGCGCAGACGATGCGCCCGTACTGCTTCCGGATGTCCTCCACCGTCAGGGAGGAAAGGCTCTGCGCCGTTCCCGCCGGGGAATTGCCGTAGGAAACGTTGCCGTAGGCCACGTGCCGCTCCTGTCTGAACGCCACGGAAAGGGGGTCTTCCATGTCTTCCTCCGCATCCGCCACAAAGGTTTCCTTTTCCTTCAGGAAGGCGTCCTCCGGGAAGGAAGGATTCATCACGACGTCCGCCATCAGTTCCAGGGCGGAATCCAGGTCTTCCGCCAGCGTCTGGCAGCCCACGCTCAGGGAATTGTTGCCCGTAGAGGTATTGATCGCACCGCCGATGTCTTCCAGAAACCGGGCAATGTCCGACGCGGACCGCGTGGAAGTCCCCTTAAGCAGGCATTCCGACATCAAATCCGTCACACCCGCATTCTGTTCATTTTCCGCAGGGCATCCGGCTTTGAACACCAGGCAGACATGCGCCAGCGGCAGCCGGTGGTCTTCCCGGACAACAACTTTCAATCCGTTGGAAAGCACAAGCTCGCTCAGGACGGTATCCGTCTTCTCACTGCCGGAGGGAACCTCCTCCGCATTGCTGCCCAGCGGGTCCAGGCTGACTTCCGTCACATTCGGGGAGGACAGCCACCCGGCGCACACCCGGTGCAGGTCTTCCGAGGTCACGCGTTCAATGGCCTCCTGCCATTCGGAGGACAAGTTCAAGTTGCGCGCGCCGAACCAGTCAGCACCCATTTCCGAGGCCATGCCGGAAGCCGAGCTTTTTCGGCTCAAACGGCTAACTCTTGTCTGCTTGCAGACTCTCTTGAGGTCTTCCGTAAAATCTTCCCGTTCCAGGTCCCGGAGTTCCTGAAGAACGAGGTCCCGCACCTTGTCCCGCTGGGCGCGGTCCACATCCATGGTGATGGTGAACGCTCCTTCATCGGACTCGGACTGGTTGGAATGCACCTCAATGCTGTACACCAGCCCCAGCCGGTCATGGAATTTCTCATAAAACCGCGCGGAACGGCCGCCGCCCAAAATGCTGGCCAGGGCGGACAGCGCCGGAGTATCCGGATGCGCGGAACAGGGCAGACGCCACGCCAGGCTCAATTTGGAATAAGGCACCGCAAACTCCTTCCGCACCGTCCGGGAACCGAACTGATGGGGCTCGTGCGGCAGCGGTTCCCGGTTCAGAGGTCGCGCCTTCAAATCCTCCACCAGCAGTTCCAGGTGGGACAGCACCTCCCTGGCATCCACATCCCCGGCGATTGAAAGCACCACATTGTTGGGAACATAGCGGGAGGCGTGATACTCCAGCACGTCCTCCCTGGTCAGGGTATCGAACACCGCCGGTTGGCCCAGTACGGGCCAACGGCGGGGGTGTTTGAGATACAGCGTCTGCATTAAAAGCTGGTAAGCCACGGAATCCGGTTCATCCGCGTACATGGCCATTTCCCGGCGCACCACTTCCTTCTCCCGCTCCAGCTCTCCTTCCGGGAAGGTGGGGGAAAACACCAGTTCCGTCAGCAGATTCAGGAAAACCTGCCAGGACTCCGCCGGACCGTCTATATAGAAAACGGTGCGGTTGACGCTCGTATAGGCATTCCAATGGCCTCCCCGCTCCTGCACCTTGCGGGCCAGATCCTGCCCGGAGTAATTCTCCGTTCCCTTGAATACCAGATGCTCCAGCAAATGGGAAATCCCGCTGCCCTGCAAATGCCCCTCATTCATGGAGCCCGTCCCCACCCAATATTGAAGAGATACCACGGGATGGGACTTGTCCTCCTTGATCAAAACCGTCAAACCGTTCCCAAAACGGTGCATCACAGGTTCCTTAACTGAACTCATATCTCTTACCGTGCCTCAAGACGGAGGACGGTGCAAGCCGCCGCTCTGTCCGCACTCCGGCACTGTCAGACTTCTTATGTCCTGCGCGGGCACAAATGAATACAAAAACACCCTGTAAAAAACATGTTCCAGCCATCTTTTTTTGAACAAATCTTAAAGTCCGCAACTCTATGCTGTCGTAGAACGACAGTTAACGCGCTGTCCTCATTAAATAAACCAACCATAAAGAAATAAACCATATGAAGAAGATACTCGCTGTAGCAGCTTTCGCATTCGCATTCAGCATCAATGGCTACGCCCAGGAAGCCGCCCCGGCGGACTCCTCCGCCCCCGCCGCCCAGAAATCCTGCTGCAACGACAAGAAATGCAGCAAGGATGCTCCGTGCGACAAGGACGGCAAGTGCGCCCAGAAATGCGACAAGCCCTGCAGCAAGGGAGAAAAGCCCTGCGACTGCTCCAAAAAGGCGGAAGCTCCCAAGGCCTGATCCCACGGAAGCCACTCCCATGCATATGAACCCTTGCCGGAACGTTTCCGGCAGGGGTTTTCTCCGCCGGACGGAGTGAACAGACTCTTCCCGGTGACCATTAAAATACTTGATTTCAACCTTCAACCCATTTTATAAGAAAATCATGAAAGCCACCTCCATCCTCACCATCGGCTGCGCAGCCATCGCGCTCTCCGTTACATCCTGCACCAACTTCGGCTCCCCGAACACTTACAACATGAATGAAATCGGCGGTGTTCAGGAAACCTATTACGGTACGGTCACCAGCGTGGAAACCGTCAAGATCCAGGCCAATAACGCCAATGCCGGCACCGGCGTGGGCGCCGTGGCGGGCGGTCTTACCGGAGCCATGTTCGGCGGCGGCAACGCCAAGTACGCTACGGCGGCAGGCGGAGCCATCATTGGAGCCATCGCCGGCAACCAGATTGACAAGGCCGTGAACAACACGACCGGCCAGCGCATCACCGTGCGCCTGAACCAGACGAGAAACGGCACCCGGAACTACACCGTCGTCCAGCCCGTCGGCAAAAACAACCCCATCTATGTCGGACAGCAGGTTCGCGTCATCATCGGCAACACCGGTTCCCGCGTTCTGGCCTACTAAGAAGCCATTCAGCTATCCAGCCATATCTCCGGCATGATTTTCGGCACCTTACCCGGCGGCGCTCCTGTTGAAATCTTTGAATTGTCCTCCGACAGGATGACAGTGCGGATCAGCAACTACGGGGGGCGCATCATCTCCGTCGTCAAGGACGGCATGGACATGATCGTAGGGCCCAAGAGCTTTGAAGACATGCTGAAAGACACCTGTTACTGCGGTGCGATTTGCGGCCGGGTCGCAAATCGCATCGCCAAAGGCAGGTTTTCCATTGACGGGGACGCCCACTCCGTAGCTGTTAACAACGGCCCCAACCACCTGCACGGCGGCCTCCAGGGTTTTGACAGCAAAATATGGCAGGTTCAGGAAGCCGCGCGCAACACGCTGGTGCTGACGCTCCATTCTCCGGACGGGGAGGAAAACTACCCCGGCAATCTTGAAGTGGTGGCTACCTACACACTCATGGAGGAGACCCTCCACCTGCGCATGGAAGCGTACTCGGACGCGGCCACCATCGTCAACCTCACCAACCACGCCTACTGGAACCTTTCCGGAAAGCCCGACATCAATTCCATGACGCTGGAAGTCCGGGCCTCCGCCTACACCCCCGTGGATGAAACCAACATCCCGGACGGGCGTATCCTGCCCGTGGAAGGCACGGACTTTGACCTGCGCAGGGCGGCCCTTCTTGGGGAACGCAACTCCGCCGCCCACCCGGACACCGCCGCCGGACTGGACCACAACTACGTGCTGGATTCCGAACCAGGCGACAAGATCGCGGCCATCCTCCTTGATCCCTCTTCAGGCCACCGCCTGATCGTGGCGACGGACGCCCCCGGGCTCCAGGTTTACACGGGAGAATACCTTCCCAAGGCGCGCCAGGGGATTGCTCTGGAAGCCCAGGGCTTCCCGAATGCCGTCAACGTGCCCCACTTCCCCAGTGTTCTCCTGCGCCCCGGTCAATCCGTCACGCGCAGCATTTCCTGGACAATCAGGTAAAGGCGGATTCCATCATCCGGCCCACCGTCACCCCACCGTGCACAATAATACCTGCCGTACATGGGGGGGAGCCATGGCGGTTAGCGTTCCAGCCGCCGCAGAATAACATGGGCCGGGCGGTAAAATTCTACCTTCTTCAGCCAGTCTTCAGCCGTTCCGGGAACGTCTTTCAGCAGGCCGCCCGCCTTCAGGCAGCCCACCAGATAGACTTCCCGGCCATACCGTTCCAGATAACGGGAGGAATCCCCGTAAAGAATGCGGCCATACGGTTTGACCAGATCCGGATGTTTTAATGCCCGTTCCAGAAATTCAATGGTGTCCCCATCCAGATAATCGCGGGCTTTTTCCACATTCCGTTCATGCCGGATGCCGCAGTACAGGATCAGCCCCATATCCTCGCGTCCGGGCGCATCCGTGCCGGAGGAGCGGCCCCCCCCGATCCAACTGCCCAAAGAGCAACGGGAATTATATACAAGATATTCCTGTACATTAATTTCCGCTTGTCCAGAGGCAGAAACTCCCCGTCTTCACGCAGGGCTTCCTGATGGACCTGCCGCAATTTTTCCTTCACCATCCCGCACAATAAATCATACCTGCCTTTCCCCAATTCCACCCTTCCGATCTTCACCATGTTATCATTCGATTTCAACACCAGCCATTCGTTCGCCCCCATACTGCCGCAGGAGGCGCTCTTGATGCAGCGCCAATCCATGAACAGGGGAGGCCGTAAAAAGCGGGTAACGGTTATCCCGTCCTCGCCAACCTTCACCTGGAATTGCCGCATGGAGAAAAAGCAAAGAACGCCTGCCAGCAGGAAGAATGCCGCCCACAGCAGGTTCTCCCACCCTATCTCTTCCAATCCCCGGTAAACGCGGATAACCTTCCATAAATCAGGCAGGGCGCAAGCGGCCATCACCAGCAGGAGCCCCCAGGACCATCCGGCCAGATTGCAAAAGGTATCCTTCTGTTGTCCTTTCATGTTCCATGTCTTATATAAAAATCACGGAACAGGCAAGCATTTGTCCGAACGCCGGCGGTCCCTCCGTTCAGGATTGCCGGGGCCCGACTCCGTAAAGAGCTTCCGCAGCCACTTTCTGCAATCCTTCCGCGACGCGTTCCAGCGAACGGCCGATGAATATCAAATCCGCCACGGAGGCGAGATTGTCCCGGTAATGTTCCGGCAGACGGGCGAATGTTTCCGTCAAGGTCCCGGTTTTCTCCGCCAGGGACGCCAGTCCCGGCGCCAGGGAAGCCAGGGCCGGGGCATCCCATGAAGAGACGGCCTTGTTGACGGCCCTGAACTGTTCGGCCAGCTCCCGGTACACGGGTTCCACCAATCCGGCTTCCCGGAGGCGGGGCCTTTTATTCAGCTTGTTGGCCCTCTTGGCGATGGTGACGGACTCATCCCCCATGCGTTCATAAATGGCGGACAGGCGGATGGAAGCCAGCACCACCCTCAAGTCAGATGCCACCGGGCTGAAAAACGCCAGGAGATGCATCCCTTCCCGGTCCACGGCCATTTCCAGTTCGTCCAGTTCCTCGTCATCGGCAATGGCCTGGTTGGCGGGATCCTCGTCCTGCTGGAGCAGACCGGCAACGGCCAGATCAAGGGCGCTCTGCGCCTTGTAAGCCATTTGCAGCAAATACGTGTTCAGGGAAGTGAGGGCGGCATCAAATTCCCGCAGGGTGTGGGCGTCGTGGTTCATGGTCGGAAATGTTGGTTCGATTGTCGGAGGAAGCCGCCCTGGCGGCATGGTAAAAAATATGCAGCCTGCGCAGGCCGCCGGTCTTCCTCGCGGAAGCGGCAAAACGCCGAGCGGAACAGGAGACTCCGGAAAAGCGGCGGGAACCGGCCCTGCCTGAACATATTGATGGAATCATAAATCGTCTTCTATTGTTAACTGAATCTTCCCGTAATATAATCTTCCGTCTCCTTCATGGACGGATGGGAAAAAATCTTCTCCGTGGAATCAAACTCCACCAGCCTTCCCAGCATGAAAAACCCCGTCAGGTCGGAAACGCGGGTGGCCTGCTGCATGTTGTGCGTCACCACGACGATGGTGAATTTCTCCTTGAGGCGGTGCATCAATTCCTCCACGCGCACCGTGGCGATGGGGTCCAGGGCGGAACAAGGTTCATCCATCAGTAAAATACGCGGCTTGACGGCGATGGAACGGGCGATGCAGAGGCGCTGCTGCTGGCCGCCGGAAAGTCCGTTGGCGGAAGTGTGGAGCCTGTCCTTCACTTCGTCCCACAGGGCGGCATGGCTCAGGCTCTCCTCCACGGCTTCATCCAGAACGGCCCTGTCCCTTACTCCCGCCAGCTTCAAGCCGTAGGAAACATTCTCGTAAATGCTCATGGGGAAGGGATTGGACTTCTGGAAAACCATGCCCACTTCCCGGCGCAGGCGGATCGGGTCCAGGGTGGGGGAAGTCACGTCCACCCCGTCAATGCGGATGGCCCCCCCCGTGACGCGGGCCTCCGGAATGCGGTCATTCATCCGGTTGATGCAGCGCAACAGTGTGGATTTTCCGCAGCCGGACGGCCCGATAAACGCCGTGACACGGTTTTTCGGAATCAATATGTTGACGTTAAAAAGCGACTGTTTGCTGCCGTAACAGAAATCCAGGGAATCCACCTCCACGGCGGTTTGATCGGGTATTGCAGGCGGTAGGCTCATATCTCTGACCATGGCGCGGCTCATCACCGCTGCCCGCATGGTATCGCAAATTCCCCCCGCAATGACCATCCAGGGATTGTGACGATTTCTTAACCTGGCCTTCTTGGCCCATTTCCCGCAACGTTCACCGGATTTGGAATCCGTTGGTTTTCAATCAACAGAGTAAATTAATACAACAGACTAAAAATAAATTATTTGGTCTTTTCAACAGAGATAGGGTTATTCCTTGTTTCCCTATATGGCAGCCCTAGACTGGTAAAAACAGGGGAGTTGCCAGAAGCCGTGCATGGCATTTTTTCCCGAGGATTTTCCAATCTTCCACCAATATCCATGAACACAAAACCTTCTACGAAACGCTCTGTCCGACACGTCAGCAAGGGATTCGCACTCATTGCCACCATCACCTTGATGATGCTCCTGGCCCTCCTGAGCGTCGGCCTTCTTACCATCGCATCATCACAGGTGCGCATCTCTGAGAAACAGCTCTTCGCTGCTGAGGCCAAGTCCCTGGCCAGATTCTCCCTGGAAGTTTCCCTGGGACAGCTCCAGTGCGAGCTGGGACCCGACCAGCGCGTTTCCGCCAACTCCGGCATTCTTTCTTCCGGCACCAGCGAAGGAAGTTCCCCCTATATTCTGGGCGCCTGGAACAGCTGGGACACCTGGCTCAACAGGAATAATTCCTCAGGCATGGACATCGCTTCCACCTACGATACGGGCAGAAGCTCCATGTTCCGCCGCTGGCTGATTTCCGACCCCGACCTGCGCAGGCTCAGCACCCTGGAAGCCGGAAAAAACCTTCTGGGGCAAAAGTCTGCTTCCAACCGCAGTTTCCGCAGCGTCTGCCTGCTGGGCCCCGGCACCGTAGGAACCCCGGCGGGGGCCCGGAACCAGGATAAAAAGGAAATCCATGTCCGCCTTGTACGCGTGGATGATTCTTCAAAGAATACGGGGCTGAAAAAGAATGCCAACACGCGCAAGTACATTGCCTGGTGGATTACGCCGGAAAACCAGAAGGCGCGCATCAATCTGATGCCTCATGCTTCCCAGGAAAGCACCGACCCGCTGACCGTGCTGCGTTCCACCTGGGACACCCCCGGCCCGGATCTGGACACCCTCAATATGACTTCATTGATGCCGTCGGGGTCCGGTGGCGACATGTCGGAAGTCAGGAAGCTGATCTCCCGTGACACGCTTCTTGCCAACAGCAAAAACGGCCGCCTGAAAGACCTGGGAGAGCTTTACCATGACATCACCCTGGTTTCTTCCAGCCTCCAGACGGATTCCAAATTCGGTGGCTTGAAGAAGGACTTGAATATTATGCTGTCCCAGGAAAAACTGCCTGAAGAGTTCCGGGGAGACACGGCGGACATCGGTCTGCGTCCCTACGCCACGGAGGACGGAACTCCGACAGAACAGAACCGCCCGATAAGCTCCTGGAACCAGCTCCACCTGTGGGCCAATGTGTGGGACTCTTCAACCAAAAGGGACGGCCAGGATGCCTCCGCCACACTGCAATGGAATGGGCAGACGCCCAGCACGCTGGTAGCCGCGGACGCCTCCGCCAACATGGAAATGATGGACAATCGCTACACCTACATGCGCCATCCCATCCTCCTGCGGTTTTATTCATTTGTCGGACTCAACTATGTCAAACACGGCAACAAGCACCCTAACCGGGGAGGATGGATCGACTTCCGAATCGCCGTCATCCCGGTTTATGTCTGGTGGAACCCGTACAATGTGGACATGAAGCTGACAGGAGCCGACGGGGGAGTATGGGGAGGCTATTTCGGGGAACACCGCTTCATGCCTCTACTGCTTTCCCATAATGTCAAATTCGCATGGAACCAGCTTGACGAAAACCAATTGACCAGCTACGGGGAATCCTGTTTGATCCCCTATCTAAACGCATCTTACAACAACCGCCAGGTAGCCGACTTTGGGGCTTCTTTCCGCACCACGTCCAAACTCAGTTCAGACGGTTCCACGATCAAGGGCGACCCATCTACGCTGAAAGCCGGGGAAATCGTCCTTTTCGCCCAGCCGGTCGTTTCCAATATAGCCAACGGTAACGAAGTCTATAAAACAAAACCCAACAGCGGTGACTTCAAACCGGACAGATTCCCTCTCAAGGAAGGCTGGTCCCAGGAAGCGGGACAGGTCAGTTCCTATGCCGTCAACCTGACGGACGGCGTTCGCTACGAACTGCTGGACGGTAGCGGATACAACCAGCAGGGTATTGCCAAGGCTTCCATCATCTTCGCGGAAAATACCAGCCAGCTCAACGGCACGCCGGACGACCACGTCCTGGCCATCAAATATGGGGAAAAGGGGGCATCCAAAGCCCTGGGCACTTTCATTATGGGCGCCGGACTGATGGATCCCGGGAAGATGAACAGCTCATCCTCTCTAAACGGGAAAAACACCGCGGAAATCGACATTTTCGCCAAAACCATGCCAGCCATCCTCAACCTGAACTGGGGCGCCTGGGAAAAACCGCTGATTGACCAAATCAAACTCCCGGCGGAAATGTGGGAAAACAACGACCAGGGCAGTGAGGAAGAAAAAAAGGCAGGCCAATACGGCACGCCTACGCAGGAATCTACCTTTGTAGCGTACTATGGAGTATCGGTGAAATGGGGCAAGCCTCCCGTCATCGGCGCCTACCCGGAAGGCAAGGACTACCGCGCCAAGACCTGGCAGCACTCCAGCCCCCTCTTCTGGGGCAGCCAGATGCCCACCGCATCCGAACTCGGACGATCCTACAGCCCCTACCAGTTTGAAGTCAAGAACGCCAACAGCGACTTCTTCCCCATCACCATCTCCAACATCCTCTCCAACGACGGCACCCGGCTCTCCCCATTCGGCGGACCCGGCGCCGAACAGGTCAACAAGATTGTGGCCGCCGAACTCCCATTCCAGCAGCCTTCCAGCCTCGCCGGATTCGCAGGATTCAGGCTCACCCCTGGTTGGTACAAGACCGACTCCAAAGCCGCCATCGCCAAACGCTTCGCCTACCAGTCAGGCGTTCCAGGCGTGGGCATCGGAAACTCCTTTGCCGACCCAATGCTGCCTCCAGACAAGGTTTTCTCACACAATGAAATCATGGGCGACGCCTCCCTGGGCGACTTCTGGGACCACGGCCTGATGATCAACGACGCCCTCTGGGACTCCTGGTTCACCTCCTCCCTGGCCGCACGGCCCCGCAGCATCGGCGGCTCCGCCAAAGAGGACCTCAAG